>Ga0310345_10000015_pt1 | contig 509810 bp, 486 predicted proteins | sample HC15DNA20500_MG_FD_204667 | JGI IMG/M metagenome (GOLD analysis project Ga0310345, IMG submission 204667) | Marine microbial communities from station ALOHA, North Pacific Subtropical Gyre - HC15-DNA-20-500_MG | ecosystem: Environmental > Aquatic > Marine > Oceanic | place: Pacific Ocean...
TTGAAGTGCCGGCGGAACGACAGGGCGTCAAGCTGCGCCCTCGCTACTGATGGCGGCGCAGGGGCCGGGCGTCAGCGCAGTCCGTCGAGCTTGCTGATCTGGTCGGCTTCCAGCCCGCCCATGCGGGAATGGATGCGCGGCCCCTTCGCCATCGCCAGCACGAACAGCAACTCGTCCGCCCGCGGGCCGTCCGGCAGGCCCACCTCCATCGCGTCGAAATGCGACCGGACATAGGCGGCATCCACATGGCCCAGCGGCACGTCGATCCGCACCCCCGGCCCGCCCTGCTTCATCGCCGAGGGCACGATGGCCAGCGCGCGGCCCAGCTTCTCGCGCATGGCGTAGCCGCCGGGCACGTGCCAGAGCGCGGTGTGCTCCAGCTCTCCGCCCGCGCCGGCCATCGCGGCCTTGCCGTAGCCGTCGATCCCCTCGCGCCCGCCGAGCGCGACGATCAGCCGGTCGGTCATCATCAGCCCCAGCGGTTTCAGATCGTCCATCACGGGTTGCAGATCGGGCTCGAAGCGACCGGCAAAGGGGTTGGCCACCAGCGCCAGAATGGCCCCGCGCTGGCGCGGCGGCCTCTCGCTCCCGCCGTCTCGCCCTTCCTCGGGACCGCCGTCGTGAACGATCTCCTCCACCACGATCTGCAGCTTGCGCAGGCGGAACTCAGGCATGGTTCTCTCCTCCGGGTTCGGCGCCGGGCAGGAAGACCGGCGCGCCGACGTGCCGCGCCTCGCCCTGCAATTGCAGCCAGGCACCGCCGATCAGGCCGCGGGCGAACAGCGTTTCGGCATAGGCCAGCCCGGTGTCCAGCGCCTGCGCCACCGACGCGTCGTCGAGCGGCCCGACCGCGGTGGTGACCAGCCGGCGGCCGAGGTCGCTGTCGGGCACCAGATCCTCCGCCGGGGCGCGTTCGACCGCCGGGTGATTGGCCAGCGTCACCCGGTTGGCGATCATCGTCGCCGCGGCATCCGCCACACCCGCGCCGCGCGCCAGCACCGTGACGCTGTCGGCGATCCCCAGCGACAGCGACCGGCCCCGCCAGCCCGAGGTCGCCAGCCCCCGCCAGGGCGCCGCGGCCCCCACCCGGACCAGCCCGCCGGGCATGGCGGCCGTCAGGCTCTGCCCCGGGGTCAGCAGGAAGGCGATGTCGCCGCCGTTGTTCACCCAGGCCTTGCGGATGTCGACATGCCCCGCGATGCGCAGCAGGATCTCCTCGGCGACGCTGCCGGCGACCGCGGCCATCGGCGTGATGAATTCGGGCAGAAAGGGGATGATCGCGTTGCGCATCCGCCGCGCGACCGGCCCGTCCAGCCGCCCCGGCCCGGCCGAGCGCAGCTTCGGCAGCTCGTCCACCAGCTCCTGCAGGATCGTCTCGAACCGCGCGGTGGCGGCGGCGAAGGCGCGGTGGCGCGACGGCCCCTCGGCGCCGACGATCAGGTCGATGGGCCCGTGGTTCAGGTGCAGCCGCTCGCCATCCGGCAGCATCCGGGCCGACGGGCCGGCCCGGTCGCTTTTCCGGTCGCTTCCCCGGCCGCTCTCCCGGTCGCGGCCACGGTCACGACCACGGTCGCTCCTCCGGGCCGGAGCGTCGGCCATCGTTGCGGGCGGGCGGGTGGAGGCGGAGGCAGCATTCATCGCCGGAGGTCACCTCGGTTTCGGCAGGACACGATACGCGTTCCCGTATTCATTGCCGGATTCCAGCGCGTCGTCCAGGGTGCGGATCGCCTCCACATGGCCGCCGAGGGCACGGTAGGTCTCCAGATCCGCGGTGAACTCGAGCGGCGCGACCAGCGCGGGCGTGGGCACGTAGCCGAAACTGCGGGGCGGCAGGCGGGTGACGTCGACCATCAGGGTGATGCCGCCGCCCGGCCAGACATAGACCGGCGCGCCGCCCATCGTGACCCGCACGCGCCCCGCCTGAACCGCCCGGGTCAGCCGCACCGGATTGCGCGTTGCGCCCGAGCGCAGCGAGCCACCCGCGCCGCCGGTGAACATCACGGTGCAGAGCGCGGGTTCGCAGTTCTCGGCGATCAGGTCGACGGTCGGCTGCAGCGCCTCGGGCATGGGGTGCGGCTGCGGGATCAGGTCATCGTCCAGCACGTAGTATCCGGCATGTTCCCCGGTGGTGGAGACCATCAGCATCGTCAGCCCCGGCCGCGCGCCCTTGCGCTCCATCCAGGGGTTGAGGATCGACAGCGGGTCCTCGATATCCGTGCCACCCCAGCCCTGCCCCGGCTCGGCCACGCGGAAATAGCGCCCGGGGGTCGACCGGTGCCCCTTTATGCGGATGCCGGTGTCCGGCCAGCCCAGCACCTTGCCCGCCTGGTGTTCGCTGACCACGCCGGTGATGTGATCGTCGACAACCACCACCTCGTCCACCAGCCCGTGCCACTGCGAAGCGAACATGCCTATGGTGGCCGAGCCGCAGCCGACGCGCATCCGGTGCTCGGTCGTGCCGTCCACGATCGGCGGGCGGCCGGCCTGAACCACGACCTCGGCGCCATCCTGGATCTGCAAGGTGACAGCGTCACTGTTGCAAAGGGCAAGCAGCGTGTCGCAGGTGGCCCGGCCCTCGGCCTTCGATCCGCCGGTCAGGTGGTCGACCCCGCCCAGCGACAGCATCTGCGAGCCGTATTCCGAGGTGACGACGAGGCCCACCTCCTCGCCCTGCGCCATGACCTTCGCGCCCTCGCGGCCGAGGTGCCGGTCGGTGTCGATCTTCACCTTGACGCCGCAGTAGGAATAGATCGCCTCGGTCACGACGGTGACGCAGTCGACCCCCTCGATCCTGCGCGAGACGATGAAGGGGGCGGGCTTGTAGTCCGGATAGGTCGTGCCCGCACCGATGGCGGTGATCTGTCGGCTGTCGTCGGGGGCGATCGCGCCGTTCCACTCGGCGTTCAGGAAGGGGCGGAAGGGGGTTCCGGCCTCGACCGCCGTCTCGAGGATCGTGAGCGGATCGCATCGGACGATTCGGCCGCCTTCGTTGGCGTAACGGTCGCAGGCCCCGGCGCGACCTTCGGCGATGTAGCACATCACCGGGCAGGCGTCGCAGCGGATCTTCTCGGGGCGTGAGGGGCGGTCCGAGGGGGTGGAGATGTCCTGCGGCGCGGGATCGCGGGGGGTGTCATCGGTCATGGGCGGGCCTCGAGGGGCCGTTGGTGATCGGTGTGCGTCGAACAGAGGGCTGCGCCCGCCTGGGCTGGCTCGAATGCGCCTGCCGGGGTGAGACGGGACCGTCGCGCCGGTGGCGCCGCGAAAGCCCGTCGAACGGCAGGCGCAGCCCGGGACGCTTCGCGAGCCGGGCGGTGCAAGGACTGAACCACGACGCCAGAGGACGCGGACGAGCGCAAGCCCGAGTCCTGCAACCGGGCAATCGCGCCTGCGTCGCTCGATCGGGCAAACAGGGAGGCGTCGGTGCGGCAGCAGGTGTCGACATTCATCCCCCCGCCTCCCGGATCGCCGCCAGCACCCGGTGCGGCAGCGCCGGCAGCCGGGACACCTTCGCGCCCGTCGCGTGGCGGATCGCGCCGAGGATCGCCGGGGCGGTCGGGATCAGCACGTGTTCGCCCAGCCCCTTGGCGCCCATCGGGCCCACCGGGTCGGGCACCTCGATCAGGATCGGCACGATCTCGGGCATGTCGCCGGTCGTGGGGATCAGGTAGTCGTGCAGGTTCTCGGTGCGGCCGGGGATGTATTCCTCCATCAGCGCCATCCCGAGTCCCTGGGCGATGCCGCCCGCGATCTGCCCCTCGGCCAGCAGCGGGTTGATGACGCGGCCCAGATCGTGCGCCGCGACCATCCGCACCACCCGCGTGGTGCCCAGCCGGGTATCCACCTCGACCTCGGCAATCTGCGCGCCCCAGCCGTAGACGGCGTAGGGCGCGCCCTGCCCGTCCGCATCCAGCGGCGCGGTCGGCGGGTCCCAGGTCTCTTCCGCCGAGACAGCGTAGCCGTCGGCGCCGAGGGGAAGGGCCGACAGGTCGATCTCCGACGCCCCCGCCCCGTCCGACACTGTCAGCACGCCGCCCCGAAGCGTCAGCACCGCGTCCGGCGCGCGGTTGGTCAGCGCCAGCAGCTTCGCCCGCAGCGCCTGCCCGGCGGCCAGCGCCGCGCGGCCGGTGACGACCGTCTGGCGGGAGGCCGAGGTCTTGCCGGCGTCGGGCGTCAGGTGGGTGTCGGGGCCGACGATCTCGATCAACTCCAGCGGCAGGCCCGCCGCGTCGGCGGCGATCTGGGCGATCACGGTGTTCGACCCCTGGCCGATGTCCGTCGCGCCCTGGTGCAGCACCAGCCGGCCCTCGGGCGTCAGCCCGATCCGGATGGTCGAGGGATTGGGCAGCGAGGTGTTCCCGCAGCCGTACCAGCAGCCCGCCACGCCGACGCCGCGTCGCAGATGGGTGTTCGCCGCGTTGAACGCCTCCGCCTCGGCCAGCGCGCTGTCCCAGTGCGGGGCCAGCGCGTCGAGGCAGGCGGCGATGCCGACGCCCCCAAGCTCCTGCCCGCAGACGGTTGGCACGCCGTCGGTCAGCGCGTTGAGGCGGCGGAAGGCCAGGCGGTCGATCCCCGCGGCCTCTGCCAGATCGTCGAACAGCCGCTCCTGGATCACCGCCGCCTGGGGCACGCCGAAGCCGCGGAAGGCGCCGGCGACGGGGTTGTTGGTGTGCATCGCCACCGTCTCGGCCCGGTAGTGCGGGATCGCATAGGGGCCGGAGGCGTGGACGGGCACCCGGTTCGCCACCGTCGGCCCCCAGGAGGCATAGGCGCCGGTGTCGAAGAGGCCGTCGAATTCCATCCCCGTCACACGACCCGTCGCATCGCAGCCGATGGCGGCCGTCATCCGGGCGGGATGGCGCTTGGTCGAGGCCTGCATCGATTCGGTCCGGGTGAAGGCCATCGCGCAGGGCTGCCCGGTCATCAGCGCGGCAAGGCCGATCAGCGGCTGCACCGACAGGTCGAGCTTTGCCCCGAAGCCGCCGCCGGTGCCCGACGGCAGGATGCGCACCCGCTCGGGCGGCAGGGCGAAGAGCCGGCAGAGGTCGTCGCGGTCCATCACCGGGGCCTGGGTGCAGGCGCGGATCATCAGCACGCCGTCCTCGACCCAGGCGGCCCCGGCCTCGGGCTCGATATAGGCGTGTTCGACGAAGGAGGTGGCGATGTCGGCCCGCGCGACATGGGCCGATGCGGCCAGCGCCCCGGCCGGATCGCCCCGCGCCACGCGGCCGCGGGTCAGCACGTTGTCGGGCCGCTCCGGCAGGATGGGGCGGGCACCTTCCGCGCGGGCGGGATCCGAGATCGTCTCCAGCGGCTCCCACGTCACCGGGAAGGTGGCGAGGTCGACGCCCTCGATCCGCGGGCGGGGGGCGGCGACGATGGCGACCGGCTCTCCGGGGTAGCGCGTCTCGGCCACGGCCAGCGCGGGCTGGTCGGCGAAGGGAGGGATGACGCCGAAGCGGTTCTCGCCGGGGATGTCGGCGGCGGTGAAGACCTGCACGTCGTGGTGCCGGGCCCAGCCGGCGATGTCCCCGAAGGCGAAGCGTGCGGCCGGGTGCGGCGCGCGGATGGCGCGGACGACCAGCGCGCCCTCGGGCAGATGGTCGGCGCCGAAGCGCTCGGCCCCGGTGACCTTGGGCAGCCCGTCGAGACGCGGGCGGCGCTGACCGACCGAGGGGCCGGCGGAGGAGCCGACCGAGGGGCCGACGGAGGGGCCGACGGGCGGCGGCGGCGCATCGGTCTCGTGCGCGCGCACCACCGCCTCGACGATCGCCTCGTAGCCGGTGCAGCGGCAGAGCACGCCGGACAGCGCCTCGCGCGCCTGCGCGTGCGACGGACGCGGGGTGCGAGACAGCAGCGCGGCGGCGGCCATCAGCATGCCGGGCGTGCAGATGCCGCACTGGGCGGCGCCGTGGCGCAGAAAGCTGGCCTGCAGCGCGGTCGGCGCCCCGCCCCCGGCCAGCCCCTCGACCGTCGTCACCTCGCGGTCGGCGGCGCGGGCCAGGGTGGTCAGGCAGGCGCAATGCGCGGCGCCGTCGATCAGCACGGTGCAGGCGCCGCAATCGCCCGCGTCGCAGCCGGTCTTGGTGCCGGTCAGCGCGAGATCCTGGCGCAGCACCTCCGACAGCCGCCGATGCGGCGCGGCCGTGACGGCGACCCGGCGGCCGTTGACGGTGAGGCCGATGGGTGCGCCTTCGCGGATCATGCCGCCCGCTCCCGCGGGGTCAGCGCCCCGGCCAGCGTCCGGGCGATCAGCTCTGCCGCGGCATGGGCGCGGTAGGCCGCGTCGGCGCGCGGGTCGTCGATGGGCGCCAGCGCCGGCGCGATCAGCCCGGGGTCGATGGCGGCGGCGGCCCGGTCGGCGGGCAGGCCGCGCAGCGCCGCCTCCTGCGCGGGCAGGCGGACGGCCACCGGGGAACAGGCGCCGACGGCGAGCGCGGCCCCGGCGATCCGGTCGCCGTCGAGCGTAACGCGGGCTGCCGTCATGGCGATGGAGATGACGAGGAAGCGCCGCGCGCCCAGCTTCAGGAACGCGCCCTGCCCCTGCGCATCGGGGATCAGCACCGCGGTCAGCAGCTCTCCCCGCGCCAGCGCGGTGCGGCGTGGGCCGAGGATGAAGTCCGACAGCGCGAGGCGGCGGGTGCCCCCGGCCGAGGCCAGTTCGACCTGCGCGTCCAGCGTCAGCAGCGGCGGCACGCCGTCGGCGGCGGGCGAGGCGTTGCAGAGGTTTCCGGCGATCGTGCCCGCGTTCTGGATCTGCACCGACCCGACCTCGCGCGCCGCCTGCTTCAGCCCGTCGAAGGCGGGCGGGAGGGGCGCGTTCAGGATCTCGGTCCAGGTGGTGGTGGCGCCGATCCGCACATGGCCGTCCGCGCGGGCGATCCCTCGCAGCGCCGCGACGCCCGACAGGTCGAGGATCGCCCCCGGCAGCACCGGCGTCTTCGTGGCGGGGAAGAGGTCGGTGCAGCCCGCCGCCGGCGTCACCTCGGCCCGCGCGGCGATGGCGAGCGCGTCGGCCAGTTCCGTGGGACGGTGGAAGGCGGCTGGCATGGAGGCTCCGGACCTGGTGCCGTGGCTATTGTTGGTGTACAAACGGATTTGAGGGGATGGCGGGAACGCTGTCAAGTCCGGCCCGGAGCCTCCGGAACCGGCGGGAGAGGAGCGCGGGGAATGGCCGATTACGTTCTGGACGCCCAGGTGGGCTTCCTGCTGCGGCGTGCGACGCAGCGGCATCTGGGCATCTTCGCCGCGCATCTGCCGGATCTGACGCCGACCCAGTTCTCGACCCTGACGAGGCTGTGCGAGCTGGGCCCGATCTCGCAGAACGCGCTCGGCCGGGAGGTGGCGATGGACGCGGCCACTATCAAGGGCGTGGTCGACCGGCTGCGCGCCCGCGGGCTGGTGCAGGCCGCCCGCGACGGCGGCGACCGGCGGCGGCTGCTGCTGGAGGCCAGCGAGGCGGGCCGCGCGCTGTGGGAGGCGTCGTGGCGGGCGGCGCTGGCGATCAGCGCCGAGACGCTCGCCCCGCTGGAGGCGGAGGAGCGGGAGGTGTTTCTGGGGATGCTGGCGCGGCTCGGGTGAGTCGGAGGTTTGCCCGGTCATGGGCCGGGATGGGGGGGCAGAATGCCCGCCCTGCGCGGGGTTTCCGGATGGTGGGGCGGCGCGATCGGCCGGGATGGTGGTGGGCAGAATGCCCACCCTGCGCGCCGGGTGCCGAGCGGCTGCGCGATCGGATCGGTCGGAATGGTGGGCAGGATGCCCACCCTACACGCCGAGGTGGCGGCGCAGGCGGTCCGGGGCCTTCGACAGGGTGTGGGCGTCGAAATCCTCCAGGTTGCGACCGTTCTCGATGACGTGGACATGGTCGGCGATGGCCAGCACCGCGTCGACGCGCTGTTCGACCAGCAGGATCGCCGCGCCGGCGTCGCGCATCTTGAGGATCACCTGGCGGATCGCCTCGATCATCGACGGCTGCAGCCCCTCGGTCGGCTCGTCCAGCAGCAGCAGCTTCGGCCGGAGGCAGAGCGCGCGGGCGGTGGCCAGCATCTGCTGTTCGCCGCCCGAGAGGGTGTCGGCCCGCTGCGTCAGCCGTTCGCGCAAGCGGGGGAAGAGGGTCAGCACCTCTTCCCGGATCGCGCCCTCCTGCCCCTTCGTCGCCGGCCGCGCCATCAACCCGATGTCGAGGTTCTGCGCCACGGTCAGCTCGCCGAAGAGCCGCCGGCCCTGGGGGATGTAGCCCACCCCCGCCTCGGGCACCCTGTGGGCCTGCAGCGCCGTCAGCTCGACCCCGTCCAGCGCGATCCGCCCCGCATCCGCCCGGACGAGGCCCATGATCGCCCGCATCGTCGTGGTCTTGCCCGCCCCGTTGCGGCCCATCAGGCAGGTGATCCGCCCCGGCGCGGCCGACAGCGACAGGTCGCGCAGGACGGTGACGGGGCCGTAGCCGGCGGTAAGTTTGTCGATGGTCAGCATGGGGTGACGGCGGCCGGACGCCTCCGGCGGGCGTATTTCGGGAAAGATGAAGGCAGGTCAGGTCGCATCGGCGGGCTCGGTGCCGAGGTAGGCGGCCTGGACGCGGGCATCGGCGCGGATCGCCTCGGGCGGGCCTTCGGCCAGGACCTCGCCGAAGTTCAGGACGGTGATCTCGTCCGCGAGGGACATGACGACGTTCATGTTGTGCTCGATCAGCAGGATCGTGGTGGTGGCCGAAAGCTCGCGGATCAGCGCCTCGAAGGCCTCGATCTCGCTGTCGGCAAGGCCCTGGGTGGGCTCGTCGAGGATCATCAGGCGCGGCGATTGCGCGAGGCCCATGGCGATCTCCAGCAGGCGCTGGTGCCCGTAGGACAGATCGCGGGCCGTCTCCGCGCGGCGGTCGGCGAGGCCGGTGCGGGCGAGCGCGTCGGCGACCGCCCGATCGACGGCCGGCGCGTCGGTGCCGAGCCGGCGGCGGGCGGCGAGGGCCACGTTCTCCTCGGCCGCGAGGCGCGCGAAGACCGAGGTGATCTGGAACGTGTAGGCCATGCCGCGGCGGACACGCTCGTGCGCCGGCAGGTCGGTGATGTCCTGCCCGTCGAAGGCGATCCGCCCCGAGGACGGCGCGATGCGGCCGATCAGCATCGACACCAGCGTCGTCTTGCCCGCGCCGTTCGGCCCGATCAGCGCACGGATGCGCCCCGGCGCGAGGCTCAGGTCCACCTCGTGGACGGCGCGCAGGCCGTGGAAGCTGCGGCTCAGCCCCCGGGTTTCGAGGATCGGCGTCGTCATGGCAGCGCCCGCCAGAGCCTGTTGCGGATCTCGCCCGCGATGCCGCCCGGCGCGAAGAGGGTCAGCAGGACCAGCACCACGCCGGCGATCAGCATGTATGCCTCGGTGATCCCCGACGAGAGGTCGATCAGGTAGAACATGAAGAGCGTGCCGATGAACGGCCCCAGTACCGTCCCCGCCCCGCCGAGCAGCACCCAGAGCAGCGGGAAGATCGAGTACTGCACCCCGGCGAAGCTGGCCCCCGCATAGCCGAAGAGCGTGGCGTAGGCCGCGCCCGATGCGGCGGAGATCGTCGCCGAGATGACCAGCGACCAGAGCTTCAGCCGCCCGGTGTCGTAGCCCAGCAGCCGCGCGCGCTCCTCGTTCTCGCGGATGGCGACGAAGCTGCGACCGAGCGGGCGGTGGACGAGCCGGAGCGAGATCAGGAGCGCCGCCGAGAAGAGCGCCCAGGCGACGAGATAGCGGGTGTCGGCGGCCGTCAGGTCCAGCCCGGCGATCTGGCGATCGATGGCGGGGATCACGAAGCCCTCGTCGCCGCGGGTCCAGGTGCCGAGAAGCAGGATCGTCAGGTAGAAGGCCTGGGAGAACATCAGCGTGACGATCATGAAGGCCACCCCGGCCGTGCGCAGGGCCAGCAGGCCCACGACCAGCGCCAGCGCCGCGCCGGCCAGCAGCCCCAGGGCGAAGGACGGGCCGATGGCGAGGTCGGCCAGCCGCATCGGCAGGGCCGCGCCGTACATCCCGGCGGCGAAGAACATCGCGTGGCCCAGCGACAGCAGGCCCGTGTAGCCGAAGGCGATGTTGTAGCCGATGGCGTAGATCGCCAGCGTCATCACCCGCGCCAGATTGCCCTGGTGATAGGCCGGCAGCAGCCAGTTGAGCGCGAGGAGCAGCGCCAGAAGCCCCGCGTGGACGGCGAGAGACCGGGTCATCGCGCCCTCGTCCCGAACAGGCCCTGCGGCCGGAAGACCAGCACCAGCGCCACCAGCAGCGTGGCGAGGATCTTCGCCAGCGTCGGCGAGAAGAAGACCGAGATGATGCCGTCCGACAGCCCGATCAGCACCGCCGCGACGATGGTGCCGGCAAGGCTGCCCAGCCCGCCGATGATCACCACGATGAACGACAGCAGCAGCGCGTCGCCGCCCATCAGGTAATGCGCCTGCTGGATCGGCACGATCAGCACGCCCGCCAGAGCCGCCAGCGCCGCACCGAGGCCGAAGACGGCGGCGTAGACCCGCTCCACCGGGATGCCCATGGCGGTCGCCATCTCACCGTCCAGCTGGGTGGCGCGCATGACGAGCCCCGCGCGGGTGCGGGTCATGAAGAGCCTCAGCGCCACGATCACCACGGCCGAGGCGACGAGGACGATCAGCTTCCAGGCGGTCGTCGACAGGCCCCAGGGGTAGTAGAACTGCCAGCCCGCCTCGCCCCGCTCCACGAAGGGCAGCGCGATGCGCATGTCCCAGGGGGCGGCGACGGGGCGCGCCTCGGGGCCGTAGGTCATCAGCGTGACCTGCTGGATGATGTAGAGCAGGCCGATGGTGGCGACGATCGTCCGCTCGGGATCGTAGTCCAGCCGCTTGAGGATGGTCATGTCGGCCGCCGCCGCGAGCGCGCCGACCGCCAGCGGCACGGCGACGAGGGCGGCGAACCACACCCCTGCCCCGCCACCCAGCTGGTGCGCGACGATCCAGGATCCGACGGCGCCCAGCATGAAGAATTCGCCATGCGCGACGTTCACCACCCGCATGACGCCGAAGACGAGGCTGAGGCCCGAGGCCATCAGCGCCAGGACCGCGGCGAGGACCGCGCCCTCGATCAGGGCCAGCAACAGGTGGGGGCCGAAATCCAACCGGGTCAGCCCTCTGCCTTGACGGCCATCTGCCAGGACAGGCCGAAGCGGTCGACCACCCAGGCGTAGCGCGGGCTGAACGGGTAGGAATCGAGCGCCATCAGCACCTTGCCGCCCTCGGCGAAGGCGGCGTAGAGCGTCTCGACCTCCGCCGGCTCGTCGCAGTCCACCCAGAAGGAGAAGCTGGGCGTCAGGTCGAAATCATGCACCGGCGGGCTTTCGAGGAAGGTGGCGCGCTGGCCGCCGATCTCGACCTCCAGCAACTGCGCGTCCCCGTCCTGTGCGTGGGTCTTCACCTCGAACCGACCTTCCGGGAAGAGCGAGGCGTAGAGCTCCGCCGCCTCCTCCGCGCCGCCCTGGAACATCAGGAAGGGGGTCACCGTCATTGCCATGTCGTGCCGTCTTTCGTCTTTTCGTGGGGTCCCGGCGCGGGGCCCGGTGTGTCTGCCGGGCTTCCCCGGGCGGCGGAGCCCCGGCGCGGGGGCCGGGGCGGATGTGCGGGCCCGGATCTCTCCCGGGCGGCGTGGCCCCGGCGCGGGGCCGGGGCGCGCGGCGTCAGAAGCTCATGGTGGTGTAGTCCACCTCGTCCTCGTAGAGCGTATCCTCGATCGGCGCGGTGTGCTGGCGGATCAGCTTCCCGTCCTCGACCCGGCTGATGTACTGCACGCCGAAGACCTGGTGGGTCTTGCCGTTGAAGGTCTTGGGGCCCTGCGGATGCTCGATGCTCTCGGGCATCTCCGTCATCGCCTCGACCGCCTCCACCAGGGCCTGACGGTCGTCGGGACCGGCGTAGCCCGAAGCCTCCATCCCCGCCTTGATGATGTGCAGCGTTTCCCAGCAGCCGAACATGTGGGCATAGGTCGACACGTCGGTCGGGTCCGAGACGGAGGCGCCGTTCTCGTCCACGCCGACGGCCTCGCGGAAGGCCTTGTCGTGTTCCGACTGGTCGGGCTGGGCGTAGCGCGGATTGCCCTCCCAGAAATAGGTGCCTTCCAGGAATTCGAGACCCGGGGAGGCCAGGTCCACCGCCTCCAGGCTGTCGATGAAGCCGAAGATCTCGGGCCGGCTCGGCCCGAAGAATTCGCCCAGCTCCTTCACGAAGGTCAGCACGGCAGGGCCGACCATCACGTGATACAGGACCTCGGTGTCGCGCGGGATCTGCGGGAAATAGCGGGTGAAGGAGGTCTCGGCCGGCGGGACCGGAATCATCGCCAGCACCTCCCCGCCCTGCGCCTCGATCGCCTTCGAGAAGTAGTCGCGGTGGTCGTGGCCGAATGCGAAGTCGGGGAAGATCATCGTGACCTTCTTGCCGAGGTTCTGTCCGACATATGGCGCCATCGCCTGCACCTGGCTCTTCACGTCGGTGATGCCGGGTTGCAGCGTCCAGCGGTTCAGCATGCCGCTTGCCACGTGATGCCCTTCGGAGACCACGAAATACGGCAGCTTCAGCTCGCCCGCGCGGGGGGCCGAGCCGATGACGACATGAGAAAAGAGCGTGCCGAAGGCCACGTCGCAGTTCGACTGGTTGGCAAACTTTTCAAGCACTTCCGCGCCGCGCTTCGGGTCGGTGCCGTCATCCTCGGTCACCAGCTCGATCATCCGGCCGTTGATCCCGCCCTCGGCGTTGATCTTCTTCACGGCGGCTTCGGAGGTGCGTTCGTACCAGCGCCCGTAGGCCGCGCCGATTCCGGTGGCGTGCTTCTGGAAGCCGATGCGGATCGGCTGGGAGGTCTGGGCATGGGTGTAGCGCGCCCAGAGCGGCAGGGTCGTGGCGGCACCGGCCGCGCCGAGGGTCTTCAGCGCGGAACGGCGGGAGATGGAGGATTTCGGAGCGGTCATCGTGGCGGTTCCCTGTTGGTTGGGCTGACGGCTTTGTCGGGCCCGTCTTGCTGCGGGCTCGGGTGAAGTCTGTATGCACACAAACGAGTTGTCCAATGTTATCGTCACTCTGTCAGGCTCCGCGCGGGGATGCGAGCAGCCAGAGCCCGAAAAGCGTATAGAGGATCATGAAGAGCGCCAGAGGCGCCTGGCTGAGCGCCGCCCGCCGGTGCGTCCCGAAGAGCCGCAGCGCCGCATGGTGCGACATAAGGATTCCGAGGATGTGGCCGATCACCACCGCGCCGGCCTGAGCCAGCCAGATGGCCTCCACCGTGTCGCGGGTGTTGAAGAAGCCGGTCGTGACGCGATAGCCCGAGAGCCCCAGCAGATCGGCCCCGGTGCGGAACGGATCGTTCAGGCGCAGCGCCAGGTACTGCCCTTCGACCAGCGCGGTCGGCAGGTAGTGCGCGAGGTGATAGGCGAAGGCGATCGGCAGGATGGCGGGGGCCAGGGCGCGGAAGGCGGTGGCGAAGCGGCCCGGCGGCGCCTCGACGAGGATCAGCCCGGCGTGGATCGTGGCGGCAAAGGCTGTGATCAGCAGGGCGGAGGCGGCGACGAGGCCGATCAGGCTTTCGCCGATCACCGCCGAGCGGCCGGTGAATTCCAGCGGGTTCATCCCGATGCGGGCGAACCACCAGAAGGTCTCGTTCAGCCCGTCGAAGGACCCGACGCCGAGCGCCAGCAGTGCCAGCACGGCCAGCGCCATCGGCGGCGCCGCGCCGGCCAGCCGCCACCCCGGCAGGCCGAGCGCGAGGCGGCCGCGGTGCCGCGCGGGGATCGCCAGACCGGCGTAGAGCCGCATGAGGGCGGTCAACGGCTCGGCCCGCAGCAGCCAGCGAGGGCCGAAGAGCACGAGGCCGGCGAGGTGCAGCAGCCACCAGGCGGCAGCGATCCGCGCCAGCCGGTCGGGCTGCGCCGGGGCCGGATCGACCAGCAGGAAGGCGGCGAAGGCGATGAAGGCCGCGACCGCGGGCCAGCGGCCGGTGCGGCGCGGCAGATGCAGGGGAGCCCGCCAGCGGGCGCGGCGCAGCAGCGCCAGCGGCAGCGCCCAGGGCGAGAGCCCGCGCCAGAGGTCGCCGAAGATCCCCTGCGCGGTCAGCACGAAAAGCCAGAGCGCCGTCCAGAGCGTCAGCGGCATGGCGTTCCGCGTCGGATCCTGCGAGCCGGTCAACCCATCGTGGATCGCCCAGGCGAAGACGGCGAGCGACAGCGCCCCCGCCAGCGGCAGGCGCGGGCGGCGCAGGGGGACCGGCAGCGTGACGGGTCGGAAGAGGCCGCGCGCGGCGTGTGCCGGGATCAGCGCGATCAGCAGGACGGTGGCCGCGACGCTGGCGACCCCGCCCGCGATGTAGAGATCGGTGGGCAGCAGAAGGACGAATCCCTGCTCGGACGCATGAGCGGCGGCACGGCCCGGGAGGAGGAGAGCCGCCAGGATGAAGACGGGAGGATGACGCCACATGGCGGGGATCATCGCCGGATCGGCGGGTATGGCAATGGGCGTTGACGTGAAGCGCATCGACATCCGGAACCTGCACGCCGAGGCGCCCGTCTTCGAGAAAAGGTTGAAGGTCGCCGCAGAGGGACGCGTCCGGCCCTGGTCGGGCGCTTCGCCACGACTGCACGGGCGCGCTTCATGGCGACGCCACATCGTACAGCCATTCGGCGCGGGGCGTCGACCGTGCGCCCGGCCTTGGGGAGGGCCGGGCGCGGCCCGGGGCTGGTCGCCCCGAGCTGGCATATGTGCGGCGTGGAGCGGCGAGCCGGATCGCGCGTCGTCATGGGCTGGCGCCTTGTGTGGCGTGAAGCGGCAAGGCAGATCGCGCGTCTCCGGCGTCACCTCCCCGACCCGAAAGCCACGCCCCCGCCGCGCCTTTCCCCCACGGAATTGACGCCCCACCGACCCCCTGCCATCATTTCGCCCGACAAGGGGGCGATACCCCCTCGACCGTGAAGATGCGGGCGTGGCCATACGGGCAGAGACATGACGGCATCCCTTCCGGCGGAGGCGCAGCGATGCGACTGACCGCCGTCACTTGCGTGAAGAACGAGGGCCCTTTCCTGCTGGAATGGATCGCCTTCAACCGGATCATCGGGATCACCGATTTCCTGTTCTATTCCAACGACTGCACCGACGCGACCGACCGCCTGCTGGACCGGCTTCGGGACCATGGCGTCGTGCAGCACCTGCCGAACCCGGCCGAGGGCCGCAACTACCAGATGGAGGCGCTGAAGGACTCGCGGAACCACGCGGTGGTCTCCGAGGCCGACTGGCTCTGGATCGCGGATGTGGACGAGTTCCTGAACATCCACACGGGCGATCACACCATCCCCGCGCTGATCGAGGCCTGCGGCAACCCGCAGGCGATCTCGGTCCATTTCCAGTTCTTCGGCAACGACGGCATCGAGGCCTACGAGGACAAGCCGATCATCGCCCAGTTCACCCGCTGCCAGAACCCCGACATCTGGTGGGGCGAGACGGCGATCGAGGTCAAATCCCTGATCCGCCGCGACTTCCCCCTGCAATACTACGGCGCGCACCGCCCCTTCCTGAAACGCCGGCTGAAGAAGGAGGATCGCCCCGCCTGGACCGACGGCTCGGGCCGGCAGGTGCCCTTCCGCTTCCTGACGGCGGCGAACGAACGGCGCATCCGCAAGTTCCCGGCGCAGGGCGCGCGGGATCTGGCGACGCTGAACCACTACGCGCTGCGCTCGCTCGACAGCTATCTGGTCAAGAACGACCGGGGCGACGTGAACCGCGAACATCGCGCCTTCGACGACAGCTACTGGCGCCAGCGCGCCGACGTGGCCTGGCAGGACACGAGCATCGCCCGCCATCTGCCTGCGCTGCAAAAGGAAATCGCCCGCCTGAAGGCCCTGCCCGGCATCGCCGACCTGCATGACGAGGCGGTGGCGCTGCATCGCGCGAAACTGGCCGAGCTGAGCGCGAAACCCGAATACCAGGCCATGCGAAGCCAGCTTCTCGCCTGCCCCACGATCTCGGCCGAGGAAGAGGCGCTGCGGCGCGAGCTGGGGCTGGAGGACGCATGAGCACCACGCCGAACCCCGCCCCCTTCATCTTCAACCTCGGCCTGCCGAAATCCGGGACCACGACCTTCAAGAAGGCGCTGAAGGAGGCCGGGCTCAAGGTCGGCGACCACCGCATCCGGCGCGGACAATCGCCGAAGAACCGGCTGAGGGGCCAGTTCGTGGGCGACGTGCTCTATCGCGGCTATTTCACCACCGGCAACCCGCTGGAGGAGATGGCCGATTTCGACGCCATCGCCGAGGCGTCCTATCTGCAATCCACCGGCGCCTGGCCGCAGATGGATTTCGGCCTGATCCGCGCGCTGATCGCGCACCGCCCCGCCACGAAATTCGTCGCCACCTGGCGCGAGCCGGCGGCCCTCTCCGCCTCCATGGGCAAGTGGACCAACATGGGCACGCGGCTGGAGCGCGCCGACATTCCGGGCCTGCCGCACGGCTACGGCGGCACCGACGCGGAACGCATCCGCTGGATCGAGGGGCATTACGCCCAGGCCGAGGCGATGGTGAGCGCCGTCGCCCCCTTCCTGCTGCTCGACGTGGCGGCGGAGGATGCGCACGAGAGGCTGAAGCACTTCCTCGGCATCGACCTGCCCTGGTGGGGCCGCGCGAACGAGAACCGCACCGAGGACGACGAGGACGAGGACGAAGAGGCCGAGGCATGAAGATCCACCTGCACATCGGGCTGGACCCGGCCGCGACGAACCGGCTGCAGACGATCCTGTCGGACAAGCGCGAGCAGCTGATCGGCAAGGGCGTTCTCTTCCCCCGCTCGCCGGGCGGGAAGAACCACACGCGGCTTTTCATGGCGGTGACCGACCCGGATCACATCGACCCGCTGCGCTTCAACCGCGGCTACATCCTGCCCGATCGGCAGGAGAGCCTGCTGACCGAGGTGTCCCGCGGCATCCGCAAGGAGGTGGAGGCGCATGCCCCGCAGGTGCTGATCCTCTCGGCCGTGCAACTGGGCCAGTCGCTGGCCCGCCCGTCCGAGCTGAAGCGGCTGCGCGCGCTGCTGCTGCCCTTCTCGGACGGTATCGAGGTGACGGCGCATGTGGACGAACAGGCCGGCGCGCTGGCCCGTCACTATGCGGGCCAGGTGATGGAGGGGCGTGCGACCCCGCTCACGGTCGAACAGGCGATCCCCGAGGGCGAAAGCTGGTGGGACGCCGCCCTCGCCGCCGCGCCGCAGGTCGACCCGGCGGCCGGGCAGTTCCTGGAAACCCAGGCCCCGCCCTTCTGGCTGGACCACGCCCGCCTGGTGGCGGAATGGGAGGCGGTCTTCGGCGCGGGCCGGGTGCATCTGCGGTCCGTCACCGACGCGCTCTGGTCCGAGACCGGGACGGAAGAGGCCCGCGCCGCCTTCGGCCTCGACGACGCAATCGGCAAGGCCGAGCCCGCCGCACGGCCCGGTCAGCCCTCCGCCGCCTGGGTGGCGCGGGGCCGGCAGATGAACGACGCGCTGCTGCGCCTGCTGGCCCGGGGCGGCCGCGTGGTGCCGCGCCCGCTCTGGACCCGCTTCATGGAAGAGATCGCGTTTCCGGGCGAGCCGATCGCGCCAGAAAGCCTCTCGACCCTCGTGAAGCGGTTCGAGACCGACAATGCGGCGCTGGCGAAGGCGCATCCGGGCCTCTCCGCCGAGGCCATGAAGCCCCCCCCCGCGGGGGACCCCTGGGTCGAGGCCGATCCCGAACGGGGCTTCCGCGCCACGCAGTACCTGCTGTCCTTCATGTTCCGCATCGACAAGGCCACGGCCGAGGAGAAGGACAAGCTGGTGGCCGCCGAGGCGGTGGTGAACGGCGACCCGGTGCCGCCCGAGGCGCTGAACGGCGCGAACGGCCACGCCCCCAGCCCCGAGGCGATGAAGATCATGCCGCCGCTGGCCCTGCAGAAATACGACCAGCTGATGAACTCGCCCTTCAGGCCCCACAACCGCATCGGCCGTACCGACGAGGAAGCGGAGGGCGAGGCCTACGCCCCTGCCCCGGCACGGAAACTGCCGAAGGGATCGACCGGCAACGTCATCGTCGGCTGCATGAAGAACGAGGCGCCCTACATCCTCGAATGGGTGGCCTACCACCGCGCGGTCGGCTTCGACGATTTCCTGATCTACACCAACGACTGCACCGACGGGACGGACGCCATCCTCGGCCGGCTGGACGAGATGGGCGTGCTGAACCACCGCGACAACAACGGCTGGAAGGGCAATTCCCCGCAGCAGCACGCGCTCGACAACGCGGTGGACGAGCCGGTGCTGAAGAAGGCCGACTGGATCGCCCATATCGACGTGGACGAGTTCGTGAACATCCGCTGCGGCAACGGCACGCTGTCGGATTTCTTCGAACGGGTGCCGGATGCGACCGCCGTGGCGATGACCTGGCGGCTCTTCGGGCACAACGGCGTCACCTCGTTCGAGGACCGCATGGTGATCGAGCAATTCGACCGCTGCGCCCCGAAATACTGCCCCAAGCCGCACACCGCCTGGGGCTTCAAGACGCTGTTCCGCAACGACGGCGTCTACGGCAAGCTGTCCTGCCACCGGCCCAACAAACCCGATCAGGACCGGCTGGACAAGGTGGCGTGGGTCAACGGCTCCGGCCAGCCGATGGGCAAGGACGTGGTCCGGAACGGCTGGCGCAATTCCAAGAAATCCATCGGCTACGACCTGATCCAGCTGAACCACTACGCCCTGCGCTCGGCCGAGAGCTATCTGATCAAGCGCCAGCGCGGCCGCGCCCTGCATGTCGACCGCTCCATCGGGTTGAACTACTGGATCCGCATGGACTGGACCGACTTCCGCGACGTGACCATCAAGCGCAACATCCCCCGCGTGCGCGAGGAGATGGACCGCCTTCTGGCCGATCCGACCCTGCGGAAGCTGCACGAGGACGGCGTCACCTGGCATCGCGCCAAGGCCGAGGAGCTGCACGGCATGCCGGAGTTCGAGGATCTCTACCGGCAGGCCCTGACCATCCGCCTGAACGAGAGCGAGCGGGTGGCCTATGCCCTGGCGCTCGACCTGGAGAGCTGAGGCATCACTGAAGGAACGGGGCGCAGCGCATTGAATTTCCTCGCCATCCTCACCGTCAGGAACGAGGCCGCGTTCCTGCTGGAATGGCTGGCGCATCACCGGGCGGTGGGCTTCACCGACTTCCTGATCTTCTCGAACGACTGTCAGGACGGCACCGACGCGATGCTCGACCGGCTGGAGGCCCTGGGCCATGTCACCCATGTCCGCAACGACGGGCCATACGACAAGGGCGGCATCCAGTTCACCGCGCTGAAGGCCGCCGACCGGATGGAGATCGTGAAGGGCGCGGACTGGATCCTGCCCTTTGACGTGGACGAATTCGTCAACATCCACGCGGGCGACCGCACCCTGCCCGCCCTGCTGGACGCCCTGCCCGAGGCGACGGCGATCACCCTGACCTGGCGGCTCTTCGGCAACGCGGGCGTCGTGCGCTACGAGGACGCGCCGGTCACGCAGACCTTTACCCGCGCCGCACCCGAGGTGCTCTACTGGCCGTGGCGGGCGTCGATGTTCAAGACGCTCTACCGCAACGACGGCACCTACCGGAAATGCGGCGTCCACCGCCCCCGCTCCCCCGATCCGGGCCGGATCGACGACGCCCGCTGGTACGACGCCTCGGGCCGGGCGCTGGAGCCGAAGTTCCGGAAGGAGCGGATCTTCTCGACCTACGGGCGGAAGAACAACGCACTGGCGCAGCTGAACCACTATCCGCTGGGGGCAATGGAGAGCTACGTCGTCAAGGCCGACCGGGGCCGCGCGGTGCATTCCGACCAGATGCTCGGCCTCGACTACTGGACCGAACGGAACTTCTGCACCGACGAGGATCGCTCGATCCTCGCCATGGCGCCGCGGATGCAGGCCGAACTGGACGCGCTGACGGCGGACGAGGAGCTGGCCCGCCTGCACGACGCCGCCGTCGCCTGGCGCAAGACGCGATTCGAGATGCTGATGATGCAGGAGCCGTATCGCGCGCTCTTCGGCCGGCTGCTGATGGCCGCGCCCACGCGGCCGGTGCCGCTGGCCGCGGCGCGGTTCCTGGTGCACCACGCCAATCTCGGCCGATCCGCGAACAATCCCGCGGAAGATGCGTGATCGGTGCGCCCCCGGCGACGATTCCCCCGGTTTCCTGTTTCGTTTCCCCCCGTTCCCGGGCCATAATGACCCGGCCGCCGGGGCTGGCGGCAAAGTATCGAACGGGCGCCTCCGGGCGCCGGACTGGGTGGGTCTTTCATGGACGACGTCGCCGAAGCGGTCGGGCGCGACCTCGGCGCAGCCGGGCCTTCCGGCTGGCTTCCCGCCATCGTGGAAACCGCCGACGAACACGGCTATTTCCAACCCCTGGGCAAGAGCCATTTCGCCGCCCTCGTCGAACGGATGGGCAGCGACCGCACCCTGCTGGTCAGCTTCGAACGCATCGACGACCTGCGCCCGCGCGGCGCCGTGCCCTTCGGCTGGGAGATGGTGAAAACGCTCGGCTGGTCCAGCCTGGTGCTGGCCTGCGAGGGCGACACCTTCTTCCGCGACCCGAAGGTCCACGGCTATTTCGACCGGCTGATCGACGAAGGCTTCCTGGAGGATTTCGATCGCGTCGTCTTCTACGGGGCGGGATCGTGCGGCTATGCCGCTTGCGCCTTCTCGGTCGCGGCGCCCGGGGCCATCGTGCTGGCCGTGGCGCCGGTGGCCACCCTGGACACCGACCGCGCCGCCTGGGACGACCGCTGGCCGGCGCTGCGCCGCACCTCGTTCACCGACCGCTACGGCTTCGCGCCCGAGATGCTGGACGCGGCGGCCCGCGCCTTCACCATCCACGATCCGGGCCAGCGGCTGGACGACATGCACGCCTCGCTCTTCGCGCGGCCGAACGTCGTGCGGCTCCGGATGCGGCACATGGGCGAGACGCTGGCCCAGCAGCTGATCGCGATGCGGCTGCTGCCGCGGCTGATCGAGAAGGCGGCCGAGGGGCGGCTGAGCCCGCAGCATTTCGCCCGCCTCGCCCGGGTCCGGCGGAACTACGCCCCCTACCTGCGCCGCCTGCTGGTGGCGGTCGAGGATCGCGACGGCCCGCTACTGGCCCGCGCCCTGTGCCGGAACGTGTCGCAGCGGCTGAAGCTGCCGCGCTTCACCGGCCGGCTGCGGGCGCTGGAGCGCGAGCGGGCAGAGGCAGGCGACGACGCGGCCGCCCGGGCCGGCGCGGCCGAATAGCGCGGCACTGGATCGGCCCGCGCATTCGCGCTAAGCGGCAGGCATGAGCGCCTCGATCACCCTCCGCCGCCCCGACGACTGGCACCTGCACCTGCGCGACGGCGCGATGCTGCGCGCCGTCCTGCCGGAAACCGCCCGCCATTTCGCGCGGGCCATCGTCATGCCGAACCTCGTGCCGCCGGTGGTCACCGGCCGGGACGCCGCCGCCTACCGCGAGCGCATCATGGCCGCCCTGCCCGGCGGCATGACGTTCGAGCCGCTGATGACGCTCTACCTGACCGAAGACACCGATCCGGACGACGTGGCCGCCGCCCATGCCTCGGGGCTCGTGACGGCGGTGAAGCTCTACCCGGCCGGGGCCACGACGAACTCCGCCTCCGGCGTGCGGGACTTCACCCGGATCGCCCCGGTGCTGGAACGGATGGCCGAGATCGGCATGCCGCTCTGCATGCACGGCGAGGTCACCGCCTCGGACGTCGACATCTTCGACCGCGAGGCGGTTTTCATCGACACCGTGCTCGATCCGCTGCGCCGCGCCCATCCCGGCCTGCGGGTGGTGATGGAACACATCACCACCTCCGACGCCGCCGATTACGTCCGCAGCGCCGATGACGGCCTCGGCGCGACGATCACCACCCACCACCTCGTGATCAACCGCAACCACATCCTGGTCGGCGGCATCCGCCCGCATTACTACTGCCTGCCGGTGGCCAAGCGCGCCACCCACCAGCACGCCCTGCGCGCCGCCGCCACCTCGGGCGATCCGCGTTTCTTCCTCGGCACCGACAGCGCTCCGCACCCCGATCACCTGAAGGAACACGCCTGCGGCTGCGCCGGCTGCTTCACCGCCACCAACACGCTGTCGATCCTCGCCGAGGTCTTCGAGCAGGAAAACGCGCTGGACCGGCTGGAGGGGTTCATCTCTCTCAACGGTCCCGCCTTCTACGGCCTGCCGCCGAACGAGGACCGCATCACCCTGACGAAGGGCGCCCCCGTCACCTATTCCGGCAAGATCGACGCAGGCGACGATCACGTCACCGTCTTCGACCCGGGCTTCCCCCTCCACTGGAAGGTCGAGGCCTGACCCCTCCTTCGTCTTTCCGCAAAATACGCCCGCCGGAGGCGTCCGCACCCTCCGCCAGCGCCACCGCCCGAACAAGAGCCCGTCCGAAAACCCGCCCGAAATTCCGCTCGTAAGCCCGCCCGAAAGCCCGACCAGGAGCACGACTCGCATGATCCCCTCCGCCTATCCCGCGCCCGAGGAAATCGCCCGCCTCTCCGCCGCCATGCTGCTCGACATCGGGGCGGTGCATTTCAACGCCCGCGAGCCGTACACCTATGCCTCGGGCCTGCAGGGCCCGACCTACATCGACTGCCGCAAGCTGATCTCCTACCCGCGCATCCGCTCGACCCTGATGGACTTCCTGACCGTCACCGTGATGCGCAACGCGGGGCTCGAGGCCTTCGACAACATCGCCGGCGGCGAGACGGCGGGCATCCCCTTCGCTGCGCTGGTGGCGGAGCGGATGGCGCTGCCGATGACCTATGTCCGCAAGAAGCCCAAGGGCTACGGCCGCAACGCCCGGATCGAGGGGCAGATGACCGAGGGCCAGCGCGTCCTGCTGGTCGAGGACCTGACCACCGACGGCGGCTCCAAGATCTCCTTCGTCGACGCCATCCGCGAGACCGGGGCCACCTGTGGGCACACGGCGGTGATCTTCTACTACGACATCTTCCCCGAGACGGCGAAGACGCTGGGCGATCACGGCGTCTCGCTGCACCACCTCTGCACCTGGTGGGACGTGCTGGCCGAGGCGCGGCGGCGGCAGGCCTTCGATGCCGAGACGCTGGACGAGGTGGAGACCTTCCTGAAGGCCCCCCGGGCCTGGCAGGAGGCGCGGCGCAACGCCTGACGGCGCTGCGCCGCGGCCGAGCGCCGGAACACCGCTCGATTCGGGGCCGCTCCGTCCCCGGCCCGGCGGCGCCGCGCGCGGCCTGCCGACGCCCCGAGAGATCACCCGTGGCACCTCTGCGTCACAGGCGGAAAATGACGCAGCGTTCCCCGCGCACCGCCGCGACATGATGTAGGCCTCTTGGCCGGTCCCTACCCGATATGGTAGGCTGAAGTCATGCACAGGCTTTCCACAGGATATCCTCGTTGCGCGTCACGCCGGGCGTGGCCTAAAGCCTGTGGCTCAAGGGACGCGCGCCGTCGGGGACGCGCGGGGACATGGCTCATCGGATCGCGACGCGGGGACACGGGCGCGATGCGGCAGGGCCGGAAGGGGACTGAATGAGCGAACATCTGCGGGCCGTTCCGGCCGGCGCTCCGGCGTCGTCGGACGCCGAGAAGGTGCCACATTCCATCGAGGCCGAGCAGCAGCTTCTGGGGGCGCTTCTTTCCAACAACGACATCTACGACCGGATCGCCGGGATCGTCGGGCCGCAGCATTTCCACGAGCCGGTGCATGCCCGGATCTTCGAGGTGGCGGCGGCCCGGATCGCCCGCAACGCCCTGGCCTCGCCGGTGACGCTGAAGGCGTTCCTGGAAGAGGACGAGGGCCTCAAGGCGCTTGGCGGTCCCGCCTATCTGGCCCGCATCACCGGCGCCGCCGTCGGGGCCTATGCGGCGCGCGACTACGCGCAGATGATCTACGATTTCGCCATCCGCCGGCAGCTGATCGAGCTGGGGCAGGAGATCAGCCACAAGGCCGCCCATGTCGACGTGGCGAGCGAGCCGAAGGAACAGATCGTCGAGGCGGAACAGCAGCTCTACAAGCTCAGCGAACAGGGCCGCAGCGAAAGCGGGTTCCAGTCGTTCCTCAAGGCGGTGACCGAGGCGGTGAACGTCGCCAACGCCGCCTATCAGCGCGAGGGCAAGCTGGCCGGCATCTCCTCCGGCCTGACGGACATGGACCGCAAGCTGGGCGGGCTGCACAATTCCGACCTGCTGATCCTCGCCGGCCGGCCGTCGATGGGGAAGACCTCGCTTGCCACCAACATGGCGTTCAACGTGGCCAAGGCCTACAAGCGCGGCATGCGGTCCGACGGGACCGAAGGCGCGGTCGACGGCGGCGTCGTGGGCTTCTTCAGCCTGGAGATGAGCGCCGACCAGCTGGCCGCCCGGATCCTGTCCGAAGCGGCGGAGGTGCCGTCGGAGCGCATCCGCTCGGGCGACATGGACGAGGCCGAGTTCCGCCGCTTCGTCGAGGCCGCGAAGGCGCTGGAGGCCTGCCCGCTCTACATCGACGACACGCCCGCGCTGCCGATCAGCCAGCTGGCCGCCCGCGCGCGGCGGCTGAAGCGGATGCACGGGCTGGACCTGCTGATCATCGACTACCTTCAACTCGTCCGCCCGGCGACCGCCAAGGACAGCCGCGTCAACGAGGTGTCCGAGATCACGCAGGGCCTCAAGGCCATCGCGAAGGAGCTCAACATCCCGGTCATCGCCCTGTCGCAGCTGTCGCGTCAGGTCGAAAGCCGCGAGGACAAGCGGCCGCAGCTGTCGGACCTGCGGGAATCCGGCTCGATCGAGCAGGACGCCGACGTCGTGATGTTCGTCTTCCGCGAGGAATATTACGCCGAGCGAGAAAAGCCTTCGGACGACCGGCTGGACGAGATGGCCGCCTGGCAGGAGCGGATGGAGCGTCTGCACGGCAAGGCCGAGGTCATCATCGGCAAGCAGCGGCACGGGCCGATCGGGTCGATCGAGCTGAGCTTCGACGGCCGCTTCACCCGGTTCGGCAACCTTGCCAAGCCCTGGCAGCAGGACGACGGCGGCTATTGAGGTGCAGGGGGTGGGGTGAAACCCCACCCTGCGGTTGACCGAGGCGCAGGGGGTGGGGCAGAACCCCACGCTGCGGCACCATGTCGGGAACAGCCGGGCTTCGGGCGGCGTTCGGATCGCTCATGAACGAATTCTTCGGACTTTCCCCCTGGCACGGACTGATGGCTGTCATCGGCGGCGCGCTGCTGATGTCGCTGTGGCTGCCGTCGCGCCTGCTGAAGCCCGCCCCGTCGGGCACCTCGCTGCTGATGGCGACGGGGTGCCTGGTCGCGCTGGCCTTCCCTGCCCTGCCCCAAGCCTTCAACCCGATGGACGCTCCGCTGATCTGGGAGAAACTGACCGAGATCGTGGTGATCGTCGTGCTCTTCGCAACCGGGCTCAGGATCGACGATCCGGCGCGGCTGACCCGGTGGCGGCCGGCCTTCGGCCTGCTGGCGGTGACGATGCCGCTGACCATCTTCGCCGTGGCGGCCCTGGGCTGGTGGCTGGCCGGAATGACGCTGGCAGGCGCGCTTGTGCTGGGCGCGGTGCTGGCGCCGACCGATCCGGTGCTGGCGGGCGACGTGCAGATCGGACCGCCACTGGAAGGCAAGGAGCATCCCGTCCGCTTCACCTTGACCACCGAGGCGGGGCTGAACGACGGGCTGGCCTTCCCCTTCGTCTACCTCGCCATCCACGCCGCCGTCGAGCCGGATTTCGACTGGCTGGGCACCTGGGCGCTGATCGATGTGGGCTACCGCATCGTGGTCGGCGCGGTGCTGGGCGCGGTTCTGGGACGGGTGCTTGCGGGGCTGACCTTCGGCGGCCCGAAGGAGCGGCGGCTGGCCGATTTCGGGCCGGGCAGCATGGCGCTCGGGGCGGTGCTGATGACCTACGGCCTGGTGGAGATCGCCGAGGGCTACGGCTTCATCGCCGCCTTCGTCGCGGGCCTGGTGTTCCGTCGGGGCGAGGCCCAACACAACGTCCACCGGGCCCTGCACGATTTCTCGGACAGCATCGAGCAGGCGCTGACCGCGATCCTGCTCGTGCTGCTGGGCTGCCAGATGCCGGCGCTCTGGCCGATGCTGGACTGGCGGCACAGCCTGATCGGCTTCGGCCTGTTGCTGGCGGTGCGGCCGCTGGCGGGCTGGCTGGGGCTGTGGCGCAGCGGGCTGGAGGGTCCCGACCGCGCCATCGCCGCCTTCTACGGGGTGCGCGGCATCGGCTCGGTCTACTACCTCGCCTATGCCGCCTCGAATATCGAGTTCACCGACGAGCCGGCACTCTGGGCGCTGATCGTGCATGTCGTCTTCGCCTCGACCCTGATCCACGGCCTCACCGCCCGCTGGGTGATCGGCCGGCTGCGGGCCTGATGCGCCCGGGGCTGTCAGCGCCCGACCACCACCGGCACGTCCTTCAGCCAGTCCCTGTCGAAGATGCGCATGTTGACGCCGACCCGCCCGAAGCTGCGCTCGCGGCCGATCCAGCGGACGAGGATGCCGCAGTCGGGGCAGCGTTCGAAGTTCAGGTTCCGGTCCGCGCGGACCCAGACGTCGGGCGCGCCGGTCAGGGTGACGCTGTCCTCGGGATAGTACCCCCAGTGCGCGCCGACCTTCCAGCACCAGTCGCAATCGCAGGCGTTGATCTTCGCCGGCAGACCCGGCACGGAGACGGCAAGCCTGCCGCAGTCGCACGTCGCCTTCATGGTCGATCCTCTCCGAACGCGATGGCCGGAGGCTGGCACGCGCGGAACCACCGGGGAAGCGGCCGTGCCCGCCTTGGCAGCCGCAAAGGCGGCATTGCGCCGATGGCGTCGCCAGGGCAGGCGCGGTTTTGCTGGACAGACGCCCCGGCGCGGCGCGACACTCGGACATGCCGCACAGGATCGCCGGACCGCTTGCCGTCTGCCTCGCCGCCGCCCGGAGGTGCATCGCCCGCCGGGCGGTGCCGGTGGCGATCGCCGCCTCCCTGCTCGCCGCTTCGGCGCCGCCCCCGGCCGCGCAGGGCGTGCCGGCCTGGAACCCCGACGACGTGGAGGTGGATGTCGAGCTGCTTCTGCTGGTCGACGTCTCCCGCTCCATGACCCCGCGCGAGCTGGAGATCCAGCGCCGGGGCTATGCCGAGGCGCTGACGTCCGAGGCGGTGATGAACGTCATCGGCGACGGGTTCCTGGGCCACATCGCCATCGCCTATGTCGAATGGGCCGGGACCTGGTCGCAGCGGGTGGTGGTCGACTGGACCGTGATCCGCTCGCTGGAGGACGCGCAGGGCTTCGCCGCGACGCTGGAGCGGCACTACGAGCCGGGGATGCGGCGCACTTCGATCTCGGGCGCGCTGAAGGCCGGTGCCGCGATGTTCGAGAGCAACGGCTTTTCCGGGCTTCGCCGGGTGATCGACATCTCGGGCGACGGACCCAACAACGACGGCAGCCCGGTGCTGCCGGCGCGGGACGCGGTGCTGGCGGCGGGGATCACCGTGAACGGCCTGCCGCTGATGACGCGGGAGGGGATCGGGAACTGGAACATCGCCGATCTCGACGTCTATTACGAGAACTGCGTGACCGGCGGACCGGGGAGCTTCGTGATCCCGGTGACGGAGTGGAGCGAATTCGCCGCCGCCGTGCGCAGGAAGCTTGTGCTGGAGATCGCGGGGCGGGTGCCGGAGGCCGAGTGGCCGGTCGACGCACCGGTCCGGAAGGCTCAGGCCTACGACTGCCTGATCGGCGAGAAGATCTGGGAACGCTACCGCGACAGCTGGGAGCCGTGAGGCGCCCGGCATGGGCATGTGACACGGTCTCTGCCGTGGCGCGGCCCCATCCCGCCTTGTCCGCTGTCGCACATGTGCCGGCCCGGGGCGACCGGCTCGGTGCCGCGTCCGGTCCACAGAAGCGATCTCTGACGGCATGCCTCTCACCGCACATGGGCAAGCCCGGGGCGACCAGCCCCGCGCCGCGCCCGGCCCTCCCCCGGGCCCAGCGTATGGTCGACGTTCCGCGCCGGGCAGCCGTGCGATGCGGCGTCACCATGAAGCGCACCCGTGCAGCTGTGGCGAAGCGCCCGTCCAGGGCCGGCCACGTCCCTCTGCGGCGACCTCTTTCCCCCTTCCCCGGTCATGCCCCCACGCACGGACCTCGTGGCATCATCACCCCTGCCGCTTTCCACCACACCTCCGACCCCTTCCGCCGCACCCCCCGCCTGCCCTCTTGCGCCGCCCCGCCGCCCGCGCCAGAAGACGGCCATGGCCACCGGACACCTGACCATCGACCTCGACGCGCTCGCCGCCAACTGGCGGGCGCTGGACGCCATGTCCGAGCAGCGGGTCGAGACCGCCGCCGTGGTCAAGGCCGACGGCTACGGCCTCGGTGTCGGCCCCGTCGCCCGCGCCCTCGCCCGCGCCGGCGCGCGGCGGTTCTTCGTCGCCGTCGCCGAGGAAGGCGCCGCCCTGCGCGAAGCCCTGGGTCCGGGCCCCGAGATCAGCGTCTTCGGCGGCCACATGCGCGGCGACACCGACATGATCGGCGACCTGCAGCTCGTCCCGATGCTGAACTCGACCGAGCAGATGACCCGCCATTTCGAGGCGCTGCCGGGCCACCCCTTCGGCATCCAGCTCGACGCCGGGATGAACCGGCTGGGGATGGAGCCCGCCGAATGGGCCGCCGTCCGCGACATCGCCCTGCCGCACCGCCCCACCCTCGTCATGTCGCACCTCGCCTGCGCGGACGAACCGGACCACCCGATGAACCTGACGCAGTTGCGCATGTTCCGCGCCATGACCGAGGGCGTGGACGCGCCGCTGTCGCTGGCGGCGACGGGCGGCATCCTTCTGGGGAAGGACTACCACTTCGACCTGACCCGCCCCGGCGTCGGGCTCTACGGCGGCCGCCCGTTCGAGTCCGCCTGCCCGGTGGCGCATCTGGAACTGCCGGTGATCCAGACCCGCGACCTGGAACCGGGCGAGACGGTCGGCTACGGCAACACCTGGACGGCCACACGCCCCACCCGGATCGCCACCGTTTCGGGCGGCTATGCCGACGGCATCCACCGGATCATGGCGCCGATGACGCATCTTCATGCCGGCGACACTGCCTGCCCGGTGCGCGGTCGGATCTCGATGGACCTGATCGGCGTCGACGTGACCGAGCTTGCCGAAGTGCCGCCGACGCTCGCCCTGCTGAACGCCGTGCAGACGGTGGACAGGCTGGCCGACAACGCGGGCACCATCGGCTACGAGATCCTCACCGCGCTCGGCCCCCGCTACGCCCGGCGGTACGCGGGCGCATGAGCCGCCCCGCCCTCCTCCTGCGGCCCCTCGCCGGGCTGGGCGCGGCGACGCTCGGGCTGCTGGCGCGGATCGGGGCGGTGACGCTCTTCCTGCTGTCGACCCTGCGCCACGCCGTCACTCCGCCGTTCTACTGGCGCGAATTCGGGATCGCGCTGATGCAGATCGGCTGGCTGTCGCTGCCGGTCGTGGGGCTGACGGCGGTCTTCACCGGCGGCGCGCTGGCGCTGCAGATCTATGCCGGCGGCGCCCGCTTCGACGCCGAGGCCGTGGTGCCGCAGATCGTCGCCATCGGCATGGTGCGCGAACTGGGGCCGGTGCTGGTCGGACTGATGATCGCGGCCCGCGTGACCTCCTCCATCGCGGCCGAGATCGCGACGATGAAGGTGACCGAGCAGATCGACGCGCTGACCACCCTCTCGACCCATCCGATGAAATACCTCGCCGTCCCGCGCGTACTGGCGGCGCTGGTCACGGTGCCGGTGCTGGTCGGCGTGGGCGACGTCATCGGCATCTTCGGCGGCTACCAGGTGGCGACCGGCACCCTGGGATTCAACGCGGCGGCCTATCTGAAGAACACGGTCGATTTCCTCGAACCGCTCGACGTGATCTCGTCGCTGGTGAAGGGCGCGGTCTTCGGAACCATCGCGGCGCTGATGGGCTGCTGGTCCGGCATGAATTCGGGCCGGGGCGCGCAGGGCGTCGGACGGGCCACGAAATCCTCGGTCGAGGCGGCGGCGGTGCTGATCCTCGCCGCCAACTTCGTGCTGACGGGGGTGTTCTTCTCGCTGTGACCCCGATGATCGATTTCCGCGACGTCCACCGCAGCTTCGGGTCGAACCACGTCCTGCGCGGGGTGAACCTGTCGATCCCCAAGGGATCGTCGATGGTCATCATCGGCGGGTCCGGCACCGGCAAGTCGGTGCTGTTGAAATGCGTGCTGGGCCTCGTGCGGCCGGACCGGGGCGCGATCCTCGTGGACGGGGCCGACGCGGCCGCGCCGAAGGACCGCGATGCCTTCCTCGCCCGGTTCGGGATGCTGTTCCAGGGCGGAGCGCTGTTCGACAGCCTGCCGGTCTGGCAGAACGTCGCCTTCCGCCTGATGCGCGGCGCGCTGAAGCGCCCGAGGGCCGAGGCGCGCGACATCGCGGTGGAGAAGCTGCGCCGCGTGGGGCTGGGGCCGGAGGTGGCCGACCGCTTTCCCGCCGAACTTTCGGGCGGGATGCAGAAACGCGTGGGCCTCGCCCGGGCCATCGCCGCGGATCCCGAGATCATCTTCTTCGACGAGCCGACCACCGGGCTGGACCCGATCATGGCCGGCGTCATCAACGAGCTGATCCGCGAGATCGTGACCGAGATGGGGGCGACCGCCATGACCATCACCCACGACATGACCAGCGTGCGCGCCATCGCCGACAACGTCGCCATGCTGCACGGCGGGGTGATCCGCTGGACCGGGCCGGTCGCCCACATGGACACCAGCGGCGACGCCCATGTGGACCAGTTCATCCATGGCCGCGCCGAGGGGCCGATCGCCGCGATCCGATAGACGGGCCTGCCTCCGCCGCGTCACGCTTCCGGAGGGTCGCGATGCGCCCGTTGATCCCGCTCACGCTTCTTCTTCTGGCGCTGCTGCCGGTCGCGTGGTCCGCGCCGCTGATCCGGGCGGGGGTGCTGCCGATTTTCGGCCTGTCCGAGATCTCGATCCTCTCGGGCATTGTCGCGCTCTGGGAAACGGACCGTTTCCTCGCCACCGTCGTCATGTTTTTCGCGCTGATCGCGCCGGTGGCGAAGCTGCTGACACTCCTCGCCGTGCAGGCCGGTATCGCGAGTGCCCGCTTTCTCGCCCCGGTGGAATGGATCGGCCGGCTCGCAATGGCCGATATCTTCCTCGTTTCGCTCTATATCACGGTGGTGAAGGGGGTCGGCGTCGGGCGTATCGAAACTGCCTGGGGGCTCTGGCTCTTCACCTTCTGCGTGCTGGGCTCGCTCACCCTCTCGCGCGTGACAGCGTGGCGCTCCGGCAGGGGGTGAGAGAAAGGCAGCCTTTCGGCAGGAACCCGCGCGCACGGTAACGTGTTAGGCTTCGACGGATCGGCAGGAAGATGCCGATTCGCGGGTAACGGGATCCGCTGAGGGGGTCGAAGGACATGAGCACATCCGACACGGGATGGCATCAGCCGCATGCTGAATCCGCACCGGTACTGATCGTCAGGCGCATCCTGCAACCGATCGCGCTGGCCGCGCTCGGCGTCGCGGCGCTGGTGCTGACGGGGGCGACGGTGCTGGCGATCGCGGGCGTGCTGCCCTGGGCGGAACTGTCGCTGGGCTACGGCGGCGAGGTCTATCCGCAGGCGGGGATCTGGGTGCAGTCCGGGCTGACGCTGCTGGCACTCGGCCTGCTGGCCTTCCTGCCGTCGAACACCCGCATCCTGCGGCTGGAGCAGTCGCACCGCGACTTCCGCATCTCGATGCACGATGTTACCCACGCCTATCACACCGCCCATGCGGCCGACCGCGAAGGCGTCTTCCGCATGAGCCACGAATTCGACGCGGTGCGCGAGCGCCTCGCCTTCCTGCGCGACCATCCGGACCTGCAGAGGCTGGAGCCCGAGATACTGGAGGCCGCCGCGCAGATGAGCCAGGTCAGCCGCGAGCTGGCCGATACCTACTCGGAAGAGAAGGTGAACCGCGCCCGCGGCTTCCTGCGCCAGCGTCAGGAGGAGCTCGAGACTTTCAACGAGCGGCTGGAGACGGCGAAGGTCGTCACCCAGGAGCTGCGGCACTGGATGAACGCCGTCGAGATGGAGGAAAGCGTGGCGCAGAGCCAGCTGGACCGTCTGCTGGCCGAGCTGGACGACATCCTTCCCGAGCTGAACCTCGGCATGGCGAACGCCGGCATCCCGGCGGCGCCCTCGGACAGCAAGGTGGTGGGCATCACCCGGCCCGCGGCGGAATAAGCGCGCGTTCCGGATCGGGGTCGTCCGGCCTGGATGGACGGCCTCTCACCCGGGGCTGCCGTCATCGTCCGGCATGAAGGGGCGAACTCCGCCCCCCCCTTTATCCCCTCATCGTCCGGCTTGACCGGACGACCTCTGCCCCCCTCATAACGTCATCGTCCGGCTTGACAGGACGACCTCCCGACACGGAGATCCTCGGGTCAGGCCCGATGATGACGGCGCACCCGAGGATGACGGCACACCAGAGAATGACAGCGCGTCCGTGAGACAGCCCACCAACGCGACACCCGCCCGCGATTGACCCACCCGGCCCGCCCGTGCATCAAGCGGCATGGCAAAGGCGTCGATCTTCACCTGCACCGAATGCGGCGCGGTCCACTCCAAGTGGTCCGGCCAGTGCGATGCCTGCGGCGCCTGGAATTCGATCGTCGAGGACACGCCCGTCACCACCGGCCCCGGCAAGCGCCCCGGCAAGGGCAGCCGCATCGACCTGGGCGATCTGAGCGCGAAGGACGCGCCCCTGCCCCGCGCCGCCTGCGGGATCGACGAATTCGACCGCGTGCTCGGCGGCGGACTGGTCCCCGCCTCGGCGATACTCGTCGGCGGCGATCCCGGCATCGGCAAGTCCACCCTTCTGCTGCAGGCCGCCGCCCACTTCGCCGCCAGCGGCCAGAGCACGATCTACGTCTCGGGCGAGGAGGCCGCGGCGCAGATCCGGATGCGCGCCGCGCGGCTCGGGCTTCAGGACGCGCCGGTGCGGCTGGCGTCCGAGACATCCCTGCGCGACATCCTGGCGACGCTGGATGCCGAACGCCCCGACCTGGTGATCGTCGACTCGATCCAGACCATGTGGTCCGACACGGTCGACAGCGCCCCCGGCTCCGTCAGCCAGGTCCGTGCCGCCGCGCACGAGCTGGTGAGCTTCGCCAAGCGGCGCGGCGTGTCGGTGATCCTGGTCGGCCATGTGACCAAGGAAGGCCAGATCGCCGGCCCCCGCGTGGTGGAGCACATGGTCGACACCGTGCTCTATTTCGAGGGCGAGCGCGGCCACCAGTTCCGCATCCTGCGCGCGGTCAAGAACCGCTTCGGCCCGGCGGACGAGATCGGCGTCTTCGAGATGACCGGCGGCGGCCTCAGCGAGGTGGCGAATCCCTCGGCCCTCTTCCTCGGCGAGCGGGGCGAGCCCTCTCCCGGCTCCGCCGTCTTCGCGGGGATCGAGGGCACGCGGCCCGTACTGGTCGAATTCCAGGCGCTCGTCGCGCCCACGCCCCATTCGCAGCCCCGCCGCTCGGTCGTGGGCTGGGACGGCGGACGGCTGGCGATGATCCTCGCGGTGCTGGAGGCGCGCTGCGGCATCCCCTTCGCGGGGCTCGACGTCTACCTGAACGTGGCCGGCGGGCTGAAGATCTCGGAACCCGCCGCCGACCTCGCCGTCGCCGCCGCGCTGCTTTCCGCGCGCGAGGATGCGGCGCTGCCGAAGGAGTGTGTCGTTTTTGGCGAGATTTCACTGTCGGGTGCGCTCCGCCCCGTGGGTCAGACCGAAAACAGGTTGAAAGAGGCGGCGAAACTTGGTTTTTCCTCGGCCATCGCTCCGGCGGGGGGCAAGCCGGGCGGCACAGGCGGAATGAACGTCATGGCCATGGCAGACCTCACCGCCTTCGTGGGCGAGGTGTTCGGCGCGGGATGAGCGACGCGCGGGGTTGAGCGGGAGCAGGCATGGAAGGCTTCACCATCATCGACGGCGTCGTGGCGGCCGTGGTCGTCCTGTCGGCCATCCTCGCCTATTCGCGCGGCTTCGTGCGCGAGGCGCTGGCGATCGCGGGCTGGGTCGCCGCCGCGGTGGTCGCGTTCCTTTTCGCGCCGCAGGTCGAACCGCTGGTCAAGGAGATCCCGGTCGTCGGCGATTTCATCTCGGACAGCTGCGAATTGTCGATCATCACCGCCTTTGCCGCCGTCTTCGCGGTGGCGCTGGTGATCGCGTCGCTGTTCACGCCGCTCTTTTCCTCGCTCGTCCAGCGGTCCGCCATCGGCGGGCTGGATCAGGCGCTCGGCTTCTTCTTCGGCGCGGCGCGGGGCGTGCTGCTGGTCGCCATCGCCTTCTTCGTCTACGAGACGGTGATGACGTCGCAGAACATTCCCGCGGTGGACAACTCCCGCTCCGCCGCCGTGTTCTCGCAGTTCACCGCCCGGATCGAGGCGGAGAACCCGGAACGCGCCCTTGGCTGGATCACCGCGCAGTACGAACAACTTGTCGGGTCCTGCGGCGAACCGACCTGAGGCGCGACCCGGCCGGAAGGCCCCACGGCACCGACCCGAGGCGCGGCCGCTCGATCCTGCGGCCTCTCGATCCCGCAGGCTTCCGGCCCTCGCCCGACCGCCTGCCGCACACGCCACCACGCGCGCTTTCATCCTTTCGTGATCCTTTCGTGACACTGCGCCGCAGAAACCTTAATAGGGAGGCAAGGAACGCACGAGGATTCGGAGACACCCTTGTCGAGCCAGCTGCCCCCCGACACGTCGGAAAAAAGCCTGCCCTGCCACCCCTGGGATGACGACAAGCTGCATGAGGAATGCGGCGTGTTCGGCGTGCTGGGCGTCACCGACGCGGCCAGTTTCGTGGCCCTCGGCCTGCACGCGCTTCAGCATCGCGGGCAGGAGGCCGGTGGGATCGTCTGCCATCACCCCGACCACGGGTTCAATTCGACCCGCCGGTTCGGCCTGGTGCGCGACAACTTCACCTCGCAATCGGTGATCGACGGGTTGCCCGGCCCGATCTCCATCGGCCATGTCCGCTATTCCACCGCAGGGTCCAAGGGCGCGACGCAGATCCGCGACGTGCAGCCCTTCTTCGGCGAATTCTCCATGGGTGGCGCGGCCATCGCCCACAACGGCAACATCACCAATGCCGACGCGCTGCGGCGCGAGCTGATCGATCGCGGGTCGATCTTCCAGTCGAATTCCGACAGCGAATGCATCATCCACCTGATGGCGCGCTCGCTGCAGAAGGGCATCCCCGAGCGGATGGAGGATGCGCTGCGCCGGGTCGAGGGGGCGTTCTCCGTCATCGCCATGACCGAACGCCAGCTGATCGGCGTCCGCGACCCGCTGGGCGTGCGCCCGCTGGTGCTGGGCCAGGTGGCCGACGGCTGGGTGCTGAGTTCCGAGACCTGCGCGCTCGACATCATCGGTGCCCGCTTCGTGCGCGAGATCAACCCGGGCGAGATGGTCGTCATCACCGAGAAGGGCGTGGAAAGCCGCTTCCCCTTCCGGCCCCAATCCCCCCGCTTCTGCATCTTCGAACACGTCTATTTCAGCCGCCCCGACTCGATCCTCGGCGGCCGCTCGGTCTACGAGACCCGCCGCCAGATCGGCGTGGAGCTGGCGAAGGAAGCGCCCGTCGAGGCGGACCTCGTCTGCCCCGTTCCCGACAGCGGCACCCCTGCCGCCATCGGCTATTCGCAGCAATCGGGCATCCCCTACGCCATGGGGATCATCCGCAACCAGTACATGGGCCGGACCTTCATCGAACCGACCGAGCAGATCCGCAACATGGGCGTCCGGCTGAAGCTGAACGTCAACCGCGCCCTGATCGAGGGCAAGCGCGTGATCCTCGTCGACGACTCGGTGGTGCGCGGCACCACGTCGCGCAAGATCAAGGAGATGATCCTGGACGCCGGCGCGAAGGAGGTGCATTTCCGCATCGCCAGCCCGCCGACGGCCTGGCCCTGCTTCTACGGCGTCGACACCCCGCAGCGCGAGAAGCTGCTGGCGGCCACGATGTCCGAGGAGGAGATGCGCGATCATCTGGCCGTGGACAGCCTGAAGTTCATCTCGCTCGACGGCCTCTACCGCGCGGTCGGCGAGGCCTCGGGCCGCGACGCATCCTGCCCGCAATATTGCGACGCCTGTTTCTCCGGCGAATACCCGGTGGCGCCGTCGGACATGATCGAGAAAGGGTTCGAGCTGAAGGCGGCGGAGTAGGTCGGTTTCGTCGGGGGCGAAGAGGCTTCGATGCCGACAGATCGTGATATGTCAGGAAACTCCGCACGAGGCGCAGACCGGCTGACCGCGTTCGACTTCGAAGGGCCGGAATCGCGCAGGAGGCCCAAGCACGCTTTCGATCGGGCCAAAGCGTGGGATCAATCAATTGGACAGTCAGGAGGAACAGCTTCCGTTCAGGATCAAACACCATTCGGAAATGGATTTCGATCCAGACACTGGTGAATGCCTCTACCATTACAATTATCTGGAGTACTGGTTTGTCTTTGCCGCCGGAACAGTAAGGGCACGCGCCTACCTGGATACAATTTCACAAGTCAGTCTTTACCCATGCCCGGACGGCACCCATTCCGAACAGGAATTGGCTGGCATACTGGCCTATTTGAGACGTCGGTACACGACCGTGAGGCTTTGAGTTCACGAAATTTCGCGAAAATCCAGGCGTCATTATCCGGAAACCGAATATGACCACCCAGCCGAAATTTTAATAACGACGGAAACTCGGAAACAGGCACGCGAAGGTGGTATGCCAACGCCTTCCGGATGAACATTTCTTCATACCCGAGTTCCTGCAGACGCAGGCAATAGTCCCGTCTGCTTTCGCCCACCTCGGGCGGCAGTGATTCATACCGCTCCATGCCCGGAAGCCTTCTTCGTAAGGGTCTGCGGGCAGCGCAAGGCGCCTGCGGCCCGGATATGTCGCCTGCTCCGATCATGAACCCGGTCGGGACAGCATTCAACAGCAACGACCCGTCGCCTCGCCCGTTCCAGCCCTCGGCGACGGAACGAATGATGCCCGATGTCGCGAGGTTCGGATGATCTGGAGAGAGCCCCCGGTGACGGATGCTGCACGAGCCTCGATTGTCGGGAAACCACTCTTTCTAGCAGACTTCAAACCCATCAGACGAGGCTGCGAAAGCAATGACCAGTCGAACTGCATGAAGGTCGACAGAGATTGGTAAATTGCCGCTCTCGAGGCGTTGACGCAGATAGTGCGAAATGCGTTTTGCCTCGAACGCGGTCACCTTCGTGCACAGGTGGAACGCAATTTTTTCGGAGCGCTCGTCAAGCATGATCCCAGATCGGCCGATGTCGGCGGCGATTGGCCGCCAGAGTCGGTTTGCGAGCTGGAGATCGTCTTTGTCCGGCCTGTCGTCCACCAGGATGAAGGTCATTGTTTTCCGAGCGTTCAGAAGCGCGATGGAATCCGACTGTGCCGTCGTTCAATTTCGCCGTCCAGCGCGAGCTGCTGTTGAGTGCCCCTTGGCCAACCACAGCTCCGTTCACATATCAGACGCACCTCCATTCGAATACTCCGCGTCCAACCCCTCCCCCTCCCCCCGCCCCGCCCGCTCCCGACCAAGTGATCACCTGACGCGGCGGGAATCAGCCAGGCTGAAGGGAACCCGCCACCGGCGGCATTGTTGGTCCGGGCAGGCTGAAAAGGACTATCGACATGAATCGCAGAGACATTCTCGCCACCGCCTCGGGTTGGGCGGCGGCCGGCCTTCTGGGCGGCGCGGCATCGGCGCAGACCACCACGACGCCGCCCGCGACGACACCCCCGCCGATCCCCGATCAGGTCATGGTGCCGCAGCCGCGGCTGGTCACCCTGCCCTACCAGATCCCGCCGGGGGAGGTGCATGTCTTCCCCGACCAGTTCCGGCTCTACTGGACGATGCCGGAACGCGCCGCCTGGGAATACGCGATCCGCGTCGGGCGGGGCGAGCTCTACGAGGACGGCGAGTTCTACGTCGGCGCCAAGAAGGAATGGCCCTCCTGGACGCCGACCGACGACATGATCGAGCGCGAGCCCGAGAAATACGCGCAGTACAAGGACGGGATGGAAGGCGGCCCCGACAACCCGCTGGGGGCGCGGGCCCTCTACCTCTTCCAGGAGGGGCGCGGCGACACCTTCCTGCGCATCCACGGGACGAACGATCCGGCGACCATCGGCCGGGCCGTGTCGAACGGCTGCGCCGGGCTGACGAACGACCAGATCGTGATGCTCTACGAGCAGGTGCCGCTGGACGCGAAGGTCAAGCTCTACCCCCGCCTCAACGGCTGAGGCTGCGACTGTCGGGCAGCGGCGGGCGCCGACCGCTGCCCATACTGCGAAAGGGAAGGAGCCGCGCCACGACCGGCGAGCCTCCGGATCCAGAACCCTCCCGAACATCCTGACATTCGCGTGACCTCTCCCCACGCGGCGGCCGTGCACGCGGCACACCGCCGGGTCCCGGCGGTGTTTGGCGAGGCACCGCCGACGGCCGGGCCGATCGGGCCGCAAGGGGTTCCATACGCCGCCGGAATACCCCATGTCCGCCGCTCCGACAGAAGCGCCCGAACGGCGCCGCGGACGACAAGGGTAGTTCCGGACATGCAGGTTGCCCCGACGCCTTTCCCGAGGCGCGGGCGAGACCTGCGTCCGGCACGCACTCCCGTCCCGCTGCCCCGGCCGCTGTCACGACAGAGACACGAGATCAGGCCAGAGACATGCTGAAGCGTTCCCTGCGTCCCCGGCTTCGCCCCGAGGACCTCGACACCACCCCCGCACCGGCCGCCGGCACGGCCGCGTCCGAGACGACCACCCCGTCCGAGCCCAGCTCCGGCAAGGTCGCCCGCACCGCCACAACCAGCGCGCCGCTCGATCCCGACCAGCCGATCCTTCTGGGCACCTTCGGCGCCGACAACGGGCGCGGCGCCCTTCTGCGCCTGACCGGCGGCGAGGTCCGCAAGGTCCGGGTCGGCGACGACGTGGAAGGCGATCCGGTGGTGGCCATCGGCGAGGACAGCGTGGTGCTGGCCCACAACGGCTACGCCCGCCGCCTCTCGATCCCCGGCGACAACCGCAACTCCTGACCCCGGCGGCGCGGGCCGGCGGCCTGCTGCCCCTGGCCGCCCGCTTCGCCGAGCATCCGGCCGCGCCGTTCGCCGCTGCCGGGCCCCCTGCCCGCGTGAAGCACCGCGCGGACGCCGCAGGGCATCGCGGCCGCGGCCCGGCGATCCCGCGGGAAATCCCCGCGCCCTTCATCCGGCGAAGCAGGCGCCGTCGCCCCGCGCCCTCCGCTCCGGGCATCACCCGCGTTGCCGCACCGTCGCACCCGCACCGCAAGGCCGCTTGACGCGCCCGGCGTTTCGCCCCACAGAGCGGGCCCATGAACCGACCCGTTGCCCTTGTCACCGGCGCCTCGCGCGGCCTCGGCGCCGCCCTGGCGCAGGCGCTCGCCCCCGACCACCACATCGTCGCCGTCGCCCGCACCGTGGGCGCGCTGGAAGAGCTCGACGACCTGATCCGGGCGCGGGGGGGCGAGGCGACGCTGGCGCCGATGGACGTCACGAAACCGGACGCCATGGCGCAGCTCTGCCGCTCGATCCACGACCGCTGGGGCGGCCTCGCGCTCTGGGCGCACACGGCGATCGAGGTGCCGCCGCTGGCGCCCGCGGCCCATGTCGACATGAAGGACCTCCACAAGGCGCTGGCCTGCAACGTTGAAGCGGTGGCGCTGCTGATCCCTTTCGTCGCGCCGCTGCTCGGCACCGGGGGCCGGGCGCTATTCTTCGACGACCCGGCCGCGACGGAGCGGTTCCACGGCGCCTATGGCGCGACCAAGCAGGCTCAGATCACCCTCGCCCGCGCCTGGGCGGCCGAAACCGCGCGGACCGGCCCGCGGGTCCACATCCTGACGCCCGCGCCGATGCCGACCGCGCTGCGCGCACGCTTCCACCCGGGAGAGGATCGCGCGGCCCTCGCCGCGCCCGCCGAGGAAGCCGCCCGCCTTCTCGCCACCCTCTGACCGCTGCTTTCTGACCGCCGCCCCGCCGGCCGGGGCCGGGTCGAGGATGGCGGGGCAGGTGCCATCAAGCGCAGCCCGAACCGCTCTCGACGCGGTCGCGCCTCCCCGGATCATCCGTGTGGCGCGTCGACAGGCACAGCTGCCCGTCGACCGCCTTCCCGCCCCTCCATCGCCGCCGAACCGGCCGCCGCGTGCGCGGGAGGGCCGCCCCGGCGGGACGGGGTGGGTGGGCGGGCGTCCTGCCGGGGCGGACCGCGGCCGACGTTCCGCCCCACGGCCGAACGACCGGCGTTCCACGCCCTCGGCAGCACCCCGCTGCAACACAGGCCGGTGAAACACGGCCACACTCGCGCCCGCGGCGCTTGCCCCGCTGACCCCCCTCGCCTATTCATCCCGGGGCAATAACCGAAAGTCCCCATGCGCATTCTCATCACCAACGACGACGGCATTTCCGCCCCCGGCCTCGCGACGCTCGAGGCCATCGCCACCGATCTCGCCGGCCCGGACGGCGAGGTCTGGACCGTGGCCCCCGCCTTCGAGCAGTCGGGCGTCGCGCACAAGATCTCCTACACCCACCCGATGATGATCTCGAAGCTCGGCCCCCGCCGCTTCGCCGCCGAGGGCGCGCCGGCCGATTGCGTGCTCGCCGGGCTGCACGAGGTGTTGAACGGCCAGACGGTCGATCTGATCCTGTCGGGCGTCAATCGCGGCAACAACTCGGCCGAGAACGCGCTCTATTCCGGCACCCTCGGCGGGGCGATGGAAGGCGCGCTGCAGGGCATCCCCGCCTTCGCGCTGTCGCAGTATTTCGGCCCCGCGAACGTCAATCTGGAAGACCCGTTCGAGGCGGCCGCGCAGCACGGCGCCGACACGCTGCGCCGCATCCTGAAGGCCCAGCCCGAGGACCGGGGCGACTATCGCCTGTTCTACAACATCAACTTCCCGCCGGTCGCCGCGGCCGACGTGAAGGGCCCGAAGGTCACCACCCAGGGCTTCCGCCGCCATTCGCATTTCCGGACCGAACCGCACCTGTCGCCCGCCGGCCGCAAGTTCCTCTGGATCACCGGCGGCAACCAGCAGGAGAAGACGGCCGAGGGCACCGACGCCCGCGCCAACCTCGACGGCTGGATCTCGGTCACGCCGATGCGCGCCGACCTCACCGCCCACGACATGCTGGAGCCGCTGCGAGCCATCGAATGAGCGACGACCCCGCCGCCGAACGGAAGATGCAGTTCCTCTACTCGATCCGCTCGCGCGGGGTCACCGACGCACGGACCCTGACGGCGATGGAGAAGATCGACCGCGGCGATTTCGTCCGCGGCATCTTCGCCGAGCGCGCCTATGAGGACATGCCCCTGCCGATCGCCTGCGGGCAGACCATCTCGCAGCCCTCGGTGGTGGGGCTGATGACCCAGGCCCTGAACGTCCGGCCCCGGGACAAGGTGCTGGAGATCGGCACCGGCTCGGGCTACCAGGCGGCGATCCTCAGCCAGCTGGCCCGCCGGGTCTATACCGTCGACCGCCATGCCCGGCTGGTGCGCGAGGCGCGCGAGGTGTTCGAACGCACCGGCCTCGTCAACATCACCGCGATCACCGCCGACGGCAGCCACGGCCTGCCCGACCAGGCCCCCTTCGACCGCATCATCGTGACGGCAGCCGCCGAGGACCCGCCCGGCCCCCTGTTGGCACAACTGAAGATTGGCGGTATCATGGTGCTGCCGGTCGGCCAGTCCGACAACGTCCAGAGCCTGATCCGCGTCCACAGGACCGAGCAGGGCTTCGACTACGACGAACTGCGCCCCGTCCGCTTCGTCGCCCTCGTCGAGGGGCTGGGGCGGGACTGACGCGGCGCCGGATCGGGCCCGGATCAGGTGCCGGGATCAGGTGCCGGGTCGGGCGGGGCCGCGGATCGGCGCGGAACAGGCGCTCGGACGCGGGAAGCGGCCCGCGCCGACGCCGGGGATTGATCGAACCGGGGCGGCGGTTTAAGCCGTTCAGGCAGAAGTGCAGGACAAGGGGGCCGGTGGGGCCTCGGACACGGCCGAAACGGCCGGACGACACGAAAGCCCCGGCAAACGGGGCGCGGCGGTGAGGATCGAACAGATGACACGGGAATCCCGGGCACTTCGGCTTGGCGCGGCCATTTCGGCGCTGGCCCTTCTGGCGGCCTGCGACGGCAATCCGCTGGATCTCGACATGCGGAGCAGCTTCAACCAGTTCTCCACGGCCGAGGCGGCGCGCAACGCGACGATCGACCGGCCCGAGCCGGACGCGCGGGGGATCATATCCTACCCGACCTACCAGGTGGCGGTGGCGCGGCGCAACGACCGGGTGGTCGACGTGGCCACGCGGATCGGCCTGCCGGCCGAGGATCTGGCCGGCTACAACGGCCTGCAGACCGGCGACACCCTCCGCGAGGGCGAGATCCTCGCGCTGCCCAAACGGGTGGCGGAGCCGGTGACACCCGCCGGTCTTGCCCCGGCCGCCGCACCGGGCGGCAGTTCCGACATCGCCTCCATCGCGGGCCGCGCCATCGACCGCGCCGGCGACCGCCGGGTCGAGACGACGACGCTGTCCCCGGCCACCCCCGCCTCGGTTTCCGCGCCCGCGCCCGCGCCGGCCGCCCCGGCGGCACGCGAGCCGATCCGCCATCAGGTGTCGCGGGGGGAAACCGCCTACACGATCTCGCGCCTCTACGGCGTCTCGGTCCGATCGCTGGCCGAATGGAACGGGCTCGACCGCGACTTCACGGTGCGTGAGGGGCAGTACCTGATGATCCCCGTGGCACTGGACGCGCCCGCGCCGATCCCGGCGAAGGCCGCCGTGACCGAGGCCCCGGGCGCCGGCACGCCCACCCCGGTGCCGCCGAGCGCCTCGGCCCCGCTGCCCGCCGAACGCACGGAGCCGGTCGCCGCCGCGCCGAAACCGGCCGACAACCCCGCCCCGGATCTGAGCAGCACCCAGACCCCGGCCAAACCCGCGGCCATGGCCTGGCCGGTGCAGGGCCGGATCATCCGCGAATACGCGAAGGGCAGGAACGAGGGCATCGACATCGCCGCCGATCCCGGCACCGCCGTCGGCGCGGCCGATGCGGGCACCGTCGCGGCCATCACCTCGGACGCCGAGGGCAACAAGGTCGTGGTGCTGCGGCACGAGGGCAAGCTGCTGACGATCTACTCCAACGTCGACAAGATCGCGGTGACGGAGAAGCAGCAGGTCTCGCGCGGGCAGAAGATCGCCGAGATCCGCGCCGGCTCGTCCGCCTACGTGCATTTCGAGGTCCGCAAGGGGCTCGACAGCACCGATCCGATGGGCTTCCTGAACTGACGGCGGGGCTCCGCCCCCCTGCCGGGCCTTCGGCCCGTCATTCCCCCCGGAGTATTTCGGGAAAGATGAAGCAGGAGCGGCGTCCTGCACATCTTCTTGCCGGAAATACTCCCGCCGGAGGCGCCGCGACGCGCGCATCGCGCGCGGCGCCATCAGGCCGCAGGACTGACCGGACTGACTGTCACCCCAGCGACACGCCTTCCCGTCCCGCGAGATCGGTGAAGAACTGCCAGGCCACACGGCCCGAGCGCGACCCGCGCGTCGCCTGCCATTCGATCGCCTCGGCGCGCAGTCGGTCTTCGGGGATCGCGACCCCGAACGCGTCGCAGTAGCCGCGGATCATGGCAAGGTATTCGTCCTGCCCGCAGGCGTGGAAACCCAGCCACAGCCCGAACCGGTCCGACAGCGACACTTTTTCCTCGACCGCCTCGGAGGGATTGATGGCCGATCCGCGCTCGTTCTCGATCATGTCGCGCGGCATCAGGTGGCGGCGGTTCGAGGTGGCGTAGAACAGCACGTTCTCCGGCCGGCCCGCGATGCCGCCGTCCAGCACCGCCTTCAGCGACTTGTAATGTTCGTCGTCGTGGCTGAACGACAGGTCGTCGCAGAACAGCAGAAAGCGGTGCGCCGACCGCGCCAGAAGCGCCATCAGCCGCGACACCGACGGCAGATCCTCGCGCTGCAGCTCGACGATCTTCAGCGGGTGGCCCCTGTGGACGATCTCGGCATGGACGGCCTTCACGAGGCTCGACTTGCCCATACCCCGCGCGCCCCAGAGCAGCGCGTTGTTGGCCGGCAGGCCCTTCGCGAACTGCACCGTGTTGGCCAGCAGCGTGTCGCGGGACCTGTCGATGCCGACCAGCAGGCGAAGGTCGACGCGGGAGACCTTCTCCACCGGCTCCAGCCGCTCGGGCGAGACATGCCAGACGAAGGCGTCCGAGGCGTCGAGGTCCGGCGCCTCCAGCGGCGCGGGCGCCATGCGCTCCAGCGCCGCCGCGATGCGGTCGAGCGGGTCGGACAGCACCGTTTCGGACATGCGGGCCTCAGGCATTCGGGCCTCGGACGTTCCGGCCTCAGACATTCCGGCCGTCGCCCTCGGCCTCGGCCAGATCCTCGGCCGCCTCGTCGTCGTAATAGCCCTCGGCCCGCAGCCGCGCCTCGCGCTTCCGCTCGACCCGGGCGACCAGCAGGATGGATATCTCGTAGAGCCCGTAGACCACGGTGAAGAGGATGATCTGGGTGATGACATCCGGCGGCGTCACCAGCGCGGCGAGGATAAGGATCCCCACGACGGCATATTTCCGCACCGCGCCCAGACCGGCGGCCGACACCAGCCCCGCCTTGCCCATCAGCGTCAGCAGCACCGGCAGCTGGAAGCACAGGCCGAAGGCAACGATGAACTTTATGGTGAGCGACAGGTATTCCTGCGCCGAGCCCTGGAAGGCGATGCCGGCGATGCCGTTGCCCGTCACGCCCTCGTCCGAGATCACCGACCCGGGCTGCTGGAACCCCAGGAAGAAGTCGAAGGCCAGCGGCGTGACCACGTAGAAGGCGAAGGACGCCCCGAGCGCGAACATCAGCGGCGAGGAGATCAGGAAGGGCAGGAACGCCCCCTTCTCGCTGCGGTAGAGGCCGGGCGCCACGAAGCGCCACATCTGCCAGGCGATCACCGGGAAGGACAGGCAGAGCCCGCCCAGAAGCGAGATCGAGATCGCGACGAAGAAGCCTTCCTGCAGCTTGATCAGGATCAGCCCGCAATCGCCGACCTGGCCGCGTTCGGCCAGCGCGTTGCAGAGCGGCTGCGTCAGGAAGTTGAAGATCGGGTTCCAGACGGTGAAGCAGATCACCATCCCCACGATGAAGGCCAGCACCGAATAGATCAGCCGCGTGCGCAGCTCGGCCAGATGCTCGATCAGGGGGGCCGAGCTGTCCTCCAGCTCGTCGGGGGTCGTCATGCCTTGCTGTCCCCTGCGGGTGTCGCGGCCGGCGCCACCGGACTGTCGGCAGGCGCATCGGGCACGGCGTCGGTTGCGGCGGCGCCGGGGCCTGTGGCGGCGTCCTTCGCGGCGTCGCGGGCGGCGGCCTCGCGCGCCTCTTCCTCGGCCCGGCGCTTCGCGGCGCGTTCGGCGGTGGCGGCGTGGATCTTCTTCGCCGCCTCGGCCCGGTCGGCGGCCAGTCGGCCGGTCTCGCTGCTCGAGTCCCAGCCCTTGAGGTCGCTCTTGAAATCGGTGGCCTTCTTCAGCTCGTCCATCCCGAACTTCTTCGGGTTGGCCACGTCACGCAGGGTCTTGCCGATGTCCTTCGCGCCGCTCTCGTCGGCCGCGTCCTCCATGGCGCGCGAGAATTCCCGCGCCATGGCCTTCGCCTTGCCGACGAAGCGGCCCACGTTGCGGAACAGCATCGGCAGGTCCTTCGGACCCACCACGATCAGCGCGACGATGCCGATCAGCAGAAGCTCGGTCCAGCCGAGGTCGAACATGGTCGAATGCCTTCGCTGATGCCCGTGGTCCCTGCGCGCCTGCGCCGGACGTTCAGGCCTTGTCCTTCTCCGGCTCGACGGAGGGCGTCACGTCCCGGGCGTGCCGGTGCTCGTGATTGCGGTCCTCGTCGTCCTCCAGCTCCTTCGAGCCGTCGCTGACGCCGCGCTTGAAGGCGGTGATGCCCTTGCCGACCTCGCCCATCAGCGACGAGATCTTGCCGCGCCCGAAAAGCACCAGCACCACGACGGCGATCAGCAGAAGGCCCGGAAGACCGATGTTGTTCAGCATGTCCTGCACTCCCCTGTGCACGGCCCGCCTGCCGCGGGCTCGAAATGGTCAGCCCTATCTAATGCGTCGAGGCGCGGGATGAAAGGAGGAACGCGAGGGGTTCACGGGAATATTGCCGGTTGCGGACAACGGGCCCGGCGGCCCGTGCGGGGGACGATGCGCGCCCGGCGCCGCACGCGACCGCGCCCCGCTGCGACCGCGCCGGACGCGCGGCCCGGCGGCGGCACCTGCGGGACGGCGGGCGGGGCGACGCTCCCGTCAGGGAGCGAGCGCCGTGCGCCGTCCTCAGGCCAGCATCACCATCGGGTTCTCCAGGTTCTCGACGATGGCCTGCAACAGCTCCGCGCCGAGAGCGCCGTCGATCACCCGGTGGTCGACCGAGAGCGTCACCGACATGATCGTCGCCGTCTCGACCTGACCGTCGGGCCCGACCACCGGCTTCCTCACCCCCGCGCCGACCGCCAGGATGGCGCCGTGCGGCGGGTTGATCACCGCGTCGAAATTGTCGATTCCGAACATTCCGAGGTTGGAAATCGCGAAGGATCCCCCCTGATACTCGTGCGGAGCCAACTTCCGATCCCGCGCCCGCGCCGCCAGGTCTTTCATCTCGGCCGACAGCGCCGAGAGCGATTTCATTTCCGCGTCCTTCAGCACCGGCGTGAAGAGCCCGCCCTCGATGGCCACCGCGACCGCCACGTCCGACGGTTTCAGCTCCAGCACCCTGTCGCCCGCCCAGACGGCGTTCGCCTTCGGCACCGCCTGCAGCGCCAGCGCGCAGGCCTTGATGATGAAGTCGTTGACCGACAGCTTCACCCCCCGCGATTCCAGCTGCTTGTTCAGCTGGCTGCGGAACGCCATCAGCGCATCCAGCCGGATGTCGCGGCGCAGGTAGAAATGCGGGATCGTCTGCTTCGCCTCGGTCAGCCGCGCCGCGATGGTGCGGCGCATCCCGTCGAGCTTCACCTCGGTGAACCGGCGGCCCTCGTACATCTTCAGCACGGCGTCGGTGGACGGACCCGCCGGATGCACCACGGCGTCCGCCTTCTGCGCGGGCTTCTGCGCGGGCGCTGCGGATGTCTCGTCCTGCGCGGGCGCGGATGTCGCGGCCTCCTGCGGCTGCGCGGCCTCCACATCGGCCTTCACGATGCGGCCCTTCGGCCCGGAGCCCGTCATCCGCGTGAGGTCCAGCCCCTTCTCGGCCGCGATGCGGCGGGCCAGCGGCGAGGCGAAGATGCGCGTGCCGTCGGTCGTCTGGGGCGCCGCCGGCGCCTTTCCGGCCTTCGCCGGGCCCTTGCCTTCGTCCGGACCGGTGCCTTCGCCCGACCCGGTGCCTTTGCCGGGGCCGGATCCGCCGGTCGCGCCCTCGCCCGCCGGTTTCGAACCGCCGCCTGCGACCGGCCCGCCCTGGGCCTCTCGCGGCTCCGGCGCGGCCTCGGGCGTTTCGGCCTTCGCCGAACCCTTGCCCGACTCGCCGCCCGCCTCGCCGATATCGTCGGCGCTCTCGCCCTCTTCCAGCAGAACGGCGATCGGCGCGTTCACCTTCACGCCCTCGGTGCCTTCCGCGACGATGATCTTCCCGATCACCCCCTCGTCCACGGCCTCGAATTCCATCGTGGCCTTGTCGGTCTCGATCTCGGCCAGCAGGTCGCCGGAGGAGACCTTGTCGCCCTCCTTGACCAGCCATTTCGCCAGCGTCCCCTCCTCCATGGTGGGGCTGAGGGCGGGCATCAGGATCTCGGTGGGCATGTCAGGCCTCCTCAACCAGCACGCGCGACCAAGGCTCCTGAACGGAGCCACCCGTCTCGGTCGCCGTGATCGCACCCAGGATATGCGGAAGGTTGTCGTGCAGCCATCGCTGCCGATCCTCCTCCGTCGCGCCGTCGCCGAGTTCATCCGTGATGAACTCGCGGGTCACGACAGCGCGGTACATGCCGCTGTTGCCCTTCAGCTCCAGCACATAGGCGTCGCGGGCCTCGTTCCAGGGGAAGTCATCCATGTGTCACCTGTAGGTTACCTGGTGGACCGCCTCGACCACCTCGTCGGTGGTGACCAGCGCCAGCTTTTCCAGGTTCGCGGCATAGGGCATCGGCACGTCCTTGCCCGCGCAGTTCAGCACCGGCGCGTCCAGGTAGTCGAACGCCCGCTGCATGATCGTCGCCGCCAGGTGGTTGCCGATGGAGCAGACGGGGAAGCCCTCCTCCACCGTCACGCAGCGGTTGGTCTTCATCACCGAGGCCAGCACCGTGTCGTAATCGAGCGGGCGCAGGGTGCGCAGGTCGATAACCTCGGCCGAGATATCCTCTTCCGCCAGCCGTTCGGCGGCTTCGAGCGCGTACTGCATCCCTATCCCGAAGCTGACGATGGTGACGTCCGTCCCCTCGCGCCAGATCCGGGCCTTGCCGAAGGGCACGGTGAAATCGTCCATCACCGGCACGTCGAAGCTGCGGCCATAGAGGATCTCGTTCTCCAGGAAGATCACCGGGTTGGGATCGCGGATCGCGGTCTTCAGCAGGCCCTTGGCGTCGGACGCGGAATAGGGCTGCACGACCTTCAGGCCGGGGATGTGGCTGTACCAGGCGGCATAATCCTGGCTGTGCTGGGCCGCCACGCGGGCCGCAGCCCCGTTCGGGCCGCGGAAGACCATCGGCGCGCCCATCTGGCCGCCGGACATGTAGAGCGTCTTGGCGGCCGAGTTGATGATCTGGTCGATCGCCTGCATCGCGAAGTTGAAGGTCATGAACTCGACGATGGGCCGCAGGCCGCCGAAGGCCGCCCCGACGGCGAGCCCCGCGAACCCGTGTTCGGTGATCGGCGTGTCGACCACGCGCCGGGCGCCGAATTCGTCCAGCAGACCCTGGCTGACCTTGTAGGCGCCCTGGTACTCGGCGACCTCCTCGCCCATCAGATAGACCGCCTCGTCGCGGCGCATCTCCTCGGCCATCGCGTCGCGCAGCGCCTCCCGGACGGTCTGGGATTTCATCTCCGTCCCCTCGGGCCAGTCCGGTTCGGGCGCAGCCCGATCCGGCCCCGGACCCGATCCGGGGCCTCCTGCCGATTTCGCCTCCGCCGGCGCGCCGGCACCCGCGCCGGAGCCTCGCCCGGTCGAGGAGCCGTCACCACGGGGCCCCGGCTCTTCGGCCGGGGCACCGGATTTCGGCGCTTCGGACACCTCGCCGATATCGTCGGCGCTTTCGCCCTCTTCCAGCAGGACGGCGATCGGCGCGTTCACCTTCACGCCCTCCGTGCCCTCCGCGACGATGATCTTCCCGATCGTCCCCTCGTCGACGGCCTCGAACTCCATCGTCGCCTTGTCGGTCTCGATCTCGGCCAGGATGTCGCCGGAGGAGACCTTGTCTCCTTCCTTCACCAGCCATTTCGCCAGCGTCCCCTCCTCCATCGTCGGGGACAGGGCGGGCATCAGGATTTCGGTGGGCATGTCGTGGCTTACTCCATACATTCGGCGCGGAAGTCCGCGATGGCGGCGACCGCGGCTTCGGCCCGCGCCTGCTGGTCGGGGCCGACGAGACTGAGCGTCGGGTGGGGTCTGTCGATCACGGCGCGGCAGATCGTGGCATCGCAGGTCGCGCCCAGCTTCTTCATCTGGTCGGCGTGATCGGGCGAGCCGGTGATCTCGCCGTCCCACACGTCCTCCGCATCGCGTTCCGCGCGCATCTCGATATTCGTGCCCTGATCGAAGGGCTTGATCTTGAACTCGTCCGGCCGGACCTTGCCCAGGTCGACCCGCACCGAGGCGTCGAACGGTGCTCCGTCGAATTCCGAGCGCAGCCCGTAGACGACGTTGCACCCGGCGCCGCGGGTCAGCGTGCTGGACCCGCTGTCGCCCTCGGTACCGACCGCGAGCGCATCCCTCAGGGCCGCGAAGGCCGGGGATGGCGCGTCCTCTCCGGTCGCCGCGCCCTCCTCGTTCGCCGCACCCTCTTCGGCCGATGCACAGGCAGCCGCGAAATCGCGCAGGGCGTCGCGGGCGGCATTGGCTTCACCCAGCGTGGCGCCATGGGCCACGACGGCAAAGCCGGGGGCCGGCGCCGAGCCGCTGCATTCGGTCTGCGTGCAGGTGGCGCCGGCTATCCGCCCGGTGAAGGTCTCGCGCCCCGCGTCGCCCTCCGCCACCTCGGCGACCATGTCGAACGTGACCGGCTGGGTCGAAGGAAAGACCAGCGTGATCTGCCCCTCGCGCGAGATCGGGCTCCAGTTCTCGAAATCGAGGGTCGTGGCGTCGGCCGTGTTGGTCAACCGGATCGGTGCCTCGATGTCGGGAGAGGCGCTGCGCGTCGTGAAGGTCAGCACGCAGCCTTCGGCCATCAGGTCCGTGGCGGGCATCTCGTCGCCCGCGATGTCTCCCGTGACCAGAACGGCGCGCGCCCGGTCGAGCGCCTCGCCGGCATCCTGTGCCGTGGCGGGAAGCGCGAGAAGCAGGGCGGCAAGCGCCGGCGGAGAAACGGTCCTGAACATCGGATGGGCCTTCCTGAAATGCTGTGGGTCTGAAAAATGGGGCGGGTCTAGACGGCCTCCTGCGGCGCTTCCTCCACCGCGTAGATATCCGTCCAGAGCTCCTTCACGTCCGGCTCCGGGCTTTCCCGCGCGAAATCGGCGGATTCGTTGACGACGTCCTTGATCTCCTTGTCGATCGCCTTGAGATCGTCCTCGCTCGCGTGCTTGCCGTCCAGCAGCATGTGGCGGACCATCTCGATCGGATCGCGCTCGTCGCGCATCTTCTGGACCTCCTCGCGGGTCCGGTACTTCGCCGGGTCCGACATTGAGTGCCCGCGGTAGCGGTAGGTCTTGATCTCGAGGATGTAGGGCCCGTCGCCGTTGCGGCAGTGCGCCACCGCCTTCTCGCCGGCGGACTTGACGGCCAGCACGTCCATCCCGTCGACGATCTCGCCCGGGATGCCGAAGGGGGCGCCGCGCGTGTGGATGTCCTCGGTCGAAGTCGACCGCTTCTGCGAGGTGCCCATGGCGTACTGGTTGTTCTCGATCACGAAGATCACCGGCAGCTTCCACAGCGCCGCCATGTTGAACGATTCGTAGACCTGGCCCTGGTTCGCCGCGCCGTCGCCGAAATAGGTGAAGGTGACGTTGTCGGTGCCGTTGTACTTGTCGGCGAAGGCCAGCCCCGCGCCCAGTGGCACCTGCGCGCCGACGATCCCGTGGCCGCCGTAGAAGTGCTTTTCCTTCGAGAACATGTGCATCGAGCCGCCCTTCCCTTTGGAATAGCCGCCCTCGCGCCCCGTCAGCTCCGCCATCACGCCCTTGGGGTCCATGCCGCAGGCCAGCATGTGCCCGTGGTCGCGGTACGAGGTGATGCGCTTGTCGCCCTCCTTCGCGGCGGCCTCCAGACCCACGACGACGGCCTCCTGGCCGATGTAGAGGTGGCAGAACCCGCCGATCAGGCCCATGCCGTAAAGCTGGCCGGCCTTCTCCTCGAAGCGCCGGATCAGCAGCATGTCGCGGTAGTATTGCCTGAGCTCGTCCGCCGAGACATTCGCCTCGAACGCCTTCGATCTGCGCGTGGCCATGCGCCGGACCCTCCTCCGCCAGATGGATAGTTTAACGTTGAACTATCACATACAGGATATGCGGCAAGGATTCGAGTGGCAATTCCCGGCGGCGCGGGTCCATGCCGAAGGCGCGACGCCGATGGCAGCAGCAAACGCTCCGGGCCGTCGTGCGGATGGAGCGCCGGATCACCGGCGCTCTCTGAACGTAGTGATCCCGGCGACTGCCGTCGAACCTGCCGCCTTTCAGGCAGCACCGCCTGTAGCGCCGGCCCGAACCGCAGGGGCAGGGATCATTCCGTCCCAGCTTTTCCTGCAGTTCCACATCGCCCATGCACCGTCTGCACGCCGGTCTTGACCCGCGTTTCGGACGGGAACGACCTACGCCGTTTGGACATCACCTCGAAAGGACGCGCGGTCTTCGGGTCTGATACGTCTGGCCATGATACCCTCCATCATCGAACGTTGCAGAGGGTCGTCACATACACCGCCGGACGCCCCCGGCAAAGCATCATGCGACGGGACCGGCGGCCGGGCGCGGCCTCAGCGGATGACGATCTCGTCCGAGCGCAGGACGCCCAGCACCTCGCGCGCCTGCTGGTCCAGCAGGTCGAGGTCCAGGTATTCGTCCGACAGGCGGCGCGTCAGGTTGCGCATCTCGGCGACGTCGGCCTCCAGCGAGGCGAGCTGCTCTTCCAGCGCGGCCTTCTCGGCCAGGATCTCCGCCCGGCGGAACAGGCCGAAATCGCCCTGCACGGCCGCGAAGGTGAAGTAGAGACCGAGGCACAGCGCCACGGCGAAGAAGATGAGAACCCCGATCGCGGGGCGTCTGCTGATGGTCATGTCTGCCTCGTTCCGGCCACTGCGGCCCCGCCTCTTTCCGGGCGGATGCAGTCAGTATGGCACAGCCCGAACCGGAAGGGAATCGTCCGTGCGAGGGAAAGGCGCATCGCGCCCCCGATGCCGCAAAAGCGGGCCGCCGCGGCCCCGCCCGCGGCCTTACGAATGGCAATGCCGGAGCGCTGCCGCCTTGCGGATCGGCATCTGTATGCAAATGTATGCAAAAGCCGATGTGCCCCCTTGATCGGTCTCGGGCAATGGGGCAGAAGCGGCGTCAGCAACACCCCTGTTCCTTTGAAAGGGAGGCCACCCATGCCCATCAATGTCGGACAAGACACCGCCGGAACGCGCAAGACGCTGACCGTCGGCGGCAAGACCATCGCCTATTACTCGATCCCCGCCGCCGAGGCCGCGGGCCTGGGTGAATTCTCCAACCTGCCGGCCGCGCTGAAGGTCGTGCTGGAGAACATGCTGCGGTTCGAGGACGGCAAGACCGTCTCTGTCGACGACATCAAGGCCTTCTCCGACTGGGGCAAGAAGGGCGGCCGCAACCCGATCGAGATCGCCTACCGCCCGGCCCGCGTGCTGATGCAGGACTTCACCGGCGTTCCGGCGGTGGTGGACCTCGCGGCGATGCGCGACGGGATCAAGGCGCTCGGCGGCGACGTGCAGAAGATCAACCCGCTGAACCCGGTGGATCTGGTCATCGACCACTCCGTGATGATCGACGAGTTCGGCAACCCGCGCGCCTTCCAGATGAACGTCGACCGCGAATACGAGCGGAACGGCGAGCGCTACCAGTTCCTCAAGTGGGGCCAGGGAGCCTTCGCCAACTTCCGCGTCGTGCCGCCGGGGACGGGCATCTGCCACCAGGTGAACCTGGAATACCTGGCCAAGGCCGTCTGGACCGACGAGGACCAGAACGGCGAGACGGTCGCCTATCCCGACACGCTGGTCGGCACCGACAGCCACACCACGATGGTCAACGGTCTGGCCGTCCTCGGCTGGGGCGTCGGCGGGATCGAGGCGGAGGCCGCGATGCTGGGCCAGCCCGTGTCGATGCTGATCCCCGAGGTGGTGGGCTTCAAGCTGACCGGCAAGATGATGGAAGGCACCACCGGCACGGACCTCGTGCTGAAGGTGGTCGAGATGCTGCGCGCCAAGGGCGTGGTGGGCAAGTTCGTGGAATTCTACGGCGAGGGCCTCGACAGCCTGCCGCTGGCGGACCGGGCGACCATCGCCAACATGGCGCCCGAATACGGCGCGACCTGCGGCTTCTTCCCGATCGACGCCGAGACGCTGCGCTACCTGACCCAGACCGGCCGCGACCGCGAGACGGTCGAGCTGGTCGAGGCCTACGCGAGGGAAAACGGCTTCTGGCGCGGGCCGGATTACGATCCGATCTACACCGACACGCTGTCGCTCGACATGGGCACCATCGTGCCGGCCATCTCGGGCCCCAAACGTCCGCAGGACTACATCGCGCTGGACCGCGCCGCGTCCGAATTCGGCAAGTTCATCAACGGCCTGCGCGCCGGCAAGGATGCGACCCCGAAAGAGGAGGTCCGCTGGGAAGGCGAAGGCGGCGCGCCCGAGCCGCAGGAGATTCCCGGCGACGAGGGCAATCATCGGCGCGGCTGGTACAGCACGGATGACGGCTCGTTCCAGCTGCACGACGGCTCCATCGTGATCGCCTCCATCACCTCCTGCACCAACACGTCGAACCCCTACGTAATGATCGGCGCGGGCCTCGTCGCGCGGAAGGCGCGCGAAAAGGGCCTGACCCGCAAGCCCTGGGTCAAGACCTCGCTCGCCCCCGGCAGCCAGGTCGTGTCGGCCTATCTTGAGGCGGCCGAGCTGCAGGACGATCTGGATGCCATCGGCTTCAACCTGGTCGGCTACGGCTGCACCACCTGCATCGGCAACTCCGGCCCGCTGGCGCCCGAGATCAGCAGGTGCATCAACGACAACGACCTGGTGGGCGTGTCGGTCCTGTCGGGCAACCGCAACTTCGAGGGCCGGATCAGCCCCGACGTGCGGGCCAACTACCTGGCCTCGCCGCCGCTGGTCGTCGCCTATTCGCTGATCGGCGACATGAACATCGACATCACCACCGCCTCCCTCGGCAAGGACCGCGACGGCAACGACGTCTACCTCAAGGACATCTGGCCCTCGCAATCGGAAATCGCCGAGCTGGTCGAACGGACCGTGACGCGCGAGGCGTTCCAGTCGAAATACGCCGATGTCTTCAAGGGCGACGAGAAGTGGCGCGCGGTCGAGACGACGGACAGCGAGACCTACGACTGGCCGGCCTCGTCGACCTACGTGCAGAACCCGCCCTACTTCCAGGACATGGCGCCCGAGGCCGGGACCATCTCGAACATCGAGGGCGCGAAGGTGCTGGCGATCCTGGGCGACATGGTCACCACCGACCACATCAGCCCCGCGGGTTCGTTCAAGGACACGACGCCCGCCGGGAAATACCTGGTGGACCGCCAGGTGCCGGTGCGGGAGTTCAACTCCTACGGCTCGCGCCGCGGCAACCACGAGGTGATGATGCGCGGCACCTTCGCCAACATCCGCATCCGCAACGAGATGCTGGACAATGTCGAAGGCGGCTACACGCTGGGCCCGGACGGGCAGCAGACCTCGATCTACGACGCGGCGATGGCGTATATCGACCAGGGCACCCCGCTGGTGATCTTCGGCGGCGAGCAATACGGCGCGGGCTCGTCCCGCGACTGGGCCGCAAAGGGCACCGCGCTTCTGGGCGTGAAGGCCGTGATCGCCGAGAACTTCGAGCGGATCCACCGGTCGAATCTCGTCGGCATGGGCGTCATCCCGTTCGAGTTCACCGCCGGCGACACCCGCAGGACGCTGAACCTCAAGGGCGACGAAACGGTCTCGATCACCGGGCTGGAGGGCGATCTCAAGCCGCTTTCGGAAGTGCCCTGCACGATCACCTACGGCGACGGCTCGACGAAGGAGATCATGCTGAAGTGCCGGATCGATACGGCGATCGAGAAGGAATACGTCGAGAACGGCGGCGTGCTGCATTACGTGCTGCGCGATCTGGCGAAGGCCGGCTGACCGGCCCGCGGCGACGATACCGCATGACACGGCCCCCGCCCCCCCAGGGGCGGGGGTCTTTCGTTTCGTGAAAGCCCGGACCCGCGCAACCGGAGCGTCGGTTCCCGGAACCGACACCCGCCGCCCGCGTTGAGCGGCATGTTGCCACCACGCCGCGCTCATCGCCCCGGAGAAGAAGCCGACACACCCGTCGAGATGCCCGCCGCCGGCTGGCTCTCGGCTTTCAAGCGCGTGTGGGGCTCGCTCGGTCCCGACCACCTGTCGACACTGTCGGCCGGGGTCGCCTTCTTCACGCTCTTCGCGATCTTCCCCGCCATCGGTGCGCTGGTGATGCTTGCGGGGATCGTCATCCAGCCGCCGCAGCTGCAGGACATCATCCAGAGCCTCGCCGCCGCGCTGCCGCAAGAGGCCGCGCAGATCATCATCGACCAGGTGCAGGAGATCGTATCGGACGACAACACCGCGCTCGGCGTCGCGCTGGTGATCTCGCTGCTGGTGTCGCTCTTCTCGGCCTCGTCGGGCATCCGCACCCTGATGGACGGGCTGAACGCCGCGTGGAAGGAGACCGAGAAGCGCTCGTTCCTCGTCTACTATGCCACCGGCATCGCGCTCACGCTCTTCGTCATCGCGGGCTTCATCCTCGCGTCGATCCTGACCATCGCGATACCCGTCGCTCTGGAAACCCTTCCGGTTCCGCCCTGGCTGGACACGCTGCTGACCTGGATCCGCTGGCCGATCTTCGCCCTGCTGGCCATCTTCGGCCTCGGCGTGATCTACCGCTACGGCCCGTCGCGCCGCCCCGCGAAGTGGCGGTGGCTGTCGCCGGGGGCGCTGCTTGCCACATTGCTCTGGGTCGGCGCGTCGCTGGCCTTCTCCGCCTATGTCCGCAACTTCGGCAGCTATACCGAGACCTACGGCGCTCTGGCCGGGGTGGTCATCCTGATGACCTGGCTCTGGCTGTCGGCCTTCATCGTGCTGCTGGGGGCGGAGCTGAACGCGGCGCTGGAACATCAGACGGAGATCGACACGACCCGCGGCGAGGATCGCCCCAAGGGCCAGCGCGGCGCGGTCGTGGCCGACACCGCCCCGGCGGGATAGACCGCGCCCGGCACGGCCGGGCAGGATGATCCGGCATCAACGGGCCGAGACGGCGCCGCGCACAAGCTGCGTGTAGACCCGTTCGATCTGGTCCAGCGTCAGCCGCCCGCCGGGGCGGTACCAGGTGGTCAGCCCCGTGATCATCGCGATGACGGCCCGCGTGCCGACCTCCACATCCTCCAGCGCGAAGGTGCCCGCCTCCTGCCCGCGCTCCAGGATCGCGCCGAGCCGCATCTCGTAGCTGCGCCTGAGCGTCTCGATCTCGGCGAAGTTCGGGGGATCGAGGCTGCGCAGTTCCATGTAGGCGACGAAGACCGCCTCCGGCCGGTCGGCGTGAAAGCGCATGTGGAAGCGGACGAAGGCATCCAGGTCCGCCTCCGGCCTCCGCGCACCGTCCGCCGGCACGGCGCGGTCCAGCGCGGCCAGCAGTTCCTCCATGTGGCTGCGCATCAGATCGTGGAGCAGGCTCTGCTTGTCCGGTGTGTAGTTGTAGAGCGCCCCGACCTGCAGCCCGACCTCCGCCGCGATCCGGCGCATCGACACCGCCTCGAACCCCTCGGCCGCGAACAGGCGCAGGGCCGCCGCGCGAATGCGCGGGCCGGTGTCGGAGGCGCGGGATCCGGAAGTGCGGGCCATGCTTCGAAGCGTATATGAACACCCGTTCAGAACAAGCGCCGCTGGACCCGGCCGGCGCTTTGGGTCATTTCTGTCACATGCGCACCGCCCCCGCCCTGCCCCGTTTCCTGACCTGTGGCCTTATGCTGATCCTCGGCCTCGCCGCCTGCGGCGAGATGCCGGAGGTCGAGGGCCGCATTTCCCCGGAAACGGCGGCCGCGCCCTGGCCCGACCTCGTTCCGGCGGAGCGCATCGTGGCGGCCGGCGAGCGGCAGCGCATCGAGCCGGGCGAGGATGACGCGCTCCGCGCCCGGGCCGACCGCCTGCGCGCCCGCGCCGCGGCGCTGAAGCGCCGCACCGCCGGCAGCTGAGACCCCGCCCCTTCGCCCCGTCCGCAGGCAATCCGGCCTGCCGCGCCGCCCGCGTCGCAGGCTTCGCGTTGCAAGGCCGACCGCCAGGCGCTAAGCCGCCCATGGACCGGACGCGGCGGGGCATGGCCGCCGACGCGCGCCGGATCGCGGATCAGGACGGACGGAGAACAGGATGAGCGAACCCCTGCGCCTCGGGATTGCGGGTCTCGGCACGGTCGGCATCGGCGTGGTGCGGATCGTGCGCCGCCAGGCCGCGCTGCTGGAAGCCAGGACGGGACGGCGGATCGAGATCTCGGCGGTCTCGGCCCGGACCCGGGACAAGGACCGCGGCGTGCCGATCTCGGGCTACGCGTGGGAGGACGACCCCGTCGCGCTGGCCACCCGGGACGACGTCGACGTCTTCGTCGAACTGATGGGCGGCTCGGACGGGCCGGCGCGGGCGGCGACCGAGGCGGCGCTGAAGGCCGGCAAGGACGTGGTGACGGCCAACAAGGCGATGCTGGCGGTCAACGGCCAGGCGCTGGCGGAGCTGGCCGAATCCCTCGGCCGTGCGATCCGCTACGAGGCGGCCGTGGCCGGCGGCATCCCCGTCATCAAGGCCCTGACCGAGGGCCTTGCCGGCAACGAGATCACCCGCGTCATGGGCGTGATGAACGGCACCTGCAACTACATCCTCACCCGGATGCAATCGGCCGGCCTGCCCTACGACGTGGTCTTCGAGGAGGCCAACCAGCTGGGCTATCTGGAGGCCGATCCCGAACTGGACGTCGGCGGCATCGACGCGGGACACAAGCTGTCGCTGCTGGCCACCATCGCCTTCGGCACGAAGGTCGCCTTCTCGGCCATGGAACTGGAGGGCATCGGCCGGATCACCATCGACGACATCCGCCAGGCGGCCGACATGGGCTACCGGATCAAGCTGCTGGGCGTCAGCCGGATGACCGGCCGGGGGCTCGAACAGCGCATGTCGCCCTGCCTCGTGCCCGAGCAATCGCCGCTGGGTCAGCTGGAAGGCGGCACCAACATGGTGGTGATCGAGGGCGACAGCGTCGGACAGATCGTCCTGCGCGGCGCCGGTGCGGGCGAAGGGCCCACGGCCTCGGCGGTGATGGCGGATGTCTGCGACATCGCCCGGGGTCTGCGCCTGCCGGTCTTCGGCCGCCCCGCGGCGGAGCTGGCCGAGGTGACGCCGGCGATCTCGGCCACCCCGGCGGCCTTCTACCTGCGCATGGCGCTGCAGGACAAGCCGGGCGCGCTGGCCAAGGTGGCGGCGGTGCTGGGCGACAACGGAATCTCGATCAACCGGATGCGGCAATACGACCACGACGCCTCCACCGCGCCGGTGCTGATCGTGACGCACCGCTGCACCCGTGCCGAACTGGACCGCGCGATCGAGGCCATGGGCCGCACCGGCGTCGTCGAGGGCGAGCCGGTGGCGCTGCGGATCGAGGAGGTCTGAGGCCGGGACGCTGCCGAAGGGCGGTTCGGGGCGCGGCTTTCGAGAGCTCTGCCCCCATCGAGCCTGCGGCTCGATTCCCCGGGATATCTCCGGCCAGAGGAAGCAGGGGAACCCGCCTCGGATCGGGGCCGGGGCGCGCGGTCTGCCGCCGGAGCCGGCGCGCCTGCCGGAGGCAGGGGCAGGCATCGTGTGCGCCGCGCAGGGGCGCTCCTCCAGGTCGGACGCGGGCATCGGACGCGCGCCTCCGCAACCCGCGCCTGTCAGCCCTGCCGCTTCTGCGCCATCGCCGCCTCGGACTTCGCCTTCGCCCGCGAGGCCGAACCGATGCGGATGGTGGAGCTGGCCTTGGCGACCACCTCGCCCTCGGGCGTCATCAGCGTGCCCTCGGCGAAGCAGGTCGACCGCCCCGCCCGCTCCAGCCAGGCCTCGGCATGTACGGGGCCGGGCCGCGCCGGGGCGAAGTAGCTGATCTTCATCTCGAGGGTCAGCGGCACCACGTCCTCCTGCCCCAGCGTCCGCACCGCCCGCGCCATCGCCGCGTCGATCCAGGCCGCGACGAAGCCGCCCTGGACGATGCCGCCGGAATGGCACATGTGCATTCCCGCCTCGTATTCCAGCACGCAGCGCCCCTCGCCGCTGGACACCTCGCGGCGGAAGCCGAGCGTCTGCGCGACGGTGGGATGATCGGTGGCGGGGTTGTCGGCGCTCATGGCTGTCCTTTCCGGCAGGGGCAGCGCCAGGGTGGCGCCGCGCCGCGCGTCTGTCCAGCCGCGCCTCCGGATCGTTCAGATATGCGGGGAATGCGGCGACCTGTGCCTGCCGCGCAGCCGCGACCGGCGCTGTCCGCCCGTGCCCGCGCGAGACGCTGCGGCACGTCCGCCCGCGCCGGCCCCGGCCGCCCGCGCCGCGCGTATTGCCCGCCCCGCCCCGGCGGGCTATTCCCTGCGCCATGATCCGGCACATCGCGCACAACATGGCCCACGGCATTCGTGCCCGCCGCTGCGGGGGCGCGGCCGCATGAGCTTTCTCGGCGTCCACACCTCGCTCAACAACCGCCGCTGGATCGGCCCTTCGATCGAGATCGACCGCGCGGGCGAGGCGCTGGCCCAGGCGACCGGGCTCGACCGGGCGCTGGCGCGGGTGCTCGCCCGCTGCGGCGTCACCGCGCCCGAGGCCGGGGCCTGGATGAACCCGCAGCTGCGCGACCTCCTGCCCGACCCGCACCGCCTGCGCGACATGGAGCAGGCCGCCGCCCGCGTCCTGCAGGCCCTCGCCCGGCGCGAGCGGATCGCGATCTTCGCCGATTACGACGTCGACGGCGGCGCCTCGGCCGCGCTGCTGATCGACTGGCTGCGGCAGATGGGCCATGCCGCCACGCTCTACATCCCCGACCGCATCGACGAGGGCTACGGCCCGAACGTGCCCGCCATGCAGGCGCTCGGGAAGACGCACGACCTGATCGTCTGCGTCGACTGCGGCACGCTCAGCCACGAGCCGGTGGCGGCGGCGGGCTGCGACGTGGTGATCCTCGACCACCACCTGGGCGGAGAGACCCTGCCCCCCGCGCTGGCCTGCGTGAACCCCAACCGGCAGGACGAGGACGGCAGCCTCTCGCACCTCTGCGCCGCGGCCGTGGTCTTCCTGATGCTGGTCGAGGCCAACCGCCAGCTGCGCGCCGAGGGCCGCAAGGGCCCGGACCTGATGCTGATGCTCGACCTCGTCGCGCTGGCCACGGTGGCCGATGTCGCGCCGCTGACGGGCGTGAACCGGGCGCTGGTGCGTCAGGGCCTTCGGGTGATGGCGATGCGCCAGCGCCCGGGCCTCGCCGCGCTGGCCGATGTGGCGCGGATGACCTGCGCGCCGGCGGCCTTCCACCTCGGCTTCGTCATGGGCCCGCGCGTGAACGCCGGCGGGCGGATCGGCGTCGCGGATCTGGGCGCGCGGCTGCTGTCCTGCACCGATCCGGCCGAGGCCGCAGCGCTGGCCGAACGTCTGGACGGGTTGAACACCGAACGGCGCGAGATCGAGGCGCTGGTGCGCGACGCCGCCCTGGCCCAGGCCGAATCGCGCGGACTGGACGCGCCGCTGGTCTGGGCCGCCTCCGAGGGCTGGCACCCCGGCGTCGTCGGGATCGTCGCCGCGCGGCTGAAGGAGGCGACGAACCGCCCCGCCATCGTCATCGGGCTGGACGGCGACATCGGCAAGGGATCCGGCCGCTCCGTGCCCGGCGTCGATCTCGGCGCGGCGATCCAGCGGCTGGCCGCCGAGGGGCTGCTGATCAAGGGCGGCGGGCACCGGATGGCGGCCGGCCTCACCGTTGCCCGCGACCGGATCGAGCCCGCGATGGCCCGCCTCGCCGATCTGCTGGCCCGGCAGGGCGCGGGCACGGCGGGGCCGGCCGATCTGACGCTCGACGGGACGCTGATGCCGGGCGCGGCCAGTGTCGCGCTGATCCGCAGCCTCGAGGACGCCGGCCCCTGGGGCGCCAGCGCCCCCGCCCCGCGCTTCGCCTTTCCCGACATGCGCATCCTCGCGGCGCGTCAGGTTGGCGACGGGCACCTCAAGGTCAGCTTCGGCGACGGCCTCGGCGGGCGGCTGGACGCCATCGCCTTCGGCGCCTTCCGCGGCCCCGTCGGCGCGGCGCTGGCCGGACACGGCGGACGCCGGTTCCACCTGGCCGGGCGGCTCGACATCAACGAATGGGGCGGCCGCCAGACGCCGCAACTGCAGCTCGACGACGCCGCCCCCGCCAGCGCGGGATGACCCGCGGCGCCTGACGCGGCGCCATGGAAACGTCGCGAAAATTTCCGCTTGCAGAGGCCGGAGCCATCCCCTAGTAAGCGCCTCACGCCAAGGTATGGCCCGTTCGTCTATCGGTTAGGACGCCAGGTTTTCAACCTGGAAAGAGGGGTTCGATTCCCCTACGGGCTGCCACTTTTCCCGCTCGCGGCGTGAAACGTCTGCCAGCCACGCAGCCACCCGATCCCTCCATTGCAGCCCCTGTCTATCTGGGCAGACACGATGAACGAACGGTTCGCCAAAGATGCGCTTCGGCGGCAATCGGTGCCGTGTCTGATCGACCGGCTTCTCCTGATCGGCGAGGCCAAAGTGGATGAAGCCATGCGTGTTCGAACGCCTCTGCCGAAGGCTGGGACGGCATCTTCGGCAAGCTGCTGGCGACACGGGACAGAAACTGCGACGCCGCGAGATCAGGATCCTGACCGACAGCGGCCGCGTGGGGCTGGATCGGTTCTATCCGCGGCTCTACCCGTTGTCGGACCGCGGCGACATCACGCTTGTCCTGCTGTCGCTGCGCCTGATCCATCCCTCCGGCGACACCACGCGATGCCGCTGCCAGCCCCTCCGTCAGTCCTCGGGCCGACCGCCCGAGCGGCGGCTGCGGATCTCGGGGGACGGGCGGTGGAAGCTGTGGCGGGCGCGGCCGCCGTGTTTGGAGGCGTAGAGCGCGGTATCGGCATCCGCCAGCATCCGCGTCGGATCGGGCTGCCGGTAGTCGAGCGAGATGGCCGTCCCCGCGCTGGCCGAGATGCGGCAGGCGGTGCCGGCCCAGTCGATCGGCGCCTCCAGCCGCGCGATCAGGCGGCGGGCGATCTCGTCGAGGCGCGTGCGGTCGCAGAGGCGGTGGAAGATCACCACGAATTCGTCGCCGCCGATGCGGGCGACGGTATCCTCGTCGCGCGTTTCCTCGATCATGATACGCGCGGCGGCGGCCAGCACGTGATCCCCGGCGGCGTGGCCGAGGGTGTCGTTGACCGTCTTGAAATGGTCGAGGTCGAGGTGCATCAGCGCGAATTCCTGCCCCGTCTCGACCAGCCGCGCGAGGATCATGTCCAGCGCCCGGCGGTTCCGCAGCCCGGTCAGCGGGTCGGTCAGCGCCTGTTCCTCGGCCACGATGCGCGCGCCCTGGAAGCGCAGGGACATCTGGCGGAGGATGTCCATGGCCAGCGATTTCGCCTCCACCAGATAGAGCAGTTCGACGGCCAGATCGGTGGGCGCGAAATCGTCGTCGGTCAGCGCGTGATCGCGCACCGCGTCGACGATGGCGATGCCGAAGCCGCAGTTGACGATGGCACCGCCATCGGCCAGCGGCACGACGAGCCCCGAAAGCGCGAGGGCGCGCGCGCCGCGCAGACGGATCCGCAGCCGTATCCCCGACGCCTGCCGGAGCGCGGCGATGGAGGACAGGCCGGAGGGGCGGTTGAAGTCCAGCACCTCGAACAGGTCGCACCCGGTGACGTCCCGGGCCGCGATCTTGGTGAAGGTCGGCCCGGCCCGGCGGATCCGCCCGCCGGCATCGACCACCAGGTGCATGGGGCAGAGTGCCGCCAATCCCGCGTCAGACAGCGCGGGCCCCTCCTTGGCGGTGCGGTTCGCGGCGCGGTGACCAGCCGCGGCGACAGGCGAACCCGCCGCCACGTCGCCGATTGTGGGCGGGGCGGGCGTGCAGGGCGTGTCGGCGGGCGCGACGGACCCCTGCGAAGGACTGGAGACCGCCCCCGCCCGCGTCCCTTCGAAGCTGGCCGAGCCCTGAACCGGACCGGCCTCGCCTGACGAGGACGCCTTCTCGGCGCTCCCGGCCGGCGTCGGTCGCCCGGATCCGGCCGTCACCGGCGGCCGTTCGGTCCCTCCCGGCACCGGCGGTCGCCCGCTCCCGCCAGGTATCGGCGGACGTTCCGCCAGGCTCGGCACCAGCGGGCGTTCCGCCAGGCTCGGCACCGGCAGGTTGCCCCGCGATTCCATGGCCGGGCCGGTGGAGGGCTCCGTCACCGGGCTCTGCATGTGGCGCATGGTCATCCCGCCCGCGCGCTCAGCACGAAATGGCGGCCGGCGGCGTAGCCGGCTTCCACCACGTCGATCTCCACCACCTCTCGGCCCGGGCCGTAGCCTGCGTGTTCGACCGTGGCGAGCGCGCCGTAATCGTCCGCCATCGCCCGCAGGATCCCGATCAGCACGTGGCCGAAGCCGACATGGCTGGAATGGCAGGTAATCCGGAAGCGCCCCGGCGCGGGTTCCGTCAGTTCCAGGGCGGGCAGGATCAGGTCGGACACCGCCAGCCGGGCGCGATCGGGCATCTCGTCCAGCGAATGCAGGAAATCCTCGTACCCCGCGCCGGAAAAGCGCAGCAGCCGCCGCAGGGCACCGCCGGGATGCGAGACGAGGTAGGTGCCCACATCCTCCAGCACATTGGCGCGGGCGCGGCCCAGCCGGGCGGAAAGCGCGTCGAGCACCGCCTCCGTCAGGTCGGGGTCGTAATCCAGCATCGGCTCGAAATCGGTGAAGGGCAGCCGCGCGCCGCGCACCACATCCTCCCACATCCGGGTGCCGTAGGTGTCGACCGCGAAGCGCTGAAGCGCCTTGTTGATCAGACCGTGCATGTTCCGTTTCCGTCTCGAACGCCCCGCCGGCATCCTGCCCCGCCGGAGCTTAACAAACGGCAAACGAATTCAATTCTGCGGAACAAGCTCCCGGTCGCCGACGCGCAGGGACTGCAGGGTGGCGGGCGCGACCTCGAAGGCGCCGTCGTGGATCCGCGCCAGATCGTCCACGGAGACGGACGCGAATCCTTTCCGGGTCAGATCCTGGACCGACCGCGGCCACCGATCCTCGCCGCCCGGCACCAGCAGCGACACCGCCACCGCGCTGTCGTTGCCCGGCAGCCGGGTGAGGATCATCGCCTGCGGCATGTCCTCGGCGCTGGTGAAGCGGGCCACCACGGCGGCGCAGCCGGGGCGGCCGTCTGCGAGACGGCGGTCGCAGGCCGCGTCCCATTCCTCGATCAGGCGCCTCTGAAGCCCCGTCAGCAGCTCCGCCGGCAGGGGGCCGCCGCCCGGATAGACCGGGATGCGGGCGGCCAGCGCCGCGGCGGCCTCTGCCGTCTCGCGCTGCTCGTCCGGCGCCGTGAGGTTCCAGCTGCTGTCGGCGCGGCGCGCGCGCGCGATGTATTCGACCAGTTCGGCATGGCGCGGCAGCTCCTCGCGCGCTTCGAGCCGCGCCAGAGCCGCCCGACCGGCATGGCCCCAGTCGTGCGCCATCTCCCAGGCCGGCAGCTGCGACAGATCCCCGCCGCGCGCCGTGAATCGCACCTCCTGGCTGCGGGAGGAGATCCGTTGCGCGTCCAGCACCGGCGTCAGCCACGCCAGCGCCGCGGCCGCCGTCACCAGCGCCATCCAGAGGTTCGCGCGCCGCAGCCGCGCCATCCAGTCGCCCGGCCACGCGGCCCCCGCCCCCCAGGCGAGTCCGTAGAGCAGCAGCAGCCCGGCGACCAGCATCGCCGCCACCCGGTCGGGCGTCCAGCCGTAGGCCGAGACGCGCATCGCCACGCCCGCCACCGCCAGCCCCGCCAGCACCGGCACGGTCAGCGCCAGCGCCCGCGCCATCAGCCGCATCCAGCGGCCGCGCACGGCCGCGCCGGCGTCGCGGTCCACCGCCGAGGTCACCAGCGTCAGGGCCGCGATAGCGGTCAGCATCAGCGTGCGCGCCGGCGACAGCGTGCCGAACAGGCCCGACAGCCCCTGAACCGGGATCGCCAGCAGGAACACCACCGTCACCAGCAGCGCGAAGGGCAGCAGCAGGCGCAGCAGCCACAGGATCAGCGCATGCGACAGCGTCTCGCGGATCTCGCGCGTGACGGCGAGCGCGAGGCCCAGCACCGTGCCGCTGATGGTGAAGGCGAAGATCTCCTCCTCCATCAGGTCGCCGATGATGTCGATGTCGACGATCCTCAGCAGCGCGTCGGACAGCCACAGCAGCAGCCAGACCAGCGCGCAGAAGGCCCAGGCGGCGGTGTAGCGGGTGAAGATCGTCCAGGCGGTGTCGAACACGCGGCCGTAGTCGCGCCAGCCGCCGGGATGGTGCAGCCGCGCCGCGACGAAGGGCGTGGCCAGCGTGACGGCCGCAATGAAGGCCGACAGCGGATACATCGTGTCGAAGAAGCTGTCGGCGCTGTCGAAGCGGAAGCTGGCCCAGAGCAGCGCCGAGGTGGCCGGCAGGACCAGCGCCGTGGCAGCCGGCAGCGCCGCGCGCATCCTGAGCGGCCCGTCCAGCGCGAAGAAGACGGCGAAGGTGCCGATGACGAAGGTGGCGACGGTCATCGGCAGGCGGCCGAAGCCCAGCGTCTCGGGCAGCCAGATGCAGACGGCCCAGGTCGACAGCCCCGCCGCCGCCCCGAGGGCCGCGTGCAGCGCGCGCCCGCGCGCGCGTTCGGGATCGCCGGGCAGATTCGTGTCCATGTGGGTGTCTCCCATCCTCGCCACGCGACATCTGCCACGCCCGCGCAGGCGCTGGAAGTCGGGCATTCCGGACCCGGCGGCCCCGCGGCGAACGGTCGGCGGAGCGCTGTTCCGAGCCAACCCCTCGCCGGACGCGACGGCCCGCCTGCCGCGCCGCACCCGGGCGACACTGGATCGGTCCCGTGAGGGATGCCCTGTCCGGACGGTTTCCGAGGGTCGGTCGTCGCCCTGCCCCGGGTCTTCCCGCCGGGCGGAGAGACCGCATCTCGCAGCGCGGAGTGCGGCCGGTGGACGCCCTGCCTGTGCGGCGGTCAGAAGTCGGTCGGCGCTCCGCCCTCGGCTTTCCGGCGGGCCACGAAATCGGCCAGCTCGTCCCGGATCGCGATGTCGAGCGGCGGCGGCTCGAATTCCGCGATGATCCGCTTGAAGAGGTGATGGGCCCGTTCCGCCGTCCAGATCCCGCCCGACACCTCCCAGCCCTCGTAGTTCCGCCAGTCGCTGAGGAACGGCTGGTAGAAGGCCGTCGTGTAGCGCGCCTGCGTGTGCTGCGTGCCGAAGAAATGGCCGTTCTGGCGCACCTCGCGGATCGCGTCGAGCGCGATGTCGTCGGGCGTGGTGGCCCAGGTCTCGGGCTCCATGTAGCGCTGGATCTGCTGTAGCAGCTCGCAATCCATGATGAACTTCTCGGGCGAAGCGATCAGCCCGCCCTCCAGCCAGCCGGCGGCGTGGTAGACGATGTTGGTGCCCGACTGCACAGCGGCCCAGAGGCTGTTCGATGTCTCCCACATCGCCTGACCGTCCGGGACGTTCGCCGCGCAGACGCCCGAGGACCGCATCGGCAGGCCGTAGAACCGCGCCAGCTGGCCGGTCATCTGCGTCGCGCGCATGTATTCGGGCGTGCCGAAGGCGGGCGCGCCGGATTTCATGTCGACGTTCGAGGTGAAGGTGCCGATCGCGCAGGGCACGCCGGGATTCATCCATTGCGCCAGGGCGATGGCGGACAATCCTTCCGCAAGCGACTGCGCCACGGCCCCCGCCATCGTCACCGGCGCCATCGCCCCGGCCAGGGTGAAGGGCGTCACGATCAGCCCCTGGCCGCGCCGCGCCAGACGCATCCAGCCGTCCAGCATCGGCAGGTCGTGCTTCAGCGGGCTGGTGGAGTTGATATTCGTGTACATCCGGGGAGTTGCGTCGAACTCCTCATGTGTCCAGCCGCCCGCGATGCGGACCATCTCCATCACGTCCTCGACCCGCTCGGCCCCCAGCGAATAGGCGTGCGGCACCTTGTCGGTGAGCGTCAGCTTGTCGAAGAGCACGTCCAGATGCCGGACCGAGGCGTGGACGTCCACGGGTTCGACCGGATAGCCGCCGGCGAAGTGGATGCAGTTGAAATACTGCGTCAGTTTCAGGAGGTTGGCGCAGTGTTCTCGCGTGCCGGGGATCTTCCGGCCGATCTCCATGTCCCAGTAGTTCGGGGGCGACGAGACGTTGCCGAACAGGATGTACTCGCCCCCGACCACGATCTGCCGGTCGGGATTGCGCGGCGTCAGCGTCCATTGCGACGGGCACTTGCCCACCATCTCCATCACGAAGTCGCGGCCCATGCGGACCACGTCGCCGTCGATGTCGCAGCCGGCCTCGCGCAGGATCTCCAGCGCCTCGGGGTTGAGGAAGGCGACGCCGATCTCTTCCAGGATCGTCATCGCGCCCTCGTGGATCGCCTGCACGCCCTCGGGGCCCAGCGGCTCGGTCGGGCGGTCGCGGTTGACGGGCAGCCGCCAGGGGCTCTGCTCGATCACCGCCGGGCCGCGGCGCGCGGCATGTCCGGCGCGGCCGCCGCTGCGTTTCCTGCGGGGTTGTTCGGTCATGGGGGCCCCCTTTCCTGTCGGGTCCCACAAGAGGGCCTCGGGCCGGCGGTTTCGCCGCCGGATGCGACCATCGCTGTCGCAAAACCCACATCGGGTGCCGCAGCGCGTCTAGCCCTCCGCCGCTTCGAGGCCATCCAGCCAGTCCGGGATCCGTCCGATGTCGCGCAGCACCACGTCGGCATGGGCGGCCAGTTCGGCCTCGGGCGCGGGGCCGGTCAGCACGCCCACGGTCGCCATGCCCGCCGCGCGCCCGGCGATCAGGTCGTGCAGGCTGTCGCCCACCATCGCCACGCGGCCGGGCGCCACCCCGACGAAGCGCGCGAAGGCCAGCAGCGGGGCGGGATCGGGCTTGGCGCCGTGGCCGCTGTCGAAGCCGGCGACGAAGGCGAAGCGGTCCAGCACCCCTGCCCCCGCCAGATGCGCACGGGCCGAGGCCTCGGCATCGTTGGTCATCACCCCCAGTGGCAGGCCGCGCGCCGCCAGCGCATCGCAGAGCGGCGCCAGCGGCACCGCGGGCGCCAGCGCCGCCTCGGCCGCGAGGTCGGTCATCAGCGCCTCGATCCGCGCCACCCGCCCGGTGCCGAGCGCGCCCGCCACCAGCTCCGCCGCCTCGCGGTTGGTGCCGGCGATGACCGGGCTGTCGGCGCGGAACTCCCGCACCGTCAGATCGTAGCGCAGCGCCTCCGCCACCCGCGCGGCCAGGCGGGCGTCACCCTCCGCCACCCGCTCTATCACCGCCGCGCCCCAGCCGTTCCAGGTCGCGCCGAAGTCGAACAGCGTGCCGTCCTTGTCGAAGAGAATCGCCTCGATCCGCATTCCATGCCCTCCGCCCTGTCTTCACGTATGCGCCGAAACCGCCCTGCGGCGGCCACGGCACCATTGTCGGGCTTGTCCTCGGGCCCGATGTGGACGACCTCTGTCCCATGTCGCCAGAGCCTTACCGCCTTCACGACTCGCTCGGCTACCGTCTTTCCGTCGCATCCCGCCAGCAGGAACGGCGGCTCGACGAGGGGCTGCGCCGGATCGGGCTGACACGCACCACCTGGTGCATCCTGCTGGCCGTCGAGAACGAGGGCCGCACCCAGCCGTCCGAGATTGCCGAATTCGTGGGCATCGACCGCACCGGCACCTCCCGCGCGCTGCGGCAGATGGAGCAGGCGGGCCTGATCGACCGCGACGCCGGCACGGGCGACCGCCGCACGCGGCGCGTCACGCTGACCGACGCGGGCCGCGCGGCGATCGCCGCCGGCACGCCGCTGGCGCGGGCCAATGCCGAGGTGCTGGCCGGCCGTCTGTCGCCCGAGGACCATGCGGAGCTGAAGCGCCTGCTGGAGACGCTGATCCGGGCCGACGACCGCAACCTGGCGCATTTGTGACCGCGGGGCGGCCGCGTCAGGTCCAGTTGCGGCGCGATTCGCCCTGCAGCACGGCCATCGCCATCATCGGCGTCTCGTAGCGCAGACCCTGGGCATCGCAGCAGGCGATCACCCAGGCATCGTCCATCGTCAGGAACTCCAGCACCGAGACGAGGAAATCCGCATCGCCCGCGCGGCGCCTCAGATCGGCTTCCGACGCGCCGGTGGCGCCCAGAAAGACCGGCAGCAGCTCGTCGTTCCCGGCCAGCCAGGCCAGACAGGTCAGCGCGACGGTTTCGGCGGCATCTTGCTTCATCGCGGTTGCTGTCGCACTTTCCCGCTCCGTCGGAAAGGTTTTCTTAACCAATCCGGCCGCAGGATGCCGGGAAGGTGGAAGTTCGAGAAGAGCAGGGATGCCGGGACGTATCCTCATCGTGGACGAGGTGGCGACCAGCAGGATTGTCCTGAAGGTCCAGCTCTCTGCGTCGTTCCAGGACATCCACCAGGCCGCCTCCGCCACCTCCGCGCTGGAGATGGCCGAACGGCTCTGCCCCGATCTGGTGCTCTTCTCCGACCGCCTGCCGGACATGACCGCCTTCGCCTTCGTCGCGCGCCTGCGCGAGTCGCCGGGCGGGCGGCGGGCCAGCCTCGTCGCGCTGATGGGCGAATCGGACCGGACCGCCCGGGCACGCATCCTTTCGGCCGGGGCCGACGACGTCTTCGCGCGCAGCCAACCGCAGCTTCTGCTGCTGTCGCGCCTGCGCTGCCTGATGCGCGGCCGCGGCACGGAGGAGGAGATCCGCCTGCGGGAAGACACCGGCCACGCCCTCGGTCTCGGCGAAGCGCCGGCCGCCTTCGAACGGCCGGGCGTCGTGTCGCTGGTCACGCACCGCTCCGCCACCGCGCTGGACTGGCACAACGCCCTGTCGCGCCTGTCGCGCCACCGGTTCCTGCCGATGCCGCTGAGCGAGGCCCTGAGGTGGAGCGGCACCGGCGCGCCGGCGGATGTCTTCGCCATCGATCTCGACGGGACGGAGCGCAGGTCGGTCCTGCGGCTGATCACCGACATCCGCTCCCGCTCGGAGGCGCGCCACGCCGAGATCCTGCTGATCACCGCCGACCACCTGAACCCGACGCTGGCCGACGCGCTGGACCTCGGCGCCTCGGCCGTCATGCCGCACGGCTTCGACCCGCGCGAGGGGCTGCTGAGGCTCGACGTGCTGCTGCGGCGCAAACAGGCGGCGGAACGGCTTTGGCGCAGTCTGGAGGACGGGCTTCGCGCCTCGATGACCGACGCGCTGACGGGGCTGCACAACCGGCGCTACGCGCTGCCGCACATGGACCGGCTGGCCGCGAACGCGGCGGCGCGGGGGCGTGATTTCGCGGTGATCCTCGCCGATCTGGACCATTTCAAGCAGGTGAACGACCACCACGGCCATTCCGCGGGCGACGCGGTGCTGATGGCGGTCGCCGATCTGCTGCGCGACAACCTGCGGGCGCGCGATCTGGTCGCCCGCTTCGGCGGCGAGGAATTCCTGATCGTCATGCCCGACACCGGCCGGGCCGAGGCGCAGATCGCCGCGGACCGTCTGCGCGCCCGGCTGGAGGCCCGTGCGATCGGCGTTCCGGGCCAGGAGGTGCCGATCCGGGTGACGATGAGCATGGGCATCTGCGTCGCCCGGCCGAAGCCCGAGGATCAGCCGACGATGGTCGTCCAGCAGATGATCGACGCCGCCGACCGCGCCCTCTACGAGGCCAAGCACAGCGGCCGCAACCGGATCACCCTCGCGGCTGCGGCGGGGTAATTCTCGAACTCCGCAGTGACTTGCAGGCCGTAGTTGCAGCTGCGGCGCCAGCCCGACGGTTCCGGGCAACCGGTCCGTGCGACCGATCCCGCCCGCACCCTGCGGCCGGACCTGCGCTCAGTCCTCCCGATCCTCCCGCCGCCTGCGGTCGAACCGCTCCATCCCCTCCTCCAGCCGGTCGGCAAAGGCGGCGCGTTCGGCGGGCGTCATCGCCTCCAGCCGCTCCAGCAGCAGGCGGTTGCCCAGTTCCTGCCGGTTCAGCGCGAAGTCGCGCTGACGCGCCAGGCTCTCCGCCACCCGGGCCGAATCGAAGGGATCGGCCCGCAGCGCCGCCGCCACCTCGGCGTATTCCGCGCGGATCGCCTCGCGCGAGGGGCGGCCCTTGCGGTATTCCTGCCATATCTCGCGCCCGATGGCGTGCCGGTCCTCGCGGGTCAGCGCATGGGTCAGCGGCCCGCCCATCCGGTCCACCCGCGGCGGACCGCGCCGGCCGCGATCGTCGCCGTGCATGACGAAGAAGCCCGCGACCAGGCCCGCCACCGCCAGGTTCAGCGCCAGCGAGGCGAAGAGCACGATCCGCAGCCAGGGCCGCAGCCCGCCCCGTCCGCCCGCGCCCTCGCGCGGCGTCTGTGGATCCGTCCCGCTCATGCCCCGTCCTGCGCGATCTCGAAGGCCAGTTCGTCGAAATTGGACATCGTGTCCACCATCCAGGTATCCGCGGCGTAGTCGCCGCCCAGCCAGGCGACCTGATCGGCCACCGCTTCCGTCACCGCGGCGGGCGGGCTGATGCCGATCCAGACCCCCGCCGCCGTCGCCGCCGCCAGCCCGCCCATCGCCGGCCACCCGCCGATCGCCGCCAGCAGCGCCGGAACCGCGCCGCGCCGCCGCCGTCCCGCGGGCGGCATGGCGGCACGGCCGGCCTGCACCTCGTACGCATCGCCCAGCATCCGCGCCGCCAGCCCCCCGGGCAGCGGCGGCGCCTCGGACCGGGCCGCCTCGAAGAACACGTCCAGCCCGTCGTCCGGGGTCTCGTCGATCCTGTCAGTCCCGCTCATCGGTATATCCCAGTTCCTCGCGCCGCCCCGTCAGGGCGGCGGCCAATGCCCTCTTGCCGCGCGCCGTCAGCGATTCCACCGCCTCGACGCCGATCTCCATGATCTCGGCGATCTCGGCATTGCCGAGCCCCTCGATGTGCCGCAGCACCACCGCCTGCCGCTGCCGGTCCGGCAGCGCGTCCAGCGCGGCCTGCAACGCGCCGGCCCGGGCCTTCTGCTGCATCACCGCATCGGCGCCGGGCCGGTCGTCCGCCGGGTCCGGCACCGAATCCAGCGGCGTCGTGCCGCCCCGCCGCCGGCGCAGCCGGTCGGTGCAGAGGTTCGCCGTCACGCGGTAGAGCCATGTCGTCACCTTCGCCTCGCCGGTCCGCCACCCGTCGGCAATGCGCCACAGCCGCAGCATCGCCTCCTGCGCCACGTCCTCCGCCTCGGCCCGGTCGCCCAGCAGGCGCATCGCGTGGGCGAAGACCCGGGGGCCGAGGCGCGCGACCAGCAGCCGCGCCGCCGCCGCGTCGCCCGCGGCGTAGAGCGCCAGCAACGCCTCGTCCTCCGCCTCGTTCATCGCATCGAGCGCCATACCTGTCATCGTCCCGCGGGCGTAGCCTGCCGCAGCGTGCCGGGCAACTCGCCATCGGCGGCCCGCCCGGCCCTGCCCGTCCGCCAGCGAAGTTCACGGCCGGACCGCGCCGCGCGCCGCCGGGTGCCGCCCCGTCGGGGCCGCCGCGCCGAAGCGGCCGCGGCCCCGCCCCGGATCACAGATCCGACGCCCCGGTGTCCTCTTCGGACGCGCCATCGGATGACGGACGCTCGAACCCGCCGCGGTGCCGGAAGCCGTGGTGCCAGCCGCGATCCCCGCGTTCGCCGTCATGCCAGCCGCGCCGGCCGTGCCGGCCCTCGTGGCGGCCGTGACGCTCGCCGCGGCGGTCGGCCATCAGGCGCTGCACCAGTTCCGCCTCGGTCTGCGTGACCTCGCCGTTCTCGTCGAGATCCATCATCGCGAAGATCCGCTCCCCGCGCGAGGGGCGGCGCATCTCCTCCATCGACAGCGTGCCGTTGCCGTCGGCGTCCATGCGCTCGATCATCTTTTCGGCGCCCTGTTCCATGCGCGCCGCCCGCGTCGCGGCACGATCCGCCTCGCGGGCCTGCCGCTTCGCTTCCATGCGCGCCACCAGCTCCTCGGCCGTCAACTCGCCGTCGCCGTCGGTATCGGCGAGGCCGAAGCGCGTCTGCCCCTGGTTCGCGAATTCCTCGGCCGTGATGCGGCCGTCGCCGTCCGCGTCGATCTCCGCGAAGTGGAACATCGCGCCGCGCGGGCCCGCGTCCCTCGCCTGCCGGTCCCCGCCCGGCGCCGTGCCGCCGGAACCCTCCTGCGCCACCGCGCCGAAGCTGCCTGCCAGGACGGCCAGCGCCGCCGTGCCCGCGATCAGGATGGATCGTTTCATCGCCATCGTTCTCCTTGTCGTTCCCGTTTCCGAACCCGGCGTCTCGATCCGCGTTCTGGTGATCCAAACGGGCCGGCGCGGGCATTCCGTCGCCGCGGCGGCAGGAAATTTCGCCGGCCACTCCCCGGTGTCCCACGGGGCCCACTTCGGCACCTCCCCGATCAAGCCCCCGATCCGGCCCCCGGCACCGCCCGGGCCCACCCCGGCCCACGGCGCCGGACCGCCGCATCGACCCTTGCGTCAACGCGCCCCCTTCCCCCGGCCCCGCGCGGCACCTATGTCCGGGACATGCCCTCCACCGGAAGCTCCGCCATGACCGACACCGCCCTGCACGCCCACCCGATCGAGACCGAGCCGACGGGAGACACCCCGCGCGACACGATGTCCGCCGTCTGGAAGGGCTGGCGCCGCCGCTGCCCGAACTGCGGCTCGGGTCCGCTGATGAAGGGCTACCTGACGGTCCGGCACGATTGCGTCGCCTGCCGCGAGGCGCTGCATCACCACCGCGCCGACGACGGGCCGGCCTATCTGACCATCCTGATCGTCGGCCACATCATGGCCCCAGCGCTGCTGGCGGTCTTCACCGCCTGGCGGCCCGATCCGATGACGCTGGCGGCGGTGTTCGTGACCGGGACCGTGGCGCTGTCGCTGTGGCTGCTGCCGCGGCTCAAGGGGGCGCTGGTGGGCTTCCAGTGGGCGCGACGGATGCACGGATTCGGCGGCGCGCGGAACGAGCCGACACATACCTGACAGCCCGTCGCCCCCGCCTTGGCACCGGCGCGCGGCGCGACTAGTCTCGCCGCGACAGGGCGGCGCGATCCGCCGCAGGCGGCCCCCGGTCCGATCCGGCCCCGGTCCGCGACCGATCAGACGCCGGATCCGAGGATGCACGAGCCGATGCCAGACACCCCCAGCTCTTCCGGCGCGACGGCGCGCCCCGCCACCGGGCTCGAGACCGGCCCGGACCGGACGCCCGAGATCGACAAGTCGCAGATCCGCAACGCCGCCACCATCATCATCCTGCGCGACCGCGAGACCGAGCCGAAGGTGCTGATGGGTCAGCGCGGCGCCAAGGCGGTGTTCATGCCGTCGATGTTCGTCTTCCCCGGCGGCGCGGTCGACAAGGGCGACGCGGACATCCCGCTGGCCCGTCCCGTTCCCGCGCCCTGCGCCGAACGCATCGCCGAGGATTGCCCGCCGGAGCTGGTCAACGCCCTGCCCGTCGCCGCCATCCGCGAGCTGTGGGAGGAAACCGGCCTGATCCTCGGCGCGCGGGGCGACTGGACGATCGACCCGCCCGCGGACTGGACCGATTTCGCCGCCACCGGCCACGTGCCGGACGCGGGCGCGCTGCAGTTCGTCTTCCGCGCGATCACCCCGCCGGGCCGCCCGCGCCGCTTCGACGCGCGCTTCTTCCTCGCGGACGCCGAAAGCCTCGCCTCGGACCCCGACGATTTCTCCCGCGCCTCGGACGAGCTGTCGCTGCTGCAATGGATTCCGCTGGCGAAGGCCCGCGAATTCGACCTGCCCTTCATCACCGAGGTGGTGCTGGCCGAGGTCACGCAGCGCGCCGCCGATCCGAACCCGCCGGCCTCGGTACCGTTCTTCTCGAACAACGACCAGAACCGCGAATTCAAGCGCCTGCGCGGCATGATCGACAGGGGCGGCCGCCCGGACTGAACGTCGCCCGGCGGCGGTCTCCCGGTGCCGCCCGCCCGCGGCGGCCCGGCCCTCGCGCCTTCCCCTGCTTCCTCTGGCCCGAAATATCCCGAGGGAGTCGCGGCGCAGCCGCGGCGGGGGCAGCGCCTCCAACCGGCATCGCCGCCCGTGACCGCCTTCAGATCACCAGGATCAGCCCCAGCACCGAAGCGGTGATCAGCGCGATCCCCGCCCCCTCGCGCAGGGTCAGCCGCTCGCGGAAGAAGACGTAGCTCGCCAGCAGGCTCAGGATCACCTCGCCCTGCCCGACCGCGTTCACGTAGGCCGCGTTCTGCAGCGTGTAGGCGGTGAACCAGCACAGCGATCCGGCCAGCGAGGTCAGACCGATCCAGCCCGCCGTCCGCCAGGCACGAAGGACCCGCCCGATCTCGCCCGGCTCGCGCCAGAGCAGCCAGGCTCCGAGCGCCACGACCTGCATCGACACCACCGCCGCCAGCGTCACCATCGCCCGCACCAGCGGATCGTCAGACGCGATCTCCAGTGACGCGCCGCGATAGGTCACGCCCGACACGGCGAACAGCATCCCCGACAGCAGCCCCAGCCCGGCCGCGCGGTTGCCGAAGCGCCGCCAGCCCCGGACCGTGCCGCCCGGCACGTCCGACAGCACCAGCACGCCGGCCAGCCCCACGAGGATCGCGCCGAGCGCGGGCAGCGACACGCCCTCGCCCAGCACCACGAGGCCGACGCCGGCGGTCATCACCACCTCGGTCTTCTTGAAGGTCACGCCGACGGCGAAGTTGCGGCTGCGGAACAGCAGCAGCATGCAGACCGTCGCCATGATCTGCGCCATCCCGCCAACAAAGGCAAAGGCCCAGAAGCTGCCGCTCGTCGCGGGCAGTTCCGCCCCGCGGGCGTGCAGCGCCGGCAGCAGCGCGGTCAGCAGGATCGGGGCCGAGAAGACGAAGCGCGCGAAGGTCCCGCCCGAGGCGGACAGCGCCCCGGTGGTCAGGTGCTTCTGCAGCATGAAGCGTGCGGTCTGGAAGACGACCGCCGCGAAGGTGAAGAGAATCCACGCCTGCATGGCCGAAGGCTTGACCGATCCGGCCGGCGACCGCCAGCCGGATCGCACGTACCGGGCGTCCCGGCCGGTGAGGGGGAAGAATTCTTCGCGAAAATTCTTCGCAAGAGTTTTCGGGAAAACTTTTCCTCCCGCCCGGAGGTCGGCTCAACGCGCCGCGCGGTCCTCGCCGGGCCACAGCGGATGCGGCACCGGATCCTTGGCGCTGAGGAAATGCCGCCGGAAGACCTCGGCGTATGAGCGGAACATGTAGCCGTCGTTGCGCGTCAGATACCGCTCGCGGTTCTGGAAGTAGAGCGGCGGCAGCTGATACCAGGGCGTGCGCGGATGCATGTGATGCACCACGTGCAGGTTGTTGTTCAGGAAGAGGAACGCCAGGGGCCCCCGATCCTCGATGATGACGGTGCGCCCGCGCGCCTTCTGGTGCGCCTGATGCTCCAGGAAGGTGCGGATCTTCAGCACCGACATCGCCACGTAGCAGGCCGCCAGCCACAGCCAGACCGGCATCGCCGAGACCGCCACCCATGCCAGCGCCAGCGCCACGGCCGGGACGTGCCACAGCCAGCCCGCCAGCGCCGCGCGGTCGCCCGCCCGGATCGCCCGCAGGTCGGTCTTCATGAAAGCCCATTGTCCCAGGACCGGGCCCACCAGCATCCGTCCGACCAGCGTGTTGTTGAACGCCAGCAGGCGCTGCATCGCCGGGCCCAGCCGGCCCCAGGCCGCCGGGTCCATGTAGTTGCTTTCCGGATCGTCGTAGGGATCGGTCAGGTTCGAATCCCGGTGGTGCGCCAGATGCGTGTCGCGGAACCGGCGCCACGGCACCAGCAGGCCGATCGCCGGAAAGACCAGCGCCTCGTTCACCGGCTTCCACGGGAAGGGATGGCCGTGGATCGTCTCGTGGCAGAGCGAGGAATGCAGCACGATCGCCAGCACCGCCAGCAGGAAGGCGAGCGCCGGCGCCTCGCCGGCGCAGTACAGCGCCAGGCCGAACAGCCCGTAGCAGCCGGCGACCAGCGCCAGCGTCGGCCATTCGATCCGGGCGGGTGTCGGCAGGGTTCCGGACCTACGCATCGCGCGGCTCCATCCCCCAGCGGATGCGCGCCCAGAGGCGCTCGTAGACCGCATACATCGCAAGGCCCAGCCCCGCGTTGATCAGCGCCATGCGGCCGCCGACCCGCACCGATCCGGTGTGCCACAGGCCCACCAGCGTCATCACCGCCAGCCCGATAACTGTCCACAGCACGGCCTTCACCGCCGTGCGAACACGTGTTTCCATACCCGTCACCCTTGATCCTTGTCCCGGCCGTCGCGCCAGGTCTGTCCCCTGTCCGTCCGGTTGGCCCGGATCGTCCTTGTCGTCATCCCGGTGTTACGACGCCGCGGCGCGGCGGGACAGAGGAACCCGATTAACAAACGCCGCGCGTGATGATATTTGTCACCACATGGTGGACATCCTCGACAAGCGCGTCCGCGCCACGCAATTCCGCGACCGGCTGGGCCAGGCCCTGACCCGTCGGCGCATGACGCAGAGCGCGCTGGCCCGGGCCATCGGCGTCGACCGCTCGACCATCTCGCAGCTCCTGTCGGGCGACGGCGCCCGGCTGCCGAACGCGCAGGTGGTGGGCCAGTGCGCCGCCGCGCTCGGCGTCTCGGCCGACTGGCTGCTGTCGCTGTCGGACCGGCCCGAGACGGCGGCCGATTTGCTCGCGACCTCGCTGTCGCTGACCGCCGCGCCGCGGGCGCTGGTCGACGAACAGATCTTCGCCTGGCACCGGGAGGCGGCGGGCTACAAGATCCGCCACGTCCCCGCCGCCCTGCCCGACATGCTGAAGATGGAGGAGGTGCTGGAATGGGAATATTCCCCGCACCTCGGGCGGACCACCAGCCAGGCCATCGGCGCCTCGGCCGACCGGCTGGCCTGGATGCGCGAGGCGCGGTCGGATTACGAGATCGCGATGCCGCTGCACGAGATGGAAAGCTTCGCCCGCGGCGAGGGCTATTACGCCGGCCTGCCCCCGGCGCTGCGCCGCGCCCAGATCGACCGGTTCATCGAGCTGAACGAGACGCTCTTCCCCCGCCTCAGGCTCTACCTCTTCGACGCGCGGCGCATCTTCTCGTCGCCCATCACCATCTTCGGGCCGCTGCTGGCGGTGATCTACGCGGGCAGCCATTACCTGGCCTTTCGCGACACCGGGCGGATCCAGGCCTTCACGCTGCATTTCGACAACCTGGTGCGCGAGGCGCAGGTGTCGGACCGCGACCTGACCCGGTTCCTGGAGCGTCTGCGCGCCCGGATGCGCTAGAGCGGATGCCTCAGAGCGGTTGGCCGACCGCGCGCCCCGCCCCCTCGACCGGCGGCAGACCGGCATGGGCGGTGGCGATCCGGCCCAGCGCCTCGGCCACCTCGTCCGAGGGCAGGCTGCTCTTGCGGGTCGCCAGATCGACATGCAGCAGCATGTGCTCTCCGGTGGCCAGCAGCCGCTCGCCCGAGCGCAGCTCGTGCCACAGGTGCATCCTTTTGCCCGCGCCCGCCAGCACCCGCGTCACCACCGACAGCGGCGCGCCGGCGCCGACCTCGTCCAGATGGCGGATGTGGGTCTCGACTGTGAAGAAGCTGCGGCCGCCGGCGACATAGGCCTCGTCCGCGCCGACCAGCTTCATCATCTGGTCGGTGGCCTGGCCGAAGACTTCCAGATAGCGCGACTCGGTCATGTGGCCGTTGTAATCCAGCCAGTCCAGCGGCACCGCGCGTTCCACCGTCGGCACCGGCTGCGCCAGATCGCCGATCTCGTCCAGCCTGAGGGGGATCGCCAGCGCCTCGGCCCGCGTCGCGTCCAGCGCCTTCTGCACCCGGCCCGCGCCCCAGTCCCGCGCCAGCAGCGCGCGCATGATGCCCACCAGGTTGCGGTCGCGCTGCCGCTCCAGCTCCTCGATGCTCAGGTGCCCCGACTGCGCATCCGACTGCTCGGCGATGCGCCCGATCAGCGCGTCGTCGAGCTTGGGCACGTCCATCAGCTTCGTCCAGGGCCATTCCAGCGCCGGGCCGAACTGCGCCAGGAACTGCGCCATGCCGCCCGCGCCGCCGGCGATGCGGTAGGTCTCGAAAAGACCCATCTGCGCCCATCTGAGGCCGAAGCCCAGGCGGATCACGTCGTCGATCTCCTCCGTCGTGGCGATGCCGTCCTTGACCAGCCACAGCGCCTCGCGCCAGACCGCCTCCAGCAGGCGGTCGGCGACATGGGCGGGGATCTCGCCCCGCACCCGCAGCGGCGCCATCCCGATCGATTTCAGCGTGTCGCAGGCGCGCTCCACCAGCTCGGGCGCGTTGCGGGCCGAGGCGACGATCTCGACCACCGGCAGCAGGTAGACCGGGTTGAACGGATGCGCCACGATGATCTGGCCGGGGCGGTTCGACACGCCCTGCAGCTCGGTCGGCGTGAAACCCGAGGTCGAGGAGGCGAGGATCGCGTCCTCCTCCGCATGCTCCTGCAACGTGCGGTAGAGCGTCTGCTTCAGCTCCAGCCGTTCGGGCACCGATTCCTGAATCCACTCGGCGCCCTTCACCGCCTCGGACATGCGCCCGCACCAGGTCAGCGTGCCCTCTGGCGGCAGGGCCACGTCGCCGAGGCCCGGCAAGGCCAGGCGGGCATTGTCGATGATCGTCTCCACCCGCGCGCGGCTGGCGGGTTCGGGGTCGAAGACGCGCACGTCCCAGCCGTTCAGCAGGAACCGCGCGGCCCAGCCCGCGCCGATCACGCCGCCCCCGACGATGGCCGCGATCCGGGGCATCAGGCGGCCTCCGCCGGGGCGCGTTTCGTCAGGCCGAGGTGTTCCCGCATGCGCGCCGCGTCCATGACGGTGGCGCCCAGGCTCTCGACGATCTCCACCGCCTTCGCGACCAGCTGCGCGTTGGTGGCCAGCTCGCCCCGCTTCAGCCAGAGGTTGTCCTCCAGCCCGACGCGCACATGCCCGCCCGCCAGGACGGAGGCGGCGACGTAGGGCATCTGGTGCCGCCCCAGCCCGAAGGTCGAGAAGCGCCAGCCGGCGGGCAGGTTGCCGACCATCGACAGGAAGGTCGGCAGGTCGTCCGGCGCCCCCCAGGGAACGCCCATGCAGAGCTGCACCAGAGCGGGATCCGTCAGCACCCCCTCCTCGGCCAGTTGCCGGGCGAACCACAGGTGGCCGGTGTCGAAACACTCGACCTCGGGCGTGACCCCCAGATCGCGCATCATCGTGCCCATGGCCCGCAGCATCCCGGGCGTGTTGGTCATCACGTAATCGGCTTCGGCGAAGTTCATCGTGCCGCAGTCGAGCGTGCAGATCTCGGGGCGGCATTCGACGATGTGGCGCATCCGTTCGGTCGCGCCGATCATGTCGGTCCCCGGCCCGGGCGGCAGCGGCTCTTCCGTGCCGCCGAGGAACAGGTCGCCGCCCATCCCCGCCGTCAGGTTCAGCACGATGTCGACATCGGCGGCGCGGATCCGGTCCGTCACCTCGCGGTAGAGCTTCGGGTTCCGCGACGGCGCGCCGGTCTCCGGATCGCGGACGTGGATATGTGCGGCCGCCGCGCCGGCCTTCGCGGCGGCGATGGCGCTGTCGGCGATCTCCGCCGGAGAGCGCGGCACATTGGGCGAGCGGTCCTGCGTCTGGCCCGAGCCGGTGACGGCACAGGTGATGAAGACCTCGCGGGTCATGGTCAGCGGCATATGCTCCCCCCGGAACGGCTGCGCGTGCGTTTCAGGGCCGGATGGAAGCGTCCGGCAGGGGGCCGGGCAAGCGTGAATCGCGGTTTGCCGCGTGACGCGCGGCCTCTGTTGCCGGGCATCCTCAACCCCGCCGGATCGGGGCGGCCCGGCGGCCCCGCCTCTGCAACCCACAGCTGCGGGCGGGTGCCTCGGCACCCGTCAGAACGGCATGGGCCAGGCGCGGTGGACGCGTTCGATGTCGCGCCGCACCTCGTCGTTCAGGGTGACGTCCTGCTGCGCCAGGATCCCTTCCAGCTGGTCGAAGGTGGTGGCGCCGACGATGGTCGTGGCCACGAAGGGCCGCGCGGCCACGAAGGCCAGCGCCATGCCCACCATGTCGAGGTCGTGCTTGAAGGCCACGTCGCAGTAATCGTCCACCGCCTCCAGCGCCTGCGGGGTCTTCCGGCCGCCGAGATCGGGCACCAGCGACATGCGCGAGCCCGGCGGGATCTGCCGCCCCTGGTATTTCGAGGTCAGCAGCCCGGCGGCCAGCGGGGAATAGGCCATCAGGCCGATGTCCTCGTTCAGGCTCAGCTCCGCCAGGTCGGTGTCGAAATGCCGGCAGAGCAGCGAATATTCGTTCTGGATCGTCACCGGACGTGGCCCCGCGCCATGATCGGCCAGCCGCAGCCAGTTGGCGGTGCCCCAGGCTGTCTCGTTCGACAGGCCGAAATGGCGGATCGTGCCGCGCTTCACCTCCCGCTCCAGCGCGTCGAGGCATTCGGCGAAGTCCTGCAGCACGCGTTTCGGCTTCTGCGCCGAGGGGTCGTAATCCCAGTTGCGCCGGAAATGCCAGGACCCGCGATTGGGCCAGTGGAACTGGAAGATGTCTATGTGATCGGTCTTCAGCCGCCGCAGCGACCCCTCCACCGCCTCGCGGATCGTGGCGGGGGTGATCCGGCCGCCGTCGCGCACCTTGGTCTGGCCGATGCCGGTCTGCTTGGTCGCGATCTTCAGATCGTGCCGCCGCCCGGTCTGGTCCAGCCAGAGGCCGATGATCCGCTCCGTCCGGCCGACGGTTTCGCGGCGGACCGGGTTGACGGGATACATCTCCGCCGTGTCGATCAGGTCGATCCCGGCATCGAGAGCGGCATCGAGCTGGCGATGCGCCTCCTTCGAGGGGGTCTGATTGCCCCAGGTCATGGTGCCGAGGCACCAGGCGCTGACGGTCAGACCCGTGCGCCCGAGGGGGTTCTTCTTCATGCGCGCCTCGCCTCTCCTCCTTCCCGGATAGGGCGCAGAGGTTACGGAAATGCCAACGATCGCGGCGCGGCGCCCGCATCGTCGCCGAAAATCGGGCCTCGGCACACTTCCGCCGCATTTCCGCCCGGTTCCGGTCACGCTCTCGTGGCCCGATCTTGCCCGGGGAGGCAAAACCGATCACATGCAGCGCGCGTCCCGCGACAGGCGAGTCGACGACGGGACGTGAACGAAAGACAGGCAGATGAGCAGCAGACCCACCCAGACCCACCAGCCGCAACAGTCGCAGACGGACCCCGTCCGGCAACCGGCCCCGGCGCCGGTGCGCTACACCGACTGGGCCTCGATCTGAGGCCCCGGCGGCGGGCCCGGCGACGCGGCCCGCCGTCCCCCTGACCTCGCCGACCACCCGGAACGACCACCGGATCTCCGGCGACACGACGGCATCCGCGGCCACCTCGGGCCGGGAACCTCCACGCGCCCCCGCTGTTGAGCGCGAAGGAGGCCCGCCGCCATGTCCGACATCAGCCACACCCGCCCTGCCCCGCACGAGGGCGCGGCACATCACCCCAACAGTCACCTGCACGCCGAAATCGACCGGCTGGACCGGCTGTCGCGCCGGCTGGACACCGCGTTCCGGATCCCCGGCACGCGCATACGGCTCGGCTGGGACAGCATCATCGGCCTGATCCCCGGCGTGGGCGACTTGGCCGCCGCGGCGCCCGGCCTCTGGATCATCTCCCGCGCCCATGCCCTGGGGGCGCCGAACCACGTGCTGGCCCGCATGGCGGCGAATTCCGGCATCGACTGGGCCGTCGGGTCGATTCCCCTTCTGGGCGATCTCTTCGACGTGGGCTTCAAGGCCAACCGCCGCAATGTCGCGCTGCTGCGGCGGCATTTCGGCTTGCCCGAGGTGGTGGAGCCGGGCGACATTCCTCCGCGATGACACCGGCGGCCGGCCCGGTCATCGGCCCCGCTCAAGACCCCGGCCCACCCGGCAGACGGAGGACACGATGCCCGAGATCGACCTGCCCGCCAGAGGCGGCTGCCGCTGCGGCGCCCTGCGCTTCGAGGTGACCGCCCCGCCCTTCGCCACCGCCGCTTGCCATTGCCGCGGCTGCCAGAAGATGACCGGCGGCGCGTATTCCCTGACCGTCATGATCCCGGCCGAGGGTTTCGCGGTGCTGGAGGGCGAGGCGATCCCCGGCGGGATGAAGGGCGCCTCGCGCCACATGCACTGCGCGGCCTGCCTGTCCTGGGTCTTCACCCGGCCCGAGGGGGCGGACTTCCTCGTCAACGTCCGCACGCCGATGCTGGACACGCCCCCGGCCGCACCGCCGTTCGTGGAGACCTTCCTCGTCGAGGCCATGCCCTTCGCCCGGATCGGCAGCCCGCACGGCTTCGACCGCTTCCCGGAAGAGGCCGACTTCCCGCGCCTGATCGAGGGCTACCGCGCCGCGCGCGGCTGAGCGCCGGCCGACGCACCGCCCAGCGCCCGCAGCACCAGATCGACCCGCGCCGCGATCCCCGCGACCGGCAGCTTCACGACCTCGTAGCCCAGCCCGGCGTACGTCGCGGCCATCACCCGGCAGGTCTCGGCCGCCTCGACCGGATCCTGGCGCCGCTCCGCGTCCTGCGTGAACCATTCCGGCACGAAGGGCGCCAGAAACACCCGCCGGTTGTAGCGAAGCGTTCGCGCGGCCCGCATGGCCTCTGCCGGAACGGGCAGACCGCAGAGATCGAGCCAGCCGATGACGTCCGGGATCCCCCGGTCGAACAGCACCGGCCCCGGCAACGCGGTGGCGCGGCGGTGCCCGGCCACGTCCCGCGCCAGCATCCGCCGCGCGAAGGCCGCACGATCCGCCCATGGCAGGGCCGTGCCGCCGCAGGCCGCCTCTTCCCGGATCACCGCGCGCCCGGCCTCCGCCACCGTGGCGATGCCCCGGCGGGCGACAGCCTCGACAAGGCTCGTCTTCCCGGCCCCGGGCCCGCCCGTGACAACATGAAGATGATCGCCCATCCGTCAGATATCCCGCAATTTCCGGAAATGTCCCCGGGATAGGCGCACCGCAGCGTCGCCGGTCCCGGGAAGGCGCATCCTGCCCCCGGACCCGGCACGGCGCAACCCCGGGCATGAAAAAGGGGCCCGCGCCGCCGCGCAGGCCCCTCCACGATGCGTCGACGACGCGATCCGGTCAGCCGACCAGTTCGAGTCCCGAGAAGAAGTAGGCGATCTCCTGCGCCGCCGTCTCCGGCGCATCCGAGCCGTGGACGGAGTTCTCGCCCACGCTCTCGGCGAATTCGGCGCGGATGGTGCCCGGTGCGGCATCCTTGGGGTTCGTCGCGCCCATCACCTCGCGGTTCTTCGCGATGGCGCCCTCGCCTTCCAGCACCTGCACGACGACCGGCGCCGAGGCCATGAACTCGCACAGCTCGCCGTAGAACGGGCGCTCCTTGTGGACCTCGTAGAACTTGCCGGCCTGATCCATGCTCAGCTGGATGCGCTTCTGCGCGACGATGCGCAGGCCCGCCTCCTCGAACTTGGCGTTGATCTTTCCGGTCAGGTTCCGGCGGGTGGCGTCGGGCTTGATGATCGAAAGGGTGCGTTCGATGGCCATGTCTCGTTCCTTTGCACAACAGCGGCGGGCCGCGGAAGGCGCCCGCCGGAAATCCGGGTCTGAACCCGATCCGGGTCTGAATCCGCGGTCCGCCTAGCATGACCCTCCGGGCTTGAAAAGCCGCCAGTCGCCCGCGCCGGCCCGCATCTTCATCCGGTCGGAAATACGCCGGGGGAGTCGCCCCGCAGGGGCGGCGGTGGCAGCGCCCCCACCCCTTCGCCGCCTATGGCGCAGCGCCCGCCCGTCTGCTACCTCCGCGCCCATGCTCCGCTTCGACGACATATCCTTCTCGGTGGCCGGCCGTCCGCTGGTCGAACACGCCTCCGCCTCGATCCCCGAGGGGCACAAGGTCGGCATCGTCGGCCGCAACGGCACCGGCAAGACGACCCTCTTCCGCGCCATCCGGGGCGAGCTGCCGCTCGACACCGGAGAGATCCGCCTGCCCGCCCGCGCCCGCATCGGCGGCGTGGCGCAGGAGGTGCCGGGCAACGAGGTCTCGCTGATCGACACCGTGCTGGCCGCCGACACCGAACGGGCCGCGCTGATGGCCGAGGCCGACGCGGCCGGCGCCGGCCCGGTCGACAGCGCCACCCAGGGCGCCCGCATCGCCGAGATCCAGACGCGGCTGGCCGACATCGACGCCTGGGGCGCCGAGGCGCGCGCGGCGACGATCCTCAAGGGCCTGGGCTTCACCGACGAGGAACAGCGGATGCCCTGCTCCGCCTTCTCGGGCGGCTGGCGGATGCGCGTGGCGCTGGCGGGGGTGCTGTTTGCCCAGCCCGACCTGCTGCTGCTGGACGAGCCGACGAACTATCTGGACCTCGAAGGCGCGCTCTGGCTGGAAAGCTACCTGGCGCGCTATCCCCACACCGTGCTGGTGATCAGCCACGACCGCGGCCTGCTGAACCGCGCGGTCGGGGCGATCCTGCACCTCGAGGATCACAAGCTGACCCTCTACCAGGGCAATTACGACACCTTCGCCGAAACCCGCGCCGCCCGGCTCGCCGTGGCCGAGGCCGAGGCGAAGAAGCAGGAGCTGCGCCGCGCCCATCTGCAAAGCTACGTCGACCGCTTCCGCTACAAGGCCGACAAGGCCCGCCAGGCGCAGTCGCGGCTGAAGGCCATCGCCCGGATGAAGCCGATCCTGCGCCCGCAGGAGGCGGCCCTGCGCGCCTTCTCCTTCCCCGAGCCGGAGGAGCTCTCGCCCCCCATCGTCCGGATCGAGGACGGCTCCGTCGGCTACGACGGCCGCGCGGTGCTGTCGCGGCTCGACCTCCGCATCGACCAGGACGACCGCATCGCCCTGCTGGGCCGCAACGGCGAGGGCAAGTCGACCCTGTCGAAGCTGCTGTCGGACCGGCTGCCGCTGATGGGCGGGCGCCGGACGGCCGCGTCGAAGCTGAGGGTCGGCTATTTCGCCCAGCACCAGGTGGACGAGCTTCACACCGACGAGACGCCGCTCGACCACATCCGCCGCCTGCGCCCCGGCGAGCCGCCCGCCAAGCTGCGCGCCCGGCTCGGGGGCTTCGGCATCGGGGCGGAGCAGGCGGACACGCTGGTGGGGCGTCTGTCCGGCGGGCAGAAGGCGCGGCTGTCGCTGATGCTGGCGACGCTCGACGCGCCGCACATGCTGATCCTCGACGAGCCGACCAACCACCTCGACATCGAAAGCCGCGAGGCGCTGGTGAACGCGCTGACCGACTACACCGGGGCGGTGATCCTCGTCAGCCACGACATGCACCTGCTGAGCCTCGTCGCCGACCGGCTGTGGCTGGTGAAGGACGGCCGCGTCGGCGCCTTCGACGGCGATCTGGAAGCCTATCGCGACCAGCTCCTGGGCGGCAGCCCCGCGCCGTCGAAGCCCGAGAAGCCGAAGGACCGCCCCGCCCGCCCGTCGCGCGAGGCGATCCTCGCCCTGCGCGCCGAGGCCCGCCGCTGCGAGGAGCGGGTCGAGAAACTGAACGACATGAGCGAGAAGCTGTCGGCAAAGCTGGCGGACCCCGCGCTCTACGAGGACGGGCGCATCGGCGAGCTGGAAGTCTGGAACCGCAAGTACGCCGAACTGCGCCAGGCGATGGAGAAGGCCGAGGCGCTGTGGATGAAGGCGCTGGAGAAGCTGGAGAGTGCGGAAGCGGACTGACTGTCTGCTGCGTCAGGCAACGGCGGGCAACACGACGACCGGATCTTTCTCCATTTCCTTGAGGGTCGAAACGTATTCTCGCCCGTCCACGTTCCGGTCGATCAGGCTGGCGATCAAACTCGGCCGGGACTCGCTGAGCACCTGAAACTCCCGAAGGTGCGACACGAACCGTGTCGCCTCCGGCAGGTGACGCTGCACTGCGAAATTGTCGCCATCCATGGCGGCTGAGCGCCGTCTCGCGAGTTCGATCGGCGTTACACGATTCAACAGATTGTTGGCACTGCCGGAGAACTTCATGGCGAACTCCGAGGCCGATTCCATCTCCCCCGTCAGGATGAGGCACTCGATCCTCGTCGCGGCCAGAACGCGGAACCGCTCGAGCAGATAGGCCACAGATTCGTAGGACATGTCTTCGGCGTCAATGTGCCGGCGGATGAGGACAGGGTATTCGTATACCATGTCGTTCAGTTCGTCGGCCACCCGCGTCCATACCCGTCCGCCACCGTCGGCATGGCGCCATGCCTCTTCCGCATGATCGAGCTGCGCATCGAGACGGGCTTCCAGATCCTGCAATTTCTGCATCTCTGCCTGCAGCTTCCACGATTCCAGAAGATCGCGGATGCTGTCGATCTTGTTCTCGACCTTGTCGAGCCTGCGTTTCACCAGAGCAAATCCGGCGACGCTGATGCCCAATCCCAGACCGGCAACGGCGAGATTGGCGATCTGCATGGTCTGAAGCGACCCCATCATTTGGCTCAATTCACCGATCCGACGATCGATGCGGTAGAGTTGCACGTTCGAAAGCAAGCCGCTAACCGCGGATATCGGGTTGACCAGGGAAGATACGCTCGATGCAATAGCAAACGGATTTGCACTGGAGACCGCCATCTGCATCAGACCGGTTTCCTGAAGATGCCCGACGATCCTGCCTGTATCTACATGCTTCAGGATCGCCCCATACCGGACCAGGTTCTCTGCTCCGTGTTGAGCGATCAACGAAAGAGGAAGATCGAAGGGAATGCTCATGGATTGGTCATCGCTCGATCAGCCGCATCCTGCAACCATGAACTTACGACGGAGCGAATGCACGGTGTATCGCCGGTCCCGTCACCGACGATCAGCGCTGCGGTCCTTACCTGCCATTCCTTGCCTCCGACAGCATCGAGCACAGGCCTCAGCACTTCCGGAGCCAGGAGGTCGGGTCTCTTCGTCGTGAGCATCGTCTCGGCTTCCGGAGAAAGCGTGAAGCGATGGCCTCTGGCTGCGACAAGCAGTTCAGCGGAGGCAAAGTCCACCACATCCTGCTGCAATTGAGCGATCCAGAACCGCGCTTTCTCTGCGGTGCGGGATGCTATATTGCTCCGTTGGCGCTGCACGATCACCATTTTCGTCTGGACTGTCGAGATATCCTCCAGAAGATCGCGCTGCAGGGACCGGCAGGACAGATAGGCCCTAGCAAGAGCTTCGTCGCGCCATGTCAGAACAACGCTGCGACGCGGATCGAATACCTGCCGTGAATCTGTCTGCGTCTGGGCCTCGCGCTCAATCATTGTCAACCAATCCTTTCGATTGCGGTCGAGGATAGACAACGGGGCAAACTTTGCCAGCCATGGTCCGAAGAAGTCTGTTCACCAAACCGGCGATGTGATCGGGTGACCACATGGACAGCGCCTTCCTGATCACCGCCTTCGTGACGCTCTTCGTGATCGTCGACCCGATCGGGCTTGCGCCGCTCTTCGCCGCGCTCACCGGCGGGGCCTCGGCGGCCGAGCGGCGGGCGATCGGCGTCCGGGCCTGCCTGATCGCCTTCGTCCTGCTGGTCGCCTTCACCATCTTCGGCGAGGCGCTGCTGGGCTTCGTCGGCATCACCATGCCCGCCTTCCGGATCGCGGGCGGTATCCTGCTGTTCCTGACCGCGCTCGACATGCTGTTCGAACGCCGCACCCGCCGGCGCGAGGATCAGAGCGAGGGCCAGCCCGCCGACCGGCCCGATCCGTCGGTCTTCCCGCTCGCCATCCCGCTGATCGCCGGCCCCGGCGCCATCGCCACGGTGATCCTGCTGGCCGGCCAGCGCCCGGGGCTGACCGGCCTGGCCGCCGTCATCGGCATCGCCGCGCTGGTCATCGCCTGTGTCTTCACCCTGTTCCTGGCCGCCGGCCTGCTGGAGCGACTGCTGGGCCGCACCGGCATCACCGTCGTGACCCGCCTGCTGGGGATGCTGCTGGCCGCGCTGTCGGTGCAGTTCGTGCTGGACGGGGCGGCGGATCTGGGGCTGGTCCCCTTCCCGCCGCAGGCCGCGGCCCCCATATCCGGCACATGACCGGAGACAGCTTCGCCCAGATCGCCTATCTCGTCCTTCTCGGCCTGGCCGTGGGGGGCTACGTCGTCGTCAACTACCGCGGGCGGCTCGGCAAGGCCGCGCAGCATGCCGCGCTCTGGGGGCTGATCTTCCTCGGCGTGCTGGCCGGTGTCGGGCTCTGGGACGACATCCGCACCACCGTCGCGCCGGTCCAGCGGGTCGAGGACGGCCGGATCGAGATCCCGCGCGCGCCCGACGGCCATTACTACGCCACGACCGAGGTGAACGGCACGCCGACCCGCTTCATGGTCGACACCGGCGCGACCGACGTGGTGCTGGATCACGACGCGGCCGAGGCGGCGGGGATCGACCTGGACGGCCTGCGCTACCTCGGCCAGGCCTCGACCGCCAACGGCACGGTGCGGATCGCGCCGGTGCTGCTGGACAGCCTGACGCTCGGCCCGGTGACGGACGAGGGGGTCCGCGCCTGGGTGTCGGAGGGCGAGATGCCGATCTCGCTGATGGGGATGAGCTACCTGCAGAACTTCTCGCGGATCGAGATCGAGGGCGGCGCGATGATCCTGTCGCGCTGAGCGGCGGACGCCACGCCTCTCGCAGGCATACCTTCACGAAGGCGCGCCCGGCGCCTTTCGTCGCAGGCGGACATCATCGAGGGCCGATCGAGAAGGCGCGATCAGGGGCAGGCGCGATCACGGAGCGTCGGCCCGGGACAGCACCGGCCACCGGGCCTCTGCGACATTCGGCTCGCGTGCCGGGCCACCGAAGCCCGGGCCGCGCCCTCTCAGGCGATGCCCAGCTTCGCCAGCCGGTTGGCGCGCAGCCGGGCGAAATCCTCGCCCGCGTGGTAGGACGACCGGGTCAGCGGCGTGGCCGAGACCATCAGGAAGCCCTTGCCGTAGGCCGACTTCTCGTAGCTGGCGAATTCCTCCGGCGTCACGAAACGGGCGACGGCGTGGTGCTTGGGCGTCGGCTGCAGATACTGGCCGATGGTCAGGAAATCGATGTCGGCGGCGCGCATGTCGTCCATCACCTGCATCACGGCCTGACGATCCTCGCCGAGACCGACCATGATGCCCGACTTGGTGAACATCGACGGATCCAGCTCCTTCACACGCTGCAGCAGGCGAAGCGAGTGGAAATAGCGCGCGCCCGGCCTCACTTCGGGGTAGAGGCCGGGGACGGTTTCCAGGTTGTGGTTGAAGACGTCCGGCTTCGCCTCGACCACCTTCTCCAGCGCCTCGGGGCCGCAGCGGATGAAATCCGGCGTCAGGATCTCGATCGTGGTGCCGGGGGCGCGGTGGCGGATGGCGCGGATGGTCTGGGCGAAATGCTCGGCCCCGCCGTCGTCGATGTCGTCGCGATCGACCGAGGTGATGACGACGTGGTTCAGCCCCAGCTTCTCGACCGCATGGGCGACGCGCCCCGGCTCGAAGGCGTCCAGCGCCTCGGGCGGCTTGCCGGTGGCGATGTTGCAGAAGGTGCAGGCGCGGGTGCAGACCTCGCCCATGATCATCATGGTGGCGTGGCCCTGGCTCCAGCATTCGCCGACGTTCGGGCAGCCCGCCTCCTCGCAGACGGTGGACAGGCGATTCTCGCGCATGATCTGCCGCGTCTCGAAATAGCCCTTCGAGGTCGGCGCCTTCACGCGGATCCAGTCGGGTTTCTTCGGCTGGGCATTGTCCGGGCGGCGGGCCTTTTCCGGGTGCCGCTGGTCGGGAATCTTCAGATCGCGCATGGGCCTGCACTTTCGGGTGTTTCGCCCCTCTTAGCATATGCAGCCGGGACCTGCACCGCCAGAGGTGCAGGTCCGGATTGCGTCCCGTGCAGGCCGGCGGGCCGGGCTCAGCCGATCATGCCGCCCTCGGGGCCGAGGTCGTCGTAGTGCCGCTTCAGCCGTTGCAGCGCGATCCGCAGCACGATCTTGCCGGAACGGGCGGACCACCCCATCCGGCGCTCGGCCGTTTCCAGCCCCTGCTGCCAGCAGCAGCAGCGAAGGACCACGTCGCCGAGGCCGGGGCCCAGTTCGGCCAGGGCGTCCGCGACCCGCTTGCGGGCGGCGGCGGCACCGCGAAGGGAGCCGGTGCCCGGAAAGCCGGTGGCCGCGCCCGCGGTCAGGAAGCTGTCCCAGTTCTGGGTGGTGCGCGGGTCCATGCCCGAAAGCTCGAAATCCTCGGCCAGCCGCTCGCCCGCCCGGACGAGGCTGTCGTCGAGGAAGGGCCGCCCGTCGCGGTCGCGCCGCCGGGCCAGCATGGCGATCGGCGTGTCGGTCTGGCCGAAGCGGATGCGGCGCAGCTCGATGTCGTCGTCGGTCTCGTCGCCGCCCGGGGCGGCGGCGCGATGCCGGAAGGCCTGCGGCGCCTCGGCCATGCCGCCCGGGCCGGGCTGTTCGGCCGGGCCGACCAGCATCCGCTGCAGCGCCGTCCGCCCGGCCGCGGTGATCGTGTAGCGCGACACCCGGCCGGGCGCGGCGCAGGCGATCCAGTCCTTCAGCGCCATCGCGCGGGCAAGGCCCCGCTCCAGCACGGCCAGCCGCTGGGTCGTGCCGTCCGCGGTATCGCGGACGATGACTGCCTTCTCCATCTCGTCCGCCACCGCCAGCACCGCGCCAGGCTCGCACAGGCGGCGCAGGATGCGCGGCGCCTCGCGCCCCAGGGTGGCGGCGTCGGGCAGCGCGGCGGCCCCGGCCGGCGCGTCGTCGTGGGTGATCTCCGTCTGCAAGGGCATCGCTTCCGGCTCCTCGATATCCATGCCGCAGGGCCGGCGGAGCGGGATACGGCCGAGGTCGCGCAGCGCCTCGTCCACCAGGATATCGTCGCGGAGCGTCTCGACCTTGCGGATCTGGCGCAGCACGGTCGAGGCGTGGCAGCCGCTTCGCCGCGCGAGCGAGCGGATGGACAGCCCGTCCTCGGTATGCGCCAGATACCTCCGCGCGGCCTCGGGCACCCATGCGGGCAACCGTCCCGAAACCGGTGCGGACGCTCTCGTCGTCCCGGACATTTCCGTTACCTCGTTCCCCGGCCGTGCAGCGACCGTTAAAGTTTTCCCCAAAAGCATCCACAACCTAGGTGGGCATTGGTTTAACAATGGTTAACGATTAACCACGTCAGCCATCATTGTTTCCAAACGATAAACCTGTCTGACCGCAGCGTTCGGCGCTCCGGGCCGCAGCGCAACACCCGGAACGGTTGTGCAATTCTCGGCAGGTCGCGGCCGTCCGGAGCCGCGGCGCCAAGGAGGTTTCGAGATGACGGATATCCTGACACGACTGGAGGCGCTTCGCCGTCCCGCCCTGCTGGTCGAGGCGGCGCGGATCGGGGCGGAAGACTACCGGCGCGAGCGGCATCTGAGGCGGCTGACGGGCGTCGGCCCCCTGCCCGCGCCCGCGGCGGCGCTGGAGCGGCTGGTGGAGATCGAGATCTGGATGAACGACCTGCGCCGCGCCCGCGACGCGGCCTGGTCGCCCGGTCGCCACGTCGAGGTGCTGATCGCGATCCTGGGCGAGGCCGCCGCGCTGCACGAGGATGCCGCCGCGCACGGGGCCACCGCGCTGCACGAGGCCGAGGAGGCGCCCGCGCAGGCCGTCTTCGGCCGGGATCGGCTCACCCCGACGCGTCTGCCCTGCGCGCTGCCCGGCGGCACCTGGCGGGATCGTCCGCAGCCGTCGCCGCCGGCCGCCCGGTCCGGCGCGGCGGATCGCGCGCCGCATCGTCTTGCGGCCGGCTGATCCGGCCCGCGGCGTCAGGCGGCGCCGCCGCCCCGGCCCGCCGCCTTCAGCTCCAGCCGCCGCCGGTGCAGCACCGGCTCGGTGTAGCCCGAGGGCTGCACCCGGCCCTTGAAGACCAGATCGCAGGCGGCCTGGAAGGCGATGCCGTCGTAATCGGGCGCCATTGGCCGGTAGGCCGGATCGCCCGCGTTCTGACGGTCCACCACCTCGGCCATCTTGCGCATCGCGGCCATCACCCGGCCCTCGTCCACCACCCCGTGGTGCAGCCAGTTGGCCAGCGCCTGGCTGGAGATCCGGCAGGTCGCGCGATCCTCCATCAGGCCGACGTCGTTGATGTCGGGCACCTTGGAACAGCCGACCCCCTGATCCACCCAGCGGACCACGTAGCCGAGGATCCCCTGCGCGTTGTTCTCGACCTCGCGCGTCACCTCGTCGTCGGACAGGTTGCGCCCCGACAGCACCGGGATCGTCAGCAGATCGTCCAGCGTGCCGCGCGGCCCGCCCGCCGCGATCTCGGCCTGACGGGCCCTCACGTCGACCAGATGGTAATGCAGCGCGTGCAGCGTGGCGGCCGTGGGGCTGGGAACCCAGGCGCAGTTCGCCCCGGCCTTCGGATGCCCGATCTTCTGCTCCAGCATGTCGGCCATCCGGTCGGGCATCGCCCACATGCCCTTGCCGATCTGCGCCCGCCCCTTCAGCCCGCAGGCCAGACCGATGTCGACATTGCGATCCTCGTAGGCAGCGATCCAGGCGGTGCTCTTCATCTCGCCCTTGGGCAGGAAGGGCCCCGCCTCCATGCTGGTGTGGATCTCGTCGCCGGTGCGGTCCAGAAAGCCGGTGTTGATGAAGGCGACCCGCGCCTTCGCCGCCCGGATGCATTCCTTCAGGTTGACGCTCGTGCGCCGCTCCTCGTCCATGATCCCCAGCTTGACGGTGTTGCGCCTGAGGCCCAGCATCTCCTCGACCCGGGTGAAGATCTCGTCGGCGAAGGCGACCTCCTCGGGTCCGTGCATCTTGGGCTTGACCACATAGACCGAGCCCTCGACCGAGTTCCTGTCGCCGCCCGACTTGTTCAGATCGTGCATCGCGCAGAGCGTGGTGATCGCGGCGTCCATCAACCCCTCGAAGACCTCCTCCCCGTTATGGTCCAGAATCGCGGGGTTGGTCATCAGATGGCCCACGTTCCGCACCAGCATCAGCGCCCGCGCCTTGACGCGCAGCGGCTTGCCGGCGGTGTCGATCACCTCGGCGTCATGGGCAAGGCGACGGGTGATGGTGCCGCCCGGCTTCTCCACCTCCTCGGACAGATCGCCCTTCATCAGACCCAGCCAGTTGGCGTAGGCGACCACCTTCTCCTCGGCATCGACGGTGGCGACGCTGTCCTCGCAATCCATGATCGCCGACAACGCGCTTTCCAGCCGCACATCCGCGATGCCCGCCGGATCCTGCGCGCCCACGTCGGTGTCGTGATCCACCACGATCTCGATGTAGAGCCCGTTCCGGCGCAGCAGCACCCGCAGCGGCGCGTGACGGTCCTCGCGGCTGCCCACGAACTGCCGTTCCTGCGCCAGACCCACCGGGCCGCCCTCGGTCGTGGCGATCAACCGACCCTCCTGGACGGACAGGCCCGTCACGTCGGCCCATGATCCCTTTTCCAGCGGCACGGCCGCGTCCAGATGCGCCTTCGCCCGCGCGATCACCCGCGCCCCGCGATCGGAATCGTAGCCGCCGCCGTGGGGCAGGTCGCCAAGCGCGTCGGTGCCGTAGAGCGCGTCGTAGAGCGAGCCCCACCGGGCGTTCGCCGCGTTCAGCGCATAGCGGGCGTTGGTCACGGGCACGACGAGCTGCGGGCCCGGGATGCGGGCGATCTCCGGATCGACGTTCTCCGTCTCGATGGCGAAATCGGGGCCCTCGGGGACGAGGTATCCGATCTCTTCCAGGAAGGCGCGGTAGGCGGCGGAATCGTGGGACCTGCCCTGCCGCTCCATGTGCCAGGCATCGATCTTCTGCTGCATCTCCTCGCGCACCCGCAGCAGATCGCGGTTCTTCGGCGTCAGGTCCCGGATCAGCGCGGCGAAGCCCTGCCAGAAGGCATCCGCATCGACGCCGGTGCCCGGCAGCGCCCGCGCGTTGACGAAATCGTGGAGCCGCGTCGCGACCTTCAAACCGTGCACGTCCACCCTGTCGCCCATGAGACCCTCGCTCGCGAAAACACCGTCGCCGACGCTATCGCCCTTCCGGCGCGGCCACAACCGACTGCCCGGCCGGCGGACGGATCCCGCGACAAAACTTAGCCACTTGCCTGAGTTTTCACTTGCCACGCCTCCGGCAACACAATTACTTAGGCACATGGCTAAGCATGATTCCTCTCTCGACCACGTCTTCTCCGCCCTCGGAGACCCGACACGCCGCGCGATCCTGGCGCGGCTGGCCGAGGGGCCGGCCAGCGTCTCGGACCTCGCCGCGCCGTTCGACATGGCGATGCCGTCGCTCATGGGCCACCTGAAGAAGCTCGAGGCGGCCGGCCTCGTCACCTCGCAGAAGGACGGCCGCGTCCGGACCTGCGCGCTGAATCCGGCCGCCTTCACCCCCGCCCTGACCTGGCTCGACGAACAGAGAGCGGTCTGGGATCAGCGGCTGGACCGGTTCGACGCCTATGTCGCCGCGCTGGCCGGACAGCGGAAACCGAAGGACGACACATGACCCTCTACACACCGAATCCCGACCTCGACCTGTCCTTCTCCAGGACGCTCGCCGCGCCCCGCGATCTCGTCTGGGCCTGCTGGACCGACCCGCGGCACATCCCCCACTGGTTCGTGCCGAAGCCGCACCGCGTGACGGAATGCGAGATCGACCTGCGCCCCGGCGGCACCTTCCGCACCGTCTTCGACGTGGAGGGACAGGTGATGGACAACCTCGGCGTCGTGCTGGAGGCGGAGCACACCCGCCGCCTCGTCTTCACGGATGCCTACCGGCCCGGCTGGATCATGTCCCCCGAACCCTTCATGACCGCGATCCTGCGCTTCGCGGACGAGGGCGACGGCACCCGGTACGACGTGCTGGTGCGCCACGCCTCGCCCGAGGCGAAGGCGAACCACGAGAAGATGGGCTTCTTCGACGGCTGGGGCACCGTGGCCGGCCAGCTTGCGGATTTCGCCGGCGGGCTGCGCGGCCCGACCCCCGAGAAGGAACTGACCGCGACCCGCCGCATCGACGCGCCGCCGGCGCTGGTCTGGCAGGCCTGGACGGACCCGGCGCTGCTGCCGAAGTGGTTCGGCCCGCACGGCTACCATTGCGAGACGCGCGAGATCGACATCCGGCCGGGCGGCCACTGGCGGTTCGACATGGTCGGAGAGGGCCAGCGCTTTCCGAACCTGCACGAATTCGGCGACATGGAGCGCGAGCGACGGCTGACCTACCGGCTGAAAGGCTTCGACGACCTGCGCCACCACGCGGACGTGGTGGTGACGATGGAGCCCGAGGCCGGCGGCACCCGCATCACCATGCGGATGACCTTCGTCGACATGACGCGCCATGACGCGATGAAGTTCGGCGCGCTGGAAAAGGGCTATGAAACCCTCGCCAAGCTGGAGGCGACGGCGCGGACCCTGGCCCCGGCGGGCTGACGGCACCCGGGCACGACAAGGCCCGGACGAAAACGCCCGGGCCGTGGAATATGGATGTGGTCGCGGCGGGGTGCCTGCGCCTCCCCCGCCTCGCGCCGGTCAGTCGGCCGGTTCGGCGACCCCGGTGCGGCCGTCTATCTCGGCCGCGGCGCCTTCGGGTTCGTCGGCGCCGAAGATGGCCGTGCTGGTGGACAGGAAGCCCCCAACGAACAGGCCGAAGATGACGGCGAGCACGATGCCCCAGATCGGAACGGCGTGGCGGCGCTCCTGCTTCTCGATGTTTGTCTGCGGTGCGGACATGGTCTGCCTTCCTTCCTTCTCTGTTGGACGGACAACGCGCGGGAAGGGCCGCTGGTTTCGCCCTCCCGCACGCGATGGCGCTTCATCGCCGCTCACAAGGCGGTGATGGCGAGGGGCGGGAACGCCGTGCGCGCCCTGCCCCCGGTCCGGCGGCGGCCCGCTGCGCGACCTTGCAATCCGCGCCCGCAGCCGTCAGCAATGGCCGGGCATCGGTGGAGGGTCTGACATGATGGACGGCGCGGCACGGACGATCTGGCTGAAGGACTACGCCCCGCCGGCCTGGCTGGTGTCCGAGGTGCATCTGACCTTCGTTCTGGCGCCCGCGGCGACCCGGGTCAGAAGCCGCATCCGCTTCGCCCCCAACCCCGAGGCGCACGACCGGACCTTCTTCCTTCACGGCGAGGAGCTGACGCTGATCTCGGCCCGCATCAACGGCGATCCGGTCTCTCCCGAGGTCACGCCGGAGGGCCTGACCTGCGAAGTGCCCGACGGCCCCTTCCTGTGGGAGGCGGAGGTCGAGATCGCGCCGGCGCGGAACACCGCGCTGGAGGGGCTCTACATGTCGAACGGCATGTACTGCACCCAGTGCGAGGCGGAAGGCTTCCGCAAGATCACCTACTACCCCGACCGCCCCGACGTCATGTCGGTCTTCACCGTCCGGATCGAATCGGACCTGCCCGTCCTGCTGTCGAACGGCAACAGGGCCGGACAGGGCGAGGGCTTCGCCGAATGGCACGACCCCTGGCCCAAGCCCGCCTACCTCTTCGCCCTCGTCGCGGGCGAGCTGGTGAACCATCCGGGCGAATTCACCACCCGCTCGGGCCGGAAGGTGGAGCTGAACCTCTGGGTCCGCCCCGGCGATGAGGGCAAGTGCGCCTTCGGCATGGACGCGCTGAAACGGTCGATGAAGTGGGACGAGGATGTCTACGGCCGCGAATACGATCTCGACATCTTCAACATCGTGGCCGTGGACGATTTCAACATGGGCGCGATGGAGAACAAGGGGCTGAACATCTTCAACTCCTCTGCCGTGCTGGCCTCGCCCGAGACCTCGACCGACGCCAATTTCGAGCGGATCGAGGCGATCATCGCCCATGAATACTTCCACAACTGGACCGGCAACCGCATCACCTGCCGCGACTGGTTCCAGCTGTGCCTGAAGGAGGGGCTGACCGTCTTCCGCGACAGCCAGTTCACCGCCGACATGCGGTCCGAGCCGGTGAAGCGGATCTCGGACGTGATCGACCTGCGTGGCCGCCAGTTCCGCGAGGACAACGGCCCGCTGGCGCACCCCGTCCGGCCGGAAAGCTTCCAGGAGATCAACAACTTCTACACCGCCACCGTCTACGAGAAGGGCGCCGAGGTCATCGCGATGCTCAAGCGCCTTGTGGGGGACGAGGCCTATGGACGCGCGCTCGACCTCTATTTCGACCGCCACGACGGCCAGGCCTGCACGATCGAGGACTGGCTGAAGGTCTTCGAGGACACCACCGGCCGCGACCTGACGCAGTTCAAGCGGTGGTATTCCGACGCCGGCACGCCGCGCCTGCAGGTGCGGGAGGACTGGCAGGACGGCACCCTCACCCTGCATTTCCGGCAGGAGACGCCGCCCACCCCCGGACAGCCCGACAAGCCCCCGCGCGTGATCCCGATCGCCGTCGGCCTGATCGGGCCGAACGGCGACGAGGTGCAGGAAACGACGCTGCTGGAGATGACGGAGGCCGAACAGAGTTTCGCCTTCACCGGCCTCGGGGCGAAGCCCGTCGCCTCGATCCTGCGCGGCTTCTCCGCTCCGGTGATCCTGGAGCGGCAGGCCGACAACGCCGAACGCGCCTTCCTGCTGGCTCACGACACCGACCCGTTCAACCGGTGGGAGGCAGGCCGCGCGCTGGCCCGGGACGTGCTGCTGCGGATGCTGAACGAGGGCGCGGCCCCCGACCCCGGCTACATCGGCGCGGTCGACGCGGCGCTGCAGGACGACAGCCTCGACCCGGCGTTCCGGGCGCTGGTGCTGGCCCTGCCGTCCGAGGACGACCTGGCCCAGACGCAGGTGGATGCGGGCCGCGTGCCCGATCCGCAGGCGATCCACGACACCCGCGAGGCGCTGCGCGATGCCATGGCCGCCGGGATGGAGGACACGCTGCGGGCGCTCTACGACGCGTATCAGGTACCGGGCGCCTATTCTCCCGACGCCCGCGCCGCCGCCGCCCGGTCGCTGACCAACGCGGCGCTGTCGCTGCTGGCGCGCCGCGACGGCGGGGCACTGGCGCAGGCGCAGTACGACGCGGCCGACAACATGACCCAGCAGCTGTCGGCGCTCGGCGCGCTGCTGACCGCCGGCGCGGGCGACCGCGCGCTGGCGGCGTTCGAGGCGCAGTGGAAGCACGACCGCCTGGTCATGGACAAGTGGTTCGCGCTGCAGGTCACCCATGCGGCACCGGCCGACGTGGCGGCGGTGGCGGAGCGGCTGACGCGGCATCCGGATTTCACGCCGAAGAACCCGAACCGCTTCCGCTCGGTCTTCGGGGCGCTGGCGATGACACCGGCGGGGTTCCACCATGCCGACGGCGCGGGCTACCGGCTCATGGCGGACTGGCTGATCCGGCTGGATGCGCTGAACCCGCAGACGACCGCCCGGATGTGCACCGCCTTCGAGACCTGGCGCCGCTACGACGCCGACCGGCAGGGCATGATCCGGGACGAGCTGCAACGCATCGCCGCCCGCCCCGGCCTGTCGCGCGACACATCCGAGATGGTGGGGCGGATACTGGGTTAAGGCCCGCGCCGGGGATCGGACGCCTCCGGCGGCCCGGTCGATGCAATCGTTCGGCCGGGCGCACCGCAAACCGTGGGAGCGCCGGCCCGTGGGATGGCGCAAGCAACGCCTGTGCGGGTGCGCGTCATGGCCGGGTTCGCATCTTCCTTCGGAGGTAGGGCCAGGCGTCGACGCATCGCCAGCCCGCGGGGACGGGCCGGCGCTCGCACGGCGCCTTCGGCTCGATTCCGTGCGGGGACGCGCTCAACCCCGGAGTATGACAGCGCCGATCCGCCGCCCGTCCCGACCATGTCAGTGCCCTCGGAACCGTGCCCCCTGCCCCTCCGTTGACCGGACAGCAACGAAAGGAGGCCGAAGATGCCCGACATCAAGCAAGCGAAGATCCTCGTCATCGCCACCCACGGGTTCGAGCAATCCGAGCTGGAGGTCCCGCGCGACAAGCTGCGCGAACACGGCGCGACGGTCCATGTCGCCTCGCCCGATGGCCAGCCGATCAAGGGCTGGGACGAGGACGACTGGGGCCGCCAGGTCGAGGTCGACCACAAGCTCGACGACGTGACCCCCGACGATTACGACGCGCTCGTCCTGCCCGGCGGGCAGATCAACCCCGACCTGCTGCGCGTGAACGAGACCGCGATGACCCTCATCCGCGGCTTCATCGACAAGGGCCGCACCGTCGCCGCGATCTGCCACGCCCCCTGGCTGCTGATCGAGGCCGGCGCGGTGAAGGGCCGCGAGATGACGTCCTTCAAGTCCATCCGGACCGACATGGAAAACGCCGGCGCCCGCTGGGTCGACCGGGAGGTCGCCTGCGAGAACGGCATCGTCACCAGCCGCAATCCCGGCGATCTGAATGCCTTCGTGGCCAAGATCGTGGAGGAGATCGAGGAAGGCCGGCACGAACGCGCCGCCGCCTGACCGCTCCGGCACAATCGAGGAAACAATCAGCGGCCGCCGCGTCCCCCGAGGGCGCGGCGGCCGTTTCATGCCGGCTGACGCCCTTGGTCGGCAGACCTTCGCCGCACCTGTCGAAGGGGCGGATTTCTTCCGCCGTATCTCCTGAAAGCAGCCATGTTTCGGCCTGAATGGGCCGGCAGTCTGAAGCTCCGATACGAGTTGACCTGGAGCCTGACATGCGCGGTATTTCCCTTCTGCCCGGACTGTTCGCGAACCGCCTTGCGGGTGGCGACGGTGCCGCGCGCGCCGGGCGGGGCCGCGGGGCGCCGCAGGCGGCCAGCCGCAGCCAGACCGATGCCGTCGGCTTCGCGCAGTTCGCCATGTCGATGGCGCTCGGCCGCCGGGCGCGGCCCGAGGGCCGCAGCCTCGTGATCCCGCTCCGCGACGATTCCGAGGAGGATCAGCTGCGCCGCACCTTTCGCGGCAAGGGCAGCTTCCTCGCCCGGCAGGAGGAATGGGACGTCCTTGGCCGGATGATCCGCGAAACCGACCGGAACCGCGACATGCTGCCTGACGGCACCGGCATGGCGGACCTGCTGGCCGAAGGCGCCCGCGCCGACGCCGTCCAGGCGGCCCGCGACGCGCTGGACCGGGGGCAGAAACCGCCGCGGTCGATCATGGCCTCGCTCGAGGAGGCGCTGCACGAGAACCCGGCCTGCTGGGGCGTGGCGCTGGTCGTTGCGCGGGCGCACATGGACGTCGGCCTCGCCTGGCTGGGCGACCGGCCGCTGACCACCCGCCCCTCCTGCGACAAGCCACAGTTCCTGCAGCATTTCCGCCGCGCGGCCGACATCCTCGACCCCTGGGTCGCGGTGGAACAGAACAGCGCCGCGCTGGCCGTCGCCCGCTGCGTGAGCCTCATGGGCGAGCCGGACGCGCCCGCGCGCGCCGCCGACGATTTCGAGGATCTGATCGACCTCGACCCCGTGAACCCGCGCCACATGCGGAAGATGGGCCTCGCCCTGATGCCGCGCTGGTACGGATCGTACGAGAAGCTCGACGACATCGCGCACGAGACGGCCGAGCGGACCGAGGACATCTGGGGCGACGGCGCCTATGCCTGGGTCTGGATGGACGTGCTGCGCGCGGTGCCGGAATCGGCCGCGCGACTGGACGTCGACCGCTACGTCGCGGGGATGCGCGACATCCTGGAGATGCGCGGCAACCAGACGAACGCCAACGTGCTTGCCGCCCATTGCGGCGTCGCCATGTCGCCCGAGGCCACCGCGCCCGACCTGTCGCACCAGGCCATGCGGGCGCGGGCGCAGATCGAGGATTGCTTCCCCTGGATCATCAACGAGCACCTGCGCGAGCTGTCGCCGCGGGTCTGGGCCGAGATGCGGTTCTCGCCCTTCCACGCCCTGCCCGCCGCGGACGAGCTGACCGAGGGCGGGATCGCCATGGCGCACGCCCTGATCTCGGCCCGGTTCGAACAGGAACTGGCCGAAGGGCACACCATCGCCTTCACGCCCGAGGGCATCGAACTGCGCGCCCGCCGGACCGGCCACCGCTGACGCGGCGGCTGCCGAAGGCGGGCGACCTGCGCCCGCCTTCCGCCGCCTGCGGCCTCCGGATCAGGCCGGCATCCGCTTCTCGATGATCCCCGCCCAGAACGAGCATCCCGCCGGGATCGCCCCGTCGTCGAAATCGTAGCCCGGGGTGTGCACCGGCGCGCTGTCGCCGTTGCCGACCAGGATGTAGGCCCCGGGCCGGTGCTCCAGCATGTAGGAGAAATCCTCGCCCCCCATCGTCACGTCCGCATGGGCACATTCGCCCGCGACCTCGGCGGCCACCTCGGCCGCGAATTCGGTCTGCGTCTCGTGGTTCACGGTCGGCGGATAGCCCGCGATCCAGCGGATCTGCGCCTCGGCGCCGTAGGCCTCGCAGGTCAGGGTGGAGATCGCCTTCAGCCGCTCCTCCGCCAGCTTGCGGGTCTCGGGCGTCAGGGTGCGGATCGTGCCGCGCAGGGTGACGCGCGGGGGGATCACGTTGAAGGCCTTCGATTCGGTCTCGAACGAGGTTACCGACACGACGATCTGCTGGATCGGATCCGCGTTCCGGCTGGCGATCGACTGCAGCGCCAGCACCACATGCGAGGCGGTCACCGTCGGGTCGACAGTCTTGTTCGGCTGGGCCGCGTGGCCGCCCTTGCCCTCGACCACGATCTCGAACTGGTCGGTCGCCGCGAAGAAGGGCCCGGAGCGGATCGCGAAGCTGCCCAGAGGCATCCCCGGCCAGTTGTGCATGCCGTAGACCTCCTGGATGCCGAAGCGGTCCATCATCCCGTCCTCGCACATCTCGCGGCCGCCGCCGCCGCCCTCTTCGGCGGGCTGGAAGATCACGATGGCCTTGCCGTCGAAATTCCGCGTCTCCGCCAGGTATTTCGCGGCGCCCAGCAGCATCGCCGTGTGCCCGTCATGCCCGCAGGCATGCATCGCGCCCCTGGTCTTCGAGGCGTAGTCCTTCCCCGTCGCCTCCAGGATCGGCAGCGCGTCCATGTCGGCCCGCAGGCCGATCACCTGACCGCTCGTGTTGCTTTTTCCGTGGATCACGCCGACGACGCCGGTCCGGCCGATCCCCTCGACCACCTCGTCGCAGCCGAAGGCGCGCAGCTTCTGCGCAACGACCCCGGCGGTGCGGTGCACCTCGAACAGGATCTCGGGGTTTTCGTGCAGATCGCGCCGCCAGGCAGTGATCTCGTCATGCATTTCCGCAAAGCGGTTCTTCACCGGCATGGTCTTTCCTTTCCTTCGCGCCCGGCCCTCAGGCCGCCGTCAGCCGACGCTCGACAAGCTCGGCGAACCAGCTGCACCCGTGGGCGATGGCGCTGTCGTTGAAATCGTAGTTGGGATTGTGAAGCGAGGCGCTGTCCCCGTTGCCGAGGAAGATGAACGCGCCGGGGCGGCGTTCCAGCATGTAGCTGAAATCCTCGGCCCCCAGATGCGGCGGTGCGTTGGTCAGCACGCCCGAGGTCCCGGCGACGGCCTGCGCCGCCTCGGTCGCGGCCAGCGTGCCCTCGTCGTGGTTCATGGTCACCGGATAGCCCCGATGGTATTTCAGTTCGACCGAGGCGCCATGCGCCGCCGCCGTCCGCTCCACCAGCATCCGCACCCGCACCTCGGCCATGTCGCGCATGGCGGGGTCCAGCGACCGGACGGTGCCCTTCATCGTCACCGTCTCCGGCAGGATGTTCCACGCGTCCGTCAGCGTGCGGAACGAGGTGACCGAGACCACGAGGGAATGGATCGGATCGAGGTTCCGGCTGACCACCGATTGCAGCGCCGTGACGATCTGGCTGGCGACATAGACGGTATCGACCGAATTGTGAGGCTGGGCGGCATGGCTGCCCTTCCCCTTCACCAGAATCTCGAACGTGTCGGCCGAGGCCAGCGCCGCGCCGGTGCAGATCTGGAACTCGCCCACCGGCAGCCCCGGCTGGTTGTGCAGGCCGTAGACCTCGTCGATTCCGAACCGCTCCATCAAGCCATCCTCGCACATGGCGAGCGCGCCTGCCCCGCCTTCCTCGGCGGGCTGGAAGATCACCACGACGGTGCCGTCGAAATTCCGCGTCTCGGCCAGGTACTGCGCGGTGCCCAGAAGCATCGCGGTATGCCCGTCGTGGCCGCAGGCATGCATCATCCCCGGCACCTTCGAGGCATGGGGCAGCCCGGTCACCTCGTCCATCGGCAGCGCGTCCATGTCGGCGCGCAGGCCCATCGTGGGGCCGCTGCCGCGCCCCTTGATGACGCCGACGACGCCGGTTCGGCCCACGCCCGTCACCACCTCGTCGCAGCCGAAGGCGCGCAGCTTCTCGGCCACCACCCCGGCAGTGCGATGCACCTCGTAGAGCAGTTCGGGGTTCTCGTGGAAATCGCGCCGCCAGGCCGCGATCTCGTCCTGCATCTCGGCGAATCTGTTGCGGATCGGCATGGCTTATTCCTTCAGGTGGGCGAGCAGCTTCTGCATGAAGGCATGCCCTGCCTCGAACTCGGATTTCTCGATGAACTCATCGGGCTGGTGCGCCTGCGCGATGTCGCCCGGCCCGCAGACCACGGCCGAGAAGCCGTGCGCCTGGAAATAGCCCGCCTCGGTGCCGTAGCTGACCACATGGGTCGCGTTGTCGCCCGTGAGGCGGCGCATCAGCTCTTCCGCCTTGCCGTTTTCCTCGGGCGTCAGGCCCTTGCCGGAGAAGCGCTCCGAGATGTCTATGCCCGCCTCGGGGCGGACCGCCTTCATCTCGGCGTCGACCTCGGCCACCTTCGCCTTGAACCGCCGGCCCCATTCCTCCGGATCGTCGCCGGGCACGCAGCGGAAGGTCAGCACGAAATGGCAGTCCTTCGCGGTGATGTTGTGGGCGGTCCCGCCCTCGATCATGCCGACATGCACGTTGGTCCAGTGCGGATCGAAGAGCGCGTCCACTCCTTCCGGCGTCCGCGCCTGGCCCTCGGCGTTCATCTCGTTCGCCCACATGATGAGCTTCGCGCCCTCCATGATGGCCGAGACGCCCTTGTAGGCGATGGAGGAATGCACCTCGAAGCCGCGCACGTGGACAGTGAAGCCCTTGCCCGACTTGTGGCCGGTCACGACCTGCATGGTCGACGGCTCGCCGATGATCGCGATCTCGCCCTTCGGGAAGGCGCCGTCGGCGTCGCGGATCAGGGGATCGACGCCGATGAGGCCGACCTCCTCGTCATAGGTCAGCGCCAGTTGCAGCGGCTTCTTCAGGCCCGGATCGTTCGCCGCCTCGACCATCGCCCAGATGGCCAGCGCGTCGAAGCCCTTCATGTCGCAGCAGCCGCGCCCGTAGTAGCGCCCGTCGCGTTCCGTCACGGTGTAGGGGTCCGACGTCCATTCCTGGCCGTCCACCGGCACCACGTCGGTATGGCCCGAGAGCACGATCGCGCCTTCCTCCATCGGCCCGGCATGGGCCCAGAGGCCCGCTTTCGGCTCGTCCGGGTGGATGTGCCGGAAGGTCTTCACGTTGTGGGATTGCAGATACTCTTCCACCCAGTCGATCAGCGGCAGGTTCGTGTCCCGGCTGACGGTGGGGAAGCTGACGAGTTTCTCCATCAGCTCGAAAGGGGTCAGGCGGGTCGTCATCGTCGGTCTTTCATGTTGGTCCTTCGGAAATCGGCGGGAGAGCCGGGCTGAAGCCCGGCCTGCGTCAGGCATCACCCCCAGGCCGGGCTTCAGCCCGGCACGCACCCTGTCAATACCCGCTGTCGGTCACCAGAACCATGTGGTCATCCGAGATCTTCCGGTATTCCGACGGCTCCGGCTCGTGGCCCAGGGGGTGGATCGGCGACGGGATCGGCTTGAAGTTCAGGTCCTTCTCCAGCTTCCGGTCGCGCGGATCGGCCACCGGAACGGCCTTCATCAGGGCCTGGGTGTAGGGGTGCTGCGGGTTCTCGAACACCGCGCGGCGGGACCCGATCTCGACGATCCGGCCCAGATACATCACGCCGACCTGGTGGGACACGCGTTCCACCACCGCCATGTCGTGAGAGATGAAGAGGAAGGAAATCCCCAGCTCCGCCTGCAATTCCATCATCAGGTTCAGCACCTGCGCCTGAACGCTGACGTCCAGCGCCGAAACCGCCTCGTCCGCGACGATCAGTTTCGGGTTCAGCGCCAGCGCCCGGGCGATGGCGACGCGCTGCCGCTGGCCGCCCGACAGCTCGTGCGGATAGCGGCGCAGGAAGCTGCGCGGCAGTTCCACCCGATCGAAGAGCCGTTCGACCTTCTTCAGCAGTTCGCCGCCCTTCGCGGTGCCGTAGTTCCGCATCGGCTCGGCCACCTGGTCCATCAGCTGCATCTGCGGGTTGAGAGACGCGAACGGGTCCTGGAACACCATCTGCATGTCCAGCCGCGCCTTGCGCAGCCCCTGGGTGCCGAGCGCGATGATATCCTCGCCGTCCAGGATCACGCTGCCCGACTGCGGCTCCACCAGCCGCAGGACCGACCGGCCCGTGGTCGACTTGCCGCAACCCGACTCCCCCACGAGGCTCAGCGTCTGGCCCTTGTTGATGGTGAAGCTCACGTCCTCCACCGCGTGGACCTGCGCCACGGTGCGCTTGAAGAAGCCGCCCTTCACCGGGAAACGTGTCGTCAGGTGCTTGACCGTCAGCAGCGGCTCCGGCTTGCCGGGGATCGGCTCGATCTTCTGGCCCTCGACGCCGAACAGCTTCATCGGCTCGGGCAGCGCCTTGCCGGTCATCTCGCCCAGCTTGGGCACGGCGGCCAGCAGCGCCTTGGTATAGGCGTGCTGCGGGGCCTCGAAGATCTGCTCGACGGGGCCCTCCTCCACCTTGTTGCCGCGGAACATGACGACGACGCGGTCGGCCATCTGCGCCACGACGGCCATGTCGTGGGTGATGAACATCACCGCCGTCCCGGTTTCCCGCTTCAGCCGGTTGATGAGCGCGAGAATCTCCGCCTGGATCGTCACGTCGAGCGCGGTGGTCGGTTCGTCCGCGATCAGCAGCCGCGGCTCGCAGGCCAGCGCCATGGCGATCACCACGCGCTGGCGCATGCCGCCCGACAGCTCGTGCGGATACTGCTTCAGCCGCCGCTCGGGTTCGGGGATGCGCACCTGCTTCAGCAGGTCCAGCGCCTTGGCCGTCGCGGCCTCGCGGCTCAGGCCCTTGTGGACGCGCAGGCCCTCGGTCAGCTGGCGGCCGACGGTGAAGACGGGGTTGAGCGCGGTCATCGGCTCCTGGAAGATCATTCCGATCTCGTTGCCGCGGATCGTCTTCATCAGATCCTGCGGCGCGTCCTGCAGTTCGACGTTCTCGTGGTCCTTGCGGTCGAAGATCAGCCGGCCGCCCGCGATCTTCCCGCCACCGAATTCCACCAGCCGCATCAGCGACAGCGACGAGACGGATTTCCCGGAGCCCGATTCTCCAACCACCGCAACGGTTTCGCCGGGGTTGATGGAGAACGACACGTCCTCCACCCCCACCACGGTGCCGCTGCGCGTCTCGAACTCGACGCGCAGGTTCTCGATCCGGGCGATCGGTTGGTCGGACGCATGATCCAGCATCGCGTGGGGCCCCTGCTGCCTGAAGAATGTGCCGACGCTACAGACAGCGCGCGAGAATTGTCAAACGAACGTGCCTGTTATCTCGGCGTCAACTGTCGCGGAGGCTTGAATTTTCATCGGAACCCGTTTTCGATGAGTCGCAACCGTGGAACGGGCCCGACGGGGCCTTTCAGGGAGTAACGGTGCGGGGCACCTTCCACGGATCGATGACCCCGCACCATCGGCACCGGCCCGCCAAGAGACCGGGGCACGACCAACAAGGAGCAAGACATGAAGCTGAAAACCCTGTTGCTGGGCGCAGCGGCGAGCGTCGCGTTCGCGCCGGCCGCCTTTGCGGAGCGAGGGGAAGACGGCCAGTTGAACATCATCTACTGGCAGGCCCCCTCGACCCTGAACCCGTTCCTCTCGGGCGGCACCAAGGAGGTCGAAGCCGCCTCCATGATCATCGAGCCGCTGATCCGCTACAACGAAGCGGGCGAGATGACCCCGATGCTCGTGTCCGAGATCCCCACCGTCGAGAACGGCGGCGTGGCCGAGGATCTGTTGTCGGTCACCTACAAGCTGACGGAAGGCGTGAAATGGTCGGACGGGTCCGACTTCACCGCCGAGGACGTGGTCTTCACCTGGGAATACTGCACCCATCCGGAAGGCGGCTGCGCGCAGTCGTCCTATTTCGACGGCGTGTCCTCGGTGGAAGCGGTCGATCCGCTGACCGTGAAGGTGAACTTCAACGAACCGAAGCCCTTCCCCTACACCGCTTTCGTCGGTTCCGAATCCCCGATCATCCAGAAGGCGCAGTTCGCCGAATGCCTGGGCGCCCGTGCGCCCGAATGCACCGACGCGAACTTCGGCCCGATCGGCACCGGCCCCTTCGTGGTGGACGAGTTCAAGCCGAACGACGTGATCGTCCTGTCGGCGAACGAGAACTACCGCGACCCGGCCAAGCCCGCCTTCGCGACCGTCAACTTCAAGGGCGGCGGTGACGCGGCGGCTGCGGCGCGCGCGGTGCTGGAGACCGGCGAATACGACTACGCCTGGAACCTGCAGCTGGCGCCGGAAGTGCTGGCCGAGATGGAAGCGGCCGGCAACGGCAAGGTCGTCGTGGCCTTCGCGACCTCGGTCGAACGTCTGCACCTGAACCAGACCAACGCCGACCCGTCGCTCGGGCCGGATGACCGTTCGGTCTACAAGGACGGCGAGAACCCGCATCCGTTCCTGACCGATCCTCAGCTCGGCAAGGCGCTTTCCATGGCGATCGACCGTCAGCTGCTGGTCGAGATCGGCTACGGCAAGGCCGGCCAGGTGACCTGCAACGTGCTGCCCGGGCCGGAAGCCTACGCCTCGACCGCCAACGACGACTGCAAGGTGCAGGACATCGAGGGCGCGAAGGCGCTGCTTGACGAACTCGGCTGGGTTCCCGGTGCCGACGGCATCCGCGAGAAGGACGGCATGCGTCTGAGCGTGCTCTTCCAGACCTCGACCAACGCCGTGCGTCAGGACGCTCAGGCGCTGATCAAGCAGTGGTGGAGCGAGCTGGGCGTCGAGACCGAGCTGCGCAACGTCGACGCTTCGGTCTTCTTCGGCGGCGATCCGTCCTCGCCGGACACGTTCCAGAAGTTCTACGCCGACATCGAGATGTACACGAACAACTTCTCCGGCGTGGACCCCGAGGCCTACATGGCCAACTGGGCCTGCTCGCGCATCCCCACCCCGGCCAAGGGCTGGCAGGGCGAGAACGTGCAGCGCTTCTGCAGCGAAGAGTACGACGCGCTGATCGTCGAGTTCTCGAAAACCGCCGAGCTGGAGAAGCGGGCGGAGATCGCGAAGAAGATGAACGACATGATCATGCAGTCCTACTCGATCATCCCGCTCGTCTATCGCGGCGGCCAGTCGGCACACGCCAACGACCTGGCCGGCGTCAAGATGAACGACTGGGACAGCGAGCTGTGGAACATCGCTGACTGGCACCGGGCCGACTGATCCGGACCACGACGGGGGGCGCCATCCGCGCCCCCCGTTCGCATATCCGCTTCCCGACACATTCGGCGCCCCTGAAAATTCCGACGAAGGTCCCCTGACCGTATGCTGACCTATTTCGTCCGACGGCTTCTGTTCGCGATTCCGACGCTCTTCGTGATCGGCCTCGTGATCTTCCTGCTGCTCGATCTCGCCCCCGGCGATCCGACCGCGCAGCTTCCGCTGACCATCCCGCCCGAAGTGCGCGAACAGATCCGCCAGTCCCTGGGCCTGGGCGAACCGCTGCCCGTCCGGTTCTGGAAATGGATGGTGCAGTTCTTCTGGGTCGAACCCCAGGTGGTCTTCGACAGCATCTTCGGCACGTCCTTTTCCGCCGGCGACCCCCGCGTGCTGAGCTGGATGACCCGCTCGCCCGTCATGGACATCGTCTGGCAGCGCATGCCGCAGACCCTCTGGGTCGTGGGCACCGCCTATGTCGTCGCCATCCTGATCGCCATCCCGATCGGCATCTACTCGGCCTACCGCCAGTATTCCCTCTTCGACAACGTCGGCACGTTCATCTCGATGGTGGGCTTCTCTGTCCCGCCGTTCTTCTCGGGCGTGCTGGTGATCGTGATCTTCGCGGTGAACCTCGGCTGGCTTCCGTCCGTCTACGACACGACCCACCGGGTCTACGACTGGGACACCTTCGTCGTGCAGCTGAGCCAGATGATCATGCCGGTGATGGTGCTGGCCCTGCAGATCACCGCGCAGCTGTCGCGCTTCATGCGGGCCTCGATGCTGGACAACCTCAATCAGGACTACGTCCGCACCGCCCGCGCCAAGGGACTGGGCGAGAAGACCGTCGTCATGGTCCACGTGCTGCGCAACTCGATGATCCCCGTGGTCACCGTGATCGCGCTCGGCGTGCCGCAGATCTTCGGCGGCGCCATCATCACCGAGCAGGTGTTCAAGGTGAACGGCATCGGTCAGCTGCTGATCGGCGCGATCCAGTCGAACGACATCCCGCTGGTGCAGACGCTGACCTTCATCTTCGCGGTGCTGATCGTGCTCTTCAACCTTATCGCCGACCTGCTCTACGGCCTTCTCGACCCCCGGATCCGCTATGACTGACAAGACCCAAGAAGCAGCAGACGACGCGGGCATGCCGATCGGCGCCCTCGTCTCGGGGCCGATGCCCAGCCACCCGCCGCGCAGCCAGTGGCGCAACGTCTGGGACCAGTTCCGCCGCCACAAGGGCGCGATGGCGGGGGCCGTGGTGTTCCTGGTGATCGTGCTGGGCGTCTTCCTGGGCCCGCTGGTCTGGGACCGTCTGCCCACCTTCATCGACATCCGGGCCCGCAACCAGGGACCCAGCCTCGACCACCCCTTCGGCACCGACCAGCTGGGCCGCGACATGCTGGCCCGGATGATGGCGGGCGGTCAGGTCTCGGTCGCCGTCGGCATCACCGCGATGCTGCTGGCGCTGTTCCTCGGCACCTTCATCGGGGTTCTGGCGGGCTATTACCGGCGGCTGGACGGGCTGCTTATGCGGCTGACGGACCTCTTCCTGGCCCTGCCGCTGCTGCCGCTGCTGCTGGTCATGGTCATGCTGTTCCGCGACACGCTCTCGGCCAGCTTCGGCCCGGAGACCGGGATCTTCATCCTGATGGTCACCGCCATCGGCATCACCTCGTGGATGCCGACCGCGCGGATCGTGCGCGGCGACGTGCTGGCGCTGAAGGAGCGGGAATTCGTCCTCGCCGCCCGGTCCATCGGGACGACCAACACGATGCTGATCGCCCGGCACATCCTGCCCAACGTAATCTCCTCCATCGTCGTCTCCGCAACGCTGGGCATCGCCAACGCGATCATCACCGAATCCGCCCTGTCGTTCCTGGGCCTCGGCTTCCCGCCCGACTTCCCGACATGGGGCCGCCTGCTGAACGACGCGGTCGACTACATGCAGCAGAACCCGGAACGGGTGATCCTGCCCGGCGCCGCGATCTCGCTGACCGTGCTGTCGGTGAACTACCTGGGCGACGGTCTGCGCGACGCGCTCGACCCGCGCATCCGGGGCCGCTGAGGCCTGCGCGGCGTATCAATGGGGCGGCGGCGATGGAACGCCGCCGCCCCTTCGCCGGTTGACCCCCTGCAAGCACGGAGGGGCCCCCATGAGCGACGCGATCACCGCAGCGACCCGAGACGTCCATCCCGACGCGGCGGAAAAGCCCCGCGCCGTGATCTATCGAATGGTCATGCCCGACCACATCTGTCCCTTCGGCCTGAAATCCGTCTGGCTGCTGAAACACGAGGGCTACGAGGTCGAGGATCACCACCTCACCACCCGCGAGGAAACCGACGCCTTCATGGAAAGGCACGGGGTCGAGACCACGCCCCAGACCTTCATCGCCCACGAACGGATCGGCGGCTGGGACGACCTGCGCGCCTATTTCGGCGACCCGCAGGCCGAGGCGGGCGAGGACGCGACCTCCTACCGCCCCGTCGTCGCGATCTTCGGCGTGGCCCTGGCGCTGGCGCTGGCGATGCAGACCGCCCTCGGGGCCGCGGCCGGAGACACGGCGGCCGAGATCCTGTCGTGGCGCAGTGTGGGGCTCTTCATCGCCTTCGTGATGGTGCTGCTGGGGCTGCAGAAGCTTCAGGATGTGGAGAGCTTCTCGACCATGTTCCTGAACTACGACCTGCTGTCGCGGAAATGGGTGCCCTGGTCCTGGATCTACCCCTGGCTGGAGACCGGCGCAGGCGTGCTGATGATCGCGGGCCTGCTGCCCTGGCTCTCGGGCCCCGTCGCGCTCTTCATCGGCCTGACCACCGGCTGGGCCGTCGTCCGCGCCGTCTGGATCGAGAAGCGGGAGTTGAAATGCGCCTGCGTGGGGGGTGGATCGAACGTGCCGCTGGGCTTCGTCTCCTTCACGGAAAGCGCCCTGATGGCGGTGATGGGCGGCGTGACGATCGCCTCGCTGTTCCTCTGAGTGAATCGCGCCCAAGGGCATGATGTGAAGCCCGCCATCGTCGGGCTGGACGGCATCCCGATCCAGGCGTTGCCGAAGGCTGACGACCATCGTACCAGTTTGCCAGGCAAACCGGGAAATACCTCATGGCTCGATCCGACTTCGCCCTGAAAATTCTCCGGCAGCACTGGATCAAGGACGACGGGCTCTACGATCCCCATGATCTCTGCTCGCACGGCGAGGTCCTGATCAGGATCGGCGACGAGGTTCTGTCGGACGAGGCCAGTGGATCCTGGACGCTTTCCGTCGCGGCGCTGTTCCTGATGCGAACGCTCGATAGCGACGTCGGCTTCCAGGGGAACGACAATTACCTCGTGCCCTGCGACGGCTTCTCGTTCTGGTACGTGCCCGACAAAGGCCTGGTCATTCCCGGCGGCAATGATGGCGTCGACTGGAAAGTAACTCATCACGGCAGTGAGGTCGAACTGGAGACGGCCAGCGGGACGCGCGTGCATCTCTACATCCGGGACTACCGCACCGCCATCATCGGTTTCGCCAGGGAGGTGGAGAGCTTCTACGGCGATCCGGACCGGAAGATTCTGTACGATCCCGATATGGACGGCAAAGGTTTCGATCTGTTCTGGAAGGAATGGAGAAGCAGGATGCAGGCGTGGGGCGGCCTCTGAAAGGCGTCACACGACCCCGGGCCCGCTGGAACGGATCGAGCCTGTCATGCCTGCGGATCGTGCCGGGGAGAGCCCCCGTCCCCGTTACCTCATCGAACCCGAGGCTGTCATGCCCGGCAAGACCGACCGCTATTCCGGCGCAAGGAGGTCTCGCGCCGCCTGATCGACGCCTTCGGCTCTATCTTCGGCGGTCGGGTGCGTTGCCAGCCTGGCAAGATCGTCGGTCAGACCCGCAATGATCTGCGGATCGAGGTCGGGCACCAGAAGCGTCAGCACCGAATATTTCCAGGCGCCGTCATCCGATGAAAGCACCTCGCGCAGATGCGGCAGTATCTCGATGCCCGCGTCGGGAAGCAGCGATGCGACGGGTTCCGCCACCGGCCAGTTGCAATCCTGCAGCCAGACCAGCAGCCGAGGCAGCACCTCGGTGAGCGCGGGGAAGCCGACGCTCCTCGCGCGTTCCACCGCCGCGATGTCGAACTTGTCTTTCGGAACGCAGTCTTCCGGTTTCGCCACCCGACAATGCCTCTTTGCGCCCGTCCAGACACGGGTTCGGTCCGGCCCTGGATCCAGCTTCGCCCGCCCGCGCCGAACGTCGAAGGGGCCGCCCATGGGCCGCCCCTTCCATACACTACAGACCTGGTTGTCTCACCCCAGCTTGTTCAGCAACGCCCCGATCGAATCCTTCGCGTCGCCGTAGTACATCCGCGTGTTGTCCTTGTAGAACAGCGGGTTCTCGATCCCGGAATACCCGGTCCCCTGCCCGCGCTTGGACACGAAGACCTGCTTGGCCTTCCACACTTCCAGCACCGGCATCCCGGCAATGGGCGAGTTCGGATCGTCCTGCGCCGCCGGGTTCACGATGTCGTTCGAGCCGATAACGATGACGACGTCCGTGTCGGGGAAGTCCTCGTTGATCTCGTCCATCTCCAGCACGATGTCGTAGGGCACCTTGGCCTCGGCCAGCAGCACGTTCATGTGCCCCGGCAGACGGCCCGCGACGGGGTGGATGGCGAAACGCACCTCCTTGCCCTGCGCGCGCAGCTTGCGGGTCAGCTCGGCCACGTTCTGCTGGGCCTGCGCCACCGCCATGCCGTAGCCCGGCACGATGATCACGCTGTCGGCCTCTTCCAGCGCGTTCGCCACGCCGTCGACGTCGATGGCGACCTGTTCGCCCTCGACCTCCATCGCCGGCCCGCCGGTCGAGCCGAAGCCGCCGAGGATGACCGAGACGAACGACCGGTTCATCGCCTTGCACATGATGTAGGACAGGATCGCGCCAGACGAGCCGACCAGCGCGCCCACGACGATCAGCAGATCGTTCCCGAGCGAGAAGCCGATCGCCGCCGCCGCCCAGCCGGAATAGCTGTTCAGCATCGACACGACCACGGGCATGTCCGCCCCGCCGATCCCCATGATCAGGTGATAGCCGATGAAAAGCGCGGCCAGCGTCATCAGGAACAGCGGGAAGAAGCCGCCCGAGGACAGATACCAGATCAGGCAGAGAACCGAGACGATGGCCGCCGCCGCGTTCAGCAGATGCCCGCCCGGCAGTTTCTCGGCCGCGCTCGTCACCTTGCCGGCCAGCTTGCCGTAGGCGATCACCGAACCGGTGAAGGTCACCGCGCCGATGAAGACGCCGAGGAAAAGCTCGACCCGCAGGATGTTGATCTCGATCCCCGTCTTGTGCGCGACGATGGAGGCGAAGCCGCCGAACTGCGCCGCCGCTTCCTCGTACATCGCGTTGATGTCGGGGGCGAAGCCCTCGACCGGCACCGGGAAGGGCACGCCCGCCTCGGCGAAGATCGACGCGACGCGGCCGATCTCGATATGGGCGTTGTAGCCCACGAAGACCGCCGCGAGGCCGACGAGCGAGTGCATCGCCGCGACCAGCTGCGGCATCTCGGTCATCTGCACCCGCTGCGCCACGTAGACGCCGCAGGCGCCGCCGCCCGCGATCAGGATCAGCGACAACAGCCAGAAGCCCGAGCCGGGGCCGACCAACGTCGCGACAACCGCCAGCGCCATGCCGACGATGCCGTACCAGACGGCGCGCTTTGCGCTTTCCTGCCCCGAGAGCCCGCCCAGCGACAGGATGAAGAGAACGGCCGCGACCACATAGGCCGCCGTGGTGAAACCGAAGTCCATGTCCGATCCTCCCCGCTTACGATTTCTGGAACATGGCGAGCATGCGCCGTGTCACGAGGAAGCCGCCGAAGATGTTGATCCCGGCCATGAACACCGACAGAGCCGCCAGCAGGATCACGATGAACGATCCGGAGCCGATCTGCATCAGCGCGCCCAGGATGATGATCGACGAGATCGCGTTGGTGACCGCCATCAGCGGCGTGTGCAGCGAATGCGAGACGTTCCAGATCACCTGGAAGCCCACGAAGACCGACAGCACGAAGACCACGAAATGCTGCATGAAGCTGGCGGGCGTGTAGAGCCCGGCCAGCAGGATCAGCCCGCCGCCGATGGCGAGAAGCCCGACCTGCTGCTTGGTCTGCGCCTTGAAGGCGGCGACCTCGGCCGCGCGCCGCTCTTCCGGCGTCAGTTCCTTCGCCTTCTCCTTCGGCTTCTGCGCCGCGATGGCGGCGACCTTGGGGGGCGGTGGCGGGAAGGTGATCTCGTTTTTGTGCGCCACGGTGGCGCCCCGGATCACGTCGTCGTCCATGTCGTGGTCGACCACGCCGTCCTTCTCGGGCGTCAGGTCGGTCATCATGTGCCGCACGTTCGTGGCGTAGAGCGTCGAGGATTGCGTCGCCATCCGGCTGGGGAAGTCGGTGTAGCCGACGATGGTCACGCCGTTTTCCGTCACCAGCTTCTCGTCCGGCACGGTCAGCTCGCAGTTGCCGCCACGCTCGGCCGCCAGGTCGACGATGACCGAGCCGGGCTTCATCATCTCGACCATGTCCTTCGTCCACAGCACCGGCGCGTCCCGGCCCGGGATCAGCGCGGTGGTGATGACGATGTCGATGTCGGGGGCCAGTTCACGGAACTTGGCCAGCTGTGCCTCGCGGAACTCGGGGCTGGAGGGCGCCGCATAGCCGCCCGTGGCCGCGCCGTCCTGTGCGGCTTCCTCGAAGTCCAGATAGACGAATTCGGCGCCCATGGACTCGATCTGCTCGGCCACCTCGGGGCGCACGTCGAAGGCGTAGGTGATGGCGCCCAGCGACGTGGACGTCCCGATGGCGGCAAGCCCCGCCACGCCTGCGCCCACGATCAGCACCTTCGCGGGGGGCACCTTGCCCGCCGCCGTCACCTGGCCGGTGAAGAAGCGGCCGAAGTTGTTGCCCGCCTCGATCACCGCGCGGTAACCCGCGATGTTGGCCATGGACGACAGCGCGTCCATCTTCTGCGCGCGGCTGATGCGGGGCACCATGTCCATCGCGATGACGGTTGCGCCGGTGTCCTTGACCTTCTCCAGCATATCTTTCGACTGGGCCGGATAGAAGAACGAGATCAGCGTCTTGCCCGAGGTCAGGCGCGCGGCCTCCTCCTCCGACGGCGGGCGCACCTTGGCGATGATGTCGGCCTGCTGCCAGAGCGCGTCCGCGCCCTCCACCACGGTCACGCCCGCGGCGCGGTAGGCCTCGTCGAGGAAGCCCGCGCGTTCGCCGGCCCCCGCCTCGATCAGGCACTCGTGCCCCAGTTTCTGAAGCTGCGTGGCCGAGTCGGGCGTCATCGCGACCCTTGCCTCGCCCGCGAACACTTCCTTCGGCGTTCCGATCTTCACGTCTTTCATCCCCCTTCAGGACAGGACAGCGCGCCGGTCGCCTCCGGCGCGGCAGGATTTCCGTATCGCGCAATTATATTGCGCGGAGCCGTGGAACGGGATGCCCGTTCTTGCGCCCCCTGTCAAACCGATCCTGCGGGACCGGTGGCTTTGCCGGTATTCAAACCCATCTGCGGACGCGGTCGCAATAGCGCGTGAACGCATCGCCGAAGCGATCCCGCATCCGCGCCTCCTCGGGCATCACGAAGCGGCTGTCGTAGACCTTCCAGAGCACCGGCGTCAGGATCAGCCCGAGGATGGAGCCCCACCAGAGCGACAGCCCCGCGAGGATCGCCACCATGGCGAGGTAGATGGGGTTGCGCGAATACGCGAAGATGCCGCTGTCGATCAGCGCGGAGGGATCGCCGTGCGGATGGATCGTGGTCCGCGCCTGCCGGAATGCGAGAACCGAGAGCGCGACGATCAGCAGCCCCGCACCGGTCAGCAGACCGCCGACGAACTGCAGCAGCTCCACCCCGAAACCGCGCGCCGCTCCGGCCGCGACGGCAGAGACACGCGCCACGGCAAGGAAGCTCAGCAGCCAGATCGGCGGGTAGTCGCACGGGTTCCGCATGGAGAGAGGTTTCGCGGCGGAGGAACCGCTTGGCAAGCGGTTTCCGTGGCGGGGCCGACGGGCGGGGACGCCGCACGAGAGCCGGCCCGGTGCGCGGGCCTCGCACGGAAGCCTCCGACACCGCACATGTGCCAGCCCGAGCGACCAGCCCGGGCCACGCACGGCCCTCCCCCAGGCCGGGCGCATGGTCGACGTCCCGCGCCGAACAGTCGTGCGATGTGGCGTCGCCATGAAGCGCACCTGCGCAATTGTTCCGAAGCGCCCGTCCAGGGCCGGTCACGTCCCTCTGCGGCGACCTCTGCCGGAAAGACCTCTCGCCGCACATGGGCCAGCGGGGCGACCAGCCCCGGGCCGCGCCCGGCCCTACCCGAGTCTGGGCGCATGGTCGACGTCCCGCGCCGGACGGTCTTGCGATGTGGCGTCGCCATGAAGCGCACCTGCGCAATTGTTCCGAAGCGCCCGTCCAGGGCCGGTCACGTCCCTCTGCGCCGGGGTCGAACCGGTCCGGGCACTCGCCACACCCGCCGCGGCGCGGCGCCCCACACCCGGCATCGCCCACTTGCTCTTCCCCCGGCCAGGGGCCAGGCTGACCGCCGCAATCGAGGGAGGTCCCACATGTCCCTGCAGGGCAGACACGCCATCGTCACCGGCGGCGGCACCGGCATCGGGCTGGCCATCGCCCGCGCCCTTGTCGCCGAGGGCGCGGAGGTCACGATCACCGGCCGCCGCCTCGAGGTGCTGCGCGAGGTCGCCGAGCCCGGCATGCACCCCCTCGTCATGGACGTCACCGACGAGGCGCAGATCGTCCGTACGACCGCCGAGGCGGTGGAGGCGCGCGGCCCCATCCAGATCTGCATCGCCAACGCCGGCATCGCCGAGGGGCGCAAGCTGCACAAGACCTCGTCGGACTTCTGGCGGAAGATCATGGCCACCAACCTCGACGGCTGCTTCTACACGATCCGCGAAAGCCTGACCTCGATGCTGACGACCGACTGGGGGCGGGTCATCGCCGTGTCCTCCATCGCCGGACTGAAGGGCTCGGCCGGGGCGGGGGCCTATGCCGCCTCGAAACACGGGGTGATCGGGATGATGCGCTCTTTCGCCGAAGACTTTCTGGGCCAGCCCTACACCTTCAACTCGATCTGCCCGGGCTACGTGGACACTCCCATCGTCACCCGCAACACCGAAGCCATCTCGCAGCGCGCGGGGGTCGGCGAGGCCGAGGCGCGGGACATGATGGTCAATCTCAACCGCCACAAGCGCCTGATCGCGCCGGAGGAAGTCGCGGCCACGGCGCTCTGGCTCTGCAACCCGGCGGTGCAAAGCGTCAACGGCGCGGAAATCGCGATCAACGGCGGGCAGGCCTGAGGTGGATTTCGCCGCAACCCGCCAGCTTTTCGACCTGCCCGAGGGGGTGATCTACCTCGACGGCAATTCGCTGGGGCCGCTGCCCCGGTCTGCCGCCGCCCGGATCGCCCGGACGGTCACCGACGAATGGGGCGCGATGCTGATCGGCGCCTGGAACCGCGCCGGATGGATGGACCAGCCCGCCGCGCTCGGCGACCGGATCGGGCGGCTGATCGGGGCTCAGCCGGGCCATGTGACTGTCGGCGACACGCTGTCGGTGAAGATGCACCAGTGCCTCTCGGCCGCGCTGGCGCTGCGCCCCGACCGCCGCGTGATCCTGACGGACACCGGCAACTTCCCCTCGGACCTCTACATCGCGCAGGGCCTGATCGAGTCGCTGGGCCGGGGCCACGTCCTGCGCTCCGTCGCGCCCGAGGCGGTGGCCGAGGCGATCGACGCCGATGTGGCCGTCCTGATGCTGACGGAAGTCGACTATCGCACCGGCCGCCTGCACGACATGGGCGCGCTAACGGCGGCGGCCCATGCGAAGGGCGCGCTGGCGGTCTGGGACCTTGCGCATTCGGCGGGCGCGATCCCGGTGGACTTGGCGCGTGCCGGAGCGGATTTCGCGGCCGGCTGCACCTACAAGTTCCTGAACGCCGGGCCGGGCGCCCCCGCCTTCGTCTATGCCGCCCCGCGACATGCCGGGACGATCCGGCCGTCGCTTTCCGGCTGGCTGGGCCATGTGGACCCCTTCGCCTTCGACGCGGACTACCGCCCTGCCCCGGGCGTCGCCCGACTGCGCGTCGGCACGCCGCCGGTTCTGCAGATGGCGGCGCTGGAGGCCGCGCTCGACATCTGGGACGACATCGACATGGCGGCCCTGCGCGCCCGCGCAATCGCCCTGTCCGACCGCTTCATCGCGCAGGTCGAGGCAGCCTGCCCCGACCTGACGCTCGTCTCGCCCCGCGACCCGATGCAGCGCGGCTCGCAGGTCAGCTTTTCCCACCCCGAGGGATACGCGATCATGCAGGCACTCATCGCCCGGGGCGTGATCGGCGATTTCCGGGCGCCGGACATCCTGCGTTTCGGGATCACGCCGCTCTACCTGTCGGACGACGACATCGACGGCGCGGCAATGCACCTCGCCGAGATCATGAGCGACACACTGTGGGACCGCCCGGAACACCGCGTCCGCCATGCCGTCACCTGAGGCTCCGATGACCGACACACCCGAACCGCTGCCCGGCCTGCGCGGCGTCGACTACATCGCGCTCTACTGCCGCGACATGGCGGCGATGCGCGACTTCTACACCCGCGTCATGGGCTTCCCGGTGCTGCGCGAACTGTCGCCCCGGTGGATCGAACTCGACGCCGGGGCGCAGGTCCTGGCCCTGGCCGAGCCCGGCACCCGCTGGCCCGACGAGGCCCCCGCGCCGGGGCACCTGAGCGTGCAGCTCTGTTTCCGCGTCGCGCCGGACGAGGTCCATGCCTGCGCCGAGGCGCTGGCCGCGCATGGCGTCACACCGGCCGAGCCGGTCACCGACCAGCCCTTCGGCCACCGGACGCTGTTCTTCCGCGACCCGGACGGGAACGTGCTGGAAATCTACGCCGAGCTCTAGGCCACGGAAAAAGGCGCCGGGACGGTCCCGGCGCCTCTGTCGGTCGCCAACCAACAGGACGTCCAAAGCCCCGATTCAGGCCATGTAGACCGACTTCGTGTTGACGAATTCCTTCATCCCGAAGCCGCCGTGTTCGCGGCCGTAACCGGAATCCTTCACGCCGCCGAAGGGCATGTTCGGGATCGCCACGTTGAACCCGTTGACCGAGACCATGCCGGTGTCGAAATACTTCGCCGCAAGCCGGCGCGCGCGGTCCGCATCCTTCGAGAAGATGCCCCCGCCCAGCCCGTAGCGGCTGTCGTTGGCGATCCGCATCGCGTCTTCGTCGTCCTTCGCCCGGATGATCGAGGCGACCGGCCCGAACAGCTCGTCGTCATAGGCCGGCTGACCGGGCGCCACGTCCACCAGCACCGTCGCCGGATACCAGGCGCCCTCGCGGTCCGGCACCTTGCCGCCGCAGAGCACGCGGGCGCCCTTCGCCACGCTGTCCTCCACCTGCTCGTGCAGGCCGTCGCGCAGTTCGACCCGCGACATCGGGCCCAGCTTCGTGCCGTCCTGCATCGGATCGCCCATCTCCATCGCTTCCATCTTCCGGGTGAACCGCTCGACGAAGGCGTCGTAGTTCCGGTCGGTCACGACGAAGCGCTTGGCGTTCACGCAGGTCTGGCCGTTGTTGTAGATCCGGCCCTGCACGCAGGCGTCGACGGCGACGTCCAGATCGGCGTCGTCCAGCACCAGATAGGCGTCGTTGGAGCCCAGTTCGAGAACCGTCTTCTTCAGATGCTCGGCGGCCGTCTTCGCGACCGTGCGGCCCGCCCTGTCGCTGCCCGTCAGCGTCACGCCCCGGACATGCGGATGGGCGATGACCTCGTCCGACTGGTCGTGCGTGATGACCAGCACGGTGAAGAGGTTCTTCGGCAGGCCGGCGCCCTCGAACAGATCGCGCAGGTAGAGCCCGCTGCCGGTGCAGCTTTCCGCATGCTTCAGCAGCACGCCGTTGCCGGCCATCAGGTTGGCGACGGTGTAGCGGATCGCCTGATAGCAGGGGAAATTCCACGGCTGGATGCCGTAGATCACGCCGAGCGGGGCATGGGTGACGACGCCGGTGCCGCCGGGGATCTCGCGCTCCTCGTCGGCCAGCTCCTTCGGGCCCGTGCCGGCGGTGAAATCGCAGATCGCGGCGCAGAGGTCGATCTCCTGCCGGGCATCACCGATCAGCTTGCCGACCTCGCGGCTCATCAGCTGCGCGAACTCCTCCTTGTTGTCGCGCAGCGCCTTGCCGACGGCGCTCAGGATCTCGGCGCGCTCGGCATGGCTGGTCTCGCGCCAGTCGAGGAACGCTGCATGGCAGGCGTCGACGGCCGCCTTCCACTGGTCGCTCGACATGACCGGGTAGGTCTCGAGCGTATCGTTGGTGGCGGGATTGATGGTGGTGACGGTGCTGGTCATGGGATGCCTCGTTTTCGTTCGCGTCACGAAGACAACGGGCGGCGGCGGCGAGCTTTCCATCACATGACCTTGATGGGGGAGCGCCCGCGCGCGCATCCGGGGCGGACCGGGTGCCGGTCGAAGGACGCGGCAAGGGCATCAGGGTCGGCATGCGGGGCCGGGCACGTGCCTCGCCCCTGCGTGTCGGGGGCCGTCTGCGACCGGATCAGCGCGAAGCGGCTGTCCCCCGGCCCGCAGGCGGTCAGGCCGACTTCAGCACCTGCGCGGGCATCTGCGTCGCGCGGCCGGCGTCGCACCAGGCGCGGGCCGCCGCGCCGAAGGATTCGAACAGCGGGCGCGAGACCGGATCCTCGGCCGCGTTGTATTCCGGGTGCCACTGCACCGACAGCGTGTAGCCGCGCGCGCCCTCGACATAGGCCGCCTCGGGCGTGCCGTCGGGCGCCGTGCCGTCGATCACGAACCGCTTGCCGGGGCTCACGACGCCCTGGCCGTGCAGCGTGTTGGTCATCACCTCCGGCGTGCCCATCAGCCGGTGGAATGGCCCGCCCTCGGTGAAGCTCACCTTGTGGCGCAGGGCGAACTTTTCCTCGATCGTGCCGTCGGGGGGCATGCGATGGTTCATCCGGCCGGGAATCTCGCGGATCTCGGGGTGGAGGGTCGAGCCCATGGCCACCGCCACCTCCTGAAAGCCCCGGCAGATGCCGAGGAACGGCTGCCCGCGCTCCACGCAGGCGCGGACCAGCGGCAGGGTGATCGCGTCGCGGTTGCGATCGAAGGTGCCGTGCGCCTCCGTCTCCTGCTCGCCGTATTCCGAGGGGTGGACATTGGGACGCCCGCCGGTCAGGACGAAGCCGTCGAAGCTTTCCAGCAGTTCCTCGACCGAGACGTAGCGCGGGTCGGCCGGGATCAGCAGCGGCATGCAGCCCGAGACCTCGGCCACCGCCTGGATGTTCATCACGCCGCCGGAATGGGTCCGGTACTGGTCGTTCAGGACAGAGTAGTTGGTGATGATGCCGACGCGCGCACGGGCCATTCGATCGCTCCTTGAGGTCACCTGAAGGATACCGTCACAAATCCTTCGAATAAACGGTCTTTCATGTGCGCGGGCGCAGACCGCCTCGCGCTGCCCGCAGAATGCGCAGAGACGGGCGGGCGCAGCCACCGGGCCCTTCCGGCGCTCCCGGTGTCGCCCGGTGTGGCCGTCATCCCCGGGGTCGCCCCGAGGATCTCACCATCTCCACGCCCGACCTGCACACTCAGGGCTCGCCCGTCAGCCCGGCCGCCTCGATCCCCGCCAGCGCCGCCTCCGCGTCCTTCTCGGACACGTCGCCCGACGCGCCCACGGCGCCCAGCACGTTGCCCTTCGCGTCGCGGATCAGCACCCCGCCCGGCACCGGCACCACGGCACCGCCGAAGGCGCCGTTCGCCGCCGCCATGAACGCGGCGCCGAGGGGGCCCTGCTCCACCCGCGCCTTCTGCGCCTCGCCGCCCATGCCCAGCATGACCGCGCCGTAGGCCTTGCCGCGCGCGATGTCGAAACGCCCGGGCGAGGCGCCGTCCTCGCGCTCGAACGCCTTCACGTGGCCGCCGTCGTCCAGCACCACGACGGACATCGGCTTCAGTTCCATCTCGCGGCCCTTCTCCAGCGCCTTGCGCACGATGGTCCGGGCCTTGCGCAGCGACAGCGCCATGACGATCCTCCTTCTGTGCCCGCCTCGGGCCGGGTCATACTTCCCGCCCGGCGCCGGGATGCCAAGGCCCGCACCCGCGCTGCCACATTCCAGGTGCCGGATGCCGCCTGCCCGCCCGGGCCGCCGGTGCCCGGCCTGGCCCGCCCGGGCCGCTCCGCGCTTGCGCCATGTCGCGCGGGGCGTATGCTGCCGCCACTTCGACGAAAGGGCGCCGCAGTGCAGAAAAGGCTCGCCGACATCACCCCGATCACCGCCGACGCGCAGCTGACCGCCGCCACCCACGGAGGGCGCGCGAAATGCCTGCAGCGGCTCGTCCGTCTGGACCTGCCGGTGCCGCGCACCGTGGCGCTGTCCTTCGGCGCGGTGCATGCCATCGCGCGGGGCGAGGCGCTGGATACCGATGCGATCCTGACGCATTTCGGGCCCACCCCGCTGCTCTGCGTGCGTCCCTCGTCCGAGGATCCGGACTGGGGCGGGCCGGGCGCGGTGCTGAACATCGGCATCAACGACGCGACCTTCGTCGATCTCTGCGACAGCCTCGGGGCCGAGGCCGCGACATCGCTCTACATGCGGTTCGTGCAGTCCTGGTCGATCCATGTCGCGCGGCTGGACCCCGACATGTTCGACGGGCTGAAGCTGGAGGGCCGCGACGGCCTGTCGGAGGTGCTGCGCGCCTACGAGGACGAGACGGACGAGGCCTTCCCACAGGATCCCGGCGTGCAGCTGACGGGCGTCCTGCGGTCCATGGCGCGGGCGTGGGAGGGCACGACCGCCCGCCTGCTGCGCCAGGCCAAGGGCGCGCCCGCCGACGCGGGGCTGGGACTGGTGGTGCAGGAAATGGCGCTCGGCCTCGGCCAGGGGGAATGCGGATCGGGGGTGATCCAGCTGGTCAGCTCGTCGACCGGATTGCCGAAGATCACCGGCCGCTACCTCAGCCAGAGCCAGGGGCGCGAGGCGCTGGAGGGCGGCGCCCGCTCGCTCTACCTCGCCCGCGACCCGCGCGGCCCGTCGCTGGAGGAGCTGGCGCCCGAGGCCTTCGCCCAGCTGATCGACCACACCCGCGTCATGCGGACCCGGCTGCGCGAGGAGATGCAGACCGAGTTCACCATCGAGAACGGCCGCGTGCACGTGCTGGACGGGGTGCGCATCCGCCGCTCGTCCCGGGCCGCCGTCCGCATCGCCGTGGCCCTGGCCGAAGACGGGATCATCCCGCGGGAAGAGGCGATCATGCGGGTCGAGCCGAAGGCGCTGAACGAGATGCTGCACCGTCAGGTCGACCCCGAGGCGCCGCGCGACGTCATCACCCGCGGCATCGCCGCCAGCCCCGGCGCGGCATCCGGGCGGATCGTCTTCTCGGCCGAGGCCGCCCAGGCCTCCGCCGCCCGGGGAGAGCCCTGCGTGCTGGTCCGGCGCGAGACGACGCCCGAGGACATCCGCGGCATGCACGCCGCCAACGCGGTGCTGACCGAGCGCGGCGGTATCACCAGCCACGCCGCCGTCATCGGCCGCGGCATGGGCCTGCCCTGCGTCGTCGGCGCGAACGAGCTGCGCTTTTCCGTCCGCAGCCAGAAGCTGACCGCGCCGGACGGGCGCAGCTTCAAGGCGGGCGACGTCATCACCATCGACGGCACCACCGGCCAGGTGCTGGCGGGCGAGCCGCCGATGCTGGAGGCGGCCGAGGACGAAAGCCTCGTCGCGCTGATGACCTGGGCCGACGAATTCCGCGACATCGGCGTGCGGGCCAACGCGGACACCCCCGCCGACGCGCAGACCGCGCGCAACTTCATGGCCCAGGGCATCGGCCTGTGCCGGACCGAACACATGTTCTTCGAGGCCGACCGCCTGACCGTGATGCGCGAGATGATCTTCGCCGGCTCGACAGAGGATCGCCGCGCCGCGCTGGACCGTCTGCTGCCGATGCAGCGCGGCGATTTCATCGAGCTGTTCCGCATCATGCAGGGCCAGCCGGTGTGCATCCGGCTCTTCGACCCGCCGCTGCACGAATTCCTGCCCTCCGACCGGTCGGGCATGCGCGAGCTGGCCGAGGCCCTGTCGCTGCCGCTGTCGGACGTCGAGCGCCGGATCGAGGCGCTGAGCGAATACAACCCGATGCTGGGGATGCGCGGCGTCCGCCTGGGCATCACCTGGCCCGAGATCTACGAGATGCAGGCCCGCGCGATCTTCGAGGCGACCATCGCCGCCAGCCGCGAGGGGGCGCCGGTGGTGCCCGAGATCATGATCCCCCTCGTCAGCGCCCGGCGCGAGGTCGAGCTGGTGAAGAAGCGCGTCGATGCCGTGGCCGCGGCCGTCAGGACGGAAACCGGCAAGGGCTTCGAATACCGCCTCGGCGTCATGGTCGAGACGCCGCGCGCCGCGCTGCGCGCGGGCGAGATCGCGCCGCACGCCGCCTTCCTGTCCTTCGGCACCAACGACCTGACGCAGATGACCTACGGCCTCAGCCGCGACGACGCGGGGCGGTTCATGTCGGCCTACGTCCAGCAGGGGGTCTACTCGGAGGATCCGTTCCACCAGCTCGACACCGACGGCGTGGGAGAGCTGTTGCAGATGGGTGCCACCAGAGGGCGAGAGGTGCGGCCCGATCTTGTGCTTTCCATCTGCGGCGAACACGGCGGCAGCCCCGAATCAATCGCCTTCTGCAGGGCCGCCGGGTTCGATTATGTGTCCTGTTCTCCCTTCCGCGTACCGGTCGCCAGGCTGGCCGCAGCGCAGTGTGCGGTGCGCGATCGGCTGGGAGACGCCTCCGGATTTCCCGATATACTGCAATGACTTGACCTGTATGCAGCGATAATCCGCTCAATTCCCGGGCAGGTTCGGGGGGGTCATCGGCTGGACGCAAACGGCTTTTCCGGCTAGTGCATTCGACCGTTCGCCCTCGGGGGGGCGTCCGACAGAGGGACTGCAGAGGGACAGGTCTGCCATGCGCTTCGTGACAGCGATGCTGATTTTCTGTGCGCTCGGCGGCACGCTGAGGGCCGAGAACCCGATCGGCGACGCCATCGAACAGGAGAAGGTCGCACTTCTGAAACTGCCGGACGATACGCTTTCGGCCCTGCTGGAACCGCCGGTCAAGAGCCGGCTCGACATGGGTCGTCCGATCGTCGAATACTCCCGCGCCTGGGTGGCGCAGCAGCCGAAGCCCGGTGGCGACGCGCAGTGGGAATGCCTCGCCGAGGCGCTCTACTTCGAGGCGCGCGGCGAGACGGTGAAGGGCCAGTTCGCGGTGGCCGAGGTCATCCTGAACCGGGTCGACAGCCCGAACTTTCCGAACACCGTCTGCGGCGTGATCCATCAGGGCACCGGCAAGCGCTACGCCTGCCAGTTCACCTACACCTGCGACGGCAACCCGGAGGTGATCCGCGAACGCGGCGCCTACAACCGCGTCGCCAAGGTCGCCGCCGCCATTCTGGCCGGCGCACCGCGTGATCTGACCAACGGCGCGACCTACTACCACACGGCGCATGTGAAGCCGTCCTGGGCCCGGCGCTTCGCGAAGACGGCCTCGATCGGCGTCCACCACTTCTATCGCCGCGGCACGCAGGTCTCGTCGCTGAACTGATCGGCATCCGGGGCCCGCAGGGGCGCCGGACCGCGCCGGACCGCGCCGGAGACGGGGGCTCTGCCCCCGCCGCCCCGGCAAGGCCGGGACGCCTCCCCCGAGGTATTTTCGACCGGGTGAAACGGGGAGCGGCGCGCGGAGAACGCCCGTCAGCCCAGTATCAGCCCTGTATCGGCCCTGTATCAGCCCTCGATCTTCGTCAGGTCGGCGGCCTTGAGGCAGGTCTGGCGGATGGTCGACAGCATGTTCAGCCGGTTGCGGCGGATCACCTGATTGTCGGCATTCACCTGCACCGCCTCGAAGAAGGCGTCGATGGGCGCGCGCAGGGCCGCCATGGCGGACATGGCGGCGGCGAAATCCTCGGACGCAAGGGCCGCGTCGATCCGCGGCTTCGCGGTCTCCAGCGCGGAGAAGAGCGCGCGTTCGTCGTCGGTCTCGGCGAATTTCGGATCGGCCCCGAACTCGTAGGCCACGCCGTCCGTCTCCTCGGCCTGGGTGAGGAGGTTGTTGGCGCGCTTGAAGCCCTGAAGGAGGTTCTCGCCGTCGTCGGTCTTCAGGAAGTCCGACAGGGCGGTGGCGCGGGCGACCAGCAGGGTCAGGTCGCAATTCTCTGGCATGGCGAGGCAGGCGTCGATCACGTCGTGGCGGATGCCTTCGTCGCGCAGGTGGACCTTCAGTCGGTCGTGGTGAAAGCCGCGCAGGTCATCGGACAACGAAGGATCATGAGCCAGCACCAGCGGCGCCCATGACGGCACATTGCCGAGGGCGGCCATCTGCGACTCGATCTCGGGGCGGTAGATGCCATCACGGATGATCGTTGCGAGCAGAGCGTCGAACGTGGGAGCGTCGGGCGCGTCGGCATGAGCGGCGATCTGGTGACGCAGGATCTGCGCATCGATCAGCCGGTCGAGACTCAAGCGCAACCCGTTCCCCAGAACCAGCCGGATCACCCCGAGCGCCGCCCGCCTCAGCGCATAGGGGTCCTTCGACCCCGTCGGCTTCTCGTCGATGGCCCAGAAGCCCGTCAGCGTGTCGATCTTGTCAGCCAGCGCCACGGCGACCGAGACCGGCGCCGACGGCACCGCGTCGGACGGCCCGAGGGGCGAGTAATGCTCCTGCGCCGCCGTTGCCACTTCGGCAGGCATGCCGGCGGCCTCGGCGTAGTAGCGGCCCATCAGGCCCTGCAGCTCGGGGAATTCGTAGACCATCTCGGACGACAGATCCGCCTTGGCCACCCGCGCCGCCTGTTCGGCGAGGTCCGGGTCCGCCCCGACCAGCGGCGCGATCTCGCGCGCCAGCGCGGCGATGCGGGCGATGCGGGCGCCCTGAGAGCCGAGCTTCGCGTGGAAGGTGACGTTGTCCAGCTGCGCGAGCCAGGGGTGCATCTTCTCGGCCTTCGCCACCCGCAGATCGTTCTCCCAGAAGAACTTCGCGTCGGACAGGCGCGCGGTCAGCACCTTGCGGTTGCCCGCCAGAACCGTCGCGCCGTCGTCGGCCGTCTCGCGGTTGGCGACGGTGATGAAGCGCTCGATCCGCCCGGTCTTCGGGTTCGTCACCGAAAAGAACTTCTGATGCTCCTTCATCGAGGTCCGCAGCACCTCGGGCGGCAGGTCCAGGAACTGCGCCCCGATCTCGCCCATCAGAACGACGGGCCATTCGACCAGCCCCGCGACCTCGGCCAGCAGGCCGCGGTCCTCGACCACCTCCAGCCCGGCGGCGAAGGCCGCGTTCTGCGCGTCGTTGAGGATATGCTCGGCTCGTTCACCGGCGTCCAGCACCACGAAGGCGCGCTTCAGCTTCGCCGCGTAATCCTCGAATCCCCCTACGGAAAACCGGTCCGGCGCCATGAAACGGTGGCCCCGGGTGGTGTCGCCCGCGCGCATCCCGTCGATGTCGAGCGGGACGATCTCGGCCCCCGCCTCGTTCGTCAGGATGCACAGGATCGAATGCAGCGGACGCACCCAGCGAAGCGACCCCGCGCCCCATCTCATCGACTTCGGCCAGGGGAAGCTGCGGATCACGCTCTCCAGCACCTCGGCCACGATGGCGGCGGCGGGGCGGCCCGGCGTTTCGACCGTGGCGACGAAGAAGGTACCCTTCTTCTCCTGCTTCTCGGTCAGCTGATCGCGGGTCAGGCCGGCGCCGCGCAGGAAGCCCTCGATCGCCTTCTCCGGCGCGTCCGTGCGCGGGCCGCGGCGTTCCTCGCGCAGGGTCGGGCTTTCGGCCAGCAACCCCTCGACGGCGAGCGTCAGGCGGCGGGGGGTGTGGAAGGCGGCGGCATGACCGTAGGTCAGCCCGGCCTCGACCAGACCGTCGGTCATCCGCTTCCGAAGCGCCTCGGCCGCGTCGGCCTGCATCCGCGCGGGAATTTCCTCGGAGAAGAGTTCGATCAGAAGATCCGGCATCTGGCACCCTGCACGTCAGGGGCGGCCGGGGAATGTCGCCCGGGGCCGCCCGTGTGGTTCGTGCCGTGGGATAGCGGGATGCCGCCTGGGGGTCCAGTGGGCGGCGCGGGAAATTCCGGGCGGCGTCGGCCGCCCGGCGCGTGGCGTTGGCAGGCGGGGGTCGGCCGCGCCGCGCGCGGCGACGTCAGGCGGGGGTCGGCCGCCCGGCGCGCGGCGGCGTCAGGCGGGCGTGGCCCGCGCCGCCTCCGCCTTCGCCTTCTGCTTGGCGCGGGTGGCCAGGGTGGTGACGCTGTCGTCGGCCAGCCGCGGGATCACGCGGTAGATAGCCTCGACGAAGCAGTAGACCGCGAAGCCCACGACGCCGAGCCCCAGCAGGGCCAGCAGTATCCGCCCGAACGCCATGGAGCGCACCGTCTCGAACGCCTGCCCCACGCCGCCGGCCTGCCCGGGGTTCGAATTGAGACCGGCGTAGAACAGGAAGACGCCGATCAGCCCGATGACGATGCCGTGGGCGACGAGCCCGGCCTTGATCGCCGGGTCCAGCCGTTCCGTCGTGGCGGTGCACCGCAGATGCGACTTGTACTTCTCGGCAAAGCCCTTGTAGCCGTAGTAGATCCCCGCACAGACCACGAGCCCGCCGATCGCCATGACGATGTAGCGCCCCTCGGGAAGGGCCAGCAGCTTGGAGGTCAGAGATTCCGGCGCGCTGCCGTCGCCGTTCTCGCCCGCCCCCCCGCCGCTGCCGAAGGCCATCCGCAGCGTGCCGGCGCCGAGGCCGAGGTGGATGATCGCCGTCACGGTCTGGGCGATGCGGGCGACGATGGCCTTCGCATCGGTGCCGCGGTCCTCCAGATCGTACCAGGCGCAGGCGAAGCGCCAGATGGAATAGGCGAAGAAGCCGATGGCGATGAGCGCGAGCGCCCAGACGCCCCAGGGCTGTTCGCGCAGCTGCGCGAGAGCGCCCTTTGTCCCCTCGGCCTGCCCGCCTTTCCAGGCGGCCAGGAAGGCGAGGACACCGACGATGACATAGGTCACGCCCCGCGCCGCATAGCCTGCGCGCATGAGCGGTTTCACGAAAGATGGCGGTTTGTCGGACATGGAACAGCACTCCCTCTTGCGTGACCATCGCGTGAGAGGGCGATTGCGTTCCCGGATCCGTGAAATTCAGGGCATGTCGCCCACGCTGTTGGCGATGCCGTCGGGCGCCGGCGGGCAGCCCTCGGGTGGCCTGCGGCCCTCGAAGACCTCGCGCCCGCACCGGTTGATCTGGTTCCAGGCGAAGCCGCGGCCATCGGGCAGGATCGCCGCCACCCTGTCGACGCCGTAGGTCACGTTCTCCACCGCGAGGAGCGCCAGCGCGCCGCCGTCCTCCAGCGCGCCGCCGATGGTCTCGGCGTCGTAGCAGTCGAACCAGCCCGGCGCGACCAGCGGATCGGCGGCGGGATATTCGGCGAAGGCGGCCAGGTCCTCCTCCGTCAGGTCGGTGCGGAAACAGGCGCGGTAGCGGATCGGAGAGCTGTCGCTGTCGATCGCCTGGAAGGCCGTGTGCGGGACGGGCCGCGGGTCGCCGCCCCCGGCCGGGGTCAGAACCACGTCGTCGGGGCCCGAGGGCTCCAGCGTGTCGTAGAAGGCGTAGACCTGCGCGTAGTACATGCCGATCCCGACCGCCAGGGCCGAGACGAGGATGACGATGGCGAGGATCCGGCCGGTCACGATGCTGACTCCATGCTGCCTGTGCTGCCCCCTGCCCGGCTCAGGCGGCCTCGGCGCCGCCGCCCGGACCGCTGCACGGACCGCCGCCCGGACCGCCGCCCGCTTCGGTCGTCACGAAGGCGTCGGCGCATGCCTTCGCCAGCGCCCGGACCCGGCCGATGTAGGCCTGCCGCTCGGTGACCGAGATCACGCCGCGGGCGTCCAGCAGGTTGAAGATGTGGCTGGCCTTGATGCACTGGTCATAGGCCGGATGGGCCATGACGATGCGGCGGCCGGTCTTCGGATCCTCCGCCGGCTGCGACAGGATCGCCCTGCATTCCGCCTCCGCCTCCTCGAAGTGGCGCAGCAGGACCGCGGTGTCGGCCACGTCGAAGTTCCAGCGGGAATATTCCTGCTCGGTCTGGCGGAAGACGTCGCCGTACTTCAGCGCGATCGGGGCCTGCGGATCGTTGAACGGCATCTCCATCACGTGATCGACGCCCAGCACATACATCGCCAGCCGCTCCAGGCCGTAGGTCAGCTCTCCCGAGACGGGGTGGCAATCGTGCCCGCCGACCTGCTGGAAATAGGTGAACTGGCTGACCTCCATCCCGTCGCACCAGACCTCCCAGCCGAGGCCCCAGGCGCCCAGGGTCGGGCTTTCCCAGTCGTCCTCCACGAAGCGGATGTCGTGCAGGCCCATGTCGATGCCGATGGCCTCCAGCGAGCCGAGATAGAGCGCCTGAAGATCGGGGGGCGAGGGTTTGATGAGAACCTGGAACTGGTAGTAGTGCTGCAGCCGGTTCGGGTTCTCGCCGTAGCGCCCGTCGGTCGGCCGGCGCGAGGGCTGGACATAGGCCGCGGCCCAGGGACGGCTGCCCAGGCTGCGCAGGGTCGTCGCCGGATGGAAGGTGCCCGCCCCGACCTCCATGTCGTAGGGCTGCATGATCGCGCAGCCCCGGCCGGCCCAGTAGGTCTGAAGCCGCAGGATGATCTCCTGGAAGGATCGGGGTTTCGCGATGTCGGGCATCCGGGCGCTCCGTGGGTTCGGGCCGTATCGGGCGTTCCCCCGCCCGTTCGGGCATTGCCTAGACGCCACGCGGGGCGGGGTCAACGGCCCGGCAACGCCGCGTTTCGGCATTATTCGGATGCAGCGGCCCGCGAATTTGCTAACAAGGTCCCAAGAGCATGAAAAGACGACAGGACCCGCAAGGTTTTCTCCCGATGATCCGATTTCTGACGACCCTCGTTCTGGCCGTGTGCCTCGTCGCGCCGACAGACCCCGCCCGCGCACAGCAGCAACAGGCTCCGGTCTGGGTGCAGATCGCCGCCCGTTCCACCCTGGCCGAGGCGCGGTCCGCCATCGCCGCCTACGGCGACCGGCTGCAGGACGTGAACGGCTTCACCCTGGGCGGCGGCTGGTACGCCATCGCGCTCGGCCCCTATTCGCGCGAAGACGCGAACCAGGTCCTGACGGTGCTCCGCAACGAGGGAGCCATCCCGCGCGACAGCTACATCGCCTTCTCCTCGGCCTACCGGTCGCAGTTCTGGCCGGTCGGCGCGGATCTGCTGGGGCGCGGCACCCGGACGCAGCCGCCCGCGGACGCCGCGACGGACACCGCGACGGGCGACCAGACGGGCGACCAGACGGGCGACCAGACGGCCGCCGCCGATCCGGCCACGCCGACGCCGGACGCCGAACCGCAGGTCGCGACACCCGACGAAACCCCCGCCGAGGCGCGCCGCAGCGAGGCGGAGCTGACCCGCGAGGAGCGGATGCAGCTGCAGGTCATGCTGCAATGGGCGGGCTTCTACGACGCCGGAATCGACGGCGCCTTCGGCCAGGGCACCCGCCGGTCGATGGCGGCCTGGCAGGAGGCCAACAATCACGAGCCGACGGGCGTGCTGACCACCGGCCAGCGGACCGAGCTCACCCGGCAGTACAACGCGGTTCTGGAGGGGCTGGACCTCGCCACCGTGCGCGACGAACGCGCCGGGATCGAGATGCAGATGCCGAAGGCCGCCGTCGCCTTCTCGGACTACGAGTCGCCCTTCGCCCATTACGACGCGACCGGCGAGATCCCCGAGGCGCGGCTGATCCTGATCTCGCAGGAGGGCGGGCAGGACACGCTCTACGGGCTCTACGACATCATGCAGACCCTCGCCATCGTGCCCGAGGACGGCCCGCGCGAGCGCGGCGAGCGCAGCTTCCGCATCCAGGGGACGGATTCGCGGATCTCCTCCTTCACCGAGGTCTCTCTGGAGGGCGGCGCGATCAAGGGCTTCACCCTTGTCTGGCCGGTCGGCGACGAGGAACGGCGGACGCGGATGCTGGACGCGATGCGCGCCAGCTTCACCCGCCTGCCGGGCATCCTGCCGGCCTCGGCCGGCATGGACGAGGGGCAGCGCGTCGATCTGGTCGCGGGGCTGGAGGTGCGGCGGCCGACCATCTCGCGCTCGGGCTTCTACGTGGACGGGCGCGGCACGGTGCTGACCGTGGCCGAGGCGGTCGCGCAATGCGGCCGGATCACCTACGACGAGACGCACGAGGCCGAGATCGTGACCACCGACGCCGAACGCGGCATCGCGGTGCTGCGGCCGAAGACGACGCTCGCGCCGATCGCCAGCGCCCGGTTCGAGGCCGGCGCGCCGCGCCTGCGCAGCGAGGTGGCGGTCGCGGGCTATCCCTACGAAGGCGTCCTCGGCGCACCCAGCCTGACCTTCGGCGAACTGGCCGATCTGCGCGGCCTGAACGGCGAGACCTGGAAGCGGCGGCTGGCGCTGAAGGCGCAGCCGGCGGATGCGGGCGGCCCGGTGCTGGATGCCGGCGGGTCGGTGATCGGCATGCTGCTGCCCGGCGGCGACAGCGCGCAGCAGCTGCCCGAGGACGTGGGCTTCGCCGCGGATACCGCCACCCTTCTCGACGTGCTGAACCGCGCCGGCGTCACGCCCGGCGCCGGCAGCACGCCCGACGCCACCGGCCCCGAGGCGCTGGCCCGGCTCGCCAACGGCATGACGGTGCTGGTGGGCTGCTGGGACTGAGCCGGCTCGCCGCCTTCGGCGCCCGGCAGCCGGCCGGGTGCCGGCCCTTCCGCTTCATCTGGTCCGAAATACGCCGGGGGAGCCCCGGCCACCGGCCGGGGTGGGGGCAGAGCCCCCTCCGCCCCCGCCGCCCCGCGCGGCGCCCGGCACGGTGCGGCCCCCCGCCGGAGGGCGCCGCGCCGGCCGCCGCCTGCCCCGTCATGCGCGCCAGAAGTTCACCGTCAGGATCGCGTAGACCACCATCAGCTCCAGCCGCCCGACCAGCATGGCGACCGACAGCAGCCACTTGGCCGTGTCGTTGAGCGAGGCGAAGTTCCCCGCCGGCCCGATCGTGTCCCCCAGCCCCGGCCCCACGTTGGCCAGCGCCGACGCCGCCCCCGACAGCGCGGTGACGAAATCCAGCCCCGTCATCGCCAGGGCCACCGACAGCAGCCCCAGCGACACCACGAAGAAGACGAAGAAGCTCATGACCGAGCCGATGACGTCCTCCGGGATCGGCCGCCCCTCGTAGCGCGGCGTGAAGATGCCGTGCGGCACGTGGATTCGCCGGATCTGGGCCCGGATGCAGGCCAGCAGGATCTGGTAGCGGAAGATCTTGACCGAGCAGGCGGTCGATCCGGCGCAGCCGCCGATCAGCCCGATGAAGAAGAAGATCACGACCAGAAAGCCGCCCCAGGTCATGTAGTCGACCGAGGCATAGCCGGTGCCGGAGATGATCGAGGTGATGTTGAACAGCGCCTCGCGCAGCGACTTCTCCCAGTGGTGCGGGAAGAGGTGCAGCAGCGCGACGAAGGTGACGAGCACCAGCACCAGGATGGTCCAGAAGAAGCCGCGCACCTGGGCGTCGCGGAAGATCGCGATCTGGTTGCCGTTCAGCATCTGGACATAGCGCACGAAGGGCAGCGCCGCGAGGATCATGTAGACCGAGGCGGCATATTCCAGCGGGCCCGAGAAGGCCCCGAACGAGGCGTCCTTCGTCGAGAACCCGCCGGTCGAGACGGTGGTCAGCGCATGGACCGTCGCGTCGAAGGCGTCCATCCCGAGGCCGAGATAGGTCAGCGTGCAGGCCAGCGTCAGCCCGACGTAGATGACCGAGATCTGCGCCGCGATGGCGGTCGCGCGGGGCAGGATCTTGCCCATCGTCTCGAAGGCCTCGGACTTGAAGATCTGCATCCCGCCGACGCGCAGTTCCGGCAGGAACACCATGGCGACGACGATGATCCCGACGCCGCCCAGCCACTGCAGGATGCCGCGCCACAGCAGCAGCCCGCGCGGCAGGGTGTCGAGCCCGGTGAAGACGGTCGCTCCGGTGGTGGTGAGGCCCGACATCGCCTCGAAATAGGCGTCGACGGCGCGGGCGTTCGTCTCGCCCAGCACGAAGGGCAGCGCGCCGAAGACCGGCAGCGTGGCCCAGACCCCGGTGGTCAGCAGGAAGGTCTGCTGCAGCGTCAGCCCCTCGCGGGTGCCGTTCTGGCAGGCCAGCGCCGTCAGCCCGCCCGCGGCCAGCGTCAGGATCGCGCTTTCGGCGAAGGCGGGCCAGTGGCCGCGGCCCTCGGCGATGTCCACGGCCAGCGGGATGAGCATGGTCACGCCCAGACAGGCCGTCAGCAGGCCGATCACGTATCCGACGGGTCGCAGGTCAAACATCGGCGCGAGGGATGAGGCCGGGGCGCCGCGCTGTCAAGCGCGCCGCGGCGGCGCGGGGATCGGGCATCCATCCTCCAGCCGCGGCGCGCGGCACATGGTGCGTCCCGGGCAGCTTACGCAGCCGGCGGCGCGGCGGGAAGGGCGTCATGCGGCAGCGCGGTGGCACCCCGGCGCGGGGCGACCCGGCGGCCGGAGCGGCGGGCAGGTCAGGTCCCCGCGGCGCAGCGGGTTCTGCAACGCCGGATCACCCCCCGCGCGGCACTGCATTCGCGTTCGCACGACCCTCCTGCACCGGACGACCGGATGCCGGGCCGACATCGATAGTCGGTGAAGACCCCGCGCTCGAAAGAGCCGGCACACCTCTGCCTCCTCCCGCCTTCCGTCCCCATCCCGCGCCCCTGCGGGACGGCGGGCGGGGCGATGGCGTCAGCCGAGCGCCGGACGGCGTCGCGTCAGTTGAAGGCGTCGGGCATCTCGCCCTTGCGCCGGGCGACCCAGGCGTGCAGCGCCTCTGATATGCCGGGGTCGAGCTCGGGCTGCCGGTAGGTCTCCAGCATCCGCTTAACTCGCGCCGAGGCGAGGGTCTGGGTGTCCCTCGCGCCTTCCTCGTCCCAGGTCTCGAACGGCTTGTAGTCCAGCAGTTCGGTCCGCCAGAACGCCTGCTTGAAATTCGCCTGGGTGTGGGCGCAGCCCAGATAGTGCCCGCCCGGCCCCACCTCGCGCAGCGCGTCCATCGCCTGGGCATTCTCGTCGATCGCCACGCCCTCGGCCAGACGGTGCAGGATGCCCAGCTGGTCGGCGTCCATCACGAATTTCTCGTAGGACGACACCAGCCCGCCCTCCAGCCAGCCGCAGGCGTGCAGCATGAAGTTCACGCCCGAGAGCAGCCCCATGTTCAGCGAGTTGGAGGTCTCGTAGGCCGCCTGCGCATCCGGCAGCTTCGACCCGCAGAACGCCCCGGCCGAGCGGTATGGCAACCCCAGTCGACGCGCCAGCTGGCCCGCGCCATAGGTGATCTGGCTGGCCTCCGGCGTGCCGAAGGTCGGCGCGCCCGAGTTCATGTCGATCGATGTCACGAAGGCGCCGAAGATCTGCGGGGATCCGGGCCGCACCAGCTGCGCGTATCCGATCCCCGCCAGCACCTCGGCCAGCACCTGGGTCAGCGTCCCCGCCACCGACACCGGCGCCATCGCCCCGCCGACGATGAAGGGCGACACGATGGCCGCCTGGTTGTTGCGGGCGTAGACCTCCAGCGAGCCCATCATCACGTCGTCGAAGGTCAGCGGCGAGTTGATGTTGATGAGCGAGGTCATCACCGTGTTCTGCTGCACGAACTCCTCGCCGAAGAGTATGCCGCACATATCCACGCTGTCCTGGGCCCGGCTGGGTTCGGTCACCGATCCCATGAACGGCTTGTCGCTGAGCTCCATATGCGCCAGCAGCATGTCCAGATGGCGCTTGTTCACGGGGATGTCCGTCGGTTCGCAGACCGTGCCGCCGGAATGGTGCAGCCATTTCGACATGTAGCCCAGCTTCACGAAGTTCCGGAAATCCTCCATCGTCGCGTAGCGGCGGCCGCCGTTCGCATCGCGCACGAAGGGCGGGCCGTAGACCGGGGCGCAGACCAGGTTCCTGCCGCCGACGACGACGTTGCGTTCGGGATTGCGGGCGTGCTGGGTGAATTCGGACGGCGCGGTCGACACGAGCTTGCGCGCCAGTCCGCGCGGGATGCGGACCCGTTCGCCCCGCACGTCGGCGCCCGCGTCCTTCCAGAGCGCCAGCGCGCCGGGATTGTTGACGAAGTTGACGCCGATCTCCTCCAGCACCGTCTCGGCGTTGGTCTCGATGATCTCGATCGCCTCGTCGTTCAGGATCTCGAGGTTCGGGATGTTCCGCTCGATGAAGCGTGCGGTCTCGAACGAGATCGAGGTGCGTTCCGCCCGCCGCGCGGCCCCGCCGCCGCCCCTGCTCCGCCGCTTCGTCGCTGCATCGTTCATCGCCATGGCCCTTTCGCACGACCCGAAGGGGCCGCAATGCGCGTCCCCGTTGAGGGGCGTCTTAACCCGTCGCCGGGTGAGGCTCGGGATCGTTTGCGTCCTTTCGCGGGAGAAAGCGACATCGGCAGAGAGGTGCGGAGGGAAGCCGTGCTGCCGGAGGTCCGCGGAGGGACGTGACCGGCCCTGGACGGGCGCTGCGAGACGACTGCACTGGTGCGCTTCATGGCAACATCACATCGCACGACTGTCCGGCGCGGGCGGACAACATACGCCCGGCCGTCACGCCGGAGGCGTGCCGGTTCATTCTGGCGCACCTCCGGTGCGACGGGAGGGCCGGGCGCGGCCCGGGGCTGGTCGCCCCGGGCTGGCATATGTGCGATGTCGGTTCCAGGTGCGCGTACGCGTGCCGATTCATGCTGGCGCACCTCCGGTGCGACGGGAGGGCCGGGCGCGGCCCCGGGCCGAGACCCGGCAGGTCGGCACCGTGTCTTGTCGCGGTGCCGGGCTGAAGCCCGGCCTACGGGGGCGGTGCTGCGGTCAGGGCCTTGCCCAGCTTCGGCAGCCGCGCCTTGCGCATCAGCGCCCGCATCTCCCACGTGCCGTCCGACAGACGCCGCGCCTTGTCCAGCACCGCGTCCGCGACCCGGCGCATCGCTTCGGGGCTGGCGGCCAGGAAGCCGCTCAGCAGCGTGTCGGGGTCCGCCCGCGCCAGCCCCTCCTCCGCCAGCAGGCCGCGCGGGAAATCCTTCGCGTTCAGCGTCACGATCGTGTCGGCCGAGCCCGCGACGGCCGCCGCCAGCACATGCACGTCCGCCGGATCGGGCAGCCACAGCCGCCGCTCCAGCGCCTCGGGTGCGGCCACGCAGGCCGCCGGGAACGCCGCGCGGGCCATCGCGATCTCGGCCCGGGCCACCTCCTCCTGGCCCAGCTTCACCGCCGCCAGCGCCCATTCCTCCAGGATCCGGTCCGACCAGAGCGGCACGAACAGCCCCTGCCCCGCCGCCCCCAGAAGCATCTCGCGCATCACCGTCGGATAGAGCACGCAGGCGTCCAGCAGCGCCTTCACAGCCGGTAGACCAGCGCCTTGAGATACCCCGATTCGGCCAGCTGCGGATGCTGCGGGTGATCCGGCCCCGCGCCGCCGGTGTGGATCAGGACGCCCGTGCGCCCCGCCCGCCCGATGCCGCGCGTCGAGGCCTGCCGGAACCGCGCCAGATCGGCCGCGTGCGAGCAGGAGCAGAGCACGAGGAACCCGCCCTCCGCCACCAGCGGCGCCGCCAGCCGCGCGATCCGCTCGTAGGCGCGCAGCCCGGCCTCCAGCGCCTGTTTCGACGGCGCGAAGGCCGGCGGGTCGCAGATCACCACGTCGAAGCTCTGGCCCTCGGTGCCTAGCGCGCTCAGCACGTCGAAGGCATCGCCCCTCCGGGTCGCGAACCGCCCGGCGAAGCCGCCGCACCGCGCGCCCTCTTCCGCGAGATCGAGCGCCGGCTGCGAGCCGTCCACCGCCAGCGCCGAGGCCGCACCGCCGGCCAGCGCCGCCAGACCGAAGCCGCCGACATGCGAGAACACGTCCAGCACCCGCGCATCCCGCGCCAGTCCCTGCACGAATGCATGGTTCGGCCGCTGGTCGTAGAAGAGCCCCGTCTTCTGCCCGCCGGCGAGATCGGCCATGTAGACCGCGCCGTTCATCGGCACCGGCACCGGGCCCTCAGGCATCGCGCCCGCCAGGACGGCGTCGGCATCGTCCAGCCCCTCCAGCCCCCGCGCCCGGCCCGAGGCGCTTTTCAGCACGTTGACGACACCCGTCACCTCGATCAGCGCTTCGGTCAGATCGTCCAGACGAACCTCGGCCCAGGCGGCGTTCGGCTGGATCACCGCGGTGTCGCCGAAGCGATCGATGACGACGCCGGGAAAGCCGTCCGCCTCGGCATGGACCAGCCGGTAGAAAGGCGCGTCGAAAAGCCGTTCGCGCAGCGCCAGCGCCCGCCGCAGCCGGGCGGCGAACCATGCCCGGTCGGGGGCCGGATCGCCGGAGCGGCCCAGCACGCGGCCGAAGATGCGGCTGCCCGGGTTGACCGCCACCAGCGCCAGCGGCACCCGGTCGGCATCCTGCAGCTCGGCCACCGTGCCGGGGGCCATGGCCTTGGTGCGGCGGTCCGTCACCACCTCGTCGTCCCAGACCCAGGGCGCGCCGTGGCGGATCGCCTGGGCGTTCGCCTTCGGCTTCAGCCGGACGACGGGCAGGTCGGAGGACGAATCTGCGGAAGGATCGGAAGGACGGGAAGGATCTGACACGGCACCGGACGCGGAACGGGAGGGCGGCTTCATGCCGTCCTCCCTATCCCGAAAGACCCGTGGCCGGAAGACCCGCCGCCGGATGACCCGCAGCCGGATGACCCGCAGCCTGCCTCAGAGCGGCTGGTAGACGGGCCCCGAGCTGGCCGCGGGCGCGGCGCGTTCGACCGGAAGCGGCAGCGGACCGAGGCCCATCACTTCCTGCCGCAGCACGTTGGCCAGATGGCCGACGATGCGCACCCGCTCCGTCATGCCCTGCGCCTCGGCCTCCATGGCGCGATAGCCGCCGAAGGCCGTGGTACGGGTCTTGATCATCCGCGGCCCGTCGATGAGGGCCCCGGTGTCGGCGTTGCGAACGGTCAACACGAAGTTGATCTCGTGCCAGCCGCCGGTGGTGTAGCGGGCCTTCTCGGTCAGCGCGTGGAAGCGCGTGACCTTCAGCTCCGCCACCGCGCGGGTGGCACCCTCTGTCTGCCCGAACGCGCGACGCGTGGCGTCCGAGACGATCGACGCCACCTGGGCGTGACGGTCTCCGAACGGCTCTCCACGCCAGACGATGTCCCCGGTCGGGTAAAAGGAGTTCGCTTCCGACACCCGCAGCGAGGGCGGCACGTCCACGGTGAACCCGGTGAACTGCAGCGACCGCGTCTGCGGTGCGGGCACCCCTGCCTGGATGGCGGGGGCGGTGGTGGTGGTGGTGGTGGAGCCGGCAGTCGAGACGATGGCCCGACTGTCCAGCGGCGCATTCCGTGTCGCAGTGTCTTCGACCGTCATGCAGCCGGACACGGCCACGGCGACGGTTGCCGCAAGAGCGGCCTTCAGTGTGCGCATTGTTCTACCCTCGGGACTTTCTGTCCCCTTTGTTGTGAGGCTGTTTATCGCGGCGGATTCGGGCGGAAGTGTGTTCGGTGTCGGGCAATAGCACGGATTCGTGTCACCGCCTGACGCGAACGCGCGTCAAGGGCGGTGGCACGCCTGCCCCCGCGGGTCGCGGCAATGGCGCGTTGTTGGCGCCGGACCGGGCTGATAGGTTTCCTTCAACGGAGGCGTTCCATGACCCAGACACCCACCCTGAACCCAGTGATCGCCGAGGTGACGGACCGCATCCGGCGACGGTCCGAAAGCAGCCGCGGCACCTATCTCGACCGCCTCGGCGCGGCCGCCGACAAGGGGCCCGTGCGCGCGCATCTGGGCTGCGGCAACCAGGCCCACGCCTATGCCGGCCTCGTCCAGGACCAGCAGGCGCTGGCCGAGGGGCGCGCCCCGAACATCGGCATCGTCACCGCCTACAACGACATGCTCTCGGCCCACCAGCCGTTCGAACGCTTCCCCGCCCTGATCCGCGACGCCGCCCGCGACGCCGGGGCCACGGCCCAGGTCGCGGGCGGCGTGCCCGCCATGTGCGACGGCGTCACCCAGGGCGAGCCGGGGATGGAGCTGTCGCTCTTCTCCCGCGACGTGATCGCCATGGCGGCGGGCATCGCGCTCTCGCACAACTGCTACGATGCGGCGCTCTATCTCGGCGTCTGCGACAAGATCGTGCCGGGCCTCGTCATCGCCGCCGCCACCTTCGGGCACATCCCCGCGCTCTTCCTGCCCGCCGGGCCGATGCCCTCGGGCCTGCCGAACGACGAGAAGCAGAAGGTCCGCCAGCAGTTCGCCGCCGGCGAGATCGGCCGCGACGAACTGATGAAGGCCGAGATGGCCTCCTACCACGCCCCCGGCACCTGCACCTTCTACGGCACCGCCAACACCAACCAGATGCTGATGGAGTTCATGGGCCTGCACCTGCCCGGTGCCTCCTTCGTGAACCCGAACACCCCGCTGCGCGACGCGCTGACGGTGGAGGGGACGAAACGCGCGCTCGAGATCACCGCCCTCGGCAACGATTTCCGCCCCGCCGGCCAGATCCTCGACGAACGGGCCTTCGTGAACGGCATCGTCGGGCTGATGGCGACGGGCGGCTCGACGAACCTCGTCCTGCACATGCCCGCCATGGCCCGCGCGGCGGGGGTGCAGCTGGCGATGGAGGATTTCGACGACATCTCGAACGCCGTGCCGCTGATGGCGAAGGTCTATCCCAACGGCCTGGCCGACGTGAACGCCTTCCACGCCGCCGGCGGGCTCGGCTACATGATCGGCGAGCTTCTCGGCGCGGGCCTGCTGCACGAGGACGTCAAGACGGTCGCGGGCGACGGTCTTTCGCGCTACACGCAGGAGCCGCATCTGGAGAACGGCACCTTCGGCTACCGCCCCGGCGCGGGCGTCAGCCAGAACGACCGCATCCTGCGCACCGCGGCCGATCCGTTCCAGAAGACCGGCGGGCTGAAGCAGTTGAAGGGGAATCTGGGCCACGGCATCATGAAGGTCTCGGCGGTGAAGCCCGACCTGCACCTGGTCGAGGCGCCGTGCCGCATCTTCCACGACCAGGCCAGCGTCAAGGCCGCCTTCAAGGCGGGCGAGTTCACCGGCGACACGGTGGTCGTCGTCCGCTTCCAGGGGCCGCAGGCCAACGGCATGCCCGAACTGCACTCGCTGACGCCGACGCTCGCCGTCCTGCTGGACCGCGGGCTGAAGATCGCGCTGGTGACCGACGGGCGGATGTCCGGCGCCTCCGGCAAGGTGCCGGCCTGCATCCACGTCTCGCCCGAGGCGGCGGACGGCGGCCCGCTGGCCCGGCTGCGCGACGGCGACGTGGTGCGGGTCGACGCGGTGGCCGGCACGCTGTCGACGAGCGCCGACCTTTCCGCGCGCGAGCCGGCGGCGCCCGACCTCGCCGCCAACGGCTGGGGCATCGGGCGCGAGCTGTTCGAGACCTTCCGCCGCAACGCCGGCCCCGCCACCACCGGCGCGGCCAACGTCGTCTGATCACCCAGCCGGGGAGCCACGCCATGCCCATCACCCCCGAAGCCGCCAGTGCCGAGGCCGAACGCCTCTGCCGCACCGCGCCGGTGATCCCGGTCATCACCGTCCACGATCCGGCCCACGCCCGGCCGCTGGCCGAGGCGCTGGTGGCCGGCGGCCTTCCGGTGCTGGAGGTCACGCTGCGCACCCCCGCGGCACTGGAGGCGATCCGCGAGATGGCGGCGGTCCAGGGCGGCTTCGTGGGCGCGGGCACGATCCTGACGCCGCAGAACATCGACGACGCGCTGGCCGCCGGCGCCACCTTCGGCGTCTCGCCGGGCGCGACCGACCGCCTGCTCGACGCGGCCGAGGCGGCGGGCCTGCCGATGCTGCCCGGCGCCGCGACGGCGTCCGAGGCGATGCGGCTTCTGGAACGCGGCTACCGGGTGCAGAAGTTCTTCCCGGCCGAGGCCTCGGGCGGGGTGCCGGCGCTGAAATCCATCGCCGCGCCGATCCCGCAGATCCTGTTCTGCCCGACGGGCGGCGTGTCGATGGCGAACGTCCGCGACTACCTGGCGCTGCCCAACACCGCCTGCGTCGGCGGGTCCTGGGTCTGCCCCGAGAAGCTGATCGCCGCCGGCGACTGGCAGGGGATCGAGACGCTGGCGCGAGAGGCCGCCGGACTGGCCGCCTGACATCCCCCTTCATCCGGTCGAAACTGCCCGAGGGCCCCGCCCGGCGACGGGGCGAAGCCCCCTGCCCGCCGGATGGTCCGATCCGCGCGGCCGGCCGCGGGATGGCGGGCGGGGCGATGCTCCGGCAGGAGCGAGCGCCGTGCCGCCATCCCCGCCCGGAACGAAAAAGGGCGCGCCGCGATGGCGCGCCCTTCCCGACCACTGGCCCCCGCGGCGGGGCCGCGGCCTCACTCTTCGCCGACCGGCAGGGCGACGTAGCGCGGATCGCTGCCCCGGCGCACCAGCACCAGGATCGACTTGCGGCCCGCATCGCGCGCCTCGCTCAGCCGCGCCTCCAGGTCCGCCACGGTGGCCAGCTTCTGCTGGCCGGCCTCGGCGATCATGTCGCCGACCCGCAGGCCCTTCTCCCAGGCGTCCGACATCTCGTCCACCTCGGTGACCACCAGCCCGCTGGCGTTCTCGCCCAGCGAATGCTCCTCGGCCAGTTCCGGCGTCACGGGGGTCAGGGTCAGGCCCAGCACCTCCTGCGGCTCGGGGGCGACCTCTTCCTCCTCCTCGCCCGGCTGGGCGGCGGGGATGGCGCCTTCGGCCTGTTCGCGGCGGCCCAGCGTGACCTTCAGCGTCTCGGTCTTGCCGTTGCGCCAGACCACGACGCGGACCGTCTTGCCGACCTCGGTGTTGCCGACCTGACGGACGAGGCCGCGGGTGTCGTCAACCGCCTTGCCGTCGAACTCGGTGATCACGTCGCCGGCCTGCATGCCGCTGTCCTTGGCGGGGCCGTCCGGCACGTCGGTGACCATCGCGCCCTTCGCCTCGGCCAGATCCATCGCCTCGGCCATGTCGGGGGTGATGTCCTGGATGCGGACACCCAGCCAGCCGCGCCGCGTCTCGCCGAATTCCTTCAGCTGATCCACGACCTTCGTGACGACGTTCGACGCCATCGAGAAGCCGATCCCGATCGAGCCGCCGGTGGGCGACAGGATCGCGGTGTTCACGCCGATCACCTGACCGTCCAGGTTGAACAGCGGACCGCCCGAGTTGCCCCGGTTGATCGCCGCGTCGGTCTGGATGTAGTCGTCATAGGTGCCCGACAGCGCCCGGTTGCGGGCCGAGACGATCCCGGCCGAGACCGAGAAGCCCTGCCCCAGCGGGTTGCCCATGGCCAGAACCCAGTCTCCGACCCGCGCCTTGTCGCTGTCGCCGAAGTTGACGAAAGGCAGCGGGCCCTCGGCCTCCACCTTCAGCAGGGCGATGTCGGTGTTGGGGTCGGTGCCGATCACCTTGGCGTCCAGTTCGGTGCCGTTGAAGAATTCGATGGTGATCTCGTCGGCGGATTCGATGACGTGGTTGTTGGTGACCACGTAGCCGTCTTCCGAGATGACGAAGCCCGAGCCGAGCGCCGAGGACCGGCGCGGACGGCCATCCTCGCGGTTGCGGTCCTGGAATTCGCGGAAGAAGTCCTCGAAGGGCGAGCCCTCGGGCACCATCGGGTTGGGTCCGGCATTGCCGGCGACGGTGGTGGCGGTGGTGATGTTGACCACGGCGGGGCTGAAGCGGTCCGCGAGGTCCGCGAAGCTCTGCGGCCGGGTCTGCGCCGCGGCGGCCTGCGCCAGCATCACGAGCGTCAGCACGACGACGGTGAAGACCGCCCTGATCCGGAACGCGGCGTCGCGGTCCTGCGGGGCGGCAAGGGCACGCGCCCCCACCGATGCCGGACCGCCCGTCATTAGACCGCCCGTTGTCGGACCGCCCGTCAATCGACTGTCTGTCACTTGCATGATCTCCTCTTCGATCTCGTGGAAAGCGGCGGGGTCGGATCGGGCCCGTCGTGGCGGGCCGTCAGGTCCGAGGCTGCTGCGCCGTCTCCCTACATGTCCGGGGGGCCGGCATGCGCCCGACCCCGATGCCTTCCTTGTAATCTAGGCGACGATACCCGCAACTCAAAGCCCGTCGCGTCGTCTCAAGAACAGGTGAGAACGCCGTCAGGCAGGCAGGCGTCGCGGCGCGTGCGGCCCGGGGCGCCTCAGGCGCCCAGCGTCTTCGCGGCCCACAGCATCACCAGGCCGAGCGCCAGTGCCGTCAGCCCCAGCATCCGCCGGCTGCCTTCCGGCAGCAGGCGCAGCTGCTCCAGCAGCCGCTCCACAAGCGAAGGGGCCAGTGCATAGACCAGCCCCTCCACCACGAGTACCAGCCCGAGGGCCAGAAGTCCGTTCGCGATCATCGCGTCAGTTCGACGGCGCCGCCGTGCCGTCGGTCGGCGCCTCCTCGACGGGCTCGTCGCCTGCCGTTGCGTCCTCGGCCGGGGCGTCGGTCGCAGGCTCCTCGGTCGAGGGCACGACCGTCGCCGGCTGGTCAGTCGCCGAGCCGTCCGTCGCGGAGCCATCCGTCGCGGAGCCGTCCGTCGCGGAGCCGTCCGTCGCGGCGTCGCCGTCCCCGGTGCTGTCGGACCCCGTGCCGTTCTGGTTCACCCGGCCCTCGAGCTCCTGCTCGCTTTCCTGGTTGCTGCGCTCGATCTCGTCCCGTGCGCTGTCGGGCAGATCGGGCGACAGCTCGCTTTCCGGCGCCAGTTCGCGCAGCCGCTCCACGTCGGTGTCCGAGATGTTCACCGCCTCCAGCCCCTCGGCCTGGATCGCCTGGAAGAGCGGGCCGATCAGCGGGCTGTCGGGGGCGATGACCAGGGTGGAATTGTCCTGCTGCATCATCCGCTCCAGCGCGGTCAGCGACCGGTAGAAGGCGAAGAACTCCGGATTGTCGCCGAAGGCCTCGGCATAGACGCGGTTCCGCTCGGCGTCGGCCTCGCCGCGGATGATGTCGGCCTCCCGCTCGGCGTTCGAGGTGGTTTCCACGACCGTCCGGTCGGCGGCCGCGCGGACACGCTGCGCGGCCTCGTTGCCGCGAGCGATCTCGTCCGCCGCTTCCCGTTCGCGTTCCGCCCGCATCCGGGCGAAGGTGGCTTCGAGGTTCTGCTGCGGCAGGTTGGTCTGCTTCAGCCGGACGTCGATGATCTCCAGCCCCAGCGACTCGGCCGAGTTGCGGGCCTGCGCCAGGATCCGCGTCGCCAGCGCCCGGCGCTCGGTCGACAGGATCGTGTCCGAGGTCACCTGATCCGCACCCAGAACCTCGCGGATCTGCGCGTTGAGGATCGAGCTCAGCCGGTCCTCCGCGGCGCGGATGCCGCCCACGCCGACGGCCTGGCGGAACTGGACCACGTTGGCGATCCGGTAGCGCGCGAAGGCGTCGACCACCAGGCGGCGGTCGTCCGACGGCGTGACCTCGATCGTCTCGGTGTCGAGCGACAGGATGCGGCCGTCGTATTTCACCACCTCCTGGATGATCGGCACCTTGAAGCCGAGCCCGGGCTCTTCCCGCACCTGGCGGATCTGGCCGAATTGCAGGACCAGGGCCTTTTCCCGTTCGTCGACGATGAAGATCGACGACAGGAAGACCACGATTGCGATCACCAGAAGGATCGCGAGTGCTGTCAGTTTCCGCATCAGTTCGACCCCGCGCCGGCGTTGTTGTCCAGGCTGCTGCTGCCGGATACCGTGCTGCCCGAGCGGGCGGAGGTCCCGCCCCGGTTCAGCTGATCGAGCGGCAGGTAGGGCACCACGCCCTGACCGTTCGCGCCGCCGGTGTTCTCGTCGATGATCACCTTGTCGATGTTGCCGAGCGTCCGCTCCAGCGTCTCGAGGTAGAGCCGCCGCTGCGTGACCTGGGGCGCCTGGTTGAACTCCCGCGCGACCGAGATGAAGCGGGACGCCTCACCGATCGCCTCGTTGACCACCTGGGCGCGATAGGCCTCGGACTGCTCCAGCGTCTGCGCGGCCTGCCCGCGGGCTTCGGCGAGAACGCGGTTGGCGTAGGCGTCGGCCTGGCGTTGCAGCCGGTCGCGCTCCTGCTCGGCCGCCTGGACCTCGCGGAAGCTGTCGATCACCTCGGCCGGCGGGTCGGCACGGTCGAGGTTGACCCGGACCACGTTGATCCCGCTTTCGTATTCGTCCAGCGTCTCCTGGATGTTCTGCAGCGCCGTGTCGGCGATGATGCCCCGGTCGCGGTTGAGGATCGGCGCCAGGTTCGAGGCCGCGATGATCTCGCGCATGACCGATTCGGACACCGCCTCGACCGTCAGCTGCGGGTCGCGGATGTTGAACAGCGACTTCGCCGGGTCCTTGATGTTCCAGACCACCTGGAAGCCGATGTCGACGATGTTCGCGTCGGTCGTCAGCATCAGCCCGTTGCCGTCGCCGCTGCTGCCGTTCGTGCGGCGCACGCCCACGTTCTCCGTCCGCTCCGAGGTGACGTTGACCACCTCGTAGGTGACCACCGGCCAGGGCGCGAAGTTGAGGCCCGGCCCGCCGGTCGAGGAATATTCGCCGAGGAACAGCTCCACCGACTGTTCTTCCGGGCGGACGGTGTAGAAGCTGGCGTAGGCCCATGCGGCCACCAGCGCCAGCACCACCAGACCGACCGTCGTGCGGTTCAGCCCCGGCCCGCCGGAGCCGCCACCGGGCCCGCCGCCCCGCGGCGGCTGCTGCTGTCCGCGCCCGCCCATCAGCACGCGCAGACGGTCCTGACCCTTGCGGACCAGTTCGTCGATATCGGGGATGTTGGGGCCCTGGCCGTTGCCGCCGCCGTTGCCCCCACCGTTGCCGCCGCCGGGCGGCCGGCGGTTGCCACCGCCATCGTTGCCCCCGTTGTTGCCGCGGTTGCCGCCGCCGCCCCAGGGGCCGCCGGAATGTCCAGCCATCGTGTTCCTTCCCTGTCCTGTCGTCCCCAACCTGTGAATTCGTGCCCGGATTTCAAGCTTTCCGCACAGGTTGTCGCATCGTCACCAGTTCCTCGGCCATCGTCGGATGGACGGCCACGGTGCGGTCGAAATCCTCTTTCGTCGCACCCATCTTCACGGCGATCCCCGCCAGCTGGATCATCTCGCCCGCCTCGGGCGCGACGATGTGGCAGCCAAGCACGCGCCGTGTCGCCTGACTGACCACCAGCTTCATCATCACCCGGCTCTCGCCGCCGGCGAAAGCCTGGCGCATCGGGCGGAACGAGGTGGAGTAGACCTCGATCGGCTCCTGCTCCCGCGCCGCTTCCTCGGTCAGGCCGACGCTGCCGAATTCCGGCTGGGTGAAGACGGCCGAGGGGATCAGCTCGTGATCCACCGGCACCTTCTCGCCCTTGAACACCGTGGATACGAAGGCCATGCCCTCGCGGATCGCCACCGGCGTCAGGTTGACCCGGTTGGTCACGTCGCCGATGGCGTGGATCGAGGGCACGGCGGTCTGGGAAAAACGGTCCACGACGATCTCGCCGCGGCGACCCAGTTCGACGCCCGTGTCCTCCAGCCCCATGTCGGCGGTGTTGGGATCGCGGCCGATGGCGTAGAGCACCTGGTCGAAGACCTCTTCCTGCCCGTTCGTGGCCTTCACCCATATCCCGCCGTCGCGCCGGCCCATCTCGAGGATGTTGGTGCCGCAGTGGATGTCGACGCCCTTCGCCCGCATCTCGTCGGCGACCAGCCCCCGCGCCTCGTCGTCGAAGCCGCGCAGGATCTGCGCGCCGCGGTAGAACTGCGTCACCTTCGAACCGAGGCCGTTGAAGATCCCCGCGAACTCGCAGGCGATGTAGCCGCCGCCGACCACCAGGATCCGCTCCGGCAGACGCTCCAGATGGAACACCTCGTTCGAGCTGATGGCCAGCTCGCCGCCCGGGATGTCGGGCCGTACCGGCCGGCCGCCGGTCGCCACCAGGATGTGCCGGGTGCGGAACGTGCGCCCGTCCGACAGTTCGACCGTGTGGGCGTCCTTCACCCGCGCGCGCAGGTCGTAGGTCTCGACCCCCGCGCCGGACAGCAGCTTGCGGTAGATCCCCTCCAGCCGGTCCAGCTCCGCGTTCAGCCGGGTCCGGAACGAGGTCCAGTCGAACCGCGCCGGCCCGGTGGTCCAGCCGTAGCTTCCGGCCTCCTCGAAGATGTCCGGGAAGGTGCTGGCGAAGACCATCAGCTTCTTCGGCACGCAGCCGCGGATGACGCAGGTGCCGCCGTAGCGATCCTCCTCGGCCAGCGCCACCTTCGCGCCCGCCTCGCCCGCCGCCACCCGCGCGGCGCGCACGCCGCCGGACCCGCCGCCGATCACGAAGAGATCGTAGTCGAATTCGCTCATCTGCAGCCTCTCTCCAGGACGTGCTCCATAGACCACAGGCGCCGGTGAAAGGCCATAGCGGGGGCGTCCGCCGCCGCGTCCGACCTCTGCGCCGTGCTGCCGCACCGGAACCACCTGCCCCCGCGGCCGCGTTGACCACCGGGGAGCCGCAACGCAAGGGAGACCGCCATGACCTACAGTCGCTTCGCCCTGATGATCCTCACCTCGACGCTGGTGATGTTCGGGCTGATGTACCTGAACACCTGGGCCTTCGAACATGTCTTCCACAGCGAGACGCGGGTCTGGATGGCCCTGCTGATGGGCGGCGCGATGGCCGTGGTGATGATGGGCTTCATGTTCTCGATGTATCCGAACCGGACCGCCAACATCGCCATCATCGCTGGCGGCCTGCTGATCGCCGCGGGGGCGCTGTGGCTGGTGCGCAGCCAGATCACCGTCTCGGGGCCCAGCTACATGCGGGCGATGATTCCGCACCATTCCATCGCCATCATGACCTCGGAGCGGGCGGGGATCGAGGATCCGCGCGTGCGCAAGCTGGCGGACGAGATCGTCTCGGCCCAGCAGCGCGAGATCGCCGAGATGCGCTATCTCGTCGCCGACCTCGCGGAGGGCGGCCGGGTGGAGGAGATCTACCGCGATCCCCCGGCCCGGCCGGGCAGCGTCGAGGACGCGCTGTCCAACACCCTGCGCGCCCGGCTCGACCCGGCCCCCCTGACGTCCGAGGAGGCCGCGCCGCTGGTCGAGGCCGCCTGCGGCTTCGCCCGCACGGCCGAGAGCGATCCGATCCTGTGGCGCAACGCCGACGGCACCGCGGCGGCGATGAAGCTGAACGGCGTGCTGATCGCGCTGGAACCCGGCGCGGAGGACGGCGCCTTCACCGCCCCCGGCCTGACGATGCGGACCTACCCCGTGGACGACCCGCTCGGCCGCTCCGACACGGCGCTGATATTCAGCCTGCAGGACGGCCCCACGGTTGGTTACCGAGGTTTTTCCACCTGCGGCTGAGCGAGACCGAAAGGCTGCCTACGCCCCGGGACCCTGCCGCCCTCATCTTCTTGCCGAAAATACTCCGGGGTGAGGCCGCAGGCCGAGGGGCGGAGCCCCTCCGCAACGTCGCCACTTCCCGCGGCGTCCGAAACCTGACGTCACCCCCGCACCCGACCCGAGACTCTCCGGCCGACCGGACGAGCCTCAGTCCCCGAGGTCCGAGAACAGGTTGTCGTCTTCCAGGAAATCCAGCCGGTCTTCCTCGACCGTGCCCTCGTTGATGTCGCGCACCTCGACCCGGCCGTCGCCATGGCCGACGATCACCTTGTCGCAGATGTCGATGAAAAGGCCGTTGTCCACCACGCCGGGGATCTGGTTCAACACCATCGACAGCTGGCGCGCGTTGCCGATCCGGTTCAGATGCAGGTCGAGGATATGGTTGCCCTCGTCGGTGAAGAACGGGCGGTCGCCGTTCATCCGCAGCGAGGCGTCGTGGCCCAGCACGTCCATCGACACCAGCATCTCCTCGACCAGCGCCTGGGTGGTCTGCCAGCCGAAGGGCACGACCTCCACCGGCAGGGGGAAGCGGCCGAGCGTGTCGACCTCCTTGCCGACATCGGCGATGACGATCATCTGATCGCTGGCGGTGGCGACGATCTTTTCCTGCAGCAGCGCCCCGCCGCCGCCCTTGATCAGGTTCAGATCGCCGTCGAACTCGTCCGCGCCGTCGATCGTCAGGTCGATCCAGCGCGCCTCGTCGAGGCTGATCACCTGGATGCCGCAATCGCGCGCCAGTTCGGCGGTGCGGGTCGAGGTCGGGACGCCGCGGATCTTCAGCCCCTCCTCGCGCACCAGCTCGCCCAGACAGCGCACCATCCAGGCGGCGGTCGATCCGGTGCCGAGCCCGACACGCATGCCGTCCTCCACATGCTCGACCGAGCGCTTCGCGGCCACGAACTTGGCCTTGTCGATGGGGGAAAGCTCTCCGGGCATGGCAGATCCGACCTTGGCACGCTGTTGCGGGATGCCCCGCTTATAGGGCCGGGCCCCGGAACATGATAGCCCCGATCCGGCAGGAGCCGGACCGGGGCCAGGGTCGGGGTCGGATCGGGGCCCTGCGCGGCAGGCGCCTGCCGTGGCAGCGCGTCCCGCCCTGCGGATCAGGGACGCAGGCGCTGCGTGAACTCCACCAGCCGCTTCGCCTGATGCGCAACGGCCTTCTTCCCGGTATCGTCGAACTTGCCGGCCTGGGCGGAATAGCCGTAGGGGTTGCCGCCCGCCGCGTAGAGGCAGTCGTCGGTGTAGCCGGGCGCCACGATCACCGCGCCCCAGTGCATCGTGGTGGTGTAGAAGCTCAGCAGCGTCGTCTCCTGCCCGCCGTGCAGGTTCTGTGCCGAGGTGGTGGCCGTCACCGTCTTGTCGGCCAGCTTGCCCTGCGACCAGAGACCGCCCAGCGTGTCGATGAAGGCGCGCGCCTGGCTGGCCACGTTGCCGTAGCGGGTCGGGATGCTGAAGAAGTAGCCGTCGGCCCATTCCATGTCGGCATGGCTGACCTCGGGAATGTCCTGCATCTTCTCCAGCTGCGCCTTCCAGGCGTCCTGCCCCTCGACCACCTCCTTCGGCGCGGTCTCGGCGAAGCGCAGCAGCCGGACCTCGGCGCCGGCGGCGCGGGCGGCCTCGGCGGCGGCTTCCGCGATGGCGTGGTTGGTGCCGTAGGTGCTGTAGAAGATGACGGCGATCTTGGGTGCCATGGATGGGGGTCTCCTGTGTGCGTTGGTTCGGTTCCTCAACGAGACCCTTGCCACCGATGTTCCCCGCACCCCATTCCGCGCAGCCTCACATGCGATGTGCGCCGCTGCAGAGCGGCACGCGAACGGGATGCGATCACCTTCGCGCTCGCCCCGAGACTCCCGGCTGGAGGTCCAGGCCCCGGGTCGGCCGGACAGCGCCGGCGGCACGGTGTCCGGCGTCATCCTTCCGCCGCCGCGCCGTCCGGCGGGACTGCGGAGAATTCGGACAGGGCGCGATTGCCGAGGTCCACCCGCCACCGCTCCGCAGGGCGCAGGGGACCGGACCGGCGGCCCGGCCGGGACCCTTTCACCGGCCCGCCGGGCGATCAGCGGAAGCCAGGCCCGTGCGCCCAGACGGTCAGCGACATCCGCACGCCCAGGGTCACCGGCGTCACCCGGTGCAGCGCGAAGGCCGGGAACATGACCGCCGTGCCCTCCGCCCGCGGCGCCTCGATCACGGCCGAGGTCGGCATCACCTCCAGCACCCCGCCGGCGTAGTCGGCCGGCCCGGACAGCTGCACCACCAGCGTCAGCTTGCGCCTCCGCGCCAGCGGCCCGTCGCCGATGTCGGTGTGCCAGTCGAAATGCCCCTCCCGCTCGGCCCCGTAGCGGGCGACCTGCGGGCTTTCCGAGAACTCCGTCAGCACGAAGTCGAAGGCGGTGCGGTTGGCGATGCGCACCACGTCGATCAGCCGGTCCATGACCCAGCCCGCGCCCTCCACCTCGTCCAGCCAGACCAGATCGGCGCGGCGCAGGTTGTGATCCCGCTGCCGCCCCACCAGCCGGGCCTCGCGCGCCTCGCCCTGCGCCGCCAGCGCGCGGATCGCCGCGCATTCCTCGCCCGAGAACGCCTCGGGCACCACATGACAGGCGATCATCCTTCACCCCTCTTTCCGTCAGGCTGCGGCCAATGCGCCGGACGGCGCCGCCCGTCGCGCCGTTTCGCGACACCCTCGGCGCGGGCGCGTCGCTTTCGCCCCTTCCAGGCGCCGCGCCGCCGCGCCATATCCGGGGGATGAGCCACGACCACAGCCTCGCGGCGATCGAGGCCATCGCCCGCCGCACCGTCGACACCCTGCCCGCCCCTTTCCGCACCGCCGCGCGCGAGGTGCTGCTGCGTGTGGTCGACTGGCCCGAACAGGACATGCTGGACGATCTGGGTATCGACGACCCGCGCGATCTGACCGGGCTCTACGAGGGGATCCCGATGACCGACAAGTCGGTGATGGACATGGCGCCGGAGCCGGACGTGGTGTGGCTCTTCCGCGAGCCCATCCTCGACGAATGGCGCGACCGCGGCGACGTTTCGCTGGAGGATCTGGTGACCCACGTCACGATCCACGAATTCGCTCATCACTTCGGCTGGAGCGACGAGGAAATCGCCGAGATCGACAGGTGGTGGGAGTGAGGACCGCCCGGAAATCGCTCCAGTGGAGCGATTTCAGGTCCGAACGGGTCGAGCGCAAGCGAGACCCCTGACCGCCCGGAAATCGCTCCGGTGGAGCGATTTCAGGTTCGAACGGGTCGAGCGCAGGCGAGACCCGGACCGCCCGGCCATCGCTCCGGTGACGAGGGTGCGCCGCCCCCGGCGTCGCCGCGGGGATCGGGGGCCGAGGGGATCGACCCCTCGTCCCGCGATGGTGCCTCCGGCGGGGATATTCGAGGCCAGAGGAAGGGGGGACCGGCGCCCGGGATGGCGTCGGCCGGCCCTGTCTTCATCTTTCCGAAAATACGCGAAAACCCGTCCGGGATGTCTCAGAACGCTCCCATCTCGAGCCCCGCGCCCAGGGCCGCGCCGATCTCGCGGCAGCGTTCCAGATCCTCCTCGGGGATCCTCTTCTCCGCCAGGATCGCCTCGCGCGTCTGCGCCTTCGTCCCCACGATCAGCGGCGGCTGCACCTCGCGCAACCGCCAGCCGGTGCAGATCCGCGCCATCTGCCGGGCGGCGTTCTCTCCGTCCGACCCCGCGCAGATCATCAGCGCGTATGGCCGCCCCTCGATCCGGCCCAGCACCTCGTAGTAGGTCCGGTCGAAGAACTCCTTCATCTCGCCCGAGATCGCGGCCAGGTTCTCCGGCCCGACGAAGAGATATCCGTCCGCGCCCAGCAGATCCTCCGCCCCCGCGTCCCGCGCCCGCAGGCAGCGCACCGCGCATTCGGCCTCCGCCGCCGCGCGGGCGGCCTCCGCCATCGCCTCGGACCCGCCGGTGCGGGAATGCCATACGATCAGAAGCTCGGCCATGTGCCTCACCCAAGGGACGGCGGGCGGGGCGACGCTCCCGCGAGGGAGCGAGCGCCGGACGGCGTCCCTACCCGTCCCGCCACCGGTTCACGATCGGATAACGCCGGTCCAGCCAGAACGCCCGCTTGGTCAGCCGGGTCCCCGGCGCGGCCTGGAAACGCTTGTATTCGCTCAGATAGATCAGCCGCTCGACGCGCTTCGCGTCCTCGCGCGAGAAGCCCGCCGCCACGCAGTCCGACACCGACCCGTCCAGATCGATCAGGATGTTCAGGATCGCGTCCAGCACCGGGTAGTCGGGCAGCGAGTCGCTGTCCTTCTGATCCTCGCGCAGCTCGGCCGACGGCGGTTTCGAGATCACCCGCTCGGGGATCACCTCTCCCGCCGGCCCCATCATCCAGTCCCGATGGTTGGCGTTACGCCAGCGGCACTGCTCGAACACCCGGGTCTTGTAGAGATCCTTGATCGGGTTGTAGCCGCCCGCCATGTCGCCGTAGATCGTGGCATAGCCCACGGCCACCTCGGACTTGTTGCCGGTGGTCAGCAGCATCTCTCCGAACTTGTTCGACAGCGCCATCAGCAGCAGGCCGCGCAGGCGGGACTGGATGTTCTCCTCGGTCAGATCCGGCTTCAGCCCCTCGAACATCGGCGCCAGCGCCTCGGTCACGGCCGCCCTCGGGCCGGAGATCGGGACGAAATCGTAGTGACACCCGAGGTTCCTCGCGACGGCCTTCGCATCCTCCAGCGAATGCTCGGAGGTGTATTCAGACGGCAGCATCACGCAGCGCACGTTCTCGGGGCCCAGAGCATCGGAGGCGATCGTCGCCACGATCGCACTGTCGATCCCGCCAGAGAGGCCCAGCAGGACCTTCTGGAATCCGCATTTCCGGCAGTAGTCGCGCAGGGATTCCACCATCGCGCGGTAATCCTGTTCCCACTCGTCGGGGATATGCGCCTTCTCGCCCGGTACGATCCGCCAGCCCTCGAGCCCGCCCTCCAGATCCACATGGGCGACCTCGGCATCGAAGACCGGCAGATGGAAGGCCATCTCGCCGCCGGGGTTCAGCCCGAAGCTGCCGCCGTCGAAGACCTGATCGTCCTGCCCGCCCACCATGTTCAGGTAGATCAGCGGCAGCCCCGTCTCGACCACCCGCGCGACCATGTGGTTGAACCGGGTGTCCATCTTGCCGCGGTAGTAGGGGGAGCCGTTGGGCACCAGCAGGAACTCCGCCCCCGTTTCGGCCAGGGTCTCGCTGACCTCGGGATGCCAGGCGTCCTCGCAGATCGGCGACCCGACCCGCGTGTTGCCCACCGAGTAGGGCCCGCCGAGAGGGCCGCTGTCGTAGACGCGCACCTCGTCGAAGACCGTCTCGTTCGGCAGGTTGTGCTTCAGCACACGGCTGACGACCTTGCCGCCCCGGCAGATGTGATAGGCGTTGTAGAGCTCCGCCCCCTCGATCCAGGGGCCGCCGATGGCCAGCGCCGGCCCGTCCGCGCAATCGGCGGCCAGCGTCTCGATGGCGGCGATGGCGTCCTGGTGGAAGGCGGGCTTCATCACCAGGTCCTGGGTATTGTACCCGGTCACGAACATCTCGGTGAAGGCCACCATGTCGGCGCCCGCCGCCTTCGCCTCGGCCCAGACCTCGCGCGCCTTCGCGGTGTTGCCCGCGATGTCGCCCACAATCGGGTTCAGCTGCGCCAGCGTGATGCGGAACCTGTCGGCCATTCGTCGTTCCCTCCCGGCGCTGCCTCGGCGACCCGTGTCCGCCCTGCCCGTCCGGGCCGTGATAGACCGCGTGTCCGGCGCCCGCAACCGCGGGCACGCGGCGACCAGGGACTTGGGTCCCGGACATGGGTCACGGGCATGGGCCGGCCGCGGACGAAAGCCGGCCGCGCACACGGACCGGACCGCTCCGCCGGCCCGCCTCACCGAAGCGTCACCGCAAAAGGCGTTGCCGCGCCTGGGTGCTTCCCATAGTCTCCCCCTGCCCGGCCCCGCAGAGGTCGGCACGATCCACGGGAACGGATATCGGGGCAATCGGATGATACGCAGGACCGCATTCGCGATCGCTCTGGCGCTGCCGGCCGCGCTGCCGGGGCCGCTGGCCGCCCAAGACGGCGACCGCGGCACAAAGCAGTACGAGGACGGCGGCGTCTACGAAGGCACGTTCCGCAACGGGCTCCAGCACGGGACCGGAAGCTACCGGCTGCCGAACGGCTACGAATACACCGGCGAGTGGGTCGACGGCGAGATCCGCGGCCGCGGCACCGCCCGCTTTCCCAACGGATCGGTCTACGAGGGCGAGTTCGCCCGCGGCAAGCCCGAGGGCACCGGCAAGATCACCTTCTCGGACGGCGGCACCTACGAGGGCGAGTGGTCCGAGGGCAAGATCATGGGCCAGGGCGTCGCGCTCTATGCCAACGGGGTGCGCTACGAGGGCGAGTTCCGCAACGCGATGCACCACGGCCGCGGCCGCATGGAAAGCCCCGGCGGCTACGTCTACGAGGGCGACTGGGTCAACGGCGTCAAGGAAGGCACCGGCACCATCACCTACCCGGACGGCGCGATCTACGAGGGCCAGATCGTGCGCGGCGCGCGCGAGGGCCAGGGCACGCTGACCATGCCCGACGGGCTGGTCTACGAGGGGATGTGGAAGGACGGCCAGATCAACGGCACCGGCAAGCTGACCCAGCCCAACGGCGACGTCTACGAGGGCGAGCTGGTGGCCGGCCGGCGCGAGGGCCGGGGCCGCGTGACCTATGCCAACGGGGATCTCTACGAGGGGCAGTTCAAGGACGACCAGCGCCACGGCACCGGCACCTTCACCGGCACCGACGGCTACCGCTACGAAGGCTCCTGGGTGGCCGGCCGGATCGAAGGCGAGGGCCGCGTCACCTATCCCGACGGGTCGGTCTACACCGGGCAGTTCCGCAACGATCTGGCGGACGGGACAGGCAAGATCGTCTACCCGGACGGCGCGACCTACGACGGCGAATGGAAGGCCGGCGTGATCGACGGCAAGGGCGTCGCGACCTACCCCAACGGGCTGACCTACGAGGGCGAGTTCAGGGACGCGAAGAACGAGGGATACGGGGTGATGACCTATCCCGACGGCTACCGCTACGAGGGCGAATGGGTGGCCGGCCAGCGCGAGGGCAAGGGCAAGGCCACCTATCCCGACGGCACGATCTACGAGGGCAGCTTCACCGACGGGCAGCGCGACGGCACGGGCCGGATCGAGATGCCGGACGGCTTCACCTACGAAGGCGAATGGCAGGACGGCGAGATCTCGGGCCAGGGCACCGCGACCTACGCCAACGGCGACGTCTACCGGGGCGAATTCATCGACGGCCGCCGCCAGGGCGAAGGCACGATGACCTACGCCAGCGGCGAGGAAGCCTCGGGCACCTGGACCGACGGCGCGCTGGAGGACGACGCGGCACCGGCCGCCGAGGGCGGAGAGACCTCCGAGGGAACCGAAGCGCCCGCGCAGGAGGCGCCGGCGGCCGACTGACGGCTCGCCCCGGGGCCACGGGGTAATTCGCGCCCCCCGTCCGACGCCGCGCGATCGGGCCGCTTGGCACCACCGCCCCGCGCGTCCCCCGAAACGCCACCTGGCGCCGTGATGCGGATGTTAACGGCGCACCGGTCCCGCGCCGCGCGTCCCCTTGCTCGACCCGGCCACCCGCTCGCTTGGCACGAACACCCTGCTTGTCACCGCCCCGGCGCCGCGAGGCGGACACGGCCAACGCGGTGCGCGCCGCGGCGGTCGAACCTGCTGCCCCGGAACCCGTCGCCCCTCAGGCCACGCGGTCGCCCAGCACGAAGACGCCGCGCGTCACCGGCACGCCGGCCGTGGTCGCGAAGCGGACGAGGTCGGCGCGCAGGCCGGGCGCGAGCGCTCCCCGGTCGTCCAGCCCGGCGGCCCGGGCGGGTGCGGCGGTGACCGTGGCCAGCGCCGCCGCCATGTCGCCCGCAGCCTCGCCCAGCCGCACCGCCGCCTGCAGCAGCGCCGCGGGCACGTAGTCCGAGGACAGCACGTCCAGCAGCCCCGCCCGCGCCAGATCCATCGCCGCGACGTTGCCGGAATGGGACCCCCCGCGGATCACGTTCGGCGCCCCCATCACCACGGCGATGCCCGCCATGCGGCAGGCGCGCGCGGCCTCTTCGGTGGTCGGGAACTCGGCGATCCGCGCGCAGTGCGCCTTCGACACCGCGACCTGCTGCGCCGTCGTGTCGTCATGGCTGGCCAGCACCGCGCCGAGCCGCCGCGCGGCGGCGACCGAGGCCGCCTCGTGCCGCGCGCCGACACGGTCGTGCAGGTCGGTCAGCCAATCGCAGTAGCGGTCGAAATCCTCCTTCGAGACGCCGTGCTTGGATCGGATGTAGGTCTCGAACTTGGAGATGTCGGTGAACTGCCGCTGGCCCGGCGTGTGATCCATCAGCGACACGATCCCCACGCGGTCCGCCACGCCGAATTCGTCCAGCTCCTCCATCAGCGTCTCCGAACAGGTCTCGGCTCGCAGGTGGATGCGGTGGCTGATGCGCAGCGCCCCGGCGGCGTGCATCGACAGGATCTCGTCGGCCATGGCGCGGGCGTAGCGGCGGTATCCGGTGCGCACCGGCTGGTTCACCAGCGATCCCACCCGGATCGCGTCGAACACGGTGGTGATCCCGCAGCCCGCCAGCTCCGCATCGTGGGCGACGATGGCCGCGGCGTGGGGCCATTCGACCTTGGGCCGCGGCGTGATGTGCCGCTCGATGTTGTCGGTGTGCAGCTCGATCAGGCCGGGCGACAGCCAGTCGCCCTCGCAATCCACGGCGCCCCGCGGCACGGCGCTGCCCCGGTCGATGGCGGCGATGCGCCCGTCGCGGATCAGCAGGCTGCCGGTCGCGATCTCGTCCGGCAGGACGAGGCGGGCATTGGCGAGGACGGTCTCGGCGGCGCTGTGGCGGTGGTCTTTCGGCATGGTCCTCACACTTTCGCGGGCAGGAGAGCGGCGAGCATCTGCTCCACCGTCCGCTCCATCGGCCCGCCGTTGTCGATCGGGGTGGCGTGGATGCCCTCGGGCAGCGCGTCGTCGGCGCGGGCCAGGCGGCGGGCGATGTCATCGGGCGTCTCGCGCCCGCGCTCGGCCAGGCGGCGGGCCAGCACCTCGCGCGGGGCGGTCAGCGCCAGGACGACGAGCGACGGGAAGACCGCCCGCGCCTGCGGCAGGACCGCGCGCGAGAGGTTGACGACCGCGTCGCCGCCGGTCTCGACGATCCGGCCCACGGCGGCGGGAATGCCGTAATGCAGCCCGTGCGCCTGCCAGTGCAGCACGAAGGCGCCACGGGCGGCGCGGGCGGCGAACTCCGCCTCGGTGGCGGCGTCGAACGCCTCTCCGCCCGCGCCGGCCGCGCGGGTGATGGTGCGGCGCACCAGGTGCATCTCGGGGCGCGCGCGGACGAGGGCCCGCATGGCGCTGTCCTTGCCGACGCCCGAAGGACCGACGACGGCGATCAGGCGGCCGGGCGTGGTCATGCCGCCCGCCGCGGGGTGAAGGCGGTCACGTCGACCTCGCGGTCGCAGAGCCGGGCGCGGGCGGCCTCGTCGTGGAAGATGCCGAGGATCGCGGCGCCGCGGGCCTTCGCCTCCTCGATCAGGGTCAGCACCACCTCCCGGTTGCCGGCGTCGAGGCTGGCGGTCGGCTCGTCCAGCAGCAGCGCCGGGAAGGCATGGGCGAAGCCGCGGGCGATGTTCACGCGCTGCTGCTCGCCGCCCGAGAAGGTCAGCGGCGACAGCGCGCGCAGGCGCTCGGGGATGTTCAGCCGGTCGAGCAGCGCCTCCGCGCGGGCCAGCGCGGCCTCGCGCGGGTGTCCGAGGGCGAGGAGCGGCTCGGCCACCACCTCCCGGGTCGGCACGCGCGGCACGACGCGCAGGAACTGCGAGACGTAGCCGAGCGTGTCGCGGCGAAGCGCGATGATCTCGCGCGGGGTGGCGGCGGCGACGTCCAGATCGCCGACGAGGATCCGGCCCGAGGCGGCAAGGTAATTGCCGTGGATCATCCGCATCAGGGTGGACTTGCCGCTGCCGGAGGCGCCGGTGAGCGCCACGCATTCGCCGGGGGCGACGGTCAGGTGCGCGCCGGTCATCACCGGGATCGTCGCGCCGCCCTGGTTGTGCAGGGTGAAGGTCTTGGAGAGGTTCTCGATGCGGATCATGGATTTGCTCCGGGGGTCGAGGCCTCCGCCGGGGCGGAAGCCGTGCCTGCAGCGCCGGCGGGAGAGATCGGTTCGGGACCGGGGGCGGCGTGCCGGGCCGGCGTCTCGCAAGTTGCAGCCCTTCCCGGATCTGCATCCGGAGCGCGTCCTGCGAGCGAAGCTCCGCCCGGGGCGCGCAGCGGCCCGGGCAGCGCCCGACCGCCCCCCCGGGCGGGCGCTTCTGCGCCCCCCCGCGGTCGGGCCCTGCCCTCTGCATCGCGCACGTCCGCTCTCGGAGCCATCGTCTTCATACCTGCAGCACCGAGCTGACCAGCAGCTGCGTGTACCCGTGCTGCGGATCGTCCAGCACCTGATCCGTCAGCCCCTGTTCCACCACATGCCCGTCCTTCATCACCATCAGCCGGTCCGCCAGCAGCCGCACCACGGCCAGGTCGTGCGTCACCACGATCGCCGACAGCCCCATCTCGCGCACCAGGCCGCGCAGCAGGTCCAGCAGCCGGGCCTGGACCGAGACGTCCAGCCCGCCCGTCGGCTCGTCCATGAACACCAGCCGCGGCCCGGTCACCAGGTTCCGCGCGATCTGCAGCCGCTGGCGCATCCCGCCCGAGAAGGCGCTCGGCCGGTCGTCGATGCGGTCGCCCGGGATCTCCACCCGCTCCAGCCAGTCGAGCGCCCGGCCCCGGATGTCGCCGTAATGCCGCGCGCCGACGGCCATCAGCCGCTCGCCCACGTTGCCACCGGCGGAGACGTTCATCCGGAGCCCCTCGTGCGCGTGCTGGTGGACGAAGGCCCAGTCGGTGCGCGACAGGCGCCGGCGGGCCGGCTCGCTCATCGTCACGGTGTCCTGCGGGCCGTACTCGCAATCGAAGATCACCCGGCCCGCATCGGGCGCCTGATGGCCCGCCAGGCAATTGAGCAGCGTCGTCTTGCCCGACCCGCTCTCGCCCACGATCCCCATGACCTCGCCCGGCCACAGATCGAACGACACACCCTCGCAGCCGATCCGTGTCCCGTAGAACTTCGACAGCCCCTCGACCTGCAGCAGCGGCCGCTCGGCAACCCGGAAATCCTTCATGCCGGCGCCTCCGTGCCCGCGGCCATCGCGCCGCGATGCCCCGCCTCGCGCCGGTCGCGGCAGAAATCGGTGTCGGAACAGACGAACATCCGCCCGCCCGCGTCGTCCATGATGACCTCGTCCAGATAGCTGTCCTCCGCCCCGCAGAGCCCGCAGGGATGATCGGCCTTCGACGGATCGAAGGGATGATCCTCGAAATCGAGGCTCACCACCCGGCAATGCGGCGGCAGGGCATAGATCCGCTGCTCGCGCCCCGCGCCGAAGAGCTGGATCGCCTCCATCTCCAGCTTCGGGTTGTCGAACTTCGGGATCGGGGACGGATCCATGACGTAACGCCCCTCGACCTTCACCGGATAGGCATAGGCGGTCGAGATATGGCCGTGGCGCGAGATGTCCTCGTAGAGCTTCACGTGCATCAGCCCGTATTCCTCCAGCGCGTGCATCTTGCGGGTCTCGACCTCGGAGGGTTCAAGGAACCGCAGCGGTTCGGGGATCGGCACCTGGTAGACGAGGATCTGACCCGCCCGCAGCGGCTCTTCGGGGATGCGGTGGCGGGTCTGGATAACGGTCGCCTCGGACGTCCGCTCGGTGGTGGCGATCCGCGCGGTCTTCTCGAAGAACTTGCGGATGGATACCGCGTTGGTCGTGTCGTCCGCGCCCTGGTCGATGACCTTGAACGTGTCCTCCGGCGTCATCACGGCGGCCGAGACCTGCACCCCGCCGGTGCCCCAGCCGTAGGGCATCGGCATCTCGCGGCTGGCGAAGGGGACCTGATAGCCGGGGATCGCCAGGCCCTTCAGGATCGCACGGCGGATCATCCGCTTGGTCTGCTCGTCGAGATAGGCGAAGTTGTAGTCGGTCATATCCGGCTCCATCCGGTGGGGGCGGGCCAGTCGCCGGTGCGGGTCTCGAACCAGCAGCCGCCGCCGGCGGGCTGGTCCTCCGCCCGGGTGATCGGAACCCCGCCAAGATGGCAGCGCAGCAGCGCGCCGACCCCGCCATGAGCGACGATCAGCAAGTCGCCGCCGGACGTATCCAGATCGGCGATGGTGCGCACCGCCGCCACGATCCGCGCCTGCGCGGCACGGGCGCGTTCCCAGCCCCGGACACTTTCGTCCGGACGGGCGAAGAAGGCGTCGGCGGTGGTCTCGAATTCCTCGGGCGGCAGGTAGCCGGTGGCAGAGCGGTCGTTCTCGCCCAGCGAGGCCACGATCCGGACCTCGAGCCCGTGCCGTTCGGCCACCGGCGCGGCCCCTTCGCGGGCCTTTCGCTCGGCGCTGGCGCAGATCGTGCCGACCCGCGCGACAATGTCGCTGTCGGCGAAGCGGCGGTGGCGGGCACGGCCGGTCTCGTTCAGGCCCCAGTCGGGGATCGGAACGGCCGGGTCGATCGCGACCTCGGCATGGGTCAGGAAGATCAGACGGCGTCCGCTCATTCCGCCGCCTCCTGCCGCTGCGTTGCCGCCTCTTCCGCCTCGCGCCGCAGCTTTCGGATCAGCTCCAGCTCGCTCTGGAAATCGACGTAGTGGGGCAGCTTGATGTGCTCCAGAAAGCCCGTCGCCTGGATGTTGTCCGAATGATACAGGACGAATTCCTCGTCCTGCGCCGGGGCGCCCACGTTGTCCTCGCCCAGCTCTTCCCACCTCAGCGCGCGGTCCACCAGCGCCATCGAGATCGCCTTCCGCTCGGTCTGGCCGAAGACGAGGCCGTAACCGCGGGTGAACTGCGGCGGCTCGGATTTCGAGCCGATGAACTGGTTCACCGTCTCGCATTCCGTCACCGTGATCTCGCCCACCTCGACGGCCAAACCCAGCTCGGGGATCTCGACCTCCACCGGCACGGTGCCGATCCGCAGCTCGCCCACGAAGGGATGGTTCCGGCCGTAGCCGCGCTGCGTCGAATAGGCCATGCCCAGCACGAAGCCCTCGTCGCCCCGCGTCAGCGCCTGCAGCCGCAACGCCCGGCCGGCGGGCAGCTCCAGCGGCTGGCGGGTCAGGTCGGGCGGCACCGCGTCCGACCGCACCTCGGGCTGGATCAGCCCCTCGCGGTCCAGGAATTCCGTCACATGCGGCACCGGCGCCTCGCGCGGCTCGCCCTCGGGCGCGGGCGGCGGGGTCAGGCCCTCCGCCTCCAGCGCGAAATCCAGCAGGCGGTGCGTGTAGTCGAAGGTCGGGCCCAGGACCTGCCCGCCGGGCACGTCCTTGAACGTGGCGCTGACGCGCCGGTCCACCGCCATCGCGCCGGTGTCGATCGGGTTCGACAGCGCGAGGCGCGGCAGCGTCGTGCGGTAGGCGCGGATCAGGAACACCGCCTCGATCAGATCGCCGCGCGCCTGCTTGATCGCCAGCGCCGCCAGGTCGGGATCGTGGAGCGAGCCCTCCGCCATCACCCGGTTCACCGCCAGCGCCAGCTGTTCGCGGATCTGCGGCACGGTCAACTCGGCGACCGACGGATCGCCCCGCCGCTCCTCGGCCAGCCAGGCGTGCGCGTTGTCGATGGCGCGCTCGCCGCCCTTCACCGCGACATACATCAGCCGATCCTCGTGCTGCGCGGCAGGGCGCCGAGGCGCGTGCCGTGGGTGAAACAGAAATCCAGCCCCAGCGGGAAGAGCGCGGCATTGCCCCGCAGCGCGGCCGCATCCGGCAGAGCGGCCCGCATCGTGTCTGCGATTCCCGGGCCCGAGAGCGTCGCGCCGGTGCCCTCCATGTCCCATCCGTCGACGATCAGCGTGGCCGAGCGGTCGGGATATTCCGGCGTTCCGATGGCGTAATCCTCCAGCGGCACCAGCGCCTCCCAGGTCCCGAGCGCGAACATCGCCTCGGCCCGCTCGACCAGCGGCGCCCCGGTGTGGAACCGCAGCCAGGCCCGCACCTCCTCGCGATCGTGGGCGCCGGCCAGATGCAGCGGCGTCTCGGCATCCACCAGGGTCAGCAGCAGGACCGAGGCGGCAGGCGACAGGGGCGCCGGCCCCTGCCCGCCCGTGACGGTGTACAGCGTGCCGGGCCGCGCCATCGCCTCCATCGCCGCGCGGAAGGCGCGGGCGCTGTCGGTGGCGACATCGGCGAACCCGCCCTCCAGGACCTCGGCCGTCATGCGTTCTCTCCCCGGACCAGAGTGAAGAAATCGACCTTCGTCGCCGCGGCCTTCGCGGCGCGGGCCCGGCGGGCCGCCGCGGCCTCCTCGCGCAGGGGCGCGATCACCGCCGCTTCCAGCGCCGCCGCCGCGGGCCCCTGCATCAGCGCATCGACCAGCGCGGCGATCCGGGCCTTGTCGCGGTCGCGCCCCTGCACCCAGGCGTGGCCGACGCTGCCGTCCTCCAGCCGCAGGGCGCAGCGGGTCACGGTCATCTCGCCCAGGTTGAAGGGCGCCCCCGTGCCCCCGGCCCGGCCGCGCACCATCACGCCCCCCGTCTCGGGCGCGCGCAGCCAGGTGAAGGCGGGCTCTGCCGCGCCGTCCAGCCAGCCGGACCAGCGGGCGGACAGGGCGGGCGCGCCGGCCTTCGCCAGCACCGACATCCGGTAGCGGCGGGCAGCATCCGCCCGGCCGTCGGCGGCAGCGGCGGAGGAGGGTTCGGAGGAGGAAGAGACCATACAGACGACCCCGGGCCAGGACAATTCGGGTGGACAACCTTGCGGACTTGTCGAGATTCCTATACAACTAGACAAATCCATAGACCCGGCGTCCGAGTCGCGCAACCCGGCCGAGATGAAGTTTCCATGACATGACCCCCGCCCCGGCCGGATCCCGCACACCGCTCTGGCGGTCCATCTCGGACGGCCTGACCGCCGACATCGCCACGGGCCGCTACGCGCCGGGCGACAAGCTGCCGACCGAGGCGGAGCTGTCGGCGCGCTTCGGAGTCAACCGCCACACCGTCCGCCGCGCGCTGGCCGCGCTGGCCGAGGCGGGGCTGGTCCATGCCCGGCGCGGCGCGGGGGTCTTCGTCACCCAGCGGCCGACCGACTATCCCATCGGGCGGCGCGTCCGCTTCCACCAGAACCTGCGTGCCGCCGGCCGCCTGCCCTCGCGCGAGATCCTGACCGCCGAGACCCGCGCCGCCTCGGCGCGCGAGGCCGAGGCGCTGGCGCTCACGCCGGGCGCGGCGGTGCATGTCTCGGAGGGGCGCTCGCTGGCGGACGGGCAGCCGCTGGCGCTGTTCCGGTCGGTCTTTCCGGCCGATCGCTTCCCGGACCTGCTGACCCATCTCGGCGCCGACGGATCGGTCACCAGCGCCTTCGCCCGCTGCGGCGTCGCCGACTATACGCGCGTCTCGACCCGCCTCACAGCGAAACGCGCCACGGCCACCCAGGCCCTGCACCTGCGCCTTGCAGAAGGCGACCCGATCCTGCGCACCGTCGGCATCAACGCCGACCCCGAGGGCCGGCCGATCGAATACGGCCATACCTGGTTCGCCGGCGATCGCGTGACCCTGACCCTCGGCGACGAGGCGCCCTGACGCCGGACCGCATCCGCCTGTCATACCCGCGATACGTTCCTGCGTTATCCACAGGGGAAACCGCACAGAGGCAACGCCCCCGTACAGCAGACACTGGCAGAACGCACACCGGCACAGCAATCACAGGTCCGTCCCATGACCGCCGTCCTTCCCGCCCTGCGCCTGACAGGCGCCGAGATCCTCCGCGACGGAGAGATGCAGCGCCGCTCGGTCGCGCTGGCCGAAGGGCGCATCACCCGCGGGCCGCTGCCCGAGGTGGACCTGAGCGGCTATCTGATCCTGCCCGGCATCGTCGATCTGCACGGAGACGCCTTCGAGCGGCACATCGCCCCCCGCCCCTCGGCCCCCTTCCCGCTGGAGACCGGGCTGCGCGCCACCGACCGCGATGCCGCCGCGAACGGCGTCACCACCGCCTGGATGGCGCAGTCCTGGTCCTGGGAGGGCGGGTTCCGCGGCCCCGACATGGCGCTGCGGCTGATGCAGGCGCTGGCCGAATACCGCCCGCGCGCCCTGACCGATCTGCGCATCCAGATCCGCTGCGAGACCCACACGCCGGAAACCGCGCACCGCCTGCTGGACGCGGTGCGCGACCACGGGATCGACTACGTGGTGTTCAACAACCACCTGGACGAGGGCCTGGCGCTGTCGGCGTCCCGCCCGGCCGAATTCGCCGGCTGGGCGATGCGCAACGGGCTGACGGCGGAGGAGCTGCTGGACCTGATCCGCGCCGCCCGCGCCCGCGCCCGCGAGGTGCCGCGCCACCTGTGCCGCCTGGCCGAGGCCTTCGACGCCCTGGGCGTCAGCTACGGCAGTCACGACGATCCGGACGGCGAAACGCGCGAGACCTTCTCGATGATCGGCGCGAAGATCTGCGAGTTTCCCACCTCGCGCTCCGCCGCCGCGCTGGCCCGCGCGGTCGGGGATCCTGTGCTGATGGGCGCGCCCAACGTCGTGCGCGGCGGGTCGCAGGCCGGCAACATCCGGGCACTGGACCTGATCCGCGACGGGCTGTGCGACGCGCTGGTGTCGGATTACTACTACCCCGCGCTGGCCCAGGCCGCGTTCCGGCTGGTGGACGAGGACATCCTGCCGCTGCCCGCCGCCTGGGCGATGATCTCGGAGCGCCCGGCCGAGATCCTGCGCCTGCCCGACCGCGGGCGGCTGGACCCCGGCCGCCGCGCCGATCTGGTGGTGATCCACGCCGAGACCCGCGCCATCGAGGCGACGATCGCCGGCGGGCGCATCACCCACCTCGCGGGCGAGGCAGCGCGCCGCTTCTTCGCCGGCGAGACCCGCCGCGCCATCGCGGCCGAATAGGCGACAGGCGAGCCGCTCCGGGCGGAAAGCCGGCCCTCCAGGTCCACGCCCGCCCGCATTCCCGATCGACATCCGCTCCGCCCCGGCGCTCCACCACCGGCCCGGGCGGCCGGAACGCTCCGCCCCCCGCGCGCCGGCGCCCGCCTCCATGGTCCTCGCCCGGCCGCCCTGCCATCCGCGCTCGGCCTGGCCCCGCCGCCGCGCGATGGACGCTCTTGCGCCGGTTCACGGCGAGCGACAGAGTGCCGGCGTTCCCCGGAGCGACCCCATGTCCCGATCCGCCGACTTCTCCCGTTTCGTCCCCGAGGCCCGCGCCTTCCTCACCCGTCTCGCCGCCAACAACGACCGCGACTGGTTCAAGGCCCACCAGAAGGAATACGACGCCACGATCCGCATACCGGCCCAGCACCTGCTGGCCGCGCTGGAGCCACGCGTCGCCGAGATCGCCGGTGCGCCCGTCCGCACCAAGTTCTTCCGCCCGCAGCGCGACACCCGCTTCTCGGCGGACAAGACGCCCTACAAGGATCACACTCACGTCCTCTGGCATGCCCCCTCCGGCACGCCCGTCGGCTATTTCCTCGGCGTCTCGCCCGACTACGTGCGGATCGGCGCCGGGGTGATGGCGTTCGAGGGCCACGCGCTGGAAGTCTGGCGGCAGTTCGCGGAGGGCGCGGGCGGCGACGGACTGTCGGCCGATCTGGCGGGGCTGGAGGCCGGGGGCTTCACCCTCTCGGAGCCCGAGCTGAAGCGCGTCCCCCCGCCGTATCCGTCCGATCATCCGCAGGCCGCGCTGCTGCGGCGCAAGTCGCTGACGGCCTTCGCCGACGCGGCCGCGGACACCGGCGACCTGCCCGAGACGCTGCTGGACGTGTTCCGGCGCCTGACGGTCATGACGAAACCGCTCGCCGCGCTCTTCTGACGCCGCATCTTGCGGCGGCTGCCGCCGCGCACCGCCGCATGTGGTGCGGGCGGCCCGCCTGCGGCAGGAACGGCCCTTTCATCGGGGGGTGGCGTCTGACATACTGCCCGGCAATCACACAAAGGCAGAGCAGAGCGCAGGGACACCATGGCCGACGACCTTCTCGCCCCCGCGGCGCAAGCGACCTATGACGCCTCCTCGATCGAGGTGCTGGAGGGGCTGGAGCCCGTCCGCAAGCGCCCCGGCATGTATATCGGCGGGACAGACGAACGGGCGCTGCATCACCTGGTGGCCGAGATCCTCGACAACTCGATGGATGAGGCTGTGGCGGGCCACGCCAACCGCATCGAGGTGGAGCTGCACGACGACAATTCCGTCACCATCCGCGACAACGGCCGCGGCATGCCCTTCGATCCGCATCCGAAATTCCCCGGCAAGTCGGCGCTGGAGGTGATCCTGTGCACCCTGCACGCGGGCGGCAAGTTCTCGGGCAAGGCCTACGAGACGAGCGGCGGCCTGCACGGCGTCGGCGCCTCGGTCGTCAACGCGCTGTCGGATTCGATGGTCGTCCAGGTCGCCCGCGACCGGAAGCTGGTGGAACAGCGCTTCTCGCGCGGCATCCCCCTCGGCCCGGTGCAGGAGATCGGCGCCGCCCCAAACCGGCGCGGCACCACCACGACCTTCCACCCGGACGCCGAGATCTTCGGCCATCACCGCTTCAAGCCCGCACGGCTCTTCAAGTCGATCCGGTCGAAGGCCTATCTCTTCTCGGGCGTCGAGATCCGCTGGAAATCCGCGGTCGACGACGGCGAGACGCCGGCCGAGGCGACGTTCCACTTCCCCGGCGGGCTGTCGGACTACCTGAAGGAATCGCTCGAAGGCGCGTCGACCTACGCCGACGCCCCCTTCGCGGGCCGGGTGGACTTCCAGGAACGCTTCGGCCAGCCGGGCCGCGTGGAATGGGCGATCAACTGGACCCCCTCGCGCGACGGCTTCGCGCAGAGCTACTGCAACACGGTGCCCACGCCCGAGGGCGGCACCCATGTCATGGGCTTCTGGAACGCGATCCTGAAGGGCATCAAGGCCTACGGAGAGCTGGTGTCGAACCGCAAGGCCGCCCAGATCACCCGCGACGACCTGATGACGGGCGGCTGCGCCCTGATCTCCTGCTTCATCCGCGAGCCGGAATTCGTGGGCCAGACCAAGGACCGCCTTGCCACGACCGAGGCCGCGCGCCTGGTCGAAGGGGCCGTCCGCGACCATTTCGACAACTGGCTGGCGTCCGACACGAAGTCGGCCGGCGCGATCCTCGACTTCCTTGTCCTGCGGGCCGAGGAACGCCTGCGCCGCCGGCAGGAGAAGGAGACGCAGCGCAAGTCGGCCACCAAGAAGCTGCGCCTGCCCGGCAAGCTGACCGACTGCTCCACCAACGCCCGCGACGGGACCGAGCTCTTCCTGGTCGAAGGCGACTCGGCCGGCGGATCGGCCAAGATGGCGCGGGACCGGAACACCCAGGCCCTGCTGCCCCTGCGCGGCAAGATCCTGAACGTGCTGGGCGCGGCGTCGAACAAGATCGGATCGAACCAGGAGATCCAGGACCTGACCCAGGCCATGGGCACCGGGCTGGGGACGAAGTTCAACATCGACGATCTGCGCTACGACAAGATCATCATCATGACCGACGCCGACGTCGACGGGGCGCATATCGCGTCGCTGCTGATGACCTTCTTCTTCACCCAGATGCGCCCCCTGATCGACCACGGGCACCTCTACCTGGCCTGCCCGCCGCTCTTCCGACTGACCCAGGGCGCGAAGCGCGTCTACTGCATCGACGAGGCCGAGCGCGACGCCTGGCTGGAAAAGGGCCTGGGCGGCAAGGGCAAGATCGACGTGTCGCGCTTCAAGGGTCTGGGCGAAATGGACGCGAAGGATCTGAAGGACACGACGATGAACCCGGCCACCCGCCGGCTGATCCGCGTGACCATCGACGAGGACGCGCCGGGCGAGACCTCGGACCTGGTCGAACGCCTGATGGGCAAGAAGCCCGAGCTGCGGTTCCAGTACATCCAGGAGAACGCGAAGTTCGTGGAAGAGCTGGACGTCTGAGCCGCACCGCGCCGGCCCCGGGACGCTGCACCCGCGCCGGGTGACGCGCCCGGCCGGGACGCCGCACCCGCGCCGCGAAATCCTCTCCGTATCGCCGCCGTATCGCCGCCGCCGCGGCACCGCCGCGCCGCGCCGGCGCCGTTTTCGGCGCGCACCCATGAGGGGTCAGAAAAGCCCGCCGGCCCGCCCTCCCGCATCTGCTCTTTCCCGGGGGGGCGGGCCCTGCCGCCCGCATCCTGCCGGTGCGGCCCCCCTTCCCGATCTCCGCAACACTTCCATTTGCGGCCCGCGGGCCGCCGGGCCCGCTGGATCTGCGCGGATTTCTGCCGAATCCGCCCCAAGGGCCGCATCCCTGCCACATTCCCTGCCACGTCCCATCCCGGTTGCGCCCAATTCATGCCCCGATCTCCGGCAGGATGGTCCCTGCCCGCCAACTCCGGCCTGCCAAGAGACAACGCATGACCTTCCTGTCGAAATTCCTGAGGGACGAACGCGGATCCGCCACGGTCGAGACCGTGATCTGGATCCCGATCTTCTGCTGGGTGCTCGCCCTGATCGTGAACGTCTCGATGGTCGTGTTCGAGAAGAACCAGGCCTACCGCATCGTGCAGAACGCCAACCGCATCCTCTCCACCGGCTATTTCCAGACCGAGGCCGAGGCCGAAAGCTACATCCGCGAGCGGCTCGCCGACATCGCGCCCCAGGCCACGGTGACCACCTCGATCTCCAATGGCGTGGTGACCAGCGACGTCTACTACCAGGTCTCGGACCTGCTGATGCCCGCGCTGGTGGAGCAACTTGCCAACGTCTGGGTCAAGGTCTCGGCCCAGCACTTCATGGAATACTGAGATGACCTCTGCCGCCGCCGACACCGCCCGCACCCGCGCCGCCGCCCTGCTGTCCCGCCTCGCCCGCGAGGAGGACGGCGCGATGACGATCCTCGGGCTCTACGTCCTGGCCGGGGCCTTCGTGGTCAGCGCGCTGGCCATCGACTTCGCCTATCTGATGGCCTCGCAGACCCAGCTTCAGGTGGCGGCGGATTCGGCGGCCCATGCAGCGCTCTACTATCGCGACACCCATGATGCGGACGATGCGCGGGCGCGGGCCGTGGCCATCGCGAAGCACGACCTGCCGGAGAGCGCCCGCTACGGCAACGTCCTGCGCCCGGACGACGTGGAATTCGGCTGGTTCGACTACGCCACCCGCAGCTTCACCCCCAGCGACCATATCCAGACCGCCGCCCGCGTGCGCCCCTCGCGCGCCGCGGCCTCGGGCAACCCGGTCGCCTCGATCTTCTTCAAGCTGGTGGACAAGGACTGGTGGGACATCCGCACCGAAGCGGTCTTCACCACCTTCTCGCCCCCCTGCCTGCGCGAGGGGTTCGTGGCCGAGGGCATTGTCGACATCCAGTCCAACAACGGCTTCGCCAGCGGCTTCTGCGTGCATTCCAACACGTATGTCTCGCTGAACTCGAACAACACGTTCGAGCCGGGCACGGTGGTGTCGATGCCCGATCTCGACAAGCTCGACATGCCCAAATCGGGGTTCGAGCGGAACGAGGGCCTGCAGGTCGCGCTGCGCACCGGCTATTACCGCCTGCGGGTGCTGCGCAAGATCGACGAGATACACGCCGACATCACCAGCGGCATGGGCCGCTACGCGCCGAACTACATCCAGGGCCTGTCGCCGATCCACGTGGACGGCAGGAAGATGTCGGCCGGGGATTTCGTGACCGGACGGATCCACCATATCCACTGCTCGGGCGGCAAGCTGAACTTCCCCGGGGGGCTGCACCTGCGCCGGATGGTCCTGATCACCGACTGCGAGGTGAAGTTCGGCCAGAACGTCGTGCTGGAGGACGTGGTCTTCTTCAACACCAACACCTCGGACAAGAGCTTCAACGCCGCCTCGTCCCTGCAACTGGGCGTGGACGACAACTGCGCCGCAGGCGGCGGGGCACAGCTGGTGACGCGCGGCGGCGTGAACGTGGCCTCGGACCTGCGGCTCTACGGAGGACAGATCATCGCCCTGAAAAACATCGAATTCGCGGCCAATGCGCACGGCATCCAGGGGGCCTCGCTCGTGTCGGGTCAGCAGATCGACGGCACGTCCAACATGGACATGGGCTTCTGCGGCGCGGGGATGGAGCAGAACTTCGAGGCAAGCTACTTCCGACTCGCGCGGTGATCCGCGGCCGGCGGGTCCGGCACAGGGCGCCCGCCCAACCGGCCGGGCGCCGCTACCGCTCCGCCGGCCCGGCCAGCGGACCGGAGGTCAGATCGGCTGCCAGGTTCCAGAGCGTATCGTCCACCTCCACCGGATCGGCCGCCCGGCGCCCCGCCCCCGGCATCCGCGTGCCCGGATCGGCGGCGACGGCCCCGGCCAGCCCGGCCAGCGCCCCCGCGAAATCCGGCGCCGTGCCCGGGTCGATCAGCACGAAGAACTGGCCCAGATCGTGCGGCGGTCCCTCGGTCGCCATCAGCGGCCGCACCTCGCGCGACGGCGCGGAGCCGGTCATGCCCGAGGCCAGCAGCTCGACCATCAGCCCCAGGCCCCAGCCCTTGTAACCCGCCGCCGACAGCAACGCCCCGTCCAGCGCCGCCGCCGGGTCGGTCGTGGGCCGGCCCTCGGCATCCACCGCCCAGCCCTCGGGGATCGTCTCTCCCGCCTCCTGCGCCATCGAGACCGATCCGCGCGCCGTGGCGGAGGTCGAGAAGTCGAACTGCATCGCCACGCCGCCCTGCCCGTCGGGCACCGAAAAGGCCACCGGATTGGTCCCCAGCACCCGCGCCCGCCCGCCCGGGCCCGCGACGATCGGCGAAGCATTGGTCATCCCCAGCCCGATCAGACCCGCCCGCGCGATCCGCCCGGTGAAGTAGCCCATGGCGCTGGCCGTGTGCGAATGCGCCACCGCCAGCGTCGCCACCCCAGCTTCACGCGCCGCCGCCACGGCCACGGGCAGGCCCGCAGCGAAGGCCGGCTGCGCGAAGCCGAACCGCGCATCGACCACCACGGTCCCCGGCCGCGGTCGCGTCACCTCGGGCACGACGTCGCCCGTCACCCGCCGGCTCCTCAGCTGGCGGCAGTAGCTTTCCAGGTAGTAGAGCCCGCAGATCCGGTTCCCCGTCGCTTCGGCCTCGGCCACCGCCTCGGCCACCGACGCCGCCACCGGCGCGGACGCGCCGTGCGCCACCAGCGCCGCCGTCACCCGCGCCTCGACCTCCCGCATCTCGACCTTCGCCATCGCACCCTCCGCCCGGCATCCCGCGCAAGGCTCCGCCGCCCGTCCGCCGAAATCAAGGGCCCGGTGGCCGCCGGGCGCGGGTCCCCTGCTTCATCCGGTCCGAAATACCTTCGGGGGGCCCCGGCGCTCAGCCGGGGCGGGGGCAGACAGCCCCCTCCGCCTCAGGCCACCCGCGCGGACGCCATGTCATGCGAACCGATCAGCCGGCGACCAGCGTCCCGCCGTCCAGCCGCAGCATCCGGTCCATCCGCCCCGCGAGCTCGAGGTTGTGCGTGGCGATCACCGCCGAAAGCCCGGTGCCGCGCACCAGCTCCATCAGCGCGCCGAACACCCGGTCCGATGTGGCGGGGTCGAGGTTCCCCGTCGGCTCGTCCGCCAGCAGCAGCCGGGGCGCGTTGGCCAGCGCCCGGCAGAAGGCCACCCGCTGCTGCTCGCCCCCCGACAGGGCGGCGGGGCGATGCCCGGACCGTTCCAGCACGCCGACCCGGCCCAGCAGATCGCGCGCCCGCGCCTCCGCCGCGCCGCGCCCCACCCCGTTCGCCAGCTGCGGCAGCACGACGTTTTCCAGCGCGGTGAATTCCGGCAGCAGATGGTGGAACTGGTAGACGAAGCCCACCTCGGCGCGGCGCACCGCCGTGCGGCGCCGGTCGCCGAGGCCGGTCATCTCTTCCCCGCCGATCCGCACCTCGCCCGCATCGGCCGTGTCCAGCAGCCCCGCGATGTGCAGCAGCGTGGACTTGCCCGCGCCCGAGGGGGCGACCAGCGCCACCACCTCGCCCGGCCGCACCGCCAGATCGACGGCGCGCAGCACCGCGATCTCGCCCGGCGTGCCGCGGTTGTAGCTTTTGAAGACCCCGCGCAGATCCAGCACCGTCTCACTCATAGCGCAGCGCCTCCACCGGGTTCATCCGCGCCGCCCGGCGGGCCGGGAAGATGGTGACGATGAAGCTCAGCCCCAGCGACAGCGCCACCGCCGACAGCACGTCGCGCCACTGCAGCTGCGCGGGCAGCGCGTAGAGGCCGCGCACCTCCGGATCCCAGACCCCGCCGCCCGCGACGTAGTTCACGAAGGCGAAGATCGGGTCGATCCAGATCGCGAAGAGGCAGCCGAGGATCACACCCGCCACCGTCCCGATGATACCGGTGAAGGCGCCGCAGATGAAGAAGACGCGCAGCACCGCGCCCTCGGTCAGGCCCATGGTGCGCAGGATGCCGATGTCGCGGCCCTTGTTCTTCACCAGCATGATCAGCCCCGAGACGATGTTCATCGCCGCGATCAGCACGAGGATCGACAGGATCACGAACATCACGTTGTCCTCGATGTCGAGCGCGCGCAGGAAGGCGCCCGAGGCGTCCCGCCAGGTCCAGGCCTGGATGGAGCCGCCGGCGGCGATCATCAGCGGCACGGCCATCTCGTCCACCCGGTCCGGCTCTTCCACCATCACTTCGAGTTCGTCCGCCACCCCCTCGCGATTGAAGTAGGATTGCGCCTCGGCGAAGGGCATGTAGACCCGCGTCCGGTCGATGTCGTAGCGGCCGGCGGTGAAGATGTAGACCACCTCGTAGGCGCTGACGCGGGGGCTGGTCCCGAAAGCCGTCTTGACCCCGTTGGGAGAGATCAGGCGGATCCGGTCGCCCACCGTCACCCCCAGTTCCCGCGCCACACCCGAGCCGATGGCGATCCCGTCGCCGAAGCGGGCGATGTCGCCCTGGCTGGTCTCCGCATCCGCGATGCGGGGGATGCCGGCCAGATCCCCGGCGGCGATGCCGAAGACCTCGACGCCCGCGTTCCGGTCGCCGGCGTTCGACATGATCTGGCCCTTGATCAGCGGCGCGACGCGCGTGACGCCGGGCACCGCGCGGACGCGTTCGGCCATGCCCTCGAAATCCTCGATGGTGCGCACCACCTGCCCGCTGTCCAGCGGCCGGCCGGGTTCGTAGAGCGTCACATGCGCATTCGCGCCCAGGATCGTGTCGACGAACTCAGCCCGGAAGCCCGAGCGGACGGCCAGCGTGGCGATCAGCGCGAAGACCGCCAGCGCGATGCCGATCAGCGAGATCCAGGTCATGACCGAGACACCGCCCTCGGCCCGCCGCGCGCGCAGATACCGCCAGGCGATCATGAATTCGAACGGCGCGAAGGGCGGCGTGCGCCCCGTTCCCGTACTGGCCGTCCCTCTGGTGGTCATGCTGCCCTGCTGCCCCTCTTGCCTGCGCGCGGAGGTAGCGGCTGGCCGCGGCCCCCGTCAAGTCACGAGGCCGTCCGGTCCCGGCCGCGTCCTGCGGATCAGACCGGCTTGCCGTCCGACAGGTCCTTCAGCACCCGCTCGGCTGTGGCGAGGATCTCCTTGCGCGCGTCCGGCTCCATCCGGTCCCAGGTGGCGTACATCTGCCCCATGCGGTGATTGCTCTCGAACCGCTCGCGGTGACGGTCCAGGAACGCCCAGTAGAGCGGATTGAACGGGCAGGCATCCGCACCCGTCCGCTGCTTCACGTCGTAGGCGCAGTTGGCGCAGTAGTCGGACATCCGCGAGATGTAGTTGCCGGACGAGACATAGGGCTTCGACGCCACCACGCCGCCGTCCGCGAACTGGCTCATGCCCACGGTGTTGGGCGATTCCACCCATTCGTAGGCGTCGGCATAGACCGACAGATACCATTCGTGCACCTCGGCCGGGTCCACCCCCGCCAGCAGCGCGAAATTGCCCGTCACCATCAGCCGCTGGATGTGGTGGGCATAGGCCAGATCGCGGGTCTGGCCGACCGCCTGCTCCATGCATTTCATCTTCGTCTCGGCGCCCCAGTAGACCGGCGGCAGGGCGCGCTGGTGGTTCAGCCGGTTGCGGTGCGGGTAGTCGGGGCCCTCCAGGAAATAGACCCCCCGGACGAATTCGCGCCAGCCGATGACCTGGCGGATGAACCCCTCGGCCGAGTTGATCGGGACGCCGCCCGCCGCATAGGCCTCGGCCACCGCGTCGCACACCTCCTGCGGCGTCAGCAGACCGGCGTTCATGTAGGGCGAGATCAGCGCGTGGTTCAGATGCGGCTCGTCCACCAGCATGGCATCCTGATAGGCGCCGAACTCCGGCAGCTGGCGCTTCACGAAATGCGCCAGAGCCCGGCGGGCATCGCCCCGCGTGACGGCCATGTCGAAGGGGCGCCGGGTGCCGAAATTGTGGGGGAACTCGCGTTCGACGAGGTCCAGCACCTTCTCGGTGATCTCGTCGGGCGTGAAGGACATCGGGTCCGAGCGGAAGAGGTCCGACGCCTCCGCCGGCTTGCGGTTGTCGTGGTCGAAGTTCCACTTGCCGCCCTCGGGCTGCCCGTCCTTCATCAGGTAGCCGGTCCGCTTGCGCATCTCGCGGTAGAACCACTCCATCGTCAGGCTCTTGCGGCCCTTCGCCCAGGCCTCGAAGTCGCGGCGGGAGCAGAGGAACCGGTCGTCCGGCCGCATCTCGATCTCCAGCGGGCAGTCCTGCAGCGCCTCGATCAGCCGCCACTCGCCGGGTTCGGTGGCGACGACCTTCCCGGCGCCCGTCTCCTCCGCCCGGCGCAGCAGTTCGCCGGGGATGGAGCCGGCGTTCTCCCTGTCGCCGTATTCCGTGTAGAGGACCCGCCAGCCGTCGGCGCGCAACTCCTCCGCCCGGTGACGCATGGCCGAGAAGAGGAAGGCGATCTTCTTCGGGTGATGCGGGACGTAGGTCGCCTCGTCACGGACCTCGGCCATGACGATGGTGTCGGTCTCGGGATCGGCGTCGCGCAGGGCCGAGACCTCCGGCCCCAGCTGGTCGCCCAGCAGCAGGATCAGGCGCTTCACCACGGCACCCTGTCCCCGCGCCAGTCGAAGAACCCGCCGGAGTCGGCCTCGTTCAGCCCGTCGATGACGCGGAGCAGGTTGGCAGCGGCCTCGTCCGGCGTGACCGAGGGGTGGCGGCCGAGGTAGCGGCGCGTCAGGTCGGTCTGCACGGTGCCGGGGTGCAGCGCGGCGACGATGGCCTGCGGGTGGCTGCGCGCGATCTCGACCGCCGCGCCGTGCAGGATCTGGTTCAGCGCGGCCTTGGCGGCGCGGTAGGCATACCAGCCGCCCAGCCGGTTGTCGCCGATGCTGCCGACGCGGGCCGACAGCGCCGCGAAGACGGCGCGGCGGTCCCGGGGGATCAGGCGCAGCGCGTGTTTCAGCACCAGCGCCGGGCCGGTGGCGTTCAAGGCGAACTGTTCGGCAAGCGCGGCGGCGGAAAGGTCGCGAAGGCTCTTCTCCGGCCCGTGCGAGACCTCCAGCGCGCCGGTGGTGACGAGGATCAGGTCGAACGCGCCGTCGAGCCGGCCCAGCACCGCCTCGACGCTCGCCTCGTCGGTGACGTCCAGCCCGTCGCGGCTGCGCGACAGGGCGGTCACGTCGTCCCCGCGGTCGCGGAGGGCCTTCGTGACGGCGGTGCCGATGCCGCCGGTGGCGCCGATGATGAGGGCTCTGATCATGCGCGGGATACGTGGGGCGGCGGCGGGGCGGATCAAATCGGCGGGTCGGGGAGGGAAGGTGTGGCATTGCCTTCACCCATTCGACCCTTCGATGCACGCGATCGAGGGCATGCAGACCAGGCGCTCCCGGTGGAGGCCTGCGCCTTTCCGACACAGCACATGGATCAATCCGGGGCGACCAGCCCCGGGCCGCGCCCGGCCCTCCCCCAGGCCGGGCGCATGTTCACCGCCCGCGCCGAACAGTCGTGCGATGTGATGTCGCCATAAAGCGCACCTGTGCAATCGTGGCGCAGCGCCCGTCCAGGGCCGGACGCATCCCTGCGCGTCGACACCTGCTGGCAAGACCTCCCGCCGCACATGGGCCAGCCCGGAGCGCCCAGTGCCGGGCCGGTAACGTCCTTCCGCCCCCTCGCCGCACCGCGGCGCAAGACCCGGGTTCCCATCCCGCCGCCCGGGGTGTATGCACACCACATGACGACCATGGCCCATACGACGACCCCTGCCCGCCGCTACGGTGCGCTGTCGCTCGGCCTGATTCTCCTAATCCGCCTCTGAGCGTGCCGAACCGGCGCGACCGCTCAGAGGGCAAGCCGCTCGCGCCATGGCTTCAGGAGAAAGAGTTACCCACATGACAAACGCACAGCAGGACCACGTCCTCATCTTCGACACCACGCTCCGCGACGGCGAACAGAGCCCCGGCGCCACCATGTCCCACGAGGAGAAGCTGGAGATCGCCGCCCTCCTCGACGAGATGGGCGTCGACATCATCGAGGCGGGCTTCCCGATCGCCAGCGAAGGCGACTTCCGCGCGGTGAGCGAGATCGCGAAGAACTCGGTCAATTCGGTGATCTGCGGGCTCTCCCGCGCCCAGATCCCCGACATCGACCGGAACTGGGATGCCATCCGCCACGCGAAGCGGCCCCGCATCCACACCTTCATCGGCACCTCGCCGCTGCACCGCGCCATCCCGAACCTCACCATGGACGAGATGGCCGAGCGGATCCACCAGACGGTCACCCACGCCCGCAACCTCTGCGACGACGTGCAGTGGAGCCCGATGGACGCCACCCGCACCGAACGCGACTACCTCGCCCGCACGGTCGAGATCGCGATCAAGGCCGGTGCCACCACGATCAACATCCCCGACACCGTCGGCTACACGGCCCCCCGCGAATCCGCCCAGATCATCCGCGAGCTGATCGAACGGGTGCCGGGCGCGGACGAGGTGATCTTCTCGACCCATTGCCACAACGACCTCGGCATGGCGACGGCGAACAGCCTCGCCGCGGTCGAGGCCGGCGCGCGGCAGATCGAATGCACGATCAACGGCCTTGGCGAACGCGCGGGCAACACCGCGCTGGAAGAGGTGGTGATGGCGCTGAAGGTCCGCAACGACATCATGCCCTTCAGCACCCGCATCGACACGACGAAGATCATGAACCTGTCGCGCCGGGTCGCCTCCGTCTCGGGCTTCGCCGTGCAGTTCAACAAGGCGGTGGTCGGCAAGAACGCCTTCCTGCATGAATCGGGCATCCACCAGGACGGCGTGCTGAAGAACGTCGAGACGTTCGAGATCATGAAGCCCGCCGACATCGGCCTGAACGAGGACAACATCGTTCTCGGCAAGCACTCGGGCCGCGCGGCGATCCGCTCCAAGCTCAAGGGGCTGGGGATCGAGGTGGGGGACAACCAGCTCAAGGACATCTTCGTCCGCTTCAAGGACCTCGCCGACCGCAAGAAGGAGGTCTACGACGAGGATCTCATCGCGCTGGTCCAGATGTCCGACGACGCGGGCGCCGACCGGCTGGCGCTCAAGCGCCTCCGCGTGATCTGCGGCACCGAAGGCCAGTCGGCCGATATGACCATGATGGTCGACGGCAAGGAGACATCGGTGGAGGCCACCGGCGACGGCCCGGTCGACGCCGCCTTCAACTGCGTGAAGTCGATCTTCCCGCACAAGGCGCGGCTCCAGCTCTACCAGGTCCACGCGGTCACCGAAGGCACGGACGCGCAGGCCACCGTCTCGGTCCGGCTGGAGGAGGACGGCCGCATCACCACCGGCCAGTCCGCCGACACCGACACCGTGGTCGCAAGCGTGAAGGCCTATATCCACGCGCTGAACCGCATGCTCGTCCGCCGCGGAAAGACCGGCTCCGACAGGCGCGAGATCAACTACAAGGACGTGGGCTGACGGCCCCGCACGAACCGGCGGCCCGAACGCCGCCGGTTTCCCCTTCCTCCGGCCGGAAATATCCCGAGGGGTGAATTGCGGCCCGCACGGGCCGCAAGAGGGGGCGCGCAGCCCCCTCCCTCACGCCGCTGCCGGAGGCGGCGGCAGGCATCGTGTGCGCCGCAAGGCGCTCCGTTCCGGCAGCGACCGCCCGGGCCTTCCGCCAGTCTGCTTGCCTCCGGCCCCGTCCCGACCCAGTATCGCCCCGCAATTCGCCGCGGAGTGCCGATGCTGCAGGAATTCGGCCAGAACCTCTGGATCGCCGACGGGGCCGAGCCCGTCCCGGTCGCCGGCTTCCGCTACCCGCTGCGCATGGCGGTGGCGCGGCTTCCCGGCGGCGGCCTGTGGCTCTGGTCGCCGGTGCAGGCGACCGGGGCGCTGATGGCGGAGGTCGCCGCGTTCGGCCCGGTGACCGACATCGTCGCACCGAACGGTCTGCACCACCTGTTCCTGGCGGAATGGCAGGCCGCCTTCCCGGAAGCGCGGCTGCATGCGGCGCCGGGCCTCGCGCGCAAGCGCCCCGACCTGCGCATCGATCGCGGCCTCGGCCACGGGCCGGATCCCGACTGGGGCGGCGCGATCGACCAGCAGCCGATCCGCGGCTGCCGGATCACCACCGAGGTGCTGTTCTTCCACGCGGCCTCGGCCACGGTGCTGGTGACGGACCTGATCCAGAGCTTCCCCGCCGGCTGGTTCACCGGTTGGCGGGCATGGGTCGCTCGGGCCGATCTGATGACGGCACCCGCGCCGACCGTGCCGCGAAAATTCCGCCTCGCCTTCACCGACCGGACCGCCGCCCGCCGGGACATCGCCCGCGCCCTCTCCTGGCCCGCCGAGCGGCTGGTGATGGCGCATGGCGCGCCGGTCGAACGGGGCGGGCAAAGGGTGCTGGCGAACGCATTCGGCTGGCTCGGGGTCTGATCGCCGCCGCCGCACCCGGTCCGCGCCGTCGGCTTTTCTCCTTCGGCCCTGTTCGGGCCGCGCCGTCGGCTTTCCCCCTGGGGCCCGTTCGGCCCGTGCCCTCAGCTTTCGCCTCTCAGCCCCATCCGGGCGGCGTGCCAGGCGGCCTCGGCCCGCGAGGAAATCCCCAGCTTGCGGTAGACCGCCTTGATGTAGCCCGCCACCGTCGTCTCGGCGATGCCCAGATCCTTGGCCACCTCGGCGTTGCGCAACCCGCGCCCGATCAGTCCCAGCACCTCGCGCTCGCGCTCGGTCAGCTGCATCTCCTCGTCCGCCGCGGGCCCGGTGTAGCGGAAATGCTCCATGATCCGCCGGGCGATGGCGGGCGACAGCGCCGGCACCCCGTCGTGGATCTGTTGCAGCTGGCGGATCAGCACCTCGGCCGGGTTCTCCTTCAGCAGGTAGCCATGCGCCCCCGCCGACAGGGCCGAGACGACCGTCGCGTCGTCGCCCATCACCGTCGTCACCACGCACAGCGCCTCCGGCTGCTCGCTGCGCATCGCGCGCAGCACCTCCAGCCCCGACCCGTCCGGCAGGCCCAGATCGATCAGCCCCAGATCGAAGGGCTCGCGCAGCAGCGCCTTCGCCTGGCGGACCATGCCCGCCGTCTCGATATGCACGTCGCCCCAGGCCCGCGCGACCAGCTCGCTCAGCCAGTCGCGGGTCTCGGCGATGTCCTCGAGTATCAGTACACGTTTCACGAAAACCCTCTGACCATCGGCCCCCGGGGGGCCGTTCCCGCACCCCGCCCGGCCCTCCTCCTGCCGGCACGGCACGCGTCACTCCGCCCGGCCGGGATCGGCCGCGCGCTCACTCTCCCGCATCCCGCAGCGCCGTGACGCCGCTGCCGGGCTGGTCCAGCACCAGCTCGGCCCGCAGTTCGGTGCCCTGCCCGTCCGGCCCGCGGCCGATGGCGAAGGTGCCGCCGCGCGCCTCGGTCCGCTGCCGCAGGTTGACCAGGCCGTTGCCGCTGCCGCGCGGACGCGGCAGGGCGGCGGCGGACCCGGGATCGAAGCCGCGCCCGTCGTCGGCGATCGAGATCACCAGCCGGCCCGGCGCGGGCACCGGCCGGGCGGTGACCGACACCGCCACCCGCCGCGCGCCCGCATGGCGCAGGACGTTGCCCGCCCCCTCGCGCAGGATCGCGCGGACCGAGTTGGCGACATGCGGCGCCACCGGGTCGGCGGGCAGCGGCCCCTCGGCCCAGTCCAGCGCGATATCGGCCGATCCGAGATGTTCGCCGACCTCGGCGCGGATGTCGGCCAGCAGGTCCTGCAGCCCGATGTCGTCCCCGCCGGGGTGCGAGACGATCTCGCGCAGGTCGGTCAGCGTCTGGCGGATCAGCGCGTCCTTGCGGCCCGGCTCCTGGCTGTGCAGCGCGCCCAGCAGCTGCACGCCGATGTTGTCGTGCATGTCCCGGTTGATCCGCTGCCGCTCTTCCTCGGCCCCCGCCTCGTAGGCGCGACGGCGTTCGATGAACTGCGCGGCCATCGCCAGCACCGCCCGCACCCGGGTCACGTCGCGCGGGCTGAACAGCCGGCGGCCGCGGTGCGCCCAGCGCATCCGCGTGGCCGACAGCCCGTCGATCGACGGCAGGTCCAGCACCTCGCCCCCGTCGGCGAGGCGCGGCTCGTCCACCGGCGCGGGCGCGGCGGTGATCTCCAGCGGGCGGAAGAGCGTCCGCAGCAGCTCGTTCAGCTTCTCGCGCTGCGTCTCCCCGCGCGGCGCGAGCGCCACGTCGGACACCAGGTCGAACAGCTCGTCCGTGCCGACCTCGCGCCGGCCGCTCATCACCCGCGCCAGCTTGTCGCGCGCGGGCAGGTAGAGGAAGGCCACCACCAGCAGCGAGATCGAGAAGGCCGGCACCCGGTCGACCGAGACGGCGTAGATCAGCCCCGCGTCCAGCACCAGCAGCAGCGCCACGCCGCCGGCGTAGAACAGCACCCGGAAGGCCCAGAATTCGAGGTCGAAGAGCCGGAACCGTGCGACCCCGATGGCAAGGCCCGCGTAGATGATGAGGAAGAGGGCGAAGGCGTGCCCCTGGCTGATCTGCGGCGTGTAGCCCAGCGCCTGGGGCAGCGCGATCAGGCCGACGAAGCTGCCCGCCCCCAGCGTCACCGACAGGCCGAACCAGCGCAGCGCGGCGCGGGCCGAGGGGTTGCCGCGGGTGGCGAAGACCTGGCCGCCGGCCGCCAGCAGGATGCCCAGCATCTCCGCCAGGATCGGGATGTGGATCATCATCGCCGTCGATCCGGTCAGCCGCAGGAACGACAGCGCCGCCCAGGTCCCGAAGACCGCCACCGGCACCAGCGGGGCCCAGCGGGGCAGGTAGCGTACCGGGTAGACGAGGAAGAGGCAGATCATCGCGATCCCGAAGGTCAGCGAGCCGAGGGAGTTGATCGCCGAGGCCCATTCGAACAGCAGCGCCGGCATCGCCAGTTCGCGCGTCGAATAGAGCGCCGCGGCATGGGAGGAGGCCATCAGCCCGATCCCCGCCAGCGCCAGGAACCCCGCCGCCGCGTCGCGGCCGCGCATCGCCAGCACCCAGCCGCCCAGCCAGACCGCCGCCAGCCCGACGAAGAGCTGCACCCAGAAGACGGCGGGCAGGTCGCTCGGCGGCCGCCCCTCCGTCGGGGTGACGGTCAGGGTCTCGATCCGGCCCTCCCGCTCCACCTCCAGCGTCACCGGCCCCGTGGACAGGGCCGAGACGATCTGTCCCTGGTGGCGGAAGAGGTCGCGCATCTCGGTGATGGCGGTCAGGCCGTCCGGCTCCTCGATCAGGTCGACCGGGCGCAGCGGCACCGAACCGCCCGCCCCGCCCGACAGCCCGACGATCCGGTCCCCGGCGCTCAGGGCGGCGGCCGGCCCGTCCTCCCGCGCCGACACCACCGCAAGGCCCGTCGCCGCCTCGGACGGGGCCAGCGTCACCCCCAGCCAGGGCACCCGGACGGCGAGTGTGATCACGGTGACGGCGGACAGCACGGACAGCGCGGCCAGGGCTGCGAACAGGGCGACGGGAGAGCGGGTCACGAGTGTCCTCTCAGGTCTTCGGTCGGGGCCGTTCGGCGGCGTCGCGGCGCCCGGCCCCGGGCATCGCCATTCCGTCGCGCGCCGGGACCGGGGCCCGCGGCGCAGCGCCGTGCAAGTCTGACACAAAGCATAGACGGATCAACATGCTGATGGCCCCCCCGTTCGGGGGGACGACCTGTACACAGGACCGGTGTTGAGTGCCGCAGCGGCAGGTACAGGCCGCGCGAACGGAGAATTTCAAAGATGAACGGAACATTTCTTCCCCGGCTCGGCCTGATGGGCGCGGCCGCGATGGCGATGGCGCTGTCGGGTTGCCTGTCGTCCTCGAACGGCGGCGGCGGCGCCGGCGGCACCGGGCCGGTCACGCCCGCGGATTACGACACCAGCCTGAACCGGGTGCAGCAGCTGGGCCCGACCGGCAACATGCCGACGCGCCTTCAGGCGACCTACAGCGGGGCGACGAAGCAGAACGTCATCGACAACGGCACCGGCAACACGGTCGGCGAGATGCTGGCCGATCTGGAGCTGACGGCGGACTGGACCGACGGCCAGACGACCAATCCCTGGTCCGGCACCGCAGACAACTTCCGCGGCACCGTCAACGGCCAGGCCCTCGCGATCACCGGCGAGCTGACCGTGGCGGAGGCCGAGGCGAACAGCCTGAGCGGCACCATCGGGCGCAGCCAGAACACCATCCCGCTGCCCGGCGGCGGCAGCCAGACCGTCGCGACCGGCGCGATGACCGTGAACCTGGCCGGCACCGTCGACGACAACGGCACCGACCGCGATTTCGTCATGAACCTCGGCGGCGGCTTCTTCGGCGATCAGGGTCAGGCCATCACCGGCACCGCCTCGACCCAGGAATGGGTGAACGGGAGGCCGAACGCAGGGCCGAACTCGGGCGCGGGCACCTTCTACGTCGAGCAGTGATTCGAAGCGCGCCGGGGCGGAGTGCGAACCGGCCCGGCGCGGCACATTGGTCGATGTTCTTTCCATGACCAGACGATTTTCACGACCCCGCCTTCGCCGGAGGCACGTCCTCACCCGGGCGCAACGCCTCCGGCGAATGGCGGCCACGCTGGCCGCGAGCCTCGCGCTTGCCGCGGGGCCGGCGCATCCCCCCGCGGCCCAGACCGGCGGACCGGATATCGCAGAACGGTCCGGCACCCGGGCCGCAACCGCGTCCGGCGGCGTGGCCGCCCCCTATGCCCGCGCGCGAGAGCTGATCGCCGCGGGGCGGCTCGATGCGGCGGAGCACGTGCTGCGCGCCTGGCGCCCCGCGACGGCGGCCGAGACGGAGCAGCGCCACTGGGCCCTCGCCACCCTGCTGCGCGGGCGGGCGCGTCACCGCGAGGCGCTGACCCATCTCGAACCGCTCGTGGCGGCCCGCCCCGACGTTCCGCAGTTCCGCATCGCCCTGGGCGAGACGCTGCTGGCGCTCGGCCAGCGCGAGCGTGCGGCGCTGCACCTGGGCGAGGCGCGCGCCACCGCGCCGGCCCCGGCCGACCGGGCCCGGGCCGAGCAGGCGCTGGCGCAGGCCGAGGCCCTGTCCGAATGGTCCGGCCATCTGTCGCTGTCGATCGAGCCGTCGAGCAACGGCGCCCGCCGCACCTCGGCCGAGACGATCGTGATCGGCGGCATCCCCTTCATCATCGGCGCCGGCGCGCGGGCGCAGCCCTCGACGGCCCTGTCGCTGAACGCCGGCATCGCCTTTGCCCCCGCCGTGGCCGGGCGCACGCGGCTGCGCTTCGCGCTGTCGGGCTTCGGCCGGCTGCACGACGGATCCGCGTCGGACGAAGCCCTGGTCCGCGCCGAGGTGGCGCTAATACACCAGCGCATCGCGGGCGGATCGATCCAGGGCGGGCTGACGTGGTCGCGGCGCTGGATCGACGGGCGGCCGTATTCCGGCGGCCCCGGCCTGACATTCGGCTACTCGACCTTTCCGACCCCGCGCACCCGTTTCGACGTGGCGGCCGTCGTCGACCTGCTGACCCACGACACCAGCCCGGCGCTGGACGGCACGCGGTCGTTCCTCGTCCTCGCGCAGACCTTCGCGGTCTCTCCGCAGCTTCACCTGCGCGGCGTCCTGCGCCTCGAACGTCACGACGCCCGCTTCGACGCCTACGCCTTCACCGCCGGAGAGCTGACACTCGGCGCCACCCGCGCCTTCCGGGGCGGCCTGCGGATGGATCTGGACATCGGCTACCGCCGTGCGGCCCACGATGCGGTGAACCCCTTCTTCGGCCGCCGCCGGGAGGAGGACCGCTGGTCCGCCACCCTGCGCACCACCCACGCCCGGCTGGGCGTCGCGGGTTTCGCCCCCGAGGCGACCCTGGGGTGGGAGAGGCAGCGCTCCAGCATCGCGGTCTATTCCTACGACAACCTCTCGGCCGGGATCGGGCTGACGAAGAAGTTCTGAGCCCCCCTTCCACCTATCTGCCAAAAGTCACCGCCCGCCCCCCGCCCCGTTGCACCGCCCGCCGTTCGGGGCCAGGCTCCGCCGCGCAGGGACAGGGAGGACACCATGCTGAAAACCCGCTTCACCGAAATGATGGGCATCGAGCATCCGATCGTGCAGGGCGGCATGCAGAACGTCGCGCGGGCCGAGCTGTCGGCGGCCGTGTCGAACGGCGGCGGCCTCGGGATCATGACGGCGCTGACCCAGCCGACGCCCGCCGATCTGGTGAAGGAGGTCGAACGCTGCCGGTCGATGACCGACAGGCCCTTCGGCGTCAACCTGACGATCCTGCCCTCGCTGCGGCCCATCCCGCACAAGGAATACGCCCAGGCGATCATCGACTCGGGCGTGAAGATCGTGGAGACCGCCGGCTCCAACCCGGCCGAGTTCATCGGCATGTTCAAGGCGGCCGGCTGCAAGGTCATCCACAAGTGCACCGCCGTCCGGCACGCGAAGACGGCGCAGCGGCTCGGGGCCGACGTGATCTCGATCGACGGGTTCGAATGCGCGGGCCACGTGGGCGAGGACGACATCACCAACCAGATCCTCGTGCCGATGACGGTCGACGCGCTCGACATCTGCGTCATCGCCTCGGGCGGCTTCGGCAACGGCCGGCAGCTGGCCGGCGCGCTGGCCCTCGGGGCCGAGGGGATCAACATGGGCACCCGCTTCATGGCGACGAAGGAGGCCCCGATCCACGACACGGTCAAGCAGCGCCTGGTCGACGCGGGCGAGCGGGACAGCATCCTGATCATGCGCGCCCTGCGCAACACCTCCCGCGTGTTCCGCAACACGGTGTCCGAGGAGGTCGCGCGGATCGAGAAGGAAAAGGGCCTCGACTTCAAGATCGACGACGTGGCCGAACTGGTCGCCGGCGCGCGCGGCAAGAACGTCTACGCCACCGGCGACACGGAAACCGGCATGTGGTCGGCGGGCATGGTCGCGGGCGTCATCGACGACGTGCCGACCTGCGCCGAGCTGATCGCCCGCACCGTGGCCGAGGCCGAGGAGGTCATCCGCGGCCGCCTCGCGAAGCTGGTCGCCTGACCCGAAGACCTGCGCGGGCCATCCCGCGCAGGCCCCCCTGCTTCATCTTTCCGGAAAATACTCCGGGGGGCCCCGGCGTTCAGCCGGGGTGGGGGCAGAGCCCCCTGCCCGTCCTCATTCCTCCAGCTCGGCGTCCCAGTAGAGGAAGTCGATCCAGCTTTCGTGCAGGTGGTGCGGCGGGAACTTGCGGCCGAGGTTGCGCAGCTCCTCCGCCCCCGGCGCGCGCGGCGGCTTCATCAGGCTCATCCCCGCGCGGCGCAGCGAATGCGAGCCCTTGCGCAGATTGCAGGGGGCGCAGGCGGCCACGACGTTTTCCCAGGTCGTGGTCCCGCCGGAGGCGCGCGGCACGACGTGATCGAAGGTCAGATCCGCCCGGCTGCCGCAGTACTGGCAGCGGAATTCGTCCCTCAGGAAAAGATTGAAGCGCGTGAAGGCCACGCGCTTCCTGGGTTTGACGTAATCCTTCAGCACCACGACCGAAGGTATGCGTATCCGGGTCGAGGGGCTTCGGACGAAGGCGTCGTATTCGGCGACGATGTCGACCCGGTCGAGCCACGCCGCCTTGATCGCCTCCTGCCACGGCCAGAGGCTGAGCGGGTAGTAGGACAGCGGCCGGTAATCCGCGTTCAGAACCAGCGCCGGATGCTTCTTCAGCGCCGCCGGGTCGCGCACGAATTCCGTTCTGAAATCTCCGTCCATCGGCCTTGCTTCTCCTGCCCTGATCGCCCGGGTCGGACAGCCGAAGCGGGGAACCCCGCCCCGACCTCCAGATCACTATATATCGCGGCAACCACCTGACAAGCCCCACGATCTATCTGCCGGGCCAGTGCTATCCAAAGCCTGTAACGCGGGCATGACAGGCGGCGCCCGGCGTCAGATGCGTGGCAAGGCCGCGATGCGCCTTGCGGCGGCCCGCGCCCGCGCCCAGGCTGAGGCGAATCGCGCACCATCAACGAGGAGGATCCGGGATGCCGCTGATCGAGATGTCCCTGCTGGCCGGCCGCACGCCCGAGCAGAAGAAGCTGCTGGTCGAGAAGCTGACCGAAGCGACGGTGGAGGCGCTCGGCTCGAAGCCCGAGGCGGTCACGGTGATCCTGCGCGACGTGGAACGCCACGACTGGGCGAAGGCCGGAAAGCAGCTGTCGGAAAGCTGACGCCGGCCCCACCGAGGGCCCGACCGCAATCCCTCGCCGTCCCGCCGCCGCCGCATTGCCCGCGGCGCTGCGGGGCCTAGGTTCAGGGCCATGCCACAGGACCGCACCCCAACCGACGACCTGCCGCCCGCTCCCGCCTTCGACGGCGTGCTGGAGGCGGCGCTCTATGCCGCCGATCTGGATGCGGCGAAGGCGTTCTACGGCGGCGTCCTGGGGCTGGAGACGGTGCTGGAGGTCGAGGGCCGGCACGTCTTCTACCGCGCCGGCCGGACGATCCTGCTGATCTTCAACCCGGTGCGCACACGCGAGGCTTCGACCAATCCGGATCTGCCCGTCCCGCCACACGGGGCCGAGGGGCCGGGGCATCTGTGCCTGTCCGCCGATGCGCAGTCGATCGCCGCCTGGGCCGACCGGCTGACCGCCGCGGGCCTGCCGATCGAGGCCGATTTCCACTGGCCGAACGGCGCCCGGTCGATCTATTTCCGCGATCCGGCCGACAACTCGCTCGAGATCTCCGAACCCCGCCTGTGGTTCCCGGACGCCTGAGCCCGCGCGGGCGGTGCGTCGTCGCGGCCCGTGACACCGGTCCTGACTGCGCGCCTCCGCGGGGCGTCTGCCGATCCGGCGCGCGCCGGGCCGCCCCGCCTCGGCCCCGCCTCAGCCCTGCAACCGCCCGCCGCGGCCGCCGCGGCGGCGGGGCTGCATGGCCGCGCCCTGCCTGGCCTCGGCCAGGATGCGGCTCATCGGGTGGTCCGGTGCGGCCGCGGCGTGGCCCTCGATCATCGCGTCCAGCGCCGCCGGCGTGTCCGCCCCGTCGGGCAGGCTCAGCACCCAATCCATGAAGATCGAGCGGCATTCCGATGCCGCGATCCCGTCGATCCGGTAGCTTTCGCGGATCAGCCCCTTGGGGTCCGCGGAATTGCTTGCCTCAGCCATCGCCCGTTCCGTCCTTCTCATGCGGTGCCAGCACGCGGTCGATCACATCGGCCGCCGCCGCGCGTGTCGCCTCCAGCCGCGACGCAAGTGTGGCGATATCCGGCGCGCCGGTCTCGCGCAGCAGCATCGCGCGACCGCCGGCGCCGATCTCGTCCGGGTCGAGCGGCCGGTCGCTCAGCAGTTTCGCGACCTGCCCGATCCGCCAGCCGAGCGTCCAGGCCTCCAGCAGCGTCTCGCGCCCCTCCGGGTCCAGCCAGCCTTCCTCGACCGCCGCGGACAGCCCGGCGCCGATCCAGCCCGAGGCGCGGCCGGCGATCACCGCGCCGGCCTGGGCCAGCAGCTCGATCTCCTGATTGCGGCCGGGGCCGATCTTGACCTCCCAGGGGCCGGCGGGGGCCTTGGCGCCGGCGATCCGGGCGCGCATCGCCGCGACCTCGGCCAGCACCGGCCCGGCGTCACGGCCACGGCCCAGAAGCTCGGCGCGGAAATCGGCCACGTCGCCGGCCAGATCTTCCGAGGCGCCGCCGGTGCCCGCGACGACCCGGGCGCGGGTCAGCGCCAGATGCTCCCACGCCCAGGCCTTCTCGGCCTGGTAGTCCCGCCATGCCTGGATCGACGTCGCCACCGGCCCCTGGTTGCCCGAGGGGCGCAGGCGCATGTCCACCTCGTAGAGCCGCCCCTCGGACATCGGCGCCGACAGCGCCGTGACCAGCGCCTGGGTCAGCCGGGCGTACCAGGTGCGGGCGGGCAGCGGCTTGCGCCCCTCCGAACTTTCGACCCCGTCCGCGTCGTAGACGACGATCAGGTCCAGGTCCGAGCGCGCGTTCAGCCGCCCCGCCCCCAGAGAGCCCATCCCGAGTGCCACCGCCCCCCGCCCCGGCGGGGGGCCGTGGCGGCGGGCGAATTCGTCCGTGACGACGGGGAAGAGCACCCGCAGCACCGTCTCGGCAAGATCGGCGTATTCGCGGCCCGCCGTGTCGGCGTCGATCAGCCCGCGCAGGTGGTGGACGCCGATGCGGAAGTGCCACTCGCGCTGCCAGCGCCGGGCGGCGTCGAGCCGGGCCTCGTAATCCGCCTCGCGCGCCAGCCGCGCCTCCAGGTCCGCCACCAGCGCCGCCGTCTCCGGCCAGTCGGCGAAGAACCCGCCGCCGATCACCGCGTCGAAGACCGAGGCGTTGCGCGCCAGGTGCCGCGCCAGATCGGGCGAGGTGGCGGCGATGTCGACGATCAGGTCGACCAGCTGCGGATTGGCGTCGAAGAGCGAGAAGATCTGCACCCCCGCGGGCAGCCCGGCCAGAAAGCCGTCGAAGGCCTGCAGCGCCTCGTCCGGCTTGGACGCCTCGGCGAGGCGGGCGAGGATCGTGGGCTTCAGCCGGTCGAAGATGCGCCGCGCGCGGGCGGTCCGAAGCGCCGGATAGCCTTCCCACCGGGCGATCAGCGCGGGATCGGCGGCGGGGGCCGCGGCCGCCGACTCTTCCTCCGCCGCAGGGGCAGCGGCCGTGCCGCCCTCGCCGCGCGCCTCGGGATCGAAGAACCCGTCGGTCAGGGCGCAGACCTCCTCCAGCCTCGCGGCGATGTCGCGGCGCAGGCTGCCCGCGTCGGTGTCCATCATCGCGGCCAGCCGGTCGAACCCCTCCGCCTCCTTCGGCAGGGCGTGGGTCTGGGCGTCGCGGATCATCTGCACGCGATGCTCCACCTCGCGGTGCGCAGCGTAGTGGCGCGACAGCGCCTCGGCCGTCGCCTCGGGGATCCAGCCCTTGCCGGCCAGCGCCGCCAGCGCCTCCACCGTGGCGCGCTGCCGCAGCGACGGGTCGCGGCCGCCGGCGACGAGCTGGTGGAACTGGGTGAAGAACTCGATCGCGCGGATGCCGCCGGCGCCCTGCTTCATGTCGTGGCCCGCCAGCGGGATGCCGCCCTCCCGGCCGCCGTGCAGACCCTTCGCGTCGCGGATCTTCAGCCGCATGTCGTGGGCGTCCTCGATCGAGGCGAAGTCCAGATGCCGTCGCCAGACGAAGGGCCGCATCGTCTCGACGAAGCGCGCGCCGCCCTCCAGATCGCCCGCGCAGGGCCGCGCCTTGATCCAGGCGGCGCGTTCCCAGGTGCGGCCGAGGCTTTCGTAGTACCGCTCCGCCGCCTCCATCCCGAGGCACACCGGCGTGACCGAGGGGTCGGGCCTGAGCCGCAGGTCGGTGCGGAAGACGTAGCCCTCGCCCGTCATGTCCGACAGCATGGCGGTCATCCTGCGCGTCGCCCGGATCAGCGCGGCACGGGCATCGGCGAAATCGTCCCGCTCGAACCGGTCCTCGTCGAACAGCACGATCAGGTCGATGTCGGAGGAATAGTTGAGCTCGCCGGCCCCCATCTTGCCCATGGCCATGGCGACCATGCCGGCATCCTCGCCGCGCCTGTCCTCGCCGAAGCCGGGCAGCTTGCCGCGCCGCATCTCGTGCGCCAGCGCGGCGCGGATCGCCACATCGGTCGCGCGGCCGGCGAAATCCGACAGGCGGCCGGTGACGCCCGGCAGATCCCAGATGCCGCCCAGATCGCACAGCCCGGTCAGCAGCGCCACCCGGCGCTTGGCCACGCGCAGCGCGACAGCCGGATCCTCGCCGTGATCCCTGCCCTGCCCCAGCCCTGCCAGCAGGCTGTCGAAGGCGGCTTCCGGGTCGTCCAGCGCGGGGGCGATCCACGCCGCCTCCTTCGCCAGGAGGTCGCAGAGGTAGGGGCTGCACCCGCCCGCGCCCTCGACCAGCGCGGCCAGCTCGCCGGTCAGGCCCGGGACATGCGCCCGCGCCTCCGCCCCCCTTTCGCGGTCGAACGGGCGGGGGCAGCGGGTCATGCGGGCGGCGGTTGTCATGGCCGGCACCATGGCCCCGGCTCGGCGCTTGTCAATGGCGCCCGGGGCTGGAACAAGGACCGGAACAGGGGCCGGATCCGGATCAGGGGCGAAACAGGAAGGACGCGACGGATGAGCAAGTCGATGAAGCGGGTCGTGGCGGCGCTGGAGGCCGCGGGCATCACCGCCGAGATCGTCGAACTGACCGAGGCGAAGACGGCGCGCATGGCCGCCGACGGCGTCGGCTGCCACATCGACCAGATCGCCAAGTCGATCATCTTCCGCGGCGAGACCTCGGGCGAGGCGATCCTGTTCCTGACGGCGGGCGGCAACCAGGTGGATGCCGACAAGGCCTCGGCCCTGGCCGGAGAGCCTCTCGGCAAGGCCGACGCCGCACTGATCCGGGCGCAGACCGGCTTCGCCATCGGCGGCGTGGCGCCCGTCGGCCACCTGAACCCGATCCGCGCCTTCCTCGACCCGCGGCTGACCGAATTCGACACGATCTGGGCCGCGGCGGGCACACCCACCCATGTCTTCGCTCTGAAATCCGCCGATCTTCCCGCAATGACCGGCGCGCAAACCGCTGATTTCACGGCCTGATCCGCGCTCATGTAAAAATCTTTCACATACCCCCTTGCGCGGGCCGGCCCCGGACCCGATCTTGGTGATGTGAAAGACATTCACATCGACACAATGGAGAGAGACATGAACCCCGCCACCGCCACCGCACATTCCGGCTCGACCATGGATGCCCCCTATTCCGGGCCCATGGGCTGGCTCGGCCGCGGCGAGGCCTGGCTCGACAGCAAGGGCAAGGGAGCCTGGATCGCCGCGATGGTCCTCGGTTTCGTGTTCGTATGGCCGGTCGGGCTCGCGCTTCTCGCCTACATGATCTGGAGCAAGAAAATGTTTGCAGGATCCTGCCGCAAGTCCGGCCGCTACAGCCGGTATCACGAAATGCGCCGGTCCGGCCACGCCGCCATGCGGCCCTCGGGCAACAGCGCCTTCGACGCCTACAAGGCCGAGACGCTGCGCCGGCTGGAAGACGAGCAGAAGAGCTTCGAGGATTTCCTCCAGCGTCTGCGCGAAGCCCGCGACAAGGCCGAGTTCGACCAGTTCATGGAAGACCGCGCCCGCCACGCCGATGACGACGCCGACACCGGCGACACCCGTCAGCCCGCCTGACGCATCCGCCGACCTTCCGGGGCCGCCGCCCGACCGGCGGCCCCGGCCCCCGGCACCGCCCCTGCACGGGCGGTGCCGCTTCGATCCGACACACCGGCGCCGCCGTCGCGAAACGCGGTGCCGCCCCTTCCAACCCGGCAGAAGGCACACCACCTCGATGAGCATGAGCTGGACCGACAATCCCCACCTTCCCGACCCGCAGACGCAGCCGGAATACTACGACGGCGTCGCGCCCAAGCGGCTCGTCGCCTGGATCGTCGACGTGGCGATCACCCTGGCGCTCTGCCTGCTGATCCTGCCGTTCACCGCCTTCACCGGCATCTTCTTCTTTCCGTTCCTGTGGCTCTGCGTCGGCTTCCTGTACCGCTGGATGACGCTGTCGGGCGGCTCGGCCACCTGGGGGATGCGACTGATGTCGATCGAGATCCGCCGCGGCGACGGCGAGAAGCTCGACGGCGGCACCGCGCTGCTGCACACCCTGGGCTATTCGCTGTCGATCGGCACCGCCATCGTCCAGGCCGGGTCGATGGTCCTGATGCTGGCCACCGAACGCGGCCAGGGTCTGAGCGATCTGGCGCTCGGCACCGTCGCTCTCAACCGCCGCGCCTGGTAAGGCGCGGCCGGTCTTCTGACGCGGACCCTCGCGGCCTGCGCCGACCTGCCCTTCCGGCGGACGCTCCGGACCTGAATTCCGGCCCGGAACTCTTGGCTTGGCGCACCCGTTGAGCGCTGATAACCTCGCCCGAAGCCACTGCCCGAAATCCACATGCGCCACACCCTACCGCTTGCTCCGCAGTTCTACGTGACCGCTCCGCAGCCGTGCCCCTATCTGGAGGGCCGGATGGAGCGGAAGCTGTTCACCGCGCTTCAGGGCGAGAACGCCGCGCGTCTGAACGACTGCCTGTCCAAGCAGGGCTTCCGCCGCTCGCAGAACGTGCTTTACCGCCCGTCCTGCGCCGATTGCGCGGCCTGCCTCTCGGCGCGGGTGAACGTGGCGGAGTTCGAGCCCTCGCGCAGCCAGCGCCGCACCCGCAACCGCAACGCGGCGCTGGAGCGGACGGCCACCAGCCCCTGGGCGACCGAGGAACAGTACGAGCTGTTCCGCCGCTATCTCGACAGCCGCCACGCCGACGGCGGCATGGCCGACATGGACGTGTTCGAATTCGCCGCGATGATCGAGGAGACGCCGATCCGATCGCGTATCGTCGAATACCAGCATCCGGAGCGCGGGCTGACGGCCGTGTCGCTGACGGACGTTCTCGATGACGGGTTGTCGATGGTCTATTCGTTCTACGAACCCGACCGGCCGAAGGATTCCATCGGCACCTACCTGATCCTCGACCATATCGAGATCGCGCGCGAGAACGGCCTGCCCTACGTCTATCTCGGCTACTGGGTGCCCGGCTCGCCCAAGATGGGCTACAAGTCGCGCTTCTCGGGGCTGGAGCTCTACGTCGACGGCAAGTGGCAGAAGATGCGCGATCCGGCGGATTACGATTCCGAGGTGCATCCCCTGTCGGTCGATCCGATCGCCGAGCAGGTGGCGAACATCGCCTTGCCCGATGTCAGGCCTGCCAACCGCAGCTGACATGAAGAAGGGCCCGCAGGCCCTTGAATTTTCCTGTCATTCTCCCGGAGTCAGCCGCCGCGCCCATGCTCGCGCGATGAGTGAAGATCGCGCGGCAACGCGCTGATCTTCAACCGATATCCAGCTGTCGCGCCAGCAGCTGATCCATGGTCATGGACGGCTGGTCGCAGCCCGCCTCGCCGACGATCCGCGCGGGCACGCCGGCGACCGTCTTGCACGGCGGCACCTCGTGCAGCACCACCGAACCGGCGGCGATGCGCGAGCAGTGGCCGATGCGGATGTTGCCCAGCACCTTCGCCCCGGCCCCGATCATCACGCCGTCGTCGATCTTGGGATGGCGGTCGCCCTCTTCCTTCCCCGTGCCGCCCAGCGTCACGGAGTGCAGCATCGACACGTTGTCGCCGACCACCGCCGTCTCGCCGATGACGATGGAATGGGCGTGGTCGATCATGATCCCCTTGCCGATCCGGGCCGCGGGATGGATGTCGATCCCGAAGATCTCGGAGATCCGCATCTGGAAGAAATAGGCCAGATCGCGCCGCCCGTTGCGCCACAGCCAGTGCGCCACGCGATAGCCCTGCACCGCCTGGAACCCCTTGAAGAACAGCACCGGCTGCAGGAACCGGTGGCAGGCCGGGTCGCGGTCGTAGATGGCGGCGATGTCGGCGCGCGCCGCATTGGCCAGCATCGCGTCGGAGCCGTAGGCCTCGTCGCAGATCTCGCGCAGGATCTGCACCGACATCTCGTCCGAGGCCAGTTTCATCGAGATCCGGTAGGCCAGCGCCCGTTCGAGCGTCGGATGGTGCAGCACCGACGAATGGACAAGCCCGCCCAGCAGCGGCTCGTCCTGCACGGCCTCTTCGGCCTCGGCGGTGATGCGGGCCCAGACGGGGTCCAGCTTGGCGAGTTTCGCGCGGGTTTCGGCCATGGTGGTTCCCCTGTCTGACACCGACAGGATAGCAGATAGGTGCGGCGGGCAAAACGCAAACCCGTGATGCCCGCGATCACGGCCCGAGATGTGGGCGCCAGGCCCCCGTCCCGCCCGCCCTATCAGGACGCGACGGTCAGCACCCCGGCGGGCCCGGCGCCGTAGATCGCCGATACCTGCGCCACCCGAAGCTCCCACAGGCCCGGCGCCAGATCGTCGGCGGCCTGCATCGCGGCCGTGTAGATCCAGGCGGGCGCGGCGACGGTCGCCTCGCGCAGCACCGCGCCGCCCTGCACGACCCGGACGAGGTAGAGCTCGCTCTCCTCGCCCAGAGGCACCTCCACCCCGTCCCAGGAATCGCCCTGGATGCGGGTGCGGCGGATCCAGCTGGCCGCCAGATTCCCGGCCGCGGGCACGACGCGCAGGTGGCACGGGCTGTAGGGCCGCAGGCCGTTGCCGGCGAAGGCCAGAACGCGATGCTCGAACGACGGGTCGTCCAGCGCCCGCTGCGCCGGGCCGATTCGATAGTGCCGCGCCAGGTTGCGCTGCGCCGGGGACAGGCCGATCTGCTCGGGCGTGCCGTCCATCAGCACGAAGAGCGACCCTTCCGGCCAGACCTCCGGCATCAGCGCATCGGTCCCGAGCTGCCCGCGCAGCCGCCCGCTCAGCAGCCAGGTGTCGGGGCCGGTCAGGACGGCGTCGCGGAACTGGAACAGCTCCCACGTCTCGCCGTCGCCGATGGCCGCCAGGTTCCGCCCCGCCAGCAGCTGCGCTTCCCCGATCGAGGCCAGAGCGCCCGATGTCAGCCGCACCGACACGCCCTCGCCCTCGTCCAGCCGCCCCACCGGCCCGGCGGCCAGCGGCGTCTCGGTCACGCCCACCACCGAGCGGCGCGTCACGATCCGGTCCAGCACGTAATCCTCGTCGCCGTCCGAGGCGTAGACCGCCGCGCTGCCGGGCCAGGGGTCGGCGGTCAGCGCCAGATGCGGCGCATGCGGCACCTCGTCCCCGGTCATCAGCGGCAGGTCCAGAAACACCGGCATCACCGGCACCGGCGGCACGAACTTCGACAGCGCGACCTCGTCCTCGGCCATGTCGACCGGACGATAGGTCCTCGGCTCGATCCGCACCGCCTCGATCAGCTGCATGGCGCCCTGTTCGACCTGATCGATGCGGTAGAGCCCCCCGCCCTCCGCCGCGTCCAGCCGCACCACGTCGCCCGCGCCGAGATCCCGGCGCGACGGCGGCAGGGCGAACCGCACCGTGTCGCGCGACACCCGCGCCTCCGTCAGCCAGCGTTCGACCACCTGCCGGCCCTCGCCGCGCGTCATGGCAAGCGGCACCTCGGACTGGCTGACGTCGCCCGTCGCCTCGTCCGGCATCACCGATTCCTCGGCCACGACAGCGAAATCGGCATCCGCCTGGACGAACTTCAGCCGCACCCGGCCCGAGATCTCGGCCGAGGGCGCGCGCGTCTCCTCCAGATGTCCGTCGATCTCGGGCGAGCGGGCGAGATCCTCCGCCCCGACCGGCACCGCGTTCCGGCCGTCGCGCATCCGGAACACCAGCTTTCCGTCCCGCTCGATCGCGTCGAAGCCGTGGCGCAGCATCAGCGGCTGCAGGGCCGCGCGCGCGTCGCTCACCCGGTCGACGACATAGCCGCTGACGACCCCGTGCAGGCCCGACACGTCGAAGGCCTCCAAACCCGCGCCCAGACAGGTCTCGGCCACCACCGAATCGAGCGGCCGGCCCGAGACGCGCCCGGTGATCCAGTGCCCCGCGGCATGGTTCGCGCCATCCGACCACAGCGCGCGGTCGTTCGGAAAGGCCGGGAAGGGGCGCGCGTCCCACGCCCAGACATGCGCCCGGCTCATGTCGATCATCGGACCGCCGTAGACCGGCGAGACCGGGTTGCGCGACGGATCGGCCCAGTAGCCGTGCATGACCCGCAGATACTGCATCTGGATCGTGTCGTCGCGCCGCCCGGTCGAATACTTGGGCAGCGCGCTCTCCGACGATTTCGGATCCAGGAACTTGTTCGGCTGGTTCGTGCCCTTGTCGATGGCGGCGCAGCCGAGCTCGGTGAACCACACGGGTTTCGACCGCGGCTCCCACGCCGTCGGCACCGCCTGCCGCACCCCGGCGATCCGCTCGTGATGGTCGTTCTCCCACCAGGCGCGGATGTCCTTGTAGCGGAAGACCCAGGGTTCGTCGTGCGCGCCGTCGGTGATCGGCGTGCGGATCTGCGCGGCCTCGGCCTCGGGCGAATGGTAGTACCAGTCGAACCCCTCGCCGCCTTCCACGTTCGCGGCAAGGTAGGCGGGGTTGTAGATCGTGTTCCAGCCGGCGTCGGCGTGGTCATCGCCCTCGCGCCAGTCGGACAGCGGCATGTAGTTGTCGATGCCGATGAAATCGATCTCGTCATCCGCCCACAGCGGATCGAGGTGGAAGAAGATGTCGCCCGACCCGTCCTGCGGATGGTGCCCGAAATACTCGCTCCAGTCCGCGGCGTAACCGATCTTCACGTCCGGACCCAGGATCGCCCGGCACTCCGCCGCAAGTTCGATCAGCGCGGCCACGGCGGGAAAGTGGTTGCCGGGGCCGCGGATGCTGGTCAAGCCGCGCATCTCGGACCCGATGCAGAAGCTGTCCACCCCTCCGGCCGCGGCACAGAGCGCCGCCTGATGCAGGATGAACCGCCGATAGCGCCACTCCGCCGGGCCGGTATAGGTGACGACGCCGTCGCCGACGATGAAATCCGCGGCGTGGGCGGTGCCGAAGAACGCGGCGACCTCGGCCGCCGCCGCGGCCGTCCCGTCGGTCGATCCGGCGCGGCCCGGTGCCGCCACGGTCGTGATCCGCCCGCGCCACGGCAGCGTCGGCTGATCCGCTGCGTCGCTCCAGGGATCGGGCAGGCCGTTGCCCGGGCCCTGATCCATCAGCATGAACGGATAGTACATCACCCGCTGCGACCGCGCGTTCATCTCGCGGATCGCCTCGACGACCGAGGCATCGGCGGGCGTGCCGCCATAGACCGGGCGCCCGTCCGCGTCCTCCGCCACCACCGTGGCGCTGCCCCGGGTCAGCCCCGCGACCCGCCAGGGCATGCCCCGGCCCTCCTCGGTCGCGCTTTCCACCGCCGGCCGCACGAGACACTCGCCGCAGCGCAGATCGGTCCCGAACCAGCTGACGATCAGCGACACGCCATCGCAGTTCGGCAACGTCGCCCTCATCCGGTCGAGCGAGGTGACGAGGTCGGTCGTGCCCGACGCCGTGTTGACGTTCGCCAGCCGCGACCGCCCGGCCCCCAGATCGAGGCTCACCGGGCTCGTCGCCAGCGCGTATTCCCCGCTGCCCGGCATCAGCGCCACGGCGCGGATCGCATGGGCCGGCGTGCTCGCCTGTCCCGGCTCGCCCGCCTGCGCCGGGCGCATCACCTCGAACGAGAAGACAGGCACCCGATTGCCGAATGCGCCGAGGTCCAGGTCCTCGATCACCACATAGGCGGTGCCGCGATAGGCCGGCACCAGCCCCTCGCCCTCCACCGCCTCGATCAGCGGATCGGGCAGCTGGTCGGCGGTGCCGCGATAGACCCGCAGGTTCAACGTGTCGACGGCCACTTCCGCCCCATCCGCCCAGACCCGCCCGATGCCCGAGATCACCCCCTCGCCAAGCGCGATGCCGAGGCTCACGGTGTAGGAATGACTCCGCGTCGCCGGCCTGGGGGCCGATCCCTTGCCCCCGCCGGTCTGCGTGACATGCTCGGCGAACTGCGAGGCCCAGATCACCTGGCCCGCCACCCGCATCCGCCCGAAGATCCGCGCCTTCGCCTCGCCCTCGCCGGTGCCCGTCAGGCGGAACCGGTCGACACGGCCGACCTCCACCGCCTCTGACCCGCGCCCCAGCAACCGCTGGTCGATGGACCGGCCGATCGCCGCGCCCGCGAACCGGCCGAGCGCCACCGCAGAAAGGCCGAGCGCCGAGCCGCCGATGGACCCGCCGATTGCCGCGCCCGCCGCCGAAAGCAGGATTGTCGCCATGGCTGTCGCTCCTCAGATCCGTTCGGGAAAGGCGAAGCGCGCCACGACGCGCCGCCGCCAGGGCAGGCTCAGGGAGCTTTCGACAACCCCGTGCCCGGAATAGGCGTGGATGAAGCTCGCGCCCGCCCCGATGCGGCCCGCGATGCCCAGATGTTTCGCAACGCCCGTGTCCCGCATTCGGAACAGCAGCACATCGCCGGTCGCCTCGTCGTCCACGTGCTTGAGCACCAGATGCCGCGCGGCGGCGTCCCACAGGCGCTCCTCGCCCTGCGGCTCCGACCAGTCGCGGGAATAGGCCGGCACCAGCGCGGGCTCGCGCCCCAGCACCTCGCGCCAGACGCCGCGCAGGAGGCCGAGGCAATCGGTCCCCGCGCCCCTGGTGGAGCACTGGTGGACATAGGGCGTGCCGATCCAGCTCCGCGCCGCCGCCGCGATGCGCTCGCCGGTCATCTCCGGCTGCCTCCGGAAACCTCGCCGCTGCGCGAGGGATGAACGGCGATCCAGTCGTCGCCCGGGATGTCCGGAAAGCCGCGGAAGTTGATCGCGTTGTCGAATTTCAGCCGGCAGGTCTCGAACCGCTTGTCGCAGCCCGCCGTCAGCCGCAGCATGTCGCCCTTCGCGACCGGCAGCGGCAGCGGCTGCCACAGCTCCACCACCCGCGCCCCGTCGACGATCCGGTCCCGCTTGATGCCGCGCGACAGATCCTCGGCCGCACCGCTCAGCACGGTCAGCATGCCGCGCTGGAACCAGCCGAAATCGAACCCGCCGATGCCCGCGAAACTGAAGATCACGTTGTCCTCGACCAACTCGGCCGCAAGCTCGGTGACGTAGCCGGGCGCCGACAGGTCGACCCCGCAGGCGGCATCGCCCAGCACCGCCGGACAGGGTTTCTGATAAACGCCGCCCTGCACCGCGTTCAGCGCCTCGGTCAGTCCGCGTATCTCGGCCCGGAAGGCCCCGCCCGCGCGGCGCAGCTCTCCGATGGAGCCGCGGAACACCGGCTGCCGCTCGTCCACATTCGCCCAGTTCACCAGCCAGGCTCGTAGTTCGGCCCCGTCATAGCGGCCCGCCTCGATATCCGCCTCGCGGATCGCGGCGGTGCTCAGGGCCCCGACCGCCTCGGTATTGTCGACCGCCAGGCCGGTGCCCTGCTGCAGCGCCATGGCGCTCAGCCCGGTGTCCGCGCGAAAGACGATCCCCTCGAAGGCCAGATCGCGGTCGTGGTCGGTAAAGCCCAGCACCACGCCGTCCGTCCGCGTGATCGCCCAGGCGTTGCAGACGGTCGTCGCGCCGCTCTGCAGATGCCCCTTCAGCCCCGGATGGAAGGTCATATCCGCACCTCCACCACCGGCACGTTCGGCACGTCGCCCGCCCGGAACGAGGCGACGGAGACCTGGATGCGGTCGGTATCGAACCGCACCGGCACGTCGAATTCGAACCCGGCCGTGACCTGCGCGCCTTCGGGCGGCACCTCGGCCAGCACGACCAATCCGGTCGCCGTGTCGACCTCGAAATGCACGCCCTCCTGCAACTCGTCGCCACCCACGCCGACCAGCACCGTGCCGGCCGCCGGCTTGCGGATCGGCCGGCTGTAGCCATGCGCGCCCGACCGGTAGAGCTTCGTCAGCTGGAACGAATCGGTCTCGCCGTCCCCCGTCGCGATGACCTGATCGTCATACGCAGGCGTCTTCGTCGGCAGGCACGACCGGCAATCCGACCAGTCCTTCCAGCGGAACCCGTAAAGCTGCCCCTGCCGCGCCTCGAAAAACGCGATCAGCTCCGCCACGTCGTCCAGCGAGCGCATCGCCACGCCCGCGTCGTACCGCCGGCGCGAATGGGCCCAGGGGGTGTTGCGCTCCTCGAACCCGTTGGCGAGCGTCACGATATCCGTGTGCCGCTCGGGCCCGCCGGTGGAGCCGAAGCTCAGCCCTGCGGGAAAGCGTACCTCGTGGAAGTTCATCGCCGCCTCCTCACCTGTTGCGCTGGCCGCGGCTCAGCGCGCGGCCCATCTGCGCCGCGATCTGGCTCTGGGAGCGGCGGAAGCTCTCGGCATCGGGCGTCTGGATGTTTATCACCACGTTCACCGCCCGCCCCGCCTCGGCCCGGACGCCCAGCTTGCCGTCCGCGCCGCGCGCGAGCGGCATGATCGCCTCCGGCCCCGCCTCGCCCATCAGGCCCATGCCGCCGCGCATCTGGAAGGCCACCGGCCCGTTGACCACACCGCCCGAAGCGAAGGGCTGCACCCGCCCCTGCGAGAACGACGCCCCGTTGGCAAACGGCAGGATGCCGGCCATCAGCCCGCCCATGCCCTTCGCCAGCACACCGCCGAAATGGTCCGTCACCGGCTTTGCCGCCGCGCTCCAGGCCGCGTTGACGGCGCTGTTCGCCACGGTCCGCAGCGCGTCCGACAGCTTCATCCCGTCGAAGAGCACACCATCCAGCGCCCGCCGCAGGCCGCGGCTCAGCCCCCGTTCCAGCACCGCGATATCCTTGCCGGTGGCGGCCATCGCTTCGCGCATCCGGCGCAGCTCGGCGTCGAAGGCGCCCGCCATGTCCGCCGCGCCGCCGAAGCTGTCCATCAGCGCATCGGCACGCGCCTGCATCTCTTCCAGGTTGTCGATCTCATCCATCGTTTCCGTCCTTCTCCCGGTCCGGATAGGCCGCCAGCAGCGCCTCCAGCCCCGCACGCCGCAGCGGAGCCTGCCCGCCGCCGCCCTCGCCCAGCATCAGCCGCAGCTCGGCGGGCGTCAGGCGCCAGAACTCCTCCGGCCGCAGCCGCAGCCCGCGGATGCCCGCGGCCATCAGCACCGGCCACTCGAACCTCACGCCGCCTCTCCCGGCACCGCGAAGGCCCGCGTCAGCAGCTCCGCCGCCGCCCGCGCCGCGCCCAGAGGTCCACCCTCGATCTCGGCCGACAGCAGGTCCTCCGCCCGGCCCCGCCAACCGCCGCCGCGCAGGCCGGCCACGATCAGCGCCATCACGTCGCGGCTCGAATAACCGCCGCCCTCGAACCGCTCGACCAGCTCGACCAGCGACGGTGCGCCCAGCCCCGCCTCCAGCTCGGCCAGCGCGCCAAGCGTCAGCTTCAGCACCCGCGCCTCGCCGTCGATGACCAGCGTCACCTCGCCTGCGTAGGGATTGCCCATCAGATCGCCGTGAAGCTCAGCGCACCGGCCGAGGCCATGCTCAGCTCGTAGGTCGCCTCGCCGTCATGGGTGCCCGCGTATTCGATCGCGGTCACCTGGAACGGCCCCTCGACCACGCCGAAATCCGGGATCACCACCTGGAATTCCGGCATCAGCCCTTCGAAGAAGATCGCCCGCGCGCGCTCGTCGCTGTCCTCGTCGCGGAACACCCCCGCGCCGCTGATCGCGGCCGAACGCACGCCCGCCCCCGCCAGCAGCTCGCGCCAGCCGCCCTGGCTTTCGAGGCTCGTCACGTCCACGCTTTCCGCGTTGAACGAGATCCGCGTGGCGCGCAAACCCGCCAGCGTCTCGAACTGACCATCGTCGGTCATGTCCACCTTGATGAGAAGGTCCTTGCCGTTCTGGGCCGCCATGTCTCTCTCCGTCGGTTGAAGTCCGGCCCGCAAGGGCCTGAAAGGTCTCAGTCGTCGTCCACCAGCGCCCGGAAGGTCAGGTCGATGCGCCGCACCGTTCCCGCCGCCTCCCGCGCCGCGCGGGCCTTGAGGAAGAAGAGCGCCACCAGCGCCCCGCGCTCCAGCGCCGGGATCTCCGCAGCCAGCACGTCGCTGACCGCCGCGGCGACCGTCTTGGCGCCCATGAAGCCGTCCGCGTCGGTCACCACCGACACGGTGAAATCATGCCGCGCCCCGCCCGTTGCCTGGTCCGACCGGTCGCGCACGACCTCGGGCCCCAGACTGACGTAGACCGGCGGCACGCTGCCCTGCGGCGGCGCGTCGAAGATCGCGCCGCCCACCAGCGCCGCCAGCGCCGCATCGGCCGACAACGCCTGAAACACCGCCTTCTGCAAGGCTCCCGCTGCCCCGTAGCTCATGCCACCGCCTCCTCGCGTGCATAGCAGGTCAGGTAACGGCCCTGCGGATCGCGCTCCGCCACCGCCTCGATCCGGAAGACGCGCGCGCCGTCGCGGAATCTCTGCTCCGGACAGGGCCGAGAGGGGGCGCCGACCGGCGCCGCCCGCACCACGATGCGATAGCCCACCTGGCTCAGCGGCAGCCCGCCTGCATCGCGTTCGCGCCCCGACCGGGCCCGCACCTCGGCCCAGAGCCGGCCCAGCTCGATCCAGCCCTCGCTGAACCCGCCTGCGCCGTCGGCGATCCGCACCGGCGCCTCCAGCGCCAACTCGCGGTTCAGATGCGGCGCGCGGCTCATCGGCCCGCCCCCATCGTCATCCGCAGATTTCGGTAGCGCGCCAGCAGAGAGGTCACGCCGAAGGGCATGCAGCCCTCGCTCAATCCGGTCTCCCCGCGGAATTCGTAGTAATGCGCCGCCAGCAGCATCACCGCCTGGGCGATGTCGCGCGGCACCCCGTCCCAGTCGGCCGCGAACCCGGCCGTGAACCGCAGCTTCATCGCCCCGCCCGTCGGGATCGTCGGCAGCAGCCCGCCGCGCGGCATCAGACGCGGCACGTGCAGATCCGCCCCCAGCCGCCAGAGCGACGGATCGACCGCCGCCTCCGTGTCGTCGCCATGGACCCGCAGCACCTCGATCATCGCGGCCACCGGCCCCACCGGCAGCGGCTGCCCGCTCTGATCGCGCCAGGCGCTCAGGCGCCAGGTGAAATCGCGCTGGATCAGCGCCTTGCCGGTTCGCGCCTCGACCGCCGCGATGGCGGCCCGCAGGAAGCTTTCCAGCACCTCGTCCTGCACCACGTCCGAGGCGAACCCGGTGCCAAGCCGGAGATGCGCCTTGAAGGCCTCCATCGGCAGGACCGCCAGCGGCACTTCGGCTTCTTCGATCAACATGCTCATACCTCGGATATTTCTGTGAACCGCTTGCCGCAGGGCCGACCCCTCGGCCCCGGGCCCTGCGGCTCCCTCCTCGGCGGCGCGTGCCACCCACGTTGCTCGGACGGAGGGAGCAGCTGGACAACGCTTCCCGGCGACACGCGCCCGAGGAATCAGGCCCGAAGACCCGCCCCCCGATCCGGCGTCAGGAGACGCCGAATTTCAGCAGCTTGATCGCGGCGAAATCGCTCACGTCGCCGCCGACGCGTTTCGTCGCGTAGAACAGCACATGCGGCTTGGCGCTGAACGGATCGCGCAGGATGCGCAGGTCGGGCCGTTCGGCCACCGTGTAGCCGGCGCGGAAGTCCCCGAAGGCGATCGAGAAGCTGTCCGAGGCGATGTCCGCCATGTCCTCGGCCACCAGCACCGGATAGCCCAACAGCCGCGCGGGCTCGCCCGCCGCCAGACCGTCCGACCACAGGAAACGGCCATCCAGATCCTTCAGCTTGCGCACCGCGCCCGCCGTCTTCGAGTTCATCACGAAGGTGCCGTTCGCGCGGTAGCGGGCGCCCAGCGCATAGACCAGATCCACGATGGCATCCGCCGGATCGGTGTCGTCGAAGCCGCCGTCCGTCCCCGTCGCCACATAGCCCAGCGAATCCCAGACCCAGGAGGCGTTCGCAACCTTCGTGTGCGTCATGAACCCGGTCGGTTTGTCCGACCCGTTGCCGTTCACGAAGGCCGAGGCCTCGGCGCGCAGGAACTTGTCGGCGATCCGGCCCGCCAGCCAGTCTTCGATGTCGAAGGCGCTGTCGTCGAGCAGCCGCTGGCTGACCTTCGGCAGGGCCGAAAGCTCGTAGAGCGGGATCGAGATACGGTCCATCGACGGCGTCCCGGTCTCGGAGACCGAGGTCTCCCCCGACCAGCCCGACCCGACATCGGTGTGATCGACCAGCACGTCGTAGGACGTGGCCTCCACCGTCACCACATTGGCGATCTGCCGGATCGACGCCGCGCTCTTCAGCACCGACTGGATCGAGGACGAGGTCTCCGGATCGACCAGATAGCCGCCATCGGCCGCGATGGCGGTGCTCATCGCCTTGCCCTCCAGCTCGATGCCGCGCAGCCCGTCGTCGTCGCCCGACCGCAGATAGGCGGCGAAGGCCTTCCGGTGCGGCGCATCGGCATCGGCGGCGGCGGAAAGCGCCGGGCGCGCGGCGCGGCGGGTGAAGCTGTCGATCCTGGTCATGCGGTCGTCCTGTTGCTGAAATCGTGCGTCGATGGCGTCGCGGAAGTGCTTGAACTCGGCCACGAACTCGGCCGCGTGATCTGGTGCCCCGATGTCCGGGGACATACCTTCCCCGGCCCGAGACCTGCGCTCGGTCGTCTTCATTCCATGTCCCCTCGTTCGGGTGTTGCGTCGGGCGGCCGCCTCAGCGGTCGCCGCTCTCCAGCCGCAGGGCGCGCAGCCCCGCCGCCATCTCGCGCCAGATCGCGGCCGCGGGGTCGTCCCCCTTGGCGGCGACGCGCGCCTCGGGAAGCATCGGGAAGGTCACCAGCGACACCTCCCAGAGCTCCAGTTCGGTCAGAAGCCTGCGGCCCCCGTCATCCTTGCGGGCGCGCTTCGTGCGATAGCCGATCGACAGCCCGTCGATCGCGCCGGCCTCCATCAGCGCCACCGCCTCGCGGCCCTTCGCGACGCTGTCCAGCACCCGGCCCTTTACCCAGAGCCCGCGCCCATCCTCGCGCACCTCGTCCCAGACCCCGATGGGCTGCGCCGGATCGTGCTGCCAGAGCATCTTCACCCGCCGCCCCTCTGCGGTCAGCGCGGCGAGCGATGCGGCATAGGCCCCCGTCTCGACCACATCGCCGCCCTGATCCCGGGCCCCGAAGACCGAGGCATAGCCCTCGATCACATGCCCGTCCGTGACGGTGATCCCGTCGCCCAGCGACCTGAACTTCCGCTCCAGTTCCATTCCGCATCTCTCCTCTCGGGCCGCTCCGACCCCGAATTTTCGACGAAAATTCGCGCCCACCTCAGGGCAGCCGCTCGACGATCGACATGAAGGCCTGCGCCAGGATCACGCCAACTACGCCGTAGACCGTCAGCCACAGCCGCTTCTCCAGCCGCTCCATCACCGCCTCCATCCGATCGAGCCGCTTGCTCAACCCGTCCAGTTCCACCCGGCTCAACCGCTCATGCGCCTGCAGCTTCAGTCCCGGCGCGCATTCGAACGGCGCGTACTCGATCTCGTGCAGATCACTCACCGTCGGCCTCCGCCGGCAGCCCCAGCAGCAGCCGCTTCTCCCGCGCCGTCAGGAAATCCGCCCCGGCCACCCTCTGCCACTGGGCATCCCGCTCCGCCGCCAGCGCCGGCACCTGGTCCAGATCCGGCCGCAGGTCGAAATCCCCTCCGGTGAAGCCCGACAGCCACTCGCCGACCGCCGCCACCACTCGGCTCGCCAGCGGCAGCACGGTCAGGCGATAGAAGGCCCGGTGCGCCTCCTGGTAATTCGCGTAGGTCGCCTCGCCCGGAATGCCCATCAGCATCGGCGGCACCCCGAAGGCCAGCGCGATCTCGCGCGCCGCCGCCTCCTTGGTCTTCTGGAACTCCATGTCGGAGGGCGAGAACCCCATCGGTTTCCAGTCCAGCCCGCCCTCCAGCAGCATCGGTCGCCCGGCGTTTCGAGCCCCCTGATGATGCGCCTCCATCTCGTGCACCAGCCGGTCGTATTGCTCCGCCGACATCGCCCCCTGCCCCTCCGCCCCGTGATAGACGATGGCCCCCGACGGCCGCGCCGCATTGTCCAGCAGCGCCTTCGACCAGCGCGAGGCGCTGTTGTGCACGTCCACCGCCTGCGCCGCCGCCTGCATCGGGCTCAGGCCGTAATGGTCGTCCTGAGGGTGGAAGCTCTTCACATGGCAGATCGGCGAGAGCCCGGAGGCGTCGAACCGGTGCTTCTTCCCACCGACGCTGTATTCATACGCCACCGGCCAGCCATCCGCTCCCGGCACCAGGCTCATCCGGTCCGAACGCAGGACATGCAGCTCCTGCACCCCGTCCGCGCCCGGCACGGCCTCCAGGTATCCGTTCCCGCTCAGCAGCAGCTGACCATACAGAGCCTCGAACAGCTCCGCCCGGCCCTGCGCCGGATTGGGCGCCTTCAGCAACGCCAGCACCGGATGCACGTCGTAGCGCCGCGCCTCGTCCTGAAGCACGACAGGCAGCGCCGCCGCAGCCTCGGCGATCATCTTCACCGCGCGGAAGCCGACCGGATTGCCGGCAAACCCCACCCGCGTCAGCGAGCCCGTATCCCGCGGACTCCAGCCCACACGCCCCGACGAGGCCCAGGCCACCACCTTGCCGGTGGCACTCGCCTTGACCTCGGGCGCGGCTGCCTCGCCCCGCCGGAAGAACCCGATCACGCCCATGTCGCCTCCGCATCCGCTCTGCCGGGATGCGAGGGGCAAAGCCCCCGCACCCCGATCCTCCGTCCATCGCCCCGAGGGTGTGCCCCGCGACGTGAGAACAACATGACCCACCGGAGTTAATCCCGCCCCGCACCACCGCACGGTGCCCCGCGCAACGCGTCGCACGTCCCCGAACGAAAAAGGCGGGCGGCTCCACCGGACCGCCCGCCTTCTGTTTCTTCTCGATGCCGGGTCACGATGACCGCACGGCGAGGCACTTCAGATCGCCCGCACCTGCGGCCGCAGCCACCGCCCGCCGGGAACGATCATCACCTCGTGCAGCGCCCAGACCAGCGCATCGACCCGGTCGGGAGAGCCCTTCCCCCGGAACCCGCCCGTCGCCAACTGGCACATCTGTTCCTCCAGCGCGTCCAGTCCCCGCGTGTGGAACACCCGCCCCTGCTCGTAGAGCGCGGCGACAGGCTCCGCCCGCGCCACCTTCCCCCGGCTGGCATGGACCTTCCGGAACGGCACCAGCGGATCGACCTGCCGGATCACGCTCTCGACCAGATCGCCGCCCTGGTTCACCTCCGCCACCAGCCGCTCCGCCCCATGCCGGTGCAGCGCGGCGATCGCAGCCTCTGCCCAGGCCTGCGGCGTGGCGGCCTTGACGCTTGCATCCTCCAGCACCCAGGCCCGCCAGTCGCGCACCTCGCCCCGCGTCCGCGCGCCCACCACGACGATACCGCATTCGTCCGACCCGGCGTGCCCGGTGACAGGCGGATCGACAGCCACCACCACCCGGTCCATCTCGGGCACGATGTCCACCCGCGCCCGCTCCAGCGCCTGGCTGGTCCAGAGCGCCCCCGGCACATCGTCCAGCAGCACGCCCTCCAGTTCCTGCCGCCCCAGCCGCGTGCCTTCGTACCGCGCCTTCACCTCGGCCAGGAACGAATCCGCCAGATGCGCGCGGTTTGCCTCGGTCGGCGCCGAGGTCACCACCGTCGACGGGCTCTCCAGCAGGGTCTTCAGCACCCGCACGTTCCGCGGCGTCGTCGTCACGCAGACCCGCGGATCCTCCCCCAGCCGCAGCGCGAACTGCAGCATGTCCCAGGCATCCTGCCCCCGCCGCCACTTCGCCAGCTCGTCCGCCCAGGCACAATCGAACTGCGGCCCGCGCAGGCTCTCCGGATCATGCGCCGAGAAGATCCGCGCCTCCGCCCCGTTCGGCCAGACCAGCCGCTTCTTGCCCGCCTCCCACTCCGGCACCCGGTCGGGGGGAGAACATGCCACGATCCCGCTGTCGCCGAAGACCATGACGTCGCGCGCCTGCTCGATCGTCTCGGCCACCAGCGCCACGCGCCGGCAGCGCCCCGGATCGCCGGCGCGCGATCCCTCGACCTGCGCCCGCACCCACTCGGCCCCGGCGCGGGTCTTGCCGGCGCCGCGGCCACCCATGATCACCCAGGACCGCCAGTCGCCGCCCGGCGGCAGCTGATGCGGCAGGGCCCAGAACTCGAAAAGATAAGGGAGAGCCAGCAGCTCTCCCTCGTCCAGCCCGTCCAGGAACTCCTCAGCCAGCCCGGCATCGCCGGAGACGATCCAGTCGGCACCGTATCGAAGCCCTGGCTCCATCGAGGTCGACGACATACTGTCCCCGCCCCCCTTCTTCATTCCGTCGTCGTTCCGCAACTTTCGCCTCCGCTTCCGATGCGATCTTCAACCAGGTCCGGACCTCGGCGACCGTCTTCACCGCATCCTTCACGACATCGACCTCCCCGGCCCGGGCCCTGTCCTGAAGCGCGATCATCTCGCCCTTCAGGTCGCGCAGTTGCTGCGCCACGGCCCGGACCTCGTCGTCGAGTCCCCGGTCTTCCAGCTCGCAGGTTGTGGTAGTCATGTGCTCAGACCTCGTGAGTGATGGTCTCCGCACGAGCGACATGAAAAAACGGCCTCGGGGACCGCGCCCCGGGCCGTTTGCCCATCTCTTCCAGCATGTCACAAGATGTACAGAAGACCGTGCGCCGTGTCAAGGTTTCAGAGAACCGGAACACGCGCCAACCGTCCGGAATATTTACACTTTCTTAACACTCAGAGGCACCGGACCCACCCCCGCCAACCGTCATCCTCGGGCCCGCCCCGAGGATCTCGCCTCTCCATTCACTACCGTCCGAACCCGTGCTGCCCTCACGTCGGCGCCACCCCGGCAGCCTTTGTTGGCAGTGCCGAGCCCGAAGTCCGCTCCCGGCCTCCAGGTGAGGTCTGCACAAACTCGTCTCCCGAATCCTGCCATCCTCGTGCCGGCTCCCGAATGACCTCGCGCCCGCCATCGCCACCCTCGACCGGACCCCCACGGAAGCCGAACATGGCGCAGCACCCGGCAGAGCCGCTCCGCCCGGACCTGCCGGATCCTCGGGTCTGCCCCGAGGATGACAGCGCCCCGGGACATTGCCCCATGACACCGCCCGGCACCGTCCGCGCCGCTCAGTTCTGCTGGGGCGCCTCCGGCTGACTCTCCTGCTGGTTTGCCCGCTCCGCCTCGATCTGGCGCCACTTCGCCACGTTGCGGTTGTGCTCCTCCAGCGTCCGGGCGAACGCATGGCCTCCGGTGCCATCGGCGACGAAGAACAGCATCTCGCTCTCCGGCGGGTTCAGCGCAGCCTCGATGCTCGCCACGCCGGGGTTCGCGATCGGCCCGGGCGGCAGCCCGTTGATGACATAGGTGTTGTAGGGCGTCTCGCGCCGCAGCTCGCTCTGCCGCAACCCGCGGCCCAGCACGCCCTCGCCATTGGTGATGCCGTAGATCACCGTCGGGTCGGTCTGCAGACGCATCCCCTGCCGGAGACGGTTCACGAAGACGCTGGCCACCATGCCGCGCTCCTCAGGCAGGCCGGTTTCCTTCTCGACGATCGAGGCAAGCACCATCGCCTCCTCCTTCGTCGAGATCGGCAGATCCGCCGCCCGGTTCGCCCAGGCATCGTCCAGACGCGCGGCCTGCGCCGCCTGCATCCGGTCGATCAGTTCGGCCCGGTCTGCGCCGACCGCCACCTCGTAGCTGTCGGGCGCCAGAGAGCCCTCGGCCGGGACCTCGCCGACCTCGCCCTCCAGCACGTCGATCCGCTTCAGCACGTCCACGACCTGCCAGCTGGTCACACCCTCGGCCACGGCGATCCGGTAGCGCGTGTCGCGCTCCTGCCGGACCCGCTCGTATTCCGCCGGCACCTCGTCGGTCGCTGGGTCGAACTCCGCCACCTCCTCGAACCGGCCCGTGGCCGGATCCAGATCGCGCACCTCGAACTGCGCGCGGGTGACGCCGATGCGATAGATCACCTCGGTCCCGCAGGTGTTCGCCCCGCCGCGCGTCACGATGTCGACGATCTCCTCCATCGAGGCGCCTTCGGGCACCAGGAAGCTGCCCGCCTTCAGCTGGCCGGACATGTCGGAATAATCCGCCCCGATCCGGAAGAGCGCGCCGGACGTCACCGCGCCCTTCTCCTCCAGCTCACGGCTGACCCCGTCCATGTTGCCGCCCGAGGGCACCCGCAGGCAGATCGCCGTCTCCAGCGGCCCCTCGGCCACGTATTCGTTCTTCCCCCACAAGATCACGCCGCCCAGAAGGAACGCCGCCACGATCAGCAACGTGATGGCGTTCGACGCGATGGCACGCCACATGATTACCGGACCTTCCCGAAGACCAGGCTCGCGTTGGTGCCGCCGAAGCCGAACGAATTCGACAAGATCGTCTCGATCTTCCGCTCCCGCTTCGCGTTCGGCGCCAGATCCAGCGGCGTATCGACCGCCGGATCGTCCAGGTTGATCGTCGGCGGCGCCACCTGGTCGCGGATCGCGAGGATCGAGAAGATCGCCTCGATCGCGCCCGCGGCGCCCAGCAGGTGGCCGGTCGCGCTCTTGGTCGACGACATCGTCGCCTGCCCCGCCGCGTCGCCCAGCAGCCGCTCCACGGCGGCCAGCTCGATCACGTCGGCCATGGTGCTGGTGCCGTGCGCGTTGATGTAGTCGATCTCCGACGGTTCGATCCCGGCCCGCTTCAGCGCGGCGGTCATCGAACGGAAGGCGCCGTCGCCGTCCTCGCTGGGGGCGGTGATGTGATAGGCGTCGCCCGACATGCCGTAGCCCAGATACTCGCCGTAGATCTTCGCGCCCCGCGCCACCGCGTGCTCGTAATCCTCCAGCACCACGACCCCCGCGCCCTCGCCCATGACGAACCCGTCGCGGTCCGCGTCATAGGGCCGGCTGGCCGCCTTCGGATCGTCCTTCCGTTTGGTGGAAAGCGCCTTGCAGGCGTTGAACCCGGCGATCCCGATCTCGCTGATGCTGGCCTCGGCCCCGCCCGCGATCATCACGTCGGCGTCGCCCCACTGGATCAGCCGCGCGGCGTCGCCGATGGCATGCGCTCCGGTCGAACAGGCGGTGACCGGCGCATGGTTCGGACCCTTGAAGCCGAAGCGGATGCTCACCTGCCCCGAGACCAGGTTGATCAGCGCGCCCGGAATGAAGAACGGCGACACCCGACGCGGTCCGCGCTCCTTGATCAGCACGGCGGTCTCGGCGATCGAGTTCAGCCCGCCGATGCCCGAACCGATCATCACGCCGGTCCGCAGCTTCTCCTCCTCCGAGGCATCCGCCCATCCGGCATCCCGCACCGCCATGTCGGCGGCGGCCATGCCGTAAAGGATGAAATCGTCGACCTTCCGGCGCTCCTTCGGCTCCATCCAGTCGTCAGGGTTGAAGGTGCCGTCGCTGCCGTCGCCATGCGGCACCTCGCAGGCGTAGTCGGTCGCCAGATGGCTGGCGTCGAACCGCGTGATCGTGCCGGCCCCGCTTTCGCCCGCCAGCAGACGCTTCCACGTCTCTTCCACACCGCAGGCCAACGGCGTGACCAGACCCAGCCCTGTAACGACCACTCGACGCATATGGATGCCCTCTGCCCTTTTGTCGGTCCGCTCTTACCCTCTGTGCCCCGCCCTGGGCAAGAGCGGGGGTCCGCGCCCCACGTCACCCACCGGGCGCAGAAGTCTTCGCAGAAGACTTTTCGCAGGAGCTTTCGCGGAAAACTCTTCCCCCCTCACCGGCAGGTTCACCGGCCCGGCACGAAACACATCAGGCAGGCCAGCTCGAACAGCACCTGCGCCCCGGCCTGCGCGGTATTGCTCGTCGGGTCGTAGGACGGCGCCACCTCCACGACATCGCCGCCCCGCATGTCGATGCCCTTCATCCCCCGCAGGATCGCCAGCGCCTCCCTCGGCGTCAGCCCGCCGACCTCGGGCGTGCCGGTGCCTGGCGCATAGGCCGGATCCAGGCTGTCGACGTCGAAGCTGACATATGTCGGCCCCGCGCCCACCACCTCACGCGCCTTCGCGATGACGGCGGGAATGCCCATCTCCGCGACCTCCTCGCCGTGGATCACGGTCATCCCGCTCTCGTAGCTGAACTCCCACAGGAAATCCCCGCCGCCGCGGATGCCGATCTGCACCACCCGAGCCGGATCCAGCGAGCCCTCCAGCACCGCCTGCCGGAACGGCCCGCCGTGGTGGAACTTCGCGCCCTCGTAGACCCCGCTGGTGTCGGCATGCGCGTCGATGTGCACCATCCCCAGAGGCCCGTGCGCCTCGGCCAGCGGCTTCAGGATCGCCCGGCTGATCGAATGATCGCCGCCGACCGCCAGCGCCGGCAGCCCGGCCCGCGCCAGATGCCCGAAGAACGCCTCGATATCCTCGTGGCAGGAGGTCAGGTCGTAGCGGCTCCGCATCGGCACGTCGCCGATATCCGCCATCGCCAGAACCTGCGCGGGCGCAACGTCCATCACCCGGTTCCAGGGCCCGATCCGCTCGATCTCGCGCACCGCCTTCGGGCCACGGCGCGCGCCGGCGCGGTTCGTGACGCCCAGATCCATCGGCACGCCGACCAGCGCCAGGTCGATCCCCTCGGGCCGCTGCTTCGCCTCGAGCGTCTCCGCCGCGTCGGCCCGGTACGGCGCATCCAGAAAGGTCGAAACCCCCGCGAACGGCCACGCCCGCCGCCCGCCCTCGCCGAAGACGCCATCCGCCACGGCCTTCAGCCGGGGCGTGTAGAACGCCGTCCCCCTGTCGTTGCCGTAAAGCGCCTGCAACTCCTCCAGCGACTTCGCCATGTCCCGATCTCCCTGCTGTTTCCCGCCATCTCGGCCCCGGCCGGCCCGAATGGCAAGCCCGCAGGCCGCGCCGCAAGCGAAAAGCCCCCGCCGTCACCGGCAGGGGCTTCGTAATCCGCAGATCGGGTCCCCCGCGGGGACCGCGCGATCAGGACGCTTCGGAGATGAACTTCACCGCGTCGCCGAAGGTCTGGATGTTCTCCGCGGCGTCGTCGGGGATCTCGATCCCGAACTCCTCCTCGAAGGCCATGACCAGCTCGACCGTGTCGAGGCTGTCCGCGCCCAGATCGTCGATGAACGAGGCGCTCTCGGTCACCTTGTCCTCTTCGACACCCAGATGCTCGACCACGATCTTCTTCACGCGCTCTGCGACATCGCTCATGGAAACTTCCTCACGTCCGTTGGGCCCCTCGGGACCCGGTTCCTGCCTCGCCCCTTCGGGGGTCGTGCCGATAGTGCCCTGCCGGGCGGCTCATCCCGCAACCGCGAAAACCCGCCATCCGGCAGCGTCCTCCCGCGAAATCTGCGCCGCCTATAGCATATGGTCAAGTGGAGGCAAACGCTTTCGCAAGATGGTATCGGCGGCGCCCGGCGCAAGACCGGCCCCGCCGCGGGGACGCCCCAGCCCCTTGGAACTGCGGCAGATTCTCCGCCTCGGAACGATGCGTCACACAACCCGTTCCGGGCACCGGCGCCGCCCGCGCGCCGCGCTCTCGCCGCGCCCGCGCTGATTCCCGGCGCAGCGGTCCGCGCTCGCCCCGGCAGGTCAGAGCATCGCCATGCCGCCGTTCACATGCAGCGTCGCGCCGGTGACATAGCCGGCCTCGGGGCTGGCGAGGTAGAGCACCGCCGCCGCGATCTCTGCGGCCTCGCCCATGCGCCCGGCGGGCACCTGACCGAGGATGCCGGCCTTCTGCTCGTCGTTCAGCTTGTCGGTCATCGCCGTAATGATGAAGCCGGGCGCCACGCAGTTCACCGTGACCCCGCGGCTCGCCACCTCGTAGGCGATGGATTTCGACATCCCCACCATCCCGGCCTTGCTGGCGGCATAGTTCGCCTGCCCCGGGTTGCCGGTGGCGCCGACGATGGACGAGATGTTGACGATCCGCCCCCACCGGGCCTTCATCATGCCCCGCATCACGCCGCGGCAGAGCCGCATCGTCGAGGTCAGGTTGACCTCCAGCACCTGCGCCCAGTCCTCGTCGCTCATCCGCATGAACAGCTGGTCCCGCGTGATGCCGGCATTGTTGACCAGAATATCGACCGAGCCCATGGCCGAGGCCGCCGCCTTCGGCAGCCCCTCGACGGCCTCGGCGTCGCCCAGATTGCAGGGCAGCACATGCGCCCGCTCGCCCAGCTCCGCCGCCAGAGCCTCCAGCGGCTCCACCCGCGTCCCCGAAAGCGCCACCGTGGCGCCCGCGCCGTGCAGGGCCTTCGCGATCGCCCCGCCGATCCCGCCCGACGCCCCTGTCACCAGTGCATTCCTACCGCTCAGATCGAACACCGCGCCCACTCCATTTCCTTGTTTCAAGTACTCCGGGGATCCGGGGGCAGATCCCCCGGCGCCGCGGCCGGGCACTCCGGGCCCGGTCGCAACACCCCGTCGTAACCCCGGTCGCAACACCCCGTCGCAACCGGCCGCGCGGACTACCCGCGCAAGCTCTCCGCCGCCGCCCGCACCTCGTCCGGCTGGCCGACGGCCCGGCACTCGATCTCCCGCGCGATCCGCCGGATCATGCCGGACAGCGCCTTCCCTGCGCCGATCTCCCAGACCTCGGTCACGCCGTTCGCGGCCATCCAGCCGACGCTCTCGCGCCAGCGGACCGAACCGGTCACCTGCTCCACCAGCAGCGACCGGATCGACGCCGGATCGCTCACCGGCTCGGCCCTGACGTTCGCCACCACCGGCACCGCCGGCCGCTCCAGCGCCACGTCGTCCAGCGCCCCGGCCATCACCCGCGCGGCGGGCTCCATCAGGGCGCAATGGAACGGTGCGCTGACCGGCAGCAGCAGAGCCCGCTTCGCGCCCCGGCCCTTCGCGATCTCCACCGCCCGCTCCACCGCCGCGCGATGGCCCGAGACCACCACCTGCGCCGGATCGTTGTCGTTCGCCGCCTGACAGACCTCGCCCTGCGCGGCCTCCTCGGCCACCGCGGTCGCGGCCTCGAAATCCAGCCCCAGCAGCGCCGCCATGGCGCCCTCGCCCACCGGCACGGCGCTCTGCATCGCCTCGCCGCGGGTGCGCAGCAGGCGGGCGGCGTCGGACACGCTCAGGGCGCCCGCCGCGGCCAGCGCCGAATACTCGCCCAGCGAATGGCCCGCCACGCAGGAGGCATCGGTGATCTTCACCCCCTCGGCCTCCAGCGCCCGGAAGGCCGCCAGCGAGGTCGCCATGAGCGCGGGCTGGGCATTGCGGGTCAGGGTCAGCTGGTCCTGCTCTCCCTCCCAGATCAGGGTCGAGAGATTCTCGCCCAGGGCCTCGTCCACCTCGTCGAAGACCGCCTTCGCCGCCGGCCATTCCTCGGCCAGCGCGCGGCCCATGCCGATGGTCTGCGCCCCCTGGCCCGGAAACACGAATGCTCGGCTCATAGGCCCCTCCCTCATTCCGTCAGGGCGGGGATAACGCGCGGTGGCGGGCATGTCCATGTTTCACCCGCCGCGAGGGAACACCGGCCCCCGGCACGACGGGGATTGGTGCGCGCCGGCGCGCACGCTACCCTGTCTCGACCCTCCAGCCGGCCCGCCAGCCGCGACGCCACCCGCGTCCGGGTCCGGGCGGACGGGCACGAACCACACCCGCCGAGCCCCTCGGCCAACATCGAGGCACGCCACCTCCAGCTGCCCCTCTACACCGCCCCGGCGACACCGCACTGGACCCGCCACACCACCCGCCGGCCACACCGCCCCGGCAACACGATCCAGCTCTCCGGACACGACCCCGCCCATGCCGCTCTTCAGTCTGCCCGACCGCCACGGCCTGATCCCCCGCCTCCTGCACTGGATCACGGCGGCGGCGCTGGTGCCGACGGCGATCCTCGGCCTGCTCGCCCATGCTGGCGCCGAGGCGCTGGCGCGGGACGGCGGCGCCACCGCGCCGCGTGTCGCGGCGCTGGCCCAGACCTTCTCGCTGCACAAGACCTTCGGGATCGCCCTGCTGGCGCTGACGGTGCTGCGGCTCTACCTCGCGTCCGGCCATCCGCGGCCGGGCCTGCTGCACGGCCACCGGCGGGCCGAGGCGATGGCGGCCGCAACGATCCACCGCCTGCTGCTGCTGACGCTGATCCTCGTGCCGCTGTCCGGCTGGGCCGCGCATGCGGCCTCGGGGCCCTTCGCGCCGATCCTCTGGCCCTTCGGCCAGTCCCTGCCCGGCATCGCGCCCGATCCCGGCCTCTCGGCCGCGTTCCGCGGGGCGCACAAGGCGCTGCTCCTGCTGATGGCCGGGGCGCTGACGCTGCATGTCGTAGCGTCGGTCCTGCACGCCGTGCGCGACCGCGACGGCAGCCTCGCCCGGATCACCCGCGGCACGCCCGCCGCCGCGTCCGGCCCGCAGCCGTCGGGGCCGCGCGCCTGGACCGCGGCCGTGGCGCTGGTGGCGGCGGCGATCCTCGTCGCGCCGCCCGCAGCAGATCGGGAGGGTGCCGCCTGGCGCATGCCCGACAACATGCTTTCGACCACGCCAGAAGCCGAGCACTGGCAGGTCATCGACGGCACCCTCTCCCTCACCGTTCAACAGTTCGGCAGGGAAATCCGGGGTTCCTTCACGTCATGGTCGGCCGACATCGTCTGGGACGAATCCGGACCGCTGGGCCCCGCCGGTCACGTCACCGTCGAGGTGGATGTCGCCTCGCTCGATCTCGGGGCGGTGACCGCGCAGGCCACCGGACCCGACTTCCTCGCCCCCGACCGCTTTCCGCGAGCGGTGTTCGAGGCGACACTGCTGCGGCGGATCGACGGTCAGCGCGCCGAGGGCACGCTGACGCTGCGCGGCATGTCGCGCCCGGTCGCCTTCCCGTTCCGCCTGTCGATCGAGAACGGCACGGCCTGGGCCGGCGGCAGCCTCGTGCTGGACCGCCGCGACTTCGGGATCGGGGCGAACCTGCCGGAGGGCGACAAGCTCGCCTTTCCGGTCGAGGTCGTCTTCGATCTGCGGGCGGAGCGGGTCAGGTGATCCGGCGCCGGGCCTTGCTGCCGACACGCTCGATCAGATGCATTCCGAGCGCGAAGAGCGCCACGGAAGCGCCGCCGGCGATCAGCGAGAGACCGGCCGCGTCGGCCTTCCACACCTCGATCCACAGCAGGACGCCCAGGGCGATCGACGCCACGGCGCCGACATGATGCACGAAGCGCGACACCCGGCCACGGGGCGCGAAACTCGCGATCACCTTGTCTTCGGAGAAGAAGGGCACGCTGCCCCATGCGCGGAAATCGCGCTGCACACTCATTACCATCACACGGTCCTCACACTCGGGTTTCAGCCCCCCGGACAGAAGCGATGGTTCACGTAGAATGAGGCAGAATTAGGGCAGCCCGCGAATTTCCTGCCGCCGCCCGGGCGGCGGCCGCGGAGGGGGTTGTCCGCCCCCCTTGCGCCTCGCGGCGCAATTCACCCCCCGAGGATACTTCGGGCCAGAGGAAGCAGGGGAACCCGCGCGGGGCGGCCGCCCGCTTGCGCGGCCGGGGGAATGGCGCTATGGGGGCGCTTCCTTCCGCACGCTTCGCTGAACCGCGCAGTCTCTCGTGCCGGGCCCGCGGAAGGACCAGGGCCCGTCTATGAAATGCGCCTCGACAGAAATGGAGTGAACATGCCGCTCTACGAGCATGTATTCATCGCGCGCCAGGACCTTTCCAACGCGCAGGCCGAAGGCCTCATCGAACATTTCGGCTCGGTTCTTTCGGACAACGGCGGCAAGGTCGTCGATTCCGAATACTGGGGCGTCAAGACGATGGCCTACAAGATCAACAAGAATCGCAAGGGCCACTACGCCTTCGTCCGTTCCGACAGCCCGGCGCCCGCCGTGCAGGAGATGGAGCGCCTGATGCGGCTGCATGACGACGTGATGCGCGTGCTGACCATCAAGGTCGACGAGCATCAGGAGGGCCCCTCCGTCCAGATGCAGAAGCGTGACGAACGCGACGACCGCCGTCGCGAGCGCCGTTGATCCGAAGCCTCAGGAAAGGACCATAAACCATGGCAGCCAAACCGTTTTTCCGCCGCCGCAAGGTCTGCCCCTTCTCGGGCGAGAACGCACCGGCGATCGACTACAAGGACACCCGTCTGCTGCAGCGCTACATCTCCGAGCGCGGCAAGATCGTCCCCTCCCGCATCACCGCCGTTTCGGCGAAGAAGCAGCGTGAACTGGCCCGCGCGATCAAGCGCGCCCGCTTCCTCGCCCTGCTCCCCTACGCCGTGAAGTAAGGAGACAGAACATGCAGGTCATCCTTCTGGAACGCGTGGCCAAGCTGGGCCAGATGGGCGACGTCGTCGACGTCAAGCCCGGCTACGCGCGCAACTACCTCCTGCTGCAGGGCAAGGCCCTGACGGCATCCGAGGCCAACATCAAGCGCTTCGAGGGCGAGAAGGCGCAGCTGGAAGCGCGCAATCTCGAAACCATGAAAGAGGCGCAGGCGCTGGCCGAACGGCTGGGCGATCAGACCTTCGTCGTGATTCGCTCCGCCTCCGACGGCGGCAACCTCTATGGTTCGGTCACCCCCCGTGACGTGTCCGAGGTGGCGACCGAGGCCGGCTTCTCGGTCGCGCGCAAGCAGGTCATCATCCCCAACCCGATCAAGGAACTGGGGCTGCACAAGGTCGACATCTACCTGCACCCCGAAGTCGAGGTTCAGATCACGCTGAACGTCGCCCGCTCGCCCGAAGAGGCCGAGCTCCAGGCGTCCGGCAAGTCGATCCAGGAACTCGCCGCCGAGGAAGAGGCCCAGGCCGAATTCGAGATCTCGGAACTCTTCGACGACATCGGCTCGGCCGCTGGCGACGACGAGGACGAAGCGCCCCGCCGCGACTCGCGGGAGCAGGCCGAGGACGACGAGGACCGCTGATACGGCCACCCCGCGCCGTATCGCACCGCACGACCAGCAGACGCGCCGTTCCGACGGCGCGTTTCGTGTTTCCGGCCCCGGCGCGACGTCACGGGCCGGTCCCGCACACCACCCGGCCGGCGGTCACGCCCGCCCGAACTGCTGACACAGGTTGCGCGCCGCCATCTCGGCCCGCATCGAGCGCGGCTTCACCAGCGGCGAGGCCGCGAACAGGCAATCTCCCACCCAGCCCTCGCGCTCCGCGCTCATCCGGCACGACACGACCGGGGCGCGCAGCATCATGGTCAGGAACCGCTTCGCCGCCTCGCCCTCCGGCACGGCGAAGGGCGGGCAGTCGAGCCCTCTGAGCCGCATCACCCGCCCGTCGATCTCCAGCATGTCGCCGCTGATCGCGCGCGGCAGGGGTTTCGGCGGCTTGCCGGGATCCGCTGCGCTCGCGCCGGCCGCACAGGCCAGACCCACGGCAAGCGCCCGACCGACAAGGCCGGCCCGTCGCCTCATTCCGCGAAATTCCCGCCGGGATCCATCGGCGCCATGCGGATCAGCCGGCTGTCGGCCACGCCCGCCTGCCGATGGACCATCGCGTCGCGATACTCGGGATCCTTGATCATCTCGGCGAAGGCCGCCGCGTTCGGGTATTCGGCGATGAAGCACAGGTCCCAGGCCTCCTCTTCCGGTCCGATCAGCATGAATTCCATCGCCCCGCGCCAGACGATGCGCCCGCCCAGCCGTTCCAGCACCCGCTGGCTGCCCCGGCCATATGCGGCATAGGCTTCCGCGCCGGTGGCCTCGCGTCCGTCGTTGTAAGCGGCCCGGTCACGCAGCCGCACCAGGTTCAGCATGTGGATCGGCCCGTCGCGCGGCACGTCGCGAAAGCCGCGGAACGCGCCGCCGGTGAATCCGATATGAGCCATGTCGTCCTCCCTGCCCTGACCGGCTCCAGCCTGCCGATCCCGGCCGCGGCCCGCAAGGGGCCGGGCGGCGGCCGGGTCCGGCCCGCGCGCACCCGCATCCGCAACGTGAAAGGGCCGCCCCGAAGGACGGCCCCTGCAATCCGGTCCGGTCTTCGGCGCCAATCAGGCGCCGATCAGGCCTCGTCCAGCGCCTCGACCCGCTTCTGCAGCTCGTCCTTCGAGATCTCCTTCTCGGAGACATCGGCAAGCTCGAACACGTAGTCCACCACCTTGTCCTCGAACAGCGGCGCCCGCAGCTGCTGCTGCATCTGGGCGTTGTTCTGCACGAACTCGAAGAAGGCGCGCTCCTGGCCCGGATACTGACGCGCCTGCTGGAGGATCGCGTTGGTCATCTCGGCATCCGTCACCTCGACCTCGGCGGTGCGGCCCAGCTCGGCCAGCAGCAGGCCCAGACGGACCCGGCGCTCGGCCAGCTTCTGATGCTCTTCCGTCGGCTCGATGTGATCGTGATCGTGGCCCTGGTGATCGGGGTTCTCCTCGTGCCACAGCTGATGCGCGATCTGCCCGGCCTCGGCCTCGACCAGGCTCGGGGGCAGATCGAACTTCACCCGCTCGTCCAGCGCGTCCAGCAGGCCGCGCTTCATGACCTGACGGGCCGCCTGGGCGTATTCCGCCTCCAGCCGCTCGGTGATCTGGGACTTCAGCGCGGCCAGATCCTCGGCCCCGAACTTCTTCGCCAGCTCGTCGTCGATCTCGGCCGGTTTCGGCGCCTTCACTTCCTTGATCGTGCAGTCGAAGACGGCGGCCTTGCCGGCCAGATGCTCGGCCTGGTACTCGTCGGGGAACGAGACCTCGACGGCCTTCTCCTCGCCGGCCTTCACGCCGACCAGCTGTTCCTCGAAGCCGGGGATGAAGCTGCCCGAGCCCAGAACCAGCGGGTAATCCTCGGCCGATCCGCCCTCGAAAGCCTCGCCGTCGACCTTGCCGGTGAAGTCGAACACCACCTGATCGCCGTTCTCGGCCGCGCCGTCCTTGGGATCGAAATCCTGCGCGTTCTCGGCAAGGCTCTGCAGCGCCTCGTCGACCGAGGCGTCGTCGGCCTTGACCACCAGCTTCTCGAGGCTGATCGACTTCAGATCGACCTCGGGGATCTCCGGCAGCGCCTCGTAGGACATGTCGACGACCACGTCGTCGCCCTGCTTCCAGGTCTCGCCGTCCTTCATCTTGACGTCGGGCTGCAGCGCCGGGCGGTCGCCCGATTCCTCGAAATGCTTCGACATCGCGCCGTCGATGGCTTCCTGCATGGCCTCGCCGATCAGACGCTGGCCGAACTGCTTCTTCAGCAGCGCCATCGGAACCTTGCCCTTGCGGAAGCCCTTCATCTCGATGTCGGGCTGCGCCTCGGCCAGCTTCTCGTTCACCTTCTCCTCGAGCTCGCCCGCGGAAAGCGTGATCTGATAGCTCCGCTTCAGCCCTTCGTTCAGGGTCTCGGTGACCTGCATTGCGTCCTCTCTCGTCTCATCTCGGGCGGCCGCCGGACGGCACACCATGCCTGGGCCGCACGAAGGCGGCATGTGGATCAGACGCCTTCTATGTAAGCACCCACGGCCATGCAAGGTGAAAACCCGTGGCAGGCGCAGGCCGGAATGTCCGGACGCCGGAGCGGCGGCAGAACCGCGGCAGACCGGCGGCAGAGCCCTGCCCCGGCTATGCGGAATAGCCGAACCGCGCCATCAGCGCGCCGCAGCGCCGGTCGACGATGTCGCGCAGCTCCGGCGCCAGATCGGACAGCCTGCCGGACACGTCCAGCCCGTCGCGGTACTTCGGACTGAACCAGGGGCTGTCGGGCAGGACGCTCGGCCCCCTGGGGCACCACAGCCGCTCCGGCCGGATCTCGACGCCCAGCGCGTCGGCCACCGCCGGGATCTCCGGCAGATCCTCGTATCTCACGATCAGCGCCTCCGGTCTCTGGACCTCGTACCCATGGGCGTATTCCTCGGCCACCTTCGCGGCGTCGGCGGCGGTGAACGGCCTGCCGGTCTGCCGCTCCATCACCTCCTGCCGGGACCGGACGACCGCGTGGGGGTGGCGGATCGACAGGACGGCGAGCGCCTCCGGCATCAGGTCGCAGATGCGCGGCAGGATGGTCGTGATGGTCGGATCCTTCAGCGCAAGCACCGCGGGCCGTCCCGCCCGGCGCCAGATGTGATCCAGCTCGGCCACCAGATAGCCGCGCATCCGGTCGGCGAACTGCTTCCTGTTGTCGTGGAAGTCGAAGGTGTGGTTCTGCCACTTCGTCAGTCCGTGGCTCCAGGCGCGGAACATGAACCCCAGGTAGCTCGGCTCCTCGCGGAAGTCGTTGACGGTCTCGGCCGTGCACAGCAGGCCGTGCAGCACCGTCGTGCCGCTGCGCGGCGCCCCACCGACCAGAACAAGACGCTGCATGTCACCCTCCGCCGTCGCGGCATAGGTGCCCGGCCGCCGGGAGTCGTCAAGACGCGCTGAGGGAGGTGCGGGATGCGCCGGAGGCAGAGCGGCGGATCATGGCGCACGCTCGCCCGGGACGGGAATCGCAACGCCCTCCGGCGCGCGGGCCGTGGTGCGGGTGAAGGGACTTGAACCCCCATGCCTTGCGGCGCCGGAACCTAAATCCGGTGCGTCTACCAATTCCGCCACACCCGCGCACCGCCGGCGGCACAGCCGCGGCGGAGTGCGGGGTCTCTAGCAAACTGCGCCCCGCGTGGCGAGAGGAAAGCGCCCGGACCCGCCTGCCCGTTCCCGCCCGAGCGGGGCCTCATTCCGCGCGCACCGCCGCCACGAGGGCGTGACGACAGCAAGGCAGCGGCAAGATTGCCCCGGGTCGGCGGCCGAATGTGGCCGAAACGGAGACCTCATCCCGCGATCGCCCTGGCATCAACCGGTTGCGAACTTAATTCGGCCATATTGTCGAGGAAAAAACGAGGCAGCGGGACAGACAGCGGGACAGACGGATGAAACCGATGATCGACAAGGCGGGGGCACAGACGGCGGCGGGCACGGGCGTGCAGGGGCTTCCGGCCGGCACGAAGGTCCTGACGCTCGACGGCGAGCTTCCGGTCGAATTTCTCGCCCCCGGCGATCGGGTCATCACCCGCGACAGCGGCATGGCGACGGTCCGGGCCGTCCGCGTCCGCGCGATCCGGGCCGAGGCTGTCGCGGTCGCCGCAGGCTCGCTGGGCCACGACCGGCCCGACGCCGACACGATCCTGCCCGCCACCCAGCAGGTGCTGGTGCGCGACTGGCGCGCGCGGGCGATCTTCGGCGCCGACCGGGCGTTGGTCGCTGTGGCGCGCCTCGCCGACGGCCAGTATGTCCGCGCCCTCGGCCCGCGCGAGATGCGCGTCGTCACGCTGGAATTCGACCGCGAACACGTGATCTACGCCGGCGGTCTCGAAGTCGCGGCCCCCGCGCCGGCGCCTGTCGCCGCCTGAGTTTCGCCTCCCCCTCCAGGGACAATGCGGGCCGCCTTCGGGCGGTCTGCTGTGTTTCGGGCGACGGAACCGCTCCGAGTCATGCAGCCTGCCGCGGGTATGAATATACGGACGCAGCGCAGCGGTGACAGGATCCCTCGACGATCAGGCCCCGAGGGTGCGCAGCACGCCCGGCAGCAGATCCGGAAGATCCTCCGCGACGAGGCCGGGGCCGAAGGAACGTGCCGCCTCCACATGCAGCCAGGCTGCGGCTTCCGCCGACTGCTGCGGCGCCTGACCCCGCGCCAGCAGACCGCAGATCATCCCGGCCAGCACATCCCCCGCCCCGGCCGTCGCCAGCCAGGGCGCGGCGCGGTCGTATGCGGCGGAATTGATCGCCGCCCGCCCGTCCGGCGAGGCGATCACACTGTCCGGTCCCTTGAAGAGCACCGTGCACCCCGCCCGCGCCGCCGCCTCGCGCGTGGCGTCGAGTTTCGAGAAGGCCGGGCCGCGCTTGGCCGGTTCGGCCAGGCGGGCGGCGATATCGGGAAAGAGCCGCGCGAATTCGCCGCTGTGCGGGGTCAGGACGCAGCCCTCGTGCAGCAGCTCGAACAGCGCCTCATCCCAGGCCAGCGCCGTCAGCGCATCGGCGTCCAGCACGACGCGCGGCGCGTGGTCGGCTGTCAGGGCCGCCGGGATCAGGGCCGCCGCCCTGTCCACGCCCAGACCAGGCCCGAGGCAGAGTGCGTTGATCCGCCGATCCTCCAGCACTTCGGACAGCGCATCGGCTTCATCCACGCGGGTCAGCATGATGGCGGTGATCTGCGACGCGACCTCCAGCTGTGCCGATCCGGGCACGCCCAGGGTCACCAGCCCTGCCCCGACCCTCAGCGCGGCACGCGCGGACAGACGCGCGGCTCCGGTGCGACCTGCCCCGCCGGAGAGCACGAGAGCGTGGCCGTGGTGGAACTTGTGTCCGCCCTGGTATTTGAGGAGTGGGGATCCACTACGGCTTTCCCGGGAAAACTGCTTCCTCGTCAACAGATTGACCGTCCGACGTCGGCAAATCTCTTCACGTTCCTCATCACTCTCACCCTCTCCGAGCGCGGCGATGACGTCCTGTCGACGAAGTCCGATATCCTTCACGACAACCTTGCGGGAAAAATTGGAGAACGTCTCATGGCTGCCGTTCAAGACGTGACCCAACTTCAGGGCATGAAACGTCACGGTAAGGTCCGCCAGGAAATCCCAGTGCAGATCGCCGATCCACATCCGGGTTGGAAGCAGTGGCTGGCCGGAGTCCAGATCGATGCACGACGGACAATCGACAGCGACCGTCTTGTGGCCGAAACGACTGGCGCCATTGACTTCATTGTACTGTATCCATGCGACGAACTCCAGGAGGTCCTCGGGCAAGGGTCGACTCAAGCCCGCTCCCAAAAGGCTGTCCACGAGAACATCGAACCTCTTCCGATGCTTCGTCTCGTCGGGACGCATCGGCCGGACCACCCCGATCTTCGACCACCTCTCGAAGTTCACCCGCGCATCCGGCGGCAATTTTTCCGGAGCGCCGTAAAAGAAGACCTCCACGTCCCAGCCCCGCTCCAGGAGGTGTCGCGCCACGACGAACCCATCGCCTCCGTTGTTCCCCGGTCCGCACAGGACCACCGCGCTACGGGCAATTCCATCTTCGCCTGAAGACTGTGGGGAGTCCGACAGGTCGGCTTCCCGGTTCGTTCGCTTCACCCGGTCGAGCTCGGGCCATTCCTCGAAGATCGCTTCCACCACCCCCTGCCCGGCCCGCTCCATCAGCTCCAGCCCGGTCACCGCGCCGCTGTCGATGGCCGCCCGTTCGACCTCGCGCATCTGCGCGCTGGTCAGCAATTCCGGCATCCGAAGCCCCCTCTTCCCAATCTGCCCAACAAACAGGCATCAAGCCGCATTTTTCACCGCCCTCTGCCCACCTCTCTTGCACTTCCCGCAGACCGCACGGTAGCCAATTGAGGCCAAACAGCGAAAGTGGTCTCACCACTGCGGACAGACAGGGCGAGGAGTTTCCCAATGAAAAAGATCGAGGCCGTCATCAAGCCGTTCAAGCTCGATGAGGTGAAGGAAGCTCTTCAAGAAGTCGGTGTGCAGGGCCTGTCGGTGATCGAGGTCAAGGGCTTCGGGCGTCAGAAGGGCCACACGGAACTCTACCGGGGTGCGGAATATGTCGTGGATTTCCTGCCCAAGGTGAAGATCGAGGTCGTCCTCGACGACGATCAGGTCGACGCCGCCATCGAGGCCATCATCGACGCCGCGAAGACCGAGAAGATCGGTGACGGCAAGATCTTCGTGAGCACGATCGAACAGGCCATCCGCATCCGCACCGGTGAATCCGGCTCGGACGCACTCTGAGGTCGGACCGCCGGCCCGATCGGCGGACGGACCCGAACGAACATTCCAGAGAAGGAAGGGATCAAGGGAATGAGCAAGGAAAAGCTTCTGAAACTCATGAAGGACGAGGATGCGGCCTATGTCGACATCCGCTTCACCGACCCGCGCGGCAAGCTGCAGCACGTGACGGTGATGGCGGATCTGGTCGACGACGACTTCATCGAGGAGGGCTTCATGTTCGACGGCTCGTCCATCGCGGGCTGGAAGTCGATCGAAGCCTCGGACATGAAGCTGATGCCCGATCCGGAAAGCGCCTATGTCGATCCCTTCTATGCGGAAAAGACGATCTGCGTGCATTGCTCGGTGGTCGAGCCCGACACCGGCGAGGCCTATGACCGCGACCCGCGCGGCACCGCCCAGAAGGCGGAGGCCTATCTGAAGGCCACGGGCATCGGCGACGTCGCCTACATGGGCCCGGAAGCCGAATTCTTCCTGTTCGACGACGTGAAATACTCGGTCACGCCGAACAAGGTGGGTTACGAGATCGACGCCGATCACGCCGCCTGGAACACCGATGCCGATTTCGAGATGGGCAACCTGGGCCACCGCCCGACCTACAAGGGCGGCTATTTCCCGGTGAACCCCGCCGACGACGGTCAGGACATCCGGTCCGAGATGCTGTCGACGATGAAGCGCATCGGCATGAAGGTCGACAAGCACCACCACGAGGTGGCGACCAGCCAGCACGAACTGGGCCTGATCTTCGGGACGGTGACCGAGCAGGCCGACAACCTGCAGAAGTACAAGTACGTCATCCACAACGTGGCCCAGGCCTACGGCCGGTCGGCCACCTTCATGCCGAAGCCGATCAAGGGCGACAACGGCTCGGGCATGCACGTCAACATGTCGATCTGGAAGGACGGCAAGCCGCTCTTCGCGGGCGACAAGTACGCCGACCTCAGCCAGGAGGCGCTGTGGTACATCGGCGGCATCCTGAAGCACGCCAAGGCGCTCAACGCCTTCACCAACCCGTCGACCAACAGCTACAAGCGCCTGATCCCCGGCTTCGAGGCTCCGGTGCTGCGCGCCTACTCCGCCCGCAACCGGTCGGGCTGCGTGCGTATTCCGTGGACCGAGTCGCCGAAGGCCAAGCGTGTCGAGGCCCGCTTCCCCGATCCGTCGTCGAACCCTTATCTGTGCTTCGCGGCCCTGCTGATGGCCGGTCTCGACGGGATCAAGAACAAGATCGATCCGGGCGAGGCGATGGACAAGAACCTCTACGACCTGCCGCCCGAGGAACTGGCCGGCATCCCGACCGTCTGCGGCTCGCTGCGCGAGGCCCTGTCGGAGCTGGAGGCGGACATGGACTTCCTCTGCGCCGGCGACGTCTTCTCGAAAGACCAGATCGAAGCCTACATCGACCTGAAGATGGAAGAGCTGATCGCCTACGAGCACACGCCGCACCCGGTGGAATACGCGCTCTACTACTCCTGCTGATCCATCCGGACTGCCGGACAAGGGGGCGTCCTTCGGGGCGCCCCTTCGCGTTTCCGATCCCCCTCCGCCATGGCGCGCGCAACCATGGGATGATTCCCCCGCCACGGCGGATCAGCCGCCCGGCCCATCAATTGCCGGTGGCGAGCCGGCGAATCGTGGGTTTTCCGATTGGAAATACGACGTCCTCGCGGCAGATCGCGTGGTGCCGCAGCGTCATTGTGGCGGTTTCGGGGCAATCGCGGCGACAGCGCGGTGCGCCATCACGAAATGACCCCAATGCTCGGCATTTAACCGCGCGTTCAGCAAAGTTCTTCCCCATTTCTCCCGCAGGGTGAGCAGGTCAGAAAAAGCATCTCGGGGATGAGACGATGACCGCGCAACCCTACGACTTCCAGGCAGGCCTGATCTTCACGGACGACAGCGACGTGAGCGTCGATCAGCTGACGGGTCCGATGCAGCAGGCTTTCGCGACCTTCGGAGAGGCGATCTGCGCCGAACCCGAGATCGAGTTCGACCGCGTGATGATGTTCGGCGCCTCCTACGTGGTGGAAACGACGATCTTCGACGCCCCCGAGGCCGATCCGGATACCCACCGGATGATCGTGGACGAGATGCCCAACCTCGATCCGACCGTCCGCACCGCGCTCGAGAACCCGACCTTCTGGATCCATGTCTCGATCCGCCCGCGCGCGGATGCCACCGGCGGCCGCCCCGCCGCCGCTCAGGCCATGCTGGCCGAGATGGTGCACCACTTCGCCGAACTGACCGGCGCGCCCTTCGTCCAGTGGCTGGACCGCGAGACGATCATCCCCGCCGCGCGTTTCCAGGCCTCGTTCACGCCGATCCGCTACCGCCAGCCGCAGGCGGCCGCGCCGGAACGCCGCGCGGTGCCGCGCCGGGTGCGCCCGCAGACCTCGCACCGCGGGTACGATTTCCCCGAACCCGCGGCCACCGCCGACGCCATGGACGACCGCTTCGCCGCGATGCAGGACGCCGCCGCGCTGGCCATGAACGACTGGATCGTCTACCGCGACGAGGCCGTGCAGAAGCAGGAGGCCGCCGAGGCCGCCGCCCGTCCGAAGGGCGATCTGGTGACCCTGGCCGATGTCTTCCGCACCGATCCCGTGGTCTTCGAGGGCGAACCCGGTACCGAGCGCCAGCCGATCGAGGCGCGGCTCGCGACCTGGACTGTCAACGCCACCGTCGCCGTCATCGCGCCGCCCGTCGGGGCCGCGCTGCTGACCTACAATGCCATCCGGGGCGAGGATTTCCGCCTGTCGGCCCACGCGCTGACGCTCTGCGGCGCCTTCATCGGCCTCGGCGCCACCGAGGCGCTGTCGAACATGATGCCGTTCTGACACTGCCCCTTCGGCGAACATGCGACGCGCGTCCCCTTCGGGGCGCGCGTTTCGCGTTCAGTCCTGCGGCCAGCGGACCATGTAGGTGTGGATGCCGAAGACCACCGCGCGCGTCTGCGGCAGGCGCCACAGGGTCTGCCGTTCGCTGCGCAGCCAGGGCAGGCCGGGCCAGCGCACCTTGTCGGCGAATTCCGGCAGTGGACGGTGGAGCGAAAAGTCCCCCGTCGGCAGCCAGTTGAACCGCCACATCGGGCGGCCCACGCCGATCCCGTCGAACAGCCGCTGGACGCGCTGGCCGATGTCCTCGTCGTATTCCGCCACGGGCTTGTGGATGCGCATCAGCGGCCGGCCGATCTTCTGCGACAGCGTCCAGGCAGAAGGGAAGCAGAGCACCGCGCCGACCATCACGTGCTCGTCCGCGCCCCCGGGCTTCAGATGCAGGCAGAGATCTTCCTGCACCAGCAGGCCGAGGGTGCCCAGAGGGTCCGCGCGGTCGATCGCGACCGCCACGCCGTCGGGGCGGATGACCTGCGCCGGCTGCACCGTGTAGAGGTCCCCGGCGTCGAGAAAGTCCAGAACCGCCTCCAGCAGTTCCTCGGCCGCGGCGCGGCCTTCGGGCAGCAGGGCGACGCAGGCGTCGCGCCGCGTGTCCAGCAGCCGTGCCCGTTCGGCCGTCTGCGCGGCGAAGGCATCGTCGACCACCAGCCAGTCCGCGGGGTCGAGCGGACGGATGCCGGGCAGCGCCCGGCGATCCGCCTCGGTCCAGGGCAGGCGCGACTGGAAGATCCCCTCCGCCTGCCCCGCGCTCATGCTCAGCCCCGCGTCCGGTCCGAGGCGTTGCCGACCAGGGCCCATGCCGCCGGCAGCAGCAGCGCCGCCAGCGCCAGCTTCATCGCGTCGCCCACCAGGAACGGCGTCAGCCCCCAGGCCAGGATCGGCTTGTCCCAGCCGTGCAGCATCCCCAGCCAGGCCAGCCCCGGCACGTAGAGCACCGCGTTGCCCAGCAGCATCGCCAGCGCCATCCAGCCGACCGACCGGTCCCAGCCGCGCCGCGCCAGCAGGCCCAGCAGGCCGACCGCCAGCACGTAGCCGACGAGGTAGCCGCCGGTCGATCCGGTCATGTAGGCGATCCCCGACAACTCGGCGGAAGTGCTCTGGAAGACGTCGAAGCCGAGTGCCCCGATCAGCATGTATCCCAGGATCGTCGCCAGCCCCAGCCGTGCGCCGTAGGCCGCGCCGATGCCCAGCACCGCGAAGGTGCCCATGCTCACCGCCACCGGCGAGGGCGGGACGGGCAGCTTGATCTTCGCCGCGACGGCCAGCAGCGCGATGCCGGCGACGACCAGCAGCGCCTGCTTCACGCGGCGCGTGACGCCTTCGTCCGGCCCCACGGCCTCCGCCAGCACTCTCATTCCCACGGCCATGTCTCTGTCCCTTTCACGATGGTTGTCGCCCTCTTCCTGCCCGCCCGCGCGGCAAGGTTCAAGGGAGGGGCGTGACCGAGAACCGCGCCATCGGCGGGAACGCCGCCCTGCCGAGCGGGTTGCGGGGTGCGGGCCTGTATCGCGTGCGCATCGTGTAATCCTTGCGCGGGCCGGTCACACGGCAGACCACCCGCCATTCGGGCCATCCGCTGAAATCGTAGCTCAACCGGTAGAGATCGGGCGCGCATGGATGCTCCGCCGTGCAGATCGGCTGTCCCACCGGCAGGTCGTGGAACGGCCGCCCGTCATCGAACCGCACGGCGATGCCGCTCTCGGCCGGGCTCCACAGATAGCGTTGCCGCACCGACAGGATCACCTGACGCCCCTGCGCGGGCACATGGCGCATGTGGCCGGCCTCGAGATACCGCAAGCCCTCCGGATCGGTCCGGAACACCGCGCTGCCGACCACCTTCGACCGCCCGCCGTCGGCGTGGACGACGATGCGTCCGAGGCTCCAGTGGCCCGTGAAATCTTCCAGCCGTTCCATGATCCCCTCATGCCGCGCCGCCGCGGGCGCGTAAACCCCGCGCCACCTTGCCGCCCCGCCCCCCCGGCGCTATGGACGGGCCCGAGCCGTCAAGGAGCCCGCCGCCCGTGATCCCCCGCTATTCCCGCCCCGACATAGTCGCCATCTGGTCGCCGGAGACGAAGTTCCGCATCTGGTTCGAGATCGAGGCCCATGCCTGCGACGCCATGGCCGACCTCGGCGTCATCCCGCACGAGAACGCCCGCGCCGTCTGGACCGCGAAGGATGTCGAGTTCGACGTCGCCCGCATCGACGAGATCGAGGCCGTGACGAAGCACGACGTGATCGCCTTCCTCACCCACCTGGCCGAACATGTGGGCAGCGACGAGGCGCGGTTCGTCCACCAGGGCATGACCTCCTCGGACGTGCTGGACACCTGCTTCAACATCCAGCTGACCCGCGCCGCCGACATCCTGCTGGCCGACATGGACGCGCTGCTGGAGGCGCTGAAGCGCCGCGCGATGGAGCACAAGGACACGATCCGGATCGGCCGCAGCCACGGCATCCATGCCGAGCCGACGACCATGGGCCTGACCTTCGCCCGCTTCTACGCCGAGATGAAGCGCGGCCGCGAACGCCTTGAACTCGCTCGGAAAGAGGTGGCGACCGGCGCGATCTCGGGCGCAGTCGGCACCTTCGCCAACATCGACCCGCGGGTCGAGGAACACGTCTGCGCCAAGCTGGGGCTGGAGCCGGAGCCGATCTCCACCCAGGTGATTCCGCGCGACCGTCACGCCATGTTCTTCGCCACCCTCGGCGTCATCGCCTCCAGCATCGAGAACATCGCCATCGAGGTCCGCCACATGCAGCGCACCGAGGTGCTGGAGGGCGAGGAATTCTTCTCGGCCGGACAGAAGGGCTCCTCGGCCATGCCGCACAAGCGCAACCCGGTGCTGAGCGAGAACCTGACCGGCCTCGCCCGTCTGGTGCGGATGGCGGTGATCCCGGCGATGGAGAACGTGGCGCTCTGGCACGAGCGCGACATCTCCCACTCCTCGGTCGAGCGGAACATCGGCCCCGACGCCACCGTGACGCTGGATTTCGCCCTGGCGCGGCTGACCGGCCTCGTGGACAAGATGGTGATCTACCCAGAGAACATGCTGGCCAACATGAACCGCTTCAAGGGCCTCGTCATGTCGCAGCGCGTCCTGCTTGCACTGACCCAGGCCGGTGTCAGCCGCGAGGACAGCTATCGCCTCGTCCAGCGCAACGCGATGAAGGTCTGGGAAGAGGGCAAGGACTTCAAGACGGAGCTGCTGGCCGATCCGGAGGTCACCGCGGCCCTCACGCCCGAGCAGATCGAGGAGAAGTTCGACCTCGGCTACCACACGAAGCACGTCGACACGATCTTCGCCCGGGTTTTCGGCGAAAGCTGAGGCGGGCAGCGTCCGATCGGCATCCCGGCGCCGTTTCGCCCCCGGCGGGCGCCGGGGCGCTGGACCTGACGCTGCGTCATGCTACCCTTCCGGCATCCACACCGGGAGACCGCCATGACACTCAGACTGACCGCAACGATCCTCGCCCTGATCGCCGCGCCGACCCTCGCCTCCGCCTCCTGCACCTACCACGAGAAGCAGGCGCAGAACTGCGCCGACGGCTTCGTCTGGAGCGCCGAGGCCGGCGCCTGCGTGGAACAGGCCACAAGCTGAATCCGCTGCTCCGCTAAACCCTTCGTTCACCGGTTTCGCCCTAGGATCGCTTCGACAGGATCGGGCAGACCGGGGGAACGACGGGCCGATGGGACAGCTTCAGCCGTTTGCGCAACTGCCGCCGCCCTCCGGCGGCACCACGGCCCTGTCGCGGCGCCAGAAGGCCGCGATCGTCGTCCGGCTGCTGCTGTCGGAAGGCGCGGATCTGCCGCTGAACGAATTGCCGGACGACATGCAGGCCGATCTGACGCAGATCCTCGGGTCCATGCGCCACATCGACCGGGGGACGCTGGACGATGTCGTTTCCGAATTCGCCGATGAACTCGAAGGGCTCGGGCTCACCTTTCCGCGCGGCCTTGCCGGGGCGCTTTCGGCGCTCGACGGACGCATCAGCCCCCACACCGCAGCCCGCCTCCGGAAGGAGGCCGGCGTGCGCCAGACCGGCGATCCGTGGGACCGGGTGCGCGCGCAGACGGCCCGGCAGCTCGTCCCGCTGCTGGAACGGGAAAGCATCGAAGTCGCCGCCGTCGTCCTGTCGAAGCTGGAGGTCGGAAAGGCGGCGGAACTTCTGAGCCTGCTGCCCGGCGCCACCGCCCGCCGCATCACCTTCGCCATCTCGCAGACTGCCTCCGTCTCCCCCGCGGCGCTGGACCGGATCGGCCTGGCGCTGGCCGCGCAGATCGAGGCGCAGCGCGCCTCCGCCTTCGACAAGGCCCCGGCCGAGATGGTGGGCGCGATCCTCAACTTCTCGACCGCCGCCACCCGCGACGACATGCTGACCGGCCTCGACGAGGCCGACAGCGACTTCGCGGAGGCCGTGCGCAAGGCCATCTTCACCTTCGCCAACATCCCGCAGCGGATCGCCCCGCGGGACATCCCGAAGGTGGTGCGCAACATCGACCAGGGGGTGCTGGTCACGATCATCGCCGCCGCGACCGCGGGGCCGGACAAGGCGGCCGCCGATTTCATCCTGTCCAACATGTCGGGCCGCATGGCCGATTCGATCCGCGAGGAGGCGGGCGATCTGGGCAAGGTCCGCCCGAAGGACGCGGAAGAGGCGATGAACGCCCTCGTCGCCGCCATCCGCGAGATGGAGGCATCCGGCGACCTGCTGCTGCTGGCGGGCGACGAGGAGGAGTAAGCCGCCCCCGCATCCGCGGGCGACGAGGAGAAGTTGGCCCTCGTCACGCGCAGGCGTCGTCGGCCGACGTTCCTGCGACCGCCCGGCCCCGCCCGGCCGCCGTTTCACGCCCCCCCCGCGCAAGCAGCCTCTCGACATCCCCCGGCCTTTGCCGCACCCTCACCCCATGCACGATTTCGACGGAAAGCGCTGGCACGACATGGGCGGGGCGGAGGCCGGGCCGGTCCCGCGCGACCAGCACGATTTCGCCCTGTGGGAAAAGCGCGTCGATGCGCTGGTGATCCTCTGCCAGCAGGCCGGGCTCTTCACCGTGGACGGGCTGCGCCGCGCGCTCGAGGACATGGGCGAGGAGGCGTTCGAGACCATGACCTACTACGAACGCTGGATCGCCGCCGTGAACCAGAACCTGCTGGAACAGGGCACCTACACGCCCGAGGAGCTGGGCACCCGCATGGCCGAGGTCGCCGCCCGCGGCGCAACCTACGGCGAGGCGCAGGGCGCCGCATCCCGCGACGGCGCGGCGCCGGGCGGCGCCGATGGCTGAGCAGGTCCGCGTACGCCGGCTGATGCCCCCGGGCCATGTCCGCGCCCCCGCCTACCTGCGCGGCAAGGAAGGCGTCGTGCATCAGAGCCTCGGCCCCTTCGCCAACCCCGAACAACTGGCCTACGGGGTGCCGGCGGGGCGGAAGAACCTCTTTCGCGTCCTCTTCACCATGCGCGAGATCTGGGGCGACCGCGCCGAGCGTCCCGACGACACGCTCTGCGTCGAACTCTACGAGCACTGGCTGGAAAGGCTCGACTGATGCCCCACGACCATCACGACCACGGGCACGATCACGATCACGATCACGGGCACGGGCACGGGCACGGGCACGACCACGGGGCCCTGTCCCCCTCCGGCCACCCGTACCGCGCCGACAACGACGGCCGGCTGACTTACTGGCAGCAGATGGAGATCGCGATCCGCGAGCTGCTGGTGGAAAAGGACGTGACCACCCCTGCCGCGATAGCCGCGCAGATCGACCTGATGGACAGCCGCTCGCCCGCGAACGGCGCGGCGCTGGTGGCGAAGGCCTGGACCGATCCGGCCTTCAAGGCGCGCGTCCTCGACAATGCGGGCGACGCGGCGCGCGAGATGGGCTTCGACATCGGCCCGCTGCACCTGATCGCGGTCGAGAACACCGAGAGCCTGCACAACGTGATCGTCTGCACGCTCTGCTCGTGCTACCCGCGCAACCTGCTGGGCCTGCCGCCCGACTGGTACAAGACCCGCGCCTACCGCTCGCGCACCGTGCGCGAACCCCGCGCGGTGCTGCGTGAATTCGGCCTCGACCTGCCCGAAGCGACGGAGGTGCGCGTCCACGACAGCACCGCCGACATGCGCTACATCGTGCTGCCCGCGCGGCCCGAGGGCACCGAAGGCATGGACGAGGCCGCGCTGGCCGCGCTCGTCACCCGCGATTCGATGATCGGCACCGGGCTGCCCCGCCAGCCCGGGACGTGACGCCGCCGCAATGAGTGCCTTCACCCGCCTGCCGCAGCAGAGTCGCGCGATCCTGCTGATGATCGGCGCCATCTTCTGCTTCACCGCCATGGACGCCTGCGCCAAGGGCATCGCGCAGAACGCCGGCCCCGTGCAGGCGCTCTGGGCGCGCTATGCGGGCCAGGCGACGCTGGTGATCCTGATCGTCCTGCCGCGCATCCGCACGGTGGCGCGCACGAACTTCCCCGGCCTGCAACTGGCCCGCTCGGTCTTCCTGATGTGCGCGACGGTCTGCTTCTTCTTCGGCATCTCCCGCGTGGGCCTGGCCGAGGCGACGGCGGTGATGGACGTGAACCCGGTGCTCATCACCCTCGGCGCCGCGCTCTTCCTGGGCGAGGCCATCGGCCCCCGGCGGGTCATCGCCATCGCGGCCTCGCTGATCGGCGCGCTGATCGTGATCCGGCCCGGCACGGACGTCTTCTCGCCCTGGTCGCTGCTGCCGCTTGGCGCGGCGTTCTTCTATTCCGCCTATTCGCTGGTGACCCGCTTCGTGGGCCGGGCCGAGGATGCCTGGACCTCGCTGCTCTACACCGCGCTCTTCGGGGCGGTGATCCTGACCGCCGTGGTGCCCTTCCACTGGCAGCCGCTCGACGCCTTCACCGTGGGGCTGATGCTGCTGCTGGCGGGCTTCGGCACCATCGGGCAACTGATGCTGATCCGCGCCCTGACCGAGGGCGAGGCGTCGATGCTCGCCCCCTTCGGCTATGTCGGTCTGGTCTTCGCGATCTTCTGGGGCGTGGCCTTCTTCGACGATTTCCCCGACGTCTGGACGCTGGTCGGGGCGCTTGTGATCGTCGGGGCCGGACTCTATGTCTGGCACCGCGAACGCCGGGACGCGATTTCCGGCGCGGAAGAAGGGGGCAGCGAATGCCGGGCGACGACCCCGCCGCCGGTCTGACGACCGGGCAGAAGATCCAGCAATATTCGGTCAATCTGGTGCTGTGGGGCCTGATGCGCGCCGCGCTCGCCCTGCCCTACGCGACGCGCGTGCGGCTGTTCGGGTGGGTGACGACGACCCTCGTCGCCCCGCTCGCAGGCTGGCGCAGACGCATCCGCGAGAACCTTGCGCTGGTCTGGCCGGACCTGCCGCAGGCCGAGGTGGACCGGCTGGTCCGCGCCGTGCCCGACAATGCCGGCCGCACCCTGATCGAGATCTACTCCGGCCCCGACATCCGCAGGCGGCTGGACCTGATCCAGCTGGAAGGCCCGGGCCTTGCCGAGCTGGAGGCCGATGCGGCGGCGAAGAAACCGATCATCTGCGTTTCGGGCCATTTCGGCAACTACACGATGTTCCGCCTGCTGATGGCGGTGCGCCACGGCTCGATGGCCGCGCTCTACCGGCCGCTCAACAACGTCTATTTCAACGAACATTACGTGGCCGCGATGCTGGACAACGCGACGCCGCTCTTCCCGCGCAACCGGCGGGGCCTGGCGGAGATGGTGAAGTATCTGCGCCAGGGCAACATGGTCGCGATGCTGCACGATCAGCATTTCGGCCACGGGGCCGAACTGGAATTCTTCGGCCATCCGGCGAAGACCGCTCTGTCGCCGGCCGAGCTGGCGCTGAAATACGGCGCGAAGGTCTTCCCGATCTACAACGTCCGCCAGAAGGACGGGCTCAGCTTCCGGGTGCTGGTCGAAGAGCCGATCCCGGCGACCGATGCCGAGACGATGACCCAGCAGATGAACGATTCGCTGGAGGCCGCCATCCGCCGCAACCCGGCGCAGTGGCTGTGGATCCACCGCCGCTGGAAGTGACCGTCGCCCGGATCGACGCGGCGGCTCGCCCGAGGCGGCGGCCGCGAAATCTGCTCAGTCGCCGCTGGCCGAACGCGCGGCGGGGCCGGTTGCGGCCGCCGCGCCCTGCGTGCCGGACGCGGCGCCCTGGCGCGGATCGGAGGTGGCGGCGGTCAGCGGGGTGTCGTCGCGCGTCACCGGAAAGTCCTGCGCGGCCGAGGCCACGGGCCGGCCCGCCGCCACGATGGCGCCCGGTCCCTTCTCCTGGATCACCACGACCAGCGGGTCGGTCCCGGTGATGTCGGCCTGCATCGACAGCGGCTGCGCCGGATTCCATTCGCTCAGCACCGACCAGTCGGTGACGATGTTGCTGTAGCCGATCTCGCGGCCCGCGTTCTCGCCCCGCAGGATCTTCACCTTCGCATGGGGACGATAGCGCACCAGCTGCACCAGCAGCGGGCCCTGCATCTGCCGCAGCGCCCGGGCCTCGATCTGCACCGCGCCCTGCGACACGCGCGTCACGTCGATATCGACGCGCGGCGCGGTCCGTCCGTGCTTCATCACCAGATCGGCCACGTCCATCGGGTGGGTGCCCACCACGTCGTCCTGACCCTGGATCATCATCTGCGGGGTGTAGACCGACCGCCGCCCCTGATGGCGCGCATAACTTTTCTGCCGCCGGGTGAAGGCGGGCGAGGCGAAGCTGTCCTTCCAGCCGATGTAGTCCCAGTAGTCCACGTGCAGCGCCAGCGCGATCACGTCGTCGCGACCGGCGAGGGACGCCAGCAGCGCGTCCGCCGGCGGGCAGGAGGAACAGCCCTGCGAGGTGTAGAGCTCCACCACCACCGGTTGCATGTCCTGCGCCTGGCCCCGTTCGGCCAGCCCCGCCCCGACCCCCGCCACGATCAGCGACAGACCGAGGACGGCGGACTTCAGACGTGCGGACATGGATGGCCTCCCCGGCGGTTTCGGCTGTCTCGGGTCTATGCAGCGGGGGATGAAATAACCAATCAAGGTTTCGAGAGAGCGGCTCGTGCCGGCCGGCCGCGGCACGCCGGCCACGCATGCCGCGCCGGGGCCGCCGGGCGCGAACCGGGCGCGGCAGGTCAGGCAGGCGCGGGGACGAGGCCGCCGATCTCCTCGATCAGGCGCAGGATCTCGGGCATCCCGTCGCCGGTCTTGAGGTTGGTGAAGACGAAGGGCCGCCCCTGCCGCTGCGCCCGCGCGTCCCGCTCCATCACCGACAGGTCCGAGCCAACGTAGGGCGCGAGGTCGGTCTTGTTGATGACGAGGATGTCCGACCGGGTGATCGCCGGCCCGCCCTTGCGCGGGATCTCCTCTCCGGCGGCCACGTCGATCACGTAGATCGTCATGTCCACCAGCTCCGGCGAGAAGGTGGCGCTGAGGTTGTCGCCGCCAGATTCCACCAGCACCAGATCGAGGTCCGGAAACCGCGCGTTCAGCTGGGCGATGGCGTCGAGGTTGATCGAGGCATCCTCGCGGATCGCGGTATGGGGGCAGCCTCCCGTCTCCACCCCCATGATCCGGTCCGAGGTCAGCGCCTGCATCCGCACCAGCGCCTCTGCGTCCTCCTGCGTGTAGATGTCGTTGGTGACGACGGCCATCGACACCCGGTCGCGCAGCGCCCGGCAGAGCGCCGCCGTCAGGGTCGTCTTGCCGGCCCCGACGGGACCGCCGAGGCCGATGCGGAGGGGGCCGTGGGGGGAATGGGTCATGACCGGAAGAGCCTTGTCGCAAGCGTTTCGTGGCGCATCGCAGCGATGTCGATGCGTGGGGTGAAACCGCCGAGGGCGTCGGTGTCGCCCCTGGCCGTGTCGGCCGCCGTGGCGGCGACGAGGGGCGCGAGGGCGACTAGGGCCGCCTGCGCCTCGGTCTGGCCGAGGGGGACGAGGCGGGCGGCGGCCGAGATCAGCGACGACGCCGCCGCCTGAAGGCAGAGCGTCAGCGTGAGCGGCAGCGGCAGGTCCATCAGTCGCGCGGCGCGGCCGACGGCCAGCGGATAGGGCATCGGCGGAAGGTCGAGGCCGTGGACGGCAGCCACGGTCTGCGCGAAGGCGCGGCCCTGCCCCTCCGTCTCGGCCAGCCGTTCGGCCGAGGGGGCGAAGGCGCGGGCCAGACCGGCGAGGCCCGGAAGGTCCGAGGGCCGGGCGCGCCACGCGGCGGCCAGAAAGATCGCGTCGTTGCGCAGCGAGCCGTCGGACAGGCAGGCCGCGACCCAGCCCTGCGCCGCGGCGGCGTCGCTTACACGGCCCTCCGCCACATCGGTCTCCAGCCCGTGGGACCAGGCGAAGGCGCCGGTCGGGAAGGCCGGCGACAGCCAGCGGTGCAGGATCAGCGCCGCCTCCACGCCCGCCGTTTCGGCGGCAGGCCCGGTCGTCTTCGGCCCGCTCACGGCCCCGCCGGCGCCGGTTTCGCCGGTGCCTCCGCCGGACACCGCCCCGGCGATCCCCGTCTCGGTGATCCCCGCCTCGGTGATCCCCGCCTCGGTGTCTGGCCGCTCAATGCTCATGGCCGTGGCCGTGATCATGGACGTGATGATGCTCGTGCCCGTGATGATGGTGCGGCCCGCCCTCGGCCTCTCCGTGGGTGTGGCCATGCGTGCGGCCGTGGCCGTAGGCGCCGCCCTCTGGCAGGAAGGGCGCGTCGATCTCCGACAGCCGCGCGCCGAGGCGCACCAGCATGTCCGACAGCACCCGGTCGCGGCGGATCAGCAGGCGGTCGGGCTCGATGCGGCAGGGCGTATGGCGGTTGCCGATATGCCAGGCGAGGCGGGCAAGCTCGGCCGGGTCGGCGCGGATCTCGGTCAGCGGCTCGGGCGCCGCCGCCACGCCGACCAGCGCGCCGGTGTCGAGCACGAAGGCGTCCCCTGCCTCGACCGAGACCGTCTCGGCCAGATCGACGAGAAAGCGGGTGCCGTCGTCGGCCGTCAGCACCTTGCGGCGCAGGAACCGGCCTTCGTAGTCCAGTGTGACGCGCAACGCCGCCGGTCCGGCGGCGCGGCGCAGTGCGCGGGCGGCGGGCAGGGAGACGGGGGCGCTCATGCGGCGCCCCCTGCCCCTTTGCGGCACCCGTTCCCGGCTGCCACGTGCCGCCCGGCCCGTGCGTGGACCGCAGCCGGCGTGCCGGCGCGGATCAGATGTAGAAGTGGTCGCGGAAGACGTAGACCGGGATCTCGTCGCGGGTGATGCCCAGCTTCGCCAGTTGCGCGTCGCTCAGCTTCTGCAGCGCCTCGATGCGGTCGGTGCGCGAACGGGCGCGGGCGTAGTTCGTGAAGGCCCGGGCGATCGCGTCCCAGATTCCGGACGTTTCGCGGTCGAGTGCGGTGGTGTTCGTGGTTGCGGTAGCCATTGGAAACCTCGATGTGCCTGTTGCGTGGTTTCCTCCCCTGACCGGCAAGATAGGTCAGGGATCGTGACACGACTACAGCCATTTCCGAAAGGCCGCCATGCGCGCGCTGCAACGCAGCGAAAGAGTGCAGGATCATCGCGCAACCCACTGTCAGAACAGGAAATACCGCTGCGCCATCGGCAGCACCTCGGCGGGCGGGCAGGTCAGCAGCTCGCCATCGGCCCGCACCTCGTAGGTCTCGGGATGGACCTCGATCTGCGGCGTCGCGTCGTTCAGCAGCAGGTCCTTCTTGCCGATCCGGCGCGTGTTCAGCACGGCCACCGTCTCCTTCCCGAGGCCGAGCGTGGCGCCGATCCCCTCCGCCTGGGCGGCGGCCGAGACGAAGGTGACGGCGGAATTCTCGACCGCCTTGCCGTAGGCCCCGAACATCGGCCGCGAATAGACCGGCTGCGGCGTCGGGATCGAGGCGTTCGGGTCCCCCATCTGCGCGCAGACGATCGACCCGCCGATCAGCACCATCTCGGGCTTCACCCCGAAGAAGGCCGGGTTCCAGAGCACCAGGTCGGCCCGCTTGCCCGCCTCGATGGAGCCGATCTGATGCCCGATCCCGTGCGCGATGGCCGGGTTGATCGTGTATTTCGCGATGTAGCGGCGGACGCGGAAGTTGTCGTTGTCGCCGGTCTCTTCGGCCAGACGCCCGCGCTGCTTCTTCATCTTGTCGGCAGTCTGCCAGGTGCGGATCAGCACCTCGCCGACCCGGCCCATGGCCTGTGAATCCGACGCGATGATGGAAAACGCGCCCATGTCGTGCAGGATGTCCTCCGCCGCGATGGTCTCGCGCCGGATGCGGCTTTCGGCGAAGGCCACGTCCTCGGGGATCGACTTGTCCAGGTGGTGGCAGACCATCAGCATGTCGAGGTGTTCGTCCACCGTGTTCACCGTGAAGGGCCGCGTCGGGTTGGTGGAGGACGGAAGGACATGCTCCTCGCCGCAGATGCGGATGATGTCGGGCGCATGGCCGCCGCCCGCGCCTTCGGTGTGGAAGGCGTGGATGGTACGGCCCATCATCGCCTTCACCGTGTTCTCGACGAAGCCGCTCTCGTTCAGCGTGTCGGTGTGGATCATCACCTGCACGTCCCAGGCATCGGCGACCGAGAGGCAGCAGTCGATGGCGCCGGGGGTGGTGCCCCAGTCCTCGTGCAGCTTCAGCGCGCAGGCCCCGGCGCGGATCTGTTCCTCCAGCGCGGCGGGCAGCGAGGCGTTGCCCTTGCCCGCGAAGGCCAGGTTCATCGGGAAGGCATCGGCCGCCTGCAGCATCCGGCCCAGGTGCCAGGGGCCGGGCGTGACGGTGGTCGCGAGCGTCCCGTGCGCGGGGCCTGTGCCGCCGCCCAGCATCGTGGTCAGGCCGGAATGCAGCGCGTCCTCGATCTGCTGGGGACAGATGAAGTGGATGTGGCTGTCGAAGCCGCCCGCCGTCAGGATCTTCCCCTCGCCCGCGATCACCTCGGTCCCGGGGCCGACGACGATGTCGACGCCGGGCTGGGTGTCGGGGTTGCCGGCCTTGCCGATGCCGGCGATCCGGCCGTCCTTCAGGCCCACATCCGCCTTGTAGATGCCGGTCACGTCCACGATCAGCGCGTTCGTCACCACGGTGTCCACCGCGCCCTCGGCGCGGGTCGCCTGGCTCTGCCCCATGCCGTCGCGGATCACCTTGCCGCCGCCGAACTTCACCTCCTCGCCGTAGAGCGGGGCGTTGGCCCCCGGCATATCCATCGCCGCGCGTTCGGCGGTCAGGTCGCGCTCGACCTCGATGATCAGGTCGGTGTCGGCCAGCCGGAGGCGATCGCCCGTGGTGGGGCCGAACATGGCGGCATAGTCGCGGCGGGAAATCTCTCTGGGCATGTCCTGTCCTTCGTCACGCGACCCGGAGGCCGGTCTTCCGGTGCCACTCGTCGAGCGACAGCGCGGGGTATCGATCGTGGCATTCGTCCTGCGGCCCGGCCTGAAGCGGCACCCAGTCGGGCTTGTCCGCCAGCATCAGGTGCACCCGCCACGGCGCGGCCGGCAGGGGCGTGTCGATGGCGCTGGCGAAGGGGTGGATCAACTCGGGCCAGGACGGATCGAACAGCCAAAGCGCGGTGGCGCAGCGCGGGCAGAAGTTGCGCTCTCCGGTCGAGATCTCGCAACCGCTTTCGCGGTCGATCGCGGCGCGGTAGATCGCGGTCTCGCCCTCCGCCTCCAGCGTGTCCGCAAGCCCGCCGAGGTTGATCGCGTATCCGCCGCCGCCGGCCGTCTTGCGGCAGATCGAGCAGTAGCAGAGCTGGTAGGGCACCGGCGTGTGGCTGCCCAGCCGGAAGCGCACCGCGCCGCAGCGGCACGACCCGTCGAGCGTCATCGGCATCGGGCGCCCCCGCCGGTATAGCGGTCAGTATTCGCTGGCATAGGTCTTCAGATCCTCGGTCCGGCGCAGGGTCAGCCGTTCGAGGCAGATGTAGAACAGCATGTTCTGCGCGGTGCCGCCGCGGGCCTTCGTGGCCTCGGCGTCGCAGGCCGCGTCGCGGAAGGCGATCCAGGCGCGCTGCGCGTCGCGCAGCAGCGTGGCGGCGGGGACGGCGCCCGAGGGGCCGCCCTCGTCCAGCGCCCGGGCGCGTTCCATGGCGGGGCCCCAGGCGGCGTTCAGCGCGGCGTCGGCGGCTTCCCAGGCCTGCGAGGCGCAGCCGGTCATTTCCACCTGACTGGTCGGGTTCGTGCAGTCGAGCTGCTGCGCCGCGCAGGCGGGCGCGGTCAGCAGCAGCGCGGCGAGGATGCGGGCCGCGGCGGTCATGCGTCCGCCCCGCCGGGCACGACGCGCGATCCCGGCATGGCCGGTGGCGCCGCTGGCCTGCGCCGCGCGCCCTTGCGGCCGGAAGCCGTTGCGGCGGCCGGGGCTGCGCGGCCGGCGGACGGGGCCGCGCGACCTGCGGCCGGGGTGGCGCGGCTGCGGGCCCGCGTTTTCGGCGCGCCGGCATCGTTCGCGGCCGCGGGCCTCGCGGGTGCCGGGCCCCGCCGCTCCGCCCCAGCATCCGCCGCGGCGGCCAGCATCGACAGGCACAGACGGGCCGGGTGCAGCCGGATCATCGCCTCGCCCATCGCCCGCGCGAGGCGAAGCTGCCGCTCCGCCTGGCGGCCCATCATGCGCCACACCCGCGCCTCCATCGTCGCATCGGTCCCGAAACCAGACATCCGCTTCCTGTCCCCCGTCCTCTGCCCGCCTCCGCTCACCGTCCGTGGCGGGCGCGGCCCCTCGTTCCTCGTACCCCCGGCGTCACCGTCCCCTGCCCGCGCCGCCGCTCATCGCTTCGTCGCCCGCCGCGTCAGGCGGCGGCGGTTGGCGCGGACCGGCCGGGCCAGCGAGCTCGTCCCGCGCGACAGCACGCCCACCGGGCCGACGCCGGTCATCGCCGCCTCGCCCATCCTCGTCCATGCCTCGGTCCAGGCGGGGCCCTTCTCGGACACCATGCGCAGCGCCTCGCCCGGCGGCAGCGCCCAGGCGCCCGCCATGCCCCAGAGCCGCAGCCCCACGACCATCTGCGCCTCGGCCGTCATCCGCCACAGGTCGAACCCCGCGCGCATCATCGGAAGGGTGGCGAAGGGGTTCATCACAGCTCTCCCATCACGGCCTGGTTGAAGCCGTAGACCCGGCGCGCGCCCGCGAAGGGGATCAGCTGCACCTCGCGCCGCTGGCCGGGCTCGAATCGCACCGCGGTCCCGGCGGCGATGTCCAGCCGCATGCCCCGCGCCGCGGCCCGGTCGAAATCCAGCGCCGGATTGGCCTCGGCGAAATGGTAGTGCGAGCCGACCTGCACCGGACGGTCGCCGGTGTTGGCGACCAGCAGCGTCACCGCCTCGCGCCCCGCGTTCAGCGTCAGGCTGCCCTCGGCGGGGAACAGTTCGCCGGGAATCATGCCCGCGGCCGCCCGGGTTGGCGCGGCTTCGCCGGCACGCGCACGGGGATCGGCCGGGGCTTCGGCAGAAGGCCGGCGGCGGTCAGTATCTTCTCGATGAAATCCAGCATCTTGCGGCGCTCTCCTCGGCGGATCTTCAGCGGATCGGGTTGTGGACGGTGACGAGCTTCGTGCCGTCCGGGAAGGTGGCTTCGACCTGAACCTCGTGGATCATCTCGGGCACGCCCTCCATGCACTGCTCGGCGGTAATGACGGTGGCGCCCGCCTCCATCATGTCGGCGACCGAGCGGCCGTCGCGCGCACCCTCGACCACGAAATCGGTGATCAACGCGATCGCCTCGGGGTGGTTCAGCTTCACACCGCGCGACAGGCGCTTTCGCGCCACCTCGGCGGCCATGGAGATGAGAAGCTTGTCCTTCTCGCGCGGCGTCAGCTGCATGTCGTGTCGTCCATTCGAAATCCGCCCGGCGCGTCCGAGGCCGGGTGTCGTGGCAGGGTCAGAGCATCCATGTGCGGGGGCAGTCGCGGCCGGTCAGCACGCGGATGGCGGGAACGATGTGGCGGCGCAGGTCGTGCGCCTCGGGCGCCAGCGCACGGGCGAAGAGCAGGTCGTCGCGGATCAGGCTGGCCCCGCCGGCGGGGCCGAGCGCCGCGCGCAGCGGGCGCAGCATTGCGGCCGCCTGCGGCCCGGCCAGCAGGACCGAGGCCATGGCCCGCGCCCCGCCCGCCACGGCGGGATCCGCCAGCCGCGCCGCCACGTCGCCCGACAGCCGGACGGAATCGGCGAAGACCAGCACCCCGTCGCGCCGGATGCGCCAGTGGTCGGCCAGCACCGCGTCGTGCAGCGCCTCGCCCATGGCGGCGCGGCCGAAGACCAGCACCTCGACCGCCAGCAGCGTGGCGTCCGGGGCGAGATCGGCCTCCAGCCGCCGGTCCAGCCGCGCGCCCTCGAACACGATGGTCTCCTGCGGCAGCCAGTCGATCCGCGCGCCCGCCCCGGCGGTGAGCCGGGTGCGCACGCGCCCCGTCTCGTCCGGCTGCGCGCGGTAGATCCGTTCGGCCGCCTGCGAGGTCAGCTCCAGATGCGCGCCCTCGGCGGCGGTGGCGTGCAGCTGGAAGCGGTCGCCCCCCGTCACCCCGCCCGAGGTGTTGAGAAACACGCATTGCAAGTGGTCGCGCGTGCCCTGCGGGAACAGCGCCTTCATCGAACCGGCCTGCCGCAGCGTGGCGATCCGGCTGCGCCCGCCGCGCAGGCGTGCGGACAGGATCAGCTCTCCCCGCGCACGCGGCTGGCGCGCGGGTCCCGGCAAGGTGATGTCCCCGACTTCGGCGGTAATGGCAGAATCCTCCGTCCCTGCGAGACTAGGGGGATTCTGCGGCCCATTGGGAGAGGAAAGATCGCAACGCTCCGTTGCCGGCCCGCCGCCGCGCCGCGCACCGCCCGGAATCTGTGCAGTTGCGCCGCGCCGGGCGCGTCAGCCCCGGTGGTGCAGCGTGGCGAAGAGTTGCGGGTCGATGCTGGCCGCCTCGAACGTGGGCCCCGAGGTCAGGATCGAGACCGCGTCGTGGCTGTGCAGGCTTTCCTGATGGCTGGCCGCGACGCGGAAATCGCCGATGCGGGGATCGGCCTCCAGCTGCTCGCAGAACAGCCGCGCGGCGTCCTCGACGAAGATCGGATTGGCGGCGTTGAGCTCGGCGAAGGCCTGTTCGTCCTCGCGCTTGACCATCACCTGGGTTTCCGTCGGCACGGCGGCGCGCGCCATGTCGATCAGATCTTCGAACCACAGCCGATCGCCGGGCCGCACCACCACCGAGATCCGCGCGACGGATCGCTGCGAATGGGGCGTGGCCAGCTGGGACCGGAACTGCCGCGCATGTTCGGAAAGTTCAAGCGAACAGGGGCAGGTGGAGGAATAGACATAGTCCAGATGCATGATCTTCATGCGCGCGCCGTCCCGCTCCACCAGCTCCAGCGCGATGTCGTAATACTGGTAACCCTCCAGCCCCGACCGGAGGGAGCTGCGTTTCACCGGGTAGGAGAAGCGCATCAGGATCCGCGCGTCGAGCGAGCCGAGATCCGCCTTGTAATCGTCCAGCGCGGCCTCGATCACCTGGAACGAGAAGCTCTTCTCGGCATGGGCATAGAACGACCGCATGATGCGGCTCATGTTGATGCCCTTCTTCTCGGCCTCCAGGCTGACGGTGCCGGTGATCGAGGTTTCCAGAGTCAGATCGCCGCCGGCCTGGCGCTGATAGCGGATCGGCAGGCGGAAGTTCGAGATGCCGACATGCTGGATCGGCCGCACCGCGCCGCGGATCAGGCTGGCCGGGCCGTTCTGCAGATCGGGCAGCGACAGACGGTAGGCCGCATCCACCTTGAAGTCCTGCGGATAATCGCGCGACAGGAACGGGTAGTCCTGTGCCCCCTGCCCCGGCAGAAGCCGGGCGATGGACGGGTCGAGCGCCGCGATCTCGCCGTCGCTGGCCGTCTCGGCCCAGAGGCGCAGCGCCTTCAGCGCCCGTTCGGCCTCGGCACGGTCGGGGCGGCGGTCCATGTCCTTGGGGTGGATGTTCATCAGGCGGCCCTCCGGAGGAAGCACCCCGATATGTAGGCGCTTCGACGCGATAAATCCAATTCCGAACCGGAATACGCCACATCCCGCACGGATGGATCACATGGCGGCCGCCCCCGCAGGCGGGTGGCCGCCCCTTTCCGGCTCAGGCGGCGTCCAGCGCCCGGCGCAGGTCGGCCAGCAGATCCTCGGGGTCTTCCAGCCCCGCCGACAGCCGCACGAGGCCCGGCGTGATGCCCAGCATCCGCTTCTGTTCGTCCGGCAGGCGCTGGTGCGTCGTGGTGGCCGGGTGGGTCACGATGGATTTCGAATCCGCGAAGTTGTTCGAGATGGTGATCAGCTGCAGCGCGTTCAGGAACCGGAAGCAGGCGTCCTTCCCGCCCGCGATCTCCACCGCCAGCACCGTGCCGCCGGACGGCGCCTGCCGCATCGCCACGGCGTGCTGCGGGTGGCTGGGCAGTTGCGGATAGCGGACGGCGGTGACCTTCGGATGACCCTCCAGCCCCTCGGCCAGGGTCAGCGCCGTCGCCGCCTGTGCCCGGACCCGCAGATCGAGGGAATCGAGCGACTTCAGCTGCACCCACGCGGTGAAAGGGTTCATCGCGGCGCCGGTGTGCTTGAGGTAGCTCTCGATCGGGCCGCGGATCAGCTCCCGCTCGCCGGCGATGATCCCGCCCAGCATCCGGCCCTGGCCGTCGACATGCTTGGTGGTCGACACGATGCACAGATCCGCCCCGAGCGCCGATGCCGAGGAAAAGACCGGCGTGGCCATCGCGTCATCCACCACCACCAGCGCGCCGTTGCGATGCGCGACCTCGACGACGCGGGCAAGGTCCACGACCTCCAGCGTCGGGTTCGAGATGCCCTCCAGGAAGACGATCCGCGTGTCGGGCCGGATCGCCGCCTCCCACGCCGCGTTGTCGGTGCCGTCGACCAGCGTGATCTCCACCCCGAAGCGAGCCAGCACCTCTTCCAGCACGTAGAGGCACGATCCGAAGAGCGCCCGGGCCGACACGACGTGATCGCCCGCCTTCAGCAGCGCCGTCAGCGCCCCGCTGACCGCCGCCATTCCGCTCGCGCAGGCGAAGGCGTCCTCGTAGCCCAGCACCGCGGCCATCCGCTCCTCGAACATCCGGACGGTGGGGTTGCCGTAGCGGGCGTAGATGAACTCGTCCGGGCCCGCGCCGACGAACCGCTGCTCGGCCGCCTCGGCGCTGTCGTAGACGAAGCCCTGGGTCAGGAACATCGCCTCGCTCACCTCGCCGTACTTCGACCGGCGGATGCCGCCGTGGACGAGTGTGGTGCGCTTGCTCCAGCCCTTGCTGTCGGAACTGTCCTTCATGTTTCGGCCTCCATGCCCGCTGCGGGGCGAATGTGAAGGGGGAAAGAAAAAACCCCCAGACGCAGGCCATGCGAAAGGGGGTCCCTCTGCCATGACCTCTTTAGCGGGATGTTTAGAGTGGCCCGCAATCCGGTAACAAATCGCCACTGCGCTCATCGGTTACGCCGCGCCGCGCGACGCGTCAAGAGCGGCATCCGCAGGCACTCGGGCCGTACCGGCCGGCAGGCCGCGCAACCGGACCGCGAGGCCCAACGCTGCGGCCATCGTGCCGCACTGCGGCGCAATTCCCGCCGCGTTACCGATCTGTCACCCGCACTTCACCAGGATTTTGCAGTCCTGGCCCAACAGAACCACCAGATGAAGCTTTCAGACGTCCGGGGGGCTGGACATGAAGGTCTTGAGGATCGACGCGGGCGCCGCGGGGCTGGTGCTGCACGGATCGCAGGCGGCGCCCGACGAGGCCCTGGCGCGTCTGGCCGGGGGAACGGGGCCGCTGATCGTCATGGTGCACGGCTACAAGTTCGACCCGCGCATCGGGGAACACTCGCCGCACCGCCACATCTTCTCGGACATGGCCGATCATGCCTGCTGGAAGGCGCTGAGCTGGCCGCGCGCCCTGGCCGCCGCGGCGTCGGCCCGCGATCATTCCGCCCGCGATCCGCTCCGCGCTCCGTCGGGCTGCGATGCCGTCGCCTTCGGCTGGCCGGCCCGGGGCACGCTGCGACAGGCGCATGACCGCGCGCTGGAGGCCGGGGCGGCGCTGGCGCGGCTGGTGGCGGCGATGCGGGCCGCGGCGCCGCACCGGCCGGTGCACGCCATCGCGCATTCCATGGGCGCGCGGGTGGTGCTGGAGGCGCTGCGTCACCTGCCCGCCGGCGCGCTCGGCCGGGCGGTGCTGCTGACGGCGGCGGACCGGGCGGGCCATGCGGCGGCGGCGCTCGACAGCCCGGCGGGGCGGACGGCGGAGGTGCTGCACGTCACCAGCCGCGAGAACCTCGTCTACGACCTGGCGCTCGGCCTCGCCGTGCCGGGAGCGGGCCGCGCCGACCCGGTGCTGGGGCGTGCCGCGCTGGACCGGCCGAACCTGCTGACGCTGCGGCTGGACGATCCGGCGCAGCTGGCCGCGCTGGGCCGCGCCGGGTTCGACATCGCGCCGCGCAGCCGGCGGGTCTGCCACTGGTCGGCCTATCTGCGGCCGGGGGTCTTCGGGCTCTACGCCGCGTTCCTGGGCACCGATCCCCTGCCCTTCGAGCGGCTGGCGGAGGCGCTGCCTCCCGCGCCGCATCCCGTCCCCGCCCGCCGCGATCCCGCCGCACCGCGCCCGAGGACAGCGCGGGTGCCGCTGCCCCGTGGTCTGATCACCCTCCTGTCGCTGCCGCGGCCGGGGTTGAACCGTGCCGGGAATCCCGCATCATGACCCGATGGCCGCAGCCCGCGGCCGGGAGGGTTCACCGATGCAGGCACCGATCCAGTTGCACTACTGGCCCACACCCAACGGCTGGAAGATCTCCATCGCGCTGGAGGAGATGGGCCTTCCCTACGAGGTGAAGCTGGTGAACATCGGCAAGGGCGAACAGTCCGACCCCGCCTTCCTGAAGATCGCGCCGAACAACCGGATGCCCGCCATCGTCGACCCCGAGGGGCCGGACGGGCAGCCGGTTTCGATCTTCGAATCCGGCGCGATCCTGCAATACCTCGCCCGCAAGACCGGGCTCTTCTGCGGCCCGTCCGAGCGGGACCGGATCGCGGTGGATCAGTGGCTGATGTGGCAGATGGGCGGGCTGGGCCCCATGGCCGGCCAGGCGCATCACTTCCTGGCCTACGCGCCGACGATGGACCCGCCGAACGACCTGCCCTACGCGAAGGACCGCTATCGCAACGAGGTGAGCCGCCTGCACCGGGTGCTCGACACGCAGCTGGCCGCGAACGAATACGTGGCGGGGGATTTCTACTCGATCGCCGACATGGCGATCTGGCCCTGGGCCATCCTGTGGGAGAAGCAGGAGCAGGACATCTCGGACAAGCCGCATTTCCGGCGCTGGCTGGACCGGGTGGGGGAACGGCCGGCGGTGCAGACGGGCCGGCAGCTGCACATCGACAAGCGGCAGCAGGGCCCCCGGTCGAAGGAATCGCAGCAGATCCTCTTCGGACAGAAGGGCTGAGGGGGGAGAAGACCTTTCGGCGAAAAGTCTTCCGAGGAGTTTTCGACGGAATCCCCTGGCAAAGGTCTTCGGAGAAGCCTCTTACTCCCCCTCCGTCTTCTCGGTCCCGTGCTCGCGAAACAGCCCGCCCTGCAGCAAAAAGAACCCGAAGAGGATCGCCGTCAGGCCGAAGGTCTTGAACCAGACCCAGGTCTCGGTGCTCTGGGTGCGCCAGATCGCCTCGTTCAGCAGGGCGAGCCCCAGGAACAGGGCGCAGAGCCGCCGGGTCAGCTTCATCCAGCCCTCGTGGTCCAGCGGCACCGCCTCCTCCATCACCAGCCGCAGCCAGCTCTGCCCGCGCAGCAGCCCGATCCCGAGAGCGCCGCCGAACATCAGGTAGATCAGCGTCGGCTTCATCTTGAAGAAGCGGTCGTCGTTCAGCCAGACCGACAGCCCGCCGAAGATGGTGATCAGCACCACCGTCATGATCTGCATCTTCGACAGCCTGCCGGTGACCTTCCACAGAAGGCCGGTGCAGATCAGCATCAGCGGCACGAAGCCCGCGGTGACCAGGATGAACCCGTCGTACTCCCGCCCGCCGATGACGAACTGCCGGTCCTTGACCAGCAGGTAGGCCACGAAGAAGGCCAGCAGCGGGCCGTATTCCAGCGCCGGCCTCAGCCAGGTCGGGTGGCGCGGGGCCCCGGTCGTCTCGTGTCTCGGATCGTCGGTCACCTTCAGCCTCCCATTTCCACCACGACCGCGCCGGCGGCGATCAGCACCATCAGGGCCACGCGACGCGGGCCCACCGTCTCCTTCAGCACCAGCCAGCCGATCAGCGCGGCGAAGACGGTCGAGGTCTCGCGCAATACCGCCGCCTCGCCCACCTTGTCGAGCCGCGTGGCCAGCATCACCGTCCCGAAGGACCCCCAGCCGACCACCGCGCCCAGGACGCCCAGCCGGACCAGGCGGCGCAGGTCCGGGCGGGCCGCCATCCGCCGCCAGCGGAACCACGCGATCACCGGCATGTCCAGCGCCGTGATCACGAAGAACCAGGCGATGTAGGTGAACGGATCGGCCGTCCGCCGGATCGCGTAGGCACCCCAGGTCGTGTAGGCCGCCGTCGCCAGCCCTGTGGCGACCGCCAGCCACAGCGCGGGCACCAGCGTGTCGCGATCCACCGAGATATGGATCATGTTGTAGACCGCAAGCCCAAGGATGCCCGCCATCAGGATGCCGACGCCCAGCCACTGCGCGCCGGTGAAGGTCTCGCCCATCAGCAGCCAGGCCCCGATCACCGTGAAGAACGGGCCGGAGCCGCGCACCACCGGATAGACCACCGTGTAGGCCGCCCGCGAATAGGCCAGCGCCAGCAGCACCTTGTAGACGAACATCATCGGCACGGCGGCGACCAGAAGCCACCATTCCGCCCCCACGGGCCGGGGCACGAGGAAAAGCGCGATCGGCAGCGTCAGGGTCACGAAGGCGACGTCGATCGCCCCGCGGGAGATCCAGGGATCCGCCAGCCGGCCCTTCTGCAGCGAACCGAGGATCGCGTGCAGCAGCGCCGCCGTCAGAGCGAGGATCATGGCCAGCCGGTGCCCGGCCTCCGTACCCTCCAGCGCGAGGATCAGATCACCCAAGCCGACGCTCCCCCTGCGGCAGCCGGGAAACCGGACGGCTCCTGCCGCGTTGGCCGGAGCGACACGACGACGGAGGAGACATCGATGCAGAGCCTGCTGGACAGCGTTCTGGCCTCACCCATTCCGGGCCTCGGCTGGGCCGACACGGTGCTGCGCCTGGCGGCCGCCATGCTGATGGGCGGCGTGCTGGGATGGGAACGCGAGGTGCACGAGAAGCACGCGGGCCTGCGCACCCACATGATGATCGGCCTCGCCGCCTGTCTCTTCGCGCTCATCACCATCGCCATCATCGAGGATCCGCTGGTGGACGACGAATCGCTCCGGCTGGACCCGATCCGCCTGATCGAGGCGGTGACGGCGGGCGTCGCCTTCCTGGCCGCCGGCACCATCTTCACCTCGCGCGGCAGCGTGAAGGGCCTGACCACCGGGGCCAGCATGTGGCTGGCGGGGTCCATCGGCACCGCCTGCGGCCTCGGGCACCTGGGGCTGGCGGGTCTCGCGACCTTGCTGGCGCTCATCGTGCTGTGGCTGCTGAAGATCCTCGTGCGGCAGGCGCTGCCGCCCGGGGAATCCGATGTGGTGGAGCCGCCGCGCGACGTCTGAACCGCCGTCCGGACCCGCGGCCCGGACCGGCCCCGTTCGGGACCCCGTTCGGGCCCATGCCGCTCAGACCCCGGCCGCCGACAGTTCGGCCCCGGTCAGCGCGCGGGCGAACTCCTCGGGGTCGAAGGGGGCCAGATCGTCGATCTGCTCGCCCACGCCGATGGCGTGGATCGGCAGGCCGAAGCGGTCGGCCAGCGCCACCAGCACGCCGCCCTTCGCGGTGCCGTCCAGCTTGGTCATCACCAGCCCCGAGACATCGGCCAGCTTGCGGAACGTCTCGACCTGGCTCAGCGCGTTCTGGCCGGTGGTCGCGTCCAGCACCAGCAGCGTGTTGTGCGGCGCGTCGGGGTCCTTCTTGCGGATCACCCGGACGATCTTGGCCAGCTCCTCCATCAGGTCCTGGCGGTTCTGAAGCCGGCCGGCGGTGTCGATCATCAGCAGATCGGTGCCTTCGCGCTCCGCCCGGGTCATGGCGTCGAAGGCGAGGCTGGCCGGATCGGTCCCCTGCGCCACCTTCATCACCGGCACGCCGGCACGCTCGCCCCAGATCTCCAGCTGTTCGACGGCCGCCGCGCGGAAGGTGTCGCCGGCGGCGATCATCACCGACTTGCCGGCGGCGCGGAACTGGCTGGCGAGCTTGCCGATCGTCGTGGTCTTGCCGGAGCCGTTGACGCCCACCACCAGCACGACCTGCGGCTTCTTCGGGTAGAGCGGCATCGGCCGCGCCACCGGCTCCATGATCCGGGTGATCTCGCCGGCCAGCAGCGCCTTGATCTCGTCGGTCGACAGGCGGCGGCCCATCCGGCCCTCGGCGATGTTGGCGGCGACGCGCAGCGCCGTGTCGACGCCCATGTCCGAGGCGATCAGCACCTCCTCCAGCCGCTCGACCATCTCGTCGTCAAGAACCCGGCGCACCACCGGCGCGGCGGGCGCGGTGCCGCGGCCGAAGAGACGGCCCAGCAGGCCGCCCTCGGCCCGGGGCTCGGCGCGCGGTTCGGCCGGAGCTTCGGCGCGCGGTTCGGGGCGTGGTTCAGGACGCGGTTCAGGGCGGGGAGCGGCGGGTCTGCTGCCCGCGGCCCTGCCGGAACCGGACCCATGGCCGGCCCCCCTGTCGGACGGCGTGCCCGGCGGCGTCTCCGGCGGGATCTCGGCGGGCCGCTCGGTGGGGATCTCGGCCGGCGCACGTGTGTCCGGCACCTCGTCGGGCGGCGGCGTCGGCACGAATTCCGGCGGACGGCCCGGCACTTCCTCGGGTCCCGGAGGCGGCAGGTCGGGGCCGGGCATCGGGCCGGGATCGGGTGTCGGCTCCACCTCCGGCGGCGGGGTCGGCTGCGGGTCGGTGCCCGGCCGCGGCGGCGCGGGCGGCGTGCGCGGCGGCGCCTCGGGCGGAGTCTCCGGCCGCGGCGGGTCGGTTGGCTGCGGCGCGGAAGGCGCCGGATCGGGGGATGCCGGGTCGGGGGACGCCGTATCGGCCTCGCCGCCGTCCTGAACGATTGCGTCCAGCCCCTCCTCCAGCTTCGAGGAGGTCTTGAACAGCCGTTCCTTGAGTTTCGAGAAAAAGGCCATGCCTGCACACTCCCTGTCGGGACAGGAGGTAATGCGGTTCGCCGGCAGATGGAAGGGCAGCGCCCGGATCGGTCCCGCCGGGCCTTCGCTCGCACCCCGGCCCCCGCCCCTGCCCCGATACCCCGCCCCCGCGTCACCGGTCGCGCCGGTTGACCTTCGGCGCGGACGGGACACATAAAGGCCGCGAAGCAACGGAAGGCGGGTCATGGACGCCAGCAACGACAGCGCCGCTCCCGACTGGGGCCCCTTCGGCCGTCCGCTCTTCGACGACCCCTCGTCCCGCGCGCTCAGCCGCGTGGGCGTCGTGGACGTCGGGTCGAACTCCGTCCGGATGGTGGTCTTCGACGGCGCCGCCCGCTCGCCCGCCTATTTCTACAACGAAAAGATCATGGCCTCGCTCGGCGCGGGCCTGTCGGACACCGGTCACCTGAACCCCGAGGGGCGCAAGCGCGCGCTGGCCGCGATCCACCGGTTCAACCTGCTGGCGCACGGCATGGGCGCGGCGCCCCTGACCGCTGTCGCCACCGCCGCCGTGCGCGAGGCGTCGGACGGGCAGGCCTTCCTCGACGACGTCGAACGCATCACCGGCCTCAAGGTCTGGGTGATCGACGGGCGCGAGGAGGCGCGGCTGTCGGCCCAGGGTGTGCTGCTGGGCTGGCCCGGATCCTACGGTCTGGTCTGCGACATCGGCGGCTCCTCCATGGAGCTGGCAGAGATCAGCGGCGGCCAGGTCGGCCGGCGCATGACCTCGGCGCTCGGTCCGCTGAAGCTGCAGGACGTGAAGGGCGGCAAGAAGGGCCGCAAGGCATACATCAAGGAGCAGATGGCCGCCCTCTCCTCCGAGATGGGCGACCAGCCGAACCGGCTGTTCCTCGTCGGCGGGTCGTGGCGGGCCATCGCGCGGATCGACATGGACCGGCGCGGCTATCCGCTGCACGTGCTGCACGAATACCGGATGAGCGCCAAGTCCATCCGCGCCACCGTCGACTACATCGCCGAGGGCGACATAGAGGCGATCCGCGCCCGCTGCTCGATCTCGAAGGACCGGATGTCGCTGGTGCCGCTGGCGTCCGAGGTGCTGCTGGAGCTGGTGCGTACCTTCCACCCGCGCGACATCGCCGTCAGCTCCTACGGGATCCGCGAGGGGATGCTCTACGAGCAGATGCCGCAGCAGCTGCGCGACCGCGACCCGCTGATCGAATCCTGCCGCTTCGCCGAATCGAAGGACGCCCGGATCCCGGGCTTCGGCAGGACGCTCCACGATTTCATCCAGCCGCTCTTCAAGTCCGCCCGCCCCGACCGGCAACGCCTCGTGAAGGCCGCCTGCCTGCTGCACGACGTGACCTGGCGGGCGCATCCCGACTACCGGGCCGAGGTCTGCTTCGACAACGCGACCCGCGCGAACCTGGGCGGGCTGAAGCACGGCGAACGGATCTTCCTCGGCCTCGCGCTGCTGCACCGCTACCGCAACAAGCGCGAAGGCACGCATTTCGAGGAGATGTACGACCTGATCCCGCCCGAGGAACAGCTTCAGGCCGAGATCCTCGGCAAGGCCATGCGCTTCGGCGCGATGCTGTGGCTGGAGAAGGACGCCCGGATCGGCGAGATGCGGTGGTTCCCGAAGAAGCGGAAGCTGGAGCTGCACTTGACAGAGGCTGCCTGGCCGCTGTTCGGAGAGGTCGCGGCGGCGCGGTTCCAATCGCTGGCCTCGTCGCTGCAGGCCGAGACCGAGATCAAGCTGTCGCGCTGACGCCGCCCCGGGCAGTCCGCAAGGGCACGCACCCCGGACGATCGCCCCGCCACGTGGCGGACGTGAAGCAGCGGCGCTCAGATCTCGATGTCTTTGCCCGGCTCGGTCTCGCCCGGCGCGGCGCGCTCTTCCGGCGTCTTCTTCCGCATGATGATGTCGCCGTTCGGCAGGATCTCGGGCGGGTGATAGGCGCTGAAATCCTCGATCTCGGACATCAGATCGGCCAGGGCCGGGCCCATCTCGCGGGTGAAGCTGCGGATCGCCGGGCCGACCTCGTCGGCCATGCGGCCCATCTCCTCCAGCGCCGGATCCATCTCCTGCATCAGTCCGTCGAAGAACAGCCGGGCGCCGCGTTCCATCAGGCTCAGCCCGCGCTCCGCCTCCTCCTCCTGCGCCACGGCGGGCGGGGCGGCGACGGCGAATGCGGCGATCAGAAGCAGATGTCTCATGCCCGTGATATAGGGCCATCCGCGCCCGCCGCCAGAGCCGCGGGGCCGGAACGCGCTACGGAGCAAGCTCCAGCGTCACCGGAAAATGGTCCGAGGCCGTCAGCAGCGCGCGGCGCAGCTCCGGCACCTCGGCGCAGCGCGGGTCGTCGTGCGGGTGCCAGATGCGCCACGGCCCGGCCCTCGCCCGCAGGTCGGGCGATACCATGACGTAATCCAGCAGCGCCTGCAGCCAGCGCCCCTCCGGCTCGATCCAGAACCGGGCGGAAGTCGGCGCGGCACTCAGCTTCGAGGTCAGCGCCATGCGGGCGTGCGGGTCGTGCATCGGCACCTCGCCCGCGCCGCCCGCCACGATCTCCACCGAGGACCGCCCGAAGAGGTTCTCGTATTCGTCCAGCCCCGGCCCGTCGTTCAGATCGCCCATGACGATCAGCGGCTCGCCCGCGTCGAGATGCTGCGCGATGCGGGCGCGCAGCCAGATCGCCTGCGCCAGCTGCTTGCGCCGGTTGGCGATCGACATGCGCATGACCTCGTCGCGCGACACCGCGCCGTGCGGCGCCTTCGACTTCAGATGCGCGCCGATGATCCGCAGCCGGCCGCCGGCGGCGTCGACGACCTCCAGCTCCAGCGGCGGCTTCGAGAAGCGCACCAGATCCTCGGTCGCGTCGACGTCCAGATCGATCCGCATGACGCCGTCGAACCGCGGCGCATCGGGCGAGCCCCTGCGGCCGGTCGGCGCGCCCCGCGGGTCGTGGCGCGCGGTCAGGACGGCCGGATCCAACAGGAAGGCGATCTCCTGCTGGGTGTCGTTGGGAAAGCCGATGACGGCGCGCGAGGTGCGCAGGCCGAAGGCCCGGGCGAAGCCTTCCAGCGCCCGCACCGTCGACCGCCGCCCGCTGTGGTCGGGCGCCTCGATCACCATCACCCCGTCGGCGTCCATCGCGGTCAGCACCGTCGCCACCGCCTCCGCCTGCGCGGCGCGGGTGACGTCGCGGCGGCCCGACCAGCCACAGTCCGGCACCAGCGCGTCGGCCTCGTCGAACAGGCCGTTCATCCACTCGATGTTCCAGGTGGCCAGCCGCATCGCGCCCGCGCCGCCGCGGCCTCAGGCGCCGGAGCCGATGCCGGCCCCCTCGCCATGCGCGTTGCCGTTGCCGCGGGCGGCGCGGATCTGTTCCCAGGCGCGGTTGATGTCGACCATCCGCTTCTCGGCCAGCTTCACCGCCTCCTCGGGTACGCCGCGGGCGATCATCCGGTCGGGGTGGCTGTCCCGCACCGCCTGCCGCCAGGCGGCGCGCGCGTCCTCCAGCGGCGCGTCGCGCGGCACGCCGAGAATGTCCCAGGGATCCTGCTCCGCCTCCGGCACGAACCGCGCCCTCAGGCGGCGGAAATCGCGTTGGCCGAGGCCGAAGATCTCGGCCACGCGGGACAGGAAGGCGTCCTCGTCCGGGTGGTAGTCGCCATCGGCGAGCGCGATGTGGAAGAGCCCCTCCATCAGGTTGCACAGCACCCCGGTGTCGTCGCGGAACATGCCGGCCACGCGCCGGGCGTAATCCTCGTAGCCCGCCACGTCCTGCCGGGCCAGGTTGAAGACGCGGGCGGCGCTCGCCTCGTCCTCGGCGGCGATCTGGAACACCTCGCGGAAGGCGCGCACCTCGGAGCGGCTGACCGAGCCGTCGGCCTTGGCCATCTTCGCGCCGAGCGCGATGACGGCGATGGCGAAGGCGACAGAGCGGTCGCGCGGCCCGCGCAGCCGGTCGAAGACGGCCGACAGCCCCTCGCCCCTCGCAAGGGCGGCCAGAGCGTCGGCGATGCGTCTCCAGATCGACATGGGCCGGCAGACTAACCGCTGCGGCGCGGAATGAAAGGGGCAGCACCCGACCACCGACAGGTGCGGTGGCCCTCACGGCGACATTGCATGAACTCCGGCCGGAGAGGATGTGGGTGGCTGGACGTCCGCCGCACCGTCGCGGTGCATTCGTCGACGCGGTCGGCTCTGCAATCGCTGCCCGAAGAGGCGGGCCGCACAAGACCCGATGGGTCGGGGCGTTGCGGTCGCCGGCACGCCGATCCCGACCCTTGCGCGATGTCGTCGAGGGTGATCATCTCGAGGCGGAGAAGAGGGTCTCGCACATGACGACAGCAGGCACACGCCGTCCCGTTCCGGACAAGATCATCCTGTGGGCCTTTACCTCCATCATCGGAGAGGTGACTCCGAACATGCGGTCGATCGCCTTCTCGTATGGCGGCGGGAGGGCCGGCTTCAGGTTCTACGTCGAGGAGGAGCCCACTGACGATGAACGGGAATGCGGCGAAGTGGTGGCCGTCAACTTCGAGTCCGGACTTTCGGAGCGACTGATTTCCCTCGATGTGGAATTCGTTGTCACCAGAAAACCGCTGGGCCATCTCGACATGCTGGATCACGAGCTTTTCCGTCGTCACGAGGAGTAGCGCCGGGACCCCTTGGCCATCTTCGCGCCGAGCGCGATGACGGCGAAGGCGACCGAGCGGTCGCGGGGCCCGCGCAGCCGGTCGAAGACGGCCGACAGCCCCTCGCCCCTCGCAAGGGCGGCCAGAGCGTCGGCGATGCGTCTCCAGATCGACATGGGCCGGCAGACCAACCGCTGCGGCGCGGAATGAAAGGGGCGGGACAGCGTGCATCGTGCGACATCGGGCCTTCGCCGGCGCACGGCAGCGCGGATCATCACGTCACGCCCGCTCTCCCCGGCCCCACCCCTGCCGGACAGGGCACCATCCTCACGGGCGGCTAGAGCAGTTTCTGCATCAGCACCAGGTCGAACCAGCGTCCGAACTTGCGCCCGACCTCCGGCACCCGCCCCACCTCGCGATAGCCGAGCCGTGAGTGGAAGGCGACGGCGCCCGTGTTCTCGCCCGAGATGCCGGCCATCATCACATGCGCGCCGCCCGCCCTGGCATGATCCTCGACCGCCGTCATCAGCGCCCGGCCGAGCCCCAGGCCCCGCGCTTCCGGCCCCAGGATCACCGTATGCTCCATCGCGTGGACGTAGCCATCGCCGACGCGGAACTGATCGTAGGACGCGAAGCCCGCGACGCGCCCCGCGACCTCGGCCACCAGGAACGCCCGCCCCCGCGCCAGCCGCCCGTCGATGTATTCGGCGAGGCTTTCGGGCGTCTTCTCGACCGAAGCGAAGGTGGCCACGCTGTCGCGGAAGATCGGGTTCCAGATCGCCAGGATCGCCGCGTGATCCGCCGGCGTCACCGGCCGGATCGCGACCGCCCCTCCGCCCGCGTCCCGCTCCTGCATCGCCCCGTCATCCCGCAGCCGGCCCCGGTCCATCGTCGCTCTCTGTCCTCTCTTCATCTGGTCGCAGATTCGCTCGGGGGGTGAATTGCCCCGCCAGGGGCAGGAGGGGGGCAGACAGCCCCCCTTCCCTCCCGGCCGCCGGCGGCCGGCAAGGGGTTCTCGCAGACACCCTCAGGCCGCCCGCGAGGACCTGATCAGCCGCAGGATGTCCTGAGCGGCCGTGGGAATGTTCGTCCCCGGCCCGAAGATCGCCTTCACCCCGGCGTTCTTCAGGAACTCGTAATCCTGCTGGGGAATCACCCCGCCGCAGATCACGATGATGTCGCCCGCGTCCTTCGCCTTCAGCGCCTCCACCAGCTGCGGCGCCAGGGTCTTGTGGCCCGCCGCCTGGGACGAGATGCCGACCACGTGGACATCGTTGTCCACCGCATCCTGCGCCGCCTCGTCCGGCGTCTGGAAAAGCGGGCCGACATCCACGTCGAACCCGATGTCGGCAAAGGCGGTCGCGATCACCTTGGCGCCGCGGTCGTGGCCGTCCTGGCCCATCTTCACCACCAGCATCCGGGGGCGGCGGCCTTCTTCCTCCGCGAAATCCTCCACCGATTTCCGGATCGCCGCGAAGCCCTCGTCGCCCTCGTAGGCGGCGCCGTAGACACCGGCGAGCGTCTTCACCTCGGCCCGATGCCGGCCGAACACCTTCTCCATCGCCATGCTGATCTCTCCGACACTGGCCCGCGCGCGGGCGGCCTCCACCGCGGCTTCCAGCAGGTTGCCGCCCTCCCTCGCCCGCCGCTCCAGCTCTCCCAGAGCCGCGTCGCAGGCCGCCTGATCCCGCTCCGCCCGGATCCGCTCCAGCGCCTTCACCTGGGCATCGCGCACCTTGACGTTGTCGACGTCGAGGATGTCGATCGGGTCTTCCTTGTCCTTGCGGTACTTGTTGACCCCGACGATCACCTCCTCGCCGCGGTCGATCATCGCCTGCCGCCGCGCCGCGGATTCCTCGATCCTCAGCTTGGGCATGCCGGAGGCCACGGCCTTCGTCATGCCGCCCATGGCATCGACCTCCTCGATCAGCGCCCAGGCCTTCTCGGCCAGCTCGTGCGTCAGCGCCTCCACGTAGTAGGAGCCCGCCAGCGGATCGACGACATGCGTGACCTGCGTCTCTTCCTGCAGGATCAGCTGCGTGTTCCGCGCGATCCGGGCGGAGAAGTCGGTGGGCAGCGCGATCGCCTCGTCCAGCGCGTTGGTGTGCAGCGACTGGGTGCCGCCCAGCACCGCGCTCATCGCCTCGTAGGCGGTGCGGATGACGTTGTTGTAGGGGTCTTGCTCCTGCAGCGACACGCCGGAGGTCTGGCAATGGGTCCGCAGCACCTTGGACCGGTCCTGCTTCGCGCCCATCTCGTCCATGATGCGGTACCACAGCAGCCGCGCGGCGCGCAGCTTGGCGGCCTCCATGAAGAAGTTCATGCCGATGCAGAAGAAGAACGACAGTCGGCCGGCGAAACGGTCCACGTCCATCCCGGCCTCGATCGCGGCCTTCACGTATTCCTTGCCGTCGGCGAGGGTGAAGGCCAGCTCCTGCACCAGGTTCGCGCCGGCCTCCTGCATGTGGTAGCCGGAGATCGAGATGGAGTTGAAGCGCGGCATCTCGTTCGAGGTGTATTCGATGATGTCCGAGATGATCCGCATCGAGGGTTCGGGCGGATAGATGTAGGTGTTGCGGACCATGAACTCCTTCAGGATGTCGTTCTGGATGGTCCCCGACAGCTGCTTGCGGTCAACGCCCTGTTCCTCGCCGGTGACGATGAAATTGGCGAGGATCGGGATCACCGCGCCGTTCATCGTCATCGAGACCGACACGTCCGACAGCGGGATGCCGTCGAAGAGGATCTTCATGTCCTCGACCGAATCGATGGCGACGCCCGCCTTGCCCACATCGCCGGTCACCCGGGGGTGGTCGCTGTCGTAGCCGCGGTGCGTGGCCAGATCGAAGGCGACAGAAACGCCCTGCTGCCCGGCAGCCAGGTTGCGGCGGTAGAAGGCGTTCGACTCCTCGGCCGTCGAGAAGCCGGCATACTGCCGGATCGTCCAGGGCCGGCCGGCATACATCGTGGCCTTGACGCCCCGGGTGAAGGGCGCCTGCCCGGGCAGGGAGCCCATGTGCGGCAGCCCCTCCACATCCGCCTCGGTGTAGAGGGGTTTCACCACGATCCCCTCCAGCGTTTCCCAGTTCAGGTCCTCGGGCGTGCGGCCCTTCAGCTCCTTCGCGGCGATCTCGCGCCAGATGTCGGTCCTTGATGTCATCCCCTGATCCTCCTGTCGTGGAGGGGGAACGCTGCGCTCACCCCTCCGTGCCTGTCCGTCCGGGGCCGGTCGCCCCGGTCATGCAATTCTCGTTCCCGCGGACTTCGTTCCCGCGATCGTCGTCCCGGCCGTCCCCGACCAGGGTCGCCAGCCCGTCCGCCCCGGCGCGCAGCCAGAACAGGTCGTCCGCGTATCTTTCCCGCAGCGCCGCCTGCGCGCGGTGCGGGAAGGGCATCCACCGCCCCTCCCCCCGCGGCAGCAGCGCCGAGGTGCCGGGCGCGCGCGTCTCCAGGATGCTGCGCAGCTCCTCCAGGTCGGGCGAGCGATTCAGCCATTCCCGCGCATGCGTCATCGGGGGCATGACACGCCGATCGGTCATCTGCCACAGCCGCCGTTCCGGCAGGCTGCCCAGTTCCTCGTGCGTCATCACCATCAGGTCCACGCCCGGCGCGGCGAGCGCGATGTCGCGGATCACCTCCTGCCAGCCGCGCGGCGCGGCGGCGATCTGCTCCAGCCGCTGCCGTCCCGGCACGCGATGGCCGCGCTTCACGCCGTAGGCCAGGCACGAGGACCAGAAAAGCTCCGGCGAGCGGATGGAGAAGACGATCCGCGTCACCGAATCCCCGAAGGCCTTCAGATACCGCCCCAGCCGCGGCGCCAGATCGGGATAGAGCGTGCCGGCGCGCAGCAGCTCCCGCGGGGCGCCGGCGATGTTCTCGTCGCTGACCACGATCTGCCGCAGCCCGGCCTGCGCCGCCTTCTGCACGTTCACCGCGATCCGGCCCGCGGCCAGATCGAACTGCCGCGCCGCCGGCACCGGCCCGGCCACCGGGATCACGCCGGTCAGCAGCCCGTTTCTGGTGCGCAGCGGTCCCCAGAAACCGATCCCGTGGCCCTGCAGCTGTGGCGCGTTCGCCCGCATGTAGGCCTGAAACGAGGTCGAGGCGGTCCGATGCGCCCCGATATGAAGTATCACGTCCATTCGCCCGCATCCTCCTGCCGGCCGGTGGCGCGGACCTTGCCGCGCGCTCATCGCGGCCACATTCGGACGGGGATGTGAGAATACGGTTAAGTGCCGGATTTGCCGCGAATTCACGGCAAATTCGTTTGGTCCGGACGCCGCGGGCCCCTATATCGGACGGGACAGGAGGATGGATGCACAGGTTTCCGGCACTCGCCATGGCGGCTCTGGCCGTCGCCACATCGGCCGCTCTGGCCCTGACCGGGGCCGCGGCCACGCGCGCCCAGGCGGCGGACGATCCCGAGGCGCAGCTGTTCCAGCCGGCCGGAGGGCTGACGCTGGACGATTTCCGCTGGCAGAAGCGGCTGGCCGTGGTCTTTGCCGATACCGAGGCCGATCCCCGCTTCCGCCGCCAGATGGAGGCGCTGGAGGACCGTCCGGACGAATTGCGCCTGCGCGACATGGTGGTGATCTTCGACACCGACCCCTCCGCCCGCACGCCGCTGCGGCGCGAGCTTCGGCCGCGCGGCTTCATGCTGGTGCTGATCGGAAAGGACGGCGAGGTGAAGCTGCGCAAGCCCGAACCCTGGGACGTGCGCGAGATCAGCCGGTCGGTCGACAAGTGGCCGCTGCGCCAGCAGGAACAGGCGGATCTCGAGCGCGCGCGGCACCGCGAGGTATACGGCCGCTGAGCCTTCCGCCCGCCGCCGACATTGTGCGCCGGGGCGTTCTGCCCTATATTCGGGGCAGGACGGGGACGATCCCCGCCCCCACGAACGGAGGCACCGGATATGGACAGCAATTCCGACACGCCCTTCACGTCGATCCCGATCTCGGGCCGGACGGGTCCTCAGCCCGGCTATTGATGCGCCGCGCCTCGGCTTCGGCGGCCGCTGCCCCGCCGCTTGCATAGGCACGGATCATCGCGTTGGCGTAGGTGCCGAACACGAAGGCCGTCTTCTTCATCTCCACATAATCGGAATACATCGCGATCCGGCGATCCTGCGACATCTGCCGGAACGCGTCCCCCCGCATGTCCTCGGCCAGGGCGGCGATCGACTTGACCTGGCTGTAATAGGCCACGATTGCGTCGATGGTCTGGCGGGGCAGCACGTCGATCCGCTCGATGATGGCGTCGTAGACGTGGTCGTTCTGCTCTTTCGGGATGAACGGCACGAACGCCGGATCGGCCTGCATCTTGGCGATCAGACCCCGCGCATAGTCGTCGATGGCCCCGGCGTTCCAGAGCGTGTTCAGGTTGTTCGCGATCTCGGCGTAGATCGCCTTGTGGTAGTCGCGCAGGCTTTCCGCCCGGCGCTGCACCGCGTCGATCTCGCGGAAGATCGTCTGGGTCAGCCAGCCCGCCGCCAGCACCAGCCCCGCGATCAGCGCCTGCCAGACCCGCGGGTCGAACTCGGCCAGCCGGCCCAGCAGGACCAGCGGCAGGCCCAGCAGGATCAGAACCGGCAGCGCGATGGTCAGGATGAACTGCACCACCACCGCCCGCGACAGCTGCAGCGTCTGCCCGGGCCACAGGCCCCATGCCGTCAGCACGACGGCCGCGGGAATCACCCACCACAACCAGCCGTGTCCGGACAGCGCAGGGACCTGGGCTTCCATCGGCCTATTCGAACTCCATGATAATCTCGTCCACGGCGAGGCTGTCGCCGGGGCCCGCGTTGATCTTCGTCACCTTCGCGCGTTTCTCGGCGCGCAGGATGTTCTCCATCTTCATCGCCTCGATGGTGCAGAGCGCCTGACCCTCCTGCACCTCGTCGCCCTCGGCCACGTCGATCTTCACGACGAGGCCCGGCATCGGACACAGCAGCATCTTCGACGTGTCGGGCGGCAGCTTCTCGGGCATCAGCAGCGCCAGCTCGGCCTGCCGGGGGGTGCGGACGTGGACCTTCAGATCGGCGCCGCGCGCGCGGATGCGGAACCCGCCCGAGATCTTGCCGACCTTCAGCACCAGCGGCTGCCCGTCCACCGTCATCGCGGCGAGGCTCATGCCCGGCGTCCAGGCGCCCTCCACCCGGTGGCTCTGCCCGTCACCGAATTTCACCGTCGCGCCGCCCTGATCGGCAGCGACGGTCACGTCGAACCGCTCGCCCTGCAGCGTCACGACCCAGTCGTCCTCCACCGTGCGCTCGTGGTTGTCCATCGTGCCCGAAATGCGGGCGCGGCGGATCTCGCTCACCCGGTTCATGGCGGCGCAGGCGGCGGCGATGCGGCGCAGCGCGTCGGTCGGCAGCTGGACGCCCTCGAACCCCTCGGGCCATTCCTCGGCGATGAAGGCCGTGGTCATGTCCCCGCTGACGAACTTCGGATGGTCCATCACGGCGCTGAGGAACGGCAGGTTGTGCCCGATCCCCTCCACCTCGAAGCTGTCGAGCGCCACGCGCATCGCCTCGATCGCCTCGGCCCGGGTCGGCGCCCAGGTGCAGAGCTTGGCGATCATCGGGTCGTAATACATACTGATCTCGCCGCCCTCGTAGACGCCGGTGTCGTTGCGCACCGCCATCTTGCCCTCGGGCGCGTTACCCTGCCACTTGCCGTTCGTCACCAGCGGGCCGGCGGCCACCTCCGCCGGCGGGCGATAGGCGGTCAGGCGGCCGATGGAGGGCAGAAAGTTGCGATACGGATCCTCGGCATAGAGCCGGTTCTCGATGGCCCAGCCGGTCAGCTTCACGTCGTCCTGGGTGATCGACAGCGCCTCGCCGTTCGCCACGCGGATCATCTGCTCCACCAGGTCGATGCCGGTGATCAGCTCGGTCACCGGGTGTTCCACCTGAAGACGGGTGTTCATCTCGAGGAAATAGAAGTTCTTTTCCCCGTCGACGATGAATTCCACCGTTCCGGCGCTGGTGTAGCCCACGGCCTTCGCCAGCGCGACCGCCTGCTCGCCCATGGCGCGGCGCGTCGCCTCGTCGAGGAAGGGCGACGGCGCCTCCTCCACCACCTTCTGGTTGCGGCGCTGGATCGAGCATTCCCGCTCGCCCAGATAGATCCCGTTGCCATGCGCGTCGCACAGGACCTGGATCTCGATGTGCCGGGGCTGGGTGACGAACTTCTCGATGAAGATCCGGTCGTCGCCGAAGCTGTTGGCGGCCTCGTTCTTCGACGACTGAAAGCCCTCGCGCGCCTCCTGATCGTTCCAGGCGATGCGCATCCCCTTGCCGCCGCCGCCGGCGCTGGCCTTCAGCATGACGGGATAGCCGATCTCCTTGCTGATCTTCACCGCCTCGTCCGCATCCTCGATCAGACCCATGTAGCCGGGCACGGTGCTGACGCCCGCCTCCTGCGCGATCTTCTTCGAGGTGATCTTGTCGCCCATGGCCTCGATCGCCTTGACCGGCGGGCCGATGAACGCGACGCCCTCGGCCTCCAGCGCCTGCGCGAACTTCGGGTTCTCGGACAGGAAACCGTAGCCCGGATGCACGGCCTCGGCGCCGGTCGCGCGGATCGCCTCCATAACACGGTCGATGACGATGTAGGACTGGTTCGCGGGCGGCGGGCCGATGCGCACCGCCTCGTCCGCCATCTCGACATGCAGCGCGTTGCGGTCGGCGTCCGAATGGATCGCCACCGTCGCGATGCCCATCTTCCGGGCGGTCTTGATGACCCGGCAGGCGATCTCGCCGCGGTTGGCGATCAGGATCTTCTTGAACATGGCGTGTCCCTTTTCGACCCGAGGGTCTCCGCCCCCGGTTTGCACGTGAAAACGCCACCGCGGCAGGAAGCCGCGATGGCGTACGACAGGTCGGACCGGACCCGCGCGGGGCCCGGCATGGCGGTCAGCGTGTCAGCAGCGCGCGACGCCGGTCTGGCAGGCCGCGACGTTGGCCGCGCCGCCGATTGCCGCACCGGTGAGCAGGTTGCCGTCGGTGATGGCCGCGACGCCCGCGCCGGCACCGGCGCCGATGAGCGCCTGTTCACCGACCGTGTCGCCGCAAGCGGCCAGAGATGCCAGCAGGACGCCGGCGAACGCGAGTTTCTTCGTGAGCATGTCGTTCCCTCGATATGAAGCTTCAGCCTGTGAGCCGGAACGTCTGACAGAGGTTCCGGTTCCGGCAAGTCAAATCGACAGGCAGGCGCGCCGGCGAGCGATCGGAGCGAGATTTCGGCGGCCTTCCGCCACTGCCGGCCCGCGCGGGGCCGATTGCCGCCGGCGGCGCGCGATCCGCGCCCGGCGAAAAGGATGGGCGGCCGGCCGTTGGGGCAGCCGGACCGCCCGATAGGGGAAGGGTAACGGTATAGACACGCCGGAATGTTCCGAATGACGAACATTCCAACAGCTTCATTGCTGACAGCATCGCCGGACGGTTCAAGAGCGATCTGCGCCGAACGGGCGGCGTGGGCCGAAGATTGCTCAACCAGCGGCAGAACGGGCGGGATCATGCCGACCATCCCCCGTCGTCGTCGGTCAGCCCCGGCCAGTTCGCGTCGATCACCCGTCGATCCAGCCGCAACAGCGCCTCGTAACTGCGCGGGTCGAACGGCTCCTCTGCGGGCACCACCTCGCGCCCCAGCAGCCAGGACAGGCGACCGGCGTCGAGATTGCCGCGTTCGAACGGCTCTTCGCCGAAATGCTGCCAGAGCGCGGTCAGGAACGCCTCGTCCGCACGGCGATCGACGGACTTGCGGTCCGCGTGACGTTCGCGCCGGGTCAGGGGGGTCACGCCGCGGGGATTGGCGCGGCGGATGGTGAACTGGAAATCACTGCCGGGCAGCCGGCCGGGAAAGCCGCGGTGCTTCAGCATTGCGCCCCCCTGCCCCACAGGGCGAAGGCGGCGTGGGGTCGTGCATATGGGCCCGGCCAGGCGGCCGGGCCCATGATCGCTTTCCCGGCAGTATTACTTGTACTTGCCGGTGTAGACGGGCTCGGTCGTGATCGGCGCGGGCTCGACGACGACATACTCTTCCTGCGGCTGTGCACAGGCCGCCGTGAAGGCGACCAGGCTGAGGGCAAGAATGCTCTTGACGGTCTTGGACATCTGCTTCTCCTGTCTCGTTCGCAATCGAAAGGCCGGAGCAGGCTCCGGCCGTCGGTCTGCGTGACTGCGGTCACGGGGGTGTGACCTTCCCACAGGATACATGATCTAGGGCGGGAAACATATCCGGCCAGGGGTGAGCCTGCGGCCTGTGACTCGAAAGACGCAGCCGCGCGGCAGGTCCGGGCATTTTCCGCAAGATGTTGTGTCCGCATCAGAATGCCTCCCAGATACAGCCGTTCTCCGACAGCCTGAAGGCCTCGAAGAACTGTGCGACACCCGGTGCCGAAGTGCCGAATTCGACGGGTTCGGCAGCGATGGAGATCACGGCCTGCGCGATCTTCCGCTCCTGCGCCGCGGCCCAGGGCAGGACGACCAGCGTGCAGAGCACCGCGAAGTCGTGCGCGACCGCCTCGTAGCCGCCCGCCGCGACCGCCGGGGCGACATAGCGGAATCGCACCCAGAAGGTGTCGTCGCCCTGATCCTCCAGGATGATTTCCTGCAGCGCGAGGTCCAGCCCCGAGGGCAGACCGTCCGCCGGCATGGCCCCGACGGCGCCCTCCGACGGCCCGCTGTTCGGCGCCGCGCCGTTCGACGGCACGGTCCCCGAGGGCTCGGAATCCGAGGGCACTGTGTCCGAGGGCACGGTATCCGAAGGCACGGCGTCCGAAGGCACGGCATCCGAAGGCACGGGCGCGGGCTCCTCCTGCCCGCGCACCGTGGCCGCAAGGCCCAGAAGGACCCCTCCGGCTGCGGCGATGATCGTCCCGGTCCTGCGCATGTCAGAGCGGGATGTTGTCGTGCTTCTTCCAGGGATTCTGGAGCTTCTTGTTGCGCAGCGAGGCGAAGGCCCGCGCCACCCGGCGGCGGGTCGAGCGGGGCTGGATCACCTCGTCGATGAAGCCCTTCTCGGCCGCCACGAAGGGGTTGGCGAAGCGGTCCTCGTAATCCTGCGTGCGGCGCGCGATCTTCTCGGGATCGCCCAGTTCGCTGCGGTAGAGGATCTCCGTCGCGCCCTTCGCCCCCATCACCGCGATCTCGGCCGTGGGCCAGGCGTAGTTGAAATCGCCGCGGATATGCTTGGAGCTCATGACGTCGTAGGCGCCGCCATAGGCCTTGCGGGTGATGACGGTCACCTTCGGCACCGTCGCCTCACCATAGGCGAACAGCAGCTTCGCCCCGTGCTTGATGACCCCGCCGTATTCCTGGCCCGTCCCCGGCAGGAAGCCCGGCACGTCCACGAAGGTCAGGATCGGGATCTCGAAACAGTCGCAGAACCGCACGAAGCGCGCGGCCTTGCGGGAGCTGTCGATGTCGAGGCACCCCGCCAGCACCATCGGCTGGTTCGCGACGACGCCCACGGTCTGGCCCTCGATCCGGACGAAACCGGTGATGATGTTCTTCGCGAAATCCTCCTGGATCTCGTAGAAATCGCCCTCGTCCGCGACCTTCAGGATCAGCTCCTTCATGTCGTAGGGGGTGTTGGCGTTGTCGGGCACCAGCGTGTCGAGGCTGGGCTCGATCCGGTCGGGCGCGTCGAAGAAGGGCCGCACGGGCGGCTTCTCGCGGTTGTTGAGCGGCAGGAAATCGACAAGGCGGCGGACCTCGGCCATCGCCTCCACGTCGTTCTCGAACGCGCCGTCGGCGACGCTGGATTTCTTCGTGTGGGTTGATGCGCCGCCCAGCTCCTCGGCCGTCACCACCTCGTTGGTCACCGTCTTCACCACATCGGGGCCGGTGACGAACATGTAGGAGCTGTCGCGGACCATGAAGATGAAGTCGGTCATCGCCGGCGAATAGACCGCCCCGCCCGCGCAGGGGCCCATGATGACCGAGATCTGCGGGACCACGCCGCTCGCCATGATGTTGCGCTGGAAGACGTCCGCGTAGCCGGCGAGGCTGGCCACACCCTCCTGGATCCGCGCGCCGCCGGAATCGTTCAGCCCGATCATCGGCGCGCCGTTCTGCACGGCCATGTCCATGATCTTGCAGATCTTCTGGGCGTGGGTTTCGCTCAGCGATCCGCCGAAGACGGTGAAATCCTGGCTGAAGACATAGACCATGCGGCCGTTCACCGTGCCCCAGCCGGTGACGACGCCGTCGCCCCAGGGGCGCTGCTCCTGCATTCCGAAATCGGTGCAGCGATGCGCGACGAACATGTCGAATTCCTCGAAGCTGCCGGGGTCGAGCAGCAGTTCGATCCGCTCCCGCGCCGTCAGCTTGCCCTTGGCGTGCTGCGCCTCGATCCGCTTCTCGCCGCCACCGAGCCGGGCGACGCGGCGCCGCTCGTCGAGCTCCTGAAGAATGTCCTTCACGCCGCTCTCCTCCATCTGATCGGGAACGCGGGGACCTTAGGGGCTTCGCACCTGCGGCGAAAGCGAATTCGGGCAAATTTGCGTAGGGTTCCCAAAGCGGTTGTTGCAAATTGCAAAGTTGCTAATATTGCATGCGGTCCACATGGACTTCACCCGCGGTGCGGCGTAGCACCGGACCATGACCTCCCGCAAGCCGGTCCGGTTTCTGGATCGTGGCTCACCCCCTCACATCGCGACGCTCATCCTCGTGACCGGGCTTGCCGCGTTGTCGATGAACATCTTCCTGCCCTCCCTGCCCGGGATGGCGGAGTGGTTCGACGCGCCCTACGCGACCGTGCAGCTGACCGTCGCGGGATTTCTCGCGGTGAACGGCGTCCTGCAGATCTTCATCGGCCCGCTGTCCGACAAGTACGGACGCCGGCCCGTCATCCTCGCCGGGGTCGGCATCTTCGTGCTGGCCAGCGTCGGCTGCCTGCTGGCCCGCGACATCCAGACCTTCCTGCTGTTCCGCATGATACAGGCCACGGTGGCGGTCGCGATGGCGCTGTCGCGCGCCGTGGTGCGCGACATGTATCCCCCCGACCAGGCGGCGTCGAAGATGGGCTACGTCACCATGGGGATGGCCGTCGTGCCGATGCTGTCCCCCGCGCTCGGCGGCGTGCTGGACGAGATCTTCGGCTGGCGCGCCTCGTTCTGGCTGCTGCTGATCTGCGGCGCGGCGATCTTCGCGCTGGCCTGGGCCGACCTGGGCGAGACCGGAACGAAATCCGACAATTCCATCCTCGGCCAGTTCCGCGAATACCCCGAGCTGCTGACCTCGCCGCGCTACTGGGGCTACTGCCTCGCCTCCGCCTTCTCCTCCGGCGCCTTCTTCGCCTTCCTCGGGGGCGCACCCTATGTCGCCTCGAACGTCTTCCTGCTGACGCCGTCGCAATTCGGCCTGTGGTCGGCGGTGCCGGGCATCGGATATTTCCTCGGCAACTTCCTGACCGGCCTCTACGCCGCGCGCATCGGCGTCAACCGGATGGTGCTGGTGGGCTCGGCCATGGTGGCCGTGGGCATGCTGGTCTCGCTGGTGCTCAGCTACGCGGGCCACGGCGGCCCGGCCACCTTCTTCGGCGCGATGCTCTTCGTGGGGATCGGGAACGGGCTGGTCATGCCCTCGGCCTCGGTCGGAATGCTGTCGGTGCGCCCGCACCTCGCGGGCACGGCGGCGGGGCTGGGCGGGACCATGATGATCGGCGGCGGCGCGGCGCTGTCGGTGCTGGCGGGCCTGCTGCTGCAGCCGGGCCGGGGCGAATACCCGCTGATCTGGCTGATGTTCCTGACCGCGATCGGCGGGCTGCTGTCGATCGCCCTGGTCATCCGGCGCGAGCGGGTGCTGGGCATCGACGGCCCGGGCGACACGCCCGCCTGAGGCAGCCGGCGCCTCCGCGCCCCCGGATGCCGTCAACCTCTTGTTAACCGCACTTTGCAAAGCTATCCCGACGGGAAGCAAATCTGCAAAATCCGGGGATCTGGGGCGGCCGATGGCGACACGCAAACTCTATGCCGGCGGCAAGCTGCGCGAGACCCGTCAGAAGCTGGGGCTGACGCAGAAGGATTTCGCCGCCAAGCTCGGCATCTCCCTGCCCTATCTCAACCAGATGGAGAACAACCACCGGCCGATATCGACCAGCGTGGTGCTGTCGCTGGCGAACGAATTCGGCCTCGACGTGACGGAGCTGTCCTCGGGCGACAGCGAACGCCTCGTCACCGACATGCGCGAGGCGATGGCCGATCCCGTGCTGGACGGGATGACCCCGCCGCTGGCCGATCTGCGGCTGACGGCGTCGAACGCCCCGGCGCTGGCACGGGCCTTCCTGCACCTGCACCGCGCCTATCGCCAGACCCACGAACGGCTCGCGTCGCTCGACGAGGCACTGGGCCGCGAAGACGCCAGAACCCTGCCCTCGCCCTGGGAAGAGGTGCGCGACTTCTTTCACTATTGCGACAACTACATCGACGCGGTTGACCGTGCAGCCGAGATATTCGCCCGCCCCACCGACAGGGATTCGAACATCCGCGTCCGCGCGGTGACGGAGCTGGGGCATCTCGGCGTCACCGTGCAGTTCGCCGACACGCCCCGGCTGCGGGACTACGACCGCGCCTCTCGCACGTTGACCCTGTCGCGCCGCGCCGCGCCCGAGACGCAGACCTTCCAGCTGCTGCTGCAGGTCGCCATGCTGACCCGCGGGCAGCTGCTGGACGCGACGCTCGATCTGGCCCGGTTCCAGTCCGACACCGCCCGCGACATCGCCCGGATCGGCCTGGCCAACTACTTCGCCGGCGCCGCGCTGATGCCCTACACCGCCTTCCTGGAGGCCGCGCAGGACACCCGTCACGACCTCGAGATCCTCGCCACCCGCTTCGGCGCCTCGATCGAGCAGGTCGCCCACAGGTTGTCGACCCTGCAACGCCCCGGCGCCAAGGGCATCCCCTTCTTCTTCGTCCGCGTCGATCAGGCCGGCACCATCACCAAGCGCCACTCCGCCACGCGCCTGCAGTTCGCGCGCTTCGGCGGGGCCTGCCCGCTGTGGAACGTCCACCGCGCCTTCGAGACGCCCGGCAGCTTCCTGCGCCAGCTGGCCGAAACGCCGGACGGCGCCCGCTATATCCTGCTGGCCCGCGACGTGTCCAAGCGCGGCGGCGCCTTCGGGGCCCCGACCCGCCGCTTCGCCATCGCGCTCGGCTGCGAGGTCGCGCATGCCGCGCAGCTGGTCTATGCCGACGATCTGGAGATGACGAAGCCGCGCGCGTTCGAACCCATCGGCATCTCGTGCCGGATCTGCGAGCGCACGGAATGCCACCAGCGGTCCGTTCCGCCGCTGGAGCGGCGGCTGGTCATCGATCCCGACGGCCGCGGCACCCTGCCCTACGAGGTCGGCTGAGCGCCTCCCGGTCCCGTTCTTCGGGAGCGCGAGCTCCTCCTCGCGCCGCCGCGTGGCGAAGGGCCGGATGCATCACCCTTCCCCACGATCCCGTCAGCCGGCGGGCTGCGCGTCGCGCAGGCGGGCGAAGATCGCGTCCTTCAGCCGCGCGCGCCGCTTGCGCAGGTCCAGCATCGGCAGGTCGTCGATCGGCGCGATGTTGGTCTCGGCCAGATGGATCGCGCCGTTCACCTCGCGGTAATCCGCGGCCATCCGGGCGAAATGGGCGTCACGCTGCTTCAGCTGCGTCATCGTCTCGGCGAATTCGGGGAACTCCGCGGTCAGGTCGTGCGGCGTGTTGGACATGGCGCGTCTCCTCTGGCTGTCCGTCACGCTCAGGCAATCACGCGCCGGCCCGTCCCGCCTTGCGCTGGATCAAGGGGCGCAAACCGCGGGGCCCGTGTCGCGATCCGGCGCGAAGGCCGGCCGCGCTCCGTGGTCCTGTCCGGCCCAAGCCATCATGGAACAGCCCCCGATGAAGATCACCGACCTGCGCGTCCGCCCGATCACCCTGCCGCTGGCGCAGCCCTACCACTGGACCCAGGGCATCCGCACCTCGTTCCAGGTGAACCTGATCGAGCTGGAGCTGGCGGACGGCACCGTCGGCATCGGCGAGGCGACGGTCGCGCCGGACCAGCAGGCCGCCGTCCTGATCCTGAAGCGGCTGAGCGAAAGGCTGATCGGCGAGAGCGTCTTCGACGCCGCGGTCATCCGTGACCGGATCCTGTCGGACAGCTACATGGCCTTCGGCGCGAACACGCACCGGGCGGCGAACCAGATGCTCTCGGGCCTCGATTTCGCCATGTGGGACGCCATGGGCAAACTCGCCGGTCGGCCGGTGACGCAGCTACTGGGCGGGGCGCACCGGCGCGAGGTGGGGTATTTCTTCTTCCTCCAGGGCGACACGCCCGAGGCGCTGGCCGCCCATGCCGCCGAGGGCGCGGCGGCGGGCGAGCGGATCTTCTACCTCAAGGTCGGCCGAGCCGACATGGACCGCGACGTGGAGATCACCCGCGCCGTGCGGGCCGAGATCGGCTCCGCCCGCCTGCGGCTCGACGCGAACGAGGGCTGGGATCCCTACCGCGCCATCGCCATGTGCCGGCGGCTGGAGCGCTTCGACATCGACTTCATCGAACAGCCCACGCCGTCCTGGTCGCTGGAGGCGCTGCGCCACGTGAAGGAGAGGGTCGGCATTCCCATCGTCGCCGATCAGGCCGCCTTCACCCTCTTCGACGTCCACGAGATCGCCCGTCTGCGCGCCGCCGACATGATCTGCATCGGCCCGCGCGAGGTGGGGGGCATCCAGCCGATGCTGAAGGCCGCGGCGGTGGCCGAGGCGGCGGGCCTGTCGATCTGCATCCATTCCAGCTTCACCACCGGCATCACCACGGCGGCCGAGCATCAGATCGCCCGGATGATCCCCAACCTCGACGACGGCAACCAGATCATGTGGCAGCTGGCGAAGGACAACATCGTCGCCGCCCCGCCACTGGCGCCGGTGAACGGCTGGCTCGACCTGCCCGACGCCCCGGGCCTCGGCGTCACCCTCGACAATGCGCTGATCGACACCCTCGCGACGCCCTGATCGCCGGGACCTCCCGCTCGCTTCCTCTGGCCGGAAGTATCCCGGGGGAGTCGCTCCGCAGGAGCGGCGGGGGCAGCGCCCCTGCCCATCCCGTCACGGCAAGCTACGCCTCAACAGCCCGCCCATGCACCCGCAGGGTGGGCATTCTGCCCACCCCACCCGACGCCCGCCCCCGGCGATCACTCCATGTCCGCCCCGTGCTTGAGGATCACCGGCACGACCAGTTCCTCCTCGTCCTCCAGGTGGCGCAGCAGGAAGGTGCGGAAATCCCGCTGCGCCGCCAGCAGGACGCCGGTGGCGGGCTTCTCGTCCTCGCCGGCCTGAAGCTGCGCCAGCACCGCGTTGGAATGCTCGGCCAGGTCGTGGATGTGCCCGTCCAGCGCCTTGTGGTCGAGATCGAGTATCTCGAACCCCCGCTCCAGCCGCGTCTCCAGCGCCGTCAGCTTCGGGAAGTAATGCGCATCCTCGATCATGTGGTGATTGTGCAGCTGGTTCAGGAAGAACCCGGTGTAGCGCGCCATCTCGGCCCCGAAGCGCGGATCGCGCCGGTCCAGATGCCGCTCGGACCCGTCGATCAGCCGCAGGATCAGCTCGCGGAACATCGCGTGGCGCTCCAGCCAGAAGGCCGTCAGCCCGTCGAAATTCGCATGACCCTGCCAGGTCTCCGGCGGGTAGTCCCGCGCCAGCAAGCGCAGTTCCTCGGGCAGCTGTCTGCGCACCTCGAGGGAGAGATCGTCCATGCGGCTCAGACCTTCGTTGCCGGCGCGGGCGGCGTGACTGCCTGCCGGCGCACCTGCGCCTCGCGCCAGGTGATGAACGACACGGCCGAGATGATCATCACGCCGCCGATGACGACCCAGGGATCGATGGGCTCGGCGAAGAGGATCGCGCCCACGGCCATCGCCCAGACCAGCTGCAGGAAGGTCACCGGCTGGGTCAGGGTGATCGGCGCCGCCCTCAACGCGAATGTCATGCAGAAATGCCCGATGGTGGCGACCGCCGCGACGCCGAAGAGCACGAGGATGGTCGTCGTGTCCGGCGGCACCCAGACCGCCACCGCCGCGGGCATCAGCGCCACCGCCACCCAGATCGACAGCATCGACACCACGACCATCGGCGGCAGCTCGTCCGACAGCTGCTTGGCGATCATGTAGGACCCGGCGAAGACGATCGCCGCGATCACCATCGCGTAATGCCCCATCCCGACCTCGCGCACGCCCGGCCGCAGGATCACCAGCGCCCCGATCAGGCCGACGACGATGGCCATGATCCGGCGAAAGGCGACCTTCTCGCCCAGGATCAGCACCGCGCCGATGGCCACGAAGATCGGCGAGAGGTAGTTGATCGCCGTGACGTCGGCGATCGGGATGCGGGCCATGGCATAGAACCACAGGCCGACCCCGCCCGCATGCAGCACGCCGCGGCCGATCATCATCCGCCACTGCCGGCCCGAGATCGGGACCGACAACATCGGCCGGATCATCGGGATCAGGAAGACGAGGCCGAGGGCATAGCGCAGGAAGGCCGCCTGGGGCGCCGGCACCCGCGGCCCCAGCCATTTGACGCCCACGTTGACGAAGACGAAGAAGAGCCCCGCGGCCACCATCCACAGGATGCCCGCGACCGGCCGCGAGGCCTGCGGGTCGGGCGCCTGCGGTGTCGTGGCCGGTTGGGGCGCGTGATCGCTCATGCGGCCCGTGGTGGCACGAAGCGGGCCGGGCCACAAGCGCCGCCCGCGCGTCGGCACATGTGCGAAAATCGCAAGGGTTCAGCCGATCAGCAGCCGCACCGCGATCGCCCACATCACCGCCGCCACGCAAAGATCGAGGATCCGCCACGCCGCCGGCCGCCGGAACAGCGGCGCCAGCCAGCGCGCCCCGAAGCCGAGCGCCGAGAAGAAGGTGAGAGAGGCCAGCGTGCCGCCCGCCGCGAAGGCGCCCTTCGCCTGCCATTCCGCGCTGATCGAACCCATCAGCACCAGCGTGTCGAGATAGACATGCGGATTGCCCCAGGTCAGCGCCAGGCAGATCGCCAGCGTCCGGCCGAGGCTGACGGGCGGGCGCCCCTCCGCCGCCGCCAGCGCGCCCCCGCCCCGCCAGGCGGAGCGCAGCGCCATCGCGCCGTAGACCAGCAGGAAGGCCGCCCCGCCCCATCGCATCACCGGCGCGATCCAGGGCGCGGCCTCGGCCAGAGAGCCGAATCCCATCACCCCGGCGACGATCAGCACCGCGTCCGACAGCGCGCAGACGGCCACCACCGGGCCGACGTGTTCCCGCCGCAGCCCCTGGCGCAGGACGAAGGCGTTCTGCGCCCCGATCGCCACGATCAGCGACAGGCCGAGCGCGAAGCCCGCCGCCGCCGCCGGCCATGCCGCGGCCGATGCGCCGGCGTCGATCATGCGGGAACGGGAGGCGTCAGAGCGCCTCCATCACCTCGTCGGAGGCCTCGAAATTCGCCGTCACCCGCTGGACGTCGTCGTCGTCCTCCAGCGTGTCGATCAGCTTCATCAGCTTCTGCATGCCCTCGAGGTCCAGCTCGGTCGTCGTCACCGGCTTCCAGACGAGCCGTGTCGATTCACTCTCGCCCAGCTCCGCCTCCAGCGCGGTCGCCACGTCGTTCAGATCGGTGTCGGCGCAGTAGATGACGTGCCCGTCCTCCGAACTTTCGACATCCTCGGCGCCCGCCTCGATCGCGGCCATCATCACCGTGTCGGCATCGCCGGCCTCGGGCAGGTAGGTGATCTCGCCCTTGCGCTCGAACATGAAACCGACCGATCCGGTCTCGCCCAGGTTGCCGCCGTTCTTCGAGAAGGTCGAGCGGACGTTGGAGGCGGTGCGGTTGCGGTTGTCGGTCATCGCCTCGACGATCACGGCGACGCCGCCCGGGCCGTAGCCCTCGTAGCGGATCTCCTCGTAATCGTCGCCGTCACCGGCCACCGACTTCTTGATCGCGCGGTCGATCACGTCCTTCGGGACGGAGTTCGACTTCGCTTCCTTGACGGCCAGACGCAGGCGCGGGTTCTTGTCGGGATCCGGGTCGCCCATCTTCGCGGCGACGGTGATCTCCTTCGACAGTTTCGAGAACAGCTTCGACCGGGCGGCGTCCTGCCGTCCCTTGCGATGCTGGATGTTCGCCCATTTGGAATGGCCTGCCATGGCGCCTGTCCTGTCGAATGTCGCGTGATGCGCGGCCTCTTACATCAGGCCGCCGCCCTGCCGCAAGCCCCGCCCGGCGTGCCGGCGGAAGGCGGGCCGGGTCCCGGGAGATCCCCGGGTCGGGCCCGAGGATGACGCAGAGGTTGGAGACGACATGGCGCCGGCGTCCGCCGTCGCGCAGGGGACCGCCGCGAGAGGGGATCGACCCCTCTCGCGGCGGTGGTGCCTCCGGCGGGAGTATTTTCGACGAAAAAATGGGAAAGGGCCGAAATTCGCGGGGGTTGCGGCGGTTCGTCGTGTTGCAATCCGGGTGCGCTGCCCGCATGTGTGGATTGCCCCTCCCGGCCCCGTTCCACATCATCGTCGCAGCTTTACCGTCATTCGAGGGGCCATGCCCGCCGACCTCTTCGAGCAGTTCGTCATCCTCTGGGTCGTGATCGACCCGATCGGGACCATTCCCGTCTTCGTCGCCGTCACCGCCGGGCTGCCGCCCGAACGGCACCGGATCATCGCCATCGAGGCCGCGGCCCTCGCCGCCGTGGTGCTGGGGTTCTTCCTGGTGCTGGGGCAGTTCCTGATCGACGCGCTCGGCATCTCGCTGCCGGCGTTCCAGATCGCGGGGGGGCTGGTGCTGTTCCTCTTCGCGCTGACGATGATCTTCGGCACGGCGAACAACGCGATGTTGATGCGAGAGGGCGACAACCCGGCGATCTTCCCGCTGGCGGTGCCCTCGCTCGCCTCGCCCGGCGCGATGCTGGCGATCGTGCTGCTGACCGACAACAACCGCTTCTCGGTGCCCGAACAGGCGGCGACGGCGGCGGTGATGCTGGCGGTGCTGGCGGTGGCCTTCGTGATGATGCTGCTGGCCGGGCCGATCCTGCGGGTGATCCGACGCACCGGCGCGGCCATCGTCAGCCGGGTGATGGGCATGGTCCTGGCCGCAGTGGCGGTCGACAACGTGATCGAGGCGATCTTCCGGCTGCTCGCCCCGGCCTGAGCCGTCCCGATGCCCGCCCCGGCCCGCGCCCGGCCCGCGCCGTCACCGGCCCGACCCACGTTCGCCCCGGGCAGGCGCCGTCCCCGGCCCGCCGCCCCGCGCGCAGCCGCGCCGCACATACGCATTTCCCGCGTGACAAGCGCGCCGGGCTTCGTCAGGTATCGCCCATGACCTTCGAGCAATATGCGCTTTTCGCGCTCTTCATCGGCGTGTTCGGGATGCTCCTGTGGGGGCGTTACCGCTACGACCTCGTGGCCTTCTCCGCCCTGATGATCGGGGTCGTGCTGGGCGTGGTGCCCGCCGACGACGCCTTTTCCGGCTTCGGCCATCCGGCCACGCTGGTGGTGGCGCTGGTGCTGATCGTCTCGGCCGGTCTGGTGCGGTCAGGCGCGGTCTACCTGATCACCCGCACGCTGGTGGACAGCTCGCGTTCGCTCGGGGCGCATATCGCGATCATGGGCGGCATCGGCGGCGTGCTTTCGGCCTTCATGAACAACGTGGCCGCGCTGGCGCTGCTGATGCCGGTCGACGTGCAGACCGCGCGCAAGGCCGGCCGCTCGCCCGGGCTGTCGCTGATGCCGCTGAGCTTCGCGACCATCCTCGGCGGCATGGTCACGCTGATCGGCACCCCGCCCAACATCATCATCGCCACCTTCCGGGGCGACGCCCTGGGAGAGCCGTTCCGGATGTTCGACTTCGCCCCCGTGGGCGGCGTCGCCGCCATCGCGGGCCTCGCCTTCGTCGCGCTGATCGGCTGGCGGCTGATCCCCGAACGCGGCGACGCCACCGCCCACGGCACCGACCTGGCGCAATACGTGGCCGAGCTGACGGTGCCCGAGGGCAACGGCATCGTCGGCAGACGCGTGGGCGAGCTGTGGGAAGAGGCGGAAAAGGCCGACGTCGCCATCATCGGCCTGATCCGCGACGGCGAGCGGCTCTACGGCAACTCTCGCACGCGGGTCGTGCAGCCGGGCGACGCGCTGGTGCTGGAGGCCACGCCCGAGGCGCTGGACGAGTTCCGCTCGGCCCTGTCGCTGGGCTTTTCCGACCAGCGGCGCGAGGAGATGCTGACCGCCGAGGGCGAGGGTCTCGACATCGTCGAGATGGTGGTCCCTGCCGAGGCGCGGGTGGTCGGCAAGTCGGCGCAGTCCGTGGGCCTCGCCTGGCGGCAGCGGGCGGTCCTGCTGGGCATCTCGCGGCAGGGCAAGCGGATCCGCAACCAGGTCCGCAAGACCGAGATCGAGCCGGGGGACATCCTGCTGATCCTGGTGCCCAAGGACACCGGCAGCGACGTGACCGACTGGCTGGGCTGCCTGCCGCTGGCGAACCGTGGCCTGGCGGTGACCGAGAACACCAAGACCTGGCTGGCCATCGGCCTGTTCACCGCGGCCGTGGTGGTGGCGAGCCTGGGGTTCCTCTACCTGCCGATCGCGCTCGGGATCGTGGTGATCGGCTATGTCCTCTTCCGCATCCTGCCGCTGCAGGAGCTCTACTCCCACGTCGAATGGCCGGTGGTGGTTCTGCTGGGCTCGATGATCCCGCTGGGCGCGGCGCTGGAGACGAGCGGAGGGACCGAGCTGATCGCGAACTTCCTCGTCTGGGCGACGGGCGGCTGGCCGGCCTGGGCGATCCTGACGGCGCTGATGGTCGTCACGATGACCCTGTCGGACGTGCTGAACAACACCGCGACCGCCATCGTCGCCGCGCCGATCGGGGTGCAGATGGCGCGCTCGCTGGACGTGTCGCCCGATCCGTTCCTGATGGCGGTCGCGGTGGCGGCGTCCTCGGCCTTCCTCACCCCCATCGGGCACAAGAACAACACGCTGGTGCTGGGCCCGGGCGGCTATCGCTTCGGGGATTACTGGCGGATGGGCCTGCCGCTGGAGATCCTGGTGATCGCCGTCTCGATCCCCGCGATCCTGGTGTTCTGGCCGCTCTGACCCCCGCCCCGGCGGCCGCGCGACCGGCGTGCGCACAGCGGGACCGACCCGCCCCCGGGCGCACCGGTCCCGCAGCCCCTTCCCCGGCCTGTGGCAATCCCCGTGTCCAGCCGGCCGCCGCGGCCCACGTCGATTTTCCCTGTTGCAACCGGCGCGGTTGCGGATAGCGTCCGAACGGGCGTTTCCCGAGGCGCGATCCCGCGCCTCCGCCCCGGAGGTCAGGGCCGCACCGGCGATCGCAGGATCCACGCGCCGCTCGATTCACCCATCATGTCCCAAGCTCTGCCCCCCCGGGGCCCCCGCGCGGCCGGAGGCGCCGCCGCGCGATGATCTGGTCCCTCCCCGCCGAGATCGCCCCCTGGGCCGCCATGGCCCTGACCGTGCTGCTGTTCGCAGCCTTCGTGACGGAGCGCCAGCCGGTCGAGATCACCGCCTTCGCCGCCGCCGCGCTGGCGCTGTTCCTCGGGCTCGTCACCGTCGAGGACGTGACGGACGCGCTGTCGAACTCCGCCCCCGCCACCATCGGGGCGATGTTCATCCTCTGCGCCGCGCTGGTGCGCACCGGCGCGCTGGAAGAGCTGGTCGCGCGGCTGTCGCGGCTGGCCGACCGGCGCCCGGCGGCGGCCGTGGCCGGATTCCTCGGGGCGGCGGCCGCGGCCTCGGCCTTCGTCAACAACACGCCCGTGGTCATGGTGCTGATCCCGGTGGTCATCGGCCTCGCCGGGCGGGTCGGCACGGTGCCCTCGCGGCTGCTTATCCCGCTCAGCTACGTGGTCATCCTGGGCGGCACCTGCTCGATGATCGGCACCTCGACCAACCTGCTGGTCGACGGCGTCGCCCGCGACCTGGGGATGGAGCGGTTCACCCTGTTCGAGATCGCGCCCCTCGGCGTGCCGGTGGCGCTGATCGGCGCGGCCTTCCTGGCCTTCGCCGCGCCGCGCCTGCTGCCGGACCGCGGCCCCGTTGTCGCGGGCAGCGGCTCGCGCGACAGGGCCTGGCTGGCGGAGCTCTTCATCCCGCCGGAATCGCCGCTGATCGGGCAGATCGCGTCCGAGGTGCCGGATCTGGCGCGGGGCGGCGGACGGGTGCTGGACCTGATCCGCGGCGATGCCTCGCTGCGCGGCAGCCTCGCGATCGAGCCGCTGCAGGCCGGCGACACCATCGTCCTGCGCACCCGCGACGTGGAGGTCATGGGCTTCCGTGACGGCCTTGCCCGCGGGCTGGCGGTGCCGGGGCTGGAGGCCGCCCGCGCCCGGCAGTCGAACCCGATCGAGGCGCTGGTCGGCCCCGGCAGCCCGGCCCTCGGCCGGACGCTGGGCACCCTGCGCTGGCGGCGGCGCTTCGGGGTCTATCCGCTGGCCGTCCACCGCCGCGGCGCGCAGCTCGACGATCGCTTCGCCGACGCGCGGCTGGCGGTCGGCGACACGCTGCTGCTGGAAGGGTCCACCGAGGATCTGGAGCGGCTGACCCGCGAGATGGAGCTGGTGCCGCTGGCCGTCTCGGACGCCCGCGCCTTCCGGCGCGACAAGGGCTTCATCGCGCTCGGCACCATGCTGGCCGTGGTGCTGCTGGCCGCCTTCGACGTGGCGCCGATCCTGCCGCTGGCCATCGTCGGCGCGGCGCTGGTGCTGATCACCGGCTGCGTCGGCGCGCGCGAGGGAATCGGCGCCATCGACGGGGCGCTGCTGCTGCTCATCGTGTCGATGCTGGTGGTCGGCAGCGCGCTGGAACGGACCGGCGCCCTCGGCCTCGTGGTCGGGGCGCTCCAGCCGCTGCTGGAGGGTGTCTCGCCCCTGATCGTGCTGGCGGCGGTCTACGCGATGACCTCGATTCTGACCGAGTCGGTCACGAACAACGCGGTCGCCGTGGTGATGACGCCCTTCGTGGTGGCCCTGGCCCAGGCGCTCGGCTTCGATCCGCGCTGCTTCGTGGTGGCGGTGATGTTCGGCGCGTCGGCCAGCTTCGCCACGCCCATCGGGTATCAGACCAACACGCTGGTCTACAACGCGGGCGGCTACCGCTTCGCGGATTTCCTGCGGATCGGCCTGCCGATGAACGTGATCGTCGGCCTCGCCACCGTGGCGATCGCGCCGCTGATCTGGCCGCTGTCGCCCTGAGGGCCGGGCGCGGCCGGCCATCGCCCTTCCCGGCCGGGAAGGGCGAGCGAACCGTTCGACAGACCGCTTCCGACCTGCCAGGTTCGGAGGCAGAACGGCGCGGGGCGGGCAGATGGACAGTCGGGAGAAGGACAGCGAGACGCCGGCGTCCGCAGGGGCGGCCGAGATCGACCGCCTGATCGCGGCGATCCACCGGCGCGGCGACCTGAACCTGAGCGCGGCGGAACGCGCGCTCCTCTCGTCCGCGCCGCCGGCCCACATCCGGGCCCGCAAGATCCTGGCCGCGGACGCCTACAACGCCGGGCGCCACGCGGAGGCGGCCGCGCTGATGGAGGACGTCCACCGCCGCGCCCCGGATGCCGAGACCCTGCGCAACCTCGTCTCGATCCACGCCCGCCTGCGCAACCACGACCGGGCGCTGGCCCTGCTGGACACCGGCCGGGCGGGAATGGACCCGATCCTCCACGCCACCCGCACGGCCGAGGTGCTGGCGAGCGCCGGCCGCGTCGAGGAGGCGCGGGCCCGGGGCCGCGAGGCGCTGCGGCTGAAGGACGAGGCCGCGCCGGTCGCGCAGGTCCGCACGAGCATGACCACCGCCTTCGACCCCGAACGCCCCGCGGGTCAGGTGATCTCGTTCTCGCTGTGGGGCGCGGGCCGGGCCTATCTGGACGGCGCCCTGCGCAACGCCATCGCCGCCCCGCATGTCTATCCGGGCTGGACGGTGCGCTTTCACGTCGACGACAGCGTGCCGAAGGATTTCTGCGCCCGCCTCGCCGCCGAGGGGGCGGAGGTGCGCCGGATGGCGCCCGACTGGCCGGCCGCGCGCTACGGCCTCTTCTGGCGCTTCTTCGTCGAGGACGACCCGGGCGTGCGGATCTACATCGTCCGCGACGCGGATTCGGTGGTGAACGTGCGCGAGGCGGCTGCGGTGCGCGCGTGGCTGGCCTCGGGGCGGCCGTTCCACCTGATGCGCGACTGGCCGACCCATTGCGACCTGATGCTGGCGGGGATGTGGGGCGCGCATCGCGGCAACATCGGCGACATGCGCGGCCGGGTCCGCAGGCATGTCGAGGCGCAGGCCGGCACGCTCAACGACCGGGCGGGCGATCAGCGCTTCCTCGGCACCGAGATCTGGCCGCTGGTGCGCGGGCGGGTGCTGGCCCACGACAGCGCCTTCGGCATGGGAGAGCCGTTCCCGGAGGGCACCGCGATGCCCTGGCCCATGCACGTCGGACAGAACGATCAGGCCCGCGTGCAGATGGTGCGGCAGGCGCAGCGACGGCGCGCCGCGGCAGCCGCCGAAGCGGCCCCGGGCGCGCGCCCCGGCCCCGCCTCCCCCGGCGCGGGGGACTGACCCGCAAACCGCCATCTTCGCCCGCCAGGCACGCCGGCCGATGGCGGAGCGGGCCGAAGCCCCCTCGCCCGCCGGCGCCCGTCAGAGCGGCCAGATGAACGGGATCACGGCCGAGGCGATCAGCCCGGTCGTCAGGTTCAGCGGGATGCCGACGCGCATGAAGTCGGTGAAGCGATAGCCGCCCGGCCCGTAGACCAGGGTATTGGTCTGATAGCCGATCGGCGTGGCGAAACTGGCCGAGGCGGCGATCATCACCGCCACCACCAGTGGCCGGGGGTCGACCCCCATCACCTGCGCAAGCCCGATGGCGATCGGCGTCACCACCACCGCGACGGCATTGTTCGACACCAGCTCGGTCAGGACCGAGGTCAGCAGGTAGATCGACCAGATCACGAAGAAGCCCGGCAGCCCCTCCAGCAGCGGCGCCACGCCGCCCACGATCAGCGTCACCGCGCCGGAATGCTCCAGCGCCGCGCCGATGGCCAGCATCGAGAAGATCAGCGCCAGAAGCTGCCCGTCCACGTAGGAGAACGCCTCGTCGGAATCGATGCAGCGCGTCACGAGGATCAGCGCGACGGCGAAGATCGACAGCATCAGGATCGGCGCGACCCCCAGCCCCGCAAGCAGCACGATCCCGAACAGCGCCGCCAGCGCCACCGGCGCGCGACTTCGACGGAAGGCGCGGGCGGTCGGCTGGCTGACGTCGCCGAGGTTCATCTCGGCCGCGAGGCGCTGGATGTCGGCCGGCGCGCCCTCCAGCAGCAGCGTGTCGCCGACGCGCACAACCAGCTCGTCCAGCTGACGCCCGATGTTCTGGTTCCGCCGGTGGACGGCCAGCGGATAGACCCCGAATCGCCGGCGCAGGCGCATCGCGCCGAGGCTGCGGCCCACCATCTTGCAGTCGGGGGTGATCAGAACCTCGACCGTCGTCGTCTCGACCGCGCTGACCTGATCGACGCGCTTCAGGCTCTTGTTGCGCTGCAGGCTCAGCAGCTCCGTCATCTGGGTCCGCAGGACGATGCGGTCGCCCACCTCCAGCGTCACGCCCTCCAGATCGCGGCGCAGCGACACGTCGCCCCGGATCACGTCGATCAGCCGCACGCCCTCGCGCTTGAAGAGCTGCACGCTCAGCACCTCGCGGCCGATCAGGTTCGACTCGGGCGGGATCACCGCCTCGGTGAAGAACTTCATCCGGCTGCGGTCGCTCAGCAGGTTCGCCATGCTGGACCGTTCCGGCAGCAGCCAGTGCCCCACGGTGGCAAGGTAGAGCATCCCCCAGGCGACGACGACAAGCCCCAGCGGCGTCACCTCGAAGATCGTGAACGGCTCCAGCCCCCGGGTCCGCGCCACGCCGTCGACCAGTAGGTTGGTCGAGGTGCCGATCAGCGTCAGCGTGCCGCCCATGATGGCCCCGTAGCTGAGCGGGATCAGCAGCTTGGACGCCGACACCCCCAGCCGGTTCGACAGGTGGACGAAGACCGGGATCATCACCACCACGACGGGAGTGTTCGACACGAAGGCGGAACAGGCCACGACGAAGCCCATCAGCGCGGCGATGGCCATGCGCGGATTGCGCTCGGCCTTGCGCTGCACGAGCTGGGTGAAGCTTTCCAGCGCGCCGGTCCGCACCAGCCCGCCCATCACGATGAACATGGCGGCGATGGTCCAGGGCGCGGGGTTCTTCAGCACGTCGAGCGCCGACTCCCAGGGCAGCAGACCCAGCAGCAGCATCACCGCGGCGCCGCCGATGGCCACCACCTCGGTCGGATAGACCTCGCGGATGAACATCGCGAACATCACCGCGACCACCGCAAGCGTCATCAGCGCGTCCCACGGCTGCGCCGCCTCGACCAATCCCATGCACTCTGCCCCTGTTCAGGTCTGGCGGTTATCTACGCGGGCGCTTCCCGCCGGGGCAAGCATGGTTTTCCGCCGGGGCTGCACCAGCAGCATTCCCGCAACGATGGGCCCGAAGGCCGGCCGGCGCCGACCGGCGCGCACCCGGCATCGGCACGGCCCGGACGGCGCCGAAGCCGGTCGGCAGGGTCACGCGGGGCCGGAGCCGCTCAGCCGGCCGCCGTGCCGCACCATGTCCACGCGGGTCGCGCGGCCGGTGCGGTCGTCGGTCTCCACGTAGAGGCCAGACAGCGTCGCCTCGCCCATGGCCGGGGTGAATCGCCCCTTGCCCATGCCGGTGACGAAGCGGCGCATCGGCTCGTCCTTTTCCATCCCGATGACGCTCAGATAGTCGCCGCACATGCCGGCGTCGGTCAGATAGGCCGTCCCGCCCGGCAGGATCTGCGCATCGCCCGTCGGCACGTGCGTGTGGGTGCCCACCACCACGCTCGCCCGGCCGTCGCACCAGTGGCCCATGGCCATCTTCTCGGACGTCGCCTCGCAATGCACGTCGATCAGCGCCGCCTGCACCAGCCCGCCGCGCGGATGGGTCTTCAGCACCGTCTCGATGGCCGAGAACGGGTCGTCGAAGGCGCGTTTCATGAAGACCTGCCCCAGCACCTGCGCCACCAGCACCTTCCGCCCGCCCGGCGCGTCGAAGATGCGAAAGCCCCGGCCGGGCGCGTTCTTCGCGTAGTTCACGGGCCGGACGATGCGCGGCTCCGTCTCGATGAACTGCATCATGTCGCGCTGGTCGAAGGCATGATCCCCCAGAGTCACGCAATCGGCGCCTGCGTCCAGCAGCAGCTTCGCATGCGCCCCCGTCAGCCCGGCCCCGTTCGAGGCATTCTCGCCGTTCACCACGACGAAATCCAGCCGCCACTCGGCCCGCAGCTTCGGAAGCCGCTCCGCCACCGCCTGCCGCCCCGCGCGGCCCATCACATCGCCCAGAAAGAGTATCCGCATGACGCAAAGCCCTATGCCTCGGCGCGCGCGGGGGCAAGGGAAAGGCGCGTGGTCAGTCCCCGTCGTCGCCCCTCAGGCTCGCCAGCATCTCGCGCGCGGCGGCCACCGGGGCGGCCTCGCCGCGGGCCACCGCCTCGCTCAGCTCCGCCATCCGCGCCTTCGCCGCGCCGCGCTCCAGCCGGGCCAGCAGGCCGGAGCGGACCTCCTCCCGGAACCAGTAGCGCGCCTGATCCGCGCGGGCGGCGGCGAAATGACCGGTCTCGCGGCGCCAGCCGGTCAGGCGCTCCATCTCGCCCCAGGCGGCCTCCAGCCCCGTCTCGTCCACCGCCGAGACGGTCATCGCCTTCGGGAATCCCTCCGGATCCTGCGGGCGCTTCCTCAGCAGCCGCAGCGCGCCGGAGTAATCGGCGCAGGTGCGCGTCGCGGTCGCCTTCAGATCGCCGTCCGCCTTGTTGACCAGGATGAGGTCGGCCATCTCCATGATCCCGCGCTTGACGCCCTGCAGTTCGTCCCCGCCGGCGGGGGCCAGCAGCAGGACGAAGAGGTCCGACATCTCGGCCACCATGGTTTCGGACTGGCCGACGCCGACCGTCTCGACGATCACCACGTCGAACCCCGCCGCCTCGCAGAGCGCGATGGCCTCGCGCGAGCGGCGGGCGACGCCGCCGAGGTGGCTCTGGCTGGGGCTGGGGCGGATGAAGGCGTTCGGGTCGCGCGACAGCCGCTCCATCCGGGTCTTGTCGCCGAGGATCGAGCCGCCCGAGCGGGTCGAGCTGGGATCGACCGCCAGCACCGCGACGCGCTTTCCCTGCCCGGTGAGCATGGAGCCGAAGGCCTCGATGAAGGTGCTCTTGCCGACGCCCGGGGTGCCGGAGAGGCCGATGCGCACGGCCTCGCGGCCATCGCGCCGGACGGTCTCTCGCAGGGTATCGAGCAGCGCGCCCGCCGCCGCCCGGTGATCGGCGCGGCTGCTTTCCACCAGCGTGACGGCGCGGGACAGGGCCCGGCGGTCGCCCGCCGTGATGCGCTGCGCGAGGTCTTCGATGTCCATGCGGCCTCCGGGTCCGGTCGGAGGAGAGATGCACGAGGCGGCAGGGGCAAGTCCAGCCCTTGGGGTGGAAGGGACACCCTCGGGCCCGCCCCCTGGATGCGACAGGGGGCACCATCATCCTCGGGCTCGACCCGAGGATCTCGTGGTGCGGACCGTTCAGGACAGGCCACATGCCCGCTCCCCGCGCCCCGACCGTCCCCGGGGGGAGCGAAGGGCCGCGTCCGGCCCCGGACGGGCGCTGCGCAACAAATGCACGGGTGCGCTTTATGGCGACGCCACATCGTTCGGCTGTTCGGCGCGGGACGTCGACCATGCGCCCGGCCGCCCGGAGGGCCGGGCGCGGCCCGGGGCTGGTCGCCCCGAGCAGGCGTATGTGCGGCGTTGGTTCGAGGTAAGCGCAGAGGGCCGCGTCCGGCCCTGGACGGGCGCTCCACCACGACTGCACGGGTGCGCTTTATGGCAACGCCACATCGCACGACTGTCCGGCGCGGGCGGACAACATGCGCCCGGCCGTCACGCCGTAGGCGTGCCGATTCATGGCGGCGCACCTCCGGTGCGACGGGAGGGCCGGGCGCGGCCCGGGGCTGGTCGCCCCGGGCTGGCACATGTGCGATGTGGTAGCGCACGCCGCCCTCGCGCCCGCAACCAATCGCCTCCCCCTTCCCCCCGCGCCCCGCCTCGCCCATAACCTCGTCGCCATGACCGCCCTGCCCGACCTGCCGATCCGCGCCGCCCTGCCGGAGCTTCTCGCCGCCCTGCGCGCGACCCGCCGCGCCGTGCTGCAGGCACCGCCCGGCGCGGGGAAGACGACCATCGTCCCCCTCGCCCTGCTCGACGCCGGCATCACCCCCTGCCGCATCGTCATGCTGGAGCCGCGCCGCCTCGCCGCCCGATCCGCCGCCGAGCGGATGGCCGAGACCCTGGGCGAAGCCCCCGGCCAAACCGTCGGCTACCGCATCCGGGGCGAGGCGCGCACCTCCCGGGCGACCCGGATCGAGGTCGTCACCGAAGGCATCCTCACCCGCATGATCCAGTCCGATCCAGACCTGACCGGCATCGGCGCGGTGATCTTCGACGAATTCCACGAACGCTCCCTCAACGCCGATCTCGGTGTGGCCTTGTGCCTCGAAATCGGGGCCCTGCGGGACGATCTTCACCTCGTCGCCATGTCCGCCACGCTCGACGCCGGGCCGGTGGCGGCGCTGATGGAGGCTCCGCTCGTCACCTCCGAGGGCCGGATGTTCCCGGTCGAGACGCGATACCTCCCGGCCCCCGTCCCGAAGACGACGCGCTTCGAGACGGCGCTGGCGGACCTCATCCTCCAGGCCGCCGCCGAGACAGAGGGCGGCATCCTCGCCTTCCTGCCCGGCGAGGGCGAGATCCGCCGGACCGAGGCGCTGCTGAAAGACCGTCTGCCCGCCGACTGCCGCCTCCGCCCGCTCTACGGCGCGATGGATTTCGCCGCGCAGCGCGCCGCCATCCGGCCCGAGCGCGAGGGGCGCAAGGTGGTGCTTGCGACGGCCATCGCCGAAACCTCGCTGACGATCGAGGACATCCGCGTCGTCGTGGACGGCGGCCTCGCCCGGCGCGCGCGGTTCGATCCCGGCTCCGGCATGTCCCGCCTCGTGACCGAGCGCGTCACCCGAGCCGAGGCCGACCAGCGCCGGGGCCGCGCGGGCCGGGTGGCCGAAGGCACCTGCTACCGCCTGCGCACCCGAGGCGAGGACGGCGCGCTCGCCGCCTTCCCGCCGGCCGAGATCGAGACAGCGGACCTCGCGCCGCTGGCGCTGGAACTGGCGCTCTGGGGGGCGGAACCGGGCGAGATGCCCTTCCTCACGCAGCCCAACCCCGGCGCCTTCGCCGAGGCGCAGGGTCTGCTGCGGATGCTCGGTGCGCTGGACCGCGACGGCCGGATCACCGACCACGGCCGCCGCCTGGCCGCGCTGCCGCTGCACCCGCGCCTCGGCCACATGCTGGAGCGGGGCGGCGCGGGCGCCGCCCTGCCCGCCGCCCTGCTGGCGGAGCAGGACATCCTCCCGCGCGGTGCGCCGGTGGACCTGAGCCTGCGCCTCGACGCCGCCCGCGATCCGGGCCGGTTCGAGCGGGAGCGCGGGCTGAAGGTCGACCGGGGCGTGCTGGAGCGGGTCCGGGCCGAGGCGAAGCGCCTCTCCGCGGGCCGGGCGTCCGGCCCGGGGCTGGACCTGCCCGAACTGGCCGCCCTCGCCTATCCCGACCGCATCGGCCTGCGCCGCCTCGGCGACGCGCCGCGCTGGCTGCTGTCGGGCGGCAAGGGCGCGGCGATGGCCGACAGCGATCCGCTGGCGGGGCAGCGGCTGATCGTGGCGACCGATCTCGACGGCGACCCGCGCGAGGCGAAGGTGCGCCAGGCGGTGGCCATCCCGGAAAGCGCCCTCAGGGCGGTCTTCGGCGACCACATCGCCCGGGTCGAGACCTGCGCCTGGTCCCGCCGCGAGCGCCGGGTCGTGGCGCGCCAGCAGGAACGGCTCGGCGCCATCGCGCTCGACGACCGCATCCGGCGCGACGCCCCGCCCGACGAAATGGCCCGCGCCATGCTGGACGGCGTCCGCGACCTGGGCCTGAGCGAGAGCGAGCCGGCCCGCCTGCTGCGCGCCCGCGTGGCGCTGGCCCGGGCGGCGGGCGAAGATCTGCCCGACATGTCGGACGACGCGCTGATGGCTTCGCTGGAGGACTGGCTGCTGCCGTTCCTGACCGGCGTGAAGACCGCCGCCGACTGGCGGACCTTCGACATCCTGCCCGCGCTGCAGGCGATGCTGGGCCACGACGGCAGACAGCGCCTCGACCGCACCGTCCCCGCCCGGTTCGAGACCCCGCTGGGCCGCTCCATCGCCATCGACTACGCGGGCGAGCACCCCTCGATCGAGCTGCGCCTCCAGGAGCTTTTCGGCCAGACCACCCACCCGACGGCGGCCGGCCAGCCGCTGCGCATCACGCTGCTGTCGCCCGCCGGGCGGCCGGTTCAGGTGACGATGGACCTGCCGGGCTTCTGGTCCAGCTCCTATGCCGACGTGCGCAAGGACATGCGCGGACGTTACCCGAAGCACCCCTGGCCCGAGGATCCGACGACGGCGGACCCGACGCTCCGGGCGAAAGCGCGGCGCTGAGACAGAGGTTCGCGTGGGGGCTCTGCCCCCACACCCCCGGAGTATTTGAAACGAAAAAATAGGGGCGAGGGTTCTCTCATTCTTTCGTCGGAAATACTCCCGCCGGAGGCCTCCGGCCGGCCCGGGGGCCGACCGGATCGAGGCGCGCTCGGCGAGGCAGGATCAGACGCCGAGGCACCAGCGCATGATCGACTTCTGCACGTGCAGGCGGTTCTCGGCCTCGTCGAAGATCACCGACTGCGGGCCGTCCATGACCGAAGAGGTGACCTCCTCGCCCCGGTGCGCGGGCAGGCAGTGCATGAAGAGCGCCTGCTCGCCCGCCGTCTCCATCAGCCGGTCGTCCACCTGATACGCCCGCAGCAGGTTGTGCCGCCGCTCGCGCGTCGATTGCGCGTCGTGCATCGACACCCAGGTGTCCGCGACCACCAGATCGGCGCCGGCGACAGCCTTCCAGGGATCGCGTTCGATGGTGAATGCCACATTCTTCTCGCGGGCGCGGTCGACGTAGTCCCGGTCGGGGTCGAGCTGCTGCGGTCCGGTGAAGGTCAGCTGGAAATCGAACTGCTCGGCCGCGTGCAGGAAGGAGGCGAAGACGTTGTTGCCGTCGCCGCACCAGACCACCTTCTTCCCGGCGATCGGGCCGCGGTGTTCCTCGAACGTCATGACGTCGGCCATGATCTGGCAGGGGTGCGAGCGGTCGGTCAGGCCGTTGATGACCGGCACCGTCGCCGCCTCGGACATCTCGTGCAGGATGTCCTCGGAGAAGGTGCGGATCATGATCAGATCCACGTAGCGCGACATGACGCGCGCCGTGTCGGCGATGGTCTCGCCATGACCCAGCTGCATGTCCGAGCCCGACAGCACCATCGTCTCGCCGCCCATCTGGCGCACGCCCACGTCGAAGGACACCCGCGTCCGGGTCGAGGGTTTCTCGAAGATCAGCGCGACCATGCGGCCCTTCAGCGGCTGGTCATCGTCCGGCGTGCCGCGCGGGCGGCCGTGGCGGGCGTCCTTCATCGCGCGGGCGTTGTCGATGATCTGCCGCAGGTCGCTGCGGCCGGTGGTGTGGATGTCGAGAAAGCTGGTCATTGGATCGGTCTTTGTCTTGCCGCGCGGTGCGGGATCCTGCTCCGCGCGGTGGATATCGTGGCGCCCCTGTGGTCGAACCGGAGGCGTGCGTGTCAGGCCGTCATCGACGCGGCGGCGCGGCCGAGGCGGGCGGTGGCCTCCGACAGTTCCTCGTCCGTGATGTTCAGCGGCGGCAGGATGCGGATGACGTTCTCGGCCGCGGGGACCGTGATGACCTCGTTCGCATAGCCCGCCTTCACCACGTCGGCGTTCGGCTTCACGCATTTGAGCCCCAGCATCAGGCCCCGCCCGCGGACGCTTTCGAAGACGTCCGGATGCTCGGCCACCAGCCCCTCCAGCTTCTGCCGGAAGAGCGAGGCCTTGCGGTTCACCTCGGCCAGGAACTCCGGAGAGGACACCTCGTCCATCACCGCCTTGCCGACCGCGCAGCCCAGCGGGTTGCCGCCGTAGGTCGACCCGTGGGTGCCCGCGGTCATGCCCGATGCCGCGTCCTCGGTCGCCAGCACGGCGCCCAGCGGGAAGCCGCCGCCGATGCCCTTGGCGACCATCATGATGTCGGGGGTGATCCCGAAATACTCGTGCGCGAAGAGCCGCCCCGTCCGGCCGACGCCGCACTGCACCTCGTCGAGGATCAGGAGCGTGCCGGTCTCGTCGCAGAGCTGCCGCAGGCCCTTCAGGAACGCCTCGTCCGCGACGTTGATGCCGCCCTCGCCCTGCACCGGCTCGACCATGATCGCGGCCGTGGTGTCCGACACCGCCGCCTTCACCGCCTCCAGATCGCCGAAGGTGAACTGTCTGAAACCCGGCAGCAGCGGGCCGAAGCCCTTGGCCATCTTCTCGGTCGGCACGGCGGCGATGGCGGCCGACGAACGGCCGTGGAAGGCACCGTTGAAGGCGAAGATCTCGGTGCGGTCATTCGCGCCCTTCTCGTAGTGGTACTTGCGAGCCATCTTCACGGCCAGCTCGCAGGCTTCCGTCCCCGAGTTGGTGAAGAAGCAGGTGTCGGCGAAGGTGGTTTCCACCAGCTTGTCGGCCAGCGCCTGCTGTTCGGGGATCTCGTAGAGGTTCGACAGGTGCCAGACCTTCTGCGCCTGGTTCGTGATCGCCTCCACCAGCTTCGGATGCGCATGGCCCAGCACGTTCACGGCGATGCCGGAGCCGAGATCGAGAAAGCGGCGCCCGTCCGCCTCGATCAGCCAGGTGCCTTCGCCCTTCTCGAAGTGAAGCGGCGCGCGGGAATAGGTCGGCAGGACGGAGGGGATCATGCGGATGTCCTCATCTGGAAGAGCCATGACTGAGCATGAGGCTCGGGACCAAGTCAAGTTGAGCGGATTGTCTGGCGGGGGTGCGCCGGTAATGGCGCGGGAACACGAAGAAACGTCAGGCGCGGGTGCGTCGGCGTCGGGTCTCGGCAGGGATGCGGTTCGTGGTCATGGCGCGATGCATACTTTGCAATTCGCGATCTGGAAAGTGCAAACTGCGGGACGGGGCATCGCCGGGAGCAGGACATGACAGACATGCGGATCATCGAGGGCGGGTGCCTCTGCGGCGCGGTCCGCTACCGGGTGGCGGATGCCTTCGCCTATGCGCTGATCTGCCATTGCTCGCTCTGCCGGCGGGCGACGGGGGCGGCGTCGAAGCCCTTCGCGGGGATCGCCGCGGAAAGGTTCGAGATCGTGGCCGGCACCCCCGCCCTGTGGGGCGATCCGGGGCCGGACGGCACGGCCCCGCACGATCTGCGCTGCGGCGCCTGCGGGTCGCTGCTGGCCTCGGTGGTGCGCGACGGGACCTTCGTGCACGTGACTTTGGGCACGCTGGACGAAAGCCCGACGATCCGGCCGCAGGCGCACATCTTCGCCGGCTCGAAGGCGGAATGGGAGGTGATCGGCGACGACCTGCCGCAATTCGCGGCCTTCCCCGACTGACGGAGAGCGCGGACCTGCGGCCGCGCCCCGCCTCCGGCGCCCCGGTGGCATCGCCCCCGCGCGGGGCCGACGGGACGGCGGGCGGGGCGATGCCCGGCACGGGCGAGCGCCGTGCGATGTCCATGATGCGGCGGCCACCCTGCGGCCGCCGCATCCGTCGCTCAGCCCAGGTCCCGCACCCGCTCGGGCTCGATCAGCTTGATCTTGCGGTTCGTCACGCCCAGCGGCGCCATCCGCTCGCGGTGCGCCGCCATGTTGGCGTGGGCGCCGTGTTCCTTCAGGCAGTCCTTGTCCTCCCACTCCTCGTAGACGCGGAAGAGCGTGGGCTCGCCGACGCTCTGGAAGAAGCGGTAGGTGATGCAGCCGCGCTCCTGCGCGGTGGCTTCCTCGGCCAGGCGGAAGTTCTCCTTCGCCTTCTCGACGTGCTCGGCCGGGACTTCCATGGTGCCGGAGACGATGATCATGGTCTTTCCTCCCTCGTGGATGGTCTGGCGGGCATCATGCAGGTCGCAGCCCCGGGGTAAAGCGCGCGCATCCGGGCAACGCATCCCTGGCGCTGTCCCGGCACTGTCCTTCGGCGGCGGGCCGTGGCAGGCTTCGCCCCGGATCAGCGCGGAAGGAAGCGCCATGCATGTCGACGGAGCCTGCCATTGCGGCGCCATCGCCTGGGAGGCGGAGGTCGATCCCTCGGTCGTCTCTGCCTGCCATTGCCACGCCTGCCAGACCCTGACCGGCACGGTCTTCCGCCTGACCGTGAACGCGGCCGAACGGGACCTGCGGTTCACCAGGGGCACGCCGAAGATCTACCGCAAGCCGGCGGACAGCGGGCGGATCAGGCTGCAGGGCTTCTGCGGCGACTGCGGCAGCCAGATCTTCGCCACGTCCGAGGAGGATCCGGCACGGCCGGGTCAGCGCGTCTTCGGCCTGCGCATCGGCGCGCTGGCGCAGCGCGAGGCCTTCGTTCCGACGCGCCACATCTGGACCCGGACCCGCCTGCCCTGGCTGCCGGAGATGCCGGGCACGGACGAGAGCGAACACTGATCCGGTCCCCGCACCGGTCCGCATAGGTTCGCGTTGTTCGGGCGCGGAGGCACCGGGCGCCGCGGGCCGACCCCCGCGCAGGGCCTTCAGAGGCTCAGCTTGTCCCGCATGAAGGCCAGCGCCACCGACAGGCCATCCGGGGCGATCCCGTGGCCGGTGCCCTTCATGACGTGGGCATAGACTTCCTTGAAGCCCGCCGCCTGCAGCGCCTCCGCCGCCTGGGGCAGCGATTGCGGCGGCACCACGTCGTCGGCGTCGCCATGCACCAGCAGCACCGGCATCCGGCTGACCACGTCGTCCGCGAAGGTCTCCGCGTCCAGCAGCCGGCCCGAGAACGCCACGATCCCCGCCACCGGATCCTCGCGCCGGGGCGCAACGTAGAGCGACATCATCGTCCCCTGGCTGAAGCCGAAAAGCACCACCTGCTCGGGCAGCACGTCCTCGTCCACCATCAGCGCGTCGAGAAAGGCGTTCAGGTCCTCCACCGCCCGGTCGCGGCCGGCCTCGGCCGCCTCCTGGCTCGACCCGTCCCGCCAGGGGATGGGGAACCACTGGAACCCGAAGGGCGCACCGGGCACCTGTTCGGGCGCGTCGGGCGCGACGAAGAGCGTGTCCGGAAGGTGTTCGCCCAGCACGTCGGCGATGCCCAGCAGATCCGCGCCGTTGGCGCCGTAGCCGTGCAGGAAGACCACGATCGAGCGCGTCTCGCCCGAGACCGGCTCCTTCCGGCCCGCGTTGAGTACCCGTGTCATGCCCGATCCCCCCTCATGCGCCTGCGTCCTTCATGCCAGTCCCTCCCTGCCCTTCGCGGTCAGGTAATATTCCCAAAGCAGCCGCGCCGCCACCCCGCGCCAGGGCGACCAGGCGCGGGCCGTCTCGCGCAGCGCCGCGTCGCGCGGCCGGTCGGCCCAGCCGTAGAGGAGCCGCGCCGCCTCCTGCAAGGCCAGATCGCCGGCCGGGAACACATCCGCCCGGCCGAGGGCGATCATCGCGTAGATCTCGGCCGTCCAGCGCCCGATGCCCGGCAGCGCCACCAGCGCGGCGATGGCCGTCTCGTCCGGGCAGGCGCGCAGCGCGTCGAAATCGAATCCCGAGGCGGCAAGCGCCAGGATGTAGCGCTGTTTCGGCCGCGTCAGCCCGACGGCGCGCAGCCCCTCCGCGCCCGCCGCCACGACCGTTTCGGGCGCGGTCAGCCCCGCCGCCTCGACCCGCGCCCAGATCGCCGCGGCCGAGGCGGTGGACACCTGCTGCCCCACGATCGCGTGCATCAGCGTGGCGAAGCCGTCCGCTCTGCGCCGCAGCGGCGGCAGGCCGCAGAGCGCGAAGGCCCGCGCCATGCCCGAATCGCGCGCGGCCAGCCAGAGGGCCCCCTCGCGCAGGTCCGCTTCAGTCTCGATGATCCGCCCGGCGCTCATGCGGCCGTCCGCGCCCGGGCCGGCGCGGCCTTCCCCTCCGGGGCGTTCCTCAGCGGCGGGCGGTCGATCATCGTGCCCCGCAGTCCGAGGCGCCGCGCCCATGCGACTCCGGCCGGATCGCACGCGGCAGGCCTGCGGGTGCTGTCGCGCAGATCGGCCCCGCTGATCCGCCCCGCGCTCATGCGATCGTCCGCGCCCAGGCCAGCGCGGCCTCCGCATCCGAAACGATCGGCATCCCGTCGGGCGGCGGCGGGCGGTCGATCATCGCCACCCGAAGGCCGAGACGCCGCGCCGCCGCGACCTTGGCGAAGGAGGCCGCGCCCCCGGCGTTGCGGCAGACCAGCCAATCGATCCCCGCCAGCGCCATGAACGCCGTCTCGTCCTCCGCCGAGGCGGGCGGGCGGGCGACGACGTTCCGCCAGCCCTCGGGCAGAGTCCGCGGCGGGTCGATCGAGCGCAACAGGACCTCGCATCCTTCCAGCGCCGGGAACCGCCCGCCGCCCGCGTCGATCAGTCGGCCGAGTTCGAGCCGTCCGACTGCCAGCAACACGCGGGCGCCCCGCGGCACCATCCGGGCGGCCTCCTCCAGCGTGGCGGCGTGGTGCCAGGTGTCGTCCGGCCCCTCCCGCCAGGCGGGCCGTTCCAGCCGCAGACAGGGCAGGCCGCGTTCGGTGCATATCCGGACGGTCCGGGCGGTGATCCGCGCGGCGAAGGGATGTGTGGCGTCGATCACCGCGCGGATCGGCTCGCTGGCGAGGTAGCGGCGGAAGCCGTCGTCGCCGCCGAAGCCGCCGATCCGCACCGGCAGGGGCAGGTCCTCGATGCTCGCCACCGCGCCGGCGAAGGAGGCGACGGCCGGCACCCCCGCCTCCGCCAGCCGCGCGGCCAGCGCCCGCGCCTCGGCGGTGCCGGCGAGCAGCAGGATCACGAGGTGCCCCCGTCCGGGCCGCTGTCCGAGCCGCCGCGTGAGTCGCCGTCGCGGCCACCCTTCAAGCCGCCGCCCGCGGCGCGGTTGTCCGCGGCGCGCGCTTCGGCCTCGGCCTCGGCCGCCGCCCCGTCGTCGGGCTTCGAATCGCCCCCGACCGCCTGCGCATCCCCGGCGCGCGCCTCGTCATCCGACCCCGCCCGCGCGAGGATCGCGCCCGCCCGGTCGATCACGACCACGTCGGCCCGCGCCATGCCGCCCAGCCTCTTGCGCACCTGCGCCAGAGCCGCCTCGGCCACCCAGGCCGGGTAGTCGGGCCCGATCATCCGCAGCGCCTCGGCCGTGGTGTTGGCGCCGGCCGCGCCGGGTGTGCCGAAACGTGCCGCCAGATCGGCGAAATCCACCTGGCTGCGGCCCGAGTGCAGATCCCCCGCGCCCTGCGCCAGCTTGGTCAGCTTGCCCAGCCCGCCGCCCACCGTCACCCGCGCGACCGGATGCGCGGCCAGGTATTTCAGCATCCCGCCGGCGAAGTCGCCCATGTCCAGCATCGCGTGATCCGGCAGCCGATGAAGCGCCTGCACCACCCGCTCGCTGGTGGCGCCGGTGCAGCCGGCCACATGGGTCTGGCCGCTGGCCCGGGCCACGTCCACCCCGCGGTGGATCGAGGCGATCCAGGCCGCGCAGGAGAACGGCCGCACGATCCCGGTGGTGCCGAGGATCGACAGCCCCCCGACGATGCCCAGCCGGGGGTTCCACGTCTTCTCCGCCAGCGCGGCGCCGCCGGGCACGGAGATGGTGATGCGGATGTCCGGGGCCCGGTTCAGGCGGGCGGCCATCTCCTCCACCGTCTCGCGCATCATCTGCCGGGGCACCGGGTTGATCGCCGGCTCGCCCACGGGCACCGGCAGGCCCGGCCGGGTCACCGTGCCAACGCCCTCGCCAGCAGCGAAGACGATGCCGCCGCCGGAGGGTTCGACCCGCACGCGGATCAGCGCGCCGTGGGTGACGTCGGGGTCGTCGCCCGCGTCCTTGACGATGCCCGCCTCGGCCCGGTCGGGTCCGCCGGTCAGTTCCGCCACGGCGAAGACGGGACGTTCGCCCTTCGGCAGGGTGATCCGCACCCGATCGGGCCGCCCCTCGCCCCAGAGCAGCATCAGCGCCGCCCGGAGGGCGGCGGTGGCGCAGGCGCCCGTGGTCCAGCCACGGCGCAGGGGGCCTTCGGGGATCCGGCTCATCGCGCCCGACAATACCCCCGGCGGCGCGGCTGGCCAGAGGAGATTGCCCCGAAGCGCGGTGCGCAGAGCCGGGCGCAACGGGTGCCGTGTGAGCGCCGGCCCGTGGGGTGGCGCATGCAACGGCCGAGTGGGTGCGCTTTATGGCGGTATTCTCGTCTTCCCCCCGAGGCCGGGCAAGACGTCGACGCAGCGCCAGCGCGCGGGGACGGGCCGGCGCTCGCACGGCGCCTTCGGCTCGATTCCGTGCGGGCGAACCGAAAGCGCCGCAGGAAAGAAGCCGCTTGCGCCATGAGACACACCACCTGCCCTCGCCCATCCGGCCCGAAGCACGACCGCTTCCTCCACCCTTTCCCGGAGCGGCCGGAACCTCCATATATCCCCAATGACCGACTCGCTCGCCCTTCCCGGCCTGTCCTGGCCCGTGCTCGAACCCGGCTGGGTCTGGCTCTGCGGCGCCGGCCCCGGCGATCCCGGGCTGCTGACGCTGCACGCCGTCAACGGGCTGCGGCAGGCCGACGTGGTGATCTACGACGCCCTCGTGCAGGAGGCGATCCTCGACTGGGCCCCGCAGGCCGAACACGTCTATGCCGGCAAGCGCGGCGGCAAGCCCTCTGCGAAGCAGCGCGACATCTCGCTGCGGCTGGTCGACCTCGCCCGCGCCGGCAAGCGGGTGCTGCGGCTGAAGGGCGGCGACCCCTTCGTCTTCGGCCGCGGCGGCGAAGAGGCGCAGACCCTGATCCAGCACGGCGTCAACGTCCGCATCATCCCCGGCATCAGCGCGGGCATCGGCGGTCTGGCCTATGCGGGCATCCCGGTCACGCACCGCGACGTGAACCAGTCCGTCACCTTCGTCACCGGCCACGACCAGTCGGGCGCCACCCCGCAGTCGCTGAACTGGCGGGCCATCGCCGAGGGCAGTCAGGTGCTGGTGATCTACATGGGCATGAAGCACGTCCGTCAGATCGCCGCGGCCCTGATCGACGCCGGCAAGCCGGCGGACGAGCCCTGCGCCGTCGTCTGCTCGGCCACCACCCCGCAGGAGCGGGTGCTGGAGACGACGCTGGGCCGCATGGCCGAGGATATCGAGGCGGCGGGGCTGGAGCCGCCGGCGATCCTCTGCGTCGGGCGGTCGGTGCTGATGCGTCAGGTGCTCGACTGGCAGGCGCTGGCTCGGGGCGAAGCGCCGCGCAACCTCGACCCGCTGGGACGCGGACGTCCGGCCGAGGCCTCATGACCGGACTGCTTGTCGCCGCGCCCGCCTCGGGCGCCGGCAAGACGACCGTCACCCTGGCGCTGCTGCGGCTGATGGCCCGGCGCGGGCTGGCCGTCCGCCCGGCGAAATCCGGACCCGACTACATCGACCCCCGCTTCCACGAGGCCGCCTGCGGCGTCGAATGCATGAACCTCGACGCCTGGGCGATGTCGCCCGCCCGGCTCGCCGCGCTCGCGGGTGGAGAGGCCGAACCGGGCCATGACCGCAGCCGCGACCCGATGCTGGTGGTCGAGGGTGCCATGGGCCTCTTCGACGGCGCCCCGCCCGAGGGGCGCGGCTCGGCCGCCGATCTGGCGCGCCTCCTCGGCCTGCCGGTGGTGCTGGTGATCGATGCCGCCAGCATGGCGCAGTCCGTCGCGCCGCTGGTCGCCGGCTTCGCGCGGCACGATCCGGCGGTGAGGGTGGCCGGCGTCATACTCAACCGCGTCGGCTCCCCCCGGCACGAGGCGATGCTGCGCCGGGCTCTGACGCCGCTCGGCCTGCCGGTGCTGGCCGCCCTGCCCCGGCGCGCCGACCTGCACCTGCCCTCGCGCCACCTGGGTCTCGTCCAGGCCGGAGAACGGGGCGACCTCGACGCAATCCTCGACCGCGCCGCCGACTGGCTGGAGCCCGCTCTCGACCTCGACGCCCTGCTGGCGCTGGCCGACGATGCGCGGCTGCCCGCCCCGGGGGACGCCGCCCGCCTGCGGCCGCCCGCCCAGAGGATCGCGGTGGCGCAGGACGCCGCCTTCGCCTTCACCTACCGCCACATGCTGGCCGACTGGCGCGCGGACGGGGCCGAGGTGCTGCCCTTCTCGCCGCTGGCGGACGAGCCGGTGCCCGAGGCCGGGGCCGTTTTCCTGCCCGGCGGTTATCCAGAACTGCACGCCGGTCGGCTGGCCGCGGCGGGACGCTTCCTCTCCAGCCTGCGCACGGCGGCGGAAAGCGCCATCGTCCACGGCGAATGCGGCGGCTACATGGTGCTGGGCCGCGTGCTGGTCGATGCCGACGGCCACGCGCACGAGATGGCGGGGCTGCTGGACCTCGAGACCTCGTTCCGCACCCGCCGCCTGCACCTCGGCTATCGCCGGCTGACCGACCTCGGCGGCCCCTTCGGCGGCACGCTCGCGGGGCACGAGTTCCACTACGCCACGACGCTCCGGGCCATGGGGGCACCGCTCTACGAGGCACGGGACGCCGAAGGCAACGACCTGCCGCCGATGGGCCTGCGGCACGGGCGGGTCTCGGGCTCCTTCGCGCATGTCATAGACCGGGCGGACCGGCCGGAGGTCTGAGGCCTCCCCGGGGCAGCGCTGCGGAGAAGCGGCTCTGCAGATCTTCCACGCATACCAGCGATCGCCAGCCTCTGGCCCGCCCCCCCCGACTCGCCGGCCGGATGGCCCGGCGCTACGGCCACGCCCCGACCCCGCATCCGCGCACAGATGCAGACCCGCGGTCGCGCTTGCGCCGCCAGGGGCCCGGGGCTACCGATGACGGGCAGAGGAGACGACCGATGACCACCACCGACCCGGCCCACACCGCCCCGGACGACGACCGCCGGGCGAAGCGCAACGTGGCGGTCCTGGTGATGGCGCAGGCAATCCTCGGGGCGCAGATGCCGATGATCTTCACCATCGGCGGGCTGGCCGGGCAGTCGCTGGCCACCAATCCCTGCTTCGCCACGCTGCCGATCTCGCTGATCGTGCTGGGCTCGATGCTGACGGCGACGCCGCTCAGCTGGGTGATGCAGCGCTACGGCCGCCGGGCGGGGTTCTTCGTCGGCGCGACGGGCGGGGCGCTCGGCGGGGTGATCGGGGCGATCGGGCTCTACCTCGCCTCCTTCCCGATCTTCCTGCTGGGCAGCTTCTGCACCGGCATCTACATGTCCGCGCACGGCTTCTACCGCTTCGCCGCCGCCGACACGGCGTCCGAGACGTTCCGGCCCAAGGCGATCTCCTGGGTGATGGCGGGCGGCCTCGTCTCGGCCCTGATCGGCCCGCAACTGGTGAAGGTGACGGCGGACGCGATGGTCGTGCCCTTCATGGGCACCTACCTGGCCGTCATCACTTTGAACGTGCTGGGCTCGCTGCTCTTCACCCTGCTCGACATCCCGCGCCCGCCCCGGCCCGCGCAGGACGCGCCCAAGGGCCGCTCGCGGCTGGAGCTGCTGACCACGCCCCGGATCGCCGTGGCGGTGATCTGCGCGATGGTGTCCTACGCGCTGATGAACCTCGTGATGACCTCGACCCCGCTGGCGGTCGTGGGCTGCGGGTTCCAGAAATCGAACGCCGCCGACGTCGTCTCGGCGCATGTGCTGGCGATGTTCGTGCCCTCCTTCTTCACCGGCAACCTGATCGTGCGCTTCGGGGTCGAGAAGATCATGGCCACCGGCCTCGCCATCCTCGCCGCCGCCGGGGCGGTGGCGCTTCAGGGGGTGGATCTCGCCAACTTCTTCATTGCGCTGATCCTGCTGGGGATCGGCTGGAACTTCGGCTTCATCGGCGCGACCACGATGCTGGCCAGCGCCCATGCCCCGCACGAGCGGGGGCGGATGCAGGGGCTCAACGACCTGATCGTCTTCGGCGGCGTGACCGTGGCCTCGCTGGCCTCGGGCGGGCTGATGAACTGCTCGGGCGGCTCGGCCGTGCAGGGCTGGGCGGCGGTGAACCTCGCCATGGCGCCGTTCCTCGCGCTGGCGGGCGGGGCGCTGATCTGGCTGGTGCTGCGGCCGAGGGATCGCGGGCTGGGAGGCGCGGCGTGATACTGGAGCTCGAGGTCATGTGCCCGAACGAGGCGGTGGCCGATGCCATCGCCGAGGCGCTGCTGGAGGCGCGGCTCGTCGCCTGCGCCAACCGCGCGGCGGTGGCGACCAGCCTCTACCGCTGGCAGGGCCGGGTGGAGCGGGAATTCGAGGTGCCGCTGCACCTGAAGACGCGCATCGATCTGGCCGAGGCGGCGGAGGCGGCGATCCGCTCCGGTCACCCCTACGAGGTCCCGCCGATCCTGCGCCGCGAGGTGGCGGCGAACGCGGATTACGAGGCCTGGGTGGTGGCCGAGACGAGCTGAGCCGCGGCCCGGCCCACGGCGCCGCGATGCGTCGGAGCGAGGGCGCCGATCCGGTCCGGGCGATCCGGCGCTGATGCGTGTGATGTGACGCCTGAACGACCCGCGCGGCGCATCGAACTGTCGGAACGGCGCGGGCTGCGGGTGCCGCTCTCGGCAGACCATGTCCGACCGGTTGAAGCGCAGGCGCGCCTGCGGGATGGCGGGCGGGGCGACGCTCCGCAGGAGCGAGCGCCGTACGGCATCGCGCTACCAGCGGCCGGTGGCGGCCGCGAAGGCGAGCGCCAGACGCTGACGGAAGGGGCTGCGGGCAAGGCCGCCGGCGGCGACAGAGTCCGGCCGCGCCCGCGCCGCCCGCAGGATCGCCCCGGCGCCCGCCACCGGCAGCATCGCCGCCCCCGGCAGCGCCCCGCGCCGGGCGCGGGCGCGGGTCAGCCGGTCCAGCCCCTCGCCCGCCAGCGCCGCGATGTCGGCGCCCGGCGGCAGCGGCACCCGGTGCAGCGTCGTCAGCTCCGGCACCGCCAGCAACCAGTTCGCCAGCCCGAGCGCCCAGCCGGCATCGCGGGCCGCCTTCTGCGCCGCCCCCTCCGCCACCGCCGGGTCCGCCCCAGGATCCACCACCGACTCCCCCGCGGCCGCCGCACCGTCCCGTCCGGCGTCGGGATCCCCCGCTCCTCCGGCGGCGCCCGGCGCTGCGCGGCCGTCCGGCAGGCCCAGCGCCCGCGCCGCCGCAAGGGTCAGCCCGCCGGAGGTCGCCTCCAGATAGCCCGACAGCGCGGCGGCATCCGCAAACGGCTGCGCCTCCAGATCCGCGTGGCGGGCGACGATCAGATCGTCCAGCAACGCCGCGCCGGTCCGGTCCAGCACCAGCGCCAGCGGCAGCACCACCTCGTGCCGCCGCACCGGCCCGCCGTCCGCGATCTCCGCCAGCGCGTCGCGCCACCATTGCAGGCGGATCGCCGCGATCCCCGGCTCCTGCGTCACCCAGGGCGCGCGCGCCACCTCCACGTTGAAGGCATAGAGAGGGAAGAGCACCCGCCGCGCCTCGGGCGGGGCCGCCATGGCCGCGCGGAACCGGTGCGGATCCCCGCGTTCGACGATCCCGGCGCAGGCGATCACATCAGGGCCCAGATCCAGTGTCACCGGTTCGCCCCCCGCACTTCAGCGCCCTGCACCGCTTCCGCAACGGTGGCCCGGCGAAAACGATCCGCGGCGGCAGAACGCCCGCCCCTTACCTGCGCCGGGCAGCCTCGGCCGCTCGCGACCCGCGCCTCGACCGGCATCTCGCAGCGCGGGGACCCTGCCCCGTCCGGCCCGCCCGGGATGCCGAGACGACCCGACCCGCCGGCCCGCCGCATCGCCGGTTCCGCCCGCCGGCTGCCTGCGCGTCCCTCAACCCGCATCCGCCAGCACCTCGCGGATCAGCGCCTCGACCTCGGGCGCGGCAATGATGTCGAGATGGCCGCGCCCCTCGACCACCACGTAGCGGCCCCTGTCCGTGACCTCCGACATCGCGGGGCGGTAGGCCTCCGGGCGGAAGGCCTCGTCCTCCGCTCCCACGGCCAGCACGAAGGGCGGCAGCGCGGCCACGTCCGCACGCCAGTCCCGCCGCGGCGCGTAGGACAGGTTGAGCCGCCACGAATAGGCCTGCGTCGCCCGCCCGCCCTGCGGCCCCTCCAGCACCTCGGGCGGGAAGGCGAATTCGATGGCGGTCAGGTGATCCAGCGCGTGGATCCCCACCGCGTTCAGCATCGACAGCCCGACGATCCGGCGCGTCAGCGGCCGCGCCCACCCGCCAGAGCCCGGCCGCGTGGTCGGCGCGTCGTGCTGCAGGAAGGGCGCCAGCAGGATCGCCCGATCCATCGCCGCGCCGTATGCGCCGCCGGCGAAGCGCACCACCAGCCCGCCGCCCGAGGAATGGCCCGCCAGCACGACCTTCCGGCCGGGCGCGCGGAACCGGTCGATCAGGTCGGCCAGATCCTCCTCCAGCTGCCCGACGTGATCCACGTCGCCGCGTCGCCGGGGCGACAGACCGTGGCCGCGCAGATCCGGCACGACGATCTCGGCCGCGCCCTCCAGCCGCCGGGCGAGCGCGTCGAACTGGCTGCCGTCCCAGCCCGATCCGTGCACGAGGATCAGCAGCGGCGCGCCGGCAGGCCCCGGCAGGTGTCGGGTGGCGAGCGGGGTGCCGTCGCGCATGGTCACGGGTGCGGTGTCGAGCGGCGCAGCCTCCGCGCCGGCCGGAAGACGGTCGAAGGCCAGCCCGCCCTGGCCCGCCGCCACCCCGCCCGCCGAAGCCGCCGCCCCGCGCGGGCCCTGGCTGGCGATCAGGCCCAGCGCGATGGCGGCCGGAACCGCCGCGGCCGAGGCGAGAACGATGAGTGCGGTGCGGATCATGGGCGCCTCCCTCCGGCCGTCCTGGACCTGTGCCGGCGATTCCGCAACCTGCGCGGAACGGCCGCCCCGCGCCGCGCCCGCCGCGCCGCAGCAGAACCACACGCAAGAAACACGCGCCGAAATCCTCCACAACGCAAGAACCCGGCGCCATCCTCGCAAATGAAGCCGAATTCGCGGATCCATGCCCCCCGATCCATGGCACCATGCCCCCGGCGACCCCGAAGAGTGGAGACAGGACATGCGGATCGGCTGCCCGAAAGAGATCAAGACCCACGAATACCGCGTCGGCCTGACGCCCGAAAGCGCGGCCGAGCTGATCGCGCACGGCCACGAGGTGATGATCGAGACCGGCGCGGGCGAGGGCATCGGCGCCACCGACGATCACTACCGCACGGCCGGCGCGTCCATCGTGCCCGACGCGGCCTCGGTCTTCGGCGCGGCGGACATGGTGGTGAAGGTGAAGGAGCCGCAGGCCGCCGAGCGTGCGATGCTGCGCGAGGGGCAGATCCTCTACACCTACCTCCACCTTGCCGCCGATCCGGACCAGACGCGCGATCTGCTGGCCTCCGGCGCCTCGTGCATCGCCTACGAGACGGTGACGGCGCCGGGCGGCGGCCTGCCCCTGCTGCGCCCGATGAGCCAGGTGGCGGGGCGCATGGCGGTGCAGGCCGGCGCCACGGCGCTGGAGAAGGTGCACGGCGGCCGCGGCGTCCTGCTGGGCGGCGTGCCGGGCATCGCGCCGGGCCGCGTGGTGGTGATCGGCGGCGGGGTGGTCGGCGCCAACGCCGCGCAGATGGCCGTCGGGCTGGGGGCCGAGGTGACGGTGCTCGACCGCTCGCACGACGTGCTGGAGCGGCTCGACACCCATTTCCGCGGTCGGGTGCGGACGCTCTACTCGACCGCCACGGTGCTGGCGCGCGCGGTGGCGGAGGCGGATCTCGTGATCGGCGCCGTGCTGATCCCCGGCGCCGCCGCGCCGAAGCTCGTCACGCGCGAGATGCTGCGCACCATGGCGCCCGGATCCGTGGTGGTGGACGTGGCGATCGACCAGGGCGGCTGCTTCGAGACCTCGCGCCCCACGACCCACGACGCCCCGACCTTCGTGGAGGAGGGCATCGTGCACTACTGCGTGGCCAACATGCCGGGCGGGGTGGCCCGCTCCTCCACCTACGCGCTGAACAACGCGACCCTGCCCCACGCGCTGGCGCTGGCCGACCACGGCCTCGCGGTGGCGCTGACCCGCGATCCGCACCTGCGGGCCGGCCTCAACATCCACGCGGGCCAGGTCACGTATCAGGCGGTCGCGCAGGACCTCGGCCATGCCTTCGTGCCGCCCGAAGAGGCCATCAAGACGACCTGATCCGCCGGCGACGCCGCCCCTGCTTCCTCCGGCCCCGCTTCCTCTGGCCCGAATTCCTCTGGCCCGAATTCCTCTGGCCCCTCTTCCTCCGGCCTCGAATCCTCGGGGGGCCCCGGCGTTCAGCCGGGGCGGGGGCGGACAGCTCCCTCCCCGACCCGCCACGCCGAACGACCGCCGGATCACCGCCGGAACGGACTCCCACGCGGAACAAAACGTGAATATACTGGGGTCATGTTCGCCGAACTCTGCGTCACCACCAACTTCACCTTCCTCACCGGGGCCTCCCACCCCGAGGAGATGGTGGAGCGTGCCGCCGAACTGGGGCTGTCGACCCTCGCCATTGCGGACGAGAACTCGGTCGCGGGGGTGGTGCGCGCCCATGCGCAGGCGCGCGAGATCGCCCGGCTGGTGGCCGAGCGCCGGGCCTTCGATGCCGAACATGGCCTGATCGGCCCGCCCGCCCCGCCGGGCACGCCGCCCCCGCCGCCGCTGACCGTGCCGCGGGTGATTCCCGGCGCCCGCATGACCTTCGCCGAGGGGATCGAGATCACGCTGCTGCCCGAGACCCGGGCCGGCTGGGGCCGGCTCTGCCGGCTGATCTCGCGCGGGCGGCTGCGCGCCGGGAAGGGGGAGTGCCTGATCCGGCTGGACGATCTGGCCGAGCTGGGGACGGAAGGGCTGGAGGCGATCCTGCATCCGCCGGCGGGCACCGCGCCCGCGCCGTCCCGGCTCCGGCCCGCGAAAGCCGCACCGGCGGCGAAGGCCGACCGCGCGGCGCGGGCGATGACTGCGCCGGGCTTCAAGGCCGGCGGCAGCCGCCGCGGCCCGGCCGAGGAGGCGCGGCTGATCCCCCTGCCCGCCGGCATGACCGATGCGCCCGGCCCGGTCCGGGACGAAAGAGTTTTCGACGAAAACTCTCCGCAAAAGTCTTCGCCGAAGACTTTTACCCCCTCGTCCGGCACCAACCCCTCCGGCGGGGCAAGAGTTTTCTCCGAAAACTCTTCGCAAAAGTCTTCGCCGAAGACTTTTCCCCCCACCCCCGAGGCCTGGCGCACCCTCGCCCGCCGCGCCGCCGCGCTGTTCCCCGGCCGGATGCACCTGCTGATGGCCCCGCGCTACGACGGCGGCGACCGCGCCCGCTTCACCGCCGCCGCGCGGCTGGCGGACCGGCTCGGCCTGCCCACACTCGCCTCCGCCCGCCCGCTGATGCACCACGGCGCGCGCCGCCGGATGGCCGACGTGCTGACCGCGATCCGCACCGGCACCCGCGTCGACGCGCTCGGCCGCGCGGCCCTCGCCAACGGCGAGCAGCGGCTGAGGTCCGAGGCCGAGATGCGCCGCCTCTTCCGGGGCCACGAGGACGCGATCGAGCGCGCCGGCGCCCTGGCCGACCGCCTCGCCTTCTCGCTGGACGAGCTGCGCTACGAATATCCCTCCGAGATCGCGGGCGGCGAGACGCCCACGGCCCGGCTCGACCGGCTCGCCCGGGCGGGGCTTAAACGCCGCTATCCGCACGGCGCCCCCGACCGCGTGAAGCAGCTGCTGGAGCACGAGCTGACCCTGATCGCGAAGCTGAAATACGAGCCCTACTTCCTGACCGTCCACGACATCGTGGCCTTCGCCCGCTCCCGCGACATCCTCTGCCAGGGGCGCGGGTCGGCCGCCAATTCCGTCGTCTGCTTCTGCCTCGGCGTGACCGAGGTCTCCCCCGAGATCGGCACCATGGTCTTCGAGCGTTTCGTCTCCGAGGCCCGCGACGAGCCCCCCGACATCGACGTGGATTTCGAGCACGAGCGGCGGGAAGAGGTCATCCAGTGGATCTACGACCGCTACGGCCGACACCGCGCGGGCCTCTGCGCCACCGTCATCCACTACCGCGGCAAGCGCGCGATCCGCGAGGTGGGCGCGGCCATGGGGCTGACGCAGGACACCGTCGCGGCGATGTCCTCGCAGCTCTGGGGCTTCTTCTCGGCCGACGCGGTGGCCGAGGCGCGGTTCCGCGAGATCGGGCTCGACCCGACCGACCCGCGGCTGATGCAGACCATGGCGCTGGTCCACGAGATCGAGGGCTTCCCCCGCCACCTGTCCCAGCACGTCGGCGGCTTCGTCATCACCGAGGGGCGGCTGGACGAGCTGGTCCCGGTGGAGAACGCGACGATGGAGGACCGCACCGTCATCTGCTGGGACAAGGACGACATCGACACGCTGGGCATCCTGAAGGTCGACGTGCTGGCGCTCGGCATGCTGTCGTGCATCCGCCGCGCCTTCGGCCTGCTGGCCGATCACGAGGGCGAGGATCACACCCTGGCGACGATCCCGCCCGAGGATCCGGCGGTCTACGACATGCTCTGCAAGGCTGACACGATCGGTGTCTTCCAGGTCGAGAGCCGCGCCCAGATGAACTTCCTGCCCCGGATGCGGCCGCGCTGCTTCTACGATCTGGTGATCGAGGTGGCGATCATCCGTCCCGGCCCGATCCAGGGCGACATGGTCCACCCCTACATCCGCCGCCGCAACGGAGAGGAGGCGGTGGAATTCCCCTCGGACGAGCTGGGGAAGGTGCTGGCCAAGACGCTGGGCGTGCCGCTCTTCCAGGAGCAGGCGATGCAGATCGCCATCGTCGGCGCGGGCTTCACCCCCGAGGAGGCCGACCGCCTGCGCCGTGCGCTCGCGACCTTCAAGAAGAACGGCAACGTGTCGGATTTCCGCACGCGGTTCATGCGGGGCATGGCCCGCAACGGCTATGACGAGGCCTTCGCCGACCGCTGCTTTTCCCAGATCGAGGGATTCGGCTCCTACGGCTTTCCCGAAAGCCACGCGGCCAGCTTCGCGCTGCTGGTCTATGCCAGCGCCTGGATCAAGCGGCATCATCCCGGCATCTTCGCCTGCGCGCTGCTGAATTCGCAGCCGATGGGCTTCTACGCCCCCGCGCAGATCGTCCGCGACGCCCGCGATCACGGGGTCGAGGTGCGGCCCGTCGACATCAACGCCTCGTTCCACGACTGCACGATGGAGCGGACGGGCTCCGGCGGGCTGGCCCTGCGCCTCGGCTTCCGCCAGATCCGCGGCATGGCCGAGGAGGACGGCGCCTGGATCCCGGCCGCGCGCGGCAACGGCTACCGCTCGGTCGGCGACGTGCGCAGGCGCGCCGGCACCCCGCCCGCCCTGCTGGAGCGGCTGGCGGAGGCCGACGCCTTCGCCTCGCTGGGGCTCACGCGGCGGGAGGCGCTGTGGGAGGCGAAGGCGCTGGCCCCGGGGCGCGAACTGCCGCTCTTCGCCGGCGACATGGATGGCGAGGGCATCGCGGAGCCGTCGGCCCTGCTGCCGCGCATGACCATGGGCGAGGAGGTGGTGGAGGATTTCGTCGCCACCCGTCTGACGCTCCGAACCCACCCGGTGGGCCTGCTGCGGGAGGTGCTGACCCCCGGCTGGGACGGCGCGTGACGGCAAGGGAGATCCCGGGTCGGGCCCGGGATGACGGTGGCGCGGGACGGTGAGCGAGGGGACAGAAGGCCGTCATGCTCCAGCCCGACCGGAGCGTCTCAGGGGGCGGGAGATCCCGGGTCGGGCCCGGGAGACGATGGCGCGGGTCGGTGAGCGAGAGGACAGCAGGTCGTCATGCTCCGGCCCGACCGGAGCATCTCCGGGGGTGAGAGATCCCGGGGCGAGCCCGGGATGACGGTGGTGCGGGTGACGACCGCGGTGCGGGTGGCACGTGTCGCGCAGGGAGGAGAGGCGCACGGGGAGGAGAGGCGCGCGAGGGCCTGCTCAGACCCCCTGGTAGATCTCCGCGATCCGCGCTACGGCTTGTTCGGGCGGCATCTCCTCGCTCTCGCCGGTGCGGCGCGAGGTCAGTTCGACCAGCCCGTTCTTCAGCCCGCGCGGCCCGACGGTGATCCGCCAGGGCAGGCCGATCAGGTCCATCCGGGCGAATTTCGCGCCCGCCCGGTCCTCGGTGTCGTCGTAGAGCGCCTCCAGTCCGAAGGCGCCGATGCTCTGCTCGAGGCTGGCGCAGGCCGCGTCCACCTCGGCGTCGCCCTGGCGCAGGTTCACGATGCCCACGTGGAACGGCGTCACGCCCTCGGGCCAGATGATGCCCGCGTCGTCGTGGCTGGCCTCGATGATCGCGCCCAGCAGGCGGCTGACCCCGATCCCGTGGCTGCCCATGTGGACGGGCACCGGCTTGCCGTCCGGGCCCTGGACCTTCGCCCCCATCGGCTCGGAATACTTGGTGCCGAAGTAGAAGATCTGCCCCACCTCGATGCCGCGGGCGCTGCGGCGGCGCGCCTCGGGGATCTGCTCGAACACCGCCGGATCGTGCGTCTCGTCGGTGCGGGCGTAGCGTGAGGTGAATTCCTCCAGCACCGCGCGGCACTGCTCCACCGAATCGTAGTCGATCTCGCGGTCGCCGAAGCGCAGGTCGGTGATCTCGCTGTCGTAGAACACCTCGCTCTCGCCCGTCTCGGCCAGCACCAGGAACTCGTGCGTGTCGTCGCCGCCGATCGGGCCCGAATCCGCCCGCATCGGGATCGCCTGAAGGCCCATCCGCTCGTAGGTGCGCAGGTAGCTCACCAGATGGCGGTTGTAGGCGTGCAGCGCGTCCTCCTTCGTCAGGTCGAAGTTGTAGCCGTCCTTCATCAGGAACTCGCGCCCCCGCATCACGCCGAAGCGCGGGCGGACCTCGTCGCGGAACTTCCACTGGATGTGGTAGAGCGTCAGCGGCAGGTCCCGGTAGCTGCCGACATGGCTGCGGAAGATGTCGGTGATCATCTCCTCGTTCGTCGGCCCGTAGAGCATGTCGCGGTCGTGCCGGTCGCGGATGCGCAGCATCTCGGGGCCGTAGGCGTCGAAACGGCCGCTCTCGCGCCACAGGTCGGCCGATTGCAGGGTCGGCATCAGCATCGGGACGTGACCGGCGCGGATCTGCTCCTCGTGGACGATCCGCTCGATGTTCTTCAGCACCTTGAAGCCCAGCGGCAGCCACGAATAGATGCCCGCCGCCGCCTGCTTGATCATGCCCGCGCGCAGCATCAGGCGATGGCTGACGATCTGCGCCTCGGCGGGCGTCTCCTTCAGCACCGGCAGGAAATAGCGGGAAAGTCGCATCTGGGCAGCCCCTCTCGGCCTCGTGGTCCGTCCCGAGGGGTCTAGCCGGGGCCAGGCCCCCCCGCAACAGGCAAAGCGGGCCGGCACCGCGGCCCCGCCCGCCCCGGCCATCGCCGTGACCCCGCCCCCTCCGGCCGCCGCCGTCGCGCCGATTGGCCCTTGCACGGATGCCGCGCGGCGGCGAAATTCGGACCGGACCTGAGCGAAAGGGGCTTCCGATGGCGCTGCCGGTGCGCGAACAGCTGAAATACTGGGGCCTCGCCTTCCTGATCTTCGCCGTGGCGCTGTGGTGGCTGGGCGACGTGATCCTGCCGTTCCTGCTGGGCGCGGCGGTGGCCTACTTCCTCGACCCCGTCGCCGACCGGATCGAGGCGGCGGGCGCCAGCCGCGCGCTGGCCACAACGATCATCACCCTCGTGGCGGTGCTTCTCTTCGTCGCCGCGGCGCTGCTGGTGATCCCGACGCTGGTCAACCAGGCGGTCGCGCTCTTCGACACCGCGCCCCGGCTCTTCGCCGACCTGCGCGACTTCCTCAGCCAGCGCTTCCCCGAGGCGCTGGACGAGGGCAGCCCGGTCCGCACCACCCTGACCGCCGTGGGCGAGACGATCCGCTCCAAGGGCGGCGAGCTGCTGAACACGGCGCTCAGTTCGGCGGTCAGCCTGATCAACGTCGTGATGCTGTTCGTCATCGTGCCGGTGGTGGCCTTCTACCTTCTCTACGACTGGGACCGGATGATCGCGCGGGTCGACGACCTGCTGCCACGCGACCACGCGCCGACGATCCGCTACCTCGCGCGCGAGATCGACCTGACGCTGGCCAGCTTCATCCGGGGCATGGGCACCGTCTGCCTGATCCTCGGCACCTACTACGCCATCGCGCTGATGCTGGTCGGGCTGCAGTTCGGCCTGGTGGTGGGCGCCATCGCCGGGCTGATCACCTTCATCCCCTATGTCGGCGCACTGATCGGCGGGGTGCTGGCGATCGGGCTGGCGCTGTTCCAGTTCTGGGGCGAATGGCTGTCGATCGGACTGGTGGTCGGCATCTTCGTCCTCGGCCAGGTGGTCGAGGGCAACGTGCTGACGCCCAAGCTGGTCGGCGATTCCGTCGGGCTGCACCCGGTCTGGCTGATCTTCGCGCTGTCGGTCTTCGGCTCGCTCTTCGGCTTCGTGGGGATGCTGGTGGCGGTGCCGCTGGCCGCCGCGCTCGGCGTCATCGCGCGGTTCCTCATCAGCCGCTACAAGCACTCGATGCTCTATCGCGGGGTCGAGGTGGTGGACGCGCCGATGCAGTCGCCCCTCACCCCGACCGAGATCGAGCCGATGCGCGGCGAGAGCGACGAGCCCGTCATGCACGCGGTCGCGCCGGCGGAGCGGGACGCCACCTGAGATGCCCCGCCAGCTGAGTTTCGATCTGCCGAGGCACGAGAGCCTCGGCCGCGCGGACTTTCTGCCCGCCCCCGCCAACGCGATGGCCCTGGCGCTGATCGACGCCTGGCCCGCCTGGCCGGGCGGCAAGCTGGCGCTGACCGGGCCCGCGGCCTCGGGCAAGACCCACCTCGCCCACATCTGGGCCGCCCGGTCCGGCGCGGCGATCCTTCCCGCCGCCGCCCTCGCCGAGGCGGACGTGCCGGGCCTCGCCCTGCATCATGTCGCGGTGGAGGATATCGACCGCGCCGCCGGCGATGCCGCGGCCGAGGCGGCGCTGTTCCACCTGCACAACCTGGCGCTGGCCGAGGGGCGCACGCTGCTGCTCACCGGCACCGGCCCCGTCGCGTCCTGGCACGTCGCGCTGCCGGACCTGGCCAGCCGCCTGTCCCAGGCGACCTCCGCCGCCATCGCCGACCCGGACGACGCGCTGCTGGCGGGGGTCATCGCGAAGCTGTTCGCCGACCGCCAGGTGGTGCCCGAACCGGACGTGATTCCCTGGCTCGTCCGCCACACCGGCCGCAGCTTCGCCGACGCCCGGCGGGCGGTCGCGGCCATCGACGCGCTGTGCCTGGCCGAGGGCCGCGCGGCGACCCGCCCGCTGGCGATGCGGGCGCTGGATCGTCTGGCGGAGGGCCGCGTCAGGCGCTAACCTGGGCGCCATGGCGAAGCGACACGATACTGTCACCAGAGCCCCGCAGAAAGGGCCCGTGATCGAGGCGGATTTTCTCAACGCCCCGCTGTCGGCGGCGCGGGCGATGCCGGGGTTCGACCCTGCGGGGGCGGAGCGATTCCACAACCGCGAACTCAGCTGGCTGGGCTTCAACTGGCGCGTCCTGGAAGAGGCCGAGAATCCCGCCGTGCCGCTGCTGGAGCGGCTGCGCTTCCTGTCGATCAGCGCCACCAACCTCGACGAATTCTACACCGTCCGGGTGGCCGGTCTGCGGGAACTGGCGAAGGCCGGCAACACCACGCCCGCCGCCGACGGGCTGAGCCCGGCGGAACAGCTGGTGCTGATCAACGACGACGCACGGCGGCTGATGGAGCATCAGCAGAAGGTGCTGGGCGATCTGCGCGGGCTGATGCAGGCGGCCGGCATCTCGATCCTCACCCGCCACGACCTGACCGAGGCGGACCGCGCGCATCTGGGCGAGGTCTTCCTGCACCGCGTCTTTCCGGTGCTGTCGCCGCTGGCGGTGGACCCGGCGCATCCCTTCCCGTTCATCCCGAACCTCGGCTTCTCGCTGGCGCTGATGCTGGAACGCAAGCGCGACCGGCGCACGCTGCAGGCGCTGCTGCCGATCCCGCACCAGATCGCCCGCTTCGTGCCGCTGCCCTCCGAGGGCGGCGATCACCGGTTCCTGCCGCTGGAAGAGCTGCTGCTGGTCCATATCGACCGGCTGTTCCCCGGCTACCGCGAGACGGCGCACTGCACCTTCCGGGTGCTGCGCGACAGCGATCTGGAAGTCGAGGAAGAGGCCGAGGATCTGGTCCGCGAATTCGAGACCGCGCTGAAGCGCCGCCGCCGGGGCGAGGTGGTGCGGCTTAAGCTGTCGGCCGGCGCGCCCGAGGCGATGAAGTCGATGATCATGCGCGAGCTGCACGTCGGCCCCGAGGACATGATCGAGGTCGAGGGGCTGATCGGCATCTCCTCGCTGAGCGAGCTTGTGCTGGACACCCGGCCCGATCTTCTCTGGACCCCCTTCAGCCCGCGCGTGCCGGAACGGGTGCAGGATCACGACGGCGACATGTTCGCGGCGATCCGGCAGAAGGACATGCTCCTGCACCACCCATACGAGACCTTCGACATGGTCGTCCGCTTCCTCCAGCAGGCGGCGCGCGATCCGGACGTGGTGGCGATCAAGCAGACGCTCTACCGCACCTCCCGCAACTCCCCCATCGTCGAGGCGCTGTGCGAGGCGGCGGAGGACGGCAAGTCGGTCACCGCGCTGGTGGAACTGAAGGCCCGGTTCGACGAGGCCGCCAACATCCGCCAGTCGCGGCGGCTGGAACGGTCGGGCGCGCATGTCGTCTACGGCTTCGTCGACTGGAAGACCCACGCCAAGATCTCGACCGTAGTCCGGCGCGAAGGCGACAACCTGGTCACCTACACCCATTACGGCACCGGCAACTACCACCCGATCACGGCGCGGATCTACACCGACCTCAGCTTCTTCACCTGCGATTCGGCGCTCGGGCGCGATGCGACGAAGGTCTTCAACTACCTGTCGGGCTATGCCCTGCCCGAGGGGCTGGAGAACCTGTCGATCTCGCCCCACTGGATGAAGGCCGATCTGATCTCGATGATCGCGCAGGAGGCCGAGCATGCGCTGGCGGGCCGCCCCGCCGCGATCTGGGCCAAGATGAATTCGCTGATCGAGCCCGAGGTGATCGACGCGCTCTACACCGCGTCGAAGGCCGGGGTGCGGATCGACCTGATCGTGCGCGGCATCTGCGGGCTGAAGCCCGGCATCGCCGGCCTGTCGGACAACATCCGGGTGAAATCGGTGATCGGGCGGTTCCTCGAGCATTCGCGGATCGTCTGCTTCGGCAACGGCCACGGGCTGCCGCACGACAGGGCGCGGGTCTTCATCTCCTCCGCCGACTGGATGAGCCGCAACCTGAACCGCCGGGTCGAGACGCTGGTGGAGACGAAGAACCCCACCGTGAAGGCGCAGATCGTGCGGCAGATCATGGCGGCGAACCTCGCGGACGTGGCGCAGTCCTGGGTGATGCAGCCCGACGGCAGCTTCCTGCGGGCGACCCGGGCGGAGGGCGAGACGCCGTTCTCGTGCCACCGGTTCTTCATGGAGAACCCCTCGCTGTCGGGCCGCGGCTCGGCGGGCGCGGCGGATGTGCCGGAGTTGACGCACCGGACGGATTGAGCGGGTGGCGGGCGAGCTTGTGGCGGGCGTCGGTGGGGGCTCTGCCCCCGATCGGCTTGCAGCCGATCCCCCCCGAGGTATTTTCGACCGGGTGAAGATGGGGCGTGGCGCATGATGGACGAGCTTTTCGAGGACAGCCCGGGCAACACGCCGGAATTCACCGTCTCGGACATCACCGGCGCGGTGAAGCGGCTGATCGAGGGCGAGTTCGGCCATGTCCGGGTGCGCGGCGAGGTCGGCCGCGTGGTGACCGCCCGCACGGGCCACATGTATTTCGATCTGAAGGACGACCGCTCGGTCATCGCCTGCGTGTCCTGGAAGGGACAGGCGTCGCGCTTCCGGCACCGCCCCGAGGAGGGGATGGAGGTCATCGCCACCGGCCGCATGACCACCTTCGGGCCGCAGTCGAAATACCAGCTGAACGTCGAGGACGTGGAGCCCGCCGGCGCCGGCGCGCTGATGGCGATGCTGGAGGCGCGCAAGAAGAAGCTGGCCGCCGAGGGGCTGTTCGAGGCGTCGCGCAAGCGGCCCCTGCCCTTCCTGCCCGAGGTGATCGGCGTCGTCACCTCGCCCTCGGGCGCGGTGATCCGCGACATCCTGCACCGGCTGCGGGACCGCTTTCCGCGCAAGGTGCTGATCTGGCCGGTGGCCGTGCAGGGCCGGAACTGCGCGCCGGAGGTCGTGCGCGCGATCGAGGGGTTCAACCGGCTGACACCCGGCGGCGCGATGCCGCGGCCGGATCTGCTGATCGTCGCGCGCGGCGGCGGGTCGATCGAGGACCTGTGGGGCTTCAACGAGGAGGAGGTCGCGCGGGCGGCGGCGGCCTCGGCCATCCCGCTGATCTCGGCCGTGGGGCACGAGACGGACACGACGCTGATCGATTTCGTCTCGGACCACCGGGCGCCGACGCCGACCGCCGCGGCCGAGCGGGCGGTGCCGGTCCGTGCCGAGCTGCTGGCCTGGACCGACACGATGAACGCGCGGCTGATCCGGGCCGGGCAGCAGGGGCTGGACCAGCGCGGCCAGCGGCTGCGCGATCTGGCCCGCGCCCTGCCGCGGCGCGAGGCGCTGCTGGAGGGGCCGCGACAGCGCTTCGACTACTGGGCCGAACGGCTGCCGATGGCCCTGCGTGCCGGTGTGCAGGCGCGGCGGCTGTCGCTGCATCAGGCGGCCGGCGGGCTGCGGCCCCGCGCGCTGGAGGCGCGGGTGGAGGCGGCGCGCGACCGGCTGTCCGCCAGGTCCGAACGGCTGGACCCGGGCCTTGTCCGCGCCGTCGCCACGCGGCGCGAGGCGCTGGACAGGCTGGCCGCCCGGCTGCGGCCCGAGGCGCTGACGCGCGAGACGTCGCTCTGCCGCGAACGGGTCGATGCGCTGGCGGCGCGGCTGGCGGCGGCGGGCGAGGCGCGCAATCGGCGGCTGCGGGACCGGCTGGAGGGGCTGGAGCGGCTGCGGCTGACGCTCGGCTACGAGGCGACGCTGGAACGCGGCTATGCCGTGGTGCGCGACGCGGAGGGGCGCGTCGTCACCGGCCTCGACCGCGCGGCTGCGCAGGCCCGGCTGGAGGTGCAGTTCGGCGACGGACGGCTGGCGGTCGCGCCGCTGGACGGGCCGGACGATGGCGGCGCGGCAAATACGACGGCGTCGGGCGGGGGCAAGGGCACTGCCGGCCGCGCGCGGCCTGCCGCATCGCGGGACAGCGCTCCGAAGCGGGCAGAGAAAGCCGGAAAGACCGACGCGCCGGATCAGGGAAGCCTGTTCTGAAACATGCGCGGATCGCGCGGCATGGCCGGACCCGCGCCTGCGGCAACGGCGGAAGGCTGCCGCGTCGCGCGGGGACCGGCGTGATCCGCGGCGCCCGAGCGCCCTGCCTGCGACCCGAAGGCGCCGTGCAGGGCGCGGGGCGGGCCTAGACCCCGACCTCGGGGCCCATGCAGGTCATTTCCTCGGGGGAATTCGCGACCTCGTAGAGCTCGGTCGACATCGGATTGTTCTCGAACCGCGCCACGAGGCCGCTGGCGGTCAGGTAGAAGCTCCAGCACTGCGGATCGCCGGGCGTGTCCTCGTAGACGAAGCAGATCTGCTCGCCCTGCGGGTACCACTCGCCCTCCTTGCACTTGCCGTCGAGGAAGGACCAGCGGACGCGGCGGTCCTCCATGTACTTCTCGATCCCGTAAGGTGCGCCCGCCGCGCCGTAGGTGAAGGTCTTGCCGCGCGAATAGGCGTCGAACTCCTCGGCCGTCATCGGGCGTTCGGCGGCGACGGCCGCGGTGGCGAAGGCGGCGGTCAGCAGGGCGAAGAGGGGGCGTTTCATGGCGGTCTTCATGGTCGGAGTAAGGGTGCGTGTCATGCCCGGCATCCTGTCAGAACCGGCCGGGCGGCGCCAATGACAAACGGCGTCACGCCCATCACGAGGCACGGAGCCGCCGGCGGGGCCCCGCCGGGCCGCTACTGCGCGAAGCCAAGCCCGTCGGCATAGGTGCCGCCGGTGCGCCGCTCGGCCGCGCGATGATCCATCACCCGCCTCCAGACCGGCGGGACGAAGGCGATGGCGGCCATGACCGGCAGCGCATAGGGCAGGACCGGCATCCGCTGCGCATCCATCTGAAGCGCCGGGAAGGGCCGCATCGGATTCATGTGATGGTCCGAATGGCGCGGCGCGTTGAGCATCGTCGCGCCGGACAGCGCATGGGGCGAATTCCAGGAATGGTGCGGCCCGACCGGCTCCAGCCTGCCGTTCCAGCCCTCCTGCCGCGACAGGCCGTAATGCTGGATGTAGTCCGACAGCAGGATCTGCATCTGCGCCAGACCGCAGACCCCCAGCGTGACCAGCAGCCCCTTCGTGCCCGACATCGCCCAGGCGAGGGCCAGCAGGCCGCCGGCGCCGAGGATGTAGGCGAGGTAGGGGTTGGCCAGCGTCGAACGCCCGGCGCGGCGAAGGTCGCGCTGTTCGGCCTTGAGCCCGGCCCAGAAGGACCCGAGCCAGGCACGCGGCCAGAAGGCGTAGAAGCTTTCGCCGTAGCGCGCGGTGTTCGGATCGGCGGGCGAGGCGACGTGGACGTGATGCACCTTGGGATGCGACGAGGCGTGGTGCCCGAAGAGCAGCGTGATGTAGACCAGCCGCCCCAGCTGCCGCGCCTGGCGGGCGGGGCGGTGGATCAGCTCGTGCGCGACGGGGTGGCTGACCTGGCCGAACCAGGCGGCATAGGCCAGCCCCGCGACCACGGCTTCGCCGCCCTCGGCCCCGCCGGGGCCGCCGATCCAGCGGATCATCACGATGATCAGCCACAGATGCGCAAGGCCCAGCACCATGGCGAGGCCCTGGCTGGCCGGAAACTCCGCGCCCGGGTTCCGGTTCTGCCAGTTGCGCGGCAGCAGGTGGTCGAAGAGCGCCGAGAACAGCACGAGATAGAGCAGCGAGACCCAGGCCCAGACCCCGCCCAGCAACGCCGCCATCAGCAGCATCGGCAGCGGCAGGAGAGTCGCGATCGTGAACCCGGGCATGGGCATCCTTTCCGTGGTGCGTCGTCCGCCTGTCGTCCGGGCGGAGTGCCGATCGTGTGACAGGAAAATCCGCTCGATTTCGGGCGACATGCCGATCTTATCGCGGCGCGGGGCCGCATCACACCCCGATTTCGCCGCAATCGGCGGCTGCGGCGCCGCATCGCCGCCCGATTGGTGAACGGCCCTGCGCGCCTCGCCTGTGCCGCTGGCCGGCCGGGCGCCCCGGCGCGACCGGTGTCGAGACGCCTCAGACTGCCCCGGCCCGATTTCCTGCCGGAAGTACTCTCGGGGGGAGTCGCTCCGCAGGAGCGGCGGGGGGCGGAAGCCTCCCTGCCCCGCCTGCCGCCTGCGGCAGGCCGGCGGCGTCGGCACCGGACCCGCCCGCTTGCGCCGCTCTCCGCCACGGCCTAGACCCGGCGCGACAGGGCGGCAGCGGCGAAGGCACCGGACATGAACATCCTCATCCTCGGCGGCGGCGGCCGCGAACATGCGCTGGCCTGGGCCTGCCTGCAGAACCCCAAGTGCGACAAGCTGATCGTGGCCCCCGGCAATGCCGGCATCGCGCTCATCGCGGAATGCGCCGATCTCGACATCCTCGACGGCCCGCTGGTCGCGACCTTCGCCGAGGAGAACGCGATCGACCTGGTGATCGTCGGGCCCGAGGCGCCGCTGGCCGCCGGGGTGGCGGACGATCTGCGCGCCGCCGGGGTGCTGACCTTCGGCCCCTCGAAGGAGGCCGCGCGGCTGGAAGCCTCGAAGGCCTTCACCAAGGAGATCTGCGACGCCGCGCAGGCCCCGACGGCGGCGTATGCGCGGTTCACGGAACCCGCGCCCGCGAAGGACCACATCCGCGCGCAGGGAGCGCCGATCGTCGTCAAGGCCGACGGCCTCGCCGCCGGCAAGGGCGTCATCGTGGCGATGACCGAGGAGGAGGCGCTGGCCGCCGTCGACGACATGTTCGGCGGCGAATTCGGCGCCGCCGGGGCCGAGGTGGTGATCGAGGAGTTCATGACCGGAGAGGAGGCCAGCTTCTTCATCCTCTGCGACGGCGAGACCGCCCTGCCCTTCGGCACCGCCCAGGACCACAAGCGCGCCTTCGACGGCGACGAGGGGCCGAACACCGGCGGCATGGGCGCCTATTCCCCCGCGCCGGTGCTGTCCGACGCGGTGGCCGAGGCGGCGCTGGAGCGGATCGTGCGCCCGACCCTGGCCGAGATGGCGCGGCGCGGCACGCCCTATCAGGGGGTGCTCTACGCCGGGCTGATGATCGAGAACGGACAGCCCCGGCTGGTGGAATACAACGTCCGCTTCGGCGATCCGGAATGCCAGGTGCTGATGATGCGCCTCGGCGGTCAGGCGCTGGACCTGATCGAGGCGGCCGCGCGGGGCGAATTGGCGGGGGCGAAGGTCAACTGGGCCGAGGATCACGCAATGACCGTGGTTTTGGCGACGAAGGGCTATCCGGGCAGCTATCCGAAAGGGACCGAGATCCGGGGCAGCCGCAGCCTGCCGGAGACGTCGTTCCAGTACTGCTTCCACGCCGGGACCACGCAGGAGCGTGACCGGGTGCTGGCCACCGGCGGCCGGGTGCTGAACGCCACCGGCCGCGGCGCGACGCTGGCCGAGGCGCGGGACCGGGCCTATGCGCTGATCGAGGGAATCGACTGGCCCGAAGGCTTCTGGCGCAGCGACATCGGCTGGCGGGTCCTGGGCGAGGGCTGAACAGGGGCCCGGCGCCCGACCAGCGCCCGATCATTCCCGGCAGTCGAGCGCGGCGCGGGCGGCCTCGGCGTTCCAGGGGCCCAGATCTCGCGAGACCAGCCGCCCTTCCGTCAGCCGCGTCGCGATGAGGCGCGACCAGCCCGCGTTGGCGGTGACGATCTCGGTCAGCGCGCCGCAGCGCCGGATACCGCCCTCGATCCGGGTGGCGCCGTAGACGTGATTGGTCAGGCCCGGCGCCTCGGCGACCTGCACGAGCCGCCCCTCCTCCAGCCGCCAGACCCGCAGGACACGGGCCAGGTGCGGGCGGTCGATATAGGCCAGTTCCACCCGCCCGTCGCCGTCCAGATCGGCCGCGCCGACCTGCGCCAGCCAGCGGTTGCGCGCACCGATGAACGGGGTGGAGGCGAGCCGCGACAGCGTGCCGGTCGCCACTGTCCAGACGGTGAGCCGCGCGCCGCGTTCGTGATGGCTCTCGACCGTCAGGATCTCGTGCAGGCCGTCGCCGTCCAGATCGGCCAGCACCGGCTCGACATCCTCGAAGACCAGCGCCTCCGGCAGGGTGAGCGAGAGCGTCGAGCGCCCCGTCCGGCATTCCTTCAGGCCGAGCGCCACGACCATGCCGCCCCATTCCAGCGGATCGCCGAGCGCGCCGTGCGGGTAGCGGTCGGTCGGCAGGGTCCAGGAGGCGCCCTCCACCGCGCCGATGCAGCGGGGGCCGAGGACCTCGGCCCCGCCGCGCGTGGCGGCCAGCAGCGCCAGACCCGCGAGGGCAAGCGCGCGCAGCATGTCAGATCTGCCGCGCCGGCATCTTCACGACGAGACCGTCCAGCTCGTCCGTCACCTTCAGCTGGCAGGTCAGGCGCGAGCGTTCGGGGTCCGGCTCGTAGGCGAAATCGAGCATGTCGATCTCCATGTCGTCCTTCTCGGGCAGCTTCCCGACCCAGGCGGGGTCGACATAGACATGGCAGGTCGAACAGGCACAGGCGCCGCCGCAATCGGCCTCGATGCCCGGAATGCCGTTGTCGCGCGCGCCTTCCATCACCGTCAGCCCGTTCGGCACGTCGACGACATGCTCGGTCCCGTCATGCTCGATATAGGTGATCTTCGCCATGTCAGCCTCTCTGTCCAGTCGGGCCCCGGTGTATCGGCGCGGCGCGGCACGTTCCAGTCCCTTTCGCGGCGCGGGGGGGTCCGCGCCCGGCCGGCCGCCGTGCGGGCGTCGCGCGGGGCGCCGTGCGGGGCGTCGTCAGGTGCGCCGGGCGGGATCGGGGGTCTTGCGCCGCGCGACGAATGTTCTACTTTGGTTCCCATGCGTGTCCTGACCTCTCCCGACGCCGCCAGGGATTTCCACCGCCCCGCCCCCTGGCCCCGCCCGCCTTCGGCCTGCCCGGCCTCCGTGCTCGACCGGGTGCCGGGCGGCGCACGGGTGACGGTGGCCGGGATCGTGATCCTGCGCCAGCGCCCAGGCACCGCGAAGGGGGTGATCTTCATCACCCTGGAGGACGAGACCGGCCCGGTGAACGTGATCGTCTGGCGCAAGCTCTACGAGACCTACCGCCGCGCGGTGATCTCGGGGCGGATGCTGCGGGTCACGGGCCGGGTGCAGCGCGACAGCGGCGTGACCCATGTGGTGTCTGAACGGATCGAGGACATCTCGGACATGCTCGACCGGCTGCCCCTGATCGACGCGCCCGGCCCGGAGCACCCCCGCCCCCCGAGGCTTTCGCCCCGGGACGAAAGCCGCTAGACTGCGCGCAAGAGGGTCACAACCCCGACGCGAGCAGACCGAGGCGACAGATGCCCCACACCCCATCTTCCCGTTCCGCCGCCCCGGCGGCCGGTCCCGCGCTGGCCGTCCTGCTGGCCCTTCTTCTGGCCGGCTGCGACAGCGCCCCGTTCGAGGTGCCCGACATCGGCAACGAGGTGACGCAGCTGCGCGCCTCCGCCCCGCCCGGCGCGCCCGACGGCACCTGCTGGAGCCGCGATTTCACCCCGGCGGAGATCGTCACCATCACCGAGCAGACGCTGGTCGAACCGCCGGAGACCCGGGAGGACGGGCAGGTCCTGTCCACCGCGATCTACCACACCGAAACCCGGCAGGAGATCGTCAAGGAGCGCGAGGAGATCTGGTTCCGCACCCCCTGCCCGGCCGAGCTGACGCCCGAGTTCGTCGCCTCGCTGCAGCGCGCGCTGGCCGCGCGGGGGCTCTACCGGGGGGAGATCAACGGAGAGCTCGACGCCCAGACGGGCGCGGCGATCCGCGCGATCCAGCGGCCCGAGGGGCTGGACAGCGCGACGCTGTCGCTGGCGGTGGCGCGGCGGCTGGGCCTGTCGGTGGTCGAGATCCCCGGCGTAAGCGGCGCCGAACGCATTCCCGTCGCCGTGGAGGGCTGATCCGGCGCATGGCCGGCAGGGCTCCGGCGGCCAGTCTCCCGCACCGCATGCCTTGACCCCGCCGCCGCCGTGTCATTCTTGTGCCGGAATGGCCGCCCAGGGTCCGCCGGGGTCGCACGAGAACCAGTCAGCGCGGACATCGCCGCGCATCGAGAGGCAGGATGGCAATCTACGAATACCGCGTCGTTCCCGCGCCGACACGGGGGCAGAAGGGCAAAGCGGCTAAGGGCTCCGAAGGCCGCTTCGCCCATGCGATCGAGCTTCTGATGAACGAGATGGCCGCCGAAGGCTGGGAATACCAGCGCGCCGAGACGCTGCCGCACGAGGAACGCGCCGGGCTGACCTCGACCACCGTCACCTATCGCAACGTCCTGGTGTTCCGGCGGCCGCGCCCGGGCGACGTGGCGCAGTTCCGCCCGCGCCTGCTGGAGACCGAGGAGGCGCAGACGCCGCTGGCCCTGCCGGAACTGGCGGAGCCCGGCGCGTCGAAGGCGGGGCAGGCCGGTGGCGAACCCGCGCCGGCGGATGCCTCCACGCCCCGCGACGCCGCCGGGACGGATGCGCGTGGCGACGAGGGCGGCGAGGCAACCCGCAGCACGGACCACGGCCTCTCGGTCGCGCTGCGCCGCCGCGCCTCCCAGCTTCTGGGCCGGGCGACGGACACGGGCCGCAGCCCGACCGCGCCGGGCGACGGAACCCCCGCATCACGCGACGCGGCGCAGGCCGTGACCGGCACCGCCCGCGGCGGGCAGTCCGCGGCGGAATAGCGCCGCGCCCACGGGCGCGTCACGCCTCCGGCCACGACCTGCCCGCCCGGCCCCGTGCCCACCCTGTTCAGCCGTCGATATCCAGCGACAGCGCGTGGATGCGGCCGACAAGCTCCGCCCCGAGCGCCTGATGCACCGCCCTGTGGCGGGCGACGCGGGACAGGCCCGCCAGCGGCTCGGCCCGGATCCGGACATGGAAATGCGTCTCGCCGCCCTCGCGCCATCCGGCGTGGCCGCGGTGGCGTTCGCTGTCGTCCCGCACCTCCAGCTCGCGCGGGGCGAACGCCTCGTTCAGGCGTTCGCGGATCTCTGCCTCGACCGTCATGAAATTCTTCGCGCCCCCTTCAATCCTCTGACGGAACGTCTAGACTGCACGGCCTGACTCGAAAAGGACGCTTCTCGGAAAGGACGCATCATGCCCAAGCCTGATCCCTTCGGATTCGACATGTCCGTCTCCAGCGCGAAGAAGAAGTCCCCTCGCGGCCGGCGGGGCATGTCGGGCGCGTCCGAGACGTCGACACGAATCTGCGAGCATCCGGGCTGCGAGGAGCCGGGCGTCTACCGCGCGCCCAAGGCCCCCGACGTGCTGGACGATTTCTACTGGTTCTGCCGGGATCACGTGCGCGAATACAATCTGAAGTGGAACTTCTTCGACGGCGTGACCGAGGCGGAGATGAACGCCCAGACCTCGAAGGACAAGGTGTGGGAGCGTCAGACGCGCCCCCTCGGCGATCCGGAGGCGCGGGCCTGGGCGCGGCTCGGCATCGAGGATCCGCATCAGGTGCTGGGCTCCAACGCGACGCGCAATCCGGGCCGGGCGAACGGCGGCGGGCGCAAGCTGCCGCCGACCGAGCGCAAGGCGATCGAGATCCTGGAGGCGAAGGACGACTGGACCAAGGCCGAGATCCGCAAGGCCTACAAGGCGCTGATCAAGGTGCTGCATCCGGACATGAACGGCGGCGACCGCAGTCAGGAAGAGCAGCTGCAGCAGGTGGTCTGGGCCTGGGACCAGATCAAGGACAGCCGGAGTTTCAAGTAACCTGCTTTCTGCGAAAGCAGGTTACCGGTGCGACAGAGCGGGTGCGCAGCACCTGCGGAGTCGCACGCCCCTCAATCCCGGGCGCCTGCCACAGGTCGCTGTCAGGCAGGCCATCCGAAGAAGGCTTCGACCGTATCTCCTGCAGGCGAACCATACGAAACTCGTATGAATCAGGGTTTGACTGGACATGGCAGACAGAGATGAAGAGCAGTATTCCGTACTATATCAAATGGGTCGCCGCCAACCTGGCGAAGATGGACGAACATGAATATCGGGATACCCATGTGGAAGTCCCTGCGATCGCGGAAGCCGAGGTATCTCTTTCGGATGTCGCATCCTTTCTGACCCGCGTGAGCGAGCCTCTGAGAGACGGCAAGCATCCCGTGTCCTGTGGCGTCGTCCTGATCTTCAACCTGTCTTCCTTCGACGGTGATTCAGCTCTTGAACGCGAGTTTGTGCAATCGGGTCGCAGCGGGCTCCTGAAGCCGATTGATCCCTTCACACCGCCCAACCTCTACATCATGCAAAATCCGCTGCACGCAATCTTCATGGGCACCTCCATCGTGCGGGAGATTTGCTGCAAGGAGGAGTGGATATTCTTTGTCCGCCGAGAAGAATCGGAGGAGAATTTCGACGAGGTGCTGATAGCGATGCGGTTCTTCCCGAAAGCATAGATTGTGATCTGCCTGACCCGAGATGGCTCCATTGTGACCACGGTCATTGGATCGGGGCCAAGGTCCGGCGACACGATTCTGCCTTCCAGATCGCATTCGACATCGAAATCTGTCCTGCACCTGCTATTGCTGACGCATGGAAATCCTGGCCATCTTCGACGAGAGTTATTCCGGCGCCCCGGGCGATGCGGTCTGGATCGTTGACAGCGTCTCCAACCGAAACTGGTTCGCGATGGCGCAGAGCCGTCTGGATGAGAACAGCGCGATATTCTCGTGGGAGCGCTACAGTTCGCTGGAAAGTGCACTTTGTTACATGATCTGGGGCATTCACGACCATTTTCCCGACTGGCAGAGAATACTCGTTGTCGGTTGGCCGCCCGATCGTTCGCTCCCCATCGAGATGCAGGAAGAAGGTCGCTGGGAAAGGAGACCGGACGGTTTGGTCCTGTATCGAGCCTGAGGTTCCGCCTGCCTCGCCCTTCTAACGCCCGCACACGGCAGTTCACCAGGCCGCCCTCGGCACCTGACGGACGCTCCGGACCTCCGTCAGAAACGACACCGCACCGTCCGCGGCAAGGCTCGGCACCGGCCTCCGGAACAGGCCCACGGGACGGCGGGCGGGGCGATGCGACCGCAGGGAGCGAGCGCCGGACGGCGTCAGAGCCCCAGCGCCGTGCGGATCCCCAGCGCGATGATCCCCAGCACCGCGACCCCCGCGATCCAGAGGCCCACGAACCAGGCTGCCCGCTTCCACCACATCAGTGGTATCCCTTCTCCGGGTCCAGCTTGCCGCGGAACACCCAGTAGGCGTAACCGGTGTAGCCCAGGATGATCGGCAGCAGGATCGCCGCACCGACCAGCATGAAGATCTGGCTCTTTTCCGGCGCGGCGGCGTCCCAGATCGTCACGTCGGGCGGGATGATATGGGGCCACATCGACAGCCCCAGCCCAAGGAAGCACAACCCGAAAAGCGCCAGCCCCAGCACGAAGGGCAGCCAGTCGCGGTGCCCGTGGTGGGTCAGCGACCGCGCCAGCAGCAGCACGATCACCGCGATGGCGATCGGCACCGGCGCGGCCACGGCCATCGACGGCCAGGTGAACCAGCGCAGCCAGTAGTCGCCCTCTAGGAACGGCGTCGCCAGCGACACCGCTCCGATGAAGCCCACCGTCACGAGCCCCAGCAGCCGCGCCAGGTGGCGGAACGGCTTCTGGTCCTCGCCCTCCAGCTTCAGCACCAGCCAGCAGGCGCCGAGGAAGGCGTAGCCCGTGGCCACCGCCACGCCGGTCAGCACGCTGAACGGCGTCAGCCAGTCCCACCAGCCGCCGGCATAGGCGCGGCCCTCGACCTCGATCCCCTGCAGGATCGCCCCGAGGGCAATGCCCTGCGTCAGCGCCGCCAGCAGCGAGCCGCCGAAGAAGGCCGTGTCCCAGGCCTTCCGTCCGATCACGCTGGTCGTCCGCCAGCGGAACTCGAACGCCACGCCGCGGAACACCAGCGCCAGCAGCATCGCGACGATCGGCGGATAGAGCGCCGGCATCAGGATCGCGTAGGCCATCGGGAAGGCCGCCATCAGCCCGCCGCCGCCGAGGACCAGCCAGGTCTCGTTCCCGTCCCAGACCGGCGCGACCGAGTTCATCATCAGGTCCCGCGACCGCTTTTCCGGAAAGGCCGGGTAGAGGATGCCGATCCCCAGATCGAACCCGTCGAGGACGACGTAGATCCAGACCGCCAGCGCCAGCAGCAGCGCCCAGGCGGTGGAGAGGTCGAAGGATATCCCGAGGCTCATGCCCTGCCCTCCTCCGGCCGTGGCGCGGTGCCGTGCACGCCGCGCTCGCCCTCCGGCGTCGCGGCGTGGCGACCGGCGGTGCGGATCGGTCCCGCCTCGCCCGCCGGGCCGCGCTCGCCGCGCTCCGGCGCGTGGCTCATCAGCCGCAGCAGATAGACGAGCCCCGCCCCGAACACGGCGAAGTAGACGCAGACGAAGGCGATGAGCGAGGCCCCAACGGCCGGCGCTGCCAGGGGCGAGGCGCTTTCGGCCGTCCGCATCAGCCCGTAGACGGTGAAGGGCTGCCGCCCGACCTCGGTGGTGATCCAGCCCGCCGTGACCGCGACGAAGCCCGACGGCCCCATCAGCACCGCCACCCGGTGCAGCCAGGGGGAGCCGTAGAGCCGCCCGCGCGCCCGCGCGATCAGCGACCAGAGCCCCACGGCCAGCATCGCGAAGCCGATGGCGACCATGACGCGGAAGGACCAGAAGACGATGGCGACCGGCGGCTCCTCGTCGTCCGGGATGGTGTCGAGCCCCGCAAGCGGCGCGTACAGATCGTGCTTGAGGATCAGCGACGACAGCTTCGGTATCTCGATCGCGTAGCGCACCTCCTTCGCGTCCTGGTCGGGGATGCCGAACAGGATCAGCGGCGCGCCGTCCGGGTGGCTGTCGAAATGGCCTTCCATCGCCATGACCTTGGCGGGCTGATGCTCCAGCGTGTTCAGCCCGTGCGCGTCGCCGATGGCGATCTGGATCGGCGCGACGATCGCCGCCATCCACATCGCCATCGAGAACATCCGCCGCACGCCCGGATTGTCGTGCTCGTCCCGCAGCAGGTGCCAGGCCCCGACGGCTCCGACCGCGAAGGCGGTGGTCAGGTAGGCCGCCGTCAGGGCATGGGCCAGCCGGTAGGGGAAGGAGGGGGAGAAGATGATCTCCCACCAGTCGGCGGGCAGGAACTGGCCGTTCTCGCCGATCACGTGGCCCTGCGGCGTGTGCATCCAGGAATTGACCGACAGGATCCACGTGGCCGAGATAGCGGTGCCGACGGCGACCATCAGCGTCGCCGTCATGTGCAGCCCGTCGCCGACCCGGCCCCGTCCGAAGAGCATGATGCCGAGGAACCCGGCCTCGAGGAAGAAGGCCGTCAGCACCTCGTAGGCCATCAGCGGCCCGATCACCGGCCCGGCCCGGTCCGAGAAGACGGACCAGTTGGTGCCGAACTGGTAGGACATGACGATGCCAGACACGACGCCCATGGCGAAGGTCACGGCGAAGATCTTGAGCCAGTAGTTGAAGAGTCTGAGCCAGCCCTCGTCGCGGGTCCTGAGCCAGAGCGCGTTGACGACCGCGAGATAGCTCGCCAGCCCGATCGAGAAGGCGGGGAAGATGAAGTGGAAGGCGACGGTGAAGCCGAACTGGATCCGCGCCAGGGTGATCGCGTCGAAGCCGGCGAAGGTCTCCATGTCGTCTCCCGGGAATGATCGTCGGTTACCGGAAGACTATGCGGTTCGTGCAGGATGCCAAGCGGGGTGCGACACCAGGTCCGTGGAGGCCTGACCGCGCGGGCGGTCCTTCGGGCCGGTGCCGGTGCGAGGCTCGGGCGGTCCGGGGGGGTGTCATTCGAGGGCCGCCGGGCCGTGTCAGGCCGGGTAGCCGGGCGACGTCGCCCTTTGGCAACTCCGCGCTGTCATCCTCGGGCCTGGCCCGCGGATCTCCGGGTCTCGGGCGTGCCCCATCGTCGCGAGATCCTCGGGCCTGGCCCGAGGATGACGGTCTCGGGCCGCCGGCGGCCCCCGGTCCCTCCGGGGGCCGCCGACATCATCGCCAGCTCAGGCCAGCTTCGCGTCCATCGTGATGTCGGCGTTCAGCACCTTCGACACCGGGCAGCCGGCCTTGGCCTTCTCGGCGGTTGCGGCGAAATCCTCGGCGGACATGCCCGGAACCTTCGCCGTCACGTCCAGATGCACGGCCGAGATCACCGGCCCGCTGTCGGTCATGTCCAGCTGCACCGTCGCCGTGGTCGCGACCTCGTCGGGCGGCGAGCCGGCCTCGGACAGCATGTTCGACAGCGCCATCGAGAAGCAGCCGGCATGGGCCGCGCCGATCAGCTCTTCCGGATTGGTGCCGGGGCCGTCCTCGAAGCGCGAGTTGAAGCCGTAGCGCTGATCCTTCAGCACGCCGGACTGGGTGGCGACCGTGCCGCCTCCGGATTTCAGATCGCCCTTCCAGACCGCGGATCCCTTGCGTTTCATGCCGATGGCTCCTTCACCTTGTGATGTGTCCAGTCCCGGGCCCCGCCCGGGCGCGGCGGCGCGGCGCCGCCTGCACGTCATATGTGGTGCCGCGCGGCGCAGAACAGGGGCAGGTGCCGCCCGGAACGGCGCGCAGACGAAGAGGTGGCCGTGCGCCCCGTGCGGGCACGCACCCGGTCTGGCGCGGGCACGGCACTCGACACTCGGCGCTCGGCACGGGAACGGCACTCGGTGCGCGGCACGAGCACGGCCGCCCGGCAAAGCACCCTCGCCCGGCGGGGCGCGCTCCCGCCCGCCGGATCAGGCCGCGGCGAACTTCAGCGACACGCCGTTGATGCAGTGCCGCTTGCCCGTCGGCTGCGGCCCGTCGTCGAAGATGTGCCCGAGGTGCGATCCGCAGCGGCTGCAGTGACACTCGGTCCGCACCATCAGCAGCTTGCGGTCCTCCTTCGTGCCGATGGCGCCCGGCAGCGCCTGCCAGAAGCTCGGCCAGCCGGTGCCGCTGTCGTACTTGGCCTGCGAGGAATAGAGCGGCAGGTCGCAGCCGCGGCAGAGGTAGGTCCCTGCCCGCTTGTTGTCCGTCAGTTCCGACGTGCCGGCGCGTTCCGTCCCCTCCTGCCGCATCACCCGGTACTGGAGCGGCGTCAGCATGGCCTTCCATTCGGCCTCGGACCGCGTCACCTCGTACCGGGCGGCGGCGGCGGGTCCGGCGCCGAGGCCCAGCCGGGCCCCGATCCCTCCGAGGAAAGCGGTGACGATCAATCGTCTGCGGTTCATGGCGTTTCCTTTCGTTGCATCGTCGGGTGGCGGCGGCGGTCCGATTCATCATGCGGCCGATGCCGATTCCGTCCAACCGGCCGGCGGCGTCCGCCGGAGCCGGGATCAGCCCCGGACGTTGTCGCGATCCGCGGCGCGCTCCGTGTCCGGGGATGTCGGCGGCGACAGGGCGTGGAACAGCAACAGGGCGGTCGTCGTGAGGAACGCAGCGATCAGCACTCGGTTGCGCGGGGTCATGGGCATCGGTCTCCTTCGCCGTCCGGGCCGGGCAGTATGACCCGCCGTCGGGCAAACCACGACAGAGCGCATGGCGCAGTTTCCACGCCGCGCGTCACGGCTGCGCGAGAGGCGCGTGTGCATCAGCCTCCGGAGCGGCGGCGCCGCGGTGCGCCGGCGAGCGATCGGGCCGGACTCAGTGCCCCATATCGAAGAGAAGCGCATCGCGGACGAGCCGCCTCTGCGACGGCAAGAGGGCGCGGCAGGACCGGCGGGCCGTCACGCGCCATTGCACCTGCGCCGCGCGGGACGTCGCGACCGGCAATCCCGCCCCGGGTCAACCGTGCCTCAGATCTCCTGGACCTGACCGGTCGCCAGCACCGCGCCGGTGGGGGCGCCGGTCGGCGAGCCGCCCTCCGGCTCGTCCGAGATGGCGAGCGTCCCGCCCGGCAGGGCGGCGGCGATCGGGGCGGGCAGCACGATCTCCTCGGTCGTGGCGTCCGAAGGCCAGACCATGACCGAGACCGGCGCCGCGTCGCCCGCGATCAGCCAGAATTCCAGCGACCGCCCGGCGGCCGCGTCGCCCGCCACGCGGGTCAGCGTCAGCGCCCCCGTGTCCGCGTCATAGGCCGCGTCGAAACGCAGAGAGGCATCCTCGGCCACCACCACCGCCTGGTATTCCGGCCGCATTTCGGGGCCCAGCAGCCCGGATTCGACCACCGCCAGGGCCACCACGGCGGCGGCCACGGCGCCCAGGATGAACTTCATCATCCCGAAGCGGGCCAGCAGCGGCGGACGCTCCGTCGTGCCGAAAAGGCGTGCCGAGATGGCGTCGAACACCCGCGCCGGCGGCTCGACCTCGGGAATGTCGTCGGTGAAGGCGGCGAAGTCGTCCTCCCACTGCGCGACATCGGCGGCCAGCGCCGGCTCCTCGTCGACCCGGCGCTCGAACGCGCGCGCGATATCGGCGGTCAGCAGGCCGAGCACGTACTCGGCCGCCGTCACGCGATCGTCGTCGCCGTCCATGTCACCCGCGCCGGTCATCGCGTCAGGCACTCCCTCAGTTTCAGCAGGCTGCGCCGCAGCCATGTCCGCATCGTGTTCAGCGGCACGTCGAACCGCACCGCGAGGTCCGCATAGGTCTCCCCGTGCAGATAGGCCAGCCGGACCGCGTCTGCACGGTCCTTCGGCAATTCGTCGAGGCACCCGACCAGGCGCGCCCGTTCGGACGACGCCACCGCCAGCGCCTCGGGCCCGGGCGCCGCGTCGGGCAGCGCCTCGGCCTCGTCGATCCCCGCACCCTGCCCCGCGGCCTGCGCGCGTCGCGCCCGCAGACGGTCGATGGCATGGTTGCGCGCGATGGTGATGAGCCACGTCATCGGCGAATAGGTGCCGGCGCGATAGCGGCCGGCGTTCTTCCACACCTTGACGTAGACCTCCTGCACGGCGTCTTCCGCTTCCGGCCTCGTGGGCAAGATACGCAGGCAGATTCCGAAGAGTTTCGCCGAGGTCAGCGCATAGAGCCGTTCGAACGCGGCACGATCGCCGAGAGCGCAGCGCGCGATCAGCGCCTCGATCTCCTCCCGTGTGGACATTTTGCGACCCGTACCCCTTCCCGCGACCCTCGCTCGGCGACACGGGTCTGTATTCTCCGCCGCTTCCCCTTGTGCCCGCCCCGGATATGGGGCACCACAGTGCCTGCATTTGCGGGCGGGAAGAAGGACAGGCCGAGCATGGCGGACGGATCGATCGATATCAACGCAAAACCGACCGAAGAGATCAACGTTCGCGAGGTCTTCGGGATCGATACCGACATGATCGTCAAGGGCTTCGACGGCCGGTCCGACCGCGTGCCCGAAATCGACAGCACCTACAAGTTCGACCCCGACACGACGATGGCGATCCTCGCGGGCTTCAGCCACAATCGCCGGGTGATGATCCAGGGCTATCACGGCACCGGCAAGTCGACCCATATCGAACAGGTCGCCGCCCGGCTGAACTGGCCCTGCGTCCGGGTGAACCTCGACAGCCACATCTCCCGGATCGACCTGATCGGCAAGGACGCGATCAAGCTGCGCGACGGCAAGCAGGTGACGGAGTTCCACGAGGGCATCCTGCCCTGGGCGCTGCGCAACCCCGTTGCCATCGTCTTCGACGAATACGACGCCGGCCGCGCGGACGTGATGTTCGTCATCCAGCGGGTGCTGGAGCATGATGGCAAGCTGACGCTGCTGGACCAGAACGAGATCATCACCCCGAACCGCTGCTTCCGTCTCTTCGCCACGTCGAACACCGTGGGTCTGGGCGACACGACGGGCCTCTACCACGGCACCCAGCAGATCAACCAGGCGCAGATGGACCGCTGGTCGCTGGTGGCGACGCTGAACTACCTGAGCATCGACGCGGAAACCGCGATCGTGCTGGCCAAGGCGCCGCATTACAACAACGAGAAGGGCCGCCGCACGGTCAAGCAGATGGTCACCGTGGCCGATCTGACCCGGACCGCCTTCATGAACGGCGACCTGTCGACCGTCATGTCGCCCCGGACCGTCATCACCTGGGCCCAGAACGCCGAGATCTTCCGCTCGATCGGCTATGCCTTCCGGCTGACGTTCCTGAACAAGTGCGACGAGCTGGAGCGGCAGACCGTGGCCGAATTCTACCAGCGCTGCTTCGACGAGGAACTGCCGGAAAGCGCGGCCTCGATGGCCAGCTGAGGCGCGGCATCTGCCGGACCGGACGGGGCCCCCTGCGGGCCCCGTTTTCGTTTCCGGCGCGATCCGGCATTGCCGCCGCAGGCGCGCGCCGCCCCCGACCTTGGTGCAAGGCGCGCCCTGTAAAGGGAACCGTCCTCTGTCCGCGCGACTTGGCCCCGGAAGGACCGAGGGAGCAAAGGCCCGGCCGCCTGCGGCCGGCCACACCCCCGGCGCCCGACGTACCGGATGCAGGCGATGACGAGATGCAGCACACACCTGGCGATGACGGCGGCGGCCCTGCTGGCGGCGCCGGCCGCAGCGCAGACGACGCTCGCGCTCGACCCGGCGCTGGCCTTCGCGGATTGCGCCGGCCGCTACTCCGCCACGATGGAGCATCAGTGGCTGACGGCCCCGCCGCTGTCCGCCGGCACCGCCTCGCGCCGGGCCGAGATGCTGGGCCTGCTGGACGCCGCAGCGGATCCGGACCGGCAGGGGGCGCTGCTGCACCGGCGGATAGAGGCGAAGGTGGCGCAGGCCGATCTGCTGGCCCGCGGCACCTTCTCGCGCGATGCGGGTCAGGCGGAGCGCGCCAATCGCCTGGCCGCGGCACAGCTGGCACGATGCGAAGCGCTGCTGCTGTCCTGATCGCGCTGGCGTTGCTGCCGGCCCCCGCCCCGGCGGCCACGGCGGAGGATCACGCCCGCTGCGCCGCGCTCTGGTACGGCATGGTCGATGCCGGACGCCGCCTGCCCGGCCTGCTGCGCGACACGTCGGACGCCCTGGCGCTGGCGCAGACCTTCGAAGCTGCCGCCGGGCCCGATGCCGCACCCGTCATCGCGGAGGAACGGCCGGGGATGACCCTGCTGGTGCGTGCCTATCTCGGCGGCGACGAACAGAGCATTCGCCTCTTCGACCGCCTTGCCACCCGCTGCGACGAGATCGCGTCCGGCTGAGGCGGCGCAGTCTCGCCCGCCGACGCGCGCAGCACCGTCCGCAAAGCGAGCAGAGGCCGGGGCCTGCACACCATATGTTGAGGTTTTCCGCCGAAAATCGTTGACGGACCACCATGACCGTCACAAAACCTTTACATGACCACGCGTCACGCCCCTATCCGAAGCCTTGCCCGGCGGATCGCCTCCGCCATTGCGGGGCTCGGGCTGACGGCGGCCATGGCATGCTGCCCCGTCGCCGCCGCTCTCGCCCTGCCCGCGACCCCGCAGGAGCAGGCGCAGCTCTTCGCCACCTGCGAGGGGCGCTACCGGGCCATGTCCGCCCGCCAGCGGGCCGACCGCGCCCCCGACGCATCGCGAACGGAAGCGCGGCGGCAGGATTTCTCCGACCTGCTGGAGGCGTCGATGCCGGGCGCACGCGACGCCGGGATCGACGCGAACATCGCCCGGCGCTGGCAGGCCAGCGGCTGGACGGAAATCGCCTTCCTGCTGGCAGACACCACCTATCGCGCCGGTGACGCGGAACGTGCGGCGCGGGCCCGGAGCCTGCTGAGCGCACGGCTCGGCACCTGCGCCGAGGCGCTGCTGCCCTGAACGGCTCAGGCTGCCGCGGCCGTTTCCTGCCGCCGCGCGTCGCGCAGCAGTTCGGACCACCAGGCCAGTTCGTCCAGCATCTGCCCGACCGGCGCGTTCAGCGCATGCGCGATGTCGTCGATGTTGTCGCTGCCGCCGGCCATCGGATGGACCTTGTGGAATTCGCCCCCGGCGATATGCACGCCCGGCACGATGTTCACCATCTTCAGTTCCACCGCGATCTCGCGCAGGTGCTGCGCCGCCCGGGCCGCGCCGACACCGCCATAGCCCACCACGGCGGCCGGCTTGCGGTTCCATTCGTTGTAGGCCTGATCCAGAGCGTTTTTCAGTGCGCCCGAGATCGAGTGGTTGTATTCCGCCGTGACGAACACAAATCCGTCAAATCCCGCGAGTGTCTTCTGCCACTTCACGGCGGCAGGGCTCTTCGAGGGCATCCAGCGGTTGGAGGCGGCCTCGTCGAAGAATGGCAGATCGAAATCGGCGATATCGAGGATCTCGGCGCTCATGCGGCCGTCGGACTCGATCTTCGCGCGGATCCATTCCGCGGGCTTCGCGCCCCAGCGGGTCGGACGTGTCGTGCCGATGATGACGGCGATGCGGGGTTTCGTGCTGGACATGATGTGGTCTCCGAAAGGGATATGGTTTCCGTTGGTGACTACAGATACAGTGGAGAGCGTCACGAGTCGCAAGGAGGCACCTCGATGAAACCGGACGATCTGGGGGTTCACCCGCGCACATCATCTGTGCATGCCGTCATGCGCGACGACCCCGGCCCGACGGCCGAGGAATGCCTCGGACGCACCACGCATTTCCGCGAGGACATGCGCCACGGCGGCGGATCCTGCCATGCGGTGTCGGACATGCTCAGCCGGATCGGCGACAAGTGGACGCTGGTGGTCGTCAGTTATCTGGGCGAGGGTCCGATGCGCTTCAACGAGATGCGGCGCGAGATCGGCAACATCAGCCAGAAGATGCTGACCGTCACGCTGCGCAACCTGGAACGCGACGGCTTCGTGACCCGCACGGTGACGCCGACGCGCCCGCCGCAGGTGGAATACGCGCTGACCGAGATGGGCCATTGCCTGCTGGTGCCGGTGACCGGCCTCGCCCGCTGGACGCTGGACAACATCGCCCGGATCGAGGCCGCCCGCGCCGATTACGACGACCGCGACGGCGCGGCGGCCGGAAAATGACGCGTTGAGCGGCCTCGGCCAGCCTTTCACCCGCCGCCCCGCATCTGTCGGGCGCCCGTCCCCCCTTGCCGGGGCCGGGGCGGAGTGCTTTATCCATGGCATGAGCAACAAGCCCTCCGACAACCCGGCCGATCCGTTCAAGAAGGCGCTCGCCGAGGCCACCAAGGTCATGGCGCACGATCCCGAGCTGAACGTGACCTACTCCGTCGATCCTTCCGGCAAGACCGGCGACAGCCTGCGCCTGCCGCAGGTCAGCCGGCGGATGACGAAGGACGAGGTGCTGATGGCGCGCGGCACCGCCGACGCGCTGGCCCTGCACCACCGCTATCACGACGCCCAGACCCACGCGAAATACTCGCCCCCCGGCCAGATGGCGCGCGAGCTCTACGAGGCGATGGAAACCGCCCGGTGCGAGGCAATGGGCGCCCGCGACATGCCCGGCACCGCCAAGAACATCGACGCCAAGATCGGCGCCGAGGCCCGCCGCATGGGCTACGACCAGATCAAGCAGGCCGCCGACGCGCCGCTGCCGGTCGCCGCGGGTTATCTGGTGCGCCACCTGGCCACCGGCCGCGACATGCCCGAGGGCGCGCAGAACGTCATGGACCTGTGGCGCGGCTTCATCGAGGACCAGGCGGGCGGCACGCTGGAGGACCTGAACGAGAAGCTGTCGGACCAGACGGAATTCGCTCGCTTCGCCCGCAAGATCATCGAGGATCTGGGCTATGGCGACCAGCTGGGCGACGACCCGGACGGCACCGACGACGACTCCCCGGACGAGGCGCAGGACGGCGAGGAAGAGGAGCAGGAGCCCGACAGCACCGGCTCCGACGATGAGGACGATCAGGCCGAAGCCTCGCCCGAGCAGAGCCAGGAGGAACAGCAGGATCCGTCCGAGGCCCAGGTCTCGACCGACGAGATGGCAGATCAGGAGATGGGCGAAGAGGTCGAGATGCCGGACGGCGAGGCCCCGCTCGAACCCCCGCCCCCTGCCCCGGCCTCCGAGGCCGACCCGAACTATCAGGTCTACAACGACGAATACGACGAGGAGATCGCCGCAGAGGAACTGGCCGATCCCGTCGAGCTGGAGCGCCTGCGCGCCTATCTGGACCAGCAGCTGGAGCCGCTGAAGGGCGCCGTGTCGCGCCTCGCCAACAAGCTGCAGCGCCGCCTTCAGGCGCAGCAGAACCGGTCCTGGGAATTCGACCGGGAGGAAGGCATCCTCGACGCCGGACGCCTCGCGCGCGTGGTGGCGAACCCGACGACGCCGCTGTCGTTCAAGGTCGAGAAGGACACCGAATTCCGCGACACGGTGGTGACGCTCCTGCTGGACAATTCCGGCTCCATGCGCGGCCGCCCGATCTCGATCGCCGCGATCTGCGCCGACGTGCTGGCCCGAACGCTGGAGCGGTGCAGCGTGAAAGTCGAGATCCTCGGCTTCACCACCCGCGCCTGGAAGGGCGGGCAGGCGCGCGAGAAGTGGCTGGCCGACGGCCGCCCGCAGCAGCCCGGTCGCCTGAACGACCTGCGCCACATCGTCTACAAGAGCGCCGACGCGCCGCTGCGGCGGGCGCGGTCGAACCTCGGGCTGATGATGAAGGAAGGCCTGCTGAAGGAAAACATCGACGGCGAGGCGCTGGAATGGGCGCACCGCCGGTCCGTCGCCCGGCGCGAGGCGCGGAAGATCCTCATGGTCATCTCCGACGGCGCGCCGGTGGACGATTCGACCCTGTCGGTGAACCCCGCGAACTTCCTCGAAAAGCACCTGCGCGACGTGATCGCGATGGTCGAGAAGCGCAAGCAGGTGGAGCTGATCGCCATCGGCATCGGCCATGACGTGACGCGCTACTACGACCGGGCCGTGACGATCACCGATGTCGACCAGCTGGCGGGCGCGATGACGGAACAACTGGCCTCGCTCTTCGACAACGACCCGCGCGCGCGGGCCCGGATCTTCGGGATCAAGAAGGCGTCGTGATGTTCCAGACCTTCGACACGCCGTCCTCGCCCGAGGCCGGGCCGCCGCGTCTGGCGGCGCTCCGGCAGGCGATGGCGGCGGCGGGGGTCGACGGCTTCATCGTGCCGCGCGCCGATGCGCATCAGGGCGAATACGTGGCCGATCACGATGCCCGGCTGGCCTGGCTGACCGGCTTCACCGGCTCGGCCGGGTTCTGCATCGCGCTGCGCGACGTGGCCGGCGTCTTCGTCGACGGCCGCTACCGCGTGCAGGTGAAACAGCAGGTCGCTGCGCCGGCCTTCACCCCCGTCGACTGGCCCGAGACGAAGCCCGGCCCCTGGCTGCGCGAGCACCTCGGCACGGGCCGCGTGGCATACGACCCGATGCTGCACGCCATGGCCGAGATCGACGCGCTGACGAAGGCCCTGGACGGATCGGGCATCGCGCTGGTCCCGCATGCGAACCTCGTCGACGCGGTCTGGGAGGATCAGCCCGCCCCTCCCTCGGGCGAGATCCGCCCCTATCCGCTTGAATTCGCGGGAGAGCCGCATGAGGCCAAGATCGCCCGCCTCGCCGAGACGCTGAAGGACGCCGGCCATACCGCCGCGATCGTCACGCTGGCCGACAGCGTCGCCTGGCTGCTGAACATCCGCGGCTCCGACATTCCGCGCAACCCGGTGCCGCATGCCTTCGCCATCCTCCACGCGGATGCGACGGTCGACCTGCTGGCCGCCGAGGCGAAGATCACCGGCGATCTGCGCACCCACCTGGGCGGCAGCGTCCGCCTGCACGGTGCCGAGGCCTTCGCCGATGTGGTGAAGGGCCTGACCGGGCCGGTCCGGGTGGATCCGGCCTCCTGCCCCGTGCAGGTGCGGATGTGGCTGGAAGAGGCGGGCACCGAAATTGCCGCGGGTCAGGACCCCTGCATCCTGCCCAAGGCCGCGAAATCCGCGGCCGAGATCGCCGGCACGCGCGAGGCGCATCTGCGCGACGCCGCCGCCATGTGCCGCTTCCTCGCCTGGTTCGACGAGGCCGACAAGACCGGCCTGACCGAGATCGACCTGGTGCAGCGGCTGGAGGCCGCCCGGCGCGACACGAACTCGCTGCTCGACATCTCGTTCGACACGATCTGCGGCGCGGGGCCGCACGGCGCCCTGCCCCATTACCGCGTCAGCGAGGACAGCAACCGCGCGCTGGCCGAGGGCGACCTGATCGTGCTGGACAGCGGCGGGCAGTATCTCGACGGCACCACCGACATCACCCGCACCCTCGCCGTCGGCACGCCCGGCCCGGAAGAGAAGGCCTGCTTCACCCGCGTGCTGCAGGGGATGATCGCGATTTCCCGGCTGCGCTTTCCGAAGGGGCTGGCGGGGATGCACCTCGACGCCTTCGCCCGCGCGCCGCTCTGGGCCGCCGGGATGGATTACGACCACGGCACGGGCCACGGCGTCGGCACCTACCTCTGCGTGCACGAGGGGCCACAGCGCCTCAGCCGCGTGTCGGACACGCCCCTGCAACAGGGCATGATCCTGTCGAACGAACCGGGCTACTACCGCGAAGGCGCCTTCGGCATCCGGATCGAGAACCTGATCGTCGTGCAGGAGGCCGCGGCTCTGCCGGGCGGCGACCCGCAGCGCGCCTTCATGGAATTCGAGACGATCACCTTCGTTCCGATCGACACCCGAATCCTCGATCTGGAGCTTCTGGGCGAGAACGACCGGCTCTGGCTCAACGCCTACCACGCCGCGGTGCGCGAGAAGGTCGCGCCGAGGCTGGACGGCGCGGCGGCGATATGGTTGCATCGCGCGACCGAGCCGATCTGACCTCCGCGGGGGCGATCCGGTCTCGCACGGACCAGCCGCCGGAGGGACAGCCGGCGCCGCCCGTCCGATCCGCACGACACGCGCCTGTTACACGACATGGGCAAACCGGAACACGCCTCGGAAGGGAGGGCAGGACATGAGCGACATCACCATCCGCAAGGCCGAGGGCACCTGGACCGTCCGCGCCGGCGGCGCCGTCATCGTGGAAAGCCGCAACGCGCTGGAGCTGACGGAGGGCCACTATCCCTTCGTCATCTACTTCCCCCGCGAGGATGTGGCGATGGCCTTCCTCGACGCGACAGACCACAAGACCCATTGCCCGAAGAAGGGGGATGCGTCGTATTTCTCGATCTCCACCGGCGCCGGCACGATCGAGAACGGCGCGTGGAGCTACGAGACGCCCCTGCCCGAGGTGTCCGAGATCGCCGGCCACATAGCCTTCTACAGCAGCGACGCGGTGACCGTCGAGCGGGTCTGAGGCCGGTTCCATGCGCATCGCCATCGTCGGCGCCGGGTTCGTCGGTGCCACCATCGCGTGGCGGCTTGCCGCGGAGGGGCGCGATGTCACCCTGATCGACGCGGCCGCCCCCGGCGCGGGGCTGTCGGCGCGGTCCTTCGGCTGGATCAACCACGTCACCGCCGAGCCCGAGGCCGACCCGCGGCTCTTTCGCCTGCGGATCGAGGCGCGGCGGCGCTTCGACGCGGTGGACGGGCGGCTGTTCGGGCCGTGGCGCGGGGCGCTGGTCTGGCACGACGATCCGGAACGCACCGAGGCGCTGATCGCCCGGCACAACGCGCATGGCGGCGATCTGGTGGCGGTCGGCCCCGAGGAGTTCGACCGCATCGCGCCCCATGTGGCCGTCCGCCCCGCGCTGGCGGCCCACGCGCCGCGCGACATCGCCGTGGCACCCGGCCCCGCCGCCGGCCGCATGGCCGAGGCCGCGGTGGCGGCCGGGGCGCGTCTGCTGAGCGGTTATCCGGTACTGGGGGTCGAGACGGCCTCGGGCCGGGTGACCGGCCTCGCGCTGACCGAGACACGGCTGGCCGCCGACATCGTCGTTCTGGCGGCCGGCGCGGGCATCGGCGCCCTGCTGCCCGACCCCGCCGCGTTGCCGCCGATCCGGCTGTCGCCCGCGGCGCTGGTAACGCTGGCCGCCGAGGGGCCGGCGCCCGCCGTGGTGCTGGCCGGCGCGGGGCTGGAAATCCGTCCCGGGCAGCCCGGCCACTGGATCGCCGCCGCCCGCCCGCCCGAGCGGGGCGAGACGCTGGACGATCTCGGCGCCCGTATCCGCGACCGCGCCGCCGCCCTCATGCCCGGCCTGCGCCGCCTTCAGGTGCTGTCGAGCCTGACCGCCGACCGCCCCATGCCCGATCCGGGCCTGCTGGTGCGCCACGTCAGCGGCGCCGAGGGCCTGATCGTCGCCGCCGGCCACCCCGGGGTGATCCTCGCCCCCTTCATCGCCGACGCCGTCGCAGAGCTGGCCGCCGACTGAGGGACCGCGCGAACGACGAAGCAGCAGCGTTGCCGAGCGGGCCGGGATCTGCCTGCGCGAAGTTCAGGCGTCACGTGAAGATTGCCGATCAGCCAGCTGAACGGAAACGTTTTTTCGGAGCACCTCAGGCTCCGACCACACCCCTCGGCACGGCCCCGGCATGCCCCGGGGAAAAGCTGCACGAAGCCCCTTGGATGACGCGCCGGTGCCGCCGTTTCAATCCGCATCCGCCGCAGGCGCCTCGGCCGCGCCGCCCGCGCGCTTGCCGCCCTGGCCTGCGGGGCGCATCCTGCCGGAGCGTCTGCCCATCAGCGCCAGCACGTCGCGGCGGCGCATGTCGGTCCAGCCGGCGGTGCCCCCGACGTAGCCGGCTTCGGCCAGCACCCTCTCGACCTCGGGGAAATCCAGTTCCCCCAGCCCCATCCGCTGCGCCTTCACGCCCTCCGGCATCCAGAACCGCCGGAGCGCCGCCACGGCCAGCGGCGGCCGGCCGGCAAAGGAGGCGAGGTGCGTCTCGATGAAATCCGACGCCGAATTGCTGCTGCGGCGGCGCTTGATGATCGCGACGTCCTGCTCGGGCCGGGCGACCATCGCGAAGAGATGCAACGCCGATCCTTCCGCCGCGATCACCCGCCGCGCCGCCTTGTAGCGCGCGATCTGGGTCTCGAAATCGTGCTTCTCGGGCTGGAAGATCTCGTATCCCTCGTCGGCGAGGTAGGCTTCCAGCCGCTCCTCGCCGATCAGGCCGCCCTTGTTCACCCCGAGGCCGGAGCGCGAGATGTAGAGCTTCTCGCCCCCGTCCGGCGCGATGTCCTTCGCGAAGCGGTCATGGACGGCGGCGCGGTAGCTGTCGGTACCGCGCACGATCTCGCCCAGCCCGAAGCCCTGACCGGGGACCGACAGGTGCCCGACGCGCAGCGGCGCGGTGGCGACCCTCACCGGCAGGTCGGTGCCCATGTGGCGGATGAAGAGTTCCTGATAGCCCAGCACCTGATCGCCCACGGCGGGGCGCTTCGGGATGAAGAGGATACCGTCCAGATCCTTCAACCGGTCCAGCGCCCAGAGCCGCGTGGTGCTTTCCGCCAGGAAATGACCGAAATGCGCCCAGAGCACCCCGCCCCACAGCCAGCGGCCCGGCAGATCCTCCACCTCGCCCTCCGGCATCGCGGGTTCTGTCGTCAGCGGCCGCCACTTGCGCCACAGCGCGCCTTCGGCGCAGTAGCGCCCGTCGGAATGCAGCACCCCGGCCGCCTGGACGAAATCGCTTTCGACCGGCGGCACCACGACCGCGCCTTCGATCTCGATCAGGCTTTCCGACCAGCCGCCGGTGGACAGCGGCTTGCCCGCCGGATCGGCGGGGTCGGTGATGTCCTCCGCGGCCACCGGGGCGACGTCGTCCTCGTCCCCGGCGTCGCGGGATGCGTCAGGCGGCATTCGCCATCGCCTCCTGGTTGCGGGTGCAGACCCAGACGGTGCGCGACGAATGGCTTTCGACCCGGTCGAAGCCCGCGCGCCGCAGGATCCGCTTGCATTCGCGCATCCCCTCGATCCCGTAGGCGTCGGGATGGAATTCCAGCACCATGGCCCGCAGCCCCGTCAGGTCGGCGTCGCGCAGCACGTCCAGCTCGCCCCCCTCGATGTCCATCAGCAGGACGGTGGCGCGGAAGTCCTTCAGCACGCTGTTGAAATCGGCGGTCGGCACGTCGACCGCATCGGTCTTGGGGCTGCCGTCGCGGATCAGCGAGGATCCGAGGTAGGAGCTGCCCAGATGGAAGGTCATCGTCGCCGGCCGGTCCTTCTGCGCGATCAGCACCTCGTTGCGCACGGTGATGCGGCCGTCCAGCCGGTTCAGCCGGTAGAGCGCCTCGATATGCGGGATGAGGTTGGGATTGGCCTCGAACGACAGGATTTCCTGCGGCTTCGCGTTGCGGGCCACCACGGCCCCGACGATGCCGAGGCCCGCGCCCATTTCCAGCACGCGGTCGGTGCTTTCCACCACGTGCAGGGCGCCGGCGATCTCCTGCCCCTCGTAGCGGGCGGCGTTGATCCGTTCGATGCGTTTGGCGTGCATGAAGGGCGAAGCGGGCACCTTGACCCCCAGACAGTTCGCCACGTGATCGGTGTTTTCTGTCGCCAACATGGCGGTCTCCAGTTCACTCGTTACAACAGCCTGCTCGAAACTTCTTTCCATTCTGCTCTGCCTCTGTGTTTTTTTGTGGGCACTCTTTTTGCGGGAAGTCTAGCCGAAACAGGGCCTTCGCGCCAGCGCGACGGGGGCCGCGCCCGCGGGCCGGCCGGGCCTGTGCCTTTCATGTGCCGTCGCGGCAGCCGCGGGGCCGCGGAACGCGCCGCTCAGCTGTGTTCTTCCGCCGCCGTCGCCGCCAGCGCGCGGTTGTAGGCCTTCAGCGCATCGACGTGGAAGAGCGCGCCCAGCAGTTCCGGCGGGCGGTCTGCCCCGGCGGCCAGGGTGACGACCGGCAGGAAGGGCTCTCCCGTGCGCTCGAACAGCGGCATCGCCCCTTCCAGCGTCGCCGAGGCGTCGAGATAGGTGCCCGCCTCGATCAATTCGCGGCAGCGGGCGGCCGGCGCCGCGCGCGGCGCGTCCATCGGGCGCATCATCCCCGAGGCGCGGAAGGCCGACAGCAGGTAGGCCTGCGGCCCCGCGGCCAGATGGATGCCGCGCCGTTCCAGCTGGGTCAGGAAGAACGACCGGTCCACCAGCCGCGTGCCGATGGCGGTGGAGATCGAGACGGTGACCAGCACGGCGAGCCCCGTCTCCCAGTCTCCGGTCAGTTCGAAGACGATCAGCGTCGTCGAGATCGGCGCCCCCAGCACCGCCGCCGCCACCGCGCCCATCCCCGCCAGCGCGTAGAGCGTGATGGAGCCCGAAACCTCGGGGAACACGCCGGTCGCGATCTGGCCGAAGGCGAGGCCGGTCAGTGCGCCGACCATCAGCGAGGGCGAGAAGACCCCGCCCCCCATCCGGCCGCCGATGGTGATGGCGACGGCGACGGTCTTGAGCACCGCGAAGAGGATCGCCTGACCCAGCAGCAACTGCCCGGTCAGCGCCAGCGAGGTCGTCTCGTAGCCCACGCCGATGATGTGCGGGAACGGGATCGCGATGGCCCCCAGCAGCGCCCCCGCCGCCACCGGCCGCAGCCAGCGCGGCACGGCGAACCTGGTCTGCACCGCCGCGGCGACATCCTCGGCCGCGAAGATCGCCAGCATCAGCACGCCGGCGACGATCCCGCAGACCGCGCCCAGCAGCAGGAAGGCGGGCAGCTCCTGGTAGAATTCCAGCGCCGAGGTGGTCTGGAGCACGAATTCCGTCACCCCGCCGAATTCCAGCCGGTTGATGATCGTGCCCGCCACGCTGGCGATGACGATCGGCGCGAAGGCGTGGATGGCGAAATGGCGCAGCACCACCTCCATCGCGAAAAGCGCCCCGGCGATCGGGGCATTGAAGCTGGCCGAGACGGCGGCGGCCACGGCGCAGCCCAGCAGGTCGCGGCCCGTCACGCCGTCGGCCCGGATCCACTTCAGCACCTTGGACGAGATCACGGCGGCGAGGTGGACCACCGGCCCCTCCCGGCCCGACGATCCTCCGGTGCCCAGCGTGATCATCGAGGCGGCGGCCGAGGCGAGCCCCGCCCGCCCCTCCACCCGGCCCTCGTTCAGCGCGGCGCCGTGGATCACGTCGGCGACCGACCGGACGCGGCCGTCGGGGGTGAAATGGTGCAGGATCTGCCCCACCACCAGCCCGCCGGCGATCGGGATGATCAGGATCAGATACCAGGGAAGCGTCTCGGCGAAGGAATGCAGCAGGTGCACGTCCTCGGTCCCGTAGACCGCCTTCTGCAGCGCCTCGATCCCCTTGCGGAAGAACAGCGCCGCCGCGCCGCCCGCCACGCCGATGGCCAGCGCGATCAGCCAGAACTGGAACTGGCTGGGTCCGCGGGTCAGCAGCAGCGCCCAGGCGGTCCGGCCGCGCACCAGCAGGCGCCGCGCCGCCCGTGCCCCCAGCCCTGACCGCCCCTGCGCCATTCGCCGTTCTCCCGCCCGCGGGCCTTTCACCCGCGCCCGCATGTCTCTAGAAAGAGCGGATTCCGGACGGAACGGGGGGAACCATGTCCATCGAGAGCGCCCTTGCAGACCTCTCGGACCTCTTAGGCGATGGTCTGAGCCGGTCCAAGTCCGAACTGGATCTGCACGGGCGCAGCGAAAGCCACTTCCCCCTCGCCCCGCCCGACGGGGTGGCCTTCCCCGAGAACACGGCGCAGGTGGCGGACATCGTGCGCATCTGCGCGGCGCACGGCTGCCCGGTGACCGCCTGGGGCACCGGCACCTCGCTCGAGGGCCAGGCGCAGGCGTTCTCCGGGGGGGTGGTGGTGGATTTTGCCCGCATGAACCGGGTGCTGGAGGTCAATGCCGCCGACATGGACGCCCGCATCCAGCCCGGCGTCACCCGCGAGGCGCTGAACGAGGATCTGCGGGCCACCGGCCTCTTCTTTCCCGTCGATCCGGGCGCCAACGCCTCGCTGGGCGGCATGGCCTCGACCCGGGCCAGCGGCACGACGGCGGTGCGCTACGGCACGATGCGCGACAACGTGCTGGGGCTGGAGGTCGTGCTGGCCGACGGCCGGGTGATCCGCACCGGCACCCGGGCGCGCAAGTCCAGTGCGGGCTACGATCTGACCGGGCTTTTCGTGGGCGCCGAGGGCACGCTCGGCCTGATCACCGAACTGACGCTGAAGCTGCACGGCCAGCCGGAGGCGGTCTCGGCCGCCGTCTGCGCCTTTCCGGACGTCGCCTCGGCCGTCGCGGCGGTGATCGACACGATCCAGATGGCGGTGCCGATGGCGCGGATCGAACTGCTGGACCCCGCCTCCGTCCGCGCGGTGAACGCCTGGGCCGGCATGGACCTGCCCGAGATGCCGCACCTGCTGCTGGAATTCCACGGCTCCCCCACGGCGGTGCGGGAACAGGCCGAGACCTTCGGCGCCATCGCGGCAGATCACGGCGGGCGCGGCTTCGACTGGGCCACCGAGCCGGCGGACCGCACCGCGCTGTGGACGATGCGGCACAACGCCTTCTACGCGATCCTGGCGTCGCGGCCCGGCTGCCGGTCCATCGTGACGGATGTCTGCGTGCCGATCTCGCGCCTCGCGGAGGCGGTGGAGGGCACGATCTCGGACCTGGAGGCGCATCAGGTCAGCGGCCCGATCCTGGGCCACGTCGGCGACGGCAACTTCCACGCCATCCTGATGTTCGACCCGGCGGACCCGGCCGAGGAAGCCCGCGCCGCCGCGGCGGCCGAACGGATGGTGATCCGCGCGCTGGACCTCGGCGGCACGGCAACGGGCGAGCACGGGATCGGCGTCGGCAAGCGGCACTACATGACGCGCCAGCACGGCGAGGCCTGGGCGGTGATGGGCGCCGTCAAGTCGGCGCTGGATCCGGCGGGGCTGTTCAATCCCGGCAAGCTGGTGCCGGATCGCGACGGCGCCTGACCGCAACGGCGCCTGACCGCAACTGCACCTGACCGCGACGGCGCCCGACGGCTGCCGTGCGGCCACCTGCGCCCGCGTCGAGGGCAACATGACGTGGCACAGCGTCACATTGATACATTCACTTGATAATCTTCTATCGCTGCTTCATCTTTCGAAGTGTCAGGAGACATTCGATGACCGTGCCGGACCCGCAGGGCCCCGACCGGGAAGATCGCATCGAGGACGAGGTTCTGGACCGCCTCTACGAGGTGGCTGTCGATCCGGCCCGCTACGGCGATCTTCTCGAGATCTGGGAGAAGATGATCGGCCCGCACCGGCGCCGCGCCTCTCCCGGCGCTCCGGTCGAACTGCCGTCGCACGATTTCGAGACGCATTTCGCCCGTGTCGTCACGCTGCTGGACCGCACGGCCGCGAACGCGCCCCGCTCGCCCGAGGCGGCGGAGCTGAACGTCTTCCGCCGCTCGGCCGCGTTCAGCCTGAACCGCAACATCCGCGTCTCGGCCGTCAACGAAGCCGCCGCCGAACGCTTCGGCCTCGCCGCGGGCGACATGATCTCGGCCCTGCCGCTGGCGCTGGAGGATCACCGCATCTTCGCGGATTCGATCCGTGCCCTCTTCGCCAGCCCCGACCGCCGCACCGCCGTGCTGCGGCTGCGGGCCGACGACAGCGCCGAGGTGGCGGGCCGGGTCATCCTGTTCCAGCTGCGCCACGTCCAGCCGGCCGAGGGCGAGCCCTTCGTGATCGCCGTCAGCTCTGAGCTTCGCTGGCCGGCCAGCCTGACACGCACGCTGCGGCAGACCTTCGGGCTGACCGATTCCGAGGTGGAGGTGCTGCGCGGCCTGACCGAAAGCCGTTCCCCGCGCGAGATTGCGGCGCAGCGGAACCGGTCCATCCAGACGGTGCGCGCGCAGATCAAGTCGCTGCTGCAGAAGACCGAGACGCACAGCCAGGGCGACCTGCTGCGCCTGACCCTCTCGGCGATGGATTTCGGCGGGACGGGCACTGCGGACGGCGAGGAGGGCCTGGCCGAGGACGGCGCGCCCTTCCGGATCAGCGCCAGCCCGGCGCTGGAGACGCGCAGCTTCCGCCGGCTGGACGTCGGCGGCGGCCGGCATCTCGATTATCTGGTCTTCGGGGCCGAAACCGCCGGCGCGCGGGACGTGATCTATCTGTCCGGTCTCTACGGTCTCTGCCGCTGGCCCGCGGAGGCCGAGGCGAGTGCGGCCCGCATGGGGCTGCGTGTCATGGTGCCGATAAAGCCGGGCTACGGCGGCTCCTCCCCCCTGCCCCGGGGCGCGGATCGCAGCGCGACGGCCCAGTCCGATCTCGACGCGCTGGTCCGGCATCTGAACATCCGGTCCTGCGCGATCCTGACGCTGGACGAGGATTTCCGCCACGCCATCCGCTTCGCGGATCGGCACCCGGACTGCGTGACCGGCATCCTTGCCGCCTCGGCCGCGCTGCCGCCGCTGGAGGCGCGGGAGTTCGAGGAAATGGGCAAGTGGCACCGCTTCATCCTGGGCGGCGCGCGCTACACGCCGGGGCTGTTCTCCTACATGGTCAAGGCGGGCTTCGCGATGGCGCGCCGGCTGGGCAAGCGCGGGTATCTGGAAACCGTCTACGCCTCCTCGCCGGGGGATGCCCGGATGTCCGGCGTCGGCGGGGTGATGGAGGCGCTGGAGACCGGATCGGAGACCGTCCTGTCGGACCGCGGATCGGCCGCGCCGGCCTTCGCCGACGAATATGTCGCGGCGATCAACGACGCGTGGGAGGTTCCGGGCCGCCGGGTGTCGGAGCGGATCCCCGTCCATGTCGTCGTGGGCCGGGAGGATCCCCGCATGCCGCCCATCCTGCAGAAGCGGCTGCGCGCCCTCCTGCCCGACGCGATCCACCGGCTCTGCCCCGGCAGCGGCCAGTTCGTGTTCTTCCAGATCTGGCCCGAGCTTCTGCCGCTGATCGGCGAGCTTGCGAAATCCGCACCGGACCGGTCGCGTTAGCCCATCTGGGGTATGACGGCGCCGTTCCGGATCGATTAGAATCACCGGTGTAACAGGTGACATTTTCGGCCGTCGCGGACCTGCGACCCCGGGTTTCGACAACCAGCAGGTCCGCGGCGCGCCCAACCCCAACGCCGACCCGCAAATGTCTCCTGCATGAGCACCGGTCCCATGGGGCCGGTGTTCCTGTTTCCGGCCGCCCCGCCTTCGGAGTGCAATGCGCGGCAGAAGGTCTGCGGCGCGGCCATCCGGGCAAGGGACCGGCCGCCGGAGCGCCGCGGCGGATCAGCCGATCAGGCTGGAAGCGGCGGCGCGCGCCTCTTCGGTGATGATGTCGCCGGACAGCATCCTGGCGATCTCGTCCACCCGGTGCGCGGGATCCAGCGGCGTGACCGTCGACAGCGTCTGACCCTTCGCCACCCGCTTTTCCACCCGCCAGTGATGCGCCGCCCGCGCCGCGACCTGCGGCGAATGGGTAACGACCAGCACCTGCCCGCCCTCGCTCAGCTGCGCCAGCCGCCGCCCCACGGCATCCGCCGTCGCGCCGCCGACGCCGCGGTCGATCTCGTCGAAGATCATGGTGACGTGGCCCTGGTCGCGGGCCAGGCAGACCTTCAGCGCCAGCAGGAAGCGCGACAGCTCCCCGCCCGAGGCGATGCGGGCGATCGGCCCGGCCGGCGCGCCGGGATTGGTGGCGACGGTGAAGCCGACCTCGTCCACGCCCTCCGGGCCGGGGGCGGCGGCTGTGATACGGGTCTCGAACCGCGCCCTTTCCATCTTCAGCGGCGCGAGTTCCTGCGCGACGGCGCGGTCCAGCCGCGTGGCCGACGCGCTGCGGGAGGCGGTCAGCCGCTCGGCCGCCGCATCGAAGGCCGCCCCGGCGGCGCGGGCAGCCTCGGTCAGGGCCGCGATGTCCGCGGCGCCGCCGTCCAGCGCCGCCAGCCGGCCCGACAGCTCTGCCGCGAGATCCGGCAGCCCGTCCGGCGCCACGTCGTGCTTGCGCGCCAGCGCCCGGATCGCGAACAGCCGGTCTTCCACCCGCTCCAGCTCTCCGGGGTCGAAGCCAAGCGCCTCGGCGCAGGCGTCGATCTCGCCCGCCGCCGCGTCGAGCTCCGCCATCGCGCGGGTCAGGGCCGAAATCGCCTCGTCCAGCCGCCCCTCGACCCGGTCGGCCGCGCCTTCCAGCCAACGCAGGGCGTCGGCCATCATCCCCTCGGCTCCGTCGCGCGACAGCGCCTCGGCGGCGCGGGCGACATCCTCGCGGATCTTCGCGGCATCGCGCATCAGGCGGCGGCGGGCGTCGAGCGCCTCTTCCTCGCCCGGCTCGGGCGCCAGATCGTCCAGTTCCTTCACCGCATGGCGCAGGAAATCCTCCTCCGCCCGCACCTCGTCCAGCGCCGCCTCGGCCCGGCGCAGCGCGGTCTCGGCCTTCGACCGGGCGGTCCAGGCCTCGCGCACGCGGGTGCGCAGATCGTCGTGGCCGGCGAAGCTGTCCAGCAGCGCGCGGTGCCCTCGGGTGTCCAGCAGGCCGCGGTCGTCCTGCTGGCCGTGCAGTTCCACCAGCGTGTCGGACAGCGCGCGCAGCACCTCGCCGCTGGCGCGGCGGTCGTTGATCCATGCGGTCTTGCGGCCGTCGGCGGTGTTCACGCGGCGCAGGATCAGCTCGTCCTCGACCGGCAGCCCGGCCTCGCCCAGGATCGCGCGGGCCGGATGATCGGGCGTCAGATCGAAACTGGCGGTCACCTCGCCCTGATCGGCCCCCTGCCGGACCAGTTCCGCCCGCCCGCGCCAGCCCAGCACGAAGCCGAGCGCATCCAGCAGGATCGACTTGCCGGCCCCGGTCTCGCCGGTCAGCACGTTGAGGCCGGGCTGGAAGGCGAGTTCCATCCGGTCGATGATGAGAAGATCACGGATTTCCAGCCCGCGCAGCATGCGCCGCCCTCGTCTGCATCGACCGGGACGGGCCGCCCGCCCCGTCCAACGCGCCACTGCCGTAGGGTGGGGTTCTACCCCACCTTGCCTACAGCCACTCGCCTCTGATCATCTGGCGATAGACCTGGTTCAACCAGTTGTCGCCCGCCGCCTTCAGCTCCAGCCCGCGGCCGGTGAGCAGCTTGAAGCTGTCCTGATACCAGGTCGTGGAGCGGTAGTTGTAGCCGAGGATCGCCCCTGCGGTCTGCGCCTCCTCGATCAGCCCGATCGACAGATAGGCCTCCACCAGCCGGTGCAGCGCCTCGGGCGTGTGGCTGGTGGTCTGGAAATCCTCCACCACCACGCGGAACCGGTTGGCCGCCGCCGCGAAATGGTCGCGCCGCAGGTAGTAGCGGCCGATCTCCATCTCCTTCGCCGCCAGATGGTCGAAGGCCAGGTCGAATTTCAGGATCGCCGAACGGGCGTAGTCGCTGTCCGGGTATTTCTCGATCACCTCGCGCAGCGACTGCAGCGCCTGGAAGGTCAGGCCCTGGTCGCGGCCGACCTCGTCGATCTGGTCGTAATAGCTCAGCGCCAGCAGATACTGCGCATAGGGCGCGTCCTCGTCCGTCGGGTAGAAGTCGAGAAACCGCTGCGCGGCCGCGCGGCTTTCCTCGTAGTTCTGCCCGCGGTGGTTCGAATAGGCCGACATGATCAGCGACCGCTTCGCCCATTCGGAATAGGGATAGAGCCGCTCCACCTCGGCGAAATATTCCGCCGCATCCTCGTAGCGGCGGCGGTTCAGCTCGAACTCGCCCCGGCCGTAGATCTGCTCGGCGGTGTAGTTTTCCAGCGGAACGTTGTCGCGGCTGACGGTCCCGCCGCCCCCGCATCCGGCCAGCACGGCCACCAGCAGGGCGACACGCGCAAGCTTCGCCCCCGAACCGCCACTCATGCGTGCCCTCATCCTGTTCGCCGTCTTGTTTTCCTGCCCGCGAAGGGGCCGCGTCGCCAAGGGTCTAGCACAGAAAATCGGAGGAGGAAAACGCCTTTGCGGCGTCCGTCGCCACCCGTTCGCAGGACCTGCCCGCACCGCTTGCGCAGCACGGGAAAGGCCGCCCGAAAGGGGCGGCCGGCCGTGGATCGATGGTCGCGGAACGGGTCAGGCGACGGCCGAGACGCGCGCGGGAATCTCGGCCCGCCGCACCCCCGCGCCGGGCAGACGCGCGGCCTGCGCGGCGTCGCAGATCACCAGACGATAGTTCGCCGGATCCGACATCAGCTTGCGCAGCAGCATGTTGGTCAGGGTGTGACCCGCCTTCTCGCCGGTGTAGAGCCCCAGGATCGGCGCCCCCGCCAGTGCCAGATCGCCGAGCGCGTCCAGCATCTTGTGGCGCACCGGCTCGTCCGCGTGGCGCATGCCGCCGGGGGTCAGCACGCGGTCGCCGTCGACGACGACGGCATTGTCCAGTGTGCCGCCGCGGCAGAAACCCTCGGCCTGCATCTTCTCGACGTCGGCCTGCCGGCAGAAGGTGCGGCTGTCGCAGAGTTCGCGCACGAAGGCACCGTTCGACATCACCAGATGCCGGCGCTGCGCTCCGATGGCGGAATCGGCGAAGTCGATCTCGAAGGCGATCTCCAGGTGGCGGGAGGGCTCCAGCGTGGCGCGGGCGCAGCCGCGCTCCACCGACACCTCGCGCAGCACCTCGATCGCGCGTATCGGCGCGGCCTGACTGCGCAGGCCCCGCGCCAGGATCGCGCGCACGAAGGGCGCGGCCGAGCCGTCGAGGATCGGAACCTCGGGGCCGTCGATCTCGATCAGGACGTTGTGGACACCGCAGCCGGCCAGCGCGGCCATCACGTGTTCGCAGGTGGACACCGACGCGCCCGAGCCGTTTTCCAGACGGGTGCAGAGCGGCGTGTGCACGGCGGCGTCCCAGCGGGCGGGGATCATCGCGTCGCCGACATGGATGTCCTGACGGCGGAACCAGATACCGTGTTCGGCGGCGGCGGGAGAGATGGTCATGCGCACCGGCTGACCGGAGTGCAACCCCTGCCCCGCGAACGTCACCGGTCCTTTCAACGTATTCTGCACGACGTCCTCGATCTTCTTGTCCCTGCGGGTGCTGCGTCTTCTTCCGAGACCCGAGGCGGGCAGGCTCTCCGGCCCGTCCCGCTTTCCTGCAGCTTCAGGCCCCTCAGCCTGACCCGAGAGGTAGGGGGTCGGGCGGTCTGTCTCAACTCAATCTTTGCAACGGATTGAAACATGCCGCCACGGGCCGGGCGGGTTGCCGCGCGGATCCGCTCAAGTGCCTGACGGAAAACGAAAAGGCCGCCACGGGGGCGGCCTGTTCCATCACGGCTTCGATCCCGTTCGTCACCGCGATCCGGGGGCGGATCGGCCCCCGGATCACGAGGATCGGCACGTCGCGCCGGGGCCTCAGTTGGCCTGACGGCGCAGGAAGGCGGGGATCTCGATCCGCTCCTGATCCGGGTCGACACGGCGCTCCGGAGCCGCGGCGCGCGGCGCCTGGGCCGGGGATTGCGCCACGTCGCGGGCCGGTGCCTGGGTCGGCGCGGGGCGCGATGTCGCCACCGGCGGCGCGGCGCGGCGGGTCTGCTGCGCACCCTCTTCGCCGTGGCCCGTCATCCGGTTGATCAGCGAGTTGATCCCGAAGCGCGGACGCTCCGCCTCGCCGGCGGTTCCGGCCGGGGCCGGGCGCGGGGCGCGGTTGACCGCGGCCTGCAGGCGGGCCAGCGCCTCGGGCGAAGGCGTGCCGGCCTTCGGCGCACGCGGGGCCACGAAGGCGTCGGGCGACGTGGTCTCGGCCGGAGCCGCCTGCGGGCGGTAGGCCGGGGCCGGCAGGCCGTCGTCGCTCAGCTCGTCGTCCTGGAACAGGCCGCCGTCGCCCTGATCGTGCGCGGCGTCATAGGCGTCGAGTTCGTCGAAGAAGTTCGGCTCTTCCTCGGCGGTCTGCACCGTCTCTTCCGTCTCCATCGCCGCGACCTCGCGGGCGAGGTTCTCCTCGAAGCTGCGATCGACAGCCTGGGCCGCGACCGGTGCGGGCGCGGGCGCGGGCGCGGCCACTTCCTCGACCGCCTCGATGACGGTTTCGGGCTGTTTCAGCGGCTGCGACAGCTTGCGGCGCGGCAGCGGAACCTCTTCGGTCTTCTCGGCCGCGTCGATGCCGGTGGCCACGACCGACACGCGCATCATGCCGTCCATGTTGGTGTCCAGCGTCGAACCGACGATGATGTTCGCGTCCGGGTCCACTTCCTCGCGGATGCGGTTCGCGGCCTCGTCCAGTTCGAACAGGGTCAGGTCGTGCGCGCCGGTGATGTTGATCAGCACGCCCTTCGCGCCGCGCAGCGAGATCTCGTCCAGCAGCGGGTTCGCGATGGCCTTCTCGGCCGCCTGAATCGCGCGATCTTCACCGCTCGCCTCGCCGGTGCCCATCATCGCCTTGCCCATCTCGTCCATCACCGCGCGGACGTCGGCGAAGTCGAGGTTGATGAGGCCCGGGCGGACCATCAGATCGGTCACGCCCTTCACGCCCTGGTAGAGCACGTCGTCGGCCATCGAGAACGCCTCGGTGAAGGTCGTCTTCTCGTTCGCCAGACGGAACAGGTTCTGGTTCGGGATGATGATCAGCGTGTCGACCATCTTCTGCAGCGTCTCGATGCCGTCGTCGGCCTGGCGCATCCGCTTGGCGCCCTCGAACTGGAAGGGCTTGGTCACGACGCCGACGGTCAGCACGCCGAGTTCACGCGCGGCCTGCGCGATGATCGGGGCGGCGCCGGTGCCGGTGCCGCCGCCCATGCCGGCGGTGATGAAGCACATGTGGGCGCCGGCCAGATGATCGACGATCTGTTCGATCGACTCCTCGGCCGCGGCCGCGCCGATCGAGGCCTTGGCGCCGGCGCCCAGGCCCTCGGTCACCTTCACGCCCAGCTGGATGCGGTTTTCCGCGTTCGACTGGCTGAGCGCCTGCGCGTCCGTGTTCGCGACGACGAAGTCAACACCGTCCAGTTGTTTCTCGATCATGTTGTTGACGGCGTTGCCGCCGGCCCCGCCCACGCCGAAAACCGTGATACGGGGGCGCAGTTCGTCCGTCCCGGGCATCGTCAAATTCAGTGTCATCTCGCTGTCCGCCTGCTGCCTACCCGCTGACCGGGTGTTTTTCGCCTGAATCTTCCACAGTATTATCCACATGACGTAAAAACGTCACGGGAAAACTGCCGTTTCACCACAAAATGTGGCCACCTCGTCAACATCGTCTGCGGGATTTTGCCGATTTCCCCGCATATTGCGTTCACCAGTTGTCACGGAACCACCTGACGGCTCTCTTGAAGGACCGGGCCGGGTAGCGATCGATCGGCAAGTCGAAGTCCCACCACTCGTCCTGCGGGTGAGCGGCGAAGAGGCACATGCCCACCGAGCTTGCGAATCCCGGGCCTGTCGCGGCCTGCGGCAGCCCGTGGACCCGCATCGGCCGGCCCAGCCGCACCTGCTGACCCAGGATCTTCGTCGCCAGCCCGTCCAGTCCCGGAATCTGGCTCGCCCCGCCGGTCAGGACAATCTGCTGGCTGGGCAGATGCTCGAACCCGGCGGCGTCCAGCCGATAGCGGACCTCCTCCAGGATCTCCTCCACCCGCGGGCGCATGATGCCGATCAGCTCGGCCCTGGTGACGGTACGGCGGTCGTGTTCGTAATCGCCGGTGTCGCCGCCGATCTCGATCTTCTCGCGGTCGTCCATGCCGGTGGCGATGACGCCGCCGTAGAAGGTCTTGATCCGCTCGGCCGTCGCCATCGGCACCTGCAGCGCCATCGAGATGTCGGAGGTCACGTGATCGCCGCCCATGCGGACCGCGTCGGCATAGATCATGTGCTTGCGCATGAAGATCGATATGCCGGTGACGCCGCCGCCCATGTCGATGCAGGCCGATCCCAGCTCCTGCTCGTCCTCGACGAGGGAGGAGATGCCGGTCACGTAGGCCGACGACGCCACGCCCGCCAGTTCCAGATCGCAGCGGCGCACGCAGTGGACGAGGTTCTGGATCGCCACGGAATCGACCGTCAGCAGATGCATGTCGGTGGCCAGCGTCTGGCCGATCTGGCCGCGCGGATCGGACAGGCCCGAACGGTGGTCGAGCGCGAAGTTCACCGGCTGGGCGTGCAGCACCTCGCGATCCTCGCCGTAATCCGGCACGTCGCAGGCGGCCAGCACGCGGCTGACGTCGTGTTCGCTGACCACCGGCCCCTCGACGTCGATCGCGCCGGCCAGCCCGTAGCTGCGCGGCCCCGCGCCGCCGAAACAGGCGATGACGTGATCGACACGGATGTTGGCCATCTTCTGCGCGGCCTGCAGCGCGGTGCGGATCGCGCGCTCGGCCTCCTGCATCGATTCGATCTCGCCGAAGCTGACCCCGCGCGACCTGGTGGTCGCCGCGCCGATCACGCGAAAGCCCGCCTGCCCGGCCAGCGAGCCGACGCCGTCCAGCAGCGGCTTGCGCTGGCTGGTGTCGAACCTCAGCACCAGGCAGGCGATCTTGGACGTGCCGACATCCAGAACCGCGACGACGCCCCGCTGCATCGCCGCCCGCCGCATGTTGCGCATGGCGCGCTGCGTTTCGTACAGGTCTCTCATTCCCGCTCCACCTCGACAACCATGTCCTTGATCTTCCACCAGGCCTGAACCGCCCCGGCGTTCATCCTGATCGTCGGACGCTCGCCAAGCCGCATGTCCACTGCGGCCAGATCCCGTTCGAGCATGTCCTGCGCCATGTGCAGCGCGATGACCCTTTCCAGCGCCTGCACGGGGTTCTTCTCGGGCAGCATGATCCGCTGGTCGCGGTCCAGCACCAGGTCCCAGCGGCGTTCGCCGATCCGCACGAGGCCGCGGACCCGGCCGCCGATCGGCCCCGCCACGGCCAGCACCTGCATCCCCTCGGCCACCGCCGCGGGCGCGCCCTGCCCCGCGATCAGCGGCAGTTCCGGCCGCGCCGCGCGGCTGGCCGCGCCGCCGACGACGACGCCCTCGATGTCCACGAGACCCAGCCCCGTCGGCGTCCGCCACAGCGCAACGGGCACCCGTTCGACGATGTCCACCTGAAGCACCCCGCCCTTGCGGACGTAGATGCTGGCGTCCGCCACGGCGGGGATCGCCACGATGTTCCCGCGCAGCTCTTCCAGGTCGAGGTCGAACGAGGAGATCGGGAAATCGACCTGGGTGATCTCGCGGATGTCTTCCTGCACCTGGATCGAGGCGCCTTCGACGGCCATCAGGTTGACCATGAACTCGGGCCGCGTCTCGAACCGGTTGCGCAGCTCGGCGATGGCGCCGATCACCGCGTCGCGGCGGCTGTCGCTGGCCATGTAGCCGAAGACCAGCCCGGCCGAGAGCACGAAGGGCACGCCGCAGCGCATGGCGAAGCGGTAGGTCGGTGTCAGCATGATGCGCTGCAGCCGCCAGGCCCAGCGGGACGGCGCGGGGTCGGAACGGGTCATCATCTTCCGCATGAGGCATCCTCCACCAGCCAGCGGCAGACCTGGCCGAAGCTCATCCCCTGCTTCGCCGCCTGTTCGGGGGCGAGCGAGGTCGGGGTCATCCCGGGTTGGGTGTTGGTTTCCAGCAGGATCAGGCCGGCAAGGCCCTTTTCCTCGTCCCAGCGGAAATCGGTGCGGCTGATGCCCCGGCAGCCAAGCGCCCTGTGCGCGCGCACGGCGTAATCCATGCAGGCTTCGGTGATCTCGTCCGGGATCTCGGCCGGGATCACGTGGCGCGACCCGCCGGGCTTGTACTTGGCGTCGTAGTCGTACCAGCCGTCGGTGACGATGTCGGTCACGCCGAGCGCGCGGTCGCCCATCACGGTCGTCGTCAGCTCGCGGCCCTTCACGTAGGCCTCCACCAGCACCTCGGCCGGCATCGAGGCCGCCAGCTTCGGCGGGCCGTTCGCGGCCTCCTGCACGATGTAGATGCCGACGGAGGATCCCTGGTTGTTGGGCTTCACCACATAGGGCGGGGGCATGACATGCGCCGCCTCGACCTCGGATTTCGGGGCGATCAGGCTTTCGACCACCGGCAGGCCGGCGGCGCGATAGATTTCCTTCGTGCGGGTCTTGTCCATGGCCAGCGCCGAGGCCGCGACGCCGGAATGGGTGTAGGGAATGCCCATCCATTCCAGCAGGCCCTGCACGCAGCCGTCCTCGCCCAGCGGGCCGTGCAGCGCGTTGAAGACCACGTCGGGACCGATCTCGGCCAGACGTGCGGGCAGATCGCGGCCGGCATCGACCTCGACCACCTGGAATCCCTCGTCCCGCAGCGCGGCGGCACATTCGTGCCCGCTGGAGAGCGACACTTCCCGTTCGGAGGAAGGACCGCCCAGTATCACCGCCACTGTCGGGGTTGTCCTGCTCGACGAACCCACGTCCCGTGCCTCTTTGTCGGGCCTTTCCGGCCCTTGTTTTATGAAGTCCGGCCCTTGTGCCTGTGGCCGGATCGTTCTGTCTGCGGAGGGCTCAACCCAGGGGTTCGCCGACCCGCATGATTTCCCACTCTAACTCCATTCCAGAGCTTTGGAAAACCCTTTTTCGGACCTCCTCGCCCAGACCTTCGAGGTCCGCCGCCGTCGCCCCGCCCGCATTGGTCAGAAAGTTGGCGTGCTTGAGGTTCATCATCGCTCCGCCCCGGGTGGCGCCGCGCATTCCGGCGTCCTCGATCAGCTTCCACGCCTTCAACTCGTGCGTGTCGTCGGCCCGGCCGGTGGAGCTGTAGCCGGCCGGATTGCGGAAGGTCGACCCGGCGGTGCGGTCCTTCACCGGCTGGCTGGCGTCGCGCCTGGCCAACTGGTCCTCTATCCGGGCGCTCAGCGCCTCAGGCTCGCCCGCCGGGCCTTCCAGCACCGCCTCGGTGACGATCAGGTCTGGCGGCAGCGCGGTCTGGCGATAGGCGAAACCCATGTCGGACGGCGCAAGCGTGACGATCTCTCCGCCGCGCGTGACGGCGGTGGCGCCGGCGAAGACGTCGGCGGTGTAGCTGCCGTAGCAGCCGGCGTTCATCCGCACCGCGCCGCCGATGGTGCCGGGGATGGTCCGCAGGAAGGTCAGGTCGATCCCCGCCTCCGCCGCCTTCCGCGCGACATGCGCATCCAGCGCGGCGGCCCCGGCGGTGACGGTGGTGCCCCGCGTCTCGATCCCGTTGAAGCCGCGGCCGAGGCGGATCACCACGCCGCGCAGGCCGCCATCGCGGACGATCAGGTTCGAACCGACGCCCATCGGGAAGACCGGAGTGCCGGGGTCCAGCGCCGCCAGGAAGGCCGCCAGGTCGGCGGTGTCGGCGGGCTGGAACAGCCAGTCGGCGGGCCCGCCGACGCGCAGCCAGGTCAGGTCGGCCAGGGGCCGGTCCGGGGTCAGCCTGCCGCGTGTCTCGATTTCGTCGGGGGTCGCCATGCCCTGCCCTCCTGCATTGCGCCGCCGGATAGCAGGTGCCGCGGCGCAGGGAAATCGGGTCGGGCAGAAATGCCCGCCCCGGCCGGTCAGCGCACGAGGCGGCGGACCCGGCGAAAGAGGTAGATGACCGGCCAGCGCAGGACCGAGGCCCCGGCGGCCAGCGCCGCCAGCCCGGCCAACGGCCCGTGCGCCCAGGTCAGCCAGCCCAGCAGCGGAATGCCGGTGGCGATCAGCACCCAGGCCCGGGTCCAGTGATTGTCGCGCGAGGGGATCATCGCCGCCAGATTGGCGGCCAGCCCCCAGAGGCAGAGCAGCAGGACCGGCGTGCTCAAGCCTCGCCCTCGAAATCGGCGGGGCTCCAGGGGGGCGCACCGTTGAGCCGGCCCCAGAAATACCGGATCGGGTTGCGCATCATGGAGGCGAAGGCGAAAAGCCCCGCGGCCGCCCACCACCAGCCATGCGCCCAGCCGATCCAGAGGATCAGCGCGGGCGCCAAGACCAGCAGCGTCAGCCCTGGCAACATCTGCCGCCGCATCGGCAGCATCGCGGTGACGGTGGCGGCAAGAACCCAGAACGCGCCCAGCAGCAGCGGCAGGCTCATGCCACCTTCCTTTCGAGCCGCGCCGGCAGCCCGTTGGCCCAGGCCGAGATCGTCCCCGCACCGAGACAGACCACCATGTCGCCCGGCTGCGCCTGTTCGCGAACCAGGCGTTCCAGATCGTCCTCGGACGTGATGGACCGGGCGTGGCGGTGGCCGTGGCGGATCAGCCCGGCGACCAGATCGTCGCGGCTGGCGCCGGGGATCGGGTCCTCTCCGGCCGCGTAGACCTCGGCGATGGCGACCACGTCGGCCTCGTTGAAGCAGGCGCAGAAATCGTCGAAGAGGGTCGAGAGCCGGGTGTAGCGGTGCGGCTGGTGCACCGCGATGACGCGGCCTTCCGTCGCCTGGCGGGCCGCCTTCAGCACCGCCGCGATCTCCACCGGGTGGTGGCCGTAATCGTCGATGATCGTGACGCCGTCGACCTCGCCCACACGGGTGAACCGCCGGTTCACGCCGCCGAACTTCGCCAGCGCCTCGCGGATCTCGTCCTTCTTCATGCCCAGATGCCGGGCCACGGCCACGGCGCTCAGCGCGTTCGACACGTTGTGATCGCCGGGCATCGGCAGGGTGCAGCCCTCGATGCTGTCACCCTCGGCCTGCAGCAGCACGTCGAAATGCGCGATGCCCTTCTCGTACCGCAGGTTCACGGCGCGGATGTCGGCCTGGGCGTTGAAACCGTAGGTGACGACACGGCGGTCGGTGATCTTCCCGACCAGCGCCTGCACCTCGCTGTGGTCGGTGCAGCAGACGGCGATGCCGTAGAACGGGATGTTCGACACGAAATCCAGGAACCCTTTCCTGAGCGCGTCGAAATCCTTCCAGTGATCCATGTGCTCGGGGTCGATGTTGGTCACGATGGCTATGGTCGCGGGCAGGCGGTTGAACGTGCCATCGCTCTCGTCCGCCTCGACCACCATCCATTCGCCAAGGCCGACGCGGGCGTTCGAGCCGTAGGCGTGGATGATCCCGCCGTTCACCACCGTAGGATCGAAGTTCCCCGCGTCCAGAAGCGTGGCGACCATGGTCGTTGTCGTGGTCTTGCCGTGGGTGCCGGCGATGGCGATGTTGGACTTGAGCCGCATCAGCTCGGCCAGCATCTCGGCCCGGCGGACGACCGGCAGGCCGCGCCGCCGCGCCTCGTCCAGTTCCGGATTGCCCGGCTTGATGGCGGACGAGATCACCACGACCTCCGCCGCCTCCAGGTTCTCGGCGCGCTGACCCTCGAAGATGTGCGCGCCAAGTTTCGTCAGCCGGTCGGTGATCTTCGACGCCTTCAGGTCGGACCCCTGCACCACGTAGCCGTGGTTCAGCAGGACCTCGGCGATGCCGCTCATCCCGATGCCGCCGATGCCGACGAAATGGATCGGGCCCACATCGCCGGGAAGCTTGGTTGCCGCTGCGTTCATTCCTCGTGTCCTTCCATCCCGGCCAGCTGTTCCACCAGGGCCGCCAGGCTTTCCGCCGCCTCGGGCCTACCCTGCCCCAGGGCCGCGCGTGCCATCTGTTCCGCGCCGGCCGGGTCGCCCAGCACCAGCGCGATCTGTTCGCTCAACGCCCCGGCCGTGAACCGGCTCTCGGGCATCAGGATCGCCGCGCCGGCCGCCACCAGGCCGCGTGCGTTGGCCGTCTGCTCGTCGCGGATCGACGCGGCCAGCGGCACCAGCACCGATGGCCGGCCGATCACCGACAGATCCGCCACCGTCGACGCGCCGGAGCGCGCCACGACCAGCTGCGCCTCGGACATGCGGCGCGGGATGTCGTGGAAGAACGTTTCCACATCCGCGTCGATGCCGTGGCCGGCGTAGTGTTCCGCCACCCGCTCCACATCCTCGGCGCGGGCCTGATGGGCCACCCGCAGGTTGCGGCGCAGCGCCTCGGGCAGGTCTGCGACCGCCTGCGGCACCACGTCCGACAGGATCTTCGCGCCTTGGCTGCCGCCGATGACAAGCAGGGACATCGGGTAGTCTCCCGGCGGAATATAGCCCGCCCCGGCCCGTTCCGCGACCGCCATCCGCACCGGATTGCCGACATGCACGGCGTCGATGCCCTCGGGCATCTCGGTCGGCCAGACGCCGCAGGCGACGACGCTCACCTTGCCGGCGAAATACTGGTTCACCCGGCCGAGGATGCCGTTCTGTTCATGCACCATGCTGGGCAGGCGCAGCAGCCGGGCCGCGGCCATCGCGGGCACGGTGGAATAGCCGCCGAAGCCCACCACCACGCGCGGCCGGTCGCGGCGCATCTTCCAGACCGCCGACAGGGTCCCGCCGGCCAGCCGCAGCGGCACGCCCGCCTTCGCCAGCGCACCGCCGCGCGCGAAGGTGCCGGAGGCGACGGTCTCGATCTCGACCGAATGGGGGAAGCCGCCGGTGTAGCGCGCGCCGCGCTCGTCGGTCGACAGCTTCACCCGCCAGCCGCGGCGCAGCATCTTCTCGGCCAGGGCCTGGGCGGGGAACATGTGGCCGCCGGTGCCTCCGGCGGCGATCACGAGGAGGGGTGCGTTCGGGTTCATGCGCGGCCTCCTCAGCGGCCGCGTCCGAGGATGTCCCCGATCCCGCCCTGCGGCCGGCTGCGGGTGAAGGCGAGCAGCATGCCCACGGCGATGCCGCTGGCGATGACGGAGGACCCGCCGTAGCTGACGAAGGGCAGCGTCATGCCCTTGGCCGGCAGCAGCCGCACCGCGACACCCATGTTGATCATCGCCTGAACCGCGAACATCGCGACGAGGCCGGTGCCGGCCAGCCGGATGAAACTGTCGCGTTCGCGCATCAGGCGCAGCAGCGACATGATCGTCACGGCGGTGTAGAGCGCGATGATGCAGAGCACGAGGACGAGGCCGTATTCCTCGGCCGCGACGGCGATGATGAAGTCGGTATGGGCGTCCGGCAGGCTCATCTTCACCTCGCCCTCGCCGACGCCGACGCCGAAGAAGCCGCCCTCGATGATCGCGTTGGTGGCGTAGCCCAGCTGCGTGGTCGGATCGACGTCGGGGTTGAGGAAGCCGTCGATGCGGCGCGCGAAGTGGTCGGAATTCTCGTAGGCGATGGTGCCGGCGAAGAACGTCACCGCGGCCATCGACACCAGCAGCGTCATCGGCGCGCCGGCGACGAAATAGATCACGCCCCAGCCGAAGAGCACGAGGCAGGCCTGGCCGAAGTCGGGCTGCATGGCCAGCAGGAAGACGATGGCCACGGTGGTCAGGAACGACCACAGCCTTCCGGGGACGCCGTTGATCTCCTCCGCCGCCGACATCATCCAGGCGGCGGTGACGATGAACACCGGCTTGAGGAATTCCGACGGCTGGACCGAGGCGAAGCCCAGCGAATACCACCGCACCGCGCCCTTGCCGAAGTCGGTGCCGAGGAACGGCAGCATGGCGAGGGCGGCGAAGCTGGCGGCGAAACCGACGACGGCGAGGCGACGGACCGTCTGCGGGGCCATCATCGAGGTGACGAACATGGCAAGGATGGCGAGCCCGCCGAAGAAGGCCTGGCGCTGGACGTAGTGGAACGGGGCGAAGCCGTTCTTGGCGGCCAGCGGCGGCGAGGCGGCGAGGCCCAGCAGGATGCCGACCGCGAAGAGCATCAGGATGCACGACATCGTCCACTTGTCGATCGTGCGCCACCATCTGGGAAGAATCGGCTCGACGTCCCTTACGGGAATCGCGCCGTGGACCATGTCCGTCATGGGAAACCGCCGCTCAACTGCCTCTGACTGCCCCTTTTCGGGGTCTGAGGGCGATTCTAGCGCCAAATGCCCTGCGGGGCCAGCAATAATGCGGCCGTGGCATGACGATCACGCCCGGATCCCGCCACGATCCGCATGGCGACCCCGGGATCCGGGCCGGCGCCGGAGGACGGGAAGCGATCCTACCGCCCGCGCGGGGGCTCTGGGGGCGCCCAGCCCGACCTCCCTATGCCCGATCCCGGTCTGCCGATCCCGTTCTGCCCTCGGGGGAAGCCGATGATCCGCTCCTCTGCCGCCGGGGTGCAGGGAAGCGATCCGGCCGTTCGCCCTCGCCCCTCGGCCCGCCCTGCCCGATCCTGCTATGCACCCGCTCTGGCCGGACCCGCGCTGTCCGGACGCGCTCGATCCGACCCCGTCCTGTGCTCGGCAAGGCGGGCTGTCCGCTCCCATTCCGCCGTGGCGGGGCAGCCGTGCCGAAACGGCCGCCCGCACGTCGCCCGTCAGTAGATGTAGCGGATCTGATCCGTCCAGTAGCGTTCCATCCGCCGGAGGGCGCCTGTGATCTCGGTGATGCCGTCGAAGCCGATGACGCCCCTTTGCTCCAGCCCCTCGGCGTGGCGGGTGAAGAGGTCGGCCACGATGCGCCGGATCTCCTGCCCGCGGGGGGTCAGCCGCACGCGCACCGACCGGCGGTCGACCTCGCACCGCTGGTGATGCATGTACCCCGCCTCCACCAGCTTCTTCAGGTTGTAGCTGACGTTCGACCCCTGGTAGTAGCCGCGCGATTTCAGCTCTCCCGCCGTCACCTCGTTGTCGCCGATGTTGAACAGCAGCAGGGCCTGGACGGCGTTGATCTCCAGCACGCCGACCCGTTCGAATTCGTCCTTGATGACATCCAGCAGAAGACGGTGAAGCCGTTCGACCAGGGCCAGGGTTTCCAGATAGGAAGCCATGAACCCCGCCGGCCCGGTGCGCGCGTGCAAGGCGTTGTGAATGCTCATTCCGGTCTCCGTCCCGACTGCTCGCAGGCGGGTATAGGCGCGGAGTCCGAAAATTCGGTTAAATGCCGTTTCCTGTCCGTGCGTTGCCCCGGCGCCCGGCGCAACGCCCCTCAGGCGCGCGCCGACGCCGCCGCGATCCGGGCCACCAGACCCGCATAGGGTGCGGGGGCGGGCGCCTGACCGATCACCCAGATCAGCAGGTCGTTGTCGTTCTCTTCCAGCAGCCGGTCGTAGAGCGCCAGCTCCGCCTCGTCCATCGTGGCCAGCTCTGCCTCGGCGAAGCGCGACAGCAGGATATCCATCTCCTTCGTGCCGCGCCGCATCGAGCGCATCCGCAGGCGCTTCAGCCGCGCCTCGGACGTCTCGGGCGCCGTACCGGGCTCCGTCCCGGAGACCATCAGCCGAGCGCCTTCATCCGCGCGCGCAGCCGCTTCTCCAGCAGCGCCGTGCGCTCCGCCAGCCGCGCCATCTGGCCGCGCACCTCGCGCAGCTCGGTCAGCAGCTCGTTCACGTCCGGGTCGATCGCGCCGTCCTGGCCCGGGGCGTCGATCCCCTCGCCCACGCCGTTCAGCAGCCAGGTCAGCGACACGTTCAGCAGGCCCGACACCATCTGCAGCTTGTTGGCGCGGGGCTCGGCCATGTCGTCCTCCCACCCCCTCAGCGTCGCCAGCTTGATGCCCAGCCGCTTCGCGAGGTCCGACTGGCTCATTCCCGCCGCCTCGCGCGCGCCGGCCAGGCGATCCCCGAAGGTCGAGGTATCCGGGTCGAACCACCCGCTTCCGCTATCCGCTTCCATCGCTCCCTTTCCGCCGTCCACGCCCGAACGGACCTCTTGAACGGTCATGGTGCAGAGCCTAAGACAGGCCCCGGACAAAGACAAACCGGTGCGCCCATGCCCTTCCTGTCGGACACGCTGTCGCGTGTGAAACCCTCGCCCACCATCGCGATGTCGAATCTGGCGGATGCGCTGAAGGCGGACGGGAAGGACATCATCGGTCTCGCGGCCGGCGAGCCGGACTTTGACACGCCGGACAACATCAAGGATGCCGCGATTGCGGCCATTCGCGACGGGAAAACGAAATACACCCAGGTCGACGGCATCGCGGAGCTGAAGGCGGCCGTCGTCGCCAAGTTCGAACGCGAGAACGGGCTGAGCTACACGCCCGATCAGGTGACCATCTCGACCGGCGGCAAGCAGGTGCTCTACAACGCGCTGATGGCGACGCTGAACCCCGGCGACGAGGTGGTGATCCCGGCCCCTTACTGGGTGTCCTATCCCGACATGGTCAAGCTTGCGGGCGGCGAGCCGGTGATCGCCGAGGCGCAGCTTCAGACCGGCTACAAGCTGACGCCGGAGCAGCTGGAGGCCGCGATCACGCCGAAGACCAAGTGGTTCATCTTCAACTCGCCCTCGAACCCCACCGGCGCGGGCTATTCGCGGGACGAGCTGAAGGGCCTGACGGACGTGCTGATGCGCCACCCGCATGTCCGGGTGATGACCGACGACATGTACGAGCATCTGGCCTATGACGGGTTCGAGTTCTGCACCCCCGCGCAGGTCGAGCCGGGCCTCCACGACCGGACCCTGACCGTCAACGGCGTCAGCAAGGCCTACGCCATGACCGGCTGGCGCATCGGCTACGCGGCAGGCCCGAAGGACCTGATCGCGGCGATGCGCAAGATCCAGTCGCAATCGACCTCGAACCCCAACACCATCGCGCAATGGGCCGCGGTCGAGGCGCTGAACGGGCCACAGGATTTCCTCGCCCCGAACGCAGAGCTCTTCCGCCGCCGCCGCGATCTGGTGGTCGGCATGCTGAACGAGATCGACGGCATGACCTGCCCGGTGCCCGAGGGCGCGTTCTACGTCTATCCCTCCATCGCCGGGCTGATCGGGGCGACCTCGGCGGGCGGCACGCGGATCGACGACGACGAGGCCTTCGCGACGGCCCTGCTGGAGGAAACCGGCGTCGCCGTGGTCTTCGGCGCGGCCTTCGGGCTCAGCCCCAACTTCCGCATCTCCTACGCCACGTCCGAGGCGCAGCTGACCGAGGCCTGCACCCGCATCCAGCGCTTCTGCGCCGGGCTGAGCCGCGGGTGACGGGGCGTTGACCGCCCCGGACGCGGCCGCACCGCGCATCACCGCGAACCTGCCCGCCCGCGACCTGGCGGCGACCGAGGCGTTCTACCACCGGCTGGGGTTCGAGACCTCATTCCGCAACGAGGGCTGGATGATCCTGACCTTCCGCGGCGCGACGGTCGAATTCTTCCCCCACCCCGAGGTGGACGAGCGGTCGAGCTGGTTCTCCGCCTGCCTCCGCACGTCGGAGCTGGAGGCGCTGCATACCCGTTTCTCCGCCGCCGGCCTGCCGACCGACTCGCGATCCATCCCGCGGCTGACGGGAATCTTCCAGCCGCCCGGCGCGCCCCGCATGTTCGCCCTCGTGGACGCGGACGGCAGCCTGTGGCGCATCATCGACGAGACGAGCCTCCCATGACCACCGGCCTGCCCCCCTATTTCTTCCGCGTCCGCGAGAACGGCGCCTTCGTCTTCCGCGTGCTGACCGACGACCGGATGCGGCGGATCGACATGGACCAGATCGCCATGGTCAACACCCGCAACGGCGAGATCAAGCCGCACGGCGACCGGCAGCTGGCCGAGGAGGACGTGGCGGCGATCCGCGACTGGATGGCCGACCGCGCCGAGACTCTGGCGATGCGCGACATCGACGACATCCACCGGACGGTGGATCACATGAACATGACGGCGCACTGGGTGCAGACCCGCGCCACGGACGCCCAGCTGGACCTCGTCAGCGACGCGCTGCTGCTGGCGATGCACGATCTGCGGTCGGTGCTGGTGCGCAAGAAGGCCGAGCGGCTGATGCGCTCGGTCGACGGCGACAAGGACGACTGACGTCCCGCAGCGGCGCGGGCGGCGGCCGGGATGCTTGCGGCCCCTCTGCGCTCCGGGATCGCGGGGCGAATGCCCTCGCCGCGGCGGTCGCCCCGGCCATCCGCGGTCAGGCCGTAGAGGGCCAGGCCGCGTCCGACCACCGACGGACTCAGCCGGCGGCGGCCCGTTCGGCGGGTGCGTCGGGGCGCATGCCTCCGGCACGCTCCGCCGGCACGTAGCCCGGCAGGTGCCGCCAGAAGCGGCGCATCATCGTCACGGCGGCGAAGCCGAGCCCGAAGGCGAGGCCCAGCCAGACGCCGACGCCGCCCCAGCCGAGGCCGAAGCCCAGTTGGTACGACACCGGCATCCCGATCACCCAGTAGCTGATCCCGGCCATCACCATCGGCACCCGCGTGTCGCGCACCCCGCGCAGCAGGCCCAGCGCCACGACCTGGCCCGCATCGGCCAGCTGGAACAGCGCACCGGCCAGCAGCAGGACACGGCCGATCTCGATCACCTGATCGCGCAGCGGGTCGGCCGGATCGACGAAAAGCCCCACCATCCAGCGCGGCACTGCGAGAAACAGCGCCATCGTCGCCAGCGCCGCCCCCACGGACAGCACCACGATCACCACCGCGCCCCGGCGCAGGCCGACGGCATCCCCCTCGCCCACGGCGCGGCCGGCGCGGATCGTGGCGGTGTTGGCAAGGCCCACCTGGATCATGAAGGTCAGCGACACGATCTGCAGCGCGATCCCGTGAGCGGCCAGCGGCAGCGCGCCCAGCCAGCCCATCATCACCGAGGTCGCGGCGAAGAGCCCGACCTCGGCCACCGTCGTCAGCCCGATCGGCCAGCCCAGCCGGAAGACCGCCGACAGCGCGTCGCGGTCGACCTTCCACAGCCGCACGAACAGCGCCTGATCCGGCATCCGCCGCACGATCCAGGCGACCAGCGTCGCCACCGAGGCGAGATGCACCAGCAGCGAACTGACGGCCGCGCCCTCGATACCCATTTCCGGCGCGCCCCAGTTGCCGAAGATCAGCGCGTAGTTGCCCAGCGCATTGACCCCGACCGCCAGCAGGGTGATCCACAGCACCACCCGCGTCTGCTCCAGCGCCGAGAGGTGGCTTTTCAGCACCATGACCCAGAGCGCCGGGAAGATGCCCCAGCCGGCGATCGACAGATACGAGCCGGCCAGCGCCGCGATTCGCGGCTCCTGCCCCGCGAGATCCAGCATCGGCCGCGCCAGCAGCATCACCGGCATCGCGAGGATCGAGAAGCCGGTGACCAGCCACAGGCCCATCCGGCAGGCCCGCCGCGCCTCTGTCAGGTCGCCCCGCCCCAGCGCGCCCGCCACCAGCGGGGTGATCGCCCAGGCGAAGCCGGAGCCCGAGATGAACAGGATGAAGAAGAACGACCCGCCCAGCACCTGCGCGGCCAGCACCTCGACATCGTACCAGCCGAGCATGATTGCGTCGGTCAGGGTGATCGAGAACTGCGCCAGGTGGCTGCCGACCAGCGGCAGGCCGAGCGTCAGGATCGCCCTGGCATGGGACAGGTGGGAGCGTGGTTCGGCCATGCCAGCCCTCTAGGCCCGGCCGCGCCGCCCGGCAACAGCTTTCGCCGCGCCCTCTCTGTGCGAAGCCGAGCGGAGGCGCGGCGCCTCTGTGCGGCCGGTGCGGGCCGAACGCAGGCCGGGCACATCGGAGCGGACGGTGCGAGCCCGGCGGCCGCGACAGCGCGGCCATGCGCAAGGTGCACGCCCGGCAGCCGGGGCAGGAGCATCCATGCGGACGCTGCGGCCCCGGCAGCCTGCGCAGCGTGTCCGGGCGAACGGCAGGGATCGCACTCCGCGGCGCCCGGCACCCGCCTGTCGGTGACACGTCGCGGCTCCTCTGCCCCGGCAGACCCGCGCCCGGGCAGTCCCGACCTGTGCATATCCCTGCCCCGGCACGTCGATGTCCCGACGTCCCCCGCCACGGCAGCCGCGCGCCCGGGCAGTCCGGGCCCGGGCATTACCCCGCCTCGGCACGTCCCTGCCCCGGCAATCCCCTGCCCCGGCAATCCGCTCCTCCGGCAATCCGCTCCGCCGGCAATCTCCTTCTCCGGCGGACCCGAGCCCCGGCAAACGAAAGCCGCCGCGCCCGGCGGACGCGGCGGCCTCCTTTACGGGCAGCGCCGGGCGTGATGCCGACACTGCCCCCGGGGAACCGGCAACCGCCGCGTCCCGCTCCTCCGGAGGACGCGGCGGCGTGGGTGTCCCGGCCCCGGATGCCGGTCCGGCGGGCCTAGCGGATGGCCACCGGGTTGATGATCATCTGCACCGCCCCGCGCACCTTCGCCTGGCCCAGCACGAACATGAACTCCGTCACGTCGTCGGCCGCCAGCTCCTCGGTCACCATGTTCTCGAGGATGTAGATGCCCTTCTTCGCCAGCAGGAACTGGTGCACCTCGAAGACGCCGACGCCCTCCTCGAAGGGCACGGCCTCCATCCCCCAGGTGTCCGCGCCGATGGCGACCACGCCGATCTCGGCCAGATACTCGGCGCCCGACTTGCCCAGCCCCGGCTCGACCGAGCCGTAGCGTTCGGTATCGCGGGTGCCCTCCTTCAGCAGGTCCAGCCAGCCGGAATGGAACAGCACTACATCACCCTCGCGGATCTCGACGCCCTGCGCCTCGGCGGCGGCCATGATGTCCTCGCGCGTGTAGGGCGTGCCCTCCTGCACGATGTCCTGGCCGTAGAACTCCGCCATGTTCAGCAGCACGCCGCGGGTGACCAGCGGCGGCACCTTCTCGATCCCCAGCTTCGTCAGCCCCGCCGGCTGCGCGAAGTCGCTGGCCTTGTTGCCGTTGTAGTAGACGTGATCGACGCCGAGGTGCCCCAGACCGTCGATCTGCGAGCCGATCCCGAGCCAGCCCATGAAGATGTCGTCGTTGTAGGTCGACTTCGTCGGGCCGAGGCCCGAGTTGTCCGCCTGGCCCGGCTGCAGGATCGCGATCGACATCGACCGCGGCGCGAAGGCCGGCACCGTGCTGTCGAGCGTCAGGCCCAGCGAATAGGTCTTGCCCGTGGTCACCAGATCCGCCGCGGCCGTGACGCTTTCGGGCGTGATGAGGTTGGCCGCGCCGATCTCGTCGTCCGGGCCCCAGGGGCTCTCGGTCCAGCTCATGTCCGTGTCGGCGGAGGGGCTTGCGCCCGAGTCCGTGGACTGGCTCTGCGCCTGCGCCGGCGCCGCCGCGAGGCAGACGGCGAACAGCCCGGCCGCGGCCGGTTTCAGGTGAAGCTTCATTCGGTATCCTCCCGTTGTCCGGGCTGCTTCGGCAGCAGGTTTCACGCCCGGGTGATGCGACCGTGACATGCCTGCGGCGTTCTGTCACGCCGCGACGCGGCACCGGGGCGTTCCCCTGCTCGCCATGGCGCACGCGCCTGCACCGCCCCCGTCGCCGCCGATGTGAGCGTCCCCCGCCCGCCCGGCCGGATCGGCGGGAATCCGCGGTCCGGCGGCGGTTCGGGGCAAGCCCGCCGCGACCGCTTCACCGGCCTCGCGCGGTGCGGTATGGAAGGCGCCATGTTCCGCGTCCCGTCCCGTTCCCACCTCCGTCTCGCCGCGCCGGCCGCCCTTGCGGCGGCGCTGGCCGCGCTGCCCTGCGCGCTGACCGCGCATCCGCACATCTTCGTCGACACCGCCCTGCGGCTGGTGACGGACGACAGCGGCCGGCTGGCGGGGCTGGAGGTGACATGGGAATACGACGAGCTCTATTCGCTGCTGGTGTTCGAGGACATGGGGCTCGACCCCGATTACGACGGCAGGCTGACCGAGGACGAGCTGGCGAAGCTCGGCGGGTTCGACATGCACTGGATCGACGGCTACGACGGCGATCTGCACATGACCGCCGGCGACGGTCCGCTGATCCCCGGCCCGCCCCGCCCGCTGGCCACCGAGGTGCGCGACGGGCGGATCGTCACGCGGCACCTGCGCCCGATCGGACCCTTTGCGTCGGGGGTGATGCAGATCCGGGTCTTCGATCCGACCTTCTACACCGCCTACGACCTGACCGGCGGCATCGAGGTGCCCGACCGCTGCCGGGTCGAGGTGACGCGCGCCGACATGGACGAAGCGCAGAAGACGCTCCAGGACGAGCTGGATAGGATGGAGTCCGAGGATCCCGAGGATTTCCCGGAGGTCGGCGCCGTCTTCGCCGACACCGTCACCGTCACCTGCGCGCGGGTCGGATGACCGGGCGGATGGCTCTTCCCGCGGGACGGCTGCGCGGCCGGGTTCCTCATCCCGCGGGACGGCTGCGCGGCCGGAGCGCCTGCCGCGCGGAACGTCCGGCGGGTCTTCGCTGCGCACTGCGGCATGGCGGCCGGTCCGCCGTCGCCATCACGACAGGCCGCGCATCCGCGGGACAGGAGCGCCCATGACCACCACCCACGATCACCGCGCCGTCACCGAGGCGGACAGCGACCAGACCGCCGGCCGGCCGGGACGCGGGGCGGCCCGCGTGGCGCTTCTCGCGGCAGTGGCGGTGCTGGCGGTCTGGATCGTCGCGGCGGGCGGCGGCACCGACATCGCGGCCCGCGCGGCCGACTGGCAGCGCGAGGCGCAGGCGATCCTGGCCGGCGAACTGCGGGCGCTGAAGGGCGGGGAGACCGGCGCGCTGCTGCGGCTGATGGGACTGTGCTTCGCCTACGGGGTGCTGCACGCGGTCGGCCCGGGCCACGGCAAGCTGGTGATCGGCGGCTACGGGCTGACCCGGCCCGCGACGGCCTGGCGGCTGGCGGGGATCGCGCTGACGGCCAGCCTCGGCCAGGCGGTGACAGCGGTTGCCGTGATCGGCGCAGGGGTGGCGGTGCTGGGCTGGGGCCGCGAGCGGATCGAGGGGGTGGAGGCGATCTTCGCCCCGCTTTCGGCCATCGCCATCGGCCTCGTCGGATGCTGGCTGCTGCTGCGCGGCCTGCGCCGCGCCGCGCGACAGCGCGCCGCTGCGAGGCCGGCCGGCGTGGGTGCGGCGCACGATCACGCGCACACGCGCGGGGAAATTGCCCGCCATGACGCCCCCGGCCACGGCCACTCCGGTGGCGATGCCCATGCGCACGCTCATGCCCATTCCCACGGCCCTGGGCACGGTTGCCACGGCCACGCCGGATCGCACGGCCACGCTCACCACCATGACGATCATTGCGGCCACCGCCACGGCCCGACGCTGGAGGAGGCCGAATCCGCCACCTCCCTGCGCGAGGCGCTGGCGCTGGCGGCAGCCATCGCCCTGCGGCCCTGCACCGGGGCGCTGTTCCTCCTGCTGATCACCGCCCGGATGGAGGTCTTCCCCGCCGGGGTCGCCGGGGCCTTCGCCATGGGGCTCGGCACCGGGGCCGTCACCGCCGCCGTCGCGCTGCTGGCCGTGGTCTCGCGCCGAGCCGCGCTCGGGCTGGCCGAGGGCACGGCCGCGCGCCTCGCCGCCCGCGCCGCCGCCCCGACCGAGGCGCTGGCGGGGCTCGTGATCATCGCGCTGGCGGCGCTGCTGCTGAACGGCGGCGCCTGAGGGCAGCGCACGGCCGGACCCGCGACCGGTGCGAAAGCCGCCCGCCGCCTGAACCCGGCCCCCGCCCAGACCGCCGTTTGCGGCGGGCGTCAGCCCCGGCTCTCGTACCGCTCCAGAAACGCCTGCGCCGACATCGCGCGGAAATCCTCCAGCGCGTCCCTGATCCGGCGGTGATCCCAGTCCCACCAGGCCAGCGCCATCAGCCGCTCGGCCACGTCCGGCGGCTGGCGGCGGCGCAGGACCCGCGCCGGGGTGCCGGCGACGATCGTGTAGGGATCGACATGCCGCGTCACCACCGCCCCCGCCGCCACCACCGCGCCGTGGCCCACCGTCACCTCCGGCTTGATCTGCGCGTTGTGCCCGATCCAGGTGTCGTGCCCGATCACCGCCCGGCGCGACCGGCGGTGCGCGAAGAAGGCATCGTCCGGCCCTGCATCGTCCCACAGATCCTCCGAGCGGTACATGAAGTGATGCAGCGACGCCCGGTCCAGCGGATGATCCGTCGCGCCGATCCGCACGAAGCTGGCGATGTTGGCGAACTTGCCGACCGTGGCGTTGGCAATGTCGCAATACCGGTCGCAATAGGAATAATCGCCGATCTCGCTGAAGGCGAGCCGTGTGCCCCGGCCGATCGCGGTGTAGCGGCCGAAGGTCGTCTCCTCGATGTCGCAGTCGGGCTGGACATACGGGTGATCGGCAGAGAGTTTCGGCATGGCATCCCCCGGATGATCCTCCCCCGCCGAATAGGCGTGCCCCCCGCGCCCCGCAACCGGATTCCGTCGCGTCAGCCGCCGCGCGCGGCTTGCGCGGCAGGCGCGGCGCCGCCAGGGTTGCCCGACTTCCGAGGCGACAGACGAGACCCCGCATGCAGATCCCCGACTTCCGCACCTTCCGCGTCGCCGCCTGCGACCTGAACGGCCAGATGCGCGGCAAGCGGCTGCCGGTCGGGCAGTTCGACAAGCTGGGCGACGGGGCGGTGCGGATGCCCTATTCGGTGCTGAACGTCGATATCTGGGGCGCGGACATCAAGGACAGCCCGCTGGTGTTCGAGACCGGCGACCGCGACGCGATCCTGCTGCCCACCGACCACGGCCCGGTGCCGATGCCCTGGCTGGAGAATTCCGCCGCGCTGGTGCCGATGTGGATGTATCACGAGGACGGCCGCCCGTTCGAGGGCGACCCCCGCCACGCGCTGCGCGCCGTGCTCGACCGCTACGCCGCGCGCGGCTGGACGGTGCAGGCGGCGGTGGAGATGGAGTTCTACCTGGTCGACGACGCGGGCAACCAGCTGGCCGCGCCGGTGAACCCGCTGTCGGGCCGGCCGATCGCGGGTCATGCGATCCTGTCGATCCGCCAGCTGGACGCGTTCGACCAGTATTTCACCGATGTCTACGAGGCCTGCGAGGCGATGGAGATCCCGGCGGAATCCGCGATTTCCGAAGCCGGGCTGGGGCAGTTCGAGATCAACCTGACGCATCGCGACGCGATGGCCGCCGCCGACGACGCCTGGCTCTTCAAGGCGCTGGTGAAGGGCATGGCGCGCAAGCACGGGATGGCCGCGACCTTCATGGCCAAGCCCTTCATGGGGGACGCGGGCAACGGGATGCACGTGCATTTCTCGGTGCTGGACCGGGACGGGCGCAACGTCTTCGATGACGGCGGGCCCCTCGGCACGCCGATCCTGCACCAGGCGGTGGCGGGGTGTCTGGCGGGGATGCACGGCTCCACCCTGACCTTCGCGCCGCACGGGTCGAGCTACGACCGGCTGGTGGACGGGGCGCACGCGCCCACCGGCGCCTGCTGGGCCTACGAGAACCGAACGGCCGCCGTCCGCATCCCCGGCGGCAGCCCGACGGCCCGGCGGATCGAACATCGCGTGGCCTGCGGGGACAACAACCCGTACCTGTCGCTGGCGATGATCCTCGGCGCGGCCCTGGCGGGGATCGAGGACGGCATGACCCCGCCCGATCCCATCGAGGGCAACGCCTACGCGCTCGACCTGCCGGGCCTCGCGCCCGACTGGACGAGCGCGATCCGGGCCTTCGAGACGGATGCCATCGTGGCCCGCACCCTGCACCGCGATCTGGTGACGAACTTCTGCCTCACCAAGCGGCAGGAGATGGCCCGCCTCGCCACCGTCCCGCCCGAGGATCGCTGGAAGGTCTACCTGGAATCGGTCTGACCGGTACGCAGCCCCGCCCCGGCAGCCTGGCCGCCGGGCCGGGGGAAGCGCGTCACTCCATCCAGGACTGATCGACCCAGTCCGACACGTCGCCCGGCCAGTCCAGCGCCGCGCCGCCCGGTCCCTTCAGCACGCCGCTGTCGAAGAGGAACCGCGCCATGGTCGAGAAGCGCTCCGCATCGACCTTCCCCACCGGCGTGTCGCCATCCTTCAGGAAATCGCCCTCCACGATCGCCTGCATCGACCCGCGCACCAGCTCCGGGTTCTGGAAATCGCCCGCCGCCAGCATCAGCTCCGCCGCCGCTTCGGGATTTGCGGCCGCCCAGGCATAGCCCTCCTGCGTGGCGCGCATGAAGGCGGTGACCGTCTCCGGCTCTTCCGCCAGCATCGTCGAGGTGGTGCCGATGTAGCCGTTCTGCTGGTCGGGAATGCCGTAGTCGCCATAGGCGAAGCTTTTCTGGTTGCGGCCCAGCAACTCGCTGTTCACGCCTTCCCAGGTGGAGACTTCCAGCGTGAAGTCCACTGCACCGGTCGCCAGCGCCTCGTAGGCGCCGGTTCCCAGCGTCACGGTATCCCATTCGGGCGTGCCGCCGTCGTTCTCGATCATCGTGCCGATCAGCGCCTCTTCCCAGGCGCTGCCGAAGCCGGCGTAGGTCTTGCCCGACAGGTCGGCGGGGCGGGTGATGTCGGGGTTGTCGGCGTTGTAGACCAGCCGCCCGTTCTCGTGCTGCATCGTCGCCCAGAGCGCGACGATATCCGCCCCGCCCGCCTTCGCGCTGAGAAATCCCAGAGAGGTCATGTAGGCGAAATCCGCCGCCCCGGCCGCCAGCAGCGCGGTCGAGGTGGTGTCGGTATAGGGCAGGATCTCGACCTCCAGCCCGGCGTCCGCATAGAGGCCCCGGTCGCGGGCGGCGATCAGGCCGACGTGGTTGGTGTTGAGCGTCCAGTCGAGCGCGATGGTCACGCTCTGCTGCGCCGCTGCCGGCGTGGCGAGGGCCAGCGCGGCGGCGGTCAGCCAGGCTTTAGTGGTCAGGTCTCTCATGGTGTCTCCTCCAGCAAAAGGGTTCTGAGGTGGTCGCGGACCGGGGCCAGCGCGGCCTCGGTCCGGTCGGGGTGAGGGATGGGGATGTCGATGTCGGCGACGATCCGGCCGGGCGCCGCGGCCATGACCAGCACGCGGGACGCGAGGCGCGTCGCCTCGTAGAGGTCGTGGGTGACCATCAGCACCCCGCGCGGCGCGGCGGCAAGGCGGGCGCGCAGCCAGTCCTGCATCGAAAGGCGGGTGACGGCGTCGAGGGCCGAGAACGGCTCGTCCAGCAGCAGGAAGCGGCCGTCCTGGACGATTGTGCGCAGGAACGCCGCTCGCTGGCGCATCCCGCCGGAGAGCTGACCGGGAAAACGGTCCTCGCACCCCTCCAGCCCGAACTCGGGGAATAGCGGCAGGACACGCGCCCGCGCGTCGGCGCGGGACCGGCCCGCGATCTCCAGCCCCAGGGCCGCGTTCTCCGCGATCGTGAGCCAGGGCAGCAGCGAATCCTGTTGCGGCTGGTAGGTGATGCGTCGATCCGGGCGGGTGACGGGGGCGCCGTCGATGGTCAGGCGGCCCATGGCGTCCGTGCCCGGCGCGGGCACGCCCGCCAGCCAGCGGATCACGGTGGTCTTGCCGCAGCCGGAGGGGCCGATCAGGCAGGTGATGCCCTCGGGCGCGAGGTCCAGCGACAGCGCGTCGACCAGGGTGCGGTCGCCCGCCGTGACGCTCAGCGCGTCGAGGTGCAGCCCCTCACCCGGCATCGCGGCCTCCGGCAAAGCGGCGCCCGGTGGCGCGGTCGATCAGGTGCAGCGTCCCCAGCAGGGCCAGCGTCAGCAGGGCCGAGACGACGACGGCCGCCAGCACCAGATCGGCGCGGAAGTTGTTCTTGGCCGACAGGATCCAGATGCCGAGGCCTTTCCGCGACCCGGCGTATTCCGCGAAGATCGTGGCGACGACCGCATAGGTGGCCGAAATGCGCAGCCCCGCGAAGAACGCTCCCCGCGCCACCGGCAGCGTCGTCCGGCGAAAGAGCGTCCAGCGCCCCGCCCCCATCGACACCAGCAGGTCGCGCCAGGCCTGCGGGACGGCGGCATAGCCCGACAGCAGGCTGACGAGGATCGGGAAGAAGGTGACGAGGATCACCAGCAGCACCTTCGGCAGCATCCCGAAGCCGAACCACAGCACCATCAGCGGCGCCAGCGCGACCAGCGGCACGGTCTGGCTGGCCACCAGCAGCGGCATCGCCCCGCGCCGGAGCCAGGGGACGAACCACAGCGCGACCGAGGTGGCGAAGGCGAAGAGGACCGACAGCGTGAAGCCCGTCAGCGTGACGGCGAGCGTCGCCAGCGCATGCCCGCCGATGGCGCTGCGGTTCAGCCAGAGCGCGCGCAGCACCCCGCTGGGCGGCGGCAGGACGAGCGGCGAGACCCCCGCCGCGCGGCAGTAGACCTCCCACGCCGCAAGCAGCGCGCAGGCGAGCAGGACGCTCGGGGCAGCCAGCCGGATCGGTCGCATGGCGCGGCGTTCAGACGGTGGCGGTTTCGGCGGCGGTGCCCTCGGCGGGCTTCAGGCTGGGGCTGTTGGCCGAGGCGGTCAGGTCGATGGTGACATGCCCTTCGGCCGGGCCGAAGCGCAGGAAAGCCTGGCGGATCGTCTCGAACACCGCGCCGGCATCGCCGCGCAGGCGGGTGCAGAAGTTCTTGGACTTCAGGAAGGTGCCCGAGGATTTCAGGAAGTCGATGCAGCCGTAGATCTCGTCCATGTGGCGGTCGGCGCCGAGGACGTAGAGCGAGAACTGCACGTCGATTCCGACGCCCAGCACCGGCGCCTGTTTCACCGCCTGCGCCGCGATGGCCTGGCGGTCGGCGAGGGTCTGGTCCTGGGGCCGCACCAGCGCCTCGCAGCGGCAGATCGGGTCGTCGGGTTCGCCCGGGCAACCGCGCGACAGGGTGACATGCATGGTCACGTGGTCGGGGTTGCGGGCCGTGGTGGCGAAGAGATCGCGGATCGCGTCGATCAGCGGCTCGGGCGCACCGACCATCAGGGTCGACATGTCGTCCGTCTCGATCCGCAGATGCGGACGATGGGGGTCGAGCGCCTTCAGACCCGACATGATGACGCCGACGAAATCGGACGTCATGGGATAAAGCGACACCTGCGCGCCTATGAACATGATGAACCTCGCTCCGCTGGCATTAACCAGATCAGCTGTGAAGGGTTCGCGCGGGTCGCGCATCTCAGCCCTGACGGGCACCCCTGGATGGGCGCGACCGTGGAGCCTGGGCGGGGAAGTGTCAAGCGGGGGTGTGGCGAGTGCCTCCTCACCCCGTCGGGGAGAGGGAGCAGCGCAATTCGGTCGGGTCCGGCTGTGGGTGGTGAGGAGACCCTGCCCCCGTCGCCGGACGGCGACAGAGGAAGGTGGGGGGGCTCTGCCCCCGTCGCCGGACGGCGACAGAGGAAGGTGGGGGGGCTCTGCCCCCGTCGCCGGACGGCGACAGAGGAAGGTGGGGGGCTCTGCCCTCGTCGCCGGACGGCGACAGAGGAAGGGGCGGGTCAGCGGCCCCTGAAGACCGGCGCGCGCTTTTCGGCGAAGGCGCGGCGGCCTTCCTCGTAGTCTGCGCTGTCGAAGCACGCCTGGACCGCGGCGTCGACTCCGGCCGGGTCGCGGTCGGCCGGATCGCGCATCACGTCGCGGATGGCTAGCTTCGCCGCCTTCATGGTCAGCGGCGCATTGGCGGCGATGTCGGCAAGGTAGGCCTCGGCGGCGGCGTCGAAGCCCTCGACCGGGAGGATGCGATTGATCAGGCCCATGCCCAGCGCCTCCTCGGCCGAATACTTCCGGGCGGTGAAGAAGATCTCGCGCGCGTTGGCGGGGCCGACCACGTCGACCAGCGCCCTGATCCCGCTCATCCGGTAGCCGAGGCCGAGCCGCGCGGCGGGCACCGCGAAGCGGCTGTCGGCGGCGGCGATGCGCAGGTCGCAGCCCAGCGCCGTTGCCACGCCGCCGCCCACGCACCAGGTGCGGATGACGGCGACGGTGGGCTTCTCGAACCCGGTCAGCGCGGCATTGGCGGCGATGCTGACGCGGTCGTAGTCGGCAACCTGCTCGGGGGTGGACCGCCTCGTGCCGAACTCGGTGATGTCGGCGCCCGAGATGAAGCTCTCGTCGCCCGCACCGCGCAGCGCCACCACCTTGACGGACGGATCGGCGGCGAGGTCGGCCAGCGCCGCGGGGATCTGCCGCCACATCGTGTGCGTCACCGCGTTGCGGCGGCGCGGGTTGGCGAAGGTCATCCAGCCGACGCCGCCCCGCACATCGACCTCGATCCGGGGGGTGTAGCCGTCGGCCTCGGCCGTGGCCTCGATCCTCGACAGTTCGCTCATGTGATGCCCTTTTCCCTGAGTGCCGCGATGGCGGCGGTGTCGTAGCCCGCCTCGGCCAGCACCTCGTCGCTGTGCTGGCCGGCCTCGGGCGTGGCGCTGTGGTAATGCGGCGTCGCCCCGGACAGGGCGAAGGCCTGGCTCAGCAGCTGCTGGCGGCCGCGGGTCGGGTGATCGACCTCGCCCACGATCCCGAGGTGCCGCACCTGCGGGTCGGCGAAGACCTGATCGATGGTGTTGATCGGCCCGCAGGGAATCTCGGCCGCGATCAGCGCCTCGGTCAGCTCGGCGCCGGTCCGGGTCCGTGTGATCTCGTATATCATGCCGTTCAGCCGCTCGCGGTTCGCGCGGCGGGCCTTCGGCGTCGCGAATTCCGGATCGTCGATCCATTCGGGCCGGCCCACGATCTCGCAGAAGCCGCGCCACATCCGCGCGCCGTTCACCGCGATGTTCATCGCGCCGTCGGCCGTGGGATAGACCCCCATGGGCACCGCCGTCGGGTGATCGTTGCCCGCCTGCTCCGGCACCTGGCCGTCCATCAGCCAGCGCGCGGCCTGGAAATCCAGCATCCCGATCTGCGCCTGAAGCAGGGAGGACTGCACCCATTGCCCCTGCCCCGTCCGCTCCCTTTCCAGGAGGGCCATGAGGATGCCCATGGCGCAGAAGATGCCGGCCGCGAGGTCCGCGATCGGGATGCCCACGCGCACCGGCCCCTGGCCGGGCAGCCCGGTGATCGACATCAGCCCGCCCATGCCCTGCGCCACCTGGTCGAAGCCGGGACGTTCGGCATAGGGCCCGGTCTGACCGAAGCCAGAGATCGAGCCCAGCACCAGCCGGGGGTTGCGGGCGTGCAGGCTGTCCCAGTCCAGTCCCAGCCGGGTCTTCACGCCGGGGCGGAAGTTCTCGACCAGCACGTCGGCGGTGTCGATCAGGCGGCCCAGCACCTCCTGCCCCTCGGGCGCCTTGAGATCCAGCGTGAGGGAGCGCTTGTTGCGGTGCAGGTTCTGGAAATCGCTGCTGTCGCGGTCGCCGTAGCCGGTGGCGTCCTCGGGCGGTTCGATCTTGACGACATCCGCGCCCCAGTCGGCGAAGTGCCGCACGCAGGTCGGCCCCGAACGGATGCGCGTCAGGTCGAGCACCCGGTAGGGCTGCATCGGGCCCCGGCGGTCTGTGGTCATCGTGCAGGTCCTTCTCTCGCCGATCGGGCGGAGCCTCGCGCGGTTCGGCGGCGGGGTAAAGGGCCGGGCCGGCGGGAACGCATACGCGGCGGGAACGGGAGCGGGACGCGGAGGGGACGGGGCTATCGAGGGCAGGTCCGGGCGGGACCGGTCGGCGCGGGACAGGCTGGCGCGGGATTGGCCGGCGCGGGAGTGGCCAGTGCGGGACTGCCGGTGCGGGACAGGCCGGTGCGGGACAGTCGGCGCGGGCCGAGCCGGTGCGGGAACCGGAGGCCCGCGAGCGGCGGCACGGGGCGCAGCGCCGCCCGGGCGGAGCGGCAACGCAGCGCCCCCGGGACAGCCCCGGCAGTGACGCGCCCGGGATGGCGCGACCCCCGCATCCGGCACGTCCCCGGTCACGCGGAGGCGAACATCCGGCACCGCCTGGCCCCTTGGCACAGGGCCGCTTTCCCTCTAGACACACGCCCTGCCGGGGCAGGCACGATCCCGGGCGGCACGATCCGGTCAGCAGGAGGCTCAGGGACATGGCAGGCAAGGCGAAAAAGGCCGGCAGAGGGGTGGTCTGGGTCCTGATGGCCCTGCTGATCCTCGGGCTCGGCGGCTTCGGGGTCGCCAACTTCTCGGGCCAGGTCCGCAGCGTCGGGACCGTGGGCGACAAGGACATCCCCGTCGACACCTACGTCCAGTCCCTGCAGCAGGACCTGCGCGCCATCGAGGCGCAGACCGGCCAGCAGCTGACCTTCGCCCAGGCCCGCGAATACGGCCTGACCGAAGCCACCCTGTCGCGCGTCATCACCGATCGCGCCGTGGACAACGAGAGCGACCGGCTGGGCATCTCGGTCGGCGACGCGGTGCTGAGCGAACAGCTGCGCGAGATCCAGGCGTTCCAGGGGCTCGACGGCAGCTTCGACCGCGAGACATACCGCGCCGCGCTCCAGCAGGCGGGGATGAACGAAAGCGGCTTCGAGGAGCGGCTGCGCGAGGAAACCGCCCGCACCATCCTGCAGGGCGCCGTCGTGTCGGGCATCACCATGCCCGAGACATATGCCGACACGATCGTCGGCTACGTGGGCGAGCGCCGCACCATCACCTGGGCGCGGCTGGACGAACGCAATCTCGACGCGCCGGTCGCCGACCCCTCGGAGGAGGAGCTGCAGGCCTGGTACGAGGAGAACATCGACCGCTACATGGAGCCCGAGAAGAAGCGCATCACCTACGCCTGGCTGGCGCCGGAGATGATCGCCGACCTCGGCGCCGTCACGACCGAGGACCTGCAGGAGCTCTTCGAGGCGCGCTCGGACGAGTATCAGCAGCCCGAGCGGCGGCTGGTCGAGCGGCTGGTCTTCCCGGACGAGGCGGCCGCCGACAAGGCCCGCACCCGGCTGGACGCCGGCGAGGTCGACTTCGAGACGCTGGTGGAGGAACGCGGCCTGGAGCTGGCCGACATCGACATGGGCGACATGACCGAGGCGCGCCTGGGCGAGGCCGGACAGGCCGTCTTCGCGGCGCAGAGCGGCGACATCGTCGGGCCCCTGCCGACCGATCTGGGCCCCGCGCTCTTCCGGGTGAACGGGATCCTCGCAGCCAAGACGACCTCGCTCGAGGACGCCAGCCTCGCCCTGCGCGAGGAGATCGCGACCGAACGCGCGCGGCGGCAGGTCGACGGCGAAAGCGAGGCGGTCGAGGATCTGCTGGCCGGCGGCGCGACGCTGGAGGAGATCGCCGACGAGACCCCGATGGAGCTGGGCACGATCGACTGGTATCCCGGCATGGGCGGCGGCGGCATCGCCGAGGCGCCGGGCTTCGGCGCCGCGGCCGAGGCGCTGGCGCCGGACGCCTTTCCGGAACTGATCCGCCTCGGCGACGAGGGCATCGCCGCCATGCGGCTGGAGGACACGATCGCGGCCGAACCGAAGCCCTTCGAGGAGGTCCGCGACCGCGTCCGCACCGCCTGGCAGACCGAACGGACCATGGCCCGGCTCGTCGAGCAGGCCGAGGCGCAGGCCGCGCGGCTGCGCGAGAGCGCGAACTTCGCAAGCCTCGGGCTGGAGACGCAGACCGAACAGGGCCTGACCCGCAACGGTTCGGTGACCGGCACCGGGCAGGATTTCGTCGAGAAGGTCTTCGCCATGGAGCCGGGCGAGGTGATGGTGACCTCGGGCTTCGGCGCGGTCCAGATCGTCCGCCTGGACGAGGTGCTGGGGCCGGACACCGACGATGCGTCGGTCGACCAGCTGGCCGCCTCGCTGCGCAACCAGGCGGCGCAGTCGATCTCGAACGAGATCTTCCGCGCCTATGCCGACACGATCCGGAACGACGTCGGCGTGCGGCTGAACCAGGATGCGCTGAACGCGGTGCATTCGAGCTTCCAGTAGGCGCGTTCTCCGGCGGCGCCCGTCGCGGCGCCGCCTGCCCCGGGTGAGGCCGGAAAGCCGCCCCCCGCAGAAGGGCGGACACGGGGCGTCGGAAACCCTGCCATATCCCGGCCGGTTCCCGGACCTTCCTACCACCTCGGCACGACATCGGCCTCTGCACCCCGGACGCCGGACCGGCATGCCGTGGATGCACGGCCCTGACCGCCAACTCTTCCGCAGTTCCGGCCTGCCCCGACATCGCTCCGTCCACGGGATCGACCTAGCGGGGTGCCCGCGTCCGGACCTGCCCCGCCGTCTCCCCGCCCGTCCACACCGGGCGGCGCCCCGGACCTCCTCCACATACCGGCGAATGCCGCCCCGGCGGCGTGGACAAGCGCCCCACCCCCGCCTACCCATGTCGCAACGGCAGACGAGGGAGAGGCCACATGACCACCGGGGCAGAGGCGCGCACCGTGCTGATCGCCAACCGCGGAGAGATCGCGATCCGCATCGCCTCGGGCCTGCGTGCCCTCGGCCTGTCGCCCGTCACCATCGCGCCCGAGGACGATTCCGGAAGCCTTCACACCCGCGCCGGCGACCGGCACGAGGTGCTGCCGGGACGGGGCGCCGCCGCCTACCTCGACGGTGCCGCCGTCATCGCCGCGGCGCGGGCCGCGGGCGCGGCGATGATCCATCCGGGCTACGGCTTCCTGTCCGAGAACGCGGATTTCGCCGAAAGCTGTGCCGCGGCCGGATCGACGTTCATCGGCCCCCGCCCCGAGACGCTGCGCCTGCTGGGCGACAAGGCCTCTGCCCGGGCCCTGGCGGTGAAGCTGGACGTGCCCGTCCTGCCGGGCACCGGCGGCGCGGCGACGCTGGCCGAGGCGGAAGCGTTCCTGGCCGCCCATCCGAAGGGCATCATGGTCAAGGCCATCGCCGGCGGCGGCGGCCGGGGCATGCGGCCCGTCACCGACCCCGCGACCCTCGCCGCCACCTGGGAGAGCTGCGCGGCCGAGGCGCGGTCGGCCTTCGGCGACGGCACGCTCTACGCCGAGGCGCTGCTGCCCCGCGCCCGCCATGTCGAGGTGCAGGTGCTGGGCGACGGCACCGGCGCCGCGGTGCATCTGTGGGACCGCGACTGCTCGCTCCAGCGCCGCCGCCAGAAGCTGATCGAGATCGCCCCCGCCCCCGGGCTGGCCCCGTGCACAGCCGAGGGCCTCCGCCGGGCCGCCCTCGCCATGGCGAAAGAGACGAAGCTCCTCGGCCTCGCCACCTTCGAATTCCTCGTCGACCCCGACGACATGGCCTTCCACTTCATCGAGGCGAACCCCCGCCTTCAGGTCGAACACACCGTCACCGAGGAGGTCACGGGGATCGACCTCGTCCAGGCCCAGGTGCAGGTCTGCCGGGGCGAGACGCTGGCGGCGCTCGGCCTGACGCAGGACGCCATCCCCGCCCCCCGCTGCACCGCGATCCAGGCCCGGATCAACGCCGAGATCATGGGCCAGGGTGGGCAGGCCCGCCCCGCCCACGGCACCGTCGAGACATGGGAGCCGCCCTCCGGCCCCGGCATCCGGCTGGACGGCGCGGGCTATCGCGGGCACCGCACCTCGCCGCATTACGACAGCCTGCTGGCCAAGCTCATCGTCCGCGCGCCCGCGCCCGGCCTCGCCCCCGCGCTGGCCGCGATCCACCGCGCCCTCTGCGCCTTCCGGATCGAGGGGGTGGAGACGAACATCCCCTTTCTGCAGAACCTCGTCACCGACCCCACTGTCGTCTCCGGCGACCTCACGACCGGCTTCGTCGACGCCGAGGCCGCGCGCCTCGCCGCCGCCGCCGACCACCCCGTCCGCCACTTCACCGGCAGCGCGAAAACCTCCGGCCCCGCCACCGCCGCCGGGCCCGAGGGGACCGAGCCGCTGGCCTCGCCGCTGACCGGCATCCTGTCCTCGCTGCGCGTCGCCCCGGGCGACCGGGTCGCGGCGGGCCAGGTCGTGGCGATCCTCGAGGCGATGAAGATGGAGCACGAGGTCCGCGCCACCTTCCCCGGCATCCTCCGCGCCGCCGCGCCCGAGGGCGAGGTGCTGACCGAAGGCGCGGCGCTGCTGCACCTCGAACCCGCCGAGGTGGACGCGGCGGAGGCCGAGGCGGTGACCGCGCTCGACCCCGACCACATCCGCCCCGATCTGGCGCTGGTGCTGGAACGGCACGCGCTGACGAAGGACGAGAACCGCGAGGCCGCCGTCGCCCGCCGCCACGCCAAGGGCAAGCGCACGGCGCGCGAGAACATCGCGGATCTCGTGGACGAGGGGTCGTTCTCCGAATACGGCGCGCTCGGCACCGCGGCCCAGGGCAACCGCCACTCGCCCGAGAAACTGCGCGAGATCTCACCCGCCGACGGGCTGATCGCGGGCACGGCCACCGTCAACGCCGACCTCTTCGGGGCGGACAAGGCGCGCTGCATGGTCATGTCCTACGACTACACCGTCTTCGCCGGCACCCAGGGGTTCATCGGCCACCGCAAGTCCGACCGGGTGCTGGAGATCGCCGAACGCGCCGCCCTGCCGATCATCTGCTATGCCGAAGGCGGCGGCGGGCGGCCCGGCGACGTGGAGAAACAGAGCAACCCGCCGCTCGCCAACCCGACCTTCTGGCGCTTCGCCCGGATGTCGGGCATCGCGCCGCTGGTGGGCGTCGTGTCGGGCTACTGCTTCGCCGGCAACGCCTCGCTTCTGGGCTGCTGCGACGTGGTGATCGCGACGATGGACGCCTCCATCGGCATGGGCGGCCCGGCGATGATCGAAGGCGCGGGGCTCGGCAGCTTCCGCGCCGACGAGATCGGGCCGGTGTCGACCATGGGCCCGGCGGGCGGCATCGACCTGCTGGTCGAGGACGAGGCCGCGGCGACGGCGGCGGCGAAAAGATACCTGTCGTACTTCCAGGGCGACGTGACGGACTGGCAGACGCCGGACCAGCGGATGCTGCGACACGCGGTGCCGGAAAACCGGCTGCGCGCCTACGACGTGCGGCCGATCGTCGAAACGCTGGCCGATGTCGGCTCGGTCATGGAACTGCGCCCGCTCTTCGGCCCGGCGCTGGTGACCGCGCTGATCCGGATCGAGGGCAGACCCTACGGCCTGATCGCCAACGTCGCCGCGCAGAACGGCGGGGCCATCGACCGGGACGAGGCCGACAAGGCCGCCCGCTTCATGCAGCTCTGCGACGCCTGGGACCTGCCGATCATCTCGCTCTGTGACACGCCCGGCTTCATGGTCGGCCCGGACGCCGAGGCCCGGGCCAACGTCCGCCACCTCGCGCGCATGTTCCTGACCGGTGCCGCGCTGACGGTGCCCTTCTTCACCGTGGTCCTGCGCAAGGCCTACGGCCTCGGCGCCATGGCCATGGCGGCGGGATCGTTCCACTACGGCTCGCAGCTGTCGCTGTCCTGGCCGTCGGGCGAATTCGGCTCCATGCAGCTCGAGGGCGCGGCCCGCCTGGGCTATAAAAAGGAGATCGAGGCGATCCCCGACCCCGCCGGCCAGAAGGCGAGGTTCGAGGAGATCGTGGCCGAGATGTACGAGGTCGGGAAGGCCGCCAGCGCCGCCTGGAAGCTGGGCGTCGACGACGTCATCGACCCGGCCGAGACCCGGCACCGGATCGCCCAGGCCCGCCGCGCCATGCCGCGCGTCCATCTGGAAAAACCCGCCGGCAAGCGCCGCATGATCGACGCCTGGTAGACGCGCGAGTCCGCCTGCTTCCTCTGGCCCGAAATACCCCGCCGGAGGCAACGCCCTTGCCGGAGGCAAGGGCAAGGCATCGTGTGCGCCGCAGGCGCTCCTTTCCGAAGGTGCCGCTCGCGGTGTCGGTCGGGCCTGCCTCCGGCGGGGATATTTCTCGCCAGAGGAAGGGGGAACCGTCGGCCCGGTCCGCCCGGGCCCGCTCAGCCCTCCGCGCCGTCCAGCAGAAGTGCCGAGATCGGGGCGAGGGACACGCTGCTCGCCCGGTCCTGAAGGCCCCAGACCAGCAGCGCCTGCACCGTCTCGGGCCGCAGGCGGCCGACCATGACCACCCCGCCCTCCTGGCCCGCGCGGAAGGCCGCGTGGTCGAGGAAGCGCCGGATCACGTCCGGCGCCTGGCCATCGGCGTCGAAGTCGCGGAAGATCGTCGCCGCCGGCACGCCCTGCCGGCTCGCCAGCTTGCGCGCGGTGTCCAGCCCGTTGGGATAGAGCACCAGCCCGTGCCCGGTGGAGGACAGGATGTCGGCCAGCTGATCGGTCAGCGCGCGCGACTCCTGCAGCGCGCTGCCCGGCGCCTCCATCACGCCGACGACCTCGGGCAGCTGCGCCGACCAGGCCTCGAAGTTCGCCTCCAGATCCTGCGGGCGCGCGCCGCCCGGCAGGTCGGCCAGCAGCAGCACGTCGAGCCCGGCCGCACGATACTGCTCCATCGCCGCGCCGGCGCCGTCCCAGGCGGGGTCCAGCGCCACGCTCAGGGGATAGGGAAAGCCGGAAAGCGCGCTCGTCTCGACCGCGCTGGTGCCGTCGTCGATCAGCACGATGGACATCAGCGGCTCGTCCCCGGAGGGATCGAACTCCGCGGCGTAGCGGCGGATCGGCGGCAGGTTCGGATCGGGCTCCTCCGTCGTCTCTGCGGCGCCGTCGCCTGCGGCCTGCTCGGTCGCCGCGCCCTCGGGCGGGGCGTCGGCGGCGTCGGTGCCGAGGCTCGGGACACGCTCCGTCCGGGCCCGATCGTCATTGTCGATGATCCGGACGGCGGGCTTGCCGGGGATGGCGGAGACCGGCGGCTGACCCTCGGATGCAGGCTCGACCGATGCGACCGGGCCGGTAGTGCCGGCGGCCGCGCCGTCGGTGGCCGCCGCCGCGCCGTCGGCAGCGGCGTCGCCCCCTGCTTCGGCGGTGTCGCTCCCTGCTTCGGCCGTGTCGCTCCCTGTCTCGGCGGTGTCGCCCCCGGTCTCGTCGTTCTCGTCCGCGACCGAGGCGGTATCGTCGCCAACCTCGGAGGTGTCGTCCGCAATTGGGGCTGGTGCCGTGTCGCGCCCGGGGGGTGCGCCGGCGTCGGCGGCCGCGGGGTCCCGGCGCGCCGGCGCGGTATCGGGGGCCGAGGCCGTCGCGCCGCCGGTCTCGGGCAGCGCCGCCACGTCGCTGCCCATCCCGCCGGCGGTCTCGGGCGCGGCCGGGCGGGCGGCGGGTTGCGTCTGCGCGGACGGAGCACGGTCGGCGCTGCCGTCCTGCGGCAGGCGCGTGCCCGGCTCGTTCGGGGCGGCCACCACGGGGGATTCGGCGGCGGCCTGAAGGTCGCCGGTCGGGAAGGCCGCGTCGGCCTCCGCCTCGTCGCGGGCCGGCGCGGTGGACGATGCGGCCGGCGCCGCCGGGCGCGTCGACAGGGCCGGTTCGCTGTCCACCTCGGGCGCGTTCGGCAGCGGCGCGTCGGTCACGGCGCGGACCGGCGCGTCGGCGGCCGAGCCGTCGATCCCCGCGCCGCTTTCGCCGGCCGGCGGGGCCACCACCATCGCGGTCTCGGGCTGGCCCGTCTCCGGCTGGCCGGCGGGCGCGCGGCTGGCCTCGCCCACGCCGGCGAGATCGTCCCGGTCGGGCACGGCAGGGCCGCTGGCCTCGGGCGTCTTGGCGACCTCCTCGGGCTTCGGCAGCTGCGCCGGGCGATCCTCGCGCGCCTGGTTGAACTGCGAGCCGGCGGGCACCTCGGCGCTGCCCGCCTCGGGCGGCGCATCGCCCGGCAGGGGACCGTTGAGCGACACCACCGCCGCCGCGAGGGCCGAGATCACGCCGCCCCAGAATACGCCCGATATGATGCCGCGAACCAAGTCCCGCTCTCCTGCCTTGCGGCCCGGCCCTGCCGGCCCGCACCGTCCTGCCCGGACCGCCGCGATCGTCCCGATCGGTCCGGCCCTCGCCCCGCCCTCGGACCCGCGGTCGGCCGCCCTTGACGCTGCCGCCGCTGCCGGAGCATGTATGGTGCGCCCTCGCGGCCCCGGCACCGACAGCCGGGCGCCCACGGGATTGCGCTTGCTGCGCATCATACCACAAGATCGGCCACTGCACAGGGGTTTGGGCCCGGTCGGGCCGAGATGACGCAACTTGTCACGGAGACTGCCCGGATGAGCGACGCCCTGAAGCCCCTGATCGCCGCCGCGGCCGAGCGGCCCCTGACCGGCGACGAGGCGCGGCGCGCCTTCGACATCCTCTTCGCGGGCGAGGCGACCCCGGCGCAGACCGGCGGGCTGCTGATGGCGATGCGCACCCGGGGCGAGAGCGTGGGCGAATACGCCGCCGCCGCCGCCGCCATGCGCGCACGCTGCCGGAAGGTGACGGCGCCCGCGGGCGCGATCGACATCGTCGGCACCGGCGGCGACGGCAAGGGCACGCTGAACATCTCGACCGCCGCCGCCGTGACCGTGGCAGGCGCGGGCGTGGTGGTGGCCAAGCACGGCAACCGCAACCTCAGCTCGAAAAGCGGGGCGGCGGATGCGCTGACGCAGCTGGGCGTGAACGTCATGGTCGAGCCGCCGGTGGTGGAACGGGCGCTGGCCGAGGCCGGCATCGCCTTCATGATGGCGCCGATGCATCATCCCGCGATGGCCCATGTCGGCCCCGCGCGGACCGAGCTCGGCACCCGCACGATCTTCAACATCCTGGGCCCCCTGACCAATCCGGCGGGGGTGAAGCGCCAGCTGACCGGCGCCTTCGCGCGGGAGATGATCCGCCCGATGGCCGAGACGCTGGGCATCCTCGGGTCCGAGGCGGCCTGGCTCGTCCACGGCTCGGACGGCACCGACGAGCTGACGATCACCGGGATCAGCTGGGTCTCGGCGCTTGAGGACGGCGCGGTGACGGATTTCGAGCTGCACCCCGAGGAGGCGGGTCTGCCCGTCCATCCGTTCGAGTCGATCCTCGGCGGCGCGCCCGAAGACAACGCCCGGGCCTTCCGCGGCCTGCTGGCGGGCGAGGCATCGGCCTATCGCGACGCGGTGCTGCTGAACGCCGCCGCCGCGCTGAAGGTGGCGGGCCGGGCGGCGGATCTGAGCGAGGGCGTGGCGATGGCGGCCGAGTCGATCGACAGCGGCGCGGCAAGGGCGCGGATCGAGGCGCTGGCCCGCGTGACCTCGGGCGGGTGAGCGGGGGCGGCGTGGATCCGCGGCCCGGCCGGCCGGAGGACCGGGAGAGGCAGGACGGCCTGTCCGCCCGGCTGGGGGCCTGGGCCGACCTGCCGTTCTTCGCCGAGGCCTGGCCGGCGATCCGCGACCGGCTGGACACGGACCCTGCCACCATCCTGCCGCCCGAACCGCAGCGCTTTGCCGCGCTGGAACGGACCCCGCCCGAGGCGGTGCGCGTGGTGATCCTGGGCCAGGATCCCTACCCGACGCCGGGCCACGCGCACGGGCTCGCCTTCTCGGCCGAGCCGCACGTACGCCCCCTGCCCCGGTCGCTGGCGAATATCCATCGCGAGATGCAGGACGATCTGGGCGCCTGCCCGCCGGATGCCGACCTGCGCCACCTGGCCGATCAGGGGGTGCTGCTGCTCAACACCGCGCTGACGGTGCCGGCCGGCACGCCCGGCGGCCACGCCCGGCTGGGGTGGGACAGGCTGACGCGCGAGGTGCTGGCGCGTCTGTCGGACCGGCCGCGGGCGTTCGTGCTGTGGGGCGGTCATGCGCAGGGATTCCGGCCGGCGATCGGGGGCGACACCGGGCCGGACGGCCACCTGATCCTGACCAGCGCCCACCCCTCGCCGCTTTCGGCACGGCGGGGATTTTTCGGCTCCCGCCCATTTTCAACGGTGAACAACTGGCTTACGTCAAGGGGCGAGACGGCCATCCGCTGGGACGGTCCGCCCGACCAGCCCCCCGCCCTGCCCGCATCGGAGCCCGCATGACCGACACCGTTCTCGACCGCATCAAGGCCTACAAGCTGGAAGAGATCGCCGCCGACAAGGCCGCGCGGCCGCTGGACGAGGTCGAGGCGGAGGCGAGGCGCGCCAGCCCCGTGCGCGGCTTCGCGGACCGGCTGCACGAGGCGTCGATCGGCGGCTACGGGCTGATCGCCGAGGTCAAGAAGGCCTCGCCGTCGAAGGGCCTCATCCGCGCCGATTTCGACCCCGCGACGCTGGCCGCCGCCTATGCCGACGGCGGGGCGACCTGCCTCAGCGTGCTGACCGACGCGCCGTCCTTCCAGGGCGCGAAGGACTATCTGGTGCAGGCGCGCGAGGCCTGCGACCTGCCGGTCCTGCGCAAGGACTTCATGTACGACACGTATCAGGTGGCCGAGGCCCGCGCGCTCGGCGCCGACTGCATCCTGATCATCATGGCCTCCGTCTCCGACGCCCAGGCCGCCGAACTGGAGGCGGCGGCCGAGGAATGGGGCATGGACGCGCTGATCGAGGTCCACGACGAGGCCGAGCTGGAGCGCGCCGGCAAGCTGTCGTCGCGCCTGATCGGCATCAACAACCGCGACCTGCGCACTTTCGAGACCTCGCTCGACACCACCCGCCGGCTGGCGCGGCTGGTGCCGGAGGGGCGGATCATCGTGGCCGAAAGCGGCCTGTCCACGCCCGGCGATCTGGCCGACATCGCCCGTTTCGGCGCGCGCTGCTTCCTGATCGGCGAAAGCCTGATGCGGCAGGACGACGTGGCGCAGGCGACGCGCGACATCCTCGCCCGCACCACCGCGCCCGGCGGGGTGCTCTGATGCCGCTCACCCATTTCGACGCGAAGGGCGACGCGCACATGGTCGACGTCTCGGACAAGCCCGAGACCTCCCGCATCGCCACCGCCGCCGCATGGGTGAGGATGACGCGCGAGACGCTGGAGATGGTGGAAAGCGGCACGGCGAAGAAGGGCGACGTGCTGGCCGTCGCGCGGCTGGCGGGGATCATGGGGGCGAAGAAGACCGCCGATCTGATCCCGCTCTGCCATCCGCTGCCGATCACGAAGGTGTCGCTGGATCTGGTGCCCGACCGCGACCTGCCCGGCGTGCGGATCGAGGCGACGGTGCGTACCACCGGCCGGACGGGGGTGGAGATGGAGGCGCTGACCGCCGCCTCGACCGCCGCGCTGACGATCTACGACATGCTGAAGGCCGCCGAGCGCGGGATGGAGATCGGCGGGTTGCGCGTGGTGCTGAAGGATGGCGGCAAGTCGGGCCGCTACGAGGCGGAGGGGTCGTGAGCCTGCGCGCCGGAGCCCGCCCCGCCCTGACGGTTGCCGGCTCCGCCCGGTCGCTCGCGGGCCCCGAGCGTGCCGGCCTCGCGCCGGGGCTCGTCGCCGCTCCGACGCCGGCCGTCCGGTGCCGCCGCGCGCACCTGCCCGGCCGCCTCCGCGCCGCCTGCCCCCGCTCGACATGATCTCCGTCGACGACGCCCTCTCGCGGCTCTTCGCCCTCGTCGCGCCCGTCGGCGCGGAAACCGTCCCGCTGATCGACGCGCACCGCCGCGTACTGACCAGCGACGTTATTGCCCGGCGCGACCAGCCGCCCTTCGCCGCCTCCGCGATGGACGGCTACGCGCTGAAGGCCGCCGAGGCGCGGCCCGGCGCCACCTTCGAGGTGATCGGCGAATCCGCCGCAGGCGCGCGGTTCGCCGGTCCGGTCGGTCCGGGTCGGGCCGTGCGCATCTTCACCGGCGCACCCGTCCCCGAGGGCGCCGACCGCGTGGTCCTGCAGGAGGACACCGAGGCCCACGGCACCACCATCACCCTGGGCGAGAAGCTCGACACCGGCACCCACATCCGCCCCGCCGGCGGCGACTTCCGCGTGGGCGACAGGATCGCCGCGCCGCGCCGCCTGTCGCCCGCCGACATCGCGCTTGCGGCGGCGATGAACCACCCCGTCCTCACCGTCTCGCGCCGCCCGGACGTGGCGCTGATCGCCACAGGCGACGAGCTGGTCATGCCGGGCGAGGACCCGGGCCCCGACCAGATCGTCGCCTCCAACAGCTTCGGCCTGAAGGCCATGCTGGAGGGGGAAGGCGCCATCGCCCGCCTGCTGCCGGCGGCCCGCGACACCGAAGCCGCGCTGCGTCAGGCCTTCGCGCTGGCCGAGGGCGCCGACCTGATCGTCACCATCGGCGGCGCCTCGGTCGGCGATCACGACCTGGTGGGCCGGGTGGCGCAGGACCTCGGGATGGACCGCGCCTTCTGGAAGATCGCCATGCGTCCCGGCAAGCCGCTGATGGCGGGTCGGATCGCGGGCGTCCCGATGATCGGCCTGCCGGGGAACCCGGTCTCGGCCATGGTCTGCGGCCATGTCTTCCTGCGCCCGGTGATCCGCGCGATGCAGGGCCTGCCGGCCGAACCGCTGCCGCTGCTGCGCACCCGCCTTGCCGCCCCGGTGGAGCCGAACGGCCCGCGCACCCACTACATGCGGGCCGAGATGACCACGGACGGCATCCGCGCCTTCGACCGTCAGGACAGTTCCCTGCTGTCGGTGCTCTCGCGCGCCGACTGCTTCCTCGTCCGCCCGCCGAACGCGCCGGCGGGCGAGGTGGGCGACACCGCGCTCTGGCTTGACGCCGCCCAGTCCCATGCCCGCCAGTAGGTGGGGGTGAAGAGCACCAGCACCGTCAGCAGCTCCAGTCGCCCGGCATACATGCCGAAGGCCAGCGCCCATTTCGCCGGATCGGGCAGCGAGGCGAAGGTGCCGGCCGGGCCGATGATCGGACCCACCCCGGGGCCGACGTTCGCCACCGCCGTCAGCGCCCCGCTGATCGCGGTGACGAAGTCCAGCTCCATCATCCCCAGCACCGCGGCGAGACAGGCGATGGTCACCGTCCAGAGCGTCATGAACACCACCACCCCGTCCACCACGTCGGGCGCCACCGGCCGCCCCTCGTAGCGAACCGTGACGATCTGGTTCGGCCGCAGGATCCGGCGCTGATGGGCCGCGAGGCAGCGCAGGAAGAGGATCCAGCGCATCGCCTTGATCCCGCCCGAGGTCGATCCCGTGCAGGCCCCCACGCCGGTCAGCAGGAAGAAGACCGCCACGAACCCCGGCCCCCAGAGCGTGTAATCCTCGGTCGCGAAGCCGGTGGTGGTGACCACCGACACGACGTTGAACGCGACCGAGACCAGCGCCTCGCCGGGCGCCACGCCGTCGACGATCCAGCGCCAGCCGGCCAGCGCGGCGATCACCGCGCCGAGGAACGCCAGCAGCCCGCCGACCTGCTCGCTGCGCAGCCTGCCGCGGGTCCAGATGCGGATGTACCAGGCGAAGGGCAGCCCGCCCGCCAGCATGAACAGCGTGGCGGTCCATTGCAGGTAGCGGCTGTCGAACTGGCCGAAGGAATTGTCCGAGGTGGAAAAGCCCCCGGTGGAGACGGTGGAGAAGGCATGGGCCACCGCCTCGAACACCGGCATCCGACCCGCCTCGTAGGCCAGGGTGCAGGCCAGGGTCAGGGCCAGATAGGCCAGCAGCGTGGCGCCGGCGAAGCGCACGGCGCCGGCGACGTCGGGATCCCCGCGCTCCGAGCTTTCGGTGCGGAAAAGCTGCATCCCGCCGACCCGCAGCACCGGCAGGAAGGCGATCCCCGTGACGACGAAGCCGATCCCGCCCAGCCATTGCAGCGCCGCGCGCCACATCAGGATGCCCTCCGGCGTGTCGTCCAGCCCCTTCATCACGGTGGAGCCGGTGGTGGTGATCGCCGACATCGCCTCGAACGCGGCGTCGGTCGCGTCCAGCCCCCAGTGCCAGAGCGGCAGCGCCCCCGCCCCGGCGGCGGTGATCCAGACCGAGGCGGTCAGCAGGAAGGCATGCAGCCGCGTCACCGGCCGGATCCGGCCCATGACGCACAGCGACAACGCCGCGCCGACGGCGCCGGCGGACATGCCCGACAGGGCAAAGACGGCGCGGGTGGCGGGGAAGAGAAGCGCGTCCAGAAACATCGCCGCGCCCATGAGCATCATGAGCGCCCCGTTGACGAGGATGACGAGTGGCATGCCGGTTCTTTCGCGAAAGGCCCGAAGGGTCGGGTCGGCGCGCACAGAGATGGCATGCGCCGCGGCGAAGTCCAGAGGCATCGCGACGGCCGTCGCGGAGCGATTCGCTCGGCGTTGACACAAACAGGGAACATCTGTAGAACAAGGTGCAGAACAGGGCGGCAGGAGTAGCCAGGAATGCTGACGCGGAAGCAGCTCGACCTTCTGGAATTCATCCACAAGCGGATGCAGCGCGACGGGGTCCCCCCGTCCTTCGACGAGATGAAGGAGGCGCTGGACCTGCGCTCCAAGTCCGGCATCCACCGGCTGATCACGGCGCTGGAGGAACGCGGCTTCATCCGCCGTCTGGCGCACCGGGCCCGCGCGATCGAGATCGTGAAGCTGCCGGAAAGCCTAGACCGGGCCAGCCGGGTCGCCGAAGCGGGCGGCGCGGCCATGTCGGGCGGCGATGCCGCGGCGGCCGGCGAATCCGCCGCGGGCGGCTTCCGGCCGCGGGTGATCCGGGGCGGCGCCCCGGATCCGGCGGACCGGCCGCGCGGCGCGATGCCGCTGTCGGAGGCCCACGCGCTGGAACTTCCCGTCATGGGCCGGATCGCCGCGGGCGTGCCGATCGAGGCGATCGAGCAGGTGTCGCACCATGTCGCGGTGCCCGGCTCGATGCTGTCGGGCCGGGGCGAGCACTACGCGCTGGAGGTGCATGGCGACTCGATGATCGAGGCCGGCATCAACGACGGCGACGTGGTGGTGATCCGCGAGACACCGACCGCCGACAACGGCGACATCGTCGTGGCGCTGGTGGAGGATCAGGAGGCGACGCTGAAGCGCTTCTACCGCCGTGGCGACATGATCGAACTGGTCGCTGCCAACCCGGCCTACGAGACTCGCGTCCTGCCCTCGCACAAGGTGCGCGTTCAGGGCCGCCTCGTCGGCCTGATCCGCACCTACTGATCCGCACCTGCTGATCCGCGCCTGCAAGGCCGCACCCGCTGATCCGCAGGTGCCGGCGCCGCAGGTGCCCGGGCGGCAAACCCGATAGGGTCCTTGCGGGCATCTGTCGAACCGGGCGATCCGGCCTTGAACGGCCGGGCCGCAGCTTCCATGCCCGCAGGTGACACCGACCGGACGTCCCGCGCCGCGCCCTACCGCAGATCCCCCGCCCGGACGCGCAGGCCGCGCAGCGCCGCCACCAGCGGGGCCGCGGCCGGAGGCGGCGACGGCGGGCCGCCGCGCGGCGGGACGCCCCAGGGCCGGCCCCGCGCGGCTGCATCCGCCCCCACCATCGTCGGGCCCGACAGATCGGCCGCATCGCGCGCGCCCCCGCCAGGCGTCGCGTCATCTCCCCACCCGGTGTCACGGCCCGGCAGCCCTCCACCGGGCCGCGAAGAGGGCAGCGCCGACAGCGCCATCGCGCCCGTCGCCTCCAGCATCGGACGGTCGAGGGTCATGCAGCCGGTCAGGTCCGGCAGGTCGGCATTCGACACGATCAGGCGGGCCGCGCCGCAATCCGGCACCTCGGAGGCGCGGACCCTGCCGGTGACATGCGCGACCCCCTCGACCAGCCGCCAGCGGGCGAAGGCCTCCTCCTGCGTTGCGGGATCGCCGTCGTTCTCCAGCCAGATCCGGGCGGTGAAACCGCCGCCGCGGTCGCGGCTGAGAGCGCGGCCCTCCGCCGTCATCACGCCGACCAACCCGCCGTCCGCGGCGATCAGCACCGCCGGCCGCTCCGCCCGCCACCAGAGGCCAGCGGCCAGCACCAGCACCGCCGCCCCGGTCCAGCGGCCCGCGCCCTGCCACAGGACGATCACCAGCCCGCCCGCCGCGACCAGCGGCAGCACGGCACCCGGCGGCGCGGGGACATGGGCCACCGCGCCCTCGACGCCCGAGACGGCCCGCGCCACCATCAGGATCCAGTCCAGCCCCAGCCCCATGACCCACAGCGCCGGCTGTTCCAGCCCCAGCGGCATCAGCAGCGCCGCCACCACCGCCGCGGGCATCACCAGCGTACCCATGACCGGCACCGCCACGAGGTTCGCCACCAGCCCCAGCCGGGCGAACATGTTGAAATGCGCCGCCGCGAAGGGCGCCGTCGCCGCGCCCGCCACGGCCGAGGAGATCAGCAGCGTCAGCACCGGCGTCCACCACCGGCGCCGCCTCTCGCCGCGCAGGCCGGCGAAGACCGCGACCAGGGCCACGGTGGCGGCGAAGGACATCTGGAAACCGGGGCCGGTCAGAGCCTCGGGCCTCAGCGCCAGCACGATCATCGCCGCCAGCGCCACGGCGCGCAGCGACAGGGCGCGGCGGTCGACCATCACCGCGCCGAGCGCCACGCCGACCATGACGAAGGCCCGCTCCGTCGCCACGTTGCCGCCCGACAGCGCCAGATACCCCGCCGCGACCACCAGCGCCCCCGCCGCCGCCAGCTTGCGGCCCGGCACCCGCATCGCCACCGACGGCGCCAGCGCCAGCAGGGCCCGCAGCGCCCAGAAGACGAAGCCGGCCAGCAGCCCCATGTGCAGCCCCGAGATCGCCAGCAGGTGGGCGAGGTTCGAGTGGCGCAGCGCCTCGACCGAGGCGCGCGAGAGCGACGCGCGGTCGCCCGTCATCACCGCCGCGGCGAAGGCGCCCGTCTCGCCCGGCAGGGCGGCGCGGACGCGGTCCGACAGCGCCATCCGCCAGGTGAAGATGCGCTGCGCGCCGGGTTCGGGCGGGGCGCGTTCGACGACCGGATTGCGGGTGTAGCCGACCGCGCCCAGCCCCTCGAACCAGGCATGGCGGCGGAAGTCGAAGCCGCCCGGCTCCACCGGGCCGCCGGGCGGCGACAGGTGACCGGTGGTCTGGATCGTCACCCCGGGGCGCGGGTCGAACCAGTCCTGCGGGCCGTGGAGCGAGATGCGCACGCGGTGCGGCGTCCGGCGCGGCGGCACCCGGTCCAGTTGCACCCGGTCCAGCGTCAGCCGCACCGCGTCCGAGGCGGAGCGGTCGATCTCGACCACCCGCCCCTCCACCGGGCCGTAGTAGCGGAAGGACAGCACCGGCCCGGCGACGGAGGCGGTGCGCCAGGCGGCGGCGCAGAGCCCCGCGGCGATCAGCGCCGGCAGCCAGATCAGCGGCCCGAGCACCGCCCCCGCCCGCGCCGCGCCCAGCCCCGCCAGCAGCCCCGCCGCCGCCACGGCCAGCAGCGCCGCGGCGGCCGGTTCGGCGGGCAGCGCGAACCACAGCCCGATCCCGGTGCCGAAGGCCACCGGCACCCAGGGAAAGAGATGGCCCCGCTGGGACAGGACCAGCGCGGCGGCACGTCCCGGGCGCAGCACTTGTCACCCCCCGCAGCCGACATTAGACAGGCTCCGATTGTCTTCCGATCAAGGTTAGCACGAGGTTAACGGCCCCCGGATGTCTGCTCCCGTCGTCACGCGCTTCGCCCCCTCCCCGACCGGCTACCTGCATATCGGCGGGGCGCGGACCGCGCTCTTCAACTGGCTCTACGCCCGGGGGCGCGGGGGCAGGTTCCTGCTGAGGATCGAGGACACCGACCGCGCCCGCTCGACGCCGGAGGCGACGCAGGCGATCCTCGACGGGCTGGCCTGGCTGGGGCTCGACCACGATGGCGAGGTCGTCAGCCAGTTCGAGGGCGCCGCCCGCCACGCCGAGGTCGCGCGCGAGATGCTGGCCCGCGGCCACGCCTACCGCTGCTTCGCCACCCGGGATGAGATCGAGGCCTTCCGCGAGGCCGCCCGCGCCGAGGGCCGCTCGACCCTCTTCCGCAGCCCGTGGCGCGATGCCGACCCTTCCACGCATCCCGATGCGCCCTACGTGATCAGGCTCAAGGCCCCGCGCGAGGGCGCAACGGTGATCGAGGACGCGGTGCAGGGCGACGTGACCATCCGCAACGACCAGCTCGACGACATGGTGCTGCTGCGCAGCGACGGCACGCCGGTCTACATGCTGGCCGTGGTGGTGGACGATCACGACATGGGCGTGACCCACGTGATCCGCGGCGACGACCACCTGAACAACGCCGCGCGGCAGATGCAGATCTATCGCGCGATGGACTGGGATATCCCGGTCTGGGCCCATATCCCGTTGATCCACGGGCCGGACGGCAAGAAGCTCAGCAAGCGGCACGGCGCGCTCGGGGTCGAGGAATACCAGCGCCTCGGCTATCCCGCCGCCGGGATGCGCAACTATCTGGCCCGGCTGGGATGGAGCCATGGCGACGACGAGTATTTCACCGACGCCCAGGCCGTCGAATGGTTCGACCTTACCGGCATCGGCAAGGGCGCCGCGCGGCTCGATTTCAAGAAGCTCGAGAACATCTGCGGCCGCCACATCGCCGCCACGGACGACGCGGCGCTGCTGGACGAGCTTCAGGCCTTCCTGGCCGCCACCGGGCAGCCCCCGCTGGCCGGCCCGGCGCTGGAGCGGGTGAGCGCCGCCATGCCCTTCCTGAAGGAGCGCGCGAAGACCTTCCCGGAACTGCTTGATAAGGCGGCCTTCGCGACAGCCGACCGGCCGGTCGCGCCGGACGAGAAGGCAGCCGCGGCGCTCGACACGGATATGCGTGACATGCTCACCGAATTGACGCCGCACCTGCAAAATGCTAGCTGGGATCGGGATGATCTGGAGGGCGTGTTGAACAGCTTCGCCGAGGCACGGGGAACGAAGTTCGGCAAACTGGCGGCGCCTCTGAGAGCCGCACTGGCGGGTCGTTCCGCCACCCCCAGCGTTTTCGACATGATGATCGTCCTCGGCCGCGAGGAAAGCCTCGCGCGGATCGCCGATCAGGCGGCCTGAGCCCCGCCGGGGGCCTGCCCCACCGCCCCCCGGGCGGTTCGTTCCACCGCCATGCCGGTGGCCAGGTTTAACCGCCCCGCAAGGCGGCGGATGCGAATGAAGGGCGCGGCCGTCCGGCCCGCGCGGCAACAGAGGAAGAACACCATGCTGGATTCCAAGAAAACGGCGACCCTGACCATCGGCGACAAGTCATACGACCTGCCCGTGATGTCGCCGACCGCCGGCCCGGACGTGATCGACATCCGCAAGCTCTACGGCCAGGCCGATGTCTTCACCTACGACCCCGGCTTCACCTCGACGGCGTCCTGCGACAGCGCGATCACCTTCATCGACGGCGACGAGGGCATTCTGCTGCACCGCGGCTACCCGATCGACCAGCTGGCCGCGAAATCGCACTTCCTGGAAGTCTGCTTCCTGCTGCTCTACGGTGAACTGCCGACCGCCGCGCAGCTGGAGGATTTCGAAAGCCGCGTGACGAACCACACGATGGTGCACGAACAGATGCACCGCTTCTTCACCGGCTTCCGCCGCGACGCACACCCGATGGCGATCATGACCGGCGTGGTCGGCGCGATGTCGGCCTTCTACCACGACTCGACCGACATCCACGATCCCTGGCACCGCGAGGTCGCCTCGATCCGGCTGATCGCCAAGATGCCGACGATCGCGGCGATGGCCTACAAGTATTCCATCGGCCAGCCCTTCGTGTACCCGCGCAACGATCTGGATTTCGCGTCGAACTTCCTGCGCATGTGCTTCAGCGTGCCGGCCGCGGAATACGAGGTGAACCCGATCCTTTCCCGCGCGATGGACCGGATCTTCACCCTGCACGCGGATCACGAGCAGAACGCCTCGACCTCCACCGTGCGGATCGCCTCGTCCTCCGGCGCGAACCCCTTCGCCTGCATCGCGGCCGGCATCGCCTGCCTCTGGGGCCCGGCGCATGGCGGCGCGAACCAGGCGGCGCTGGAATCGCTGAAGGAAATCGGGACGCCGAACCGCATCCCCGAATTCATCGCCCGCGCCAAGGACAAGGACGATCCGTTCCGCCTGATGGGCTTCGGCCACCGGGTCTACAAGAACACCGATCCGCGCGCCAAGGTGATGAAGCAGTCCTGCGACGAGGTGCTGGATCTGCTGGGGGTCGAGAACAATCCGATCCTCGCCGTCGCCAAGCAGGTGGAAGAGATCGCCCTTGCCGACGACTATTTCATCGAGCGCAAGCTGTTCCCGAACGTCGACTTCTATTCGGGCATCATCCTGGAGGCCATGGGCTTCCCCACCTCGATGTTCACCCCGATCTTCGCGGTCTCCCGCACGGTCGGCTGGATCTCCCAGTGGAAGGAGATGATCGAGGATCCGCAGATGAAGATCGGCCGTCCCCGCCAGCTCTACACCGGCGAGACGCAGCGCGACTACGTCGAGGTCGAAAAGCGCTGAGCTTTCGACGGATCGGGGGAACCGGACAAGGGGGGCAGGCGTGCCCCCCTTTTTTCGTGCCTCTGCCGCCCCGGGCGGGACGTCCCCCGCGATTGTCGCCGAATCGCGGACAATCACGTCGGCAAGCGTGGATTGTCATGCAACCACGACGATCAGGCGGGCCCGGCCCGGCAGATCACCATTCAGCAGGACGGCGCCTTCAGCATCGTGCTGGCCGACGGCACGCCGGTGGTCCGTGTCGGGCTGACACCCGGGTCCGATCTGCTGGCGGACAGCGTGCGGACCCTGCCGTATCGAGCCGGTGACAGGGCCCAGACCGCGCCACCGCCACCCGAAAGGACGGCTCCCCCGGCGTGCCTTCAGCAGGACGGCGGGGGGCGGAACGGCCCGGCCAGTCTGCCCCCGGGTCCGGGGGCGCTGCGGATCAGCGGCCTTCGAACTTCGCGGGGCGCTTCTCCATGAAGGCCACGACACCTTCCTGAAAGTCGCGGCTGCCGCCGCAGGCGCCCTGCAGGCGGCCTTCCAGCGTCAGCTGCTGTTCCAGATCGTTGCCCCAGGACGCGCGCAGCGCCTCCTTGACGCGGGCGTAGGCCATGGTCGGGCCCTTGGCCAGATGGGCGGCGCGGGCCTTCCAGGTCTCCTCGAACGCCGCGTCGGGGACGTGTTCCCAGATCATCCCCCATTCGTCGGCCTGCTTCGCGCTGATCTTCTCGGCGAAGAGGGCGGCGCCCATGGCCTTCGCCATGCCCATGCCGCGCGGCAGGGTCCAGGTGCCGCCTGCGTCCGGGATCAGCCCGATCCGGGTGAAGGCCTGCAGGAAGTAGGCGCTTTCGCTGGCGATCACCACGTCGGCGGCCAGCGCCAGGTTCGCCCCCGCCCCCGCCGCGGCCCCGTTCACGGCCGAGATCGTCGGCACCGGGCAGTCGACGATGGCCCGCAGCATCGGCGCGTATTCGTCGCGCAGGGTCCGCTCCAGATCCGGGTTCGCCACGCTGGCGCGGTCGCTCAGATCCTGGCCCGAGCAGAAGGCGCGGCCTGTGCCGGTGATGACCACCACCCGCGCCGCCTTGCCGGCCGCGTTCACGGCATGGGTGATCTCGGCCCGCATCTGGCCGTTCAGCGCGTTCATCACATCCGCGCGGTTCAGCGTCAGCGTGGCGATGTCATCGGCGATGTGGAGCGTGATGGTCTGGTAGTCCATGGCGTGTCCCTCGGGCAGAAGCGCTGTCGGCCCGCAGTCAATCGCACATCCGAGCCGGACGAAAGCCCGAACCGCACGTCACGCCCCGCCCGTTCCCCTGCTTCCTCGTCCCGAAATATCCTCGGGGGTGAATTGCGCCGCAAGGCGCAAGAGGGGGCAGACAGCCCCCTCGACCGGGCCCCCAGACCGAGCCGCGCAGGCGCCGCCGCCTATTCCTCCAGCAACCGCCGCAGCCGCGCCTCTTCCTCGGGTGACAGGCCGTCCTCCGTCACCGCCGCCGCCCGGCTGCGCCGCCGGAGGTAGAGCGCGCCCACCCCCAGCCCCGCCAGCAGCATCGCGGGCCCCGCGACCCACAGGATCAGGTTGGCGCCTCCGGTCGTCGGCTTCAGCAAGACGTATTCGCCGTAGCGATCGGTGACGAAGTCGATCACCTCGGCATCGCTGTCCCCCGCCGCCAGCCGTTCGCGCACCAGCAGGCGCAGGTCGCGGGCAAGGTCGGCGTTGCTGTCGTCGATGCTCTCGTTCCGGCAGACGAGGCAGCGCAGCTCCTTCGACAGCTCGCGCGCCCGCGCCTCCAGCGCCGGGTCGTCCATCACCTCGTCCGGCTGCACCGCAAGGGCGGGGCCGGACCACAGCGCCAGCGCCAGCAGCGCCGCCCGGATCGCACCGCGCCTCATTCCGCGGGCACCCCGCCCGGCACCGTCCTGGCCGCGCCGGCGGCCACGCGGTAGCGGCGGTCGCTCAGGCTGACCAGCCCGCCGAGCGCCATCAGGATGCAGCCGCCCCAGATCCAGTTCGCCAGCGGCTTGACGTAGCTGCGCATCGCCCACCCCCCGCCGTCCTGCGGATCTCCGATCACCACGTAGACGTCCGAGAGGAACCCGTTGCGGATCGCCGCCTCGGTCGTGGGCATCCGGGCTACCGGGTAGATCCGCTTTTCGGGGCGCAGCTGCGTCACCTCGCGCCCGTCCCGCGCCAGCGTGACGAGCCCGCGGGTGGCGATGTAGTTCGGGCCCTGCACCTCCTCGACCCCGTCGAGCGTGATGTCCCAGCCGGACAGTGCGACCGTCTGCCCCTCGCGCACGACGCGGATGTCCTCGGTCTGCCATGCGGTCAGCCCGGCGATGCCGGCGATGGTCACGCCCAGCCCTGCATGGGCCAGCGCCTTGCCCCAGTCCGCGCGCGGCAGGCGGCGCAGGCGGCGCAGCCGCGCCTCGCCCCGCCCCGACCGCAGCCAGAGCTCGACCGCCGCGCCCGACACCAGCCAGGCGCCGAGCGCCAGCCCGACGGGGCCCAGCGCCGAGCGGCCGCCCTGCATCGCCCAGACAAGCGCCAGGACCGCCAGGGCGCAGGCGGCGGCGGGCCACAGGCTGCGCGCCACGCGGCCCGCCTTCGCCCGTTTCCACGGCAGCAGCGCCCCGAAGGGCAGCACCACGGCCAGCGCGACCATGAAGGGGGTGAAGGCCATGTCGAAGAACGGCGCCCCGACCGAGATCCGCTTCGGCGCGTCGAAGAGCCCGATCGCGTAGAACGGGTTCGTCACCCTCCCGAGCGCGCCGAGGTCCCAGACGCCGGCGTCCGAGGCCATCTCGACCACCAGCGGCCAGATCGTGCCGACGAAGACGACGAAGGCCGCGACGGCCAGCAGGATGTTGTTCAGCACCAGACCGCTTTCGCGGCTGACGAGGCCGAAGACCCCGCGCGAGGTCATCGCCTCGGCCCGCCAGGCGAAGAGCGTCAGCGCACCGCCCATGAAGAAGGCCAGAATCGCCAGCAGGAACACCCCCCGCTCCGGGTCGTTGGCGAAGGCGTGGACGGAGGTGATGATGCCCGACCGGGTGATGAACGCCCCGGTCAGCGAGAAGCCGAAGGCGATGATCGCCAGCAGCACGGTCCAGGCCTTCAGGCTTTCGCGCTTCTCGACCACCACGGCGGAATGCAGCAGCGCCGCGGCGATCAGCCAGGGCATGAAGGACGCGTTCTCGACCGGATCCCAGAACCAGAACCCGCCCCAGCCCAGCTCGTAATAGGCCCACCAGGACCCGAGCGCGATGCCCACCGTCAGGAACATCCAGGCGGCCAGCGTCCAGGGCCGCACCCAGCGGCCCCAGGCGGCGTCGACCCGGCCCTCCAGCAGAGCCGCCACGGCGAAGGAGAAGGACATCGAAAGCCCGACGTAGCCCAGGTAGAGGAACGGCGGGTGGAAGGCGAGGCCGGGATCCTGCAGCAGCGGGTTCAGGTCACGCCCGTCCATCGGCGGCACCGCCAGCCGCAGGAACGGGTTCGAGGTGAAGAGCAGGAAGGCGAGGAACACCGCCCCGATCATCCCCTGCACCCCCAGCACCCGCGCCTTCAGCGTCGCCGGCAGCCCCTGCCCGAACCAGGCGACCGAGGCGCCGAAAAGCGCGAGGATCAGGCACCACAGCAGCATCGAGCCCTCGTGGTTTCCCCAGACCCCCGTCACCTTGTAGAGCATCGGCTTGAGCGAGTGGCTGTTCTCGGTGACGAGGCGCAGCGAGAAGTCCGAGGTCACGAAGGCCTGCATCAGCGCCGCGAAGGCGAAGGCGGTCAGCAGGAACTGCGCATTGGCGGCAGGCTCGGCCACCGCCATCCAGCCCGCGCGGCGGGTCTGCGCCCCGATCAGCGGCAGCACGCATTGCAGCGCCGCCACCGCGAAGGCGAGGATCAGGGCGAAATGTCCGAGTTCGGCCAGCATGGCGGCCTTCTACCGCGCCGGGGGAGGACGAGCCAAAGGATTCCGTGCGACAGGGCCGATCACATTGTCGCGGCCCCGCCCGCCGCCGACGCAGGAAGTGGTGGGCAGAATGCCCACCCTACGCGCGGTTGCGTGCCTCGCCCGACGTGGCCAGCCACTCCGCCAGCGCCGCGTTGTCCTCGGGCGCCAGCGCCGCCAGCGAAAGCGGCTGCGCCGACGGGGGCATGCCGGCCGTGTCCGCCGCCACCCCGGGTGTTTCCGCCGACAGTTCCCTGAGCGCGCGCATGTTGTCCACGACCGCCGGGACCCGCGCCATGCTGGCCGCGATCTCGCGCTGGAACTCCTGTCCCTTCAGCTGATGCCTGGCGCCGAAGTAGAAGCTGACGATCGCCCCCATCAGCCACCACAGCGCCTCGGGCACCAGCGCCAGGCCCTGCATCCGCTCGGCGAACCAGACCGGCTCCACCATGGCCGAGATCATCAGCCCGATGGTCCCGAAGGCCAGCAGAGGGCGCGGCAGGCGGTTCAGCCCGTCGATCACGCTGTCGAAAAGGCACCGGCGCGGCCCGCCGAATTCGCGCCCGAACTGCTCCAGCGCCGCCGCCTCGCGGGCGGCGTCGCGCACCGCCCCGGCCTCGGCGTTCTCGCGGAACACCTCCACCGTCTCGCGCACCACGTTGCGGTTGCCGCCGAACAGCACCGAGACCAGCCCCTCGATCAATCCCATGCCGACACCCTCTGCCTGAAGTCCGCGTCGCTCATGTGAAAGCGCGGAGAGATGAATTCCTCGGCCCGCCGGATCCAGCCGCCCTTCCCGCCGGCGCGGGTGCGCGCATACTTGCGCGAGGCCGGACGCCGGTCGGCGAGGCGGAAGTAGTAGTTCCGCCGCTCGATCCCGTAGGCGTCGGCGATGTGATCCGGCGCGGCCTCGGCCGCCGCCCGCGCCGCGGCGATGGTCTGCGGGCCGACGGCGCCGTCGACCGCCACCTGCCAGCCCATCCGGCGCAGCAGGTCCTGCAGGATCCGCACCGCGTTGGATCCGGCGTTGACCTGCATGTCGAAGACCGTTTCCCACAGCACCTGCGGAAGCTCCGCGATGCGGGGCTTCACGAAAAAGTCCTGCACGAAGATGTCGACCGCCTGCCCGCGGTCCAGCGCCCGCACGTCGGACACGCCGACCCGGCCGTCGCGGTCGAGATCCAGCCCCAGCCGCCGCATCGTGTGAATCGTCACGCCGAAGTTCGTGGCCCCGCCGGGATCGTCGGGGTCGTCGACGAAGCCGCCCTCGCGCCCCACGATCTCTTCCGCGATCCGTCTGATCCTGTCCGCCATTCCGCGCCTCCCGCATCGACACGCGGACAGGCTGCGCCGGGTTGGTTAACGGCGGGCTCAGCCGCCGTTCGGTGCCTCTTCGAGCCCCCCGTCGGCACCCTTGTAGACGCCCTGCTCCTTCAGCGATTCCACGACTTCCTTCGGCATGTAGCTCTCGTCGTGTTTGGCAAGGATCTCGGTGGCTTCGAAGGTACCGTTGATCCAGTTCCCGGTGCCGATCATGCCCTGACCCTCGCCGAAGAGATCGGGCAGCACGCCGCGGTAGGTGACGGGGACGGCGCCGCCGCCATCCGTCACCTCGAAACGGATCGATTCCCCCTGGCCGCGGACCAGCGATCCCTCGACCACCAGCCCGCCCAGGCGGAACGTCTCGGCCTCGGCGGGCGGTTCGGCCAGCACCTGGCTGGGCGAGCGGAAGAAGTTGATGCCGTCCCGAAGGGCGTAGCCGATGATCGCGGTGGCCAGCACCAGCGACACCGCCGCCGCCGCCAGCACCTGGATCCGCCGCTTCTTCTTCAGCCCTTTCATCGCCCTACCGGCCCCTCCTCACGGATAGAGCGGCGCGAGCATCAGCCCCGCCGTCTCCTCCAGCCCCAGCATCAGGTTGGCGTTCTGGATCGCCTGGCCCGAGGACCCCTTGCAGAGGTTGTCGAGCGCCGTGACCACGATGGCCCGCCCCTCGATCCGATCGCCGGTCACGCCGATATGCACGAAGTTGGACCCGCGCACGTCGTGGGTGGAAGGCGTCGCGCCGAACGGCAGCACCTCGACGAAGACCTCGTCGGCATAGGCCTTTTTCAGCGTCTCGTGAACGGTTTGCGCATCGCCCTTCACGTAGCACGTCGACAGGATGCCCCGGTTTGCGGGGATCAGGTGCGGTGTGAACTGCACCCGCACGGCCTGACCCGCGATCTTCGAGAACTCCTGGTCGAACTCGCCCAGATGCCGGTGGGTGCCGCCGACGGAATAGGCGTTGTAGCCCTCCGACAGCTCCGCGTGCAGCAGGTTCTCCTTCAGCGACCGCCCCGCGCCCGAGACGGCGCATTTCATGTCGAGGATGATGTCCTGGAATTCGATTGCCTTCGCCTCGATCAGCGGGCGCAGGGTGAACTGGCCGGTGGCCGCGTTGCAGCCGGTGCCGGCGACCAGCCGCGCGCCCCTGATCTCGTCGCGGTAGAACTCGGTCAGGCCGTAGACCGCCTCTCCCTGCATCTCGACCGCGCCGTGGTCGTTGCCGTACCACCGCTTGTACTCCGCCGGGTCGCGCAGCCGGAAGTCGGCCGACAGGTCGACGATCTTCAGATCCTTCGGCAGCTCGCGGATGACCTCCTGGCTGGTCTTGTGCGGCAGGGCGCAGAAGGCCAGGTCGATGCCGGAGAAGTCGATCTCCTCCCAGGTCACCAGCTTCGGCAGCTTCAGATGCCGCAGGAACGGGTAGACCTGGGCCATCTCCTGCCCGGCCTTCGAATTGGCGGCCAGCGCCGCGATCTGCATGTCGGGATGGGTGGCGATCAGCCGGATCAGCTCTGCCCCGGTGTAGCCCGATGCGCCGATGATGGCGATGTTCTTCATGGTATCCTCCTGCACCCGCGCGGGCGCATGTCACGTTCAATAAAGGCGGTTCGGAAGCGGGAATCCAGTCACGCGGACTGGAACGTGATGCTTCGTCGCAGGAATTGCGTGGCGCGGGAGGAGACGCGCTTCGGATCGCCGGTGGTCAGGAAGCCCGCGGCCTCGCCCTGCCCCAGCATCCCGGGATGCCGCTTGAGATAGTCGTCGAGCGAGGCGGCAACGAGGTTCGCCTGCGAATAGACCTCGACCTCCGGTCCCAGGGCGTCGCGGAAGACGTCCTCCAGCAGCGGGTAATGGGTGCAGCCGAGGATCGCGGCCTCCGGGCGCGGCATCTTGCGCTTCAGCGCGTCCACATGGGACCGCACCAGCGCCTCGGCCAGGATCATGTCGCCATCCTCGATGGCGTCCACGACGCCGCCGCAGGCCTGCGCCTCGACATCCACGCCGATGGCGCGGAAGGCCAGCTCGCGCTGGAAGGCGCGGGTCGCCACGGTGGCGGGCGTGGCGAAGAGGGCCACGTGCTTGACGGCCACCTCGCGCGGCGGGGAATTGTCCCCCCACTGCCGTTCGGTCAGCGCCTCGATCAGCGGCACGAAGACGCCGAGCACCCGCTTGCCCTGCGGCACCCAGCCCTCCTGCATCCGGCGCAGCGCGGCGGCGGAGGCGGTGTTGCAGGCCAGGATCACCAGATCGCATCCGGCATCGAACAGCCGCGCGGTCCCCGAGACGGTCAACTGGTAGATGTCGTCGGCGTCGCGCACGCCGTAGGGCGTGTGCGCGTTGTCGCCGAAATAGACGAAGGGCACGTCGGGAAGGCGTTTCACCACGGCGTCCAGCACCGTCAGGCCGCCGAGGCCGCTGTCGAAGATACCTACTGCCATCTGCCTCGTACCGGGCGCCCTACTGGCGCGTGCGGTGCCTTTCCTCGAACTCGAAGCCGTAATCAAGCGATTTCAGCGGCTCCGGTGACAGCTCATACGTCGCCTTGCGCAGGAAATCCATCATCGCCTTCGGATCCCGGGCACGCAGGTCGATCTCCGCCCGCGGGATCGGGGCGCCGATGACGCAGCGGACGGGCGTGCCGATACGGGAGCGGAACTCCTTCAGCAGCAGGCCGAGGCGCAGGGTGTAGTGCACGTGGCTCGCCACCTGGAAGAGGCGCGAGTTGCGGCCCTCGAAGAACACCGGCACCACCGCCGCCTCGCTGCGGGCGATCATCCGGGCGGTGAAACCGCGCCAGCCCGGATCCATCGGCTGCGCGAAGGGCCGCGCGGCGGTCGAGACGGTGCCGCCGGGAAAGATGCCGATCGCCCCGCCCCGGTGCAGGTAGTCGACCGCGGCCTTCCGGGTCGCGATGTTCTGCGCCTGCGCCTCCTTCGTCTCGTCGAAGTTGATCGGCAGGATGTGGCGGTTCAGGTCCTCGGACTTGCGGAAGACGTGGTTGGCGAGGATGCGGAAATCGCCGCGCGCCTCCTGCAGGATGTGGCCCATCATCAGCCCGTCGAGGATGCCGTAGGGGTGGTTGGCGATCACCAGCACCGGGCCGGTGGCGGGGATGTTCGACAGCGCCCCGCCGGCGATTTCCAGCTTCAGCCCGTAGCGTTCCATGATGACCGACCAGAAGTCGCGCCCCGCCGCCACCTCGTGCTGGTAGCCCTCGGCCTGCCGGATCAGCCGCGGCCGGCCGGTGACGTTTTCCAGCGTGCGGATGAAGGCGCGCGAGAAGCGCGTCGCGCCGGAGTGGGAGTAACTCAGCTCCCGCGCGATCTGGCGAGGGGACGGAGACATCATGGCGTTCATGGGCGTGGGGTCCGTGACCGAAGGAACCTGCCGCCCGAGATAGGCGGTTCGGGGGATTCCATCCAGCTTTCATGACAGGGGCGTGACGGATTTCCGGCCTGTGGCGTCCAGTCGCCGGGCCCGGGTCTCCGGGCCGGGGACGCCTGGCCGGTCCGCAGCGGTCGGCGCCACGGGTGCCGGCGGAAACGCATCGGCGCCGAACCTCGGGACGGCGCGCGCGGCGGCGGAGGTACGGGGGCGCCGCCCCCGCCGCCCCTGCGGGGCGACTCCCCCGGCGTATCTGGAACCAGATGAAGAGGGGACGTCGGGCGCCCCCTTTCCGGCGCTACTGGGCGGCCTGACGCGTGGCCCTGCCTCCGTCGCGGATGGTGGCGAGCAGCGCCTCGCGCTGTTTCGCCGCCTTCGCCGCGTTGGCCTGCTTGACCGGACCGAAGCCGCGGATCGTCAGGGGCAGTTCGGCCAGCGCCACGATGGAATCCCGCGTCTCCGGCGAGAGCTTCGGCAGCACCTCGGCCATGTCGCGTTCGTATTCGGCGATCAGGGCGCGTTCCATCCGCCGCTCCGCGGTCCGGGCGAAAGGATCGAAGACGGTGCCGCGCAGCCCCTTGAAGCGGGCCATGAACGACATCGCGCGACCCATCCAGGCACCGTATTCGCGTTTCACCGGGCGGCCGTCGCTGCCGATCTTCTCGAAGATCGGGGGGGCGAGGTGATATTTCATCGTGAAATCGCCGCCGAATTCGGCGCGGGCCCTGGCCTCGGTCTCGCGGTGGAGGCGGCCGACCTCGTATTCGTCCTTGCAGGTCAGCAGCTTGTGATAGCCCTTCGCCACCGCCTCCTTCACGCGCGGATCGTCGATGCCGTCCAGCCGGGTCAGGTAGCGCCTTGCCAGCCGCCGGTTCTGATACTTCGTCAGGTGATCGGCGCGGAAGGCGATCTTCTCGTCCAGGCTTTTCGGTTTCGCGACCACGTTGGAGGTCGCGGGTTTCACGATCCCGGCGGCCTCGCCCGGGTGCAGATGCGCCCAGCGGCCGATCTCGAAGGCGCGGAGGTTGGAATCGACGGCCGCGCCGTTCAGGCGGATGGCCTCGGTGATCGCCTCCAGCGGGATCGGAATCAGCCCCGCCTGCCAGGCCGCGCCGAAGATCATCATGTTCGAGAAGATCGAATCGCCCATCGTGACGCGGGCGAGGTCCGAGGCGTCGAACATCTGCACCCGGTCCTGCAACCGCGCCTGCAGTTGCATGGCCAGCCGGTCGGCGGGCAGGGTGAACTCGGTGTTGCGGGTGAAATCGCCCGTGATGATCTCGTGATTGTTCACGATCGCGCCGGTGCGGCCGGTGCGGGTGAGGCCGAGCGTCTTCGCCCCCGCCGAGACCACGAGATCGCCGCCGATCAACGCGTCGGCCTCGCCGGTGGCGACGCGGATGGCATTGATGTCCTCCGGCTTCTCGGCCAGGCGGACGTGGATGTGCACCGCGCCGCCCTTCTGGGCGAGGCCCGCCATCTCCATCATGCCCGCACCCAGCCCCGCGCATTGCGCGGCCTGCGCCAGGACCGCGCCGATGGTCACCACGCCGGTGCCGCCGACGCCGGTGATGACGACGTTCCAGGTTCCGTCGATCTTCGGCAGGGCCGGCGCGGGCAGGTCGGGGATGTCGAGCTTCGCCGTCTCGGCCACGTCCTTCTTCACCTGCGCCCCTTCCAGCGTGACGAAGGAGGGGCAGAAGCCCTTGAGGCAGGAGAAGTCCTTGTTGCACGAGCTCTGGTCGATGGCGCGCTTGCGGCCCAGTTCGGTTTCGACCGGCACGATCGAGACGCAGTTCGACTGCACGCCGCAATCGCCGCAGCCCTCGCAGACATCGGTGTTGATGAAGACCCGGCGGTCCGGATCGGGGAAGTTGCCGCGCTTGCGGCGGCGGCGCTTCTCGGCCGCGCAGGTCTGGACGTAGATGATCGCGCTGGTGCCCTGCACCTCGCGCATCCGCTTCTGCACGGCTTCCATGTCGGCCCGGGGATGCCAGCCCACGTCGGCGGGGAAGTCCGAGCGCTCGGGCTCTTCCTTCTCGTCGTAGACCACGGCGATGGTCTTCAGGCCCATGGCCTTCAGCTCGTTCGCGATGCGGTCCGGGGTCAGCCCGCCCTCGTTCTTCTGGCCGCCGGTCATGGCGACCGCGTCGTTGTAGAGGATCTTGTAGGTGATGTTCACGCCCGACGCCAAAGCCGCCCGGATGGCCTGCACGCCCGAGTGGTTGTAGGTGCCGTCGCCGAGGTTCTGGAAGACGTGATCGGTCTTCGAGAACGGCGCCTCGCCGATCCAGTTCGCGCCCTCGGCCCCCATGTGGGTGAAGCCCAGGGTCGAGCGGTCCATCCACTGCACCATGTAGTGACAGCCGATGCCGGCATAGGCGCGGGAGCCCTCGGGCACCTTGGTGGAGGTGTTGTGCGGGCAGCCCGAGCAGTAATAGGGCAGCCGCGCCGCGATTTCCTCGACATTGTCGTTGCGCCGCGCCTCGGCCAGGGCCGAGAGGCCGGCCTTGATGCGGTCGGTCTCGCGCCCCTCCTCGATCAGGATGCCGCCCAGCTTCTCGGCGATCCAGACGGGATCCAGCGCGCCGCGGGTCGGGAACAGCTCTTCCCGGTGCAGCCCGCCTGCCCCGCCCTTGTACCAGCCGTAGACGCGATAGCGGTTGTCGTCGAACAGCGCCTCCTTGATCTGGATCTCGATCAGCTTGCGCTTTTCCTCGACCACCACGATCAGATCCAGCCCCTCTGCCCAGTCGTGGAAACCGGCCATGTCCAGCGGGAAGGTCTGGCCGACCTTGTAGGTCGAGATGCCCAGCCGCTCCGCCTCCGCCTCGTCGATGCCCAGCAGGGACAGCGCGTGCATCAGGTCCAGCCAGTTCTTGCCGGCCGAAACGAAGCCGATCTTGGCGCCGGGCTTGCCCCAGACGCGCCGGTCCATCCCGTTGGCGCGGGAGAACGCCTCGGCCGCGAAGCGCTTGTAGTCGATCATCCGCGCTTCCTGATCGTGCGGGCTGTCCTGAAGGCGGATGTTCAGCCCGCCGGCCGGCATCTCGAAGTCGGGCAGGATCAGGGACATGCGGTGCGGGTCGCCGTCGACCACCGCCGTCGCCTCCACCGTGTCCTTCATGGTCTTGAGGCCCACCCAGAGACCCGAGAACCGGCTGAGCGCCCAGGCGTAGACCCCGTAATCCAGGATCTCCTGCACGCCGGCGGGCGACACGACGGGCATGTAGGCGTCCACCAGCGCCCATTCGGACTGGTGCAGCACGGTCGAGGATTCGCCCGTGTGATCGTCGCCCATGGCCATGATGACGCCGCCGTGCTTCGACGTGCCCGCCATGTTGGCGTGCCGCATCACGTCGCCCGACCGGTCGACGCCCGGCCCCTTGCCGTACCAGAGGCCGAAGACCCCGTCGAACCTGCCCTCGCCCCGCAACTCGGCCTGTTGCGAGCCCCAGAGCGCGGTGGCGGCCAGATCCTCGTTCAGCCCCTCCTGGAACTTCACGTCCGCCGCCGCCAGCCACTTCGCGGCGCGGTTCATCTGCGTGTCCACGGCACCGAGCGGCGAGCCGCGGTAGCCGGTCACGTAGCCGGCGGTGTTCAACCCGGCCACGCGGTCGCGTTCCTTCTGCATCAGCATCAGACGGACCAGCGCCTGAGTGCCGTTCAGAAGCACCGGAGATTTCGAAAGGTCGAAGCGGTCGTTCAGGCTGATCTCGGGGCGAGACATGGGTCAGCTCCTCTGCAGTCGCGTGCCTGGATATAGAGCGAGATTAGGTCATATATCGTGACCTACCAAGCGTTTTTCCGAAAAGCCCTAGGCGGAACGGGTCCGAGACAGTATCAGGCGAAACGATTTCGCAACCGGGGTGGTGAAGGTTCCGAACCTGTCATGATGGACTGGGACAAGCTCAGAATATTTCACGCGGTCGCGGACGCGGGAAGCCTCACCCATGCGGGCGATGCGCTGCACCTGTCGCAATCGGCCGTGTCGCGGCAGATCCGGGCGCTGGAAGAATCGCTCAACACCACCCTGTTCCACCGCCATGCCCGCGGGCTGATTCTCACCGAACAGGGGGAACTGCTGTTCGACGCGACCCGCGCGATGGCCCGCCGGCTGGATACCGCGACCGCGCGGATCAAGGACAGCGAGGAAGAAGTCTTCGGAGAGCTGCGGGTCACCACCACCACCGGCTTCGGCTCTCTCTGGCTGGCGCCGCGCCTGTCGGCGCTCTACGAACGGTATCCCGACCTCAAGATCGACCTGATGCTCGAGGAACGGGTGCTGGACCTGCCGATGCGCGAGGCCGACGTCGCCATCCGCATGAAGGAGCCGAGCCAGGCCGAACTGATCCGCAAGCGGCTGCTGTCGATCCGGATGCGGCTCTACGCCTCGCCGGAGTATCTGGCGCAGAACGGCCGGCCCCGATCGATCGAGGATCTGGCGCCGCACCGGCTGATCTGCCAGAACCCGACCTCCGCCCAGGTGGCGGCGGGGGCGAGCCTCGTGCAGTACCTGCTCTCGCATGACGTGCGCTCCACCCTGACGGTGAACAACTATTTCGGCGTGCTTCAGGCGGTGATCTCGCACCTCGGCGTCGGGGTCCTGCCGGACTACCTGATCGACAACTTCCCGCAGCTCGAACGGGTGCTGCCGGAGGTCGAGTCGGTCGAGGTTCCGGTCTTCCTGGCCTTCCCCGAGGAGCTGCGTCATTCGCGCCGTGTCGCGGCCTTCCGAGACTTCGTCCAGGAAGAGGTCATCGCCCATCGGAAACGCATACGGGACAGGGTCGAGGAGTGAGGCTTGCACGCAACGCATGACGGCCATGCTGCGGGTGCGACCACTTCAAACTTGAACGATTCAGTTTCGATGCCTAATTGGGCTCATGACGGTGATGCTGCCAACCGGCGCATCATCTTCATACCTCCCTGTTGGACTTGGCCGGGCTTCGTGTCCGGCCTCTTTTTTTGTCCGGCCCTACAGGTCGGCACGGTCCGCCATCGCCGGCGGCAAGCGACCCGGGGATTCGCGACCCGGCGCCCAGGGAAAGCAACTTCCGATTGCATCCGGGGGCTTGAGGGGATCCTCGGCCTGCTACGACGCCCGCCAACGTGCTGCCAGATGCAGCCCGGATTCGAAGCACGCGCACGGCCGCGCCTTACGCGAGCGGCCCTCCGGCGGATCACCTGAACTTCCTTACTTTTTCGTGACGACGGAATCCGGTCGATGCCGGAACCATCGCCGCGGCTTCGCATTGTGCCCCCAATGCCGCGACGCATCGCGGCGAAGGAACTGAAAGGACGGACAACATGAAACTCATCAACTCCCTTTTCGTCGGCGCATCGGTCCTCGCGATTTCGGGTGGTGCAGCGCTTGCACAGGAAGCCGCTCCGACCATCACGCCGGATCAGGGCGAGCCGGTCGTCGAGAACAACGCAACGTCGGATCTGCGCTTCATGGCCGGCGAAACCGAAGTCGGCACCGCAACGACCTGGCCGATGACGGACGACATGATGGACGCCGAAAGCCCCTGGATGGGCGGCATCGTGCAGACCCAGGACGGGCGCACCGTCGGCGAGATCTCGTCGGTCTACCGTGACGCGGCCGGCATGAACACCGCACTGGTGAGTGTCGACCCGGCGCTGGACGTCGAAGCCGAAGAATTCATGATCCGCATGGGTTCGGCCGAAGCGACCGCGGACTCCACGTTCCGCATCACCGGCATGAACTACGACGAATTCGAAGACAATCTGGGCCGCATCGGCGCAGGTGGCCAGACGGTCGCCAACTGATACGCCGAAGCGTTTCACGCGAGAGGCCGGGGCATTGCGCCCCGGCCTTTTCGTTTGCACCCCCCGGCCGCGCGCCGGATCCGCGGGCACGCCCCTCGGGTCTTTCCCCTCCGCCCGACGCGCGTTAATGAGGCGCATCGCTCAGGGGGATGCAGATGCAGGAACCGCAGATCAACGACGACCTCGTCGCCTCGCACGGGATCAAGCCCGACGAATACGACCGGATCCTCCAGATCATCGGCCGCACGCCCTCCTTCACCGAACTCGGCATCTTTTCGGCGATGTGGAACGAGCATTGTTCCTACAAGTCGTCGAAGCGCTGGCTGCGCACCCTGCCGACGAGCGGCCCCCAGGTCATCTGCGGGCCGGGCGAGAACGCCGGCGTCGTCGACATCGGCGACGGCCAGGCGGTGGTCTTCAAGATGGAAAGCCACAACCACCCCTCCTACATCGAGCCCTACCAGGGCGCGGCCACCGGGGTGGGCGGCATCCTGCGCGACGTCTTCACCATGGGCGCCCGGCCGATCGCGGCGATGAACTCGCTGTCGTTCGGCGAGCCGTCGCACCCGAAGACCCGCCAGCTGGTCAACGGCGTGGTCCACGGCATCGGCGGCTACGGCAACGCCTTCGGCGTGCCGACCGTGGGCGGCGAGGTCCGCTTCCATCCCGCCTACAACGGCAACTGCCTGGTCAACGCCTTCGCGGCGGGCCTCGCGGATGCCGACGCGATCTTCTACTCCGCCGCGTCCGGCGTCGGGATGCCGGTGGTCTATCTGGGCGCCAAGACCGGCCGCGACGGCGTCGGCGGGGCCACCATGGCCTCCGCCGAATTCGACGAGAGCATCGAGGAGAAGCGCCCCACCGTCCAGGTCGGCGATCCCTTCACCGAAAAGCGCCTGATGGAGGCGTGCCTGGAGCTGATGGCAACCGGCGCCGTCATCTCGATCCAGGACATGGGGGCCGCGGGCCTCACCTGCTCCGCCGTCGAGATGGGCGACAAGGGCCACCTCGGCATCCGCCTGAACCTCGACGCCGTGCCCTGCCGCGAAACCGGCATGACGGCCTACGAGATGATGCTGTCGGAAAGCCAGGAGCGGATGCTCATGGTTCTCAAGCCGGAAAAGGAGGCCGAGGCGCGGGCGGTCTTCGACAAGTGGGACCTCGACTTCGCCATCGTGGGCGAGACGATCCCAGAGGACCGCTTCATCATCGTCCACAACGGCGAGACGAAGGCCGACCTGCCGCTGCGCGCCCTGTCGGGCGAGGCGCCCGAATACGACCGCCCGTGGGAAGAGACGCCGGCCCCCGCGCCGCTGGCCGACGTGCCGCAGATCGACCCGATCGACGGGCTGAAGGCGCTGATCTCCAGCCCCGAGCACGCCGCGAAGCAATGGGTCTACGAGCAGTACGACACGATGGTCATGGCCGACACGATGCGCACCCCCGGCGCGGGCGCGGGCATCGTGCGCATCCACGGCACGAAAAAGGCGCTGGCCTTCACCTCGGACGTGACGCCGCGCTACGTGGTCGCGAACCCGGTCGAGGGCGGCAGGCAGGCGGTGGCCGAGGCCTATCGCAACCTGACCGCCGTCGGGGCGCTGCCGCTGGCCGCGACCGACAACCTCAACTTCGGCAATCCGGAAAAGCCCGCGATCATGGGCCAGTTCGTCGGCGCGATCCGGGGCATCGGAGAGGCCGTCGCGGCGCTCGACATGCCGATCGTGTCCGGCAACGTCTCGCTCTACAACGAGACCGACGGCGCGGCGATCCTCCCCACGCCCACCATCGCGGCGGTCGGCCTCATCGCCGATGCCGACACCGCCATCACCGGCACCGCGCGCGAAGGCCATGTCGCGCTGCTGATCGGCGAGCCGGGCAGCCACCTCGGCCGCTCCGCCCTGCTGGAGACGGTGTTCAACCGCATCGAGGGCGACGCCCCGCCCGTCGATCTGGACGCCGAGAAGCGCAACGGCGACTTCATCCGCGCCAACCACCAGTGGATCCGCGCCTGCACAGACCTGTCGGACGGCGGGCTGGCCCTCGCCGCCTTCGAGATGGCCGAACAGGCCGGCTGCGGCGTGCAGATCGAGGATGCCGCCACCCCCGCCCTCTTCGGCGAGGATCAGGCGCGGTACCTGATCGCCACCAGCTTCGACGCGGCCGAGGCGCTGATGACCGAAGCCGCCCGCGCCGGCGTGCCGATCCGCAGCGTCGGCCGCTTCACCGGCGACCAGATCGTCTTCGGCCGCTCCTCCGCCCCGCTCGAGGAACTCTCGGCGCTCTACCGCACGACCTTCGGCCGGCACTTCGACTGAGCCGTCCCGGCCGCGCGGCCCGGCCCGTTGCAGGGAGCTTCGCCGCGCGGGGGCGGGGCGGCGGCGGTGTGTCCCCCTCGCCCCGCGCCCCGGCGTCAAACGCGGCGTAAGCCTTGCAAACAGGCATCCTGCCGGTCATCGTCTTCCAACCCCGGTGCCAGCCGGGACATGGTTCAACGGGAGGAGAGACCATGGGCTTCGCAGGCCGTCAGGACAAGCTCGCGTTCGAGAACGAGATGCCGTGGGAGGGGCGCGACCTGCCCGTCACCCTGCATGGCCTTCTCTCGCGCACCGCCGGAAACTTTCCCGGCAACGATGCCATCAGTTTCCAGCTGCTGTCGGGGCCGACCGACAAGGCCGAAACGCTCACGTGGTCCGATCTGCTGGCCCGCACGAACCAGTGCGCCAACCTCTTCCGCAGCCTCGGCGTGGGCGAAACGGACGTGGTGGCGCTGGTCCTGCCGAACTGCACCGAGATGGCGGTGGCGATCCTCGGCGCGGCCGTCGCCGGCATCGTCGCCCCGATCAACCCGCTGCTCGACGCGGAACAGATCGGTTCGATCCTGCGCGACACCGGCGCGAAGGTGGTCGTCACGCTGAAGGGCTTCCCGAAGACCGATGTCGGCCAGAAGACGGCCGAGGCGGTGGCGCTGGCCCCCGGCGTTAAGACGGTGCTGGAGGTCGATCTCAACCGCTACCTCACCCCGCCGAAAAGCTGGATCGTTCCGATGATCCGCCCGAAGGTGAAGGCGGAGCACAAGGCGGCGGTGAAGGATTTCACCGCCGAATGCGACCGCCAGCCGAAGACCCTGAGCTTCGAGGACGTCCAGCAGGACCGCATCGCCGCCTATTTCCACACCGGCGGCACGACGGGCATGCCGAAGATCGCGCAGCACCGCTATTCGGGCATCATCTACAACGGCTGGGTCGGGCACACGCTGCTCTACACCGAAGAGGACAACATCATGTGTCCGCTTCCGCTGTTCCACGTCTTCGCCTGCCACGTGATCCTGATGGCGGCCGTGTCCTCGGGCGCGCATGTAGTCTTCCCGACGCCGCAGGGCTATCGCGGCGACGGCGTGTTCGACAATTTCTGGAAGCTCTGCGAACGCTGGCGGATCACCTTCATCATCACCGTGCCGACCGCGATCTCGGCGATGATGCAGCGCCCGGTGGATGCCGATGTCTCGACCGTGAAGACCTCGTTCTCCGGCTCCGCCCCTCTGCCGCAGGAGCTGTTCCACCGCTTCGAACGCGCAACCGGCGTCACCATCGTCGAGGGTTACGGTCTGACCGAGGCGACCTGCCTCGTGTCCTGCAACCCGGTCGACGGCGAGAAGAAGATCGGCTCCGTCGGCATCCCCTTCCCCTACACGGACGTGAAGATCTACGACCACACCACGGACGAGATCCGCGAATGCGGCGTGGACGAGGTGGGCGAGATCTGCGTGTCGAACCCCGGCGTGGTGGAACGCGGCACCTACACCGACGAGACGAAGAACCGCGATCTCTACCGCGCGCCGGCGGGGGCGAACCGGGCGTATCTGCGCACCGGGGACCTCGGAAGGATCGACGCCGACGGGTATCTGTGGATCACCGGGCGGGCCAAGGACATCATCATCCGCGGCGGCCACAACATCGACCCGGCCGAGATCGAGGAGGCGCTGCTGGGCCATGAGGCCGTCGCATTCGCCGGCGCCATCGGCCAGCCCGACGCCCATTCCGGCGAAGTGCCCTGCGCCTATGTCGAACTTGTCGAGGGCGCGTCCGTCACCCCCGAAACGCTGATGGACTTCGCGCGCGAGCGCATCCACGAACGCGCCGCCCTGCCGAAGCATCTGGAGATCATGGACGAACTGCCCAAGACGGCGGTCGGCAAGATCTTCAAGCCCGACCTGCGGAAGATGGCGATCAAGCGGATCTACGATCAGGCGCTCGCAGATGCCAACGTGCCTGCCCGGGTGAAGGAGGTCGTGGACGACAAGCGCCGCGGCCTGACCGCCCGGATCGAGAAGACGGGCGCGGCCGACGAGGCCGCCGTCGCGTCGCTGCTGGGCACCTACACCCGGCCCTGGGAATGGGCGGATTGAGGGGGGCGCACCTCGTCGCCGGACGCCCCGCCGCGCTGATCGTCCTCCTCGCCGGGCTGACGCTCGGCGCGGTGGACGCCGCGACCCGGCAGCCCCTGTCCTGGACCTTCGCCGAGGCCGCGCCGCCCTCGGACCTGGAGCCGGACTTCCGCACGATCCTGCGCCACGGCACGACCGAGGGCGTCGCCCATTCCGCCGCGCTGCGCGTCCATGGCGGCTCTGCCGACGTGATCTGGTTCGAGGGCCCGGAAGAGGCCGACCCCGCCGTCTCGATCCGCGCCGCGGCGCTTGAACCCGGCCCCGACGGCTGGCAGGCCGCCCCCCCGCGCGAACTCATCACCGCCGGCGGGCTGAGCGCGGTGATGGAGCCGCCGCAGCTGGTCATCCGCCTCGGCAACACGGTGCCCGACCGGCGCGGCACGCAGGATTACTTCGCCACCGTCGTCTCGGTCGGGGGCTGGGCCATGGCCTCGGTCGCCGCCGTCCGGGTCGAGGACGGCGCCGCGGTCTCGGCGCGCAAGCTGCACCTCTCGCCGCTGCTGAACCGCTCGCACCTGGTGCGCGCGCCGATGGTGGAATACGCCGACGGCTCCTTCGCGCTGCCTGTCTATTACGAGATGGGCTCTGCCTTCGGCGAACTGGTCCGCTTCGGGCCCGACGGCCGCGTGGCCGACAAGCGGCGCATGGCCGGCGGGCTGCGGGCCATCCAGCCGACCATCGTCCCGCTCGACAACAGCCGGGCCGTCGCCTTCCTGCGCAACTTCGGCCCGAACGAGGGCCTCGGCGCCGGCCGAATGCTCGTCAGCCGCACCGCCGACGGCGGGCAGAGCTGGACGCCGCCCGGCCCGATCTCGCTGCCCAACCTCTCGGCCCCCTCGGCCGCGCTGGCCATCGACGGCGGGCGCGCGATCCTCATCGCCTACAACGACGACACGCCGGACCATCAGGACCTGATCCTCGCGCTCTCGCAGGACGAGGGCGAGACCTGGCAGACGATCCGCAACTTCCGGGGCGAGGCGACGGGCACCCGCTACCCCTCGCTCGACCGGCTGCCGGACGGGCGGCTGCTGCTGGCCTATTCCGTCGACGGCAAGCGCGAGATCCGCGCCCACGTCTTCACCGAACGCTGGGCGCTGGAGGGCGGCGAGACGCGATGACGGTAATCTACCAGCAGATCGGCCTCGCCATCATCCTCGGCTGGATCGCCACCGCCTGCGCCCGCCCGCTCGGCCCCGCACCACGCCGGGCGGCCCTGGGTCTGGCCATCGGCGCGGCCGCCGTCGCGCTCTTCGGCTGGAGCGTGCCGGTCAAGGCCGCGATGTCGCTGCTGGCACCCCTCGGCACGATCCTTCCGGCGCTGGCCATCCGGCACATGCTGAAGATGTCGGGCACGCCGGTGCGGCCCTTCGCGGCGCTCGACCTCATGGTGATCCTCGCGCTGCTGATCCTCTTCTACTGCGGCTCGGCCGGGGTCCTGCCGTTCGACGCCTACCGCACCGGATACGGCCCCTGGGCGGCGCCGATCCTGACCGCCGCCTTCTGCGTGTGGGGCTGGCTGCGCGACAACGCCTTCCCGCCGCTGATGGCCCTGACCGGGCAATGCATCTGGATGGCCGGCATCGGCAGCCCCAACATCTTCGACCACGTCACCCACGCCCTGCTGGTGCCGATCATCGCGCTGAACCTCGCCCTGCGGCTCGGCCGGGCCGGCACGCGGCGCCTGCGCCGGACCCGCTCCGCCGCCTGAACGTCCCCCTGATCCTCCGTCGCGGACGGCCTTCCGCCACGCCACCCGAAGCCGGGCTTGCATCGTGCCCCCGCAGGTTGTCCAATCCCCCCGACCGGCCCGGAGAGGAGACCGGGCCACCGACACCGGCGGGAATGGAGGCCTGACGATGGACGACGCAATCCGCATGACCCCCGAGGAATCGCTGGCCGCGGCAACAGAGGCGGCCCGCACGGCCGATCTGTCGAACACGACCGTGGCGCGCGCCTCGCTCTTCGCGACCGATTCCATGTGGCCCTGGTTCGACCGCCTGCGGCAGGACGCGCCGGTCCACTGGTCCGAGACCGGCAACTACGAACCGCACTGGTCGATCACCCGCTACGAGGACATCCTGGCGATCGACACCGATCACAAGCGCTTCTCCTCGGCCGAGGGGATCACCCTGCGCACCCCCGAGGCGAAGGAATTCGCGAAACGCCAGGGGACCGAGGGCGCGGGCTTCATCACCATGGACCCGCCGCAGCACGGGCCGCAGCGCAAGTCGGTCAGCCCGGCCGTCGCCCCGCCCAACCTGATGAACCTCGAACCGTTGCTGCGCGAACGCGCGGGCAAGCTGCTCGACAGTCTGCCCATCGGCGAGACCTTCGACTGGGTCGATCTGGTGTCGAAGGAATTCACGGCGATGACCCTCGCCACCCTCTTCGACTTCCCGTTCGAGGAGCGGCGCCGCCTCACCTTCTGGTCCGATGTCATCACCAACTCCCCCGGCTACGGGCCGGTGGAAAGCTGGGACCAGAAGAAGGAGATCATGGACGAGTGCTTCGCCACGTTCAACGATCTGTGGGACGCCCGCGCCACGGGCGAGCCGAACTTCGACCTGATCACCATGCTCGCCCAGGGCGAGACGACGCGCCACATGCCGCGCAACATCTTCCACGGCAACGTCATCCTGCTGATCGTCGGCGGCAACGACACCACGCGGAACACGCTCTCGGGCTCGGTCTACGCGCTGAACAGGTTCCCCGAGCAATACGCCAAGCTGCGCGAGAACCAGTCCCTCATCCCCAACATGGTGTCCGAGACGATCCGCTGGCAGACCCCCCTCGCCCACATGGCGCGCGAGGCGCTGGAGGATGTGGAGATGCACGGCCAGACCATCCGCAAGGGCGACCGGGTCGTGATGTGGTACGTCTCCGGCAATCGCGACGAGGCGAAGTTCGACCGGCCGAACGATTACATCATCGACCGCGCGAACGCCCGCAACCACCTCAGCTTCGGTTTCGGCATCCACCGCTGCCTCGGCAACCGGGTGGCGGAGCTGCAGCTGCGCATCCTCTGGGAAGAGATCCTGAAACGCTTCCCCGTGATCGAGGTGATGGACGAACCGCTGCGGACCTTCTCTGTCTTCGTGAAGGGCTACGAGACGCTGCCGGTCCGCATCCCCTCCCGCCTCTGACCGCGCGCCCCGGCTTCACCCGGTCGAAAATACCTCGGGGGAGTCCCGGCCCCCGTGCCGGGACGGGGGCAGAGCCCCCGCGCCATGTCCGTGAAGAATGTCCACTGGCCGCACCCGCCGGCGCGCGCCCGTCGTAGGGTGGGGTTTCACCCCACCACCACCGCGTGACGGGGCTCCACCACTCCGCCACGGGACCCGCCATGAAAACGAAAGCCGCGATCCTCCGCCAGATCGGCCTCGACCAGCCCTATGCCGAGACGCAGCCCCTCTCGGTCGAGGAGATCACGCTGCTGGATCCCGCCCCCACCGACCTGATCGTCCGGGTGGAGGGCGCGGGCCTGTGCCATTCCGACCTGTCGGTCATCAACGGCGCCCGGCCCCGCCCGGTGCCGATGGCCATGGGACACGAAGGCGCCGGCGTGATCGAGGAGGTGGGATCGGCCATCACCGATCTGAAGGCCGGCGATCCGGTGGTCTTCCAGTTCTCTGCCTCCTGCGGGCGCTGCCGCTACTGCCAGTCCGGCCGCCCCCAGATCTGCGAGGCCGCCCGCGCGGCGACCGGCAAGGGAGAGCTGATGTCCGGCGGCTCCCGCCTGCGCGACGCCGACGGCGAGGTGATCCGCCATCAGGCCGGTCTCTCCTGCTTTTCCGAATACGTCGTGGTCAACCGCGGCAGCGTGGTGAAGATCGACGACAGCATCCGGCCCGAGGACGCCGCCGTCTTTGGCTGCGCGGTAATGACGGGCGTGGGCGCGCTGCTCAACACCGCGCGGATCGAGCCGGGCCAGAGCGTCGCGATCTTCGGCCTCGGCGGCGTGGGGCTCTGCGGGATGCTGGGCGCGAAGGCCGCCGGCGCGGGGATCATCATCGCCGTCGACGTGGACGAGCGCAAGCTGGACCGCGCCCGTCAGCTGGGCGCCACCCATGCCTTCCTCGCCACCGATCCGGAACTGGTGTCGAAGGTCCACGACCTGACGGGCGGCGGAGTGGACGTGGCGGCCGAGCTCGCGGGCTCGGTCAAGGCCATGGAGGGCGCCTATGCCGTCACGGTGCGCGGCGGTCGCGTGGTCACGGCCGGCCTGTCGCCCTCGGGCGCGAAATTCGCCTTCGATCACGGAGATCTGGTGACGAACGAGAAGGCGATCCTCGGCAGCTACATGGGCTCCTGCGTGCCGGTCCGCGACATCCCCCGCTTCCTGCAGATGTATCGCGCCGGCGCGCTGCCGGTGGACCGGCTGGTCGACGGCAAGCTGGGCTTCGACGGCATCAACGCGGGCTTCGACCGGCTGGCAAACGGCGAGGCGGTGCGCCAGGTGCTGACGCCCCACGCCTGACCGCTCTGCAGAACGCGCCCGACGCGGTTGCAGATCCGCGCGGCGCCCCTGCCGACAGGCGCCGTTGCAGGGCGGCCCGGTTGCAAAGCCGCGCCGGGCGCTGTCTTCTCGTCCCCGGCGCCAGTGACGGCGCCGCAGCCGAGGACAGCACACATGACTCGAGACGCCGCCATCGCCCGGGCCGAGCAATCGTTCGACAACGGCACCTTCCAGGCCGATCTGACCGCCATGGTGGCCTTCCGCACCGAAAGCCAGAACCCCGCGCCCGAGGCGCACGACTGGTCGCTGCGCTACCTGCGCGAGGCGATCCTGCCGCGCCTCGACCGCCTGGGCTTCACCTCGGAGGTCATCGAGAACCCGGCTCCCGGCGGCCGCCCCCTGCTGCTGGGCGAACGGCACGAGGGCGGCGGCCTGACCACCGTCCTGACCTACGGCCACGGCGACACCGTGCTGGGCCAGGAGGGCATGTGGCGCGAGGGCCTGCACCCCTGGGAGATCGTGGAGGAGGGAGACCGCCTCTACGGCCGCGGCACCGCCGACAACAAGTCCCAGCACCTGATCAACCTGATGGCGCTGGAGGCGGTGCTGGAAGAGCGCGGCCATCTGGGCTTCAACACCCGCATCGTGATCGAGATGGGCGAGGAGGTCGGCTCTCAGGGCCTGCCGGAGGTCTTCAGCCAGAACCGCGACCGCCTGACCGCCGACGTGCTGATCGCCTCGGACGGGCCGCGCCTGCAGCCCGACACGCCGACGATCTTCATGGGCACCCGCGGCGCGACCACCTTCGATCTGGTGGTCGACACGCACGAGGGGGCGCACCACTCCGGCAACTGGGGCGGGCTGCTGGCGGATCCGGCGATGATCCTCGCCCATGCGCTGGCCTGCATCACCGACCGGCGCGGCCAGATCGCGGTGCCGGAATGGCGGCCGGAGAGCCTGACAAACTCGGTCCGCGAGGCGTTGCACGGCCTGCCGGTCGAGGGCGGCGACGGTCCCGCCGTCGATCCCGACTGGGGCGAGGAAAGCCTGACGCCGGCCGAACGGGTCTTCGGCTGGAACAGCTTCGCCGTGCTCGCCATGACCTCGGGCGTGCCCGAGGCGCCGGTGAACGCCATCGCGGGCCACGCGCGGGCGACCTGCCAGCTGCGCTATGTCGTCGGCACCGATCCGGCCGACATCGTGCCCGCCCTGCGCCGGCATCTCGACGCCCACGGCTTCACCCGGGTGCGGATCCGCGAACACGAGCGCGGCTTCTTCCCGGCCACCAGGCTCGACCCCGACCACCCCTGGGCGCAGTTCGTCGCCGCCTCGATCCGCCGGACCGCCGGGACGGCGCATGTCCTGCCGAACCTCGCCGGCTCCCTGCCCAACGACAGCTTCACCGACATCCTGGGCCTGCCGACGATCTGGATCCCGCATTCCTATCGCGGCTGTTCCCAGCACGCCCCGAACGAGCATGTGCTGAAACCGCTCTGCCGGGATGCCCTGCGGGTGATGGCGGGCGTGTTCTGGGACCTGGGCGAGGGGCGGCCCGGATCCTGACGCCCCTCCCTGCCGCCTGGCCCTGCGGGTGAAGGCGGGCGTGTTCCGGGACACAGGCGAGGGGCGGCCCGAAACCTGATGCCCCTGCCCTTGTCTGCTGTCCCCCGGCCCTGCGGGTGATGGCGGACGTGTCCCGGGAAACGGGCGAGGAGCGGCCGGAGACCCGATGCCCCTGCCCGTCGGCCCTGCGCGTCCGGCAGGATCCGCGACGCGCCGCCCCGGCATTCACTGACCGCCGGGGCCCCGGCCTTGAGCGAAGCGTTTCCCCAGCCCGTCCAGCAGGATCTCGGAGGAGCCGTCCACCAGCCCCGCGATCTTAGCTCCCGCCATGTGGCGCCCGAAGGGCCAGGCGTCCCGCAGGCCCTCGGCCCCCATCAGCTGCCCCAGCGCCGGCAGGTGCCGTTCGGCCATCCGGGTGGCGAAGACCTTGGCGCGGGCGGCCTCGTGCCGCGCGTCCTCGCCCGTATCGACCCGCGCCTCGGCCGCGCGTACCAGCGCCCGCGCGGCGGCCAGGTCGATATCCGCCTCGGCCAGAGACCAGCGCCACCCCTGATGCTGCACCAGCGGCCGGCCGAAGGTCTGCCGCCGGTTGCCGTGATCGGCGGCGATCTCCAGCGCCTTCGCCACCATCCCGCAGCACATCGCGCCGACGTAGGTCCGCGCCCCGTTGATGTCGTTCATGGCGTAGCGGAATGCCTCGCCGGGGCGCTGCACCATCTCGTCCCCGGCCGCGCGGTAGTCGCGCAGTTCGAACCCGCCGACGCCGATGGAGTGCTGGGCGCTCAGGCGGAAGGGCTCCATCCGCGCGAAGCCCTCGCGCCGGCCGTCGATCAGGAAGGCGGCGATGCCGGCACCCCGGCTGCCCGGTTCGGTCTGCGCATAGGTCAGGATCACGTCCGAGGCGGCGGCGTTGATGATCCAGGCCTTCGCCCCGTTCAGCACCCAACCGTCGCCGCTGCGTTCGGCCCGCGTGGAGATGGCGGCGAAATCGGTCCCGGCCCCCGGCTCGGTCAGCGCGGTGCTGGCGAGGCGCGCGCCGCTGGTCAGATCGGCCAGATACCGGGCGGCCAGATGCGGGGCGTCGCGGCAGAGCTTGTAGCCGATGTTCATCGTGTTCACGAGCGCCAGGGCAAACCCGAAATCCGCCCCGGCGAGGATCTCGGTCAGCCGGGACTTCACCGAGAAGGGCAGCCCCGCACCGCCTTCCGCCTGCGGCACCTGAAGCCCCAGCCAGCCGAGCGCGGCCGCCTCGCGCATCGTTCCGGTGTCGAAGGTCCCGCTGCGCGCCCAGTCCACCGCCCGGAGGGCGACGACGCGGTCCGCGAAATCGCGGGCCTGCGCCAGCAGCCGTTCGGCCTGCGCCTCCTGCCCCGAGTCCCGATCCGCGCTGTTCGGGTGTCCGTCCTCCGGATGCCGATCGCCCATCTGCCGCCCTCCCCTGATCCGGGACAGGCTAGCGCCTTCCGCGGCGGGTTCACAGGCGGAAGCGTGCGACGATACTGATGTGTTCCGCGCGACGGAGGGGCTGCGGTCCTCCGTGATGGTTCGACACCGCACATACGCCAGCCCGGGGCGTCCCGCCCCGGGCCGCGCACGGCGCTCCCCCAGGCCGGGCGCATGTTCACCGCCCGCGCCGAACAGTCGTGCGATGTGGCGTCACCATGAAGCGCACCCGTGCAGCCGTGGCGAAGCGCCCGACCGGGGCCGGACACGTCCCTCTGCGGCGATCTCGAACCGGGTCGATCTGCGGCGCAGCTTCCGGCCGGGGCCGGACAGGTCCCTCGGCAACACGTTCGATGGTCTGGAAGGATGGTGCCGCAGGGGAGGATTGAACTCCCGACCTCACCCTTACCAAGGGTGCGCTCTACCACTGAGCTACTGCGGCGCCGGGTCGTCCCGGGCGGCGGGGCCGCCGGACGTGGCGGGTGATTAGACGCAATCGCCACATGGCGCAAGCGCAATCTGGACCATCCTCCGCGCGCAATCTGGACCGGGCCCGCGCCCCGCTGTAGAGAGGGGCATGGAGCGGAAGACGACCGGAACAGGCACGGCGGACAGGCAGGGCGGATCGGGCGCGAAGACCCCGTCCGACCGCGAGGCGCGGCTGAAGGCGGCGCTCAAGGCCAACCTCGGCCGGCGCAAGGCACAGGCGCGCGCCAGGGCGGCGGGCGAGACCGACGGCACGGCATCCGGACAAGAGGCGAAAGAGGACTGAGCACATGGATTCCATCGTCGTAACGGGCAACGGCGCCCTGAACGGACAGATCCCGATCGCGGGCGCCAAGAACGCCTGCCTCACGCTGATGCCGGCGACGCTGCTCAGCGACGAGCCGCTGACGCTGACCAACGCGCCGCGGCTGTCGGACATCGCCACGATGACCGCCCTGCTGCGCTCGCTGGGCGCCGAGGTCACGACCATGCAGGACGGCAAGGTCATCTCGATGTCCTCGCACACGATCTCGAACCACAGGGCCGATTACGACATCGTCCGCAAGATGCGCGCCTCGATCCTGGTGCTGGGGCCGATGCTGGCGCGCGAGGGGCATGCCGTCGTCTCGCTGCCCGGCGGCTGCGCCATCGGCGCGCGGCCCGTGGACCTGCACCTGAAGGCGCTGGAGGCCATGGGCGCGGAACTGGATCTGCGCGACGGCTATGTCCACGCCACCGCGAAGGGCGGGCTGAAGGGCGGCGTGGTGGACTTCCCGCTGGTCTCGGTCGGCGCGACGGAGAACGCGCTGATGGCCGCGACCCTGGCGCGCGGGACCACCGTGATCCGCAACGCCGCGCGCGAGCCCGAGATCGTGGACCTCGCCCATTGCCTGCGCCGCATGGGCGCGCGGATCGAGGGCGAGGGCACGTCCGAGATAACCGTCGAAGGCGTCGACCGTCTGGGCGGCGCGACCCACCCGGTCGTCGTGGACCGGATCGAACTGGGCACCTACATGCTGGCCCCCGCCATCGCGGGCGGCGAGGTGGAACTGCTGGGCGGCCGGATGGACCTGATCGGCGCCTTCGCCGAGAAGCTGGACCAGGCCGGCGTGGAGGTCACGCAGACCAACGCCGGCCTGAAGGTGAAGCGGAAGAACGGGCGCACCAACGCGGTGGACGTGCAGACCGAACCCTTCCCCGGCTTCCCGACCGATCTGCAGGCGCAGATGATGGCGCTGCTCTGCACGGCCGAGGGCACCTCGGTGCTGGAGGAGAAGATCTTCGAGAACCGCTTCATGCACGCGCCGGAGCTGCAACGCATGGGCGCGCGGATCGAGGTGCATGGCGGCACGGCGAAGGTGACGGGCGTCGAGAAGCTGAAGGGCGCGCCGGTGATGGCGACGGACCTGCGGGCCTCCGTCTCGCTGATCCTCGCCGGTCTGGCGGCAGAGGGGGACACGGTGGTGAACCGCGTCTACCACCTCGACCGCGGCTACGAGCGGGTGGAGGAAAAGCTTTCGGCCGTCGGCGCGAAGATCGAGCGGGTCCGCGCGCAATGAGCCGCAACGCCGGATCGAGCGCTGCCGGGTCCGACAGGACCGGCGTCGAGGACGCCAGGTTCGAGGACGGGACGGAAAAGCCCCTGCGCCTCGTGGCGATGGACGCCGACGACCTGAACGTCGTCTCGGCGCTGGTGCAGGACGCGGTCTTTCCGGGGACGGAGATGCTGTGGCGCCGGTCCGAACGACGCTTCGCGGTGCTGCTGAACCGCTTCCGCTGGGAGGACGAGGGGCGCGACCGCCACGGACCCGAACGGGTGCAGTCGGTGCTGGTGATCGAACACGTCACCGGCGTGGCGAGCCAGGGCGTCGATCCGAAGGACGGCGACACGGTGCTGTCGGTGCTCTCCGTCGGATTCGAACCCGACGCCGAGCCGCCGGGCGGCGCGGTCGTGCTGACCCTGGCGGGCGACGGGGCGATCCGTGTGGCCGTGGAGGCGCCCGAGATCATCCTGCGGGACGTGACCCGCCCCTACGTCGCCCCCTCGGGCCACGTGCCGGGCCACGAGGACTGACGGCACGGAGGCCGTTCCCGGTCGGGGCCCGCATGCGCGGCCCGCTCTGCGGGGCCGCCGGCGGCCGGATGAGACGCAGGCCCCGGCAGGCCCCTCTATCACCGTGACCCCGTGACGGCGCAGGGACCACCAAGCGCCCGTTGCGACATTACGACCGCGGCCCTACGCTGGGCCGACGCATCTGCGGGAACCCCCATGCCGGCCAGATCTCTGCTCCGTACCAATCGCGATTTCCGGCTGCTGCTCTCGGCCAGCGCGGTATCCAATCTCGGCGATGGTATCGCGATGGTGGCACTGCCCTGGCTGGCGACCCTGCTGACCAGGGATCCGTTGCTGATCGCGACTGTCGCCACGGCCCAGCGTCTGCCGTGGCTGCTGTTCTCTCTGCCTGCCGGGGTCTGGACCGACCGCGCCGATCGGCGGTTGCTGATGGTGCGGGCCGATGTGGTGCGCGTCGTCCTCATGGTCCTGGTCGTCCTGATGGTGATGTCGCAGACCGGCCTGCCGGTTCCGGACGATGCGGGCTCGACCGCGATCCTGTCGCTGATCGCCATCGCCTTCCTGTTCGGATCCGCCGAGGTGGTGCGCGACAACGCCGCCCAGACCGTCCTGCCCTCGATCGTCGACCGTGCCGATCTGGAACGCGCCAATGGCCAGATGTGGAGTGCGGAGCAGATCACGGGTCAGTTCATCGGACCGCCGATGGCGGGGCTGCTGATCGCCGCGTCCATGTCCCTGTCCTTCGGGGTCGACGCCACAATCTATGCGATATCGGCCGTCCTGGTCTGTCTGATATCCCTGCCGGCCAGGAAACACGCCTCCGACCTGCGGTTCTGGCCCGCGCTGCGGGAAGGCTGGACCTGGATGCGGTGCAACCCGATGATCCTGCGGCTGGCGCTCATGCTGGGGGCTGTCAATGCCGTGTTCATCGGCGGGATGACCATCCTCGTGCTCTACGCGCAGGAGGTCATGGGCCTTTCGGCAACCGGCTACGGCGTGCTGCTGACCTTCGGTGCGATGGGGGGCGTGGTCGGCGGCCTGTGCAGCCCGGCCCTTGTCGCGCGGCTGGGCATGCGGCTCGGCCTGCTCGTCGCGCTCGGGTGTTTCGTCGCCGTCAACTTGATGATCGGTCTGTTCGGGTCGCCGGCCATGGTCGCCCTTGCGCTGTTCGTCGAGGCGGCGGCAGGGATGCTGTGGAACGTGGTGACGGTCAGCTACCGTCAGCGGATGATCCCGGACGCGCTGCTGGGCCGGGTGAATTCGGTCTACAGGTTCTTCGGCTGGGGGGCGATGCCGTTCGGCGCCATGGGCGCGGGCGCATTGGTGGCATCGCTGACACCCATCATCGGGCGAAGCGACGCGCTGCATGCGCCGTATCTGGTCGCAGCGGCGGTCTGCGGCCTGTTGCTGGCATATTCGGCCGCTCGGCTCCGGTTCGACGCAGCCTGAGCGCTGGTCCGATCTTCCGCGCGACAGCGTCCGGCGAAGGGTTCTCCGTCGAAAACCCCGCGCGCGCGGGGCGGCCCGCGTCGCTTCGCCCCGCCGCGGCCGGCTTGACCCGTGGCGCACGACCGCTCATGAAGCCCCAAACCGCTCGGAGGGGACAATGGCGCGCGCGCCGCAGACCGCCAACCAGCCGGGACAGACCGGAGAGGATCGCGCCGCATCGCGCGACATCGGCGCGCTGCGCCGTCTGCTGCCGTTCATCGCGCCCTATCGCGGGATGGTGGCGCTGGCGGTGATGGCGCTGGTGCTGACCGCGTCCGTCTCCCTGATCCTGCCGATGGCCGTGCGCCGCGTGGTCGACAACTTCGGCCGGGGCGAGACCGAGATCCTCGACCGCTACTTCGCCGCCGCCATCGGCATCGCCGCCCTGCTCGCCATCGGCACCGGGCTGCGCTACGCCGTGGTCACCCGCCTCGGCGAACGGGTCGTGGCCGATATCCGCAAGGCGGTCTTCGGGCGCATGATCTCCATGTCGCCTGGCTTCTTCGACCAGATCATGACCGGCGAGGTTCTCAGCCGGATCACCACCGACACCACGCTGATCCAGTCGGTCGTGGGCTCGTCGGTGTCGATCGCGCTTCGCAACATGCTGATGTTCGCGGGCGGGCTGGTGCTGATGCTCTTCACCTCGGCCAAGCTGACCGGCCTCGTCCTGCTGATCGTGCCACTGGTGATCGTGCCGATCGTGACCCTGGGCCGCCGCCTCAGGGCGCTGTCGAAGGAGAACCAGGACTGGATCGCCGCCTCCTCCGGCAACGCATCCGAGGCGCTGCTGTCGGTTCAGTCGGTCCAGGCCAACACCCACGAGGCGCTGAGCCGCGCCGCCTTCGACCGGGTGACCGAGGAGAGCTATCGCGCGGCCCGGCGCCGGATCCGGACGCGGGCGGTGATGACGGCCATCGTGATCTTCCTGATCTTCTCGGGCGTGGTCGGCGTGCTGTGGATCGGCGCGCACGACGTGCGTCAGGGGGCGATGTCCACGGGCGCGCTGGTGCAGTTCGTGATCTACGCGATCATGGTCGCCGGCGCCGTCGCCGCCCTGTCCGAGATCTGGGGCGAATTGCAGCGCGCCGCCGGCGCGACCGAGCGGCTGATCGAGCTGCTGGGTGCCGAGGACACCGTCCGCGACCCCGCCGCGCCCGTCCCCCTGCCCGCCCCCGCCCGCGGCGCCATCGCCTTCGAGGGCGTGACATTCCGCTACCCCTCCCGCCCCGGCGTGGCGGCGCTGGAACAGGTGTCGCTTGCCATCCGCCCCGGCGAGACGGTGGCCATCGTCGGCCCCTCGGGCGCCGGCAAGTCGACGATCGTCCAGCTGCTGCTGCGCTTTCACGACCCCGACGCGGGCCGGGTCACGCTGGACGGCCTGCCGCTCGACACCATGGCGCGCGCCGACTTCCGCCGTGCCATCGCGCTGGTGCCGCAGGATCCCGCGATCTTCGCCGCCTCGGCCAGCGACAACATCCGCTTCGGCCGGCCGGACGCGACGGACGCCGAGGTCGAGGCCGCCGCCCGCGCCGCGGCCGCCCACGATTTCATCGCCGCCCTGCCGCAGGGCTACGCATCGCCCCTGGGGGAGCGGGGGGTGATGCTGTCGGGCGGCCAGCGCCAGCGCATCGCCATCGCCCGCGCCATGCTGCGCGACGCGCCGGTGCTGCTGCTGGACGAGGCGACATCGGCGCTGGACGCCGAAAGCGAACGCCTGGTCCAGACGGCGATCGAGCGGGTCAGCGAGGGCCGCACGACGATCATCGTGGCGCACCGCCTCGCCACGGTGAAGAAGGCCGACCGCATCGTGGTGATGGAGGCCGGACGGATCGTGGCCGAAGGCACCCACGAGGCGCTGGTGGCCGAAGGCGGGCTCTACGCCCGGCTGGCACGGTTGCAGTTCACCGAGGGGATGGCGGCGGAGTAGCGGCATCGGGTGGGCAGAACGCCCACCCTTCGCGTCCGGCGCCGCGCCCTCGTCCCACCTCGGACAGAGCGCCACGCCCGCCACAGGCGCCCCCTCCTCCCTAGGCGGGAGGGTTGGGATGGGGGGTGAAATGCGCCGACCCTGAACTTCCGAGGTCCGCGCCCCGGGGACCGTGCCGCCTGACGGCGACACCTTGCATTGCCGTCTTCCGGCGACGTTGCGTCGGCGGCGGCATTTCCGACCGGATGAAGCCGGAAACCTCCGCCGACGGGGCCTTATTTCTTCGTGATACGGCCGTCGGTGTAGGGGGTATAGGGTCCCTGCGCAGCCATGTATTCCGCGGTCACGTCCGCCAGATCGGGTCCGAAATCGTAGGCGTTCATCGCCTCGGAATCGAACATTCCGTAGCCGTCCCCGCCGGTGCGGACGTAGTTGTTCGTGACGATGCCGTAGGTCTTCTCGGGGTCGATCGGCACGAACTCCTCGCCCTCCTTCACCATCACGTCGCTGACGCGGCTGCCCACCTCGGCCTCCGGATCGAAGCTGTATTTCAGCCCCGCGACCTGCGCGAAGCGGCCCGCGCCGTCGGCATACTGGCTGACGCCGTTCTCCAGCGCCTCCAGCACCACCGAGCCCTTCGCCTGGAAGGTCGACAGCGTGTTCTGGAACGGCAGCACCGTCAGCACCTCGCCCATCGTCACCTCGCCTGCGTCGATGGAGGCGCGCAGCCCCCCGCCGTTGGCGATGGCGATCTGAACGCCCTGCTCGGCCACCCGGGCCAGCATCGCGTCGGCCACCAGGTTGCCCATCTGGCATTCGGCGGCGCGGCAGTTGGCCTTGTCGCCGTCGATGGCCTCCGTCGTCTCGGCCACGACTTTCGAGCGGATCTCCTCCAGCGGCGCGGCGGCCTCCGCGATGCGATCGACCGTCGCCTGATCCTCGGCCACCTTGCCGTCCATGATGAGCGGCGCGCCCGACGCCTCGATCACGCGGCCTTCGTCGTCGAAGGTCACGTTCAGCTCGCCCAGGAACTTGCCGTAGGCATAGGCCTGCACGATGGCGGTGTCGCCGATCATCGTCGGATAGGGCCCCTCCGCCCCTTCGATGTCGCCCAGCAGGGTGTTGGAATGGCCGCCCACGATCACGTCGACGCCCGTGGTGTTTCGCGCCACGTCCTGATCGACGCGATACCCCGAATGGCTGAGCACGATGATCTTGTCGATGCCCTCGGCCTCCAGCCTGTCCACCTCGCCCTGCACGGCGTCGGCGGGCGGGGTGAAGACGATGTTCGGCCCGGGCGAGGCCAGCTCGTCCGTGTCCTGCGGCGTCAGGCCGATCAGGCCGATCTTCTCGCCGCCCTTCTCGATCACCGTGGACTTCATCAGCACGTCCGCCAGCAGCGGCTCTCCCGAGACATCCGCGTTCGACATCAGCACCGGAAAGTTCACCGCGTCCATGAAGCCGCGCAGCACCTCCGGGCCATCGTCGAATTCGTGGTTGCCCACGGTCATCGCGTCGTAGCCGAGCTTGTTCATCATCTCGGCGGCCAGTTTGCCCTTGTAGTAGGTGTAGAACAGCGTCCCCTGGAACTGATCGCCCCCGTCCACGAGGATGGAGTTGTCGGACCGCGCCCGCGCCTCCTCGATCGCCGTCACCAGCCGCGCCGTGCCGCCGAAGCATTCGCCGGCCGCGTTGTCCTCGGCCGAACAGCCGCTGTCGTACTTGCTGATCGGCTCGAACCGGGCGTGGAAGTCGTTGGTGTGCAGGATGGTCAGGCTGTAGTCGGCATGCGCCATACCGGTAGAGAGGGCCAGCGCCGCGGCACCGGACAGCAGACGAAGGGTCATGGGGAACATCCTCTGGCAGAAAGGGATCGCCCCGGATGCTGCCCCGAAGCCGGGCGCATGTCAAAACACGTTGCGCGCTCGCGGTGCTTGACGCTGCCGCCCCTGCGGGTCATCTGGGCACATGCCGATCTACAAGATCCTGCGCGCCCCGGAATGGGCCGACCTGCAACGCGACGGCGCCACCCGCGGCGCTCCGGTGGATGTGGCCGACGGCTTCGTCCACTTCTCCACCGCCGCCCAGGCCCCCGAGACGGCGGCGAAGCACTTCGCCGGGGCCGAGGGGCTGATGCTGCTGGCCTGCGACGACGCGGCCATGGGCGACGCGCTGCGATGGGAGCCGTCGCGCGGCGGCGCGCTCTTCCCGCATCTCTACCGCAAGCTGCGGATGTCCGACGTCCTGTGGCACGCGGATCTTCCTCTGGTGGACGGCGCCCACACCTTTCCGGAGCGGATGACGTGAGCGCCCTGGAACGGGCGGGTCTTGCGCTTCTGCATCGCGTCGACCCGGAAACCGCCCACGGCCTTGCGCTGAAGGCGCTGCGGACGGGGCTGGTGCCGCTGGCCGGCTTCACCTCCTCCCCCCGCCTGCGGTGCGAGGTGGCAGGGCTGCGGCTGGCCAACCCGGTGGGCCTCGCCGCCGGGTTCGACAAGAACGCCGCCGCGCTGGAGCCGCTGTCCCGCGCCGGTTTCGGCTTCATCGAGGCGGGTGCGGTGACGCCCCGCCCGCAGCCCGGCAACCCCAGACCCCGGCTCTTCCGCCTGTCGCCGGACCGCGCCGCGATCAACCGCTTCGGGTTCAACAACGAGGGGATGGAGGCGGCGCGCGAACGCCTCGGCCACCGCCCGCGCGATGCGGTGATCGGGCTGAATCTCGGCGCGAACAAGGACAGCGCGGATCGGGCGGCCGATTTCTGCGCGGTGCTGGAACGCTGCGGTCCGTTCCTCGATTTCGCGACCGTCAACGTCTCCTCGCCCAACACCGAGCGGCTGCGCGACCTGCAGGGCAAGGCGGCGCTGACCGAGCTGCTGACGCGGGTGATGGACAGCCGTCAGGCCCTGCTCCGGCCGATCCCGGTGTTCCTGAAGATCGCTCCCGATCTCGACCCGCGCGAGCTGGGCGAGGTCGCGGCCGTGGCGCTGAAGACCGGCGTCTCGGCCATCGTCGCCACCAACACCACGCTCGACCGCGCCGGCCTGACCGACGCGCGGAAACAGGAGGCGGGCGGCCTGTCCGGCGCGCCGCTCTTCGACCGCTCCACCCGGATGGTGGCGCGGCTGTCGAAGCTGACCGAGGGGCGCATCCCGATCATCGGCGTCGGCGGCATCTTCACGGCGGAAGACGCCTACGCCAAGATCTGCGCCGGCGCGTCTGCCGTGCAGCTCTACACCGCGCTGGTCTACGAGGGCCTGTCGCTGGGCGCGCGGATCGCCCGCGGCCTCGACCGGCTGCTGCAACGCGACGGGTTCGAATCGGTCGCCCAGGCCACCGGCTGCCAGCGCGAGGAATGGCTGTGACCGGGGACGCCGCCGTCACGATCTGGCACAACCCCCGCTGCTCGAAAAGCCGCGCCGCGCTGGCGCTGATCCGCGAGCGCGGGATCGAGCCCGCGATCCGCCTCTACCTGCAGGACCCGCCCACCGAGGCGGAGCTGGCCGAGGCGCTGAAGGCGCTGGAAATCGGCCCCGCCGCCCTGCTCCGCCGGTCCGAGCCGGAGTTCCGGGCGCTCGCCCTCGCCAGCGCGACCGAGCCGCAGATCCTCGCCGCCATGGCAGCCCATCCGAAGCTGATCGAGCGCCCGGTCGTCTTCACCGGCAAGGGCGCCGCCATCGGCCGCCCGACCGAGGCCATCCTGCCCCTCCTATGATACCTCTCGCAGGTTCCCCTGCTTCCTCTGGCCCGAAATATCCCGGGGGGGTCGCGCAGCGACGGGGGCAGAGCCCCCGAAAACCCCCGCCACGAACGACATCGCCCGCCACACACGAAAAAGGCCGCCCCCGAAGGAGCGGCCGATCCGTTGGCGAACGCCGAAGGCCAGTCAGGCCGCGCGCGACACCAGAACCTCGTCGACCTGCTTGGCCGCCGACATCTCGTCGCCGCCCGACACCGCCGCGACCTCGCGCGTCAGCCGCTCCAGCGCCGCCTCGTAGAGCTGACGCTCGGAATAGGACTGCTCCCGCTGGTCGTCGTTGCGATGCAGGTCGCGCACCACTTCGGCGATGGCGATCAGGTCGCCCGAGTTGATCTTCTGTTCGTATTCCTGCGCCCGGCGCGACCACATGGCCCGCTTCACGCGCGCCTTGCCCTTGAGCGTGGTCATGGCCTTCGACACGACATCGGGGGTCGACAGCGACCGCATCCCGATCTCGGAGGCCTTGTGCGTCGGCACCCGCAGGGTCATCTTGTCCTTCTCGAAGGAGATGACGAACAGTTCGAGCGCGATCCCCGCGATCTCCTGCTTCTCGATGGACACGATCTGCCCCACGCCATGCGCGGGATAGACGACGTAATCGTTCGGACGGAATTCGTTTTTCTTCATCTTGGTCAACAGTCCTTCCAGGGGCACTCCACCCGCACGACGACGCGAAGAACAGGCGCCGCCGCGCATGCGACTTCGCCGGTCCGTCTGTCTGGTTCGGGTGCCCGTGAAGCGGTCAGCAGCGTCCGCTTACGGTATGAGCAGGCAGTCTTGGTCACTTGTGGGAAACACCATACCACAAATCGCGCTCATCTGGAAGCACGACGCAGTGAGCGGGCGTGACATCCCCACGGAAAGCCCCCCGAAACAACGATGTTTCCCGCGCCCTCCGCCGCCGTCCGGATGCGGCTCGGCGCGAATCCGCCGCGCTGCGGCGCGAATCGATTCGTCAGCCGCCCTCGCCGGGCTTCTCGCTGAAGTATTTCTCCAGCTTGCCGGTCTCGCCGTCGCGTTCCTCCGCCTCGGGCAGGGGATCCTTGCGAGTGATGATGACCGGCCACATCTCGGAATACTTCCGATTGAACTCGACCCACTTCTCCATGTCCGGCTCGGTGTCCGGGCGGATCGCGTCGGCGGGGCATTCGGGCTCGCAGACGCCGCAGTCGATGCATTCGTCGGGGTGGATCACCAGCATGTTCTCGCCCTCGTAGAAGCAGTCCACGGGGCACACCTCCACGCAGTCGGTGTATTTGCAGGCGATGCAGTTGTCGTTGACGATATAGGTCATCGGAGGGTCCGGTCTTCGCTGTCGCGGCAGAGCTAAACCGCCCGTCCGGATCATTCAAGCGCCCGGCGGCGATCGAGGTCGAGTTTCCTGCGGTCGCGCTTGGTCGGGCGAGAATTGCCCTCCAGACGCTCGATCGGTGGATCGCTGTTCTCGGCGGCCCGTGCCTCGATCTCCTCGTAGAGCGACTGCGCCTCGGGGGCCGGTCCGCGCCGGGTGCCGCAGGCGAGGATGCGCACCACGCGGATTCGCTCGGCCACCGCGACGGTCAGCACGTCGCCGGGCCCCACGGCCCGTGCGCCCTTCTGCGCCCGCTCGCCGTTCACCCGCACATGGCCGCCCTCGACAAGGCCCGCTGCCAGGCTGCGGCTCTTCACGAACCGCGCCTGCCACAGCCACTTGTCCAGCCGGATGCGCTCGCGGCCCTCGGCGGGCGACGAGGCTCCGGCCGGAGCGGCCGTCATTCCTTGTCCTTGAGGCCCATCAGCGCCGCCGCGAAGGGGTTGTCCGGGTCGATCCGGTCCTTGCCGCCGTCGCGCGGCGGACGCGATTCGAAGGTGCGCGCGCCCTGCGGCTTGCCGCCGCGATCGTTCCTGTCACCGCGGCCGGGCTTGCCGCCCTTGCCGCGCGGCTTGCCACCCTCGCCGTCGCGCCGGCCCTTCGGCCCGCGACCCTGCCCATCGCGCGACTGTCCATCGCGGCCGCCCTGCCCGTCGCGCCGAGCACCGCCCTGGCCCTGCGCCTCGCGCGGGCCACGGCCGCGCTGGCCCCGGCCTTCGCCGCGCCCCTCGCGCCGGCCCCGGTTGCCGCCCCAGGTGAAGGTGTAGAACGTCTCGCGCTCCGCCTCGCCGGTGGCGTCGGTCGCCCCTTCCGCCACGTCGCCGCGCGCCTCGTCGGACCCTGCGGCATCCGCCGGCGCTTCGGCCGCATCGGCGCCGGTCGCGGCCTCCGCCTGTGCCTTGGAGGCGGGCATATCGGTTTCCGCGGTGGCCTCGGCCTCGGTCACTTCGGAACCTTCGGCGCCCGGCACCTCTACGGCTTCCGCTGCGGCCGCCTCGGCACCGGTCTCGGACTCGGACCCGGCAACAGAATCGGCCTCCGGCGCGGCGCCCGTGGCGGCCGTGGCGGCCTCCGGCGCGGCCACGGGGTCGACGCCCTCCGCCGCCGACGCATCGGCCGGCGCCGCCGCGGGCGCGGGTTTCACCTTGTCCCGCTCGCCCTTCTCGGCCCGGTAGCCGAGGCCCTGCATGAGATCGGCGAACTGATCCAGCGTCATCCCGGTGATCGACAGCATGTCGGCCTTCGCCTCGAACCCGCCGCGGCTGTCCTCGGCCCGCAGCATGTCGGCGAGACGCTCCAGCATGTCGATCCGGATCGCCCGCTCGCCCGCCGGACGGTAGCCGGACATGACATGATAGCCGTCCGGCGCATCCTTCGCCGAGGGCACCGTGACCAGACCCGGCGGCGGCGCCTCGGGAAACTCGCTCAGCCCCTTCGACAGCGACCAGAGCACCAGCCGCAGCCGCGTCGGCGCGGGCTTCAGCAGCAGCGGCATGAAGATGGTGAACTGCCCGAACCGCAGCCCGTGCTTGCGCAGCGCGCCGCGCGCGTCCTGATCCAGCTGCCGGACCTCGTCGGCCACCGCCTCCCGCGGGAGGATGCCGAGGTTCTCGATCATCCGGAAGGCGAAGCCGCGCGCCAGCCCCTGCAGCGTCTCGTCGCGCTGGAGGTTCATCAGCGGCTCGAACAGCGCCGCCACCTTGCGGTCGATGAAATGCTGCAGCCGGCGCTGCACCTTCTGCATCACCTCCGGCCCCGCCTCGTCGTCGACGAAGGCCTGGGCCTGCGGCTTCAGCGGGTCGGGCCCGGCGACCAGCTTGCCGACGGCGTCCGAGCCCCACATGAGCCCGCCCTGTTCGGTGAAGTCGATCTCGGTATCCGGCGCGTTGTAGAACCGGTCGGCGCGCAGATGGAAATGCGGCACCAGCGCCTGGGCCGAGGCCTGGGACACCGCCTTCGCCTCCTGGCCCGCCGCCGATCTGTCCTGGCGGAAGCGGAAGCCTTCCAGACGGCCGACGAATTCGCCTTCGACCGTCACTTCACCCTTGTCGTTCACGTCGGCCAAGAGGGCCTCCTTCTGCTTCAACCGTCGCAGCAGCACCGAGGTGCGCCGGTCCACGAACCGCTGCGTCAGACGCGCGTGCAGGGCGTCCGACAGGCGGTCTTCTACCGCGCGGGTTTCGCCGCGCCAATGGCTTTCGTCCCCGACCCAGGCCGCGCGCTGCGCCACATAGGTCCATGTGCGGATAAACGCCAGGCGCTTCGACAGCGCGTCGATGTCGCCGTCCACCCGGTCGATCCGCTTGATCTGGCGGGCGAGCCAGTCGTCGGGGATGCGGCCGCTCTCGTGCAGGAAGCGGAAGATGTGCTCCAGCAGGCCCGCGTGTTCGGCATGGCTGATCCCCCGGAAGTCCGGCACCCGGCATACATCCCACAACAGGCGAACCGCCCGGGCGTTCCCGCAGCGCGCCTCTATCTCGGCCACCTGCGCCAGCGACTTCAGCGCGGCCAGATCGTCCGCCTCGCGGCCGCGCACCAGCACCGGATCCTGCGGCGCGGCCTCCAGCGACGCGACCAGCCCGGGCAGCGAGCCGAAGTTGAGCGCGGCGTTGCGCCACTGCAGCTTCCGCAGCGGGGTGAAGCTGTGATCCATGATCGCCTGCGCGACCTCGTCGTCGAGCGGCGGCGCATCGCCGGTGACGCCGAAGGTGCCGTCCGCCATGCCCCGCCCGGCGCGGCCCGCGATCTGCGCCAGCTCGTTGGGGGCGAGATGCCGCATCCGCCGCCCGTCGAACTTGGTCAGCGACGAGAAGGCGACGTGGTTGATGTCGAGGTTCAGCCCCATGCCGATGGCGTCCGTCGCCACCAGGTAATCGACGTCGCCGTTCTGGTAGAGCGCCACCTGTGCGTTCCGTGTCCGGGGGCTGAGCGCCCCCATCACCACCGCCGCGCCGCCCTTCTGGCGGCGGATCAGCTCTGCGATGGCATAGACATTCTCGACCGAAAATCCGACGATGGCGCTGCGCGCAGGCATCCGGCTTATCTTTTTCGAACCGGAATAGGTCAGATGGCTCATCCGGTCGCGGCGCATGAACTGCGCCTTCGGCACCAGCGCCCTTATCGTCGGCCGCATGGTGTCGGAGCCGAGGAACAGCGTCTCGTGCGTGCCCCGCGCATTGAGCAGACGATCGGTGAAGACATGCCCCCGCTCCGGATCGGCGCAGAGCTGGATCTCGTCGACGGCCAGGAAATCGGCACCCATGCCCTCGGGCATCGCCTCGACCGTGCAGACCCAGTACTGCGTCCGGGGCGGCACGATCCGCTCCTCCCCCGTCACCAGCGCCACCACCGAGGGACCGCGCGCCGCGACGACGCGGTCGTAGACCTCCCGCGCCAGAAGCCGCAGCGGCAGGCCGATGACGCCGGTGCGGTAGCCCAGCATCCGTTCGATTGCGTAGGTGGTCTTGCCGGTGTTGGTGGGGCCGAGGACCGCCGTGATCCCCGCCCGCTCGGCCAGCGATGTCATCCGGGCCTCAGATCTCGATGCCGTTCACGCGGGTGTCGAGCCGGTCTGCCCCCTCTTTGGCCTCGGCATGGGCGGGATACATCTCGAGAATGCGCTGGTAGAGCGCGTGAGCGTTCTCCACCCGGTCCAGCTGCTCCAGCACGACCGCCAGCCCGTACATCGCCGCGTAATGGTCGGGGTTCAGCGCCAGCGTCCGTTCCAGATCGTGCAGGGCAAGGCCGAATTCCTCCTCCCGGAAGAAGGCCTGGGCGCGGGCGTGCCAGCCCTCGGCGAAGTCGGGCGCGTGGTCGGTCAGCGCGCTCAGATGGCCGATGGCCAGTTCGACCTCGCCGGCCTGCAGCGCGTCCTGCCCGCGCTTCAGCAGCAGGTCCATGGTCGGGGATCCCGACCGCGACCACGCCATGCGCAGCGAACGGTCGATTGTCTTCGCCTCGGCCGGATCGGCGTCATGAAGTCGCGCCAGCAGGGATTCGGTGGACTCCGGCCCCTCCGCCTGCGTCTGATCGTCGGGCAGCGCGCCCGGATCCGGCGCGGGCGACGACCACGTTTCGGGCGTCTGGCCCGGCAGCCCCTCGGGGGTGCGCGGCAGAAGATCGGGCGACGGCGGAACCGGAGCATCCTGCGCCGACGCGGCGACGCCCGTCATGGCGGCACCGGCCAGCGCCAATGCCGCAACGGCACGTTTGAGGTTGTGAAGTGACGCGACCATAACGATCTGAATGTAGCGTGCCCCGCGGGCGATGTAAGCCCCGTTCCGGGCGAATCGGAAGGATTGACGGGAAATGAGCGAAGATTTGAACGCCGCCGCCGCGGCCCTGAACGAAAAGATGGACGGCGGCTTCGACGGCATCGCCAAGTTCGTGATCGAGGATGAAGGCGCGATCATGGTCGACGGCGACGGCGCCCGCGTCGGGGACGAGCCGGCGGACGTGACCCTGACCGCCGATGCCGACACGTTCCGGGCGATGCTGGCGGGCGATCTGAACCCGACCACCGCCTTCATGACCGGCAAGCTCTCGGTCGACGGCGACATGGGCAAGGCCATGGCGCTCGGCGCGCTCATCGGCTGACGGGATGGAGCCCGCGCCGCTGTTCGACGACGTGGCGGACGGGCCGCCCGGCGGCCGCGCCTTCTGGCTGACGGCCGCCGACGGCGTGCGGCTGCGCATCGCCGTCTGGCCGGCCGCGCTGCGCGAGGGCGGGGCGCGCGGCACGGTCCTGCTGTTCCCCGGCCGCACCGAATACGCCGAGAAATACGGCCGCACCGCCGCGCTTTTCGCCGAGCGGGGATATGCGACGGTGGCGGTGGACTGGCGCGGCCAGGGCATCGCGGATCGGCTGGCGGACGATCTGCTGGCGGGCCACGTGACCGATTTCGACGCCTACCAGCGCGACGTCGACGCCGTCCGCGCGGCGACGGAGGCGCTGGATCTGCCGCGGCCCAGGCATCTGCTGGGCCATTCGATGGGCGGCTGCATCGGGCTGCGGGCCCTGCACCGCGGCCTGCCCGTCGCCTCGGCCGGCTTCACCGGGCCGATGTGGGGCATCGGCTTCCCCGGCGCGATGCGGCCGCTGGCCTGGGCGCTGGCCTGGGGCGCCCGGATGCTGGGCCAGGGGCAGTCCTTCTCGGCCGGCGTCACGCGCGGACCCTATGTGCTGGAAACCGCCTTCGAGGACAACAAGCTGACCACGGATGCGGAAATGTACGACCACATGATCCGCCAGACCCGCACCCATCCCGAGATCGGCATCGCCGGCCCCACCTGGTCCTGGCTGCTGGCGGCGCTGCGCGAATGCCGGGCGCTGGCGCGGATGCCCGCGCCGACGCAGGCCTGCGCGACCTTCGTCGGACGGGACGAGGACATCGTGGATGTCGCGGCGATCGAGCGGCGGATGGCCGACTGGCCCGGCGGCCGGCTGGAGGTGCTGTCCCCCGGCCGCCACGAGGTGCTGATGGAAAGCCCCGCAGATCGCGCGAAACTGGCGGATGCGCTGGTCGCGCATTTCGAGGCACAGCGCGTCCGGCAGGCGGACGAGGCGAACCCCCGTCAGGCCCGCGCGACCGGGTGACGGAAGGCGCCCGGCGCCGGCCGTGTGGCGGGAGATCCTCGGGTCGGGCCCGAGGATGACGCGCGCGGCCCTCGCGACGGCGCCAGGATCCGGACCCGGCGGACGAAGCCTTCCGCCCGCCGTCCTTCCCGGCCCTGTCAGTCCGCCCGGACGTCCTGTCGCTGGGTTCCCAGCCCCTCGACCCCCAGTTCCATGACGTCGCCCGCCTTCAGGAACACCTGCGGCTTCATGCCCGCCCCAACGCCCGGCGGGGTGCCGGTGGCGATGATGTCGCCGGGGTTCAGGCTCATCATCTGGCTGAGATACGATATCACATGCGCCACCGGGAAGATCATCGTCGCCGTCGTCCCGCGCTGCCGCCGCTCGCCGTTCACGTCGCACCAGAGCGACAGCGCCTGCGGATCGCCCGCCTCGTCCGGCGTCACCAGCCAGGGCCCGACGGGCCCGAAGGTGTCGCAGCTCTTGCCCTTGGTCCACTGGCCGCCGCGCTCCGCCTGCAGCGCCCTCTCGCTCACGTCGTTGACCACGCAGTAGCCCGCCACGTGATCCAGCGCCTCGGCCTCTGACACGTATTTCGCCCGCCGGCCGATCACCACGCCCAGCTCGACCTCCCAGTCGCCCTTGACCGAGCCGCGCGGCAGGACCACCGGATCGTTCGGCCCCTGCAGCGCGCTGGTGGCCTTCATGAAGACGATGGGCTCGGCCGGGATCGGATTGCCGGTCTCGGCCGCGTGGTCGGAATAGTTCAGCCCGATGCAGACCATCTTGCCGACCCCGCCGACCGGCACGCCCAGCCGCGGCGTGCCCTCGACCAGCGGCAGCGTGGCGGGATCGACCTCGGGCAGCCTGCCCAGCACCTCGCCCGCCAGATCGTCCACCACCCCCGACAGGTCGCGGATGCGGCCCTCGGCATCCAGCACGCCGGGCCGTTCGGCCCCCGGTTCGCCGTAGCGCAGGAATTTCATCGCCTTTCCCTCCCCTCCTGTGATCCCGGCGACCCTGCCCCCGCCGCGCCGCGGCTGCAAGGCTCGACAATCCGCCGCCGCGCCCTCGCCTGCCGCAGGGCACGGGTTGAACACGCCCCCGGCCCGCGCCTATCTGTCACCCGACACCGCAACGATCCGGGCCCCGGCCCGATCCCGTCCCGAAAGGTCCGCCATGATCCGCCTGCCCCTTCCCGTCCGCGACGCCAATGCCTCTGCCGGAGGGAAGGATCTGGGCCGCCTGCCGGAATGGGACCTGACCGACCTCTACGCCGCGCCCGACGCGCCCGAGGTGAAGGCCGATCTGGACTGGCTGGAGAAGGAATGCGCGGCCTTCGCCGCCGATTACGAGGGCAAGCTCGGCACCCTCGACGCCGACGGCTTCCTGACCTGCGTTCACCGCAACGAGGCGATCCAGGCGAAGGCCGGCCGCCTGATGTCCTTCGCCGGTCTGCGCTACCACCAGCAGACGACCGATTCCGGCCGGGCGAAGTTCATGTCCGACTTGCAGGACCGGATCACCAACTACACCACGCCGCTGGTCTTCTTCACGCTGGAGCTGAACCGCCTGCCGGACGATCACCTGGACACGCTCTTCGCGCAGAACGCAGACCTCGCCCGCTACAAGCCGGTCTTCGACCGCATCCGCGCGATGAAACCCTACCAGCTGTCGGACGAGCTGGAGCGGTTCCTGCACGACCTGGGCGTGACCGGCGACGCGTGGGAGAAGCTCTTCGACGAGACGATCGCGGGCCTCACCTTCGACGTGAACGGCGACGCGCTGACGATCGAGAGCACCCTCACCCTGCTGACCGAACAGGACCGCAGCCAGCGCGAGGCCGCCGCCCGCGAACTGGCCCGCGTGTTCGGCGAGAACATCCGCACCTTCGCCCGCGTCCACAACACCCAGGCCAAGGAGAAGGAGATCATCGACCGCTGGCGCAAGATGCCCTCCGCCCAGACCGCCCGGCACCTGTCGAACGACGTGGAGCCCGAGGTGGTCGAGGCCCTGCGCAATGCCGTGGTCAACGCCTACCCGAAGCTTTCGCACCGCTATTACGAGCTGAAGCGCAAGTGGCTGGGCCTCGACCGGATGCAGGTCTGGGACCGCAACGCCCCCCTGCCGGCCGAGGAAACGCGCACGATCAAGTGGCCCGAGGCGCGCGAGACGGTGATGAACGCCTATGCGGAATTCGACCCGAAGATGGCCGAGATCGCGGAGCCGTTCTTCGACAAGGGCTGGATCGATGCTGCCGTCAAACCCGGCAAGGCGCCGGGCGCCTTCGCGCATCCCACGGTGACCGAGGTGCATCCCTACGTGATGCTGAACTACCTGGGCAAACCGCGCGACGTGATGACCCTGGCGCACGAACTGGGCCACGGCGTGCATCAGGTGCTGGCCGCCGATCAGGGCGAGATGCTGTCCTCGACGCCGCTGACCCTGGCCGAGACGGCAAGCGTCTTCGGCGAGATGCTGACCTTCCGCCGCCTGCTCGCCAACGCGAAGGACAATGCGGAGCGCAAGACGCTGCTGGCCGGCAAGGTCGAGGACATGATCAACACGGTCGTCCGCCAGATCGCCTTCTACGATTTCGAGGTGAAGCTGCACGCCGCGCGGCGCGAAGGCGAGCTGACCCCCGACGACATCAATGCGCTCTGGATGTCCGTCCAGGCGGAATCGCTCGGGCCGGCCTTCGACTTCATGGAGGGGTACGAGACCTTCTGGGCCTACATCCCCCATTTCGTCCACTCGCCCTTCTACGTCTACGCCTATGCCTTCGGCGACGGCCTCGTGAACGCGCTCTACGCGGTCTACGAGGAGAACCCCGCAGGCTTCCAGGAGAAGTATTTCGACATGCTGAAGGCCGGCGGGTCGAAACATCACAAGGCGCTGCTGGCGCCCTTCGGTCTCGACGCGAGCGATCCCGCGTTCTGGGACAAGGGGCTGTCGATGATCTCCGGCATGATCGACGAGCTGGAGGCGATGGAGGACTGAAATCGGCCATTCGCTTCGCAACCGCATGGCGCGCTTTCTCGTCCGGGTCCGCCGGACGGTGCCGCCGGGGCTGCGCCTCGTGCTGGGACTGCTGCTGATCTGCGGCGGGGTGCTGGGCTTCCTGCCGATCCTGGGGTTCTGGATGCTGCCGCTGGGCGTCGCGGTGGCGGCACTGGATCTGATTCCGCTCTACCGCGAGGGGCTGGCCCGCGGCCGCGCGCTGCGTCGGCGCGGCCTGCCGCGCCCGCCGCGGGGCGGCCGGTGAACGGAAACGGCGGCAACGGGGCTGCGCGCTGCGGCGGCGGCCCCTATTCGGGCCGTCACGGGTCTGCGCCTCAGTCCGCGTAGATCATCCTGCGGGTCATCCCCCCGTCGATCCGCACCGTCTCGCCCGTGACGAAATCCGCCCCGGCCAGCCACAGCACCGCCTGCGCCACGTCGTGCGGCCGCCCCACCCGGCCCGCCGGATGCTGCGCGTGATCTTCGGGGCGCAGATCCGCGTCGTCCGAGATCCAGCCGGGCGCGACGGCGTTGACGCGGATCCGGGGGCCGAGGCTGACGGCCAGGGCATGGGCCAGCGCGGTCAGCCCGCCCTTGGCGGCGGCATAGGCCTCCGTCTCCGGCTCCGACATGACGGCGCGGGTGGAGGCCATCAACACGATCGACCCGCCCTCGGTCATGCGCGGCACGGCGGCGCGGGTGACAAGGAACGCGCCGGTCAGATGGCTGTCGAGCACCTGCTGCCATGTGTCGAGGCCGAGTTCCGCGATCGGCCCGGTCTCGGGGTCGGAGATCCCGGCGTTCGACACCATCAGGTCGACGGGGCCGTCGACATGATCGAACGCCGCGCGCACCGAAGCCTCGTCGGTCACGTCGCAGCGGATGCTGCGGGCGGTCTCCGGCCCCTCGTGCAGGTCCAGACACCACACGCGCCACCCCGCCTCCGCCAGAGCCCGGCAGAGACCCGCGCCGATCAACCCGGCGCCACCCGTCACGACAGCCTGTTTCATCCCGGTCCAGATGGGCCGCCGGCGCAGCGCGGCAAGCCCTGCGGCAGGCGCGTCGGCGTGGCGGTCCGGGCGCCCGCGGGACGGCGGGCGGGGCGACCGCGTCAGCGGGAGCGCCGGACGGCGGCCACGCCGCAGGTCGTCATTTCAGCTGGGAATCCTTCGATCCGCGCCGGTTGATCCCGCTCCGGGTCCGGAACCGCGCGTCGCGCTCCTGCACGCAGTCGACGCAGAGCTTCACCCCCGGCAGCGCCCGGCGGCGTGCCTCGGGGATCTCTTCCTCGCATTCCGCGCAATGGGTCAGGCTCTCGCCCACCGGCGCCCGCCTGTGCCGCAGCCGCGCCAGTTCGTCGCCGATCGACGCCTCGATCTGTTCGCTCACCGCGCCGTCGCGCGCCCATCCTCCGGCCATGGCCGATCCTCCGTCACAGGGCGCCAGCCTCTCATGCCATCGCCCGCCCGGCAAGGGCGGCCGGGTGTCATTGCCCGCCCGGCGAGGGCGGGCTGGAAGGCCATCGCCCGCCGGGCAGAAGGTGGCCGGGTGTCATTGCCCGCCGATCGAACGGCGGGCCGGGGGGCCATCGCCCGCCCGGCCGCGCCGGCGGCTCAGGCGGCCGGCAGCATCCCCTTTTCCTTCGCGAGTTCCTGCATCCGCTTCTGCAGCTTCTCGAAGGCCCGCACCTCGATCTGGCGGATCCGTTCGCGGCTGACATCGTATTGCGACGACAGATCCTCCAGCGTGATCGTCTCGTCCGACAGCCGCCGCTGGGTCAGGATGTCCTTCTCGCGGTCGTTCAACACGTCCATCGCCGCCACCAGCATCTCGCGCCGCGCGTCCATCTCGTCACGCTCGGCGTAGTCGCCGGCCTGGTCGGCATCCTCGTCCTCCAGCCAGTCCTGCCACTGCATCTGGCTTTCGGCGTCGTTGCCGACGGTGGCGTTCAGCGAGGCGTCTCCGCCCGACATCCGCCGGTTCATCGAGATCACCTCGTCCTCCGTCACGCCCAGATCGTGCGCGATCTGCTTGACGTTGTCGGGGTGCAGGTCGCCTTCCTCCAGCGCGCCGATGCGCGCCTTCGCCTTGCGGAGGTTGAAGAACAGCTTCTTCTGCCCGCTGGTGGTGCCCAGCTTCACGAGGCTCCAGGACCGCAGGATGTATTCCTGGATCGAGGCGCGGATCCACCACATTGCGTAGGTGGCCAGGCGGAACCCCTTTTCCGGGTCGAACCGCTTCACCGCCTGCATCAGCCCGACGTTCGCTTCCGAGATCACCTCGGCCTGCGGCAGGCCGTAGCCGCGATAGCCCATGGCGATCTTCGCCGCCAGCCGCAGGTGCGAGGTGACAAGCCGGTGCGCCGCGCCGGTGTCTTCCTGTTCGACCCAGCGCTTGGCCAGCATGTATTCCTCTTCCGGCTCCAGCAGAGGAAACTTCCGGATGTCCTGAAGATAGCGGTTCAGGCCGCCTTCCGGCGTCGGCGCCGGGAGATTTGCGTAGTTGCTCATTGTCCTGTCCTTCCCGTCGGCGGCCTTATGTGAAAGCCATTAACATGCAGATAGGGAGCGTGGAGTGCCGCTGCAAGCACCCTGCGTTCAAAAATCCTAACGCTTCGTGAAGGGGTAGAGGTCACTGAATCGACGGGATTTCGGCGTTCTCACGGGCTTGTGTCGGCCTGTCATCCGCGCAGGGTGGAGAGCAGGTGGGACAGGTCTTCCGGCAGATCCGACGTGAAGCGGAGGGTCTCCCCGCTTTCGGGATGCACGAAGCCCAGCGTCGCGGCATGAAGCGCCTGGCGGGGAAAACGTCTCACCGCTTCGGCGGCCACCGGGCCCAGCGCCTTCTCGCCCGCTTTTCGGGCATTTCCGTAGACCGGGTCGCCGATCAGCCCGTGCCCGGCCCAGGCCATGTGAACGCGAATCTGGTGCGTTCGCCCGGTTTCCAGCCGGCATTCGGTCAGCGCCACCGTCCCGCCGCCGAAGCTTTCCAGCACCCGGGCACGGGTCACCGCGTGCCGGCCGCCGGACCAGGTTACCGCCTGGCGCTGCCGGTCGGTGCGGTGCCGGGCCAGCTGCGTGGCGATCCGCAGCACGCCCCCCGGCTCGAACGTCACGCCGCGCAGCCCCCGCAGCCGCGGGTCGCCCGCATCCGGCGTGCCGTGGCACAGCGCCAGATACGCCCGTTCGGCCGTATGCGCCTCGAACTGCGCCGCCAGCGCATGATGCGCGCGGTCGGTCTTGGCCACGACCAGCAGGCCGCTCGTGTCCTTGTCGATCCGGTGCACGATGCCCGGCCGCCGCTCTCCGCCGATGCCCGACAGGCTGTCGCCGCAATGCGCCATCAGCGCGTTGACCAGCGTGCCCGCGGGCGAGCCCGGCGCGGGATGCACCACCATCCCCGCCGGCTTGTCGACGACGACCAGCGCCGCGTCCTCGTACACGATGTCGAGCGGGATCGCCTCCGCCACCAGCGCCGTTTCCACCGCCGGAGCGAGCGCGATGGCCACCGCGTCGCCCTCCGTCACGCGGGCCTTCGGATCGGTCACGACCGCCCCGCCGACGCGCACCGCGCCCTCGGCGATCAGCCGGGCCAGGCGCGTGCGCGACAGGTCGGCGGTCTCTGGCACATCGCGGGCCAGCGCCTTATCAAGGCGCGGCGGCGGATCGGCCGCGATGAGAAAGGTCAGCGTCGTGTCCATGCCCGAGAAACCCGATCCGGAGCCGAAGGAGTTGCCCGAACCGGCCAACCTGCGCTTCCTGCGGCTGCTGGTGACGGGACTGACGGGCGTGATGGTGGCGGGTCTGATACTCGTGATCGCGCTGCTTGTCATCCGTTTCCGCGACACCGCCCCGCCCCTGCCCGAGGAGATCGCCCTGCCCGACGGCGCCAGCGCCCGCGCGGTGACGCTGACCGAGGGCCTCGTGATCGTGGTGACCGAGGACGACCGCCTGCTGATCCACGACCGCCTGACCGGCCGCCTGAAGCAGAGCGTCGACCTGACCCCGTAGGGTGGGCATCCTGCCCACCATCCCCGGCGGGGGCCGCGCGACCGCAGGGTCGGCATCACCATCCCGGCGGGAACTGTTCGATCGCAGGGTGGGCATTCTGCCCACCATCCCCGGCGACAATCAGGCGAAAGAAGGGAAGTGGTACCGCCTCCCTGGCTTGAACAGGGGACCTCTGGATCCACAATCCAGCGCTCTGACCAACTGAGCTAAGGCGGCACGTGGAGGGCGATCTAGCGGCCCGGGCGCATGAATGCAAGACCCGATCCGCCCCCCGCGCCACAGCGTTCCGGGCCCCCGTTCCCTGTCCGCCCCCGCCGGGCCCGTGATGTCGCGAACGGCAGGCGCCGGAAGTCACGGCGCCGGGGAAAAGGGGCGCCGGGGATGAAGCGTCGCGAAAAACGGGCGACGGGGATGCGCCTCCCCGCCGCCCCGAGTGGATGCAGCCGTGCGTCACTGCAACTGCACCGTCTCCGTGGTCAGCATCACCTGCGGCATCAGGCAGATCTTCGCGAGGCCGAGCGCGTTGGTCGTGGTCGTCAGCGTCTCGGACAGATCGGCCAGCAGCGGGCCCAGCAGGCCGGTGACGCCGCTCAGCAGCCCGCCGGCCAGATCCCATGTGTCGTCCAGGAAGGACCCCAGCGGCGAGGCCGGATCGACCAGCGCCGGGATGTTCGCGGCGATGTTCGCGTCGAGGAAGAGAAAGACCCGCACCCCGTCGCCGGGCCGGCAGTCGGCGCCGGGCGACAGCAGCGACAGCACGCCCTCGGGCTCCAGCTCGGGTATGGCGATCAGCGAGGCGAGGTTCGACACGATCAGCGCCAGCTCGACGGTCACGTCCGCGTCGAATTTCACCGGGCAGTCGGAATAGATCGCGACACCGCGCAGGACCACGGGCCCGGCGATCGACAGCACGTCGTTCTCCGAACATTCCACGTGGACCGCGTCGCCGATGCGCAGATCGGCCGTGTCGAACAGTGCCGCCTCGATCACCCGAGGCGCGGATTCGGCCGCCGAGATCAGCGCCGCACCCAGATCCTGCGCAGCCCAGGTGGTCTGCTCGACCGTGCTGCCGACGGTGCCGCCCGTCGAGCCGCCCCCGCCCAGCAGGCCGCCCCCGCCCAGAAGGCCGCCGCCGCCGAGCAGACCGCCGCCGCCCAGCAAACCGCCGCCGCCGCCCAGAAGTCCGCCGGAGCCGTTGAAGAGCCCGCCGGCCTGCGTCAGGCCCAGGCCCTGCGCCAGCACCGCGTCGACGAGATCCAGCGCCTCGGCCGTCAGCCAGCTGTCGCCGCCGCCGTAGCCGACCGAGGCGGCCGCCTTCAGGCAGATGCCGGCGAAGAGGTCGGTGCTGCCCACCTCGACGCTGGTCTGCAGCGACAGCAGCGGGTTCACGCAGGGCAGCCGCTCCGCCGGCCTGATCCGCGCGATTCCCGTCGCCTCGATGTTCCAGCGGTCGCGGCCGACCAGATGCAGCAGCATCGTCGGTTCGGGATTGCCGTTGGCGGTGCTGCGCTTCAGCGTGACGCGCACCGCGTCGGGCGTGACGTTGTCGGGGGTGAAGCCGCGGCCGTCCTCGTCCAGCCGGCCGAGCTGGAAGCCGCCGTCCGTCCAGACGCCCGACATGTGGGTGCTGGCGAGGCTGGACAGCGCGGTGGCGCGGGCGGCGCTCATCGGGCTTTCGCCCAGCCGGGGCCGCGCCAGCCGCGCCGCGCCGCTGGCCGCGGCCAGATCGGCGGTGGATTGCAGGATCGTCTGCACCCGCGCCCGGTTGGCGAAATCCAGCGCCAGCCCGCCCAGCACCAGGGTGATGGCCATCAGGAACAGCATCAGGATGTTGACGTCGCCCCGCTCGCTGCGGACGAACCGTTTCAGGCGGGCGCGGACGGCCGGACGAGCCGCAGTCGTCGAAGCGGGCGTCGGGGCGGGCGGCGAAGCATGCGTCGGGGCGGTCATCACACCGGCTCCTTCAGCATGCTGACCGATGCGGCCATCCGGCTGCTGCCCATCACCTCCATCGCGGTGTTGGTGATGCCCATGCGGTTGGCCGGCGTGGCGACACGGACCGACACGCTGTGCCGCGTCTCGATGATGCTGACGGCGTAGTCCTTTTTCGACCAGCTGAGGCCGTGGCGGATCAGTTGCTCGGCCTCGGCCTTGTCGAGATGATGCATCGACAGGCCGCGCGCGGCGACCCGGGTCTGCTGCCACATGCTGGCGTTCACGGTGAACGCGTAGGCGAAATCGAGGATGGTCAGGAACAGGATGATGAAGAGCGGGAACCAGATCACGAAGACGATCGTGACGTTCCCCTTCTCGTCGCGCAGGAACGGACGGATGACGCGCGCCGCTCGCTTGCCTTCGGTCGACATGGCACAGACTCACTGGTTAACGTGGGGGCTCGAAACACGGGCCGCCCGGAACTCGAAACACGCCCCGGCACATCGGACGTCTTCGCCAGTCTTTGCGCGGAATGTGGCGGAATGATGGCGGCGGGCCGAAATTTCTTTGCAGAAACCGGCGGTTAGAGGGTGGTTTCCAGCGACAATACCACCAGATCCTGCCCGTAGTTGCGGATCGGGCGACGATCGACCTCGGACCAGCCCGACCGCGTGTAGAGCCGCACGGCCGCGCGGTGGCTCTCGTGGGTCCACAGCCGCATCCGCCGGTGTCCCTGCGCCCGGGCGAAATCCTGCGCCTCGGCCAGCATCCGTGCCGCCAGCCCGGATGCCCGCACCGCCGGGTCGAGCAGGAAGAGACGGATCTGCGCCGTCGCGTCGTCGATCCGGGTGACGAAGATCGATCCCGCCGGGGTGCCGTCCGCCTCGGGTACGAACCCGGCCTCGCGCGGATCGGCGCGGTCGGCGAACTGCGCCAGCACCTCCGCCACCGCGGTGACGAAGCTGGCGTCGAACCCCGCCTCCCGCGCGTAGAGCCGCGCGTGCATCCCGGTCAGCCAGCCGGCATCCCCGGAACGGTAGCGGCGAAGGGTGATCGGGGGCATCGGAGGCGGCACGGGACGGCCGGGGCTTGATTGACCTGCCTCACGGGGATACCTCCATCCGGTCACATCCGAAAGAGGCGGTCATGGGCATCGACACCGAACGCGACATCGAGGCGAACCTGCAGATCGGCCCGACCGACAAGGGCATGGTGCGGCTCTTCGTCGAGGCCGGCGGGATGGAGATCCCGATGGATTTCGAACCCGACGAGGCGCTGGAGATCGCCGAGGAGATCCGCGCCGCCGCCGAAACCGCCCGGCAGGGCGGAAAGAAGCGCCGGCGCTAGACGGACGGGGGCCTCCCGGGTCGCTGTTTCGACCGCTTCGCCGGCCCTCGCCGCACATGTGCCAGCCCGGGCGGGAGGGTACAAAAGGCACCGCCGAACGCCAACCATCCTCGGGCGACGCCGCTGCGGTCAGCCTTCCCACGCCGCACACAGGCCGGCCCGGGGCGACCAGCCCCCGGGCCGCGCCCGGCCCTCCCCATGGCCGGGCGCATGGTCGACGTCCCCCGCCGAACAGTCGTACGATGAGACGTCACCATAAAGCGCACCCGTGCAGTCGTGGCAAAGCGCCCGGCCAGGGCCGGTCGCGGCCCTCTGCGAGAACCTGGCGGCGATGATGTCGCAAGATCCCCGGGTCGGGCCCGAGGATGACGAGTCGCGGGGACGGACATCGACATAGGCAGACCCTCGGACGTTCCGCTCCATCTTCCCACGCCGCCCACGGGCCAGCCTGCGCGACCAGCTGCGGGGCGACCATCAGGGCGCCGCGCCCCCGGCCCCGCTATTTCCGCCGATCACCCGATCCGGCCGGCCCCGGGGTCGCGCCACAGGTGCAGCCGCCGCGCCGCGACGCGGGCGAACTGCCGTGTCATCGCCTTGCGCCGGGCCGCGGCCAGCGGGACCTCCGGCGCCTCGCGCACCAGCTCCGCCCAGTAGCCGTCGGCCAGGATCAGCCCCGTCCCCTCGGGCAGCAGGTCCACCGGAAACGCCTCGTCCACCGCCCAGAAGAACCGGTCGCACCAGGCCAGATAGCCATCCCACTTCGCGTCCGACATGAAATCGGCGCGGGAGGACTTGCACTCGATGCACCACAGCTCGCCCCTGGGGCCGAGGGCCATCACGTCCACCCTCTTCCCCCGCTCCGGCACGAATTCCTCCAGGCAGGCGAAGTCGAGGCTCTCCGACAGGAACCGGCACACCCCGCGAGCGAGGATCTGGCCGGGCTGCGGCTCGGGCGGCGGGGGCATCAGCGGGTCGATCATGCCCGAAATCATGAACATTAGGTGAACAAACGCAAGCCCACGAAGGCGTCAATGGCAATGCCAACGAAAATCCCTATCTTTCAACTCATTGCCGGAGCCCGCCGCTCCGGCCTCGACCGGGGGGGCGCGGGGATGAGCGACAGGACACGGCTGCGAGGGGCCGAGGAGGCACGGGAACTCGAATCCCACCTCTCGGTGCTGGACACCTTCACCGGCACGGCGCTCGGCGTGCTGGCGGTGGCCTCGGGGATCTACACCTACCTCGGCGTGTCGTCGCTGCTGGACGGCGAGGGCGCGATGCTGGCCTTCGCCGCCATCGCCTATTCCACCGCCGTCTCCGTCGGCATCTTCGTCTTCTGGTCCTACATGATGCGGCTGCTGCCAGCGGTCCGCACGGCGCGGGCGCGGCTGGGGCTCTTCGGAGCCATGGGTCTGGGCTCGCTGGCCATCGTCGCCATGTCGTCCTGGCTGAACGCGGCGGCGCTGGCCGGGGGTGCTGCGGTCGAGCAGCACCTTGCGGAGACGGTGCAGGACTACCAGACCTCGCTGGAACGCAGCCACGAGATCGCGATCTCCGCCCAGGGCCTCGCGCGCGACATCTCCCGCACGCGGCAGAGCTTCGAGGACCTGTCGGAGCAGGAGGCGGCCGGCGCTCTGTCGGGCCTCGCCGGCCGCGGCGCCGTCTTCCGCGTGCTTCGGCAGAAATCGGCGGAACTGGCCGCGCTCGAGACCCAGATCGAGGCGCAGGCGCCGCTGATCGACCAGGCCTTCGCCGAGGGCAACTCGATCCTGTCGCGCATGCGGGCGCTGACGGTGGAGCCGGGCCCGGTCGAGGCGCGGTCGGTCGAATTCTCGGAACAGGCGGTGCGGTTGGCGGGGCTCATCACCCGGCTGCGGCAGCTGTCGGTCGCGCCGCTGGTGCAGCGCGCGGCGCAGGACCTGTCCGCCTCGGTCGTCCTGCCGGAACTCGACAGCACCTCCGAGGACGGGCGCGCGGCGCAGGGCGCGACGATCACCTCGGTGCTGGACGTGCTGGGCCAGCGCGCCGCCACGCTGGAGACGGCGGCGGGCGAGGTCATGGCCATGCCCGCCCCGGCCGAGATCACCTATACCCCCGTCTCGGCCGCCGACGCGGTGATCCTCTACGCGCGGAACTTCATTCCGTCCTGGGCCGGCGCCATCGCCATCGACCTGCTGCCGGCCGTGCTGGTGCTGATCCTCGCCATCACCCAGGGCGCGATCCGCGCGGGCCGCGAGGGCGTGCCGGTGGAGGACCGCCTGAGCGTCGCCGAACTGCGCGCCGCGCTTCAGGTCGCGCGCGAGGTGGACCTGTCCTTCGACCGCGCCGGCCCGCCCGAACGGGCCGCATCCGACCGCAGCCCGCCGCCGCCGCCCGCGGTCCCCGCGACCTCCGACAGCGCCGACGCTCCGCCGGTGCCGGAGCGTGCCGAGCCCGAGGCCGACGCGGATCGCCCCCGCGTCCACGAGGTGCCCAAGCCGGTCCAGAAGGCCTGAGATGACCGCCGAGGCCGACACCCCCGCCCGCCGCCGCGAAAGCCCGCACGGCAGCCCCGTCCGGCGGGCGCTGGTCGGCATCCTGCTGTTCCAGCTCGGCCTTGCCGTCATCCTCGCCCTGTCCGATGTCGGGCGCGACTTCGCCCTGCCCTCTCGCGGGCCCGAGGCGCCCCGGTTCGAACGGCCGACCGCCCCCGGCGACCAGACCCGCCGCTACGATCCCGCCGACCTGCCCGCCACCCGGCCCGCCGCCCCCGGCGGCCAGCCCGGCACGCCGCGGCCCGACCGGCTGGTGATCGAGGGTGCGGGCACCGAGATCACCCTGACCGGCACCATCGCCCCCGGCGACGCCGACCGGATCGCGCCGCGCCTGGCCGAGATCGCGCCCGATGTCGTCCTGCTCGACAGCCCCGGCGGATCGGTCCTCGACGCGCTGGCGCTCGGCCGCGCCCTGCGCCGCGCGGGCATCGAGACCGAGGTGCGCGACGGCGCCATCTGCCTGTCGGCCTGTCCCTGGCTCTTCGCCGGCGGCACGGAACGCCGCGCCCATCCCGGCGCGCGCATCGGCGTCCACCAGCACTACTTCGGCGAGAACACCCTGCTGCCCGCCTTCACCGCCGTGTCCGACATCCAGCGCGGCCTCGGCATAGTGATGCGCTATCTCGACGAGATGGGCGTGGACGCGCGGCTGATGGAACACGGGCTGGTGACGCCCCCCGACGCGATCTACCTGCTGGAGCCGGACGAGCTGACCGACTATCGCCTCGCGACCGAACTTCTCGGCGACTGACGGCCGCTGCGGCCGGGCCCGGGACCGGCGGCGAGAGGGGGCGCGCCGAAATTCGCGAGCGGCGCGTGCAAGCCCCTTGCCGGACCGCCTGCCGCCGCCTAGATGGGGCTCAGGCGGGCTCTGCCCTCTCCGTCAACGGTTACATTCCGGTGGCCTTAAGCAAATCCGAGGGAGCTGGCTCTGACCGGGCCGTGGTCCGGTTACCTGGCGCCCACCTGTATATACAGGTCCTCGGGAATGCACGAACCAGACGTTTGTGGTGGTCCCGCCGCCTCCACCCTTCACGATGCATGAACCGCGATCCGCACGGGCGTGTCGGCGTTTACCTGCGGTCAATCCCTCCCGCGCCATGATGCGCGGGACCGGCCATCGACCGAAAGGACATGCCATGCCCGCGATTCCGACGCGCGCCGCCATCGCGGCGGCGCTTGTCTGTCTGCTGCTGCCGACCCCGCCCGCCACGGCGGAGGAGATCTGCCGGGGCTACGGCCCGCAGACCCCGCGCGACATCGGACAGGTGCGCGGCACCAATCCCGTGCGCTTCGCCCTCGCCCCGCCGCCCGAGGCGATGAACCTGTGCAATATCCACGCCCATGCCCAGGCGGAACACGCCGGGCCCGACTTCTCGCTGGCGCTGGCGGGCGGAGGCACCGCGCAGGGCTTCCGCTGCAACGAGACGGCGCAGCTGTCCGCGGTCGAGGTGATGGCGCCGCTGCATCATCCCGAAACCTTCCACGGCGTCCGCCCCGGCGACACGCTGGAGGTGCACTGGGTCTACACCAGCTGCGACGTGGACCCGGGCGAGGGTCTGGGCGCCTGCCTCTCCGACAGCTGCGCCAACCCGCAGCTGCGGGTGGAGATGCAGGTCTTCCTGCTGGTCAACGATCTGGGCGAACGGGATTTCCGCGACTACGACCATGCCGGCCAGCGCAGCCCGTCCGGCCTGCACCAGCCGAAGGCGCTGCCCCGCGATACGGGCGTGCCGATCCAGTTCGCGGGCTCGACCACCGGGCCGAAATACGACCAGACCACCTGCTCGCCGATGCAGGTGACGTGGAGCGTGCGGCCGGAATGCACCCGGCTCGACATCAACTCGCTGCACGCCTGGGCGGCGGAAGGCAACCGATTCAACGAAACCCACGCCCACGGCGTCCGCCAACTGGTCACCGCGCCCGAGCTGCTGTCGCCGATCCAGTGAGCCGGCGGGCTGGCCGGAGAGGGAATGGGCTTCTCTGCGGGGGGTGACTGCCGACGAAGACAGGCACGCGCGGCGCGGGAGCGACGGTTGCCGGGGTCAGCCGGGGCGGATGCCCAGGCGCGGCCCGGATCAGCGCCGGCCGGTCGGGCGCGGGCGGAACGGGACGTCCTGCGCCGTGTGCGCCTCGGCACGGATGCGGGCCGGCTGCGGCGCGAACGGGGCGCGGAAGAGGCGCAGGGGCCGGCGGCGGCCGCCGCGCGGGCCGGTGTCCTCGGCCATCATCATGATCGCGACGGCGAATTGCACGCCCGCGAAGACGATGCCGTTGAAGAACCACAGCAGAACCAGCGCCAGCGGACCGTCCGCCGTGGCGGAGAGCCCCCGCAGGCCCGCCACGTCGAAGACGACGAGCCCCGCGACGAAGGCCAGCGCGATCAGGAAACCGATCGCGACGTTCACGATGTAGAGGCGGACGAGACGGGGCATGGCGGTTCTCCGGTATCACGGGACGCGACACCGAAGAGCATAGCACGATTCAGCGAAAGTCGCGCCGATCCGATCGGATTTCATCGGAAGATCGGATCGACCGACCCGCGGCAGGCCCCGGGCGCGGGGCCGCCGGCAGGTCTCAGAACTCTTCGGGCTTCGCCTCGCGCGCCATGTGATCCAGCACGGCGTTGACGAAGCTCGGCTCCTTCCCGTCCGGAAAGAACGCCCGCGCCACGTCGACATATTCCGAGATCACCACCCGCGGCGGCGCCTCGCCCTGCGTCATCTCGGCCCCCGCCGCGCGGAACAGCGCCCGCAGGGTCGGGTCGATCCGGGCGATCGGCCATTTCGCCACCAGCGCCCGGTCTGTCATCTGGTCGATCCGGGCCTGCCAGTTCACCGCATCCGCCACCAGCTTGCGGAAGAGCGTGGAATCGCCCTCCTCCATCTCGTCGCCCTCGTAGGTGGCGCCGAAGCGGTGATCCTCGAACTCCGCGCAGACGCGCTCGACCGTCTGGCCGGCGGCCTCCATCTGGAACAGCGCCTGCACGGCGTAGAGCCGCGCCGCGCTGCGCATCCTGCGCCTGCGGTTGCCGGACATCGTGGGTTCGGTGGTCATGCGCGGGTCGGATCCTGTGGCGGGGTCTGCGGATGGGCCGCGATCACCGTGTCCTCTCCGACGGACCCGGAGGGGCGGAATCCCACCCCCTTGCGCGGCGCGCCCCACTTGCGCTGAAGCGCCAGCAGATGCAAGGCCGCCGCGGCGGCACCCCCGCCCTTGTTGCCCTCGGCCACCCGCGCCCGCGCCAGCGCCTGGTCCATGTTTTCCACCGTCAGGATCCCGTTCCCGAGGCAGATGCCCTGCAGCCCCAGCAGCGTCAGCCCGCGCGAGCTGTCGTTGCAGACCGTCTCGTAATGCGTCGTCTCGCCCCGGATCACGCAGCCGAGCGCGACATGGGCGTCGAAATTCGACATCCTCGCAGCGGTGGCGATGGCCGAGGGCACCTCCAGCGCGCCGGGCACCTCGATCAGGTCGTGAGTCGCGCCCCAGGCCTCGATCTCGGCCCGGGCGCCGGCGATCAGCTCGTCGGCGACGGTGCGATAATAGGGGGCCACCGTGATCAGCACCTTCGCGGGCCGGTCCAGCGTGCCGCGCGGCAGGGTGTAATGCGCTTCGGCCTCGGCCATGTCTCAGCCCTTCCCGTTGCTGCGTTCGATCCGGCGGGTGCCGGTGATTTCCAGCCCGTAGGCCTCCAGCCCCACGACCGAGGGCTTCGGCGAATTGGTCAGCAGCACCAGCTTGTGCAGCCCCAGCGACGACAGGATCTGCGCGCCCAGACCGTATTGCTTGAGCACCTGCGGGCTGACCTCCGCCCCGGTGGCCAGCCGCATGTGGGTGTCGCGCAGCAGGACCAGCACGCCGCGCCCCTCCTCGGCGATCAGGCGCATGGCATCGGCGAATTCGGTGGCGCGGCCGGGGGTGCCGAGCCCCGCGACATCCAGCAGCGGGTTGAGCGCGTGCATCCGCACCAGCACCGGATCGTCGCCCTCCACCTCGCCCTTGATCAGCGCGATGTGCTCGGCCCCCTGGGTGGCGTCGGTGTAGACCCGCAGGGTCCATTCGCCGCCGAATTCGGAACGCACCACTTCCTCGGTCCGCACGCGGACGAGGTTGTCGTGCCGGCGGCGGTAGGAGATCAGGTCGGAGATCGTGCCGATCTTCAGTCCGTGCAGCTGGGCGAAGGCCACCAGATCCGGCAGGCGCGACATCGACCCGTCCTCGTTCATGATCTCGCAGATCACGCCGGAGGGGTTGAGCCCGGCCAGACGCGCGATGTCCACCGCCGCCTCGGTGTGGCCGGCACGGACCAGCACGCCGCCGTCGCGGGCGCGCAGAGGGAAGACGTGGCCGGGAGTGGCGATGTCGGCCGCGCCCTTCGACGAGTCGATGGCGACCGAGACGGTGCGCGCGCGGTCGTGCGCCGAGATTCCGGTCGACACGCCTTCGCGCGCCTCGATGGAGACGGTGAAGGCGGTCTCGTGGCGCGAGGAGTTCTGCGAGGCCATCAGCGGCAGGCCCAGCTGGTCGACCCGCTCGCCGGTCATCGACAGGCAGATCAGGCCCCGGCCGTGCTTGGCCATGAAGTTGATCGCGTCCGGCGTGCACATCTGCGCGGGGATGACCAGATCGCCCTCGTTCTCGCGGTCCTCGTGGTCGACCAGGATGAACATCCGGCCGTTGCGGGCATCCTCGATGATGTCCTCGACCGGAGAGATGGCGTCGGACCAGGTTTCCTCGACCGGGCCGGGGGTCTCGTAGGTGGCGCTGTCGGGCATGGCCGGACCTTTCTGCTGCGTGATCGGCAGATAGACCACGTGGGGAGGTTTTGAAAGAGGCGGGGGGTGCGGGGACAGGTGGATGAATGTGCGGCGGCGCTGCCCCCGCCGCCGCGGCAGATCGGAGAGGAAGGGGGCTCCGCCCCCACCGCCGGATGGCGGCAGATAAAGAATGAAGGGGGCTCCGCCCCCGCCGCCGGATGGCGGCAGATAAAGGATGAAGGGGGCTCCGCCCCCGTCGTTGCGCGACTCCCCCGGGATATTTCGGTCCAGAGGAAGCGGGGGAACCGCGCGGATCAGGCGGCGAGCCAGCGGGCGGCGTCGAGTTGCGCGCCCATGCGGCCGGCGGTGGCCCAGGAGGTCTCGAACGGGGCGGCGGTGACGAGCAGGAGCGCGGCGGCGGGCAGGCCGTGCGGCAGGCGCTGCATCGCCTCGCGCTGGAAGGCCCATGTGGCGTGGGGCGGGGGCGCGCGGAAGATGTGGTCGAAGGCCGGCAGGTCGGGGGCCAGCGCGATCGGGTCGAGCGGCGCGTTCAGAAGGGCGATCAGGCGGATCCGGCGCAGGCGGGCGAGCTTGTCGCGGATGTGGTCCGGCAGGCGGTGCGTGGCGTGCAGCTGCAGCGCGTTCGACGTCAGGATCAGCGCCGCCGGGTCGCGGCCCGCCGTGTCGAGGATCGTGGCGTAGGTGGCGTAGTCGAGCCCCAGCTCGGCGGCGCGGGCGATGCGGCGGCGAACGGTCTCCACCGGCAGCTGTTGGCGGAGGGCCGCCTTCGCGTCGGTCCAGAGGCGGGTGCGCCAGGCCTGCCCCGGCTCCATCGTCGGGCCCTGGTTGTGGCCGATGCCGTGGAGGGGCCTGTCGGGGCTGGTCAGGTGAGCGACTCCTGCAGCCGCGCCACGTACCGCGCGAGCGTGTCGATCTCGAGGTTGATCCGGTCGCCCACCTTCACCCGCCCCCAGGTGGTGACGGATTTCGTGTGCGGGATCATGTTGATGCCGAAGGTGGCGCCGTCCACCTCGTTCACCGTCAGCGACGTGCCGTTGAGGCAGATCGACCCCTTGGGCGCGATGAACCGCGCCAGTTCGGGCGGGGCGGCGAAGGTGGCGCGGGTGCTGTCGCCCTCGTCGCGCAGCTCGATCAGCTCGGCCACGCCGTCGACATGGCCGGACACGATGTGCCCGCCCAGTTCGTCGCCGACCTTCAGCGCGCGTTCGAGGTTCACCCGGGTGCCGGGGGCCCAGCCGTTGTGCCCGATGTTGGTCTTCGACACGGTCTCGGCGCTGATCTCGACGTCGAACCAGTCTGGCCCGGTCTCGATCACCGTCAGGCAGACCCCGTCGCAGGCGATCGAGGCGCCGATGTCGATGCTGTCGGTGTCGTAGGCGGTGCGAAGCCTGGCCCGCAGGTCGCCGCGCCGTTCGATCTCGACGACCTCGCCCGTATCCGTGATGATGCCGGTGAACATGCGCGCGCTCCTTTGCCCCTCGGGTTATCGCGGGGGCGCGGCGCGGGCAAGGGGCTGGCGACGCCGGTCGTCTCGGACGAGGACGTGACTGCCGGACGGGCAGCGCAGCGGCGCAGGGCGGCTGTGCGCGCCCTGCCCTTTCGCCCCGCGCCCATCCGGTGCAGCCTGTCCCGACCCGGACAGGAATGCCCATGCCCATCGATCCCGCCGCCTTCCGCCACCATCCCGGCCTCGCCGGGCTGATCCGCGACCCGGAGACCAGCTTCTTCCGCGATTTCCACCCGTCGCAGTTCGACGAGCGGATGCGCGCGCTCGGCCGGCCCGACGGCTGGCGGCGGAGCGATGCGGAGCGGGAGGCGACGCGGGCCGAGGCTCTGGCGGGTCGCGAGGGACGGGACATCTGGGTCTTCGCCTACGGCTCGCTCATGTGGGATCCGGCGTTCCTGTTCGACGAGGTGCGCCGCGCCACGCTGCCGGGCTGGCAGCGCTGCATGGTGCTGTGGGACCGCTACGGCGCGCGCGGCACGCCGGAGGCGCCGGGGGTGATGGCGGCGCTGATCGAGGGCAGCGCCTGCGAGGGCGTCGCCTTCCGCATCCCCGCCGCGCGGGCCGACCACGAGACGGAGATCCTGTGGCGGCGCGAGATGCTGGGCCACGCCTACATCCCGCGCTTCCTGCCGGCCGACACGGCGCAGGGCCGGATCGAGGTGCTGGCCTTCACCGGCGATCCGACCGCCGAGGTGATCCGCCCCGAGCTGACCCGCGACGAGATCGTCCGCTGCGTCGCCACGGGGCGCGGGATGCTGGGCAGCAGCCGCGAATATCTGGACGGGATGCTGGAGAATTTCGCCGAGCTGAAGGTCCACGACCCCGACCTGCACCGCCTGATGGCCGAGGTCGAGCGGTTCGAGCAGGCGCACGGGATCGACCCGGCGGGCGATGCGACGGAAGAGCCTCTTCCCCCATCTCCCTGAAATCGCCATAGTTTCGCCGTGCGTGCCGCGTAGGGGATGATGCGAGGCACTGGACGAGAGCACAAGGCATGGCAGCAGCAGCGCGCACGAAACCCCGCGTCTTCCTGTTCCTCCAGGGACCGCACGGGCCGTTCTTCAACCGGCTGGCCAGGATGCTGGGCCGCGCGGGCGCCGAGGTGCTGCGCGTCGGATTCAACGCCGGCGACCGGGCGTTCTGGCGCGACAGCGCCACCTACATCCCCTGGCGCGGCCGGGCCGAGGACTGGCCCGAGGCGTTCAGCGCGCTGGTGAAGGAACGCAAGGTCACGGATCTGGTGCTCTACGGCGACACCCGCTTCGTCCACGCCGAGGCGGTGGCGCGGGCGAAGCGCGCCGGCCTGCGCGTGCACGTCTTCGAGGAAGGCTACATGCGCCCCTACTGGGTGACCTACGAACGCGGCGGGTCGAACGGCAATTCGCGCCTGATGCAGATGTCGGTGGACGAGATGCGCCAGGCGCTGGCGCAGTCGGACATGGACACGCCCCTTCCGCCGGCCCGCTGGGGCGACATGCGGCACCATATCTTCTACGGCGCGCTCTACCACTTTTTCGTGCTGACCCGGAACGGCGCCTACCGCAACTTCCGCCCGCACCGGTCGCTGACCGTCACCAAGGAATTCCAGCTCTACCTGAAGCGGCTGATGCTGATGCCCTTCCAGGCCCTGGACCGGATCGCCGCCACCCTGCGGATCCGGCACGGCGGCTTCCCCTATCACCTGGCGCTGCTGCAACTGGAACACGACGCCTCGTTCCAGATGCATTCGCCCTTCGACACGCTGCCCGACTTCATCGAGGTGGTCATCAAGGGCTTCGCCGAGGGCGCGCCGCGTCATCACCACCTGGTCTTCAAGGCCCATCCGCTGGAGGACGGCCGCGTGCCCGTGCGCCGGGAGGTGCGCCGCCTCGCCGCGCAATACGACGTGCGGGACCGCGTCCACTACGTCCGCGGCGGCAAGCTGGCGCAGCTTCTGGCCGATGCCCGCACGGCGGTGACGGTGAACTCGACCGCAGCGCAGCAGGTGCTGTTCCGGGGCATCCCGCTCAAGACCTTCGGGCGGGCGGTATATGCCAAGCCGGAATTCGTCTCGGTCCAGCCGCTGACGGATTTCTTCGCCGCCCCCGCCCGGCCGGACCGCAAGGCGTATCAGGATTACCGCCGCTATCTGCTTGAAACCAGCCAGATCGCGGGCGGCTTCTACTCCGCCCGGGCGCGCACGCAATTGCTGCGCGTGGTGGTCGACATGATGCTGGCGCCCGAGGATCCCTACGACGCGCTGGCCTCCGGGACCGCGGCACCGAGGCAACAGTTGCGCATCGTGAACTGAACGCCCGTCCAGCGCGTGCTGGCCTTTCTGCCGGGATTCCGATAGGTTGCGGAAAAAAGCCGAGGCAGAAAACACAGGTCGAGGAGACCGGGCAGTGAAAATCAACACCAGTCGGTGGGCGAAGTCCGTCGCCCTCATACTTGTTGCGGGGATCGTGGCATCCTGCGGGTTGCCGCGGGTCGGGCCCAACAAGCGGGAAATATTCGCAGGCTCCGTCCAGCGGGAAGGCGACGCCTATGTCGTGGCGGTCAACGACCGCGTCACCCGGGCGACGGCCGTCGTTCCGGCGCTCGGCTTCAGCTCGGGCTTCGTGAACGCGGGGGAACTGGGGTCGGACACGATCAACCCGGGCGACACCCTGGGCATCACGATCTGGGAAAACGTCGATGACGGCCTGCTGGCCAGCGAAGGGCTGAACGCCACCGTTCTGGAAGAGGTGCAGGTCGACGGTTCGGGCTTCATCTTCGTCCCCTACGCCGGCCGCATCAAGGCGTCGGGCAACACGCCCGAGGCGATCCGCCGGGTGATCTCGAACAAGCTGGAAGAACAGACGCCGGACCCGCAGGTCGAGGTGCGGCGCGTCGCGGGCGACGGGTCGACCGTCACGCTGCTGGGCTCCATCGGCGGCCAGGGCGTCTATGCGATCGAACGGCCGACCCGGACGCTGTCGGCCATGCTCGCCCGCGCCGGCGGCATCACGATCGAGCCGGAGATCGCGCAGATCACCGTGATCCGCGGCGGCCAGAAGTCCAAGATCTGGTTCCAGGACCTCTACCAGAACCCGCGCTACGACATCGCGCTGCGCGGCGGCGACCGGATTCTGGTCGAGGAGGACACCCGCGCCTTCACCGCGCTCGGCGCCACCGGCGCGCAGAACCGCATCCCGTTCGAGACGCAGACCCTGTCGGCGGTCGAGGCGATCGCCCAGGTCGGCGGCCTGCTGTCGAACTCGGCCGATCCCACCGGCGTCTTCGTCTTCCGGAACGAGCCGGAGGAGATCGCGAAGACCGTGCTGGGTCGCACCGATCTGGTCGGCGCGCAGCGGGTGGTCTACGTGCTGGACCTGACGAAGCCCAACGGCATGTTCATGGCCCGCGATTTCGTCATCCGCGACGACGACACGCTCTATGTCACCGAGGCGCCCTTCACCCAGTGGAGCAAGACGATCTCGGCCCTGACCGGCTCGCTGAGCCAGGTGGGTGCACTGAATTCCCTCGCCCAGGGAAACTGACGTGACGCCGGGCACCGGCCCGCAGGACAGACCACAGGCCGCCGGGGATGAGGATCTCCGGCGGCTTTACTATTTCAACCTCGGCTTCCTGCGCCAGGCCCGCGTCCGCCGCATCCTGTCGCTCGCTGGATGGGACCTGCGCCTCGGCCGGCCCGGGGCGGAGGACCGCATCGCCGTCTGGGGGCGCTCGCCCTACGCCGCGCGGGGCGAGGCGGTGGCCGAGGCGACCGGCGCGGCGGTCGTCCGGGTCGAGGACGCCTTCCTCCGGTCGCTCCACCCCGGCCGGGCCGGAGAGCCGCCGATCGGCCTGACGCTGGACCATTCCGGTGTGCATTTCGACGGCAACGGCCCGTCGGATCTGGAAACCCTGCTCGCCACGCACCCGCTGGACGACACCGCGCTGATGAACCGCGCCCGCGGCGGCATCGCGCGCCTGCGCGAGGTGCATCTGTCCAAGTACACCGCCTTCGACCCCGAGGCCCCCCTGCCCGATCCGGGCTATGTGCTGGTCATCGACCAGACGCGGGGCGACGCCTCCGTCACCCATGGCGGGGCCGACGCGAACACCTTCCGCGAGATGCTCTACTGGGCGCAGGACGATCATCCGGCCGCGCGCATCCTGATCAAGACCCACCCCGAAACCCGCGACGGCCACCGCCCCGGCTATTTCACCGAAGCCGACGAGACCGATCGCGTCACGCTCTTCGCCGATCCCGTCTCGCCCTGGGCGCTGATGGAGGGGGCGGTGGCGGTCTACACCGTCACCTCGCAGTTCGGCTTCGAGGCGATCCTCGCCGGCCACCGCCCGCAGGTCTTCGGCCGGCCCTTCTACGCCGGCTGGGGCCTCACCGACGACCGCCACCCCCTGCCCTTCCCGCGCCGCGGCCGGAAGCTGACGCGCCCGCAGCTCTTCGCCGCCGCGATGATCCTGCACCCGATCTGGTACGACCCGGCGCGCGACGCGCTCTGCCGGTTCGAGGAGGCGATGGAGGGCCTCGCCGCCCGCACCCGCGCCTGGCGCGAGGACCGCGCGGGCTGGACGGCGACGCACATGCGGCTGTGGAAGCGTCCGCACCTGCAGAAATTCTTCGGCGGCACGACCCGCGTCACGTTCCGCGACACGCCCCGCGACGGGCATCCCACCATGTCCTGGGCGGGCCTCGCCGACCGCGAGGCGCAGGTGACCCGGGTCGAGGACGGCTTCCTGCGCTCCAGGGGCCTCGGCGCCGAACTGGTGCCGCCGCTGTCCCTGGTGCTGGACGATCTGGGCATCTACTACGACCCGACCCGCGAAAGCCGGCTGGAACGGCTGATCGCCGCCCGGGCCGAGCTGCGCCCCGATCAGCGCGAGAGGGCGGAGCGGCTGATCGACCGGCTGATCGCCCTGAAACTGTCGAAATACAACCTCGGCGGCGCCATGCCCGACCTGCCGAAGGGCCACCGCATCCTGGTGCCGGGCCAGGTCGAGGACGATGCCTCCATCCGGCTTGGTGCCGGCCGGATCGCCACCAACCTCGCGCTGCTGCAGGCGGTGCGCGGCCGGCATCCGCAGGCCGTGGTGCTCTACAAGCCGCATCCCGATGTCGAGGCGGGATTGCGAAAGGGTGCCGTGGATCCCGGCGCGCTGGAGGGGCTGGCCGATGCCGTCCTGCGCCGCGCCGATCCGGTGGCGCTGCTGGCCGAGGTGGACGAGGTCTGGACCATGACCTCGCTGATGGGGTTCGAGGCGCTGCTGCGCGGCTTGCCCGTGACCACCACCGGCACGCCGTTCTACGCGGGCTGGGGGCTCACGACCGACATGGGCGCGCGTCCGGCCCGCCGCCACGCCCGGCCCGATCTGGCCGGCCTCGTCCACGCCACGCTGATCGACTACCCGCGCTACCGCGACCCGGTCAGCGGCCTGCCCTGCACGGTCGAGATCATCGTCGACCGCCTCGCTGCCGGCACGGTCGCCCGCCCCGGCCCGTTCAACCGCGCGCTGTCGAAGCTTCAGGGGCTGATGGCCGGCCGCGCGCACCTCTGGCGCTAGGCCGCGGCCCTTCACTCATCCGGCCGCGGACAGGCCTGGCCGCCGCCCACCCGGTTCAGAACCGCATGAACGCGTCCGGATACTGCAGATGCGCCCGCGTCCCCGCCGTTCCGGGCGCGATCGGATAGAGCATCGTGTGCTCCTCCGGGAAGGGCGAGGTCAGGTTCTCCGCCGCCCCGTGGGTGAAGCCGAAGCGCTGGTAGAACCGCGTGTCCCCCAGCACGGTAATCGCCCGCGCTCCGGACCGCCGGGCGTGATCCAGGCCGTAGCGCACCAGATCGGACCCGATCCCGCGCCGCCGGTGCCGCGACTCGACCGCCAGCGGCGACAGGCAGATCCAGCCCTCGGGCCGGTAGTGCCGGGCGAACCCGATGTAGCCCACGACGCGGCCCTCCAGCACTGCCACCAGTTCGACCGTCATGTCGCCGGCATTGCGCAGGTCGTCGACCAGCCTCGCCTCGGCCGCCGTGGGAAAGGCGCCTTCCAGCACCTGCGACACGCGCACCCGGTCTTCCGGCAGGACGAACCTCAACAACATGCCACGCGGATCCCGCGGACCGCCGTCGACACCCGACGCCGCGGCTTCGGCCCGTCCATCGAGAGTAGCGCGCCGAATGGCGGGAACGAGGCCGGACCTTGGCCCGACCGGGCGCGCCGGCCGGACTGCGGCGCCTCTGCCCGCGATTTCGGCACGAGGCGCGATGCTTGCGGCGCCGCGGTCCGGCCGGGCGCCGCCCATGCATCCGCTCAGGGGCGGTAGATGCCGCAGAGCTTGTTGCCGTCGGGATCGAGGAAATAGCTCAGATGCACCTCGCCGCCGCGCCGGGGGCCGGGGGCTTCCTCGATGGACTTGCCGCCGTTGGCGACGGCCGCGTCGTGCAGCGCCACGACCTGTTCGGCCGAGCTGCAGCGGAACCCGATGGTGCCGCCGTTCGCGCCGGTCGCGGGCTTGCCGTTGATCGGCTCGCTGACGCCGAAGCGGTTGCCGTCATGGACCCAGAACAGCCGCCGGTCGCCCTTGGCGTTGGCATTCTCCACCGGCTCGCCCGCGCCGAGAACGCCCAGAACGGCGGAGTAGAAGGTGCGCGCCTTCTCGATGTCGGACGTGCCGACCATGACGTGGTTGAACATGCATTTCCTCCCTGTCGACCGCTCGATGCTGCGGCCCTGCGGGACAGGTATGACGCGCCCCGGGCGGAGGGTAAAGCGGATGGACAGGGGATCGCAGAAGGCGGAACGGGAAAGGGGCGCCCGGCAGGGGCGCCCCTTGGAATGTCGCGGATGCGGCTCGGGCTTCCGAAGGCCTGCTGCGCAGGCCTTCATCCGCCCGGTCGGTCCGTTCGCGAAGCGAACGAAGCTTACATCATGCCGCCCATGCCGCCCATGTCGGGCATGCCGCCGCCGCCGCCCTGGCCTTTCGGCTCGGGCTTGTCGGCGACCATCGCCTCGGTCGTGATCAGCAGACCGGCGATCGAGGAGGCGTCTTCCAGCGCGGTGCGGACGACCTTCGCGGGGTCGATCACGCCGAACTTGAACATGTCGCCGTATTCCTCGGTCTGGGCGTTGAAACCGAACTTGAGGTCGGTCGATTCGCGGACCTTGCCGGCCACGACCGAACCGTCCACGCCGGCGTTCTCGGCGATCTGACGGAGCGGCGCTTCCAGCGCGCGGCGCACGATGGCGATGCCGTTGTTCTGATCGGGGTTGGCGCCCGTCAGCTCTTCCAGCACCTTCGCGGCCTGGACCAGCGACACGCCGCCGCCGACCACGATGCCTTCCTGCACGGCCGCGCGGGTCGCGTTCAGGGCGTCATCGACGCGGTCCTTGCGCTCCTTCACTTCCACTTCGGTCATGCCGCCGACGCGGATGACGGCAACGCCGCCCGCCAGCTTCGCGACACGTTCCTGCAGCTTCTCGCGGTCGTAGTCGGAGGTGGTGTCCTCGATCTGCTTGTTGATCTGGGAAACCCGCGCCTCGATCTCGGCCTTGTCGCCGTGGCCGTCGACGATCGTCGTCTCGTCCTTCGTCAGCGTGACCTTCTTGGCCTGGCCAAGCATGTCGACGGTGACGTTCTCCAGCTTCATGCCCAGCTCTTCCGAGATCACCTGGCCGCCGGTCAGGATTGCGATGTCCTGCAGCATGGCCTTGCGGCGATCGCCGAAGCCCGGCGCCTTGACGGCCGCGATCTTCAGACCGCCGCGCAGCTTGTTGACGACCAGCGTGGCCAGAGCCTCGCCTTCCACGTCCTCGGCGATGATCAGCAGCGGCTTCTGCGACTGGATGACCGACTCGAGCAGCGGCACCATCGGCTGCAGCGACGAGAGTTTCTTCTCGTGCAGCAGGATCATGCAGTCTTCCAGCTCGGCGACCATCTTGTCGGGGTTGGTCACGAAGTACGGCGACAGGTAGCCACGGTCGAACTGCATGCCTTCGACGACTTCGACCTCGGTCTCCATCCCCTTGGCTTCCTCGACGGTGATGACACCCTCGTTGCCGACCTTCTGCATCGCGTCGGCGATCATGCGGCCGATGGAGGCCTCGCCGTTCGCGGAGATGGTGCCGACCTGGGCGACTTCGTCGCTGTCGGTCACGTCGCGAGCGGCCGACTTGATGGCCTCGACGACCTTCGAGGTGGCGAGGTCGATGCCGCGCTTCAGATCCATCGGGTTCATGCCGGCGGCGACTGCCTTCATGCCTTCCTTGACGATGGCCTGGGCCAGCACGGTGGCGGTGGTGGTGCCGTCACCCGCTTCGTCGTTGGTGCGGGAAGCGACTTCCTTCACCATCTGGGCGCCCATGTTCTCGAACTTGTCTTCCAGTTCGATTTCCTTGGCGACCGAGACGCCGTCCTTCGTGATGCGCGGTGCGCCGAAGGACTTGTCCAGAACCACGTTGCGGCCTTTCGGGCCCAGCGTCACCTTCACGGCGTCGGCGAGGATGTTGACACCCTTCAGCATGCGGTTGCGTGCGTCGGTGTCGAACTTGACTTCTTTTGCCATGCTCTTCTCCTGAATTACGATGTGTTGTCAGACGATCCTGAGATCGGGCCGGCGCAGTCAGGCCGCGGCGGCCTGCGCCTTGCTGTCGATGATCCCGAGGATGTCGCTTTCCTTCATGATCAGCAGCTCTTCGCCGTCGATCGTGACTTCGGTGCCCGACCACTTGCCGAACAGGATGCGGTCGCCGGCCTTCACGGCCATCTCGATCAGCTCGCCGCTGTCCTTGCGGGCGCCTTCGCCGCAGGCGACGACTTCGCCTTCCGCAGGTTTCTCTTTCGCGCTGTCGGGGATGATCAGGCCGCCCTTGGTCTTCTCTTCGCTTTCGACGCGACGGACCAGAACGCGGTCGTGCAGAGGTTTGAATGCCATGTCCGAGTCTCCTTGGCTCGAAGTTATCCCTTGTGGCCCGGACGAACGTTGCGCCGGGGCCGTTGTCACTCGCACCGGTCGAGTGCTAACGGCGCCTAGTTAGGGAGCGCCGGAAAGGCTGTCAAGCAGCCCCGCGCGATTTTCGGCGCACCTCCACGGGGACGGCGGGCGGCCTGCACGGGCCCGGACATCCGGGTGTGACAGGGGCCGGCGCCAGGGAAACAAGGGGATGTCCCCGCACCGCGGTGTCCCGGCGATTTTGCGCCAGACGCCCCCGCCGATCGCGGAGCCACCGGGAACCATTGCCCGTGCTGCGCGATATCCCCGACAGAGGCGGCGATCCGCCGCTCGGGGGAGACACATCCGATGGCCGAACAATCCGACATCTGGACGATCGAAGAACTGCTCTGGACCGGCGGCACAGACGCCTTCCGCGCCCGCATGGCGCCCACCTGCTTGATGGCCTTTCCGGGCCTCGGGACGCTGCAGGGCGAGGAGATCCTCGACAGCCTGAAGGACGCGCCGCGCTGGCAGCACGTGCGGATGGACGCCCGCCACCTGGCCGAGACGGATGGGCTGGCGGTGCTCAGCTACCGCGCGACGGCCATCCGCGAGGGCGATCAGGCCTACCACGCGCTGTGCATGTCGACGTGGAAGAACACCACCGGCGGCTGGCGTCTGGTGCAGCACCAGCAATCCGACCTGAACGGCGACGCGCTGGCCGCCTGACCGGCCCGGGATCCTGCGAGACGCCGGGCGCGCCATGTCCTGCCGGACAATCGGCGGGGTGGCACAGCGCGCGTCTGGCCATGCCTCCGGAGGAGCGGGCATCCTGCGCACGTCTTCCCTGCGCCGCTCGGCGGCCGCTGATCTCGTGCACCTGCATCGGCACCCTGTCCTGCGCCAGTCCGGCCCGCACCCATCGTTCCCGCGCGCACCTCTCCCGAGTGAATCCACTCCGCCGATACCGTGCCATTGAATGAGCGCCTGCCATCCTGCGCCAGGCTGTTCCGCGTCCGCCTCTCCCGAGCCCGCCTACCCCGCGCTCCTCCGTCCTGCGCCGGATCGACCCGCGCCCGTGGCGCCCGCCTCCTGCGGCTCCGCAGGCGGAAGGTCCTCCTCCGGCAGCGCCCCGTCCCAGTCGGCCAGCCCTTTCCGGCCGGCCTTCGTCAGGTCGTAGACCCCCGTCTCGACCCTGGTGAACCAGCCGTAGTGATCGTCGGCCATGATCCGGGTGGCCGCCGCCACGCCGGTCGCCTTCGCCACGTCGCGCCCGCGGCTGGCCCCCGCCCCGGCGAGGAAGAGCGCGCAGCGCAGCGCCTCCTGCCGGTAGCTGGTGACGATGCCGTGCCGGGTGGCGCCGCCGTCGTTGGGATCGCCCCGGCGCCGCGCCCATTCCGTCAGCAGCCGCGCCTTCCGCTTCGGTGCCTTGCGCGGCACGAAGGGGCCCGGATCGCAGAGCACCGACACCGCGCCGCCCTGCCCCACCTCGATCAGCCCCAGCCCCAGCCGTCGGCAGAGCGCCACCTCGGGCCGCGGCCCGCGCCGCCGCCGCGCCGGGGCGGGCACGGCGAGATAGACCTGATCCGACACCGCCTGCCGCGCGATGCCCTGATGCACCAGCGACAGGGTGAAGCCGGTCTTCAGCTCGATCAGAACCGGATCGTCCGGCGCGTCCGGATGCAGGGCCATGACATCGGCCGCGCCGACCTCTCCCTTCACCTCGAACCCGCGCGCCCGAAGCCAGGCCTTCACCGGCCCGTAGAGCGCGCTTTCCCGTGTCTTCGCCATTCCTGCCACACGCCCCACCGTTCCTGCCCCTGCCGGCCTTCTGCCCGCAGGATCCCGCGGCCCGCTCGCCGGGACGGCTGCCCGGCCCAAGACCCGGGACCGCCGACCTGCCGGGCCGCCCGCGCGTGCCGGTTCCACCCGGCCCCGACTCCGGCGCGCCGGCCTGGAACTACCCGGCCGCGCGCCGACCTGCCGCGCCGGCCGTGCTTGCTGTCCCCGGTCGCCGGCCTATGTAACCGCGCCGGGCCGTCGTGGCCAACCGCTCTCCCCCCGCCCGGACAGGTCCCTTCGATGCTGCCGCTCGCCATCACCGTCGCCATCGTCTCCGCCGCGCTGATCGCGGGCGCCGTCTGGGGCCTGTGGGGGCGGCTGTCCGCGCCGCTGGAGGGGTTCCTCGTCGCGATGGCGGGCGGCGCGCTGATCGTCTCGGTCATGATCGAGCTGATCCGCCCCGCCTCGGACCACCTCGCGTTCGTCTGGCTGGCGCTCGCCACCGGCGCGGGGGCGCTGTCGTTCACCTGGGCGGACCGGACCCTGAACCGGAAGACCCGGGACAGCAAGGGCACCGGCCTGCTGCTGGCCATCACCTTCGACGGCATCCCCGAGAACCTGGCGCTCGGCGTCGCGCTGATCGGGGCCGGGCCGACGGAGGTCGCGGCGCTGGCGGGTTCGATCCTGCTGTCGAACCTGCCCGAGGCCGCCGGCGGCGCGAAGGGCATGCGCGACGACGGCATGTCGCGCGGCCGCGTCCTGACGCTCTGGTCGCTGACCGCCGCCCTGCTGGCCGCCGCGGCGGTGATCGGCAACCTCGCGCTGGACGCCGCGGGCGAGGCGACGCTGGCCGCGATCCGCTGCTTTGCCGCCGGTGCCGTGACCGCCTCGCTGGCGACCGAGGTCTTCCCCAAGGCCTTCGCCGAGGACAGGTTCGGCACCGGCATCGCCGTCACGCTCGGCCTTCTGACGGCTTTCGGACTGTCGCTGCTGTCGGGCGGGTGACAAGCGCCGCGCGGGCCACTATAGACCGCCGCGACAACGCTTTTCGACCCGAAGGACATCCCATGACGATCAAGGTTTTCGGCCACAAGTCCCCCGACACCGACTCCACCGGCTCCCCCATCATCTGGGCCTGGTATCTGAGCGAGGTGCGCGGCACCCCGGCCGAGGCGAAACTGCTGGGCGAGCCCAACACCGAAGCCGCCTTCGTGCTGAAGAAATGGGGCGTGGACAAGCCCGAGATCATTTCTGACGTGGCCGAGGGCGACAGGGTCTGCATCGTCGACACCAACAACCCGGCCGAACTGCCCGCCTCGATCAACAAGGCCGAGATCGTGCAGATCATCGACCACCACAAGCTGACCGGCGGGCTGGAAACGGCCGCGCCCATCGACATCACCATCAAGCCGCTGGCCTGCACGGCGACCATCATGCACAACCTGATGGGTCCGAACGACGGCAGGATGACCGACCCGATCAAGGGGCTGATGCTGTCCTGCATCCTCAGCGACACGCTGGAATTCCGCTCCCCCACCACGACGCAGCAGGACCGCGACCTGGCCGAGAAGCTGGCGAAGGAACTGGGCGTGGACATCTCCGACTACGCGGCCGAGCTGTTCGAGGCGAAATCCGACGTCGGCGCCTTCTCGGACGCCGAGCTGCTGCGGATGGACAGCAAGGAATATTCGGTCGGCGGCAAGGAATTCCGCGTCTCGGTGCTGGAGACGACCGCGCCGAAGCTGATCCTCGACCGGAAGGAATCGCTGATGGCCTCGATGCAGGACGTGGCGAAGGAGGACGGCGCCGATCAGGTGCTGCTGTTCGTCGTGGACATCCTGAACGAGGAAGCCACCCTGCTGGTGCCGAACGGTCTGGTGAAGACCGTGGCCGAGAAGAGCTTCGGCGCCACGGTCACCGGCGACACGGTCGTCCTGCCGGGCGTCATGTCGCGCAAGAAGCAGATCATCCCAAACCTCAAGGTCTGATCGCCCCTCTCTGCCGTCAGCCCCCGCGCCCGGCCCCGGCGCGGGGGCTTTCGCTTGCGCGGCCCCCGGTCCCGGCTACTCCGCGCGCCGTTCGACCCGCGCCGAGCCGCCTGCGCCGATCGGGTGAATCCGCGCCCTGTCCCTGAGCCTCCAGTCCCGAAACATGTGTGGTGACGCGACCGAAGCCGCCACCCGCGTGCCGGCGCAGCGGTAGAACCCGCAACCCGGCGTCGTTGCACCGAATCCGCGAGGACCATCGCGCCCTCCCCCCTCGTCGCCGCCATCCGCAGCAACAGCCGACCGGCGCACCCGTGACGCCATCGGCACAAACCCGCACGTCCGCAAATCGCCCGTTGAATACATACCGACCGGTCGGTATCTTGAGTTCGAACAGGAGACCCACATGCCGCGCAGACCCGTCGCCCGCGAGAAACTGCTGACCGCCGCCATCGACACGGTGCGGCGCAAGGGGTTCGCCGCCACATCCGTCGACGAACTCTGCGCCGAGGCCGGGGTGACCAAGGGCGCCTTCTTCCACCATTTCCCCAGCAAGGACGCGCTCGGCGTCGCCGCGGCCGAACACTGGAACGCCACCACCGGCGCCTTCTTCGCGGCCGCCGACTATCATCGCGAAGCCGACCCGCTGGATCGCCTGCTGGCCTATCTGCGGTTCCGCCGCGATCTGATGGACGGGCCGCTGCCGGGCTTCACCTGCTACCTCGGCACCTCGGTGCAGGAGGCGTTCGACACCTCGCCAGCCATCCGCGACGCCTGCGGCGCGGCCATCGCGGATCACGCCGCCACCCTCGTGCCGGACATCGAGGCCGCCATCGCCGCCCATCCCCCGCGCCGTCCAGTCGATCCGATGCAGCTGGCGCTGCACACTCAGGCGGTGATCCAGGGCGGCTTCATCCTTGCCAAGGCGATGAACGACCCGGCCGCCGCCCGCGCCTCGGTCGATCACCTGATCGACCACATCGATCTGCTTTTCACCCCCGACGACCGAGCAACCTCAGATGGAGGATGAACCATGCTCTCTCTCACTCCCACGATCTGGATGGATCACAACGCCGAAGAGGTGACCGCCTTCTGGTGCGGCATCGTCCCCGACAGCCACGTGGACAACGTCGTCCGCTCGCCTTCTGACAACCCGGCGATGAAGGAGGGCGCCGTGCTGGTGGTCGAGTTCACCCTGGCGGGCCGGAAGTGGACGGCGCTGAACGGCGGGCCGGACTTCCCGCCGACGGAATACCTGTCGCTGTCGATCACCGCGAAGGACCAGGCAGAGGTCGATCACTACCACGCCGCGCTGACCGACGGCGGCGGGACCGACGCCCCCTGCGGCTGGCTGAAGGACCGCTACGGCCATTCCTGGCAGGTCGTGCCGCAGCGGCTCTACGAGCTGATGTCCGATCCCGACCCGGACCGCGCCCGCCGTGCGACCGAGGCGATGCTGAAGCAGCACGGCAAGCTCGACATCGCCGCCATCGAGGCCGCCGCCGCCTGAGCACCCGGCCCGGACCGGGGCGAAGACTTTTCGTCGAAAAGTCTTCACAAAAGTTTTCGCGGAAAACTTTTCCCCCTCCGCCCGACGCGACGCACTGGCCCCTGCCCTCCTTCCAGGCCATCAAGGCACCGCACGCTTGGAAGGAGCCCGCATGACCCAGCTGATCGCCCGCCTCGCCGAGATCGAGGACCGCTACGACGCGCTCTTCGTCGACCTCTGGGGCTGCGTCCACGACGGCGTGAAGGCCCTGCCCGAGGCCGTCGCGGCGCTTCGGGCCTATCGGGCGAAGGGCGGCGCGGTGGTGCTGGTCACCAATTCCCCCCGCGCCCGCGCCGGGGTCGAGAAGCAGCTGGTCGTCTTCGGCGTGCCGACCGACGCCTGGGATACCATCGCCACCTCCGGCGACAGCGCCCGGTCCGCGATGTTCCAAGGCGCCGTCGGCCGCCGCGTCCGGTTCATCGGCGAGCCCCGCGACACCGCCTTCTTCGAACCCCTGAAGGTGCTGGACAACCCGCTGACCATCGAGACGTCCGACCTTGCCGAGGCCGAGGGCATCGTCTGCACCGGCCCCTTCGATCCCTTCGCCGACCCGAACGTCATGCGCCCCGAATTCGAGGTGGCCATCGCGCGCGGGCTCAAATTCCTCTGCGCCAATCCCGACATCGTGGTCGACCGTGGCACCTCGCGCGAATGGTGCGCCGGCGCGCTGGCGGCGCTCTATACCGAGATGGGGGGCGAAAGCCTCTACTTCGGCAAGCCGCACCCGCCGATCTACGACCTCGCCCGCCTGCGGTTGAAGTCGCTGGGCCGCGACGTGCCGCCGGAGGGCATCCTCTGCATCGGCGACGGAATCGGCACCGACATCCGCGGCGCCATGGGCGAGGGATACGATTCGCTCTTCATCACCGGCGGGCTGGCGGCCGAGGAGACGCGGACCACCGACCAGCCCGACCCCGCCGCGCTGGACACCTGGCTGGCCGGGCAGGTCGTGCAGCCGACCTTTGCCATCGGCAAGCTGCGCTGACGCGGGTGCCCCTGCGACAGGGGTTGATTTTCCGCGCCGCAGCAGTAATTAAGTTGCTCACGAGGCGCCCGTCGCGCCCGATTGTTACCCTGCGAGGATTCCCGTGATGCTGGACAACTTCCCCCGCGGCACGATCTGCATCGAGGATATCGAGATGGGGATGATCCGCCATCTGCGAAAGCAGGTGACGGACCGCGACATCGAGATGTTCGCCGAGGTCTCGACCGACCGGAATCCGGTGCATCTGGACGACGCCTACGCGCAGGACACGATCTTCGAGGGGCGGATCGCCCACGGGATGCTGACCGCCGGCCTGATCTCTGCCGTCATCGGCGAACAGCTTCCCGGTCACGGCACGGTCTACATGGGCCAGACGCTGAAGTTCCTGGCCCCCGTGCGCCCCGGCGACACGGTGCTGGCCGAGGTCGAGGTGACCGGCATCGACCACGGCAAGCGCCGGGTGCAGCTGGATTGCCGCTGCCTCGTGGACGGAAAGAAGGTGCTGATCGGCGAGGCGACCGTGCTGGCGCCGTCGCGCAAGTTCGACTGAGCGGCGCGCCGTCCCGGTCCCGGCCCTCGCCGCCGCCCGGCCCGACCCGTCTTGCACCCCCGGCGGCGCGGGGCTAACCCTGCGCCCATGCGGATCGTGCGCGACTACAGCTTCACCACCCCCGAGGATCGCGGCGCCAGCGCGGCCATCGGCAATTTCGACGGCGTGCACCTCGGCCACCAGGCGGTGATCGACCTGGCGCGCAAGGCGGCGGCCGGCACCGGCGCGCCGCTCGGCGTCGTGACGTTCGAGCCGCACCCGCGCCAGCTTTTCGCGCCCGACGCCCCGCCCTTCCGCCTGACCGGCCCCGCCGCCCGCGCGCACCGGCTGGAGAAGCTGGGCGTCGACATCCTGGCGGAGCTGAACTTCAACCCCGCCCTCGCCTCGCTTTCCCCCCGCGATTTCGCCGGGAAGGTGCTGGTGGACGGCCTCGGCCTGACCCATGTCGTCGTCGGCAGCGATTTCCACTTCGGCAAGGCCCGCGCCGGAGACACCGAGGCGCTGAAGGCTTTCGGCGCGGAGCTGGGCTTCGGCGTCACCGTGGCCGAACTGCTGGAGGGCGACGGCACCCGCATCTCCTCCACCGCCATCCGCGAGGCGCTGACCGAGGGCCGCACCCGCGACGCCGCCGCCATGCTGGGCCACTGGCACCGGATCGAGGGGCCGGTGGTCAAGGGCGACCAGCGCGGCCGAGATCTGGGCTATCCGACCGCGAACATGGGGCTCGCGGACCTGCACCGCCCGAAGTTCGGCGTCTACGCGGTGTTCGTCGACGTGCTGACCGGGCCGCATCGCGGCCGCTATCACGGCGTCACCTCGCTGGGCATCCGCCCGATGTTCGAGACCGAGGAGCCGGGGCTGGAGACCTTCCTCTTCGACTTCCGCGGAGACCTTTACGGGGCCGAGCTGTCGGTGGCGCTGGTCGAATACCTGCGGCCCGAGGAGAGGTTCGACGGGCTCGACCCGCTCATCGCCCAGATGAACCGCGACAGCGACCGCGCGCGCGCGATCCTGGCGGCCGAGCCGCAGCCGGCATGACCGACGACCCGATCGACCGCACCGGCCTGCGCCCCCGCTACTGGGAAACGGTGCCGCTGGAGAAGATGACGCGCCACGAATGGGAGGCGCTCTGCGACGGCTGCGGCAAGTGCTGCCTGAACAAGCTGGAGGACGAGGAGACGGGCGAGGTCGCCCTGACCCGCGTCGCCTGCCGCCTGTTCGACGACACCACCTGCCGCTGCGCGCAATACCCGATCCGCCACCAGTTCGTGCCGGAATGCATCACGCTGAAACCCGGCGACATCGAGCGGCACATGTACTGGCTGCCCGTCACCTGCGCCTACAAGCTGCTGCACGAGGGGCGGCCGCTTTTCGACTGGCACCCGCTGATCTCGGGCACGCCGGACACGGTCCACGAGGCGGGCGTGTCGATGCAGCACCGCACGGTGGCCGAGTTCGAGGTCGACGAGGACGACTGGGAGGACCACATCATCGAGGAGCCCACCTGATGCAGTTCCGATCCGACAACACCGGCCCCGCCCATCCGAAGGTGATGGAGGCGGTGATGGTCGCCAATGCCGGGTTCTCCCCCGCCTACGGGGCGGACAAGCTGATGGACGAGGTCCGTGCGAAGGTCCGTGACGTCTTCGAGGCGCCGGAGGCGGCGGTCTGTCTGGTGGCGACGGGAACTGCGGCCAACGTGCTGGCGCTGTCCACGATGTGCCAGCCGTTCCAGACGATATTCTGCACGCCCGACGCGCATATCCACGAGGACGAATGCAATGCGCCCGAGTTCTACACCGGCGGCGCGAAGCTGACGATCGTGGGGGCGTCGGACAAGCTGACCCCCGAGACCCTGCGTGCCGCCATCGCGGGCGAGGAGACGCGCGGCGTCCACGGCCCGCAGCGCGGCCCGGTGGCGCTGACCCAGGCGACAGAGAAGGGACGCGTCTATTCGGTGGACGAGGTGGCGGCGCTCTGCGCGGTGGCGAAGGACTTCGGCCTTCCGGTCTACATGGACGGCGCGCGCTTCGCGAACGCGCTGGTGGCGACGAACGCCTCGGCCGCCGACATGACCTGGCGGGCCGGGGTCGACGCGGTGTCCCTGGGCGGGACGAAGAACGGCTGCCTCGGGGTCGAGGCGGTGGTCTTCTTCGACCCGTCGAAGGCCTGGGAATTCGAGCTGCGGCGGAAACGCGGGGCGCATCTCTTCTCCAAGCACCGTTATCTGTCTGCGCAGATGGCGGCGTATCTCGAGGATGGTCTCTGGCTCGACATGGCCCGCGCCGCGAACGAGAAGGTGCGGGTGCTGGCCGACGGCCTGCGCGGGGTGCCGGGGGTGGAGTTCCTGCACGAGCCGGAGGCCAACGCGCTCTTCGTCACCATGCCGCAGGCGATGCACCGCCGCTGTTTCGAGGCGGGGGCGTATTACAACATGTGGGGCGTCTCGCCCGACACGCTGACGGATGACGGCCCGCCGGCCCTGGCGCGGCTGATCTGCGACTGGTCGCTGGACGTGGCCGAGATCGAGCGGTTCGTGGAGGTCGTGCGGAGGTAGGCGGGGTGGTGGGCAGAATGCCCACCCTACGAAACCCTTCGCACCACATCGCAGGCCGGGCTTCAGCCCGGCATCCACATCCGGCACCAAAACCGGAGGCGGGCTGAAGCCCGCCCTACGCCTCGCCCTGCCGGCCCCGCGCCGCCACCCCGTCGAGGAACGCCCGCACCTCCGCCGCCACCGCCGCCGGATGCGTGATCGGCGCCATGTGCGCCGCCCCGGGGATCACCGCGCGGCGGACATCCGGCAGACGCCGTTCCAGCCCGGCCTGGATCAGGGCGATCTTCGCAGGGCTCTCCGCCCCGTCCAGCAGCAGCACCGGCAGCGCCAGCCGCTCCAGCTTCCGCTCCACCAGCATGCCGCCGGGATCGCCCGTGTTGGTCACGCGCACCGCCTCGATCAGCGGCATCCGGCGGGCCAGCGCCTCCTGCTGCTCCGGCGTCATCGCGTCGAAATCGCGGCCGTCGCCCCAGGAGCCGTGGAACACCCGCGCCGCCGCCATCAGATCGCCCGCCAGGGTCGCCTCGCGCAGGGCGCGGTCGGTGGGCGATTCCTCGTCCTTCAGTCCCGGATTGTCGGCCAGCGCAACCGAGAAGAAGACCGGCTCGATCAGCACCAGCGAGCGCACCCGCTCGGGATGTTCGACCGCCAGCCGCAGCGCCACGGTGGCACCGAAGCTGTGGCCCATCAGATGCACCGGCGCACCGTCCGGAACGTCGAGACGCAGAAGATCCATCGCCTGCGCCAGCGCCACGTCCTGATAGCGCGTCACCCCGTCCCAGTCGGCGCTCTTCCCGTGGCCCGGCAGGTCGCAGGCCAGCATCGACAGCCGGTCGCCCAGTTCCGCCGCCAGCCCCTTCCACGCCCCGGCATGCGCCAGCGAGCAGTGGATCATCAGGGCAGGGTCTTCCCCCTGCCCCATCACCCGCCAGTGCGTGTGGATGCCGCCGCGCAGGCCCTCGGGCATCAGAGCTTTCCGGCCAGATGCGCGTCGAGATCGTCCAGCCGGTCCTGACCCCAGAAGCACTGACCGCTGTCGACGATGTAGAAGGGAGAGCCGAAGACGCCGCGCTGGATCGCCTCCTCGGTGTTGGCCTCGTAGGCCTCGGCACCCGCCAGCAGGCCGCTGTCGGCGAGGCCCGCGTCGAACCCTGCCTCGGTCAGCGCGCCGTGGATCACCTCGTCCTGCGCGATGTCCTTCTCGTCCGCCCAGCAGGCCCGCAGGATCGCCTGCACCAGCGCGCCGACATCGCCGCCGCCGGCCTTCTGCGCGGCGATGACGGCATAGGACGAAGGCGCCGGATTGGTCGGGAAATGCGCCGGCCGGATGTTGAGCGGCAGACCGGTCTTCACCTTCGCCCGCGCCAGTTCCTGCAGGCGGTAGGCCTTCCGCGCCTCGGGCCGTTCGTTCAGGGGCAGCCCGCCGGTCGCCCGGAAGACGCGGCCCAGATCGACGGGCTTGTAGGTCACGCTCGCGCCGTGCCGCGCCGCCATCTCCTCCAGCCGGCCGCCCGCCAGATAGGCCCAGGGCGAGACGGTCGTGAAGTAATAGTCGATATGCGCCATGACGCGGCCTCCTCTCGCCCCCCCTCGATGTTTGCAATGGGTGCCCCGGGTGCTAAGCGGTGTCAACGTCACGATTCCGTCACTCCGGAGAGGCTCTGGCCCATGCCCACCATCGTCGAACCCAAGCTGATCGCCGGGAATTCCAACACGCCGCTCGCCACCGCCATCGCCCGGCGGATGTCGATGCACCGGGGGATGAACGTCGATCTGGTGGACGCGCGGGTGGAACGGTTCAACGACGGCGAGATCTTCGTCGAGGTGTTCGAGAACGTCCGCGGCGAGGACATGTTCATCATCCAGAGCACGTCGAATCCCGCCAACGACAACCTGATGGAGCTGCTGGTCATGGCCGACGCGCTGCGCCGGTCCTCGGCCCAGCGGGTGACGGCGGTGATTCCCTACTTCGGATATGCAAGGCAGGACCGCCGGACGAAGGCCCGCACCCCCATCACCGCAAAGCTGGTCGCCAACATGATGGTCGAGGCGGGCATCGCGCGGGTCCTGACGATGGACCTGCACGCGGCGCAGATCCAGGGCTTCTTCGACATCCCGGTGGACAACCTCTACGCCTCGCCGGTCTTCGCGCTGGACATCCGCACCCAGTTCCAGGACCGGATGAACGACATCATGATCGTCTCGCCCGATGTCGGCGGCGTGGCCCGCGCGCGGGAGCTGGCCAAGCGCATCAACGCGCCGCTCGCCATCGTCGACAAGCGGCGCGAGAAGCCGGGCGAGATCAGTGACATGACGGTCATCGGCGAGGTCGCGGGCAAGACCTGCATCATCGTGGACGACATCTGCGACACGGCCGGCACGCTGTGCAAGGCGGCCGACCTGCTGGTCGAGGAGGGCGCGACCGAGGTCCACGCCTACATCTCGCACGGCGTGATGTCCGGCCCCGCGGTGGAGCGGGTGACGAATTCGGTGATGAAGACGCTGGTCGTCACCGACAGCATCGCGGCCCCCGAGGCGGTGCGCAACGCGGCCAACATCCGCATCGTGCCGACCGCGCCGATGTTCGCCCAGGCGATCCTGAACATATGGAACGGCACCTCGGTCAGCTCGCTCTTCGAGACGGAGACGCTGGAGCCGATCTACGAGGGGTTCTTCAAGCACTGAGCCCGTGGTGGGGTGGAACCCCACCCTACGCCAAGGGCGGGCGCGGCGCTCGGTGGTGGGGTGGAACCCCACCCTACGCCAACGTCGAGATCACGACCCCGCAGGGTGGGGTTCCACCCCACCCGCGCCACCGGTGCAACCGCGAAGGACGGACCAACCGTCCCTGCCGCCTGGCGCACTTCCCCCGACAAACCCGCCGCTCAGTAAAGATCCCACTCGTCCGCGTGGCGCAGCTCGCCGATCGCCATCCAGCGGACGCGGGCGCGGGCGACGCGGGTGTCGCCCCAGGTGCGGAAGACCAGGTCGAACCCCTCCTCGCCCACCTTCTCGGCCGAGATGTCGGCGCGCAGGTTGGTGTCGTTGTCCATGTCCCACATCGACAGCGAACAATGCACGGCCGGCGGCGAGCGGAAGCTTTCCGAGAACTTCACCCGCCGACGCCGTTCGCGCGGACCGACCCCGGTCCACATCTGACCGCCATCCTCGAAATCCGAGAACAGGATGTTCTCGCCCTGATCGATGCCGATCCAGTGATTGCGTAGTCTCTTCATCGGCCTGTCGGTCCTGCTTCCACATCCGCATCTAGCGGCGGAATGGGTCCGAATTGTGGACGGGCCAGGGAAAGTCCCCGCCCGGAACGTGAACAGCGCCATCCCCCGTTCGCACCCGGTCCGCCCACCGTAGCCCGGCCAATGCCGACGCGCCATGACATACCACCGCATACCTGGCGTCACACGCAGGCCTCTTGCTCCGAATCCGGCATCGCCTGTAGCGTCGAGGCGATAACCGCACGGGAGAAGCGGAATCACGCTCCGCAGGGGGCAAGACGCGCGAAACGGCCTGCAGGTCGCGGGCCGCGCCAGGGAGGAAGACATGAAATACCAATTCGCGGCCATCGGGGCCGCCGCTTTCGTCGTTGCCGGCGCGACGGCAACTCCGGCGATGGATCTGACCTTCGGGACCTACGTGTCGCCGACGTCGACCACCTTCGCCAGCGGCTCGAAGCTGCTGCTGGAGCGGCTGGAGGAACAGACGAACGGCGAGATGACGTGGGAGGCCTTCACCGGCGGCGCCATGGGCGGCCCGAAGGAGCTTCTGGGCAACGCCGGGTCGGGCGTGCTGGACGCCTCGGGCGTGGTGGACATCTACGTGAAATCCTCGCTGCCGCATTCGTCGCTGATGTCGTCGATGCTGATCGTGGGCGAGGATCCCTTGGCCATGGCCGCGGCGATGACGGAATTCCAGCTGCTCAACTGCCCGGAATGCCTCGAGGATCACGAGAACAACAACGTCTTCGCCATGGGCTTTTCCGCCACCGGCACCTACCACCTGATCTGCAAGGACGAGGTCCACACCGCCGAACAGCTGGCCGGCAAGAAGGTCCGCGCCGTCGGCGGCATGGGCCGCGCGATCCAGGAGATGGGCGGCACCGCCGTGTCGATCACCACGGCCGAGATGTACGAGGCGATGCAGCGCGGCCAGATGGACTGCGCCACCGGCTCGGCGGCCTGGCTCGACACCTACAACCTGAAGGATTTCTCGAAGTCGATCGTCTCCGACAGCCTCGGCTCCTACTTCGGGATCATCGGCATGGCGATCAACCTCGACGTCTGGAACGAGTTCAGCGACGAGCACAAGCAGATCATGAAGGCCAACATGGCCCAGCTGACCGCCGACATCGGCTATGCCTACGAACCCGAGGGCGAGGTGGCGATCGAGAACCTGAAGGCCGCCGGCGGATCCGTGTACGAATTCGACCAGACGCTGAAGGACAAGGTCGCCGAGCTGCGGGCCGGCGAATACGACATCGCCATCCAGCAGGCGAAGGAGATGGGCTGGGAAGAAGGCGAGGAGCGGGTGATGAAGTTCCGCGAACTCGTCGAGAAGTGGCACGGCCTGATGGAGGAGATCGGCGACGACAAGGACGCCTATGTCGCCGCGCTCAACCGCGAGGTCTACGACAAGATCGACCTCTGACCCGATGCGGCGGGACGGGGGACTCGCGCCCCTGCCCTGCCCGGCGGTCCGCCCGGCGCGCGGCACCCCCCGCGCACCGGGCGGCCGAGTCGCAACCACCGGACAGAACTGGACAGACACGATGAACCGCGCAGCAATCCTGACCTCCGCCGCCGCTCTCGCCCTGACGCTCGCCCCCGCCGCGCAGGCGTTCGAGATGACCTACGGCTCCTACACCTCGCCGACGCAGACCAACAACCGCGAAGGCATCCTGCCGACCATCGAGCGGATCACCGAGGCGACGAACGGCGAACTGACCTTCGAGACCTTCACCGGCGGCGCCATGGGCGGGCCGAAGGAACTGCTGGGCAACGTGGGCTCGGGCATCCTCGACAGCGCCTCCGTGGTCGACATCTACGTAAAATCCTCGATCCCGGTCTCGGCGATGCTGTCGTCGATGATGCCGATCGGAGGCGATCCCAAGGTCATGGCCGGCGCGATGAACGAGATGCAGCTGCTGAACTGCCCCGAATGCGTGGCGGAGCGCGAGCGCAACAACGTCCTCGGCCTCAGCTTCTCGGCCATCGCCGCGATGCACATCATCTGCCGGGAGCCCAAGGCCAACCTCGCCGACTTCCAGGGCGTGAAGATCTCCGCCCCCTCGGGCCTCGGGCCCGGAATGCAGGCGATCGGCGCGACGCCGGTGTCGATCACCACGGCCGAGATGTACGAGGCGCTGAACCGCGGCCAGATCGACTGCGTCATCGGCTCGCCCGCCTGGCTCGACGCCTACAACCTCAAGGACTTCGCCCAGAGCGTCACCACCACGCCCGTCGGCGACTACTTCGGCGTGATGAACTGGGCGATCAACCTCGACGTCTGGAACGACCTCACGCCCGAGATGCAGGCCGCCTTCAAGGGCGAGATGGCCAAGGGCATCGGCGACATCCTCTGGGCCTATGTGGACGACAACGAGAAGGCCATGGCCGCCTTCGAGGAGAAGGGCGGCAGGATGCTGGACCACGACGAGGCCTTCCTCGCCGCGTGGAAGGAACAGCAGGACAACACCGTCGCCCTGACGGTCGAGAAGGGCCGCGCCGACGGCATCGAGAACGCGCAGGAGATCGTCGACACCTTCCTCGGCCTGGTCGCGAAGTGGGAGAAGATCGTGGCCGACGGCGAGGGGTCGAAAGAGCACTACATCGAAGCGCTGCAACGCGAGGTGTTCGACAGGATCTGACGCCGGAAAGCATCTGCGCCGCAGCATGTTACGGGCTGCGGCGCAGCGTGGTAGCGGCAACAAACCGCTTGCTTACCGACCGTTCAATTCATAGACTTTCCGGAAAAGAAGCCGCCTGAAGCGGCCTCGCCCGAACCCGGCGCAAGATCGGTCGAGGGCTCATCGACACACGTTCAAAGGGAGGAACCCAGATGAACATTCGCACTGCGACCTTTGCCGCGACAGCCGCGCTCGCAATGACAACGACCAGCGCCCTCGCACTGGAACTGACCTACGGCGCCTACACCTCGCCGACCCACACGACCAACGTCGCCGGCATCCAGCCGACCCAGAAGCGGATCACCGAACTCACGAACGGCGAGATCACCTTCGAGACCTTCGCCGGCGGCGCCATGGGCGGCCCGAAGGAACTGCTGGGCAACGTCGGCTCGGGCATCCTCGACAGTGCGTCCGTCGTCGACATCTACGTGAAATCCTCGCTGCCGATCTCGGCGATGATCTCGTCCATGCTGGCCATCGGCGAGGACCCCAAGGTCATGGCGGCCGCCATGAACGAATTCCAGCTGCTGAACTGCGAACGCTGCACCGAGGAGCGCGCCAACAACAACGTCATCGGCCTCAGCTGGTCGGCGACCGGCGCCTATCACGTGATGTGCAAGGATCCGATCAAGGGCCTTTCGGACCTGCAGGGCAAGAAGATCCGCGCCACCTCGGGCATCGGCATCGCGATGCAGGCCATCGGCGCGGCGCCCGTGTCGATCACCACGGCCGAGATGTACGAAGCCATGCAGCGCGGCCAGCTCGACTGCGCCGTCGGCGCCTCCGCCTGGCTCGACACCTACAACCTGAAGGACTTCACCAAGGGGATCTGGTCGAACGCCGTCGGCTCCTACTTCGGGACGATGAACTGGGCGATCAACCTCGACGTCTGGAACGACCTGAGCGAAGAGCAGCAGAAGGCGTTCAAGGACTCGATGGCGCACAACGTGGCCGAGATCATGTGGGCCTACGTCGAGGACAACGAGGAAGCCGAGAAGTGGCTGGCCGAGAACGGCGGCACGGTGGAAGAATCCGATCAGGCCTTCAAGGACGCCTGGAAGGAACAGGAAGCCAAGGCCGTCGAGATCGCCATCGAGGCGGGCAAGTCCGACGGCATCGAGGACGCCGAGGAAATCGTCAACACCTTCATGGGACTGGTCGAGAAGTGGACCGCCAGGATGGAAGAGATCGGCGACGACAAGGCGGCCTATGAACAGGCGCTGCAGGACGAGATCTTCTCGAAGATCTGATGTCATCCGGGGCCGGGTCCGCGCAGGCGCGGGTCCGGCCCGACTCCCTCCGACAAACGGAATACCGACATGATACGTGCGATCGAATCCGTCGCCGCCAGGATCACCGGCTTCATCGCCCTGCTGGGCGGCTGCCTCATCGTCGTGATGATGGTGCAGGTCTCGCTGGACGTCTTCCTGAAATACACAATCGCCAAGCCCATCCCCTCCACCCTGGAGCTGGTCTCGGCCTACTACATGGTCGCGCTCGTCTGGCTGCCGCTCGGCGCCGTGACCCGCGATCACGAACATCTCGAGGTGGAGCTCTTCACCCAGCACCTCTCCGAGCGCCCGCTGACATACTTCAAGCTCTTCGGCTGCACGGTGGGTGCGATCTACGCCGGCTTCATGTGCTGGGAAGGGCTGCAGGAGGCCATTCACAAGACCCACATCGGCGAGGTCTGGGAAACCGCGACCTTCGACATCCCGGTCTGGGCGGCCCGCTGGTTCTACCCGATCGGCACCTTCTTCGCCTCGCTCTACCTGACGATCTACGCGCTCGACAACCTCGCGTTCCTCGTGAAGGGCGAACGGCTGGTGCCCGACCGCAGCATCGGTTCGGCGATCGACAACGCAATCGCGGATGCCGAACGCGCCACGGGTCACGCGACGCACAAGGACGACGGCAATATCGGCGTCGGCAGGGGCGGCGGCTCGGCGGACTGACCAGGTAACGGAAACAGGTCTCCGGACTGACGCCGCCACCCCGCGGCGCGCCGGAGGGGACAGGAAAACAGAACAATGGACTCTCTCACTATCGGCTTCATGGGCGTCGGCGCCATCATGGTGCTGCTGGCGGCGCGCGTGCCGATCGCCTTCGCGCTCGGCTCGGTCTCGCTGGTCGGCATCATGATCGTGCGGAACGAACGGGCGGCCTTCGCCATGCTGGGCTCGCTCCCGCATGAATTCTCCTCCTCCTGGGAGCTGTCGGCGATCCCGATGTTCCTGCTGATGGGCACGATCGCCTACAAGACCGGCCTCACATCCTCGCTCTACGCGGCGGCGCGGGTCTGGTTGAACTCTCTGCCGGGCGGCCTTGCGGTGGCGACGAACTTCACCGCGGCGGGTTTCGCGGCGGCGTCGGGCTCGTCGGTCGCCACCTCGGCCGCGGTCGGCCGCCTCGCCATCCCCGAGATGCTGCGCTACGGGTACGACAAGTCGCTGGCCACCGGTACCGTGGCGGCGTCGGGCACCCTGGGCGCGCTGATCCCGCCGTCCATCGCCTTCGTGATCTACGGCTTCTTCACCGAGCAGTCGGTGGGCCGCCTGCTGATCGCCGGCATCGTGCCGGGCCTGATGACCGCCGGCGCCTACACGATCATGATCGTCGGCCGCTGCTGGGTCTGGCCGCATCTGGCTCCGAAGGTGAAGATGGAAGTGACCTGGGGCATGCGGATGCGCGCCATCCGGGACGTCTGGCCGCTGCCCCTGCTGGTGCTGGGCGTCGTCGGCTCGATCTACGGCGGCGTCGCCACCCCGACCGAGGCCGGTGCGCTCGGCGCGCTCTTCGCGCTGATCATCGGCTTCGCGCAGGGCCGGGCGAACTTCGAGGTGGTCAAGGAATCGGTGATGGACGCGCTGCGGACCACATCGTCGCTCTTCTTCCTGGCCATCGGCGCGGTGCTGCTGACCCGCTTCCTGGCGCTGGCCGGCGTGCCGACCTACATCGCCAACGTCGTCTCCGACATGAACCTGAACGAGCTGCAGCTGGTGATCGCGCTGGCGATCATCTACCTGATCCTCGGCATGTTCCTCGATCCGCTGGGCGTGATGCTGCTGACCCTGCCGGTCTTCCTGCCGGCCTTCGAGGCGCTGAACGTCAACCTGATCTGGATCGGCGTGATCGTGGTGAAGATGATCGAGGTGGGGCTGCTGACGCCGCCCGTGGGCCTCAACGTCTACATCGTGAAGAACGTGGTGGGGGACGCGGTGCCGCTGTCCACGATCTTCAAGGGCGTCGGCTGGTTCCTCGTCTGCGAATTCTTCATCATGTGGGCGCTGATCTGGTACCCCGAGCTCTCGCTCTACCTGCCGAACCTGATGATGGGCGAATAACCCCGCCCCTCATCGGTACGACCCCGAAAGCCCCGGCCCCCGCGCCGGGGCTTTCCCGTTCCGGGCACCGCGTTCCCACCGGGCCGGCCTCCCCTGCTTCCTCTGGCTCCAGATATCCTCGGGGGGCTGCCGTCGGGCAGCGGGGGGCAGACAGCCCCCCTCCCCGGCCGCCGCATGCGCGGCGGCAACGGAAAAGGCCCCGGCGTCTCCGCCGGGGCCTTCCTGTCTCGTCCACCGCCCTCTCAGAGGTTCGGCTGTTTCGGATCCAGACCGATATGCGTGCCGAGCGCCACCATGTCCGCCAGCAGCTTCGCCGCGTCGTCCACCGGCCCGGGCTGGTTCTGGAACTCCGCCGCCTTCTGCCGCGCCGCATGGGCCTCGCCGACCCATTCGTCCAGCACGTCCTGGGTCATCTCGCCCCGCGGCAGCGCGCGTTCGGCCAGGACCGACACGCCCTCTGCGTTGATCTCGGCAAAGCCGCCCGACACCGCGTATTCCTGCGCGCCGTCCGGCCCTTCGACCTTCAGCACGCCGGGGCGCAGCGTGGTGATCGTGGGCGCGTGGCCCGCCATCACCGTCAGGTCGCCGTCGGCGCCCGGGATCGACACAGCCTCGGCCTTGCCCGAAACCAGACGGCGTTCGGGCGAGACGAGGTCGAATTGCATGGTCTCGGCCATGATGCCTCCTTATGCCGCTTCCGACGCGAGCCGCTCGGCCTTGGCTTTCACTTCCTCGATGCCGCCGACCATGTAGAAGGCCGCCTCCGGCAGGTGGTCGTATTCGCCGGCAACCACGGCCTTGAAGGACGCGATCGTGTCCTCCAGCGGCACCTGGACGCCGTCCGAGCCGGTGAAGACCTTCGCCACGTCGAACGGCTGGCTGAGGAAACGCTGGATCTTCCGGGCGCGGGCCACGGTCAGCTTGTCCTCTTCGCTCAGCTCGTCCATCCCGAGGATCGCGATGATGTCCTGCAGCGACTTGTAGCGCTGAAGGATCCCCTGCACGTCACGGGCGACGAGGTAATGCTCCTCGCCGATCACCTGCGGGTCCATCAGACGCGAGGTGGAATCGAGCGGGTCCACGGCCGGGTAGATCCCGAGCTCCGAGATCGCGCGGTTGAGAACCGTCGTCGCATCGAGGTGCGCGAAGGTCGTGGCCGGCGCCGGGTCGGTGAGGTCGTCCGCGGGCACGTAGACGGCCTGGATCGAGGTGATCGAACCGTTCCGGGTCGAGGTGATCCGCTCCTGCATCGCGCCCATGTCGGTCGCCAGCGTCGGCTGATAGCCCACGGCGGACGGGATCCGGCCCAGCAGTGCGGACATTTCCGAACCGGCCTGGGTGAAGCGGAAGATGTTGTCGACGAAGAACAGAACGTCCGTCCCGGTCGCGTCGCGGAACTGCTCGGCCAGGGTCAGGCCGGTCAGCGCGATACGGGCACGTGCCCCCGGCGGTTCGTTCATCTGGCCGTAGACCAGCGCGATCTTCGAATCCGGCAGGTTGTCCGGGGTCAGAACGCCCGACTCGATCATCTCGTGATAGAGGTCGTTGCCTTCGCGGGTCCGCTCGCCCACGCCGGCGAACACCGACAGGCCCGAGTGCACCTTGGCGATGTTGTTGATCAGCTCCTGGATCAGAACCGTCTTGCCCACGCCGGCACCGCCGAAGAGGCCGATCTTCCCGCCCTTCGCGTAGGGCGCCAGCAGGTCGATGACCTTGATGCCGGTGACGAGGACTTCCGCCTCGGTCGACTGGTCCGAGAAATCGGGCGCCGGCGCGTGGATCGGGCGACGCTCTTCCGCCTCGACGGGGCCCTTCTCGTCCACGGGCTCGCCCACGACGTTCAGGATGCGGCCCAGGGTCGCCGTGCCGACCGGCACCATGATCGGGCCGTCGGTGTCGATCACCTCCTGACCGCGGACCAGACCTTCGGTCGCGTCCATGGCGATGGTGCGGACAGTGTTCTCGCCCAGGTGCTGCGCGACCTCCAGAACCAGCGTCTTGCCGTCGTTCGTGGTGGTCAGCGCGTTCAGGATTTCCGGCAGGTGATCGTCGAACTGCACGTCGACGACGGCGCCGATGACCTGCGTGACCTTGCCTCTTGCATTTGCCATCTGATTGTCTCCGGTTCGGTCAGAGCGCCTCGGCGCCCGAAATGATTTCGATCAGCTCGTTGGTGATGACGGCCTGGCGCGAGCGGTTGTACTCGATCGTCAGCTTGTCGATCATCTCGCCGGCGTTGCGGGTCGCGTTGTCCATGGCGGACATCTGCGCGCCGTTGAACGAGGCGTTGTTCTCCAGCAGGGCCGTGAAGATCTGCGTCGCGACACCGCGCGGCAGCAGATCCGCCAGGATCTCCTCCTCGCCGGGCTCGTAATCGTAGATCGCGCCGCCGCCTTCGCCCTCGCCGTCCTCTGCCTCGAACGAGGCGGGAATGACCTGCTGGGCCGTCGGCACCTGTGTCACGACGTTCTCGAACTTCGAGTAGAAGATCGTCGCCACGTCGAACTCACCCGCATCGAACCGGTCGAGGATGTCCCGCGCGATGTTCTGCGCGTTGGCATAGCCGATCGTCTTCACGTCGCTCAGGTCGATATGGCCGACGAACATGTCGCCGAAGTCGCGGCGCAGCGCGTCGCGGCCCTTCTTGCCGACGGTCAGGATCTTCACCGTCTTGCCGTCGGCCTTCAGCCGGTTGATCCGCTGACGGGCCAGCTTGGCGATGTTGGCGTTGAAACCGCCGCACAGCCCCCGCTCGGCCGTCATCACGACCAGCAGATGCACGTCGTCCTTCCCGGTCCCGGCCAGCAGCCGGGGCGCGGAATCCGACCCGCCGACCGACGCGGCGAGCTGACCCATCACGGCGTTGAACCGCTCGGCATAGGGCCGGGCGTTCTCGGCCGCTTCCTGGGCCCGCCGCAGTTTCGCGGCGGCCACCATCTGCATGGCCTTCGTGATCTTGCGGGTCGACTTGACCGACGCGATCCGGTTCTTGAGGTCCTTGAGGTTGGGCATTTCTCCCCCCTCTTACGCGAAGTCTTTGGCGAATTCGTCGATGGCTGCCTTCAGCTTGTCGGCGGCGTCGCCCTTGATCTTCGGATCCTCGTTGGTGATCCAGTCCATCACGTCCTTCTTCTGCGAATGCATGAAGGACAGCAGCTCGCGCTCGAACCGGGCCACATCCGACAGCTTCAGCCGGTCGAGATAGCCGTTGGTGCCGGCGAAGATGACGACCACGATCTCGGCGTTGGTCAGCGGCGAATACTGCGGCTGCTTCATCAGCTCGGTCAGACGCGCGCCCCGGGCCAGCAGACGCTGGGTCGACGCGTCGAGGTCGGAACCGAACTGCGCGAAGGCCGCCATCTCGCGATACTGGGCCAGCGAGAGTTTCACCGGACCGGCGACCGACGACATGGCCGAGGTCTGCGCGGACGAGCCCACGCGGGACACCGACAGACCGGTGTTCACGGCCGGGCGGATGCCCTGGAAGAAAAGTTCGGTCTCCAGGAAGATCTGCCCGTCGGTGATCGAGATCACGTTGGTCGGGATGAACGCGGACACGTCGCCGCCCTGGGTCTCGATGATCGGCAGCGCCGTCAGCGAGCCGGCGCCGAATTCCTCGTTCAGCTTCGCCGAACGCTCCAGCAGGCGGGAGTGGAGGTAGAAGACGTCGCCCGGGTAGGCTTCACGCCCCGGCGGACGGCGCAGCAGCAGCGACATCTGACGGTAGGACACGGCCTGCTTGGACAGATCGTCGTAGATGATCAGCGCGTGGCGGCCGTTGTCGCGGAAGTGCTCGGCCATGGCGGTCGCGGTGTAGGGCGCGAGGTACTGCATCGGCGCGGGGTCGGATGCGGTCGCGGCGACGACGATGGAATATTCCATCGCGCCGTTCTCTTCCAGCTTCTTCACCAGCTGCGCCACGGTCGACCGCTTCTGGCCGACGGCGACGTAGACGCAGTAGAGCTTCTTGCTCTCGTCCCCGCCCGCGGCGTCGTTGTAGCTCTTCTGGTTCAGGATCGCGTCCAGCGCCACGGCGGTCTTGCCGGTCTGGCGGTCGCCGATGATCAGCTCGCGCTGGCCGCGGCCGATCGGGATCATGGCGTCGATGGATTTCAGGCCCGTCGCCATCGGCTCGTGCACCGACTTGCGCGGGATGATGCCCGGCGCCTTCACGTCCGCGACGAGGCGCTTGGAGGCGTTGATCGGCCCCTTCCCGTCCAGCGGGTTGCCCAGCGCGTCGACGACGCGGCCCAGCATCTCGTCGCCGGCGGGCACGTCCACGATCGAGTTGGTCCGCTTGACGACATCGCCTTCCTTGATGTCCCGGTCCGACCCGAAGATCACGACGCCGACGTTGTCGCTCTCGAGGTTCAGCGCCATCCCCTGGATGCCGCCCGGAAACTCGACCATCTCGCCGGCCTGAACGTTGTCGAGCCCGTGGACGCGCGCGATGCCGTCACCGACGCTCAGCACCCGGCCGACTTCGGCGACCTCGGCCTCCTGGCCGAAGTTCCTGATCTGCTCCTTGAGGATCGCAGAGATTTCGGCTGCCTGGATTCCCATGTTATCGAACCTCTTTCATGACATTCTGCAGAGCGGCGAGTTTCGAGCGGATCGACGTGTCGATCATCCGCGAGCCCACCTTGACGACAAGACCACCGATGAGGCTTTCATCGACGGTCGCATTGATCTTCACGTCCTTGCCGACCGTCTTCGCGAGCGTCGCGGACAGGGCCTCGGACTGGGACTGGCTGAGGGCCTTCGCGCTGACCACCTCGGCGGTCACCTCGCCCTTGTGCGCGGCGATCGCCTCGCGCAGGCGCTGCACCAGCTGCGGCAGCACGAACAGACGCCGCTTCGAGGCCATGAGGCCGAGCGTGCCGGTCATCGTCTGCCCCAGCCCCATCTTCCCGGCCAGCGCCTTCACGCCCGCGCCCTGTTCGGCGCGGCTGTAGACCGGGTTCGAGATGAGATCGCGGAAGTCCGGAGACTCCTTCAGCGCGGCGTCGAGCGTGTCGATGTCGGTTTCCAGGGCATCGATGGAGCCCTCGTCCTTCGCCAGGTCGAAAACGGCGGTCGCGTAGCGTGCAGCGATGCCGGAGGAGATCGAAGCAGGTTCGGCCACGTCTTCCCTTCCTGTAAGGCCCCGGTTGCCGCGCAAGCAAACGCGGCCCCGGGGTCGTTGGAGCCCTGATGACAGTCAATTCATCAAAATCGGCGTGGGTGTAGCAGAGGCCTCCCACCCCCGCAACCTGCTATAGCGCAAATGCCCGGCCTCTGCCGACCCTTGTTTTCAAGGCGTGGCGGCCCGTTTCCGCTAACTGCGACGCTTTGTGCCGCCCGGCACGCTCACGGAATTGCGATCACCGCGATTCTTGACCCGCGCCCCGACTGCCGCAGCGCGGAAAGGTTGCCCTGCCCGCCCGCCGCCCGCTGCCATCCAGGACGCTGACAACGCTCGCGATTCCCCGCCTCGTCCGCACCGCGCCTGTCGCCGGGGCACGGACAATGCCGGAACTGCTCTGCCACTGTCGCCACCCACTGGACAGAGGACCGGAAAGCGACACGCAAAAGGCGTATTTTCTTGTCCGGGCCTCTCGCCGCGCGCAGGATCGCCCGGTGCCTGCCAGCACTCGGGAGGGGTGACCCATGGAATTGCTGTTCATTTTCGGCCTTGCAGCCTTTGCCGGCCTGTTCGGCCTGATCGACGACGATGACGACAACGATCCCGCGCCGCGGCCCGAACCGGACCCGCAGCCGCCGATCACGCGCGGCACATCGGGCGGCGACCTGCTGTCGGGCGACGGCGACGACACCGTCCTCGGCTATCGCGGCGACGACACGATCACCGTGACCGACGACGCCTTCGCCGACGGCTCCTGGGGCAACGACAGCATCACCGCCGACGGCAACGCGACGGCGAACGGCGGGCCGCAGAACGACACGCTGACGGCCGGCGGAGACGCCACGGTGAACGGCGGCAACGGGTCGGATACGTTCGACCTCTACAACGACGCCGTCGGATACGGCGACGGCGGAACTGACCAGGCAACCGTCCGCGCCCGGGCCGAATTCTTCGGCGGCGACGGGAACGACACCGCGCTCGCCCTGCGCGAGGCGACCATCCACGGCGAGGCCGGCGAAGACACCCTCACCCTGCGGGGCAACGCGCAGGGCCATGGCGGCGATGGCCACGACCAGCTTGCGCTGTCCGACATGGCCAGCGGATGGGGCGATGACGGTGCCGATCGCATCGTGGCAGGCGGCAACTCGACCGGCTGGGGCGGTGACGGCGACGACACGATGTCGGCCAGCGGCGCGTCCGAGATTTACGGCGAGGAAGGCAACGACGAACTGGCCGCGAACGACACCGCCATCGCATGGGGCGGCAGCGGAAACGACATGATGTATGTCCGCGCCTCCGGCACGGCGGATGCCGGATCCGGCAACGATGCGATCATCGTGCAAGGCGGCACCGGCCAGGGCGCGAGCCCGACGGCCCTGGGCGGCGACGGCGACGACATGATCTCGATCCGCGAGGGCACCGGCCGGGTCGACGGCGGGGCGGGCGACGACATCCTGCTGCTGAACGATATCGAGAACACGGCCATCCAGAACGCTCCGACAGAGGTGACCGGCGGCGACGGGGCAGACCGGTTCATGCTGACCAGCGGCGTTCTCGACGACAACAACCCGACCCCGCCGACCGACGCGCAGATCGGAACGATCACCGATTTCGACCCGGACGAGGACATGCTGGTCATCGAGGCCTACGGCGGCCACTGGACCCTCTCGGGGGCCGAGACGGTCGCCGCCGGGGACGGCATCGACCTGATCCTGAAGGCTGTCGCTCCCTCCGGCTGGCTCCCGGGGGCCGAAGAGATCACCCGCACCCTGCACCTCGACGGGCTGACCGAGCTGGACCTCGACAGCATCCAGTACGTCACCGGCCTGTCGGCCAGCATCCTGGCGCCGGGCGTGTTCTTCGAGCCCACCGAGATCTCGCTGCAGCTGGGCTCCGACGGGGCCGACACGCTGACCGTCCAGCCGGGGCAACTGGTCAATGCCGGGGACGGCGACGATTCCGTCGATGCGCGCGGCTACGCCGGGGACGACCCGCAGGCGCGGGTCCTGCTGGGCGAGGGCGCGGATACCTATGTCGCGGGCGCCGACGCGCCGGAAGCACGGGTCTTCGGCGAGGATGGCGCGGACCGGATGACCTCGGAGGTCGGGCCGGGCGGCGGCATGCAGATCATGTCGGGCGACGCAGGCAACGACATGATGCAGGCCCTGGGGTCGAACGCGGCGATCTTCGGCGGCAACGGCAACGACATGCTCTTCGTCGGCGCGGATGCCGCGGGGGCCGTGGCCGATGGCGGCAATGGCGCCGACACCATCTCGTTCACCGAGGGCGCGCGCATCCAGGCGGATGCCGACGACAGCCTGTTCATGTATGTCAGCGCCTCCGACACCGAGGCGGTCGACGTGATCATCTCGGGCTTCGGGGCATCGGACACCATCGCCGATCTGCCGGAGCTGACACTCAATCTGGACCCCGACTGGACGGCCGGCACCGGGCTCGAGGTCATCAGATACACGGGCGAGCCCGGCGAGGGCGGCTATGCCAACTGGTTCGAGATTTCCGTCGGCAACAAGGTGGTGATGCGGATCGGCGACGTGGGCGATCCGGCGATGGTCGAAAGCACCGAGCGCGTGGCGCTGCCCGTCACGGTCAACACCGGCGTCGCCATGCCCGACCGGCTGTTCTGACGCGGCCGGTCGCCGCCCACCCGCGCCCCCGCCCCGGCCATTGCGCCGCAGGCGGGCGACGGTATAAGTCCCGTTCCGGCAGCAGGGCAGCGAGGGCGGCATGAGCGACGTGAAGGTGGGCATCATCATGGGCAGCCAGTCCGACTGGCCCACCATGCGCGAGGCCGCGACGATCCTGGACGAGCTGGGCGTGGCCTGGGAGGCGCGCATCGTCTCGGCCCACCGGACGCCGGACCGCCTGTGGGACTACGGAAAGACCGCCGTGGCGCGCGGCCTGCACGTCATCATCGCGGGCGCCGGCGGGGCCGCGCATCTGCCCGGCATGATGGCCTCGAAGACCCGCGTGCCGGTGATCGGCGTGCCGGTGCAGACGAAGGCGCTGTCGGGCGTCGACAGCCTCTATTCCATCGTCCAGATGCCCAGGGGCTTCCCTGTCGCCACCATGGCCATCGGCGCGGCCGGCGCGGCCAACGCGGGGCTGATGGCGGCCGGCATCCTCGCGGTGTCGGACGCGGGCCTGGCGGAGCGGCTGGACACCTGGCGCGAGGCCCTGTCGGCCTCCATCCCCGAGGCGCCGCGCGATGAGTGAGGTGCGGCGCATCGGCATCCTCGGCGGCGGCCAGCTCGGCCGGATGCTCTCGGTCGCGGCCGCCCGGCTGGGGCTGCGCTGCCACATCTACGACCCCGATCCGAAGGCCCCCGCCGCGCATGTGGCCGACGCCTTCACCAACGCCGCCTGGGACGATCACGCCGCGCTGACCGCCTTCGCCATGTCGGTCGACGTGATGACGTTCGAGTTCGAGAACGTGCCGACCGCCTCGCTGGACCTGCTGGACGACCTGCTGCCGGTCCGCCCGGGGCGCGAGGCGCTGCGCGTCAGCCAGGACCGGCTGGTCGAGAAGGATTTCCTGTCGGGCCTCGGCCTGACCACCGCGCCATACGCGGCTGTGGACGACGCGGCCTCGCTCGACGCCGCGCTGGCGGCGATCGGCACGCCTGCCATCCTGAAGACCCGGCGCTTCGGCTACGACGGCAAGGGCCAGGCCCGGATCGCCGCGCCCGACGGGGCGGCGGCGGCGCTGGAGGCGATGGCCGGCGCGCCCGCGATCCTGGAAGGTTTCGTCGCGTTCGACCGCGAGATATCGGTCATCGCGGCGCGGAACACGGACGGCCAGATCGCCTGCTTCGACCCGGGCGAGAACGTGCACGAGGACGGCATCCTGCGGACGACGACGGTCCCCGCCGGGATCGGGCCGTCCCTGCGCTCGGACGCGGTGCTGCTGGCCTCGCGGGTGCTGAACGCGCTGGACTACGTGGGCGTCATGGGGGTCGAGCTCTTCGTCACGCCGCAGGGCCTCGTGGTGAACGAGATCGCGCCCAGGGTCCACAATTCCGGCCACTGGACGCAGAACGGCTGCGCGGTGGACCAGTTCGAACAGCACATCCGCGCGGTGGCCGGCTGGCCGCTCGGCGACGGGCAGCGGCATTCGGACGTCACCATGGTGAACCTGATCGGCGACGACATGGATCGCGTGCCGGCCCTGGCGCGGGATCCGATGACGGCGCTGCACCTCTACGGCAAGGCCGAGGTGCGGGCGGGGCGCAAGATGGGGCATGCGAACGTGGTGCGTTCACGCGCCCCGTAGGGTGGGGTTCGACCCCACCTGCAATGCACCGACCCTGCGGGCGAAGGTGGGGTGGAACCCCACCCTACAGCAGCGCGGCGGCGGCTGCTCCGGTGAGATACGTGAACCGGCCCTGCGCCAGGGTGGCGGCCACCCGACCCGTTGCCTCGTCGAGGATCGTCAGATCGGCGCGCCGGCCGGGGGCGATGGTGCCCCGGTCGCTCAGGCCCAGGATGCGGGCCGGATTGGCGGAGACGAGCGCCCAGGCCCGCGCCAGGCCGATCTCGGGCGCCAGCGCCAGCGCAGCCTGCAGCGGCGCGGGATAGTGGTAATCCGAGGCCAGCGCGGTGCAGCGGCCCGCCAGCACCTCGGCCCGCGCCGAGAGACGGCCGGCGTGAGACCCGCCGCGCACGACGTTCGGGGCGCCGAGGACGATGGAATCGCCCCGCGCGGCGGCGGCGGTCGAGGCCTCCTCCGTGGTCGGAAATTCCGACAGGGTGACGCCCCGGGCAGCCCAGGTCTCGCGCATGGCGGCGGTCTCGTCGTCGTGACTGCCGAGCAGCACGCCCTCGGCCGCGAGGCGCGCGCAGAGGGCGTCGAGCGCGGCCGGCACTTCGGCCCTGCGGGCGTGCAGCGTCTTGAGCAGGGCCCAGTGATCCCCCGGGCTCCGCCCGCTCTTGAGCGCCTGACCGGTGAGGCGTGGCGGCGTCTTCCCGGCGGCCAGCGCCGCATGCGGCAGGTGATCGTTGAAGACGACGAAGCGGATCTCGTGGGCGTCGATCAGCGCCTCGATGGCCGGGTGATCGTCGATCAGATGGGTCTCGACGCGCAGCTGCAGCCGCATGTCGGTCGCCAGCGTCGGTGCGGTCTCCGCCAGCGCCCCGGTCATCGCCCGCGCGAACTCCGGCCCGCGCATCCCGCCCTCCCAGGACCAGAACTGCGCGAGCACGGCGGTGGTGATGCCGTTGGCGGCCAGCTCTGCCTCGGTGGCGACGAGGCCGTGAGACAGGTCCTTCAGCGCCCCCCGCCGCGGGGCCAGGTGTCGCTCGAACCCGTCGCCGTGGATATCGACGATGCCCGGCAGGATCAGGTGGCCGGGAAGGTGGATCGCGCGGCCGCGAGGCGTGTCCGACAGCGTTGGGCCGTCGACTGTGACGGGGTCCGGTGTGAGACCCCCGGGGCGGAGCGTGCGGGCGCCGGTGAAATGGAACGGCATTTCAGCCCTCCGGTGTTGCGCCGCGCTGCGCTGCGTCGCGCGGGGAGGCGCGGTCGACTTCCCCCCTCCGGGGGGCCGTCCTCCGCGCCGGCCTCCGGCGGAGGTATTTTCGACCGGGTGAAAACGGGGCGTGTTGCCCGGGGATCAGGCCTTGCGGATGATCTTCTGGAAGCTGTCGAAGAGGTTCGAATTTGCAGCAATCACCTCCCCGTCGGTCAGCACGTCGCCCTCGGGGTCCAGCGCCTCGACGAAAGCCCCCGCCTCGCGCAGGATGACAAGGCCGGCGGCCATGTCCCAGGGGTTCAGCCGGCGTTCCCAGAACCCGTCGTAGCGGCCCGCCGCCACCCAGGCGAGGTCCAGCGCGGCCGAACCCCAGCGCCGGACGCCGGCGCAGACGGGCAGCAGGCGGGCGAGATCCTGCAGCGTCGCCGGCAGGTCCGACCGGCCGCCGAACGGCAGGCCCGTGGCGAAGACCGCCTCGATCATCCGGGACCGGCCCGAGACGCGGATCCGCTGGTCGTTCATGAAGGCGCCCTCGCCGCGTTCGGCGAAGAACATCTCGTCCTTGGCGGGGTCGTAGATCACGCCCGCCACGATCTGGCCCTTGTGCTCCAGCCCGATCGAGATCGCCCAGTGCGGCATCCCGTGCAGGAAGTTGGTGGTGCCGTCCAGCGGGTCGACGATCCAGCGGCGGGTGGGATCCTCGCCCTCGATCTCGGCCTCCTCCTCGGCCAGCCAGCCGTAGTTCGGACGGGCGCCGAGCAGATCCTCCTTCAGGATCGCCTGGGCCGCGATATCGGCGCGGGAGACGAAATCCCCGGCGCCCTTCATCGAGACCTGGAGGTTCTCGACCTCGCGGAAGTCCTTGACGAGCGAACGGCCCGCGCGGCGGGCGGCCTTCAGCATGATGTTGAGATTGGCGCTTCCGGGCATGGGCGGCTCCTGTCGGTCAGGGCGGGCGTATAGACCGGGGGTGCCGCGTTGCCAAGGGCCGGGACGCGGGGGAATGACGGCCGGGGGCGAGGGGACGTCGAGGGGGTCGGGCTCGCGGATTGCGGGGCGCCGGGCCGAGGACGACTGCGGCCGGAGGACGACGCGGGCGTCGGTCCGGGCCGGAGGGATCCTCGGGTCGGGCCCGAGGATGACCGCCCGCGGCACGAGGAGAAGGCCCGCGGACCGAGGACGACGGCTGCGGCCGGAGGGGGAGGCCCGGGGGATCCCGCGCCGCCTGCCCTATCCGCGCTGCAGCTTCACCGGCTCGGTGCGCGCCAGCCGGACGAAATGGGCGACGAAGGGCTTCTGCGCATCGTCCCCGCGCACCGCGGCATACAGCCGTTTCGTCCGGCCCTCCGCGGTCAGCGGCCGGGTGACGTAGTCGGAGTGATACTTCACCTCGCGCACCACCCAGTCGGGCAGCACCGCCACACCCCGGTTCGACGCGACCAGCAGCAGGATCACCGCGGTCAGCTCCACCTGCCGGACCGCGGCGGGTTCGACCTTCGCGGGCGTCAGCAGCTCGGTGAAGACGTCGAGGCGCGAGCGGTCCACCGGATAGGTGATCAGCGTCTGGCCCCGGAAATCCTCTGCCTCGACATGGGGTTTCGCCGCCAGCGGATGCCCGGCCGAGGCGACGAAGACCGGCGCGTAGTCGAAGAGCGGCTGGAACTCCACCCCGTCCAGCGCCTCCGGGTCGGAGGAGATGACGACGTCCACCTCCTCCTTCTGCAGCGCGGGCAGCGCGTCGAAGGCCAGTCCGGGGCGGATGTCCACGTCGACCTCGGGCCAGGCCTTGCGGAACTGCTCCAGCACCGGGAAGAGCCACTCGAAACAGGCGTGGCACTCGATCGCGATGTGCAGACGCCCCGCCTTGCCCGACCTGAGGCCCGCGAATTCCTGCTCCAGCGCCGCCACCTCGGGCAGGATCCGCTCGGCCGCGCGCAGCAGGCGCAGCCCGGCCGCCGACAGCTTCAGCGGCTTCGACCGGCGGACGAACAGCTCCACCCCCGCCTGATCCTCCAGCCCCTTGATCTGGTGCGACAGCGCCGACTGGGTTATGTTCAGGACATCCGCCGCCCGCGCGAGACCCCCGGCCTCGTGGATCGCCCGGATCGTCCGCAGATGCCGGAATTCGATGTGCAACCTGAACCCGCCTCATGTTGACAATGAATATTATGAACTAGTCTCACAAACCAGAATGCGCGACAAGTGGGACAAGTCGAGGAGCGTGACATGAAGACCCCCGCCATTTCGTTCGAGTTCTTTCCGCCGCAGAGCCTCGAGGCCTCGTTCCGCCTGTGGCACTGCGTGAACGTGCTGACGCCGCTGAAGCCGCGGTTCGTCTCGGTGACCTACGGGGCCGGCGGCACGACCCGCGACCTGACACTGGACGCGGTCGGTACGCTGCACCGGCAGATGGGGCTGAACGTGGCGGCGCACCTGACCTGCGTGAACGCGACGAAGGAAGAGACGATGGCCATCGCCGACGGCTTCGCCGAGGCGGGGGTGAAGGAGCTTGTGGCGCTGCGGGGCGATCCGCCGAAGGGCCAGGGCAGCTTCAGCGTGCATCCCGGCGGTTTCGCCAACTCGGTCGAGCTGATCGAGGCGCTGGCGGCGACCGGCCGGTTCGAGATCCGCGTCGGCGCCTATCCCGAAAAGCATCCCGAGGCGGCGGACAACGCCGCCGACGTCGAATACCTCAAGCGCAAGTTCGACGCCGGCGCGTCGGAGGCGCTGACCCAGTTCTTCTTCGAGACCGAGCATTTCCTGCGCTTCCGCGACGCCTGCGCGAAGGCCGGCATCGAGAAGCCCATCGTGCCGGGCATCCTGCCGATCGAGAACTGGAAGGGCACCCGCAACTTCGCGAAGAAGTGCGGGACGGTGGTGCCGGCCTGGCTGGACGAGGCCTTCGAGAAGGCGGCGCGCGACGACCGGCAGGACCTGCTGGCCACGTGCCTGTGCACCGAGATGTGCACGAAGCTGATCGAGGAAGGGGTGGAGAACCTGCATTTCTACACGCTCAACCGCCCCGAACTGACCCGCGACGTGCTGCATGCCCTCGGCGTGACGCCCGACGTGCAACTGGAGAACGTGGCCTGAGGCGGCCGCGCAGGCTGGACCCGGGGCCGCGCCGGCCCTAACCTCGCGCCCCGGAGGATCCGTTCGACGAGTCGGTCGACGCTGCATCCGCCATCACGTTCCGGGGGGACACGCCATGGCCGAACCGACCACCGCCTTCCGACCGTTCACCGCCGAGCGGCTGTCGGGGCTGGAACGCCAGCACCTGACCATCGCGGGCGAACGCGAGGGACCGGGCATCTGGAAGGTGCTGGGCCTGCGGCTCGAAGCGGCGGAGGACGGCAGCGCCGCGCTGGTCGCCACGCCGGGGGCCGAGCTGACCAACCCGAACGGCACCGTGCACGGCGGCTTCTACGGCACCATGCTCGACAGCTGCATGGCCAGCGCCGTCGGCACGAAGCTGACGGCCGGCTGGGGCTCCACCACGCTGGAATTCAAGGTCAACATCATCCGCCCGATCCCGGTGGGCCGCACCGTCCGCGCCACCGGCACCGCGCAGCACGTCGGCCGCTCGACCGGGATCGCCATGGGCGAGATTCGCGACGTGGAGAGCGACCGGCTCTATGCCACCGGCTCGACCACCTGCATGGTGTTCGAGATCGAGGCCGGCTGACGCCGCGCCGTCCCGCCCGTCCGATGCCAGCGGAGGACCCGATGTCGGAAACCAGCGTGTTCAAGCGATTTCCCGCCCCGCCCGCCGCGCGGCTGCTGGGCTGGGAATTCGTGGCGGAAGATCCCGAGGCCGGCACCGTGGAATTCGCCTGGCACCCGGACGAGCGGATGCTGAACCCCCACGGCACCGTGCAGGGCGGTTTCGTCGCCGCGATGCTGGATGACACCATGGGGCCGGCGCTGCTGTCGCTGTCGGGCGGCCGGCTGATCGCCTCGTCGCTGGACATGAGCGTCAGCTACGTGCGGCCGGTGAAGCCGGGGCGGGTGATCGCGCGGGGGCGGGTGGTGAACCTCGGCAAGCGGATCGTCTTCATGGAGGCGGAGCTGTTCGACACCGAAGGGCGGCTGCTGGCCCGCGCCACCTCGACCGCGATCCCGGTGGAGATCGGCTGAGGCGCCGCGTTGGCGGCGCCCGGGGGGGGGGGGGGGGGGGGGGGGGGGGGCCGCCCCGGGCGGCGGGGGGGGGGGGGGTGGCGGCGGCGGCGGAGGCGGCGGTGGAGGCGGAGGCGGA